>Ga0183095_10031_pt2 | contig 688226 bp, 510 predicted proteins | sample BioMet4_FD_130346 | JGI IMG/M metagenome (GOLD analysis project Ga0183095, IMG submission 130346) | Microbial communities from bioreactor (seeded with sewage sludge) at LBNL, California, USA - Biofuel metagenome 4 (v2) (version 3) | ecosystem: Engineered > Bioreactor > Anaerobic > Unclassified ...
TCACTAGTGTCCCATTAAAATTGGGACGTTATTAAAATTAAAATAAACTTGGCTCATTAGAGTCGTCTCGTTCTTTGTCGTATTGAAAATTAGTTTTGTTAAAGAGGTCTTTTAAGTGAGTTTTATCCGTTAGAGATATGCTTAGGATTTGGAGAACTTCGTATGTGCTTCTATCAAGTTTCATCTCATGTTGAATGATTGCAACCAAACAGTAAGTGCATATAGCAGTGTAGATTTGTATTCTTACAGCATTTTGTGTGGTACCCCAGAACTTCTTGATTTTGAGATGCTGCTTAAGCCATTTAAAGAACAACTCCACCTGCCATCGGTTTTTATACAACTCCGCTACTTGAAGAGCTGAGATATCCATGGCATTGGTTAAGAATACAAATTCTCGTTTTTGTTCTTCATCCCAATAGCGGACAAATCGAAGTCTATCAGGATAATATTGCTTTGGATAAAATCCAGTCAATTCGATCATCATGTCTGAAAGCACATTCTTCGGCATTCTCCGTTTCCATTTGATGGCTTTATATTGAAGATTCTTTTTGGCTCTGACAACGAAGCAGGCTTCTATTTGATGAATGCGATACAACATTTTGAAGTTGTTGTAACCTCGGTCAAAGATATAATAGGAACCTGATTCGCAGGGGATTTTATCCATCGCTTTTGAATCATGAACTGAGGCTGGTGTAATATGAAAGAATGTCGGAATTTGAGTCTCTACATCATACAAGGTGTGAACCTTAATTCCTCCTTTCTTTTTTCGGAACTTCGCCCACCAGAATACAGCAAGACATAAGTCGATTGTTGTGGAATCAAAAGCATATACGTTTCCTCCCAACTTGAAGATATCTGTCTTACGTTTCTTCTGCGCTTCATTTACCAAGGAGTAAGCGAACTCTTCAAAGATTCGATAGTCTCTATCCTGATTCGTCCGAGCCAAAGATGATTTTGACACGTTCTTACCCATTCCTAAGTGATAACACTTAGAGCGATGAGCCCCCAGAGCAATAATCAAATCACGCAAACTTTCCCTATTGGATAGTTGACCGAACATGAGTGCAAGCAATTGATTCCAGCAAGTGAAGTGCTTCACATACTTGTCACCGTTATACTTGGCTACGATTCGATTGAACCTGTTTCTATCAAGAAAGGCTGTTAGCTGAGCGAAAACGAATTTATTCTTATGCATTGCAAATTGATTAGAATTTGCAAAGGTCAGAATTGAAATCCGTTTTTTTGAAAAAACTCTGTAACTAACTAAATTTCAAATATTTCAAAGAGCGTTTTGCGATTTTAATGGGACAGCAATGAACTAATTTAAAATTTAAAGATTATGGGAACAATTAATCAAGGTATTTTAGGAGGTTTCTCCGGGAAAGTAGGTAGCGTAATAGGTGCGTCATGGAAAGGCATAAACTATATGCGCACACGAGCTGTAAGCACTAAAGATGCACACACGGAGAAACAGTTAAATCAGCGTGCTAAATTTACACTTGGCATGGATTTCTTAAGACCGATGAAAGCGTATTTGCGGGAAGGTTATAAGGGTGAAGCCCATCGATGTAGCACGTTCAACGCAGCACTGTCATACGTAGTAAGGATAGCTGTCGATGGCAAGTATCCTGAGTTAAAAATTGACTATGCCAAAGTCCTTGTTTCGAGGGGTTCTTTGATTCCGGTAGCGGATGCATCGGCTTCGTTGAACAACGGGAAAGTAGGGTTTAAGTGGATGGACAACAGCGGACAGGGTGATGCGCTTGCCACGGATATAGCTATGCCGTTAGTATATAACACCACCAAGAAAATTGTGATATTCAACACGCAGGACAACTTACGATCCAGTGGTAAAGCGGAGCTGAGTATTCCGGTTAATTGGGCGGGAGACACCTTACAGATTTATCTGGGAATGATATCGGTTGATGGAAAAGCGTCTGCCAACAGTATATATCTTTCGGAAGCCCAAAGCGAAGAAGGTGGAAACACTGGAGACGATGGAAATACCGGTGACGGAACAGGTAAAGACGATGATCCGTTAGGATAAAGCCTTTTTAAGAGCAAACCAAAGCTCTTACTTTACAAAATTCCCCTCACTACAATGCTGTAACAAGGGGAATTTTATATTAAGATTATACTTCTATTTTTCAACCGAATAAACGGATAATAGATGGTAACCTGCTTCCTTTAGCATAGCTTTCCTGAACTCAGAAGTAGAAACCGAAACCAACTGTTAAGCCTAATTTAGAACGGTCATCATTGATATTCCAATATACGGACGGTTCAATTGTCACCGTACGTGAAAGAAAGAAAGCATAGCCTGCTTCGAGTCCGAAAGAAACTTTGGTACTATGATTGTCTTTCGCCCAATACCAACGATCCATATTAAGATTAGCTCCGGTAAAGACGCCGACCTGGTCAAAGTAATAACGTCCACCCACTCCCAATGAATAAGTGTCGAGATCACTACCTTCGTAATTCCAATTCACCCCGGCATTAATAAGCAGAGCAAGATTATCCATCACAAAAGTACCGCCTTTAGCTTGAAGACCTAAACTTGTCTTTCCCAAATCAGTATCATGAGAAAGTTCAAATCCTGTAAGGGAAGGGCTTACAAACCATTTACCCTTTTCAAACTGTGCCTTGGACAAAGCTGCAAACGCAAGCAGGCAAACAACTAATAATACTCTTTTCATAATGTTATGTTTTGGGGTTGTTATAATTTTCTTCTTCGTGTCGCTTCTTTTGCCTATTCTCTTTTTTATGAAGTACCAACCAAAGCAGTAATACTATGACATAAGAAACTATAACAGTCAGATATTTCTCCATATTACTGATAGCCGTATTTTCCGGCAAGGAATACATAGCTGTCAGAGTGATGTAAATAAATAAAGCGGTTGCTATCGCCGTCGACTTCCTTATTTTCTTCATAATGCATCAATTCCTTATTAGTAAGTCTATGTATAAAACCGAGCACAAATGTAATTGTTTACAAAACGAAGACAAAATTTTCAAGGCTTTTGATTAACTTCGTCCCCAAAATTAAAGATCATGAGCATGAGAAGACTCCGCATATTATTACTCTATATCTATTTATTCATTATCCATACCTCACTAGCTGCCCAAAACCCCAAATATGAAGTCAGGGCTGCATGGGTCACAACTGCCTATGGACTTGACTGGCCCCACAATAAAGCCACTTCTCCATCGAGTATACGGAAGCAACAGGAAGATCTGATTAATATATTGGATAAGCTGAAAGCAGCCAATTTCAATACTGTGTTATTCCAGGCACGCACACGCGGAGATATTTTTTACCGATCTCAGATAGAGCCATTTAACGCTATTCTGACAGGAGACGTAGCAGGAGATCCCGGCTATGACCCCCTTGCTTTCGTAGTGGATGAATGTCACAAGAGAGGAATGGAATGTCATGCGTGGATAGTGACCATGCCACTTGGAAACAAGAAGCATGTGGCCTCACTAGGTAAATATGCCTTAACCAGACGTAACCCAGATATCTGCACACCATACAAAAAAGAATATTTTTTAAACCCCGGAAACCCCAAGACTAAAGAATATCTGATGAGTATAGTCAGGGAGATTATCGACAAATATGATGTGGATGGGGTACATTTCGATTATCTGCGTTATCCCGAATACGCCCCCAACTTCCCCGACTCTTATGACTATCGCAAGTATAGCAATGGGAGAAGTCTGGCTCAATGGAGAAGGGATAACCTCACCGAAATCATTCGTTACATTTATAAGGAAGTAAAAGCGGATAAACCCTGGGTAAAGGTAAGCACGTGTCCTGTAGGGAAGTATAAAGATACGTCACGCTATTCCTCACGTGGATGGAATGCCTTCTATACTGTAAATCAAGATGTACAGGGATGGCTTGGCGAAGGAATTCAAGATCAAATTTATCCGATGATGTACTTCCGGGGAAACAGTTTCTACCCTTTTGCTCTCGATTGGCAGGAACAAAGCAATGGACGGCAGGTTATTCCGGGGCTAGGCATCTATTTTCTACACCCAAGCGAAGGAAACTGGACCATTGATGAAGTTGAACGACAAATAAACTTTGTCCGTGCGCATAAGTTGGCAGGTGAAGGACACTATCGGGTGAAATATCTGGTGGACAACACTCAAGGATTATATGATGCACTCATTGATACCTATTATACATCACCGGCTTTAGTTCCTGCAATGCCCTGGATAGACAACATCGCTCCAACAGTTCCGGCTCATCTCAATGTATCGCGACAAGAAGACGGCTATGTCCACCTGAGCTGGGAAGCAGCAAAAGATAATGATACAAAGAATAAACCGGCTTACGTCATTTACGGCTCAAACACTTACCCGGTTGATATTTCAAATCCGGAGAACATTTTGGCACAGAACATAAAAAATACGGAATTCACTTACGTATCTATATCTCCGTGGATGGAAAAAAAGTATTTTGCCGTTACAGCGACCGACAGATGTGGAAATGAAAGCAAAGCTTTGCAACAAGAGTTAAAGAAAGCTAAATAAAACAATAAATTATTTCTTTCATTATTCCGGAAAGGTCAGTTTCAGATTATTCAATCTGAATATAGGCACGATACAGGCTTTTAGGAGTAACGGGAACTAAAGACAAATACCCCGAGACGATCCTTCCGTGTTCGATAGATAAAGGAAACAACTTTTGAGCTTCGCGGTGTGCTTCCTGCAGCGTATCGTTACTTTTATAATATTCTATTACGAAACGGCCTCCTTTCCCGGCAACCACAAAGTTTTTGTGAAGGTTGTGGGCAACTATACCCATATTCATCCGTACATTTATTTCCAAACACGGATGAATATAATAGCCAGCATTCGTTTTGCAAATCATCATATCCACACCCAAATAACCGCAATAAGAATGTGATAAAGTCTCTGCCAAAGTTTGTTTGAGTTTCTCGCGAATCAGCATTAGCCTTTCGACAGGGATATACTGTCCCAACAATGCCTCTATTTGTCCGGACGAGCTCAAAATATTACCGGCATAGGCTCCCTTGGAAGTAGTGGAAAACAGTGAATATCCCACAAAAAGAACCTTTCCTTGTCCATCTGCCCAAAACTCCATTGCAAAATCCTCTACTTTATCGAATAGTGGTTCTCCCATAACACTCCCCTGCTCCTTCAACATACGGTTACACCATCCGGATATTGATTGCGTAAAACTCCCGCTACACCAACTCAATCCCTTACCGCTTCCCGACCAAGGAGCCTTCAACACACACTGGGCATTGCCCTCAACGAACGTCTGACATGAAGATAAGTCCGATAAAACGACAGACTCTCCACAACAATATTCCTCATTGGCAAACCGACTCAATATGTCGTTGGCAAATAAGCGGGAAGACAGACTACGAATTGTTTCCAACTCTTTAACCGATGGGATATTGGATAGTGGAACTCCCGAGATAAATAAATCTTTGCGTAACGCACGATTCCATCCCCACGGAATAACTTCCAAATCATTATAATTAGCCAGCTCCGGTTTTGTCAATATTTCTACTGAAAGTGGAAACCGATGCTTCAATTCGCCAAGATAAACAAGATTATAAGCAGATGAAGCCAAGACGACACTCCCTGCTTCCGCATACCAAATAGGTAGTAGAGCCAGATCTTCCGCCATTCGGCGAGCAGATATGGGAGGCATATAATTTTCATCATTATTGGCAAGAGCTATATCGGAATCCGGATTAAAAATATATAGTTTCATAAATTATTATCAGTAAGATTTTTAGGCTACAAACTTACAGAGAAAAACCTAAGCAGGCAAATAGATAAACTTCACTAATAAAAAAACTTTTTTGCTATCTCTACTTTGCAATTATATAAATAAAAAGTATATTTGTAGCCCATAAAAAATTGATATATAAAGAGCATGGAAGCATTTTATCGCACACACGCTTATCTAGTTGAGCATACTAATGCCCCAGTCCGCCGGGATCTCATGGATGAGATCGATTGGAACGACAGACTCATAGGTATCAAAGGAACACGTGGCGTGGGAAAGACCACATTTCTGCTTCAGTATGCCAAAGAAAAGTTTGGCACCGACCGCTCGTGTCTCTTTATTAACATGAATAATTTCTATTTTTCGAATCATAGTATAGTCGATTTTGCTTATGACTTCCAACGCAAAGGAGGTAAAGTTTTGCTCATTGATCAGGTCTTTAAACACCCTGATTGGAGTAGAGAACTACGACTCTGTTATGATCGTTTTCCTAATCTAAAAATCGTATTCACCGGTTCTTCGGTAATGCGTTTAAAAGAGGAAAATCAAGAATTACGTGATATCGTAAAGAGTTATAATTTACGTGGATTTTCTTTTCGGGAATATCTCAACCTACAAACCGATATGAAATTCCGTGCATATTCATTGGAAGAGATACTAAGTAACCATGAACAAATAGCAAAAGGTATCTTATCCAAAGTTCGCCCGTTAGATTATCTACAAGACTATATACATCATGGGTTTTATCCGTTTTTCTTAGAAAAGCGTAATTTCTCGGAAAATTTACTTAAAACCATGAACATGATGGTTGAGGTAGACATTTTATTGATCAAGCAGATCGAATTGAAATATTTATCTAAAATAAAGAAGCTTCTATACTTACTAGCTGTAGACGGCCCGAAAGCTCCGAATGTCAGCCAATTGGCTAATGATATACAGACATCACGAGCTACGGTAATGAACTACATCAAGTATTTGGCTGACGCGCGTCTCATCAATATGGTTTATCCGAACGGAGAAGATTTCCCCAAAAAACCATCTAAAATCATGATGCACAACACCAATCTGATGTATTCTTTTTTTCCGGTAAAGGTAGAAGAGCAGGATTTACTGGACACTTTTTTTGTAAACATGATGTGGAAAGACCACAAAGTGAATAAAGGAGAGAAAGGAATATCTTTTATGGTAGATGAAGTAATGCCTTTCAAAATATGTAGTGAAGGCACCAAAATAAAAAACAACCCGGGATTCACCTATGCTATTGATAAAATGGAAATAGGAAGAGGAAATCAAATCCCCATTTGGTTGTTTGGTTTTTTATATTAAAATATTTTTTACTTAATAATTCATTTGGTTATGACTAAACAGAAGAAATTTATCACTTGTGATGGTAACCAAGCAGCAGCACATATCTCATATATGTTTTCAGAGGTAGCTGCGATCTATCCCATCACTCCCTCTTCTACAATGGCTGAGTATGTAGACGAATGGGCTGCCAAAGGTCGTAAGAACATCTTCGGCGAGACGGTATTAGTAGAGGAAATGCAATCAGAAGCAGGCGCTGCAGGCGCTTTACACGGTTCTTTGCAAGCTGGAGCACTAACCACCACTTATACTGCATCCCAAGGTTTATTATTGATGATCCCGAACATGTATAAGATAGCCGGCGAATTTTTGCCATGCGTTTTCCATGTTTCAGCTCGTACTCTTGCTTCACACGCATTATGTATTTTTGGTGATCATCAAGATGTAATGGCTGCACGCCAAACAGGTTTTGCCATGTTGGCTGAAGGATCTGTACAGGAAGTTATGGATCTATCGGGAGTATCACATCTAGCCACTATAAAAAGTCGCGTTCCATTCGTTAACTTCTTCGATGGATTCCGTACTTCCCATGAAATTCAGAAAATTGAGTTATTAGAAAATGAAGATCTAGCTCCGCTTATTGATCAGGAAGCTTTGGCTGAGTTCCGTAAACGCGCACTAAATCCTTCAAAACCTGTAGCTCGTGGTATGGCAGAGAATCCTGACCATTTCTTCCAACACCGTGAGTCAGGAAATCAATTTTACGAAAGTGTACCTGAGGTTGTAGAAGAATACATGAATGAAATCTACAAACTTACAGGTCGTAAATATGGATTGTTCGATTACTACGGTGATCCCGAAGCAGAACGCGTAATTATCGCTATGGGTTCTGTAACAGAGGCTATCCGTGAAACAATTGACCACTTAACTGCACAAGGTGAAAAAGTGGGTTTACTTTCTGTTCATTTGTATCGTCCGTTCTCTGCAAAACATTTCTTGGCAGCTATGCCTAAGAGTGCAAAACGTATTGCAGTGTTAGACCGTACAAAAGAACCGGGAGCTACCGGCGAACCATTGTATCTTGACGTAAAAGACTGCTATTATGGTGTAGAAAATGCACCTGTGATTGTTGGTGGTCGTTACGGCTTGGGTTCAAAAGACACTACTCCTGCACAAGTTCTTGCAGTATATAAGAATCTTGCACTGGCAATGCCTAAAAACCAGTTTACACTTGGTATTGTTGATGATATCACATTCACTTCACTTCCACAAGAAGAAGAAGTTTCAATGGGTGGCGATGGTATGTTCGAGGCTAAATTCTACGGACTCGGCGCTGACGGTACAGTCGGTGCAAACAAAAACTCCGTAAAGATTATCGGCGACAACACCGATAAATACTGCCAGGCATATTTTGCATACGACTCAAAAAAATCCGGAGGTTTCACCTGCTCACATTTGCGTTTCGGTAATCATCCGATCCGTTCTACTTATTTAGTAAACACTCCTAATTTTGTGGCTTGTCATGTTCAGGCTTACTTGCACCTTTATGACGTAACCCGCGGTTTACGTAAAAACGGTACATTCCTGTTGAACACAATTTGGCAAGGCGAAGAGTTGGCTAAGAATTTACCAACCCGAGTAAAGAAATACTTTGCTAAAAACAATATAACCGTTTATTATATCAATGCAACACAGATTGCTCAGGAAATAGGTTTGGGTAACCGTACCAACACAATCCTACAATCAGCATTCTTCCGTATAACAGGAGTTATTCCTGTAGATTTGGCTGTAGAACAAATGAAGAAATTCATCGTGAAGTCATACGGAAAGAAAGGTGAAGATGTTGTAAACAAGAACTACGCTGCAGTTGACCGTGGTGGCGAATACCAACAGTTGACAGTTGATCCTTCTTGGGTAAACTTGTCGGATGACGCAAAAGTAGAAAACAACGATCCTGCATTTATCAACGAAGTTGTTCGTCCGATCAATGCTCAGGATGGCGATTTACTTCCTGTTTCCGCATTCAAAGGTATTGAAGATGGTACATGGCACCAAGGAACCGCTCAATATGAAAAGCGCGGTGTAGCTGCGTTTGTACCGGAGTGGAATCCTGAAAACTGTATTCAGTGTAACAAATGTGCATACGTTTGTCCTCACGCTTCTATCCGTCCGTTCGTTCTTGACGAAACCGAACAAAAAGAAGCTCAGTTTGACATGTTGAAAGCGGTAGGTAAAGTGTTCGATGGTATGACATTCCGCATTCAAGTGGATGTACTCGACTGTCTTGGTTGTGGAAACTGTGCCGACGTATGTCCGGGTAATCCTAAGAAAGGTGGAAAAGCATTAACAATGAAGCACCTCGAAAGCCAGCTCGGTCAAGTTGAGAACTGGACATATTGCGCAGATAATGTAAAGACTAAACAACATTTGGTTGATACTAAGGCTAACGTGAAGAATTCCCAGTTCGCTACTCCTTTATTCGAGTTCTCGGGAGCATGTTCTGGTTGTGGTGAAACACCTTATGTAAAATTGATTACTCAGTTGTTCGGTGATAGAGAAATGGTAGCTAACGCAACAGGATGTTCTTCCATCTACTCAGGTTCTGTACCATCTACCCCATATACTACGAACGATAAAGGACAAGGTCCAGCATGGGCTAATTCCTTATTCGAAGATTTCTGTGAATTTGGTTTAGGTATGGAGCTCGCTAACGAAAAGATGCGTAGCCGTATAGCTAAATTGATGAATGAAGCTATCGCTGATGAAAATGTACCGGAGGATTACAAAGCTGTATTCAAGGAATGGATTGAAAACATGCTCGATTCTGAGAAAACTAAGGAATTGGCAGAGAAGATCGTTCCAATGGTAGAAGCAGCTCAAGATAAATGTGACTACTGCAAACAAATTGCAGACCTGAAACAATATCTTGTAAAACGTAGCCAATGGATTATTGGTGGTGACGGTGCTTCATACGATATTGGTTTCGGTGGTCTTGACCACGTAATTGCATCAGGCAAAGACGTAAACATTATGGTTCTTGATACTGAAGTATACTCAAATACCGGTGGTCAGTCTTCTAAATCAACTCCTGTTGGAGCAATTGCTAAATTTGCAGCATCAGGAAAGAAAGTACGCAAGAAAGACCTCGGATTAATGGCTACGACTTACGGTTATGTATACGTTGCTCAAATCGCAATGGGTGCAGATCAAGCTCAAACATTAAAAGCAATTCGTGAAGCGGAAGCATATCCAGGTCCATCTTTGATCATTGCTTATTCACCATGTATTAACCATGGATTGAAGAGTGGCATGGGTAAGAGTCAGGCAGAACAGGAAGATGCTGTAAAATGTGGTTACTGGCACCTATGGCGCTACAATCCGGCTTTGGAAGAAGAAGGTAAGAATCCGTTCAGCCTTGACAGCAAAGAACCGAATTGGGATGCATTCCAAGATTTCTTGAAAGGTGAAGTTCGTTACTCATCTTTATTGAAACAGTATCCGGAAGAAGCTACAGAATTGTTCAAAGCAGCTGAAGCCAACGCTAAATGGCGTTACAATTCTTACAAACGCTTAGCTCAAGAAAGCTGGGGTTCTGCAGAATAAGAAAGTTTTTGATTAAATAATTATTCAGGTGGAGGACTGATTCTCAGGTCTCCACCTGTTTTTTTATGAGGTAAACGAAAATAAACTATAATCTATTCAAAGCTAAAAGAAGCAGCACAAGCATACCCTTCCTCATATAAGTCGGTTAGCTTTTCAATATTTCGTTCTATCCTATCTACCATAACCGGCCTTTCAGGACGAATGACAGTAATTAGTTTCTCATCCTCCATCCTTTCAACCAGCTCCAACTGCTCATTGTATATGCGACTGCGTAATTTTAATGCTTCGCGCATACGAGGATATTTTCGATATAAAAAGGCAGGTACGGATAGCTCTCTATTATCTTTCCTATAGCCCCGGTTACGAGTGAGAACCACAACATTGTTTATAAATCCATCGGCCCGTGCTCGCAATAAAGGAATGCTGTCTACAATTCCTCCATCAAGCATAGGAACTCCATCGACATAGGTTATCGGACAAACGAAAGGAAGGCTGCTGGATGCACGAACAATATCAAGTAAGCGATTTTTATCCCGTTTTTCCTCATAATAAGCTGCACCTCCTGTTTCACAATTAGTAGTAGTCATTACAAATCGTTCGGGATTATTAAAATATGCAGTGTAATCGTATGGTAAGATATGCTCAGGAAACTCATGAAACAATAAGTCAAAGTCCATGATATTGCGTTTCTTCAGAAGATGTTTCAGCCCAATATATTTATATTTAGCAAGCATATCTATATTACTGAACTTGGCACGTCCACGTTGGCCGGACATATAGGAGAGACCATTACAAGCACCCGCACTTACGCCGATAACGTATGGAAAGCGTATCCCCCTATCCATAAAATTGTCCAAAACCCCGCAAGTAAATACTCCCCGCATACCGCCACCTTCAAGTACCAATCCGGTCTGAGAATCAATGCAAGCTAATTTCTCCATATCAATCTGATTTTATCCACAAATATAACCTTTCTTTTCGATATTATATTTATATTTGCAACCACTATAATTCATATAAATTCACTTATCACGATGAAAAAGTCAGTACTTATTGCTGCTCTGGCATTTTTAAGCTTGCACATGGTAGCGCAAGATGCTCCTAAAAAAGAGAAAGGAGAAGGTTTCGTCTTCACAACAATTAAAGAGAACCCGATTACATCTATTAAAAACCAGAACCGCTCAAGTACTTGCTGGAGTTTTTCAGGTTTGGGATTTCTAGAATCTGAGTTACTACGCACGGGTAAAGGCGAGTACGATCTCTCTGAAATGTTTGTAGTACACCATACAATGATAGATCGCGCTGTAAATTATGTGCGTTATCACGGTGACAGTTCTTTTTCTCCCGGTGGAAGTTTTTATGATGTACTCTATTGCATGAAAAATTATGGTCTTGCTCCACAAAGCGCAATGCCTGGTATTATGTATGGAGACACATTACCTGTACACAATGAATTAGATGCTACAGCAGGTGCTTATGTAGATGCCATCGCAAAAGGTAAGCTGAAGAAATTAACACCGGTATGGAAAAATGGATTAGTTTCTATTTACGATACCTATCTTGGTAAGTATCCTGAAAAGTTTATTTATAACGGGAAAGAGTATACTCCCAAGTCTTTTGCAGAATCACTTGGGTTAAATCCGGATGACTATGTATCACTGACTTCATATACTCATCATCCATTCTACAAACAATTCTCTCTTGAAATCCAAGATAACTGGCGTAATGCTTCTTCTTGGAATATACCACTTGATGAGTTTATGGCTGTAATGGATAATGCTATCAAACAAGGATATACGATCGCATGGGGAAGTGATGTAAGCGAACAAGGATTTACCCGTGACGGGGTTGCCGTAGTTCCAGATGCAAACCGTGGTGCCGAGATTACTGGTTCTGATATGGCACATTGGACAGGGATGCCCGCAGAAGAAAAGAGAAAAGAACTGACATCCAAACCTTTACCAGAAATTAATGTCACTCAAGAATTACGTCAAGAAGGCTTTGACAATTGGGAGACAACAGATGATCATGGCATGGTAATTTATGGTTTGGCAAAAGATCAGAATGGAAAAGAATATTTCATGGTAAAGAATTCATGGGGCAAATCAGGTAAATACAAAGGTGTATGGTATGCTTCCAAAGCTTTTGTTGCCTACAAAACGATGAATATCCTTGTGAACAAAAATGCTATTCCAAAAGAAATAGCAAAGAAATTGGGCATCAAATAAGATATCCCCGACATTCATTAAAGTAGCTCTTATAAACTAATGTTTCTAAGAGCTATTTTTTTTCAGCTTGCCATAGGCTATTCATTTCATCATACGACTATTAATATATTCCATAAACTTTTCTTTATAATTATCCCCTACTGGAATGTAGGCATTGCCAAAAATAATACGCAGACGCGAGACTTCAGTTATCTTACGAAGATTGACTATGTAAGAACGATGCACACGCATAAATTGAGAAGTCGGTAATGTTTCCTCGAGTCTTTTCATAGAAATTAACGGCATCAAAGGTTTGTCTTCTCCTTCCAAGAAGATGCGAACATATTCACTCATGCCCTCCACATACTTAATATTACTTAGTCTTACCAAAGTTACTTTTGAGTCGCACTTTACAAATATTGTTTCTTCATCAAGAAGAGTTGATTCAAATGTTCTCCTAACCTTGTCAGCCGCCTTTAAAAATTCCTGGAACCCAAAAGGTTTGAGCAGATAATCAACTGCATCCACCTTAAAGCCTTCCACAGCATATTCCGGATATGCTGTTGTAAAGATAATCAACGGTTTGTCCACTAACGAACGAACAAAGTCCAGACCACTCAGATCCGGCATATTCACATCGACAAAAAGTAAGTCTATCTTCTGTGTCGCAAGCAATTTCATAGCTTCAAAAGCATCTTTGTATGATGCGACAAGATTAAGAAAAGATACGCGGGATATATATCCTTCTAGCTGTGTTAGAGCCAAAGGCTCATCATCTATAGCAATACAATTTATCATACTGGGGCATTTAAATATTCATAGGTATACGCAAGTGTACATCGAAAGAGCTTGCGTTTTCCTCAATAACAAAACTATGTCGTTCACCATATAATAATAACAGGCGCTTACGGACATTATCCAGTCCAATACCATGATATTGATCCTTTGAATTACTAAAATTACTATTCTCGCAATGGAATAGTATTTCATGATTATCAATCATCAGGTCAATAGAAACAAAGGACGGATATCTATAGCTAATACCGTGTTTAAAAGCGTTTTCAACAAAAGTAACAAACAGTAAAGGAGGAACTTTTATATCGCTCACTTCATCAGGTACCGAAAGTTTTATTTTCACATTATCAGTATAACGGATTCGCATAAGTTCAACATAATGTTGAAGGAATTCCACTTCTTTAGATAAAGATACAGTGCGCTTATTCGATTCATAAAGAACATAACGCATCAATTTTGATAATACAACAATGGTTTGCTTGGCCTTTTCCGTATTTATGTCGACCAATGCATGTATATTATTTAACGTGTTCATAAAAAAGTGAGGATTGATCTGATATTTTAGATAGTCCAACTCTGTTTGAAGCTTATTACGCTCAAGCTCTTTCATCGCTTCTCTATCGCGCAAAGATTTAAAGAAAAGCTTAACCGCAAGACTAAAGCAAAACATCAAAAGAGCAATCAGCATACGCCCGAAGAAAGGCCCCCTAAACATAGGCAGAAACAAGGGCATCCCTTCGCGAGGTGGATGCGGAAAACGCTGCAAAGGTATAATTTCATGAGAGTTGGCGGGCTGTATTCGGTCATCAGCATTCATACGTTCCACTCCTTCATTCCCTCTCACATTCTGATTTGACCAAAAGCGTTTATCCGTTTTTTGGGGGAAACAGAAATCTCTATTACCATCTTTTCCTTCTTGAAAAGATTCTATCCTGTCATGCTTAAATTTAAGAAATCGTTCAGCATCAGCATCACGTAGAACAAGTCCCGCTATAAAAAAGACTAATACAGACAGGCATATAGCGGAGACAACATAAAGAGCTATTTTCTGACGAAAAAAAAGATATGGCAATAGAAGCCGATTGTTGAGTATAAAAAGGATAAAGAAGGGTAATGCTTCAGTCCAAAATCCAACAATCCTTTGCCAATGTATCACATCAATATTACCTGATAAGGTACCCCAAAAAGCTGTAACTACCGGAATCAGAATCACAGTCACCCAAACAACAACATAGATTACTATTTCCGGTAACTCGTGCTTATTATAAAATCTCATATCTATCATTATATCAGTCTATTCCTTTAAACAAAAGTAAGCAGACCAGAGTAAATGATAAAACAAAATAGATGAACAGCCTTATTGCATCGTCTAAATATGATTTTAGTACCAACGTCCTATTTTTCTCGACAAACGGAATATCCTCTAGCTCAAAGAGTTTTAAAGGATGCTTTTTATCTCGCCTTTGCTTGCCAAACTCAACTCTTTGCGTAAATTTGCAACCTAATTATCAACTTAAAGTTTTCAGTATAAGGAATATTATCACTTCTGTTTCCCTATTACTGGCTCAAATAAATACTAATACTAAAATTAATAGCATGAGTTTGAAAATTGTTGTATTGGCAAAACAAGTCCCCGACACACGTAACGTGGGAAAAGATGCCATGAAAGCCGACGGAACTATCAATCGTTCGGCACTGCCCGCTATTTTCAATCCCGAAGACTTGAACGCTCTTGAACAAGCCCTCAGATTGAAAGATACTTATCCGGGATCTACTGTTACTATTTTAACCATGGGACCGGGTCGGGCTGCTGAAGTTATTCGCGAAGGACTTTTCCGTGGCGCTGATGATGGGTATTTACTAACCGACCGTGCTTTTGCAGGAGCAGATACATTAGCTACAAGCTATGCATTAGCGACAGCTATCCGTAAGATCGGTGAGTATGATATCATTCTTGGGGGAAGACAAGCCATTGATGGAGACACAGCACAAGTAGGACCGCAAGTTGCCGAGAAATTAGGGTTAACGCAAATCACCTACGCAGAAGAAATTTTGAATGTAGAAAAAAGCACCGGGAAAATTACTGTTAAACGACACATTGATGGTGGTGTAGAAACCGTAGAAGGACCTCTTCCTATCGTAATAACGGTTAACGGAAGTGCAGCATCATGTCGCCCTCGCAATGCAAAGCTGGTACAAAAATACAAACGCGCTTTAGGTGCCCAAGAAAAAGCTGCCATTGTAAAAGAGAACGAGCCACTCCTTTACGCTGATCTTTACGAAAAGTATTCATACCTGAATATTAAAGAATGGAGTGTAGCCGATGTAAACGGTGAAATAGCACAATGTGGTCTCAGTGGATCACCTACTAAAGTTAAAACCATACAGAACATTTCTTTTCAGGCCAAAGAGAGCCGTACACTCAGTGGAAGTGACAAGGATGTTGAAGATTTGATTGTTGAATTGTTAGCTAACCATACCATCGGATAATATTATGAATAATGTATTTGTATATTGCGAGATTGAAGGCGTAACTGTTGCCGATGTCAGTCTCGAACTACTTACTAAAGGACGCAAGTTAGCTAACCAACTAGGATGTCAACTTGAAGCGGTAGCAGTAGGAACCAACCTCGAAGGAGTTGAAAAACAGATCTTACCATACGGAGTAGATCATTTACATATTTTTGATGGACCGGGATTATTCCCTTATACATCACTTCCACACTCTTCTGTCTTAATTAACTTGTTTAAAGAAGAGAAACCGCAAATCTGCTTGATGGGAGCTACCGTCATCGGACGTGATCTTGGCCCCCGTGTATCCTCAGCTCTAACGAGTGGTTTAACAGCAGACTGTACTGCACTTGAAATCGGCGAGCACGAGGATAAAAAAGAAGGTAAAGTATATGAAGACCTTCTATACCAGATTCGACCTGCATTTGGAGGGAATATCGTAGCTACAATTATCAATCCCGATCATCGCCCACAAATGGCGACTGTAAGAGAAGGTGTCATGAAGAAAGAGATACTTGACCCGCTCTATCCTGGGGAAGTAACCAGACACGATGTAGCAAAATATATACCAACGACAGACTATGTAGTGAAAGTTATTGAACGCCATGTAGAAAAAGCAAAACACAATCTGAAAGGTGCTCCTATTGTAATAGCCGGCGGCTACGGCATGGGAAGCAGAGATGGATTCGACATGTTATTCGAGTTGGCCAAAGAGCTTCACGCTGAAGTAGGAGCCAGTCGTGCAGCTGTCGACGCAGGTTTCTGCGATCATGACCGTCAGATCGGACAGACAGGTGTAACTGTTCGCCCTAAGCTTTACATTGCATGCGGTATCTCAGGACAGATCCAACATATTGCCGGTATGCAGGAAAGTGGAATTATCATTTCCATCAACAATGATGAGAATGCGCCTATCAATACTATTGCAGACTATGTAATCAATGGTACAATAGAAGAGGTGATACCAAAGATGATTAAATACTATAAACAGAATAGTAAGTAAACTATGGCAAATTTTTATACTGAAATACCGGAACTTAAGTTCCATTTGAATAACTCCATGATGGAGCGTATCTGCGAATTGAAAGAACGCGGATACAAAGATAAAGATGAGTTTGACTATGCGCCGCAGGACTATACGGATGCTATGGACTCTTACGATAAAGTACTTGAAATCACCGGAGAGATTACCGGAGAAGTAATCGCTCCTAATGCTGAAGGCGTGGACGAAGAAGGTCCCCACTGTGCTAACGGCAGAGTGGAATATGCCAGTGGCACCAAACAAAACCTGGATGCGATGGTTAAAGCCGGATTGAACGGTATGACCATGCCACGCCGCTTTGGTGGTCTGAACTTCCCAATCACTCCTTATACAATGTGTGCTGAAATTGTTGCCGCAGCAGATGCCGGTTTTGGTAATATCTGGTCTTTACAAGATTGTATTGAGACTCTCTATGAATTTGGTAACGAAGAGCAACATGGTCGTTTCATTCCACGTATTTGTGCCGGAGAAACAATGTCAATGGACTTGACAGAACCTGATGCAGGTTCCGATTTACAGAGCGTGATGCTAAAAGCTACTTTTGACGAGAAAGAAAATTGTTGGAGACTGAATGGCGTGAAACGCTTCATTACAAACGGTGATGCCGATCTGCACTTAGTATTGGCTCGTTCTGAGGAAGGGACAAAAGACGGACGTGGTCTGTCCATGTTCATTTATGACAAGCAGGAAGGTGGAGTAGACGTACGTCGTATTGAAAATAAATTAGGTATCCATGGCTCTCCCACCTGCGAATTGGTTTACAAAAATGCAAAAGCTGAACTTTGCGGAGATCGTAAGCTTGGTTTGATTAAGTACGTAATGGCATTAATGAACGGTGCACGTCTGGGTATAGCTGCTCAGTCAGTAGGTTTGTCACAAGCTGCATACAACGAAGGATTAGCCTACGCCAAAGATCGTAGACAGTTTGGTAAAGCTATTATAGAATTCCCTGCTGTATATGATATGCTCGCCATTATGAAAGCTAAACTTGACGCTGGTCGTGCGTTGTTATATCAAACATCACGCTACGTAGACATTTATAAAGCTCTTGATGATATTTCACGCGAACGTAAATTGACTCCCGAAGAGCGTCAGGAGCAAAAGACTTATGCCAAGCTTGCAGACTCTTTCACTCCGCTGGCTAAAGGTATGAACTCTGAATATGCTAATCAGAATGCATACGATTCCATTCAGATACATGGTGGTTCAGGATTTATGTTGGAATATGCTTGTCAACGTATTTATCGTGATGCACGTATCACCAGTATTTATGAAGGAACAACCCAGTTACAGACTGTAGCTGCCATCCGTTATGTTACAAACGGCTCATATACAACAACTCTTCATGAATACGAAGCAATTCCATGCAGTGAAGAAATGCAACCGTTGATGGATCGTTTGAAAGAAATGACAAATAAATATGAGGCATGTACACACGCAGTAAAAGAGTCACAAGATCAGGAATTACTCGATTTTGTAGCTCGCCGTCTTATGGAAATGGCTGCAAACTGTATCATGTCACACCTGTTGATTCAAGATGCAACAAGTGCTCCCGATCTATTTGCCAAATCAGCTGTCGTTTATTTGAACTATGCTGAAGCGGAAGTAGAAAAGCACTTCAACTTCATTCGCAAGTTTAAAGCAGAAGAATTGGTCAGCTACCGTAAATAAAAGAAAAAACCGATACGGTTTCAACTGAATAATAGGGGGTGTGTCAAAAGCCCCTATTTCATAAAAACGCCCTTGTTACAACATGTTGTAGCAAGGGCGTTCTGCTATTTTTTTGCCTTTTGACACACCTTCTTCTTTTTATAATTCCGTGCATTAACGGGGCATGCTTCTATATCGCTACTATAGCCCAAACAAGTTTAAAGCGTTATTCGAAGTAATCTCTCCTACTTCTTCTAACTCTGTTTGATATATTTCGGCTACTTTTTGTATTGTATTTATCATAAATGCACTTTCGTTCCTTTTTCCCCGATTAGGGACCGGAGCAAGATAAGGTGAATCGGTTTCCATAACCAGGCGCTGTAAAGGAAGTGCTTCTTTTAATACTTCGGGTAAAGTTGATTTCTTAAAAGTGACTACTCCATTTATTCCAAAAAGGAAATTACTGAATTCCATAAAACGAAAAGCCTCATCAACAGTACCCGTGAAACTATGAAAAATGCCTTTTAAAGAAGTTTCTTTATAGGGAGATAACAATTCATAGATTTCATTAAACGCATCACGGCAATGAATAACAATAGGAAGATTATATTCCAAAGCCCAACAGACTTGTTGGTCGAAAACAATCTGTTGTTCTTTAAGAAAAGTCTTATCCCAATAAAGATCCATGCCAATCTCACCCACAGCGACATACTTGCCCGGAGCAGCCAACTCTTTCTTTACTATTTGGAGTTCCTTCCTATATCCTTCATTGACCGATGTAGGGTGCAATCCAACCATAGGAAAACAATATCCTTTGTACTTGCCACATACCGACAATAAAGATTCAAGCGTAGTACTATCAATATTAGGCATATATATGCGCTCAATCCCGACAGATTTAGCACGATCCATCACCTGTTCCAAATCATCCGCAAATTCTTCTAAAAATAAATGCGAGTGGGTATCTATCAGTCTCATTTTTTAAGCTATTCTATTTCTTTTTCACCGGTACGATAATAATATACCAAACCGTAATCACGACATAAATTCAACCGTTTTTCATTGGGTAAGATATTTGCAAACTTAGCTTCCACCTGATTCCAGATATCTAAAATCAAAGCATCCACTCCTGAACGCATTGAGGAAACATCTTCAAGACTGCGAGATGTCAACGCTTGCAGATTCTTTTGTTTCTCATAACTTTCTGCAAAGATATCATAATGAACTCTTACTTTGGCCACTGTAGGGTTGTAAATGGGAATTCCTCCTTGGGATATTCTCTTATTTTCTCCATCAATAATTTTTCTTCCCCACTCCACCATTGAAGCCTCAGAAGTCAAATCAGGCAAACTCGTACTATCCGATGGCAATCCATAAAACGATTTGTGGGCTAAGCGTACCTCCGAACGAAGAACCGCCAAATTCAAAACCTGAAGGAAATGAGAAAGATACAACCGAGCCATCTTCACATTAGCTTGATGCTTTCTTCCGGCAGCAGATTGATTATCAAAGCATTCCACATAATATAAATGAGCGGCTTCGAAACGAACCAAATAGTTGCGTGCATCGGTCAGTATCTTTAAGGAGATAGCCATATCATACACACCCTGAGTATCAGCTTTCGCTATTACAGCTTTCAGGGCTCTTATTCTTGCTTGATCGGTATTTGGCAATCTCCTATATGGCATAAGCTATTATTTATATTTCACGTGACATTAAATTCTCTATTAACCGCTGCAATTCCTTCTTCTTCTCCATTTCAACATTCACAAGCTTCAAGCTTTCTATTGCCTTAACCGTATAATCAGCAATCTTATCTTCGCACCATTTTCGCACTCCAATGCGGTTATACAAGTCCGTTACGGCAGCAATCTTCTCAGCAGGGACAAAATCTACCGACGTCAGCCAATAATTTAATTCTTTCTTTTGATCCGAGTCAGCATGTTCCAATGCTTTAATCAGCAAAAACGTTTTTTTATTGGACAAGATATCCCCACCAATGTTCTTCCCGAATACCGAAGCATCTCCATAAACATCCAGTAAATCATCTTTTAACTGAAACGCAAGTCCCATCTGCATTCCGAAATCATAAAGATTGGATGCATCCTCAATGGTTGCTCCTCCTAATAGTCCTCCTATTTTCAAGCTACATGCAAGCAGTACGGATGTCTTCAAACGAATCATCTCCAAATACTCTTCTTGGGTGACATCATCTCTTTCTTCAAAATCCATATCAAGCTGCTGTCCCTCACATATTTCAAGAGCAGTCAGACTAAACAGATCGAGCACTTCCTTTAAGTACTTGGGATTACATTGAGCAATGTATTGGTAAGCAAGTACCAACATTGCATCTCCCGAAAGAATTGCCGTATTATCATTCCAGATTTTATGAACAGTCTTCTTTCCTCTTCTCAAATCGGCACGATCCATCAAATCATCATGCAGAAGTGTATAATTATGGTACGTCTCTATACCTGAAGCGACGGGTAATATTGATTCCACATCATCTTCATATAAATTATAAGCCAGCAGCATCAGCACCGGACGAATTCTTTTACCACCCAACGATAACACGTATTTTACCGGTTCATATAAATTCTGAGGAGTACGCGTAAGCTGTAGTTCTGCAATATATATATTTATTTTCTCTAAAACTTCGGAAGCTGTAAACATCATAATCAATCTTTTAATGATATGGGCAGTACACTCATATCCATCTCATTTCGGACAAATATAAGGATAAAAACCGAAAGACAATATAGAAAAAGAGAAGATAGTTACAATTAAGAAAGATCGACTGATAAACTGAAGTAAAGCCTATTAACTGTGTTCAAAAACGAAGTAACCAATATGATTTCGACAATAATGTTTTTTAGCGAGCAAAAAAAATGCAGTATCTTTGAACAAGTTTTCAGTGGAACCATTGAATCGGCATAATAAAGTTTCGTTTATTATCAATATAAAATGGGTAATGCTGTGACAACCGCTAACCGATACAATTAAGAACAAAAAAATAACGATAACAATGAAAAAGGTAGTTATTGCAATAGATGGTTTTTCTTCCTGTGGGAAAAGTACAATGGCGAAAGATCTTGCGCGTGAGATAGGTTATATCTACATTGACAGCGGCGCCATGTATCGTGCTGTAACTCTATATAGTCTGGAAAATGGGATATTCAAGGGGGATGATATTAATACTGAAAAGCTACAAAAAGAGATGGATGCAATACACATTTCATTTCAGCTCAACCCTGAAACCGGACGTCCGGATACCTACTTAAATGGAGTCAACGTCGAGAACAAAATCCGTACCATGGATGTTTCTTCTCATGTAAGCCCCATTGCTACACTGGGTTTTGTACGCGAAGCGATGGTTGCCCAACAGCAAGAAATGGGGAAAGCGAAAGGCATTGTAATGGATGGCCGTGATATCGGCACCACTGTTTTTCCTGATGCGGAACTAAAAATATTTGTAACTGCTTCTGCAGAAATCCGTGCCCAGCGTCGTTACGACGAACTGAAAGCCAAAGGAGAAGAAGCCAGTTATAACGATATACTAGAAAATGTAAAGCAACGCGACTATATCGATCAAAACCGTGAGATTAGTCCGCTACGTAAAGCAGATGATGCAATATTACTGGATAATAGCCAAATGACCCTTTCCGAACAAAAAGAATGGTTGAAAGCCCAGTTCGGGCGAGTAGCCGAAATGTAAAATCACACAATAATCGGAATTATGGTAAAAGTAGAGATCGATAAAAACTCAGGCTTTTGCTTTGGCGTAGTCACCGCAATACGGAAAGCGGAAGAAGAATTAAAAAAAGGAGGCAAATTATATTGCCTCGGAGATATAGTACACAACAGTTGTGAAGTTGAGCGATTAAGAGAATTAGGTCTGATCACCATCAATCATGATGATTTTAATCGACTCCAAAATGCAAAAGTCCTTTTACGCGCTCATGGTGAACCACCTGAAACCTATGAGACTGCACACAGAAATAACATTGAAATTATTGATGCAACTTGCCCGGTGGTTCTTCGCATTCAAAAGAAGATTAAGCAAGAATACAATCACGAAGATGATGAGTCGAAGCAAATTGTAATCTACGGAAAAAACGGGCATGCTGAAGTATTGGGACTAGTGGGACAGACTACCGGAAATGCTATTGTTATTGAGAGCTTGGAAGAAGCGAAACAACTTGACTTAAACAAAAGCATACGTCTGTATTCGCAAACCACTAAGTCATTGAATGAATTCCAGCAGATTGTCAGCTATATCAAAGAGCATATTTCACCGGATGTTACGTTTGACTACCACGACACTATATGCAGACAGGTGGTCAACCGATTCCCACATATCCGTGAGTTTGCAGCATCGCATGACTTGGTCTTCTTTGTTAGTGGCAAGAAAAGCTCTAACGGAAAAATGCTTTATGGTGAATGCAAGAACGTTAATCCCAATTCATACTTAATTTACAGTGAAGAAGACATTGATTATAATCTGATAAAAGGGGTTTCATCCATTGGTATATGTGGAGCTACATCCACTCCCAAATGGCTTATGGAAAAAATATCAGATTCGATAAAATCACATCTTTGAAACGCCAAATTAACGTTAATTATTAGAGCTCCCCTTACAAATTTGTTATCTTTGCGACAATTATTAAGACTAAAACAATAGGTTGTTATGGCAAATATTAAGTGTATAGGTATTTTAACATCCGGAGGAGATGCACCGGGAATGAATGCAGCCATCCGCGCGGTAACACGTGCAGCTATCTACAACGGACTTGAAGTAAAAGGGATATATCGAGGTTATAAAGGATTGGTTACAGGTGAAATCAGTGAATTCAGAAGCCAAAATGTAAGTAACATCATCCAATTGGGAGGTACTATTCTGAAAACTGCCCGCTGCAAGGAGTTCATGACACCGGAAGGACGTCAGATTGCATACGATAACATGAAGAAAGAAGGCATTGACGCCTTAGTTATTATAGGGGGAGACGGTTCGTTGACAGGTGCCCGTATCTTCGCTGAAGAATTTGATGTACCCTGTATTGGTTTGCCGGGAACAATAGATAATGACTTGTACGGGACGGACACTACCATTGGATATGACACAGCTCTGAATACGATTCTTGAAGCTGTTGATAAGATCCGTGATACGGCAACTTCCCACGAACGTTTATTCTTTGTAGAAGTTATGGGGCGTGATGCCGGTTTCTTGGCTTTAAATGGAGCTATTGCTTCCGGTGCTGAAGCGGCTATCATTCCTGAATTGGATACGGAAGTAGACCAATTGGAAGAATTCATTAAGAATGGCTTCCGTAAATCAAAGAACAGTAGTATCGTTATAGTAGCCGAAAGTGGTCTGACCGGAGGTGCGATGCATTATGCCGAACGTGTGAAAAATGAATATCCGGAATATGATGTACGTGTCACGATATTGGGGCATGTGCAACGTGGAGGAAGCCCTACAGCACACGATCGTATCTTGGCAAGCCGTCTTGGTGCTGCTGCGATAGATGCCATAATGGAAGGACAACGCAACGTTATGATCGGAGTTGAAAATGACGAAGTAGTGTATGTACCATTCACTAAAGCAATCAAAAACAATAAGCCAATCAAATTAGATCTGGTTAATGTTCTTCGTGAACTGTCCATCTAATAGGTAACAGACCTGTTCAAAGAGATTCTTTCTAATGGATTCTCGGAACAATAAATATAAAGAAAAGGCTATCCTCATACGGGTAGCCTTTCTTGTCTCAATATATAAGTGAATTATCTCTTTTTCAATGGGATATATGAAACTTCATCCAACACATTTTTATAGGCAGGGCGGATTATACGTTTACCTTCAAAATTCAACTCCTCGTTGCGATGGGCACACCATCCCACAATACGTGCCATTGCAAATAACGGAGTGTATATTTCTTGAGGCAAGCCAATCATTTCATAAACAAAACCGGAATAAAAGTCCACATTACTCGAAACGGTTTTCCCGTTATTCTTAATCCGACCGAAAGTCTCTATCGCTCTCTCTTCAAGCAATTCAAGGAATGCAAACTCTTCCTTACGGTCTTTCTCTTTAGCCAAGTCACGAGCCAACTCTTTCAAGAGAACGGCACGAGGATCGGAAATGGTATATACAGCGTGTCCGATACCATAGATCAATCCACTCTTATTATAGACTTCCTTATTCAACATACGGGTGAAATAAGTATCGATTTCCTCTACACTTGTCCAGTCTTGTATATTTTCCTTTAAATGATGGAACATGTCCGCAACCTGAATATTGGCACCTCCATGTAACGGACCTTTCAACGAACCAATACCGGCAGCTATGGAAGAGTATGTATCCGTCCCTGTAGAAGAAGTGACCCGGACTGTAAACGTTGAGTTATTACCACCTCCGTGTTCTGCCTGCAATACGAGTAATAAGTCGAGAGTCCTGGCATCAAGTTCGGTATAGTCGCGCTTCAACATGTGAAGGAAGTTCTGGGCAATGGAAAGCTTTTCTTGTGGATTACGGATATGCAATGAACGCCCAAATGTGGCATGACGAAGCATATTGTAAGCATAAGCTATGATCGTAGGGAACTTCGAGATCAAATCAATACTTTGTCGCATAAGATTATCACGCGAAGTATCATCGGCAGCAGGATCAAAACGATACATCTCAAGCACACTTCGAGCCAAGATATTCATAATATCATTCCCTTCAAGCTCAATAATATTCATTTTTGTTTTTTGTTCCAAAGGCATATTGTCATAAATAAGCTCGGAAAATGAAGCCAATTCTTCTTTATCAGGCAGGTTACCGGAAAGTAACAGGTAAGCGACTTCTTCAAAACCAAATCGCTTTTCTTTAATCATGGCATGTACGATATCCTCAACATCATATCCGCGATAAAATAACTTTCCGGGAATAGGTTTCAGACCTCCACCAGGAATCCGTTCATAACCCACTACATTACCAATACGGGTAAGTCCGACTAATACACCGGTTCCGTCCTCATTTCTCAAGCCACGCTTCACATCGAATTTCGAAAACAACTCCGTATCTATTCTTACAGCCTCTTTCATCGACTCCGATAACTTATAAACCAAGTATTCCTTTTTCATATTCATTACGTTTTAATCATTAATTTGTTATTCTATTCTCTTTACGATTTCTCTCGTAAAAGCAGAAGTGGATAAAGATACACCTCCCGGCATAAAGCGGGCAAGATCAGCGGTAGCGCGCGATTCTAGAAAACTCTTTTCCAAAGCACTATCTATCAGATCGGCAGCTTCTTTCCACCCTAAATATTCAAGCATCATCACTGCCGAAAGGATAATGGAGCAAGGGTTCACAATGTCATTTCCTGCAATATCCGGGGCAGTGCCATGTGTTGCTTCGAATATGGCATGTCCCGAATGATAATTAATATTTGCTCCGGGAGCAATGCCGATTCCACCTACCATGGCAGCCAACTGATCGGAGACGTAATCACCATTTAAATTAAGTGTAGCTATCACGGAATATTTTTCCGGTGTGAGTAATGTATTCTGAAGAAAAGCGTCTGCAATACAATCTTTTATCACCAACTTACCTGTTGCCAGTTCCTCCGCAAACTCGCGTTGCGCCAATTCATATCCCCACTTCTTAAAACCACCTTCAGTAAATTTCATAATATTCCCCTTATGAACTAGAGTCACGGAAGGCAGACCATGATCAAGGGCATATTGGCAAGCTGCACGAACAAGACGTTCGGTACCTTCTTTGGAAACCGGTTTCACTCCAAACGAAGAAGTTTCGGGAAAGCGTACCTTGGTAACTTTCATTTCTGTTTCCAGGAAATGATAGAATTTTTCCGCTTCAGGTGTACCGGCTTCCCATTCAATACCGGCATAAATATCTTCGGTATTCTCACGAAACACACACATATTTACTTTTTCCGGTTCGCGAACAGGCGAATGGACACCCCTATACCAACGGACAGGACGCAGGCAAACAAAAAGGTCGAGTGTCTGTCGGAGTGCAACATTCAAAGAACGAATTCCTCCCCCCACAGGAGTCGTCAGCGGGCCTTTAATCCCGACTAGATATTCTTTGAAAGCTGCCATTGTCTCGTCAGGCAACCATGCCCCCGTCTTCCTGAAGGCGCGCTCACCTGCCAGGACTTCTTTCCACTCAATATGCCTCACGCTTCCGTAAGCTTTACGGACTGCCGCATCTACAATAGCCTGCATTGAAGGGGTCACCTCAGCTCCCACTCCGTCGCCGGTTATAAAAGGTACGGTAGGCACATCAGGTACTAACAGTGTACCATCGGTTTGTTTTGTAATTTTGCTCATCTTCTTTTTATCTTGCATTTAACGCAGAGCCGGCACGAAACCAACCAATCTGCTGTTTGTTATAGGTATGTTGTACGTTAAAACGGTCTTCTGTACCATCCTCATGATAAAGAATAACCTCCATATTGCGTTCCGGGGCAAACTCCTTCAACCCGACAACCGAAATCAAATCATGTTCCCTTATTTTATCATAATCATTTTTATCGGCAAAAGTCAACGCAAGCATACCCTGCTTCTTCAAATTTGTTTCATGGATACGTGCAAAGCTTTTAGCCAAAATGACGCGAACATTAAGGAAGCGCGGTTCCATAGCAGCATGTTCGCGACTGGAACCCTCACCATAGTTTTCCTCGGCTACTACTATCGAAGCCAATCCCTCCGATTTATACTGTTTTGCAGTACCCGACACCGTATCATAGTTACCGGTCAGACGATTCCACACGTTATTAGACTCTCCGTTAAAAGCATTGATTGCTCCCATTAGCATATTATCTGAAATATTTTCCAGATGGCCACGGAAACGAAGCCATGAACCTGCCATTGAAATGTGGTCGGTAGTGCACTTGCCCTGTGTCTTAATGAGAAGAGGCATCTTGGTCAAATCATTGCCATCCCATGCCGGAAAAGGGCTTAACAATTGAAGTCGCTGGGAAGCGGGATTGACTATAATCTCAGCTTCTACTTGCTTGGGGGCGATATAACCTTGCTTTCCATCGACGAAATCTTTTAATGGAAGTTCTTCACCCACCGGTGCATCAAGCCTGACTTGCTCACCTTTCTTGTTTGTCAAAGTATCGGTCAGTGGATTAAAACAGAGATCACCAGCTATCGTCAAAGCCATAGTCAATTCGGGAGAAGCGACAAAAGCATGGGTATTCGGATTGCCATCCGCGCGCTTCGCAAAATTACGGTTGAATGAAGTCACAATTGAATTCTTACGCATAGGGTCGTCGGTATGCCTTTTCCATTGCCCGATACACGGACCGCAGGCATTTGCCATAATTACGGCACCTATATTTTTAAAGACACTGATCATACCATCCCTTTCGGCAGTAGCCCGAATGCGTTCAGAACCCGGATTGACTATCAAAGGAGAAGCAACCTTGAGTTCTTTTTCGGCTACTTGTTTCGCCAAAGAAGCAACGCGACTTAAATCTTGATAAGAGGAGTTGGTGCATGAACCTATTAACCCGACTTCCATTTTTTTCGGATAGCCGTTTGCTTTCACTTTAGCGGCAAACTCCGATATCGGCGTAGCGGCATCGGGGGTAAAAGGACCGTTTATATAAGGTTCAAGAGTCGATAAGTCTATCTCTATAATTCTATCATAATATTTTTCAGGACTTGCAAGCACTTCATCATCAGCACGAAGATCGGTAGCAATAGATTCCGCCAGCAGAGCGATTTCTTCTCTTTCGGTAACATTTAGATAGGCAGCCATTTTAGCATCAAAAGGAAATAAAGAAGTGGTAGCTCCCACTTCCGCTCCCATGTTACAGATAGTGGCTTTTCCGGTAGCCGATAAAGAAGCTACTCCCGATCCAAAATATTCTATAATGGAGTTTGTTGCTCCTTTCACGGTAAGTATACCGGCCAATTTCAAAATCACATCCTTAGGTGCCGCCCAATTATTCAGACTACCGGTAAGACGTACACCTATAATCTTAGGCATTTTAAGTTCCCATTCCATTCCGGTCATCACATCGACTGCATCCGCACCGCCAACACCGATGGCAATCATTCCCAAACCTCCTGCATTAGGAGTATGTGAATCAGTGCCCACCATCATTCCACCCGGGAAAGCATAGTTTTCCAATACCACTTGATGAATAATACCCGCTCCCGGTTGCCAGAACCCGATGCCATAGCGTGAAGAAACATCACGCAAGAAACCATAAACTTCTTCATTGGTCTGATTAGCGACTGCGATATCATCATCAGCCCCTCTATGAGCTTGTATCAGATGATCACAATGAACCGTTGAAGGAACCGCTACACGGTCTCTTCCCGAATTCATAAATTGAAGTAACGCCATTTGAGCTGTAGCGTCCTGCATGGCTACCCTGTCCGGTCGGAAATTCACATAATCTTCGCCGCGTTTATAGTCATTGATTTCACCCCCATTGTACAGATGCACATACAATATTTTTTCCGTCAAGGTCAACGGACGCTGTAATACTGTTCGAACGTGTTCTATTTTCTCCTTGTAACTTGCATAAAATGCATTAAGCATTGAAACATCGTATATCATACCACTTTTATATTGAAATATTTACGATTGAAAAGATAACAAAAGTATATTATAAACAAGCAAAAAGCTTATTAGTTTAACATATTATCGGATTTCTTCTCTCAAAATGGAAGATTCACTACCTTTGCAGATATGATAGAAGCAGAACAAAACAACCCTACAATACATATCCGGCAGCAACTCACTTTACTGCGTATGGAATATGAATACGAGAAAGAAGAATTTAAGCGTCAATCGGAAGTAATGGGAATAGCCCGTAAACTCAAGCGGGGGATATGTTGGTACCCCATCAAGGTAGGACGGAGTTTTTATAATTCGCTCAATCAACTCACCCTCGAGATTACCCGCAATGAAGATATTGACATTGAACATAATTTTGAATTCGGGCGACCGATATGTTTCTTCCGTGAAGCGGCTAATGGACAAATCACTTATTATAACTTCGTAGCCACAGTGAGCTATGCCGATGAGCAAAGAATGGCAATCATCATGCCGGACATCAAGAGCATAACCGAACTTCAAACCGGTGAAAAGATTGGCGTACAGCTTTATTTTGATGAAACCTCTTATCGGACCATGTTCGAAGCTTTGGCTGACGTGGAGCAAGCAACCGGAAACAGGCTGGCCGAACTGCGCGATATACTATTGGGTACATTAAAACCTGAGTTTAGAGAACTCTATCCCGTACGCTTCCCGTGGCTGAATACGGCACAAGAAAAAGCTGTCAACAAAGTTCTTTATGCTAAGGATGTGGCAATAGTCCATGGCCCTCCGGGAACAGGAAAGACAACGACTCTTGTTGAAGCCATTTATGAAACGCTTCACCGCGAACCGCAAGTAATGGTTTGCGCACAAAGTAATACGGCAGTCGACTGGATTTGTGAAAAGCTGGTGGACAGAGGGGTTAATATTTTACGCATCGGCAATCCGACAAGAGTAAACGACAAAATGTTATCCTTCACTTATGAGCGTCGATTTGAGAACCATCCTTCATACACCGAACTTTGGGGGCTACGTAAAGAGATACGTGCCATACAGGGACGTTTACGAAATTCCAGATATGAAGAGCGCGAAGGAGTACGCAATCGACTGAATAATTTACGCGAACGTGCAACCCAGCTGGAAATACAAATCAATGCGGACTTATTTGATAATGCACACATCATAGCTTCCACATTGGTGAGTAGCAATCACCATTTACTCAATAGCAAGCATTTCAACACACTCTTTATTGATGAAGCGGCACAAGCATTGGAAGCGGCTTGTTGGGTGGCTATCCGTAAAGCCAATCGGGTGATTCTTGCAGGCGATCATTGCCAGCTACCGGCAACCGTGAAATGTTACGAAGCTGCCCGAGGAGGATTGGAACAGACATTAATGGAAAAGGTAGCGAAGTCAAAGCCTTCTGTGGTATCGCTATTGACACTCCAATACAGAATGAATGAAACCATTATGAAGTTTCCTTCACAATGGTTTTATAATAACGAGCTTCAGGCAGCGCCCGAAGTTAGCCATCGCGGTATCCTCGACTGGGACACACCGATCCGCTGGATAGACACTTCAGAGATGGATTTCAAAGAAGAGTTTACCGGCGAGTCATTCGGCCGTATCAATCGTGAAGAAGCCGACCTCTTATTGGAAGAGCTTAAACGATATATTGAGCGGATTGGAGCCAAGCGTATACTTGATGAGCAAATTGATTTTGGATTGATTTCTCCTTATAAAGCACAAGTGCAATACCTTAGAAGTAAAATAAAGTCGGCATCATTCTTCCGTCCTTATCGCAACTTGTTAACCGTCCATACGGTAGACGGTTTTCAAGGGCAAGAACGTGATGTGATATTTATCAGTCTCGTCCGGGCAAATGATGAAGGGCAAATCGGATTTCTACACGATCTACGACGAATGAATGTCGCCATAACCCGTGCCAGAATGAAGCTCGTAATCCTCGGTGATGCCAAGACCCTGGGGCGACATCCCTTCTATCGCAAATTGTTGGAATACATTACGAATATTGATCAATAAAGAGAATATTATTACTCTAGAAAACTTTTCTAAAAAAATAAACATATTAGCTATTCATATTCAGATATTTTTATACATTTGCGATGTATATAAAATATGCTGCGTATGAATATATACATACTCATAAAAAAGCATTATTATACTTCATATCAACTAACAAATGTCATAATTGAATAATCTTTTTTTTAAGAAATAGTATGAAGATTTGTCCTCAATGTAATGAAGAAGTAGAAGATAGCTTTGAAATCTGCTGGAATTGCAACTATAGCTTTACCGAGAACCGGGTCATTGAGCCTGAAGAAATGCCATTTGGAAACAGAAGTTTAGAGTGTACACATTGTCACGTAAAACTGGTATTCTCTGGTAATTATAAATTTCACGAAGGAACCAGGCTTGGTGTCCTCGGTAATATATTTGAAGCATTTGTAAACAGAGAGAGTTTTGACATTTATGTTTGTCCCAAATGCGGTAAAGTCGAATTTTACACCCCCCTGGAAGAATGAAAAAAACGATAAAATATTAGCAGGTATATTGCTGATTCTATTAGCAATAGTGTTATTAAGTTTCCAACTAGTCTTTTTGTATGGAACAACCCAACCATCCCATGAAGGTGAAGATTTGGGTTATTGGCGGCTTCGTGTACTTTTGCACTTTTTTACTTTCGTTGTTCTTTCGGACTACATCATATTACAAGTAAGAGCTCTCCTTCCTGCTCTTCCGATCTTTAAAGCCTGTCAGAATAAACTCTGGATAAAAATTCCGCTTCTTGTTTCCAGATTCGCTTTCCTGATTATTGCTTGTGGTTCATTGGGTATACAATTGTATTTCCTTATTAAAGCATTGGGAGATGGGCGTGGTGATATAGACTTTTGGATTGTTGCCGCTACCATTGTTCTTAACTTTTGGGTATGCAAGTACTTCTTCAAAAAGATTGTGTATACCTTTATTAAGAAAGAAGAACCTGAAGATGAGTAAATGATTTTTGAAACACTTTTACTTTTAGAAAGCCCGTTTTTGCTCTATTTTTAGCTTTCCAACAGATTTTGTCAATTTATAAATACCAGATAAATTTGCGACAAAAGGCTCACCTTCTATCACCATTTTACCAGGATGATATATTGCTGCCCAATAACATTCGGTACGCGGAAGATAAACGATTTGAGCTATATCGTCATTCTGCACAACTCTCACATTCTTTATGTCAAAACTGCTTACACTATCACGCTTCGAAGCAGGAAGTACAATGTATAGGTAGCTCCTATGCTGTGGCTGTATACCGTGGCGTAGATGTATAGAAACAGTTTCTCCAGTGACAACAGCAGGAGTATACATCTTCATGAAGTCTGCCCACTGCCCTGTGCGCTCCCCTGCCTCAGCCACGCAAGTGTCTGCATTCAAAACAATATAGCCGATATGATTGTGATAGAAGCGGAGATCACTATCATGCAATTTGGCCTCGCTTACAGGTAACCACTCACGTTTGTTCCATAAAAAAAGATCTCCTTTTTTGAGGCATTGCTCTATAGAAGTGGTTACGGGAAGGGACTTATTTGTCGAGATGCCTGCTCCCATGCAAATGACGAAGTCGTCTGTAAAGACCCATGCTTTGTAAGCCTTTAAGCTATCGCGATTCAATTCCATAGCCGCCATTCCATGGTATCCATCACTTAGTCCCCCGACTTTGTCAGTGTGGTTTCCTGAATGGGTGCGACTGATATCAGGAAGTGGGGCTTTGTCTTCGTAAGCTGTAACTCCCGGTATTTTTCTCCAATCCCAAAACGGAAAGATATTCAAATATTCATCGCCCTGCGTATAATAATACGTAGCTCCATCTCCCAGATAATATCCCTTTAGATTGTCCTCGTTCACCAGTTCAGTACCTATCACCCTATTCGATGACATTCTTACGGAAGCCATCCAATGAGCCGCACGATGCACCGTATAGTCGGAATTGTCAAAATGCTTGTGACCAACCAATGTATTGGCATCTTTGGGAAATTTTTCTTTTATATCAAGTTCGGCGGCTGCAAGGGCCAGTCCGTACGCTTTGTGCAGTTGCGCATTATGGAATAGTTGTCTGCCCAATGCATTCATATCCATGTAGCGATTCCAAATGGTCCATCGATAACCTTTGTTGATAAGTGAGGAAAGAATATTCATTTGTTGACGGTCAAACGCATAAACCGTACCTTGAAACAGACTATAAAAGAAGCTCATACTTGTAACGAACGACAGTCCGTAGTTGCCAAACTGTAATTGCGCCCCATGTTGATGATAACTCCAGTCATTTTTAATACCTTCTTCACGTCCCAGCACTATTTCAGATGCAATTGTATCGCGAGCCGACTTAACTTGTTGTTCATCATTTTTCAGAAGGGCACATATAAGAACGTTGCCCGCCAACCAAACTTTATTCTGCCCGGTCATACCAAAACGTGAGGCTTGCATCACTCCAATAGCAGATAATTTTTCTTCCCGAGTCAATTGATTTTCCAAAAGGATAAAAGCTGCTCCCAATATTTTGGGAATGCCTATCTGATTGTACCACCAGTTACGACATTGAAGTTTGGCACTAAACCAATAGTGCAAGGCCCTATGAATGCTATTCATTACTTCAGCCGAATGATAGTAACGTGTACCTCGTGTGTAATATAGTTTCGATAGTTCCAATATACGTTCGGCATGCTTTGTAGGCTCCCATCCCGAACGTTTGTTATCTTGATAGTTAATATCCGTCCACATGCCTTTTTCATTCAGCGCAGAGAGATAAAACGTCATTTTATCCAAATCAAATGGATAGCGTTGCTGCAGATCTGCAACCACATTGTCTGAAACTTCCGTTTCGGGTTCAATTCGCCTTAAGTCTTCCGACAATGTGTCATTTTTATACGCGTAGGTAAGTAGCATGTTCTTATAATTCTCTTTCAGTCGAGTGAGCTGTTGGGGACCTCCGGCTTTACAAACCGCTGTGTTTAAAACAAGTAGGCAGACACTCAAAGAAATAGCCTTTATGGCAGTATTCATCTATTCGAATTTTTATTAAGTAAGATCAGCTAAAAGTAATATAAAGTTTTTAATGAACAAAATGTGACTGTAAAACCATAAATATAATACCTTTCAAATCTAGTCCTATTTTCATAAATCGAAGAAAAATGATTCAATCCTTTCTTTTTCTATCGCTCTATCCCGATCTTATTTTTTCACAGCTTTAGCTCACCCAATTATGACAACTTTTTTCGATTCTTCCGTCTGTTCCAGCTTTATCAACCCGGCATCTTTAATAGAGATCACTTGAGGATAATAACCTATAGATACTACTATAAGAAGAGCATTAGGATTTGTTGTGGAAATGGAAAAAGTTCCATCCTTCTTTGCCACCGTTCCTACAGATTCGTCCCCCTTTATATAGACGGTTGTTCCCCATAGCTCATCTCCGTTTTCTCGGTCTACGATTTTGCCTTTTATCAGAAATGGCTTAGATTCTTTCTTTTGAATCACTCTTGAGTTTTGTTCTATCTTCTTTTCATAAATAACCACCGAAGAATAAACAATGGCATAGCTATAATCTGTGCTTGCAAGTAATGCATTAAGAATCTGTGATATAGTCTTATTCTCAAAAGATTGGTTTACTTTTGTATGCTTGTTAGTAATATTGTCTTGAATAACAAAACGATATCCACTTTCTTTTGCTAGTTGAACGAAGGCTGAATCCAAGGGTTGTTCTACAAACTTAATTGTGAATTGTGATTCTCCCTGCCTATCATTTGCTTTTGTCTGAATAGAACAAAAGAATAAGCAGCAAAAAAGGAATATAATTTTATTCATAATCACCCGTTGGCGGAATTAATATAGTAAAGCATGTTAAAAAATAAGTTGTAAATATTATTATTTTTTAGTACTTTAATGAAAACCAAGCTATTAATATAAAGCTCAATTATACACAAATTATATGCAATATTCGCTAAATTTATCGACACACACAAGATATTTTACTGATTTAAAAGTGATTAGTTTTAACCTTGCTGCCGAATCAATAGGCATAGATAGTGAAAGCTTTTTGTTTTCTAAATTATACGTACCATCATTTATACAACCAATTTAATTGAAAACCTGAATGGCAAGATACGTAAATATACCAAAACAAAATTATCTTTTCCTACTGATGATGCCCTGAGAAAGCCGGTTTAGTTGGTTATAGGTGAGATTCAAAAGAAATGGACGATGCTTATCAGAAATTAGGGTGTGGTGATGAATCAATTTTTAGTTATCTTTGAAAACAGAATCGAGCTTTAGCACTCGACTAAAGCTCGAACCCGAATATAGTTTACACAATATTATGGACAGTGCCGTTTTGAATAATATATATTCTAAACTTTATTTTCTCCTTTATTTTCTTCTAAGAATTCTTCATTAAAAATATCGAAACCTTTTGGCGTATTATTTATATTATATCTGTATCCCGTTAAATAGTACATAACTGCGACGAGTAAGCACATTGTTTGTAATAATGGCTTGTTGATATCTGATGGTGAAGTCATTATTGATATAAAAGTTCTATCATCTATAAAGAAACTCCCAATAAAGGCAAAAAGAAAAAGTACCGCTGCTATGTAACTAATTATACTAAATCCTCTTGACTTTAGAGTCGTATTTAGATTATAGACTATTGTTTTAAATATTTTAGCAGCTAATGTCGTATCACTTGATTCTGCTCGGTTTCCTTTCCTTTTGAATTTATTTACTGATTTGATGTTTCCTATCATCGAAATATCTCCACTTGAATTACCTGTGTGAAATAATTGCATCACTATGCCCTCATTGTGATCAAAATAATCAAAATTAATCGTTACTTCTTTTTTATCTTTAGAAATTTCTGTGGTGAATGCATTAGCTTTATTTTTTTGATATAAAATACTACAATCTAATATGTCATATCTAGGGTCTATCTTAATTCTGGGCATGTTGCTTTTGGCTATGTCCGTGTTATCTATCGTGTCTTTTCCTTCATTCCATAATGCTATTTTGCTAATAGATAAGTTTTCTATTTTATTGTCTTGATATAATATGTTTATAGCATTATTAAGTTGTTTTATTCTAGGCTCTATTAGCTTTATTGTTCTGACAATATATGTTGGTTTCTTATTCTTCTTTGTTTTCACATAAGTATATATAGAAAATGGAAATCCTAGCATTCCTATTATTCCTATTATTTCTATCCAATGCTCAGTGATAAAATCTAATATTATATTAGTAAGGCTCATTTTGTATAATGTATTATGTTATTGTATGCAAAAGTATAGTATATTTTTATTATCCGCATGCTCTTTTTAATTTTTATACAGTACAGAGGGTATTTTTATTTCGGGTCGATGTCTTTTAAACCCACTCTCTCTAGTATTTGCACGAGTAAAGAATTTTCGTACGGTAAGGGTTTTCTTGGGAGCAGCACTTTTCAAGTGGAAAATGCCGCTCTGAAATACTTCGACCTAAACCGATACACCAAAAAGCGAACTAAAGAGATATATAAAAAGTCGCTTAAAAGATGCAAATACCGAAGAGAAGAGAAACACAAATATACAAGGCACTTAAAGAACAACAAACATATACCGAGGTTTTAGAAATGAATATCACGCTTTGTGCTTATTATTATTGTGTAATGACGGCGCTTTCGATAAGTTGAAAAAAGAGGGGATTACGCTGACGGAAAAGACACGCGAGGATAACAACAAGAAAAGTGTTAATCCGGCGGTCCGTATATTTGTTGATGCGCAGGAAGCTACACGTAAGGCCTTGTGTGAGCTGGGATTGACGTTTGCAACGCTTGCAGGTTCAGAAGATGACGAAGTAAATGATTAAATCAACGGAGTAAATGCAGCCGGACGATAAAGAATTATTGATCAAGCTGAAGACACGGACTGCTAATCAGCCGCAATCTATTAACCTCGCTTCTTATAAGTTGAGAAAAGCCTATAAGAGATTGAACGATTATATTAATGCATGTATTGCCGAGCCAGACAAACATAATCTTTATGAATTGCTTGCCATATCCCGTTTCTTTTGCTTTCTGGATAAATAGGATTTCCGCCATAGGCAAGTCAGAAAATATGTGGTCTTTTACGAGAAACTGAAGTTTTCCGGCGTAAAAGAGAAAACCCGGTACAGATTAACGCCTGTACAAGCTTTTCAGTTTGCCAATATTCTAGGCTTCATTATTCCGGAACGGATCGGCGCACTATTCGTGATGTGCTATTGTTCGTACCCCGTAAATTCAGTAAAACGACCAGGGTTGCTTCAATGGCTATTGTGATCGTGAACGATTATTCACAAGCCGATAGCGCAGCATTGAAGAATGTGCTCACCTCTTCAATGGGCGCACGGCTCAACCTTTCAACCGTCGTAATCACAACGGAATCCGATAAACATACTTCCTCACCCGTTGGCGGAATTAATATAGTAAAGTATGTTAGAAAACAAGTTGTGCATATTATTGATTTTTAGTATTTTAATATACAGCTCAATTATGCACAACTTATATGCAATATTCGCTAAATTTCTCGGCATGTGCAAGATATTTTCTACTGATTTAGTAAATGAAAAAGGTAATATACCCCGCAGGGGAGTCGTCCCTAAGTTCTCTGACTTAGAAGTGATCAGTTTAAGCCTTGCTGCCGAATCAATAGGCATAGATAGTGAAAGCTTTTTGTTTTCTAAATTGAATGAATACAAAGATGATTTTTCTTCTCTCATATCCCGTCGTCAATATAATGATCGCAGGAAGCTCACTATCGGCTTATGTAATCAGGCTCGTGAAAGAATCGCATTTAATGTTGACGGTGGAGAGGATGATTCTATGCCAATTGAAGTATGTCGTCCCATAAGGTTCAAACGTTGTAAGATGGGGAAGAAGAATTATGATAAAGCTCCTAATTATGGCTATTGTGCTTTACAAAGTGAACATTATTACGGATATAAATTGCATTCTCTCTGTGGACTAAGTGGTGTTATACACTCTTCTGAACTGACAAAGGCAAGTATTCACGACATTCATTATTTGAAAGATGTAAAGTACAACTTTTCAGAATTGTACGATCATTGGTGATCGTGGATATATTGGAGCAGCCATACAATTGGACTTATTTGAAAAAGCTAATATCAAGTTGGAAGTTCCATATCGGTCGAATCAAAAAGATTGGAAACCTGTATTTAGTCCATTTGCTAAAGCCAGGAAAAGGATTGGAACCCTTTTTGCACAATTATGCGATCAATTTATGATAATCAGAAATTACGCAAAACAAACAGAAGGATTCTTTACAAGGATTACAGGAAAAATTAGTGCACTTACAGTCCTTCAGTATATAAACAAGATTAATAACAAGCCTATTGGGCAAATTAAGTATGCACTAATTTAATTCCGCCAACAGGTTCATAATTTTATGTTATTGCATCATTATCGACAAAACTAAACTTTGGAGCTATTATTAACTCTACTTCTTTATAGCTTTAGTTTCTCCAATTGTAATAACTTTATTCAATAGTTCCCAATCCGGTTCCAACTTTATCAATCCGGCATTTTTAATAGATACGACTTGGGGGAGATAGCCTATAGACATTACTATGATAAGGGCATTAGGGTTGGTTGTTAGAAAAGAAAAAGTTCCATCCCCTTCTACCCATGTCTTTACAGATTCTTCTCCTTTTATAAAGATGCCCCCTCCATATACCTCATCTCCGTTTGCTCTATCTACAATTTTCCCTTTTATTAAAAGTGACTCAGATTCTTGATGTTGGATAGCTTTTGAAGATTCCTCTATTTTTTTTTCATAAATAATCACCCAACCCCTAAAAATAGCATAGCTATAATTTGTATTCTCAAGTAACACATCAAGAATCTGTGATATAGTCTTATTCTCTAAAGATTGGTTTACCTTAGTAGACTTATTAACAAGACTGTCTTGAAAAACAAAACGATATCCACTTTCTTTTGCTAGTTGAACAAAGGCTGAATCTAAGGGTTGTTCTACAAACTTAATTGTGATTTCTGATTTCACCTGCCTATTATCTGCTTTTGTCTGAATAGAACAAAAGAATAAGCAGCAAAAAAGGAATATAATTTTATTCATAATCATTTATTATATTGAATAAGATCAATATAAGATTTAACTGTATTTTTCTCACCTTTTCATAATCAACAAAAGTATATAACAGACTTACAAATCAAAGAAATAAATTCAACTTTCACAAATATTATTGTAATAAATTGATTCCCATTATAAGTTACATTCGTTCCCAAGTTTAGAAATGAGCATTCTGATATAGAGAGATTGTTATTTCCCACTTAAGAAATGGTAGTTTCCTGCTAAGGAAATTAATGTTCCTCTATTAGGAAATTTGCATTTCCTAATAGAGGAACAAACTGTAATATAAGAAGAGAAGAAGAATTGTCAGGTAAGACAAGAAAGTGTAATCTTATTGTTAAGGGGAGAATAAGCTTAATCTTCCCAATTATAACCGTCTACATAATCGTCAAAATAATCATCGAGTTGAAGACCCGATTCTTGGGCCAATCGGACGATAAATTGCTGATCAGCAGGTTTAATTAGCAAATCTCCTTTACGAACAAGATAGTAATTCTTACGCCCAAAATGCAAAATAAGTCGCCAACGGAATGTTCCGGCAACACCAACGGTCAAAGCATTTAGTGTATGTATAAAACCTTTAGCATAGCGTATTTTCTCCACCGAACGGAAATATTCACAACGATCCTTCATGGAAGCCAGTTTGTTGGGAGTCAGAGTGGGCAAAAAAGGATATTTTACGGGAGCATGCTCTAAAGCAATATGACGCAAACAAACGGAAGCCTTGGGACAAGTATTGGCTGCGCATACACCAAAACTATAAGGTACTTCCGAGAAATCAAAAGTCTCCATTTTGTATTATTTTATAACTATCTGTAAAGGTAAGCAGAATAAATAAGAAAAAGGATAAATTATTTATAGTTTAAGATTGAATATCTCTGGAATTATTGCAACTTACTTATTTACCATTAGACTAAGCTAGAAGAATGCTTGCCATATACGCCTAAAATGAAAAGAATTGAATGAAAAAACGACTGTTTTTAAGGATAAAATCGCACGGTAATTTCTTACTTACACCTACAAAAAGACACATATAAATCTGTATATCAGAATATTATCCTCAAAACCAAGCGGTGCAATTAAATTTAATTGCACCCTACTGTTTCGCTCAATTGCACCCGTGTATCATGCTATATATTAAGCTGTTAGCATCATTGGTGCAAGCAGTGCAATTAAAAACAGGAAAAAAACTCTAGGGGGAGAGTGTGAATTATCACATTATGATGAAGGAAACAACTAAAACGGAAATATTCTCGAAAGAAATATGTGATAATAAAATAAAGGCAGTATGAAAAAAATTAGGGGTATTACACAATACCCCTAATTTATATCCTAATCCAGTTTCTGTAAAAACTAACAGAGAAAATTATTAGCTATTCTCAGGGCGGAGCTTACGAACTACCGCACCTGCCTGCCACATTTCGCTTTCACGTAATGCTTTTAATTCTTCATTAAGTTTTTCACGATAATCAGGCTGAGAGTTAGAGTCAATGGAACGTTGAGCTTCATGTCCTTGTTTAACTTCGCTATATAATTTCTCGAATACCGGTTTGCTAGCATCGTGGAACGGACCCATCCAGTCGAGTGCACCACGTTGAGCTGTCGTTGAACAGTTGGCATACATCCAGTCCATACCATTCTTAGCAAACAACGGCATCAATGATTGAGTTAATTCTTCAACGGTTTCATTGAATGCTTCAGAAGGAGTGTGACCATTCTCGCGTAAAGTTTCGTATTGTGCTAAAAGTAAGCCTTGAATAGCTCCCATCAAAGTACCGCGTTCACCTGTCAAATCGGAATATACCTCTTTCTTGAATGTAGTTTCAAACAAATATCCGGAACCTACACCAATACCCAAAGCAACAACACGATCCCAAGCTTTGCCGGTAGCATCCTGGAAGATAGCAAATGAAGAATTCAAGCCGCGACCTTCAAGAAACATCGTACGCAATGAAGTACCTGAACCTTTTGGAGCAATCAATATAACATCCACATCAGCAGGGGGAACGATTCCTGTACGATCTTTATAAGTAATAGCAAAACCATGAGAGAAGTATAATGCCTTACCCGGAGTGAGATGTTTCTTTATTGCAGGCCAGCATTCAATCTGAGCAGCGTCAGAAAGCAATACCTGAATGATTGTAGCTTTTTCACAAGCTTCTTCTATGCCGAATAATGTCTCGCCAGGAACCCAGCCGTCAGCCACTGCTTTATCAAAAGTCTTACCCGGACGTTGACCTACGATTACATTAAATCCATTGTCACGTAAGTTCAGTGATTGTCCAGGACCTTGAACGCCATAACCAATTACTGCAATAACTTCGTCTTTCAATACTTCACGAGCTTTCTCCAAAGGAAATTCTTCGCGGGTTACCACATTCTCGACAACACCGCCAAAATTCATCTGTGCCATTTTTTACTTTGTTTTTAATTGGCTGCCTTACACAGCCTGTTATTACTAAATATTATTTTCAAATATCACTTTCGAACGACAAACCACTTCATTGCCATTCTTTCTAACCTCTACCTCGTAAATCCCCTCGCCCGTTTCATCTCTATAGAATGCAAGCTCATCACCATAATAGCTTTCAGCCACATAAGCCATCTCAAAACGGCTTATGCGTTTTTCTTTATAAAATGAAAGTGGAAAGAGATCGAGTATATGTTCAATATAACGCACACTGTTGAAATGTCCGTTAATGTCTATATCACTATATTTGGCTTCAATTTTACCTACAGGTTCAGTCGCGCTTACTTTTATGCGCGATGGCTTTTCAATGGGACAAGGCTCATCTTTGCAAATGTAATCGGTGATGCCCCCACCATGTAAAGCTAATAAATCAGCCGGTTTACGAGTGGATAGATTGATCATTGCCCAAACAGAACGGGCGTATCCTATATTTTTGCCGTCTTTGCTCATAATGGCAAAGTTACGATCGGTAAACAACCGATAGACATTTTCCACCCATGTGCTAATGTTGAATTCTTCATATTGATAAGGCATTTCATCCAAATCAATAGCCAAACGCGAAAGCACCCAGGTATAATTATCCTCATTAAGTGTTGCGATACCAAATCCACGCTCGGTGGCATGAAACCCGGCACAATTGAGCAAGTGATTGCCTAAGACTCCCATAGTCAGCCGACCCGTAAAATCAACATGAAACGGTTCTGCGACAAAATTATAGACTCCTATCTTGTTTTCTTCACTCATGCTTCTTCCTGCTGCTTACTTTGAAAATATTTGGCTTCACGGTCGGCGAGATATTCATTAACGCGCTCAAAGCAGCTGGTGGTTATTGCAACCCGACCGGAGCGGACAAACTGCAACACACAACCCATCTCACGCAATTCTTCATATAAAGAGGTAATATCTTCACTAATTCCATTTTTTTCCACTATAGCGAAAACAGGATTTACTTCGACAATACGTGCATTATATTTTCTGATCACTTTTGAAGCTTCGGGAGCTTGTTCCAAAGCCGGAGTAGCCAACTTATACAATGCTATTTCATGCTGATAGATTTCATCATCCGTAAAATAGTGTGCTTGCAACACATCTATTTTCTTCGCAATTTGTGTGGTTATTTTTTCTATGGTGTCTTTATCCGTCCACGTCGTAATGGTGTACTTATGTACCCCTTTGATGGAAGAAGCCGAAACGTTCAAACTCTCAATATTGATTTGCCGCCTTGTAAAGACAGCTGTCACCTGATTGAGTAATCCGGCAAAGTTTTCCGAGTGAACAATGATTGTATATAATGTCTTATCCATATCTATGTATAAAATTAAGAGTAATGAATATTCAAATGTACTAACATTCCAAAAGCATCTGATTCACAGAACCTCCCGGAGGAGTCATTGGCAATACATTTCCTTCTTCCATCACGCAAACTTCGAGCAAGAATGGACCGTCCGTTTCAATCATATCCTGTACCGCTCTTTGCAACTGATCACGTGAGGTTACCCGACATGAGGGGATATCGTATGCACCTGCAACTTTCAGATAATCGGGATTAGCCATGGGTGTAAACGAATAGCGACCATTGAAAAACATCGCCTGCCATTGACGCACATTACCAAGATAGTTATTATTTAATACGATGATCTTAACCGGAGCACGCTGTTCCATTATAGTTCCGAGTTCCTGAATACACATTTGCAATCCGCCATCACCCATAAATGCACATACTGTACGGTCAGGGCGACCAAAAGCGGCTCCAATAGCTGCAGGAAGACAAAAGCCCATTGTTCCAAAACCACCGGAAGTGATAATACTGCGGTCTTTGCTATACTTAAAATAACGTGCGGCTATCATCTGATTCTGCCCCACATCCGTAACCAATATACCTTCATGGTTCGTTGCATCGCTCACTGCACGTACAACTTCTCCCATAGTCAACTCTTTTCCCAAAGGATGCAATTCTGGACGGATAACTTTCTCTTCTTCAACTTTCTCATAAGTCAAAAAGCTGTCAATCCATTCCTTATGCTTAGCAGGTTTCAGTAATTCAGTCACTGCTTTTAGTGTATCCTTGCAATCACCAAGTACAGCAATATCCGCCTTCACATTTTTATTGATTTCGGCCGGATCAATGTCGAAATGAATAATCTTGGCTTGTTTGGCATAAGTATCAAGCTTCCCGGTCACACGATCATCAAAGCGCATTCCCACTGAAATTAAAAGATCGCATTTATTGGTATTGACATTCGGTCCCAAATTGCCATGCATGCCCAACATTCCCTTGTTCAAAGGATGCTCGGTGGGAAGTGCGGAGAGTCCCAATAAAGTACAGCCTGCAGGCATATCGGCTTTCTCAAGAAATGTCTTAAGTTCCTCTTGAGCATTGCCCAATTCCACGCCCTGTCCAACCAGTACCAACGGACGTTCGGCTTTATTGATAAGATCCGCCGCTTGAGCCACAATTTCTTGATCCACTTCGGGAACCGGCATATAACTGCGGATATAATCAACGGCAACCGGAACGTAGTCTGTCTTTTCGACTTGTGCATTCTTAGCAAAGTCGAGAACAACAGGTCCGGGACGTCCACTCTTGGCGATATAGAAAGCACGAGCCACAGCCCATGCCACATCTTCCGCTCTTCTAATCTGATAACTCCATTTTGTAATAGGTTGGGTTATACCGAGTAAATCGACTTCCTGAAAAGCATCTGTACCTAAGAAAGCTTTGCCTACCTGCCCTGCAATAACGACAATAGGAGTACTGTCAATCATAGCATCCGCAATACCGGTCACCGTATTTGTAGCACCGGGTCCACTCGTTACCAAGCAGACACCTACTCTGCCCGAAGCCCGTGCATAACCTTGAGCTGCATGAGCTGCACCCTGTTCATGACGCACCAAAATATGGTTCAATGTTCCAGTATGATCAAATAAAGCATCGTATGATGGCATAATAGCGCCTCCGGGATAACCGAATATTGTTTCTACTCCTTCATGTTCAAGTGAGCGCATCAAGGCTTCGGCACCGGTTATCAAAGCAGTATCTTTTCCATCCGGTCTTACTCCCAGTCTATCTTGAAAAGAAGGGGCTATATTTTTCTTTATATTATGTGTCATATTCTTTTCTCTTTATTAGTGAGATCTTTACATACTTCTAATCAATCAGTCTGACAGCTCCTTTATCAGCCGAACTAACCATGCTGGCGTATGCTTTCAGACTCTTTGAAACCTCACGTACGCGAGTTTTCGGGGTGAAAGGACGGCTGGAGAGTTCTTCATCGGTCAGACGTACATTTATCGACCGGTTCGGTATATCAATTTCAATAATATCACCATCTACTATCTTACCAATATTACCTCCGGCTGCAGCCTCAGGCGATATATGACCGATACTCAGTCCGGATGTACCGCCACTAAAGCGCCCATCGGTGATCAACGCACATTCTTTGCCCAAATGACGTGATTTAATATATGAGGTAGGATAAAGCATTTCCTGCATACCGGGTCCACCTTTAGGTCCTTCATGGGTAATAACCACCACATCACCGCTAACCACTTTTCCGCGAAGTATTCCATCACAAGCGGCTTCTTGGGAATCGAAGACCTTAGCAGGACCAACAAATTTCCAAATACTTTCATCCACGCCGGCTGTTTTCACCACGCAACCGTCCTGAGCAATGTTGCCTTTTAAGACAGCCAATCCGCCATCTTTACTATAAGCATGTTGCAGATCACGTATACATCCTTCAGCACGGTCGGTATCCAGTTCTTTGTAATATGTATCCTGCGATCCGAGTACCAGGTTGAAGCGTCTGCCCGGAGCACTTTTATATTTCTGAATAGCCTCATCACACACGCCGGTTTCAGTAACGGCGTATTTGCCGATGGCTTCAGCTAGAGTCATTCCATCCACACGATAGACGGAAGTATCGACCAAGCCACCTTTTGCCAGTTCATTCATGATAGAAATGATACCACCTGCGCGATTTACATCCTGGATATGGTATTTCTGTGTATTAGGAGCGACTTTACAAAGGCAAGGTGCTTTACGGGATAACAAGTCTATATCATCCATGGTAAAATCAGCCTCAGCTTCATGAGCCACTGCTAAAAGATGAAGCACGGTATTGGTCGATCCGCCCATTGCAATATCCAATGTCATGGCATTAAGAAAAGCCTGACGGGTTGCTATGTTACGGGGTAATACCCGATCATCTCCATCGCGGTAATATTTATAAGCATTTTCAACGATCAATCGTGCAGCGTCTTTAAACAATTGAGCCCGATTGGCATGAGTTGCTACGATTGTTCCATTGCCGGGAAGAGCTAATCCGATAGCCTCATTGAGACAGTTCATGGAATTTGCGGTAAACATACCGGAGCAGCTTCCGCAAGTGGGACATGCATGTTGTTCTATATTAGCTACATCCTCATCGCTCACGCTGCTATCCGCCGATTTTATCATGGCATCGATCAAATCGAGGTGCTGACCATTCCATTCACCCGCTTCCATCGGACCACCCGATACAAAAACGGTGGGAATATTAAGCCTCATAGCCGCCATCAACATACCCGGAGTAATCTTGTCGCAGTTGCTAATGCAAACCATGGCATCAGCCTTATGAGCATTAACCATATACTCCACACTGTCAGCTATTATATCACGAGACGGTAATGAGTAAAGCATTCCATCATGCCCCATAGCTATTCCGTCGTCAATTGCTATCGTATTAAATTCAGCAGCAAAACAACCCATTTTCTCAATTTCAGCCTTTACCTGTTGACCGATCTCGTGCAAATGCACATGTCCGGGAACAAATTGAGTGAATGAATTGACTATGGCTATAATGGGTTTTCCTAACTGTTCTTTTTTCATACCGTTTGCTACCCATAACGCACGAGCTCCCGCCATACGGCGCCCCTGTGTACTGGAAGAACTACGTAACTGATGTTTCATATCAAAGCGTCTTTTAATAAAAAAACCTTTCCCACTATGTGAGAAAGGCTCATAAATTTATTTCATAACGTACGAATACATACACAACCTTTCTCACACTCTTGATGACACCACCACGACGCGAATAATATGCAGGACTGCTAGGTTAATAGATGTATGTAAATTCATAATTAAAATCTCTTAATCAATATCTTTTTGTTTCATTGAATCGTGCCGCAAAGGTAAGGGCTTTTTTATAAACACCAAACAAATCGAATAAAAAAAAGACAGAAAAATAAATAATCGTAAGAAAACAAGGCCTTAAAATCTGTTTTTATCACTAAAACAGCTTCTTATATTCTAATCATTATTTATGCGTGGCTTCAATCAGCTGCAATATGGCTCTCTAGGGCGAAGAACATTTTAAGTTTTTAATTGTTGTTTTAAAATCGATAATTCGACTAATAAAGGATGAATTATCTATCTTTGCGGCTCTCCAAAGAGAAACACTATTGATTATTAACTAGAAAGACAAAAATGGGAACATTAGAAAACAAGTACATTACCGTAGCTTACAAGCTGTACTCTATAGAAAACGGAGAAAGAGATTTTGAGGAAGAAGCCAGCCCTGAGCATCCCTTTCAATTCATTTCCGGTTTAGGGCTCACTTTAGAGTTGTTCGAAAAGGAAGTGCAACATTTACAGAAAGGTGATAAATTTGACTTCACAATTGCTTGCACCGATGCATATGGTGAATATGATGATGATCATGTAATTGAACTACCGAAGCAGATTTTCGAAATAGATGGGAAGTTTGACAGTGAACGTATTGTTGAGGGTAATGTTATTCCCTTAATGACAGCCGAAGGTCAACGAATCAATGGTACTGTTTCTGAAGTGAAAACAGATGTTGTAATTATGGATATGAATCATCCTCTTGCCGGATGTGATCTTAATTTCGTAGGCGAGATTGTAGAAAATCGTGCTGCTACAAATGAAGAATTGGAAGAAATTGTAAAGTCCGTGAGCGGCGACGGATGTAGTTGTGGCTCTGACGGCTGCGGTTGTGGCGGTGGATGCGGAAGCCAAGACGGTGAAGACGAATGCGGATGTGGAAACAGCGGCGGATGTGGCTGCCATTAATCTAAAAGAATAGAACAAAGGCTGTATCAGAAAAACCTTTTTGCAATATCCTTATACCGAAAAAGTTATTTCATAATAAGGAATCTGCTTAGAAAGTGTTTTTGATACAGCCTTTTTATTTTTATACTTACCGACAGATCATTTTTTACCAGTCATAATATCAAGTACCAACTTATCCGTCTCATTCATACCCTCGGAACCTATACGGGTTAAATTCCGAATACTCTGATCAACATCCTCATCAATTATACCTTCCACTGAAGTGACGCAACGATTCTCCATCGCCATGATTGCAGAAAGAACAGCTGTAGAAACGCCCGTTGTGACTTTCAGTGCACAACTTGGTTTTGCACCGTCACAAATCATCCCCGTAAGATTTGCAATCATATTTTTCACGGCATAAGCAATTTGCTGATATGTTCCACCCATTAGATAGGTGATTCCGCAACTCGAACCTGTAGCAGCTACGACACATCCACACAATGCCGACAACCGACCCAAGCTTTGCTTAATATAGATGACGGTGAGATGACTCATCATCAAGGCTCTAATCAAGGCTTCTTCCGATTTGCCACTTTCCTCTGCGTAGACTAAAACCGGTAAAGTAGCCGATATGCCCTGATTACCACTACCGGAGTTACTCATTACCGGTATCATAGCTCCTGCCATACGGGCATCGCAAGCTCCGGAAGTATAAGATAAGATATGCGAGAAAATACTGTCACCAAGGATTCGATGTTCATAAGTACCTCTGAGCATTTTACCCAAACCATGCCCGTAATCTCCTTTAAAGGAACGTTCCGCTGCAGCCTTATTCAAGCGGGCGGTATCAAGAATAAAACGGATTTCATCAAGCGGAGCAGTCACAGCAAAGTCATAAACCTTGCGTAGTGTCAGATCGAGTTGTGTAGAGCTGCAACTGGCAATATGCTCGCACTTTTTATCTAAAAGTATTTCAGCGTTACGTTTCAAATAAACAAATGAGGTATGACCTCCTGCAATGACAGCAACAGCATTATCGTCACCATTCTCGCAATATACTTCTATATATAGTTTTTCATCTATATTCTCTTTCAACGCAATATTTATACGCTTCTCCTCAATGAATGATTTGCCTTCTTCAACAGCCTCAGGGGTGATATCGCGCAAGACCTCCAGTTGATAGTCCGACTTACCCACCAACGCACCCAAAGCGATAGCAATAGGAAGCCCTATCATTCCCGTACCAGGGATCCCTACCCCCATTGCATTTTTTAAGATATTTGCACTCAGAGATACAGTAATTTTTTGGGGACGCTTACCCAAAGTCTCTGTAGCCTTAGCCACGCATAGAGCCACAGCAACCGGCTCAGTACATCCGATAGCCGGAATCACCTCCTGTTTTACAAGATCGATAATACGTTGTCTTTCAACACTTGTCATATCACATTACATTCTTTACGCGCAAAAGTAAGCAATAGTTTTAATCTTTTTGCTATCTTTAAGCACTCAAAGTACATAAATCCTAAAACAGATACAAATATGTTCAATTCATTTGGTAACATTCTTCGTTTTACCAGTTTTGGAGAATCACACGGTAAAGGTATAGGTGGAGTTATAGACGGATTTCCTGCAGGTATTGAGATTGACCTGGATTTTATTCAAAATGAATTAAACCGGCGGCGCCCCGGACAATCCGCCATCACAACGCAACGTAAAGAAGCTGATCAGGTGGAATTTCTCTCTGGCATTTTCGAAGGTAAATCGACGGGAGTTCCTATCGGTTTCATTGTTTGGAACAAAGACCAGCATTCCAATGATTACGATAATATGAAAGAGCTATATCGCCCTTCACACGCTGATTATACTTATAAGATGAAATATGGTATCCGTGACCATCGTGGTGGCGGACGTTCTTCGGCACGTGAAACAATTGCCCGTGTAGTAGTAGGTGCTTTAGCCAAACTGGCACTTCAACAATTGGGCATTACAGTTACAGCTTTTACATCACAGGTAGGTTCCATCCGATTGGAAGAGAGTTATACTGCTTATGATTTGAATATGATTGAAACAAATGCAGTGAGATGTCCCGATCGCCAAAAAGCGGAAGAGATGGAAAGCTTCATTTCGAAAATCAAAGCAGAAGGAGACACGGTGGGCGGAGTAATATCCTGTGTAATCAAAGGATGTCCGGTAGGACTCGGTCAACCGGTGTTCGGCAAGCTCCATGCAGCTTTGGGCAATGCCATGCTCAGCATTAATGCAGTGAAAGGGTTTGAATACGGCGAAGGCTTCAAAGGAGTGGAAGCAAAAGGTTCCCAACAAAATGATGTGTTTTATAACAATAATGGCAATATTGAGATGCATACCAACCATTCGGGTGGTATACAGGGAGGAATAAGTAACGGTCAGGATATTTACTTCCGCGTTGCATTCAAACCGGTAGCTACTGTCCTGATGGAGCAACATACTGTGAATTCGGAAGGAGAAGATACCACATTAAAAGCTCGTGGAAGACATGACCCTTGTGTATTACCGCGTGCAGTTCCCATTGTGGAGTCAATGGCGGCAATCACCATTTTAGACTATTATCTGATTAGCAAAACCACAAAGATTTAAATAATTGTAAGTCGCAATGAATCCGTCTCAAGATCGGATTTCAAAGTGAAGTACACTTAAGGTATCTTCATACGAATAAAATATCGAAGAGATAAGACCTTCCCGACAACTAGAAGCTAAGGCTACTGGAACTAAATTAATTGTATAATATTGAGTTTATTGAGTGAAATAAGATGAATGATATCAAGCAATATATTATAGAAAATGAACAAGAGATGCTGGAAGATTTATTCAGTTTGATCCGAATACCCAGTATCAGTGCCAAACCGGAACACCATGACGACATGCTAGCTTGTGCCGAACGTTGGACGCAATTATTACTTGATGCAGGTGCAGACGAAGCCATTGTGATGCCATCAAAAGGAAATCCGATTGTATTTGCACAAAAAAATATCGACCCTACCGCCAAGACAATACTTGTCTACGCCCATTACGATGTAATGCCGGCGGAACCGTTGGAACTTTGGAAGAATGAGCCCTTCGAACCGGAAGTTCGAGACGGACATATTTGGGCACGCGGTGCCGATGATGATAAAGGACAATCGTTCATTCAGGTTAAAGCTTTCGAATACCTGGTTAAAAAGGGATTACTAAAAAATAATATTAAGTTTATTTTTGAAGGAGAAGAAGAAATAGGGTCTCCCAGCTTAGAAGCTTTTTGCGAAGATCACAAAGAACTGCTGAAAGCTGACATTATCTTAGTATCTGATACAAGTATGCTGGGAGCAGATCTACCTTCATTAACCACCGGATTGCGCGGATTGGCATATTGGGAAATTGAAGTAACAGGTCCTAATCGTGACTTACACTCCGGACATTTTGGTGGTGCCGTAGCCAACCCCGTCAACATGCTATGCCAACTGATTGCACGTGTCACCGATGCCGATGGGCGGATCACAATACCGGGATTTTATGATGACGTAGAAGACGTACCCCATGCCGAGCGTGAAATGATTGCCTCTATTCCTTTTAATGAAGAAAAATATAAATCTGCCATAGGAGTCAAAGAACTGTTTGGCGAGAAGGGATATAGTACACTTGAGAGGAACAGTTGTCGTCCTTCTTTTGATGTTTGTGGTATTTGGGGTGGGTACACCGGTGAAGGCTCTAAAACGGTACTACCTTCTAAAGCTACAGCAAAAGTCTCTTGCCGCTTAGTTCCAAATCAGGATCATCATAAGATTTCGCAATTATTCATAGATTATATTGAGCGCATTGCTCCGAGATCCATACAAGTCAAAGTGACTCCCATGCATGGTGGACAAGGCTATGTCTGCCCTATCAGCTTACCGGCTTATCAAGCTGCAGAAAAAGGCTTTGAGAAAGCTTTCGGCAAAAAACCTCTGGCAGTACGCCGTGGAGGAAGCATACCGATCATTTCTACCTTTGAGAAAGTATTGGGTATAAAGACCATACTCATGGGATTCGGATTGGAATCGAATGCCATTCATTCACCCAATGAGAACTTTCCGCTTGATCTATTCAGAAAAGGGATTGAAGCTGTCGTAGAGTTCCATATAAACTATAAATAGCCTACTTATTCCAACGGGATCGTCCTCATGATATGGACATATTTCCTCTGATTATAAGTAGAAGTTAACGTTAAAAGGTTAGATAGAATGAAAGATTTTCATATACAAGTAATCGGGTTAATGTCGGGCACTTCATTAGATGGATTGGACGTTTGTTGTTCAACCTTTCATTTTGAGAAAGGTAAATGGACTTTCGCGATAGATTGCGCAAAGGGTTATGAGTATCCGGATGAGCTAAAACAAAATCTCGGTATAGAGGCACAACGGATGAATGCATTGGATTTCATTTCCTTGCATAGCTCATACGGCAAGCACCTTGGTGAACGTGTAAATGAATTTATCCATCAATACAAAGTACATCCTGATATTATAGCTTCCCACGGACACACCATCTTCCACGAGCCACAGAAGAAAGTGATGTTTCAAATTGGAGATGGTGCCGCTATTGCAGCAGAAACACGCATACCAACTGTTTCCGATTTTCGCAGATTGGATATTATGCTAGGCGGACAAGGAGCACCACTTGTTCCGATAGGCGACCGATTACTTTTCAGTGATTATGACTATTGTCTCAACATCGGGGGATTCTCAAATATTTCGTTTGAGAAGAATAATCATCGCATCGCATTCGATATCAGCCCGGTAAATTACGTGATTAATCACTACTGCCGGCGTATAGGACTGGAGTTTGATCGTGACGGAATAATTGCAAGCAAAGGTGAAGTTTGCCAAGCTTTATTGGATGAACTCAATGGCATGGATTATTATAATCAAGAAGGGCCTAAATCACTCGGACGAGAATGGGTGGAAACCCAAATATATCCTTTATTGGAAAAATATGGTTTGAGCCTGGAAGATATGCTAAGGACTTTTTACGAACATGCAGCCTACCAAATAGCACAAGTCATTATTGCCAATCCGACGAAGAACGGCGAAAGCAAGATGCTCATAACAGGAGGAGGTGCTTTCAATAAATTCTTAGTGAAACGGATAGAGAACTTATCTCCATGCCGGATAGTGATACCCGATAAACAAATTATTGAGTATAAAGAGGCACTTATCTTTGCTTTTCTGGGTGCACTATATATGGCAGGAGAGCCAAGCTGCTTGAGTTCTGTGACGGGTTCTCCTATCGATAATATAGGCGGAATGCTATTTAAAATATAAAACGTTTGCACAGCAATTGTCAGCGATATGGAAGAAAAAAATGAAAAGTGGAAAGTCATTTCCAGTGAATATCTACATAATGAACCTTGGCTTACCGTTCGCAAAGACCATGTAATGTTGCCCAATGGTAATCATATTCCGGCATACTATATATTGGAATATCCGGAATGGGTCAATGTAATAGCCATCACACGCGAAGATCATTTTGTTTTTATCCGTCAATACAGACACGGGATACAAGAAGTATCTTATGAACTATGCGCCGGAGTATGCGAGAAAGAAGATGCCTCACCACTAATTTCAGCACAGCGGGAGTTACTTGAAGAAACGGGTTACGGAAACGGGACATGGAAAGAATATATGGTACTCTCCCCCAACCCCAGCACTCACACCAATCTCACACATTGCTTCATTGCCACAGATGTGGAAAGACTATCAGATCAGCATTTGGAAGCAACAGAAGACTTATCCGTACACTTATTAACCCTTCAACAAGTAAAGGATTTATTGCAAGGAGATGCAATAAAGCAAGCACTAATGGCAGCTCCTCTTTGGAAATATATCGCCGAGAATAAACTTTTTTAGACTGTTTCAAAAGGCTCACGGAAAGTACAGCCATTACGCCATTCAGAACAACCATAGGCTGTTTTTCCTTTAATAATTACCCCTTTACCGCACAAAGGACAAGGCTGACCGACTAAAGATTGTGCATCAATCGCAGGATTGACAGGTACAGTCAATTCAAGCTTTGCAGCTACTTCTTTAGAAGCTTCTGTGTTCACAGCAGCAGAAGTGTCTACTTTTTTACGAGAGCGGGGTGTCCTCTTAACCTTTGTAGCAACACCATCTTTATCATTCGAAGCCTTATCACGTTTTGAAGACTTGCTTTTCTCTTCCGCATCAACAGGAGATATAATCGTGATACGACGATTGGTATTATCCGAGAGAACGCTGGTCACAATTTCAGTGACCATCTGTTTTAGCTCTTCCAAAAAACGTGAAGCATCATAAGTCCTTTTTTCTATCTCACGCAGCTTCTTTTCCCATAAGCCGGTCAGTTCCGCTGATTTCAAGAGTTCCTCATGAATCATCTGGATTAATTCCACTCCCGTAGGAGTAGCTATTAGATTTTTCTTTTCCTTACGGATATAGTTTCGCTTAAATAAAGTCTCGATAATTGCAGCGCGTGTAGACGGACGCCCTATTCCATTTTCTTTCAAAGCATCCCGTAGTTCGTCATTATCAACCAATTTCCCGGCAGTCTCCATGGCACGAAGCAAAGTGGCTTCGGTATAAGGGCGGGGTGGTTGTGTCCATTTCTCAAACAATTCCGGAATGTGAGGACCAGACTCACCTTTTATGAAAGCAGGAAGTACATTTTCATCACTTCCTTCTTCTTTTTCATCTTTATCCGCCACAGCACCAAACACCACACGCCATCCGGGACTAAGGATTTGCTTTCCTGTCGCCTTAAAACTTATATTTTCAACATCCCCCAGCACTGTAGTTGTAGCTACTTTACAATCGGGATAGAACACCGCAATAAAGCGGCGTGCCACAAGATCAAATACCCGCCGTTCCATATCCGTTAGATTTTGAGAGGACTGCCCTGTAGGAATTATAGCATGGTGATCGGTGACTTTTGAATTATCGAACACCTTTTTCGACTTTGGCAAAGGAATACCTGAAAGAGGTGCAGTTAATGTTTCATATTCGCGTAAGCCTTTCAGTATCGTAGGGCATTTGGGGTAAATGTCTTCACTTAAAAAAGTTGTATCTACACGCGGATAAGTGGTGACCTTCTTTTCATATAATGACTGTATAGTCTTTAACGTATCATCTGCAGAATAAGCAAACTTCTTATTGCACTCAACCTGCAATGATGTTAAATCAAATAGACGGGGAGCATATTCTTTACCTTCCTTCTTTACAACACGTGTGATAGTAAACAGAGCATCTTTTATCAATTCAACCAATGCTTCGCCCTGTTCCCTGTTCTCTATCGGATCTATTCCTGGATTATCAATGTTTTTTTGAACAGTATCCGCATTTGTCGTTTTTTTAGTTTCTTCCTCCAACACCAATTCTTCTTCACTCTTCTTGATCAGAGCGGAGAAAGTGGTATCTCTATATACGGTCTTCAACTCCCAGTATTGCTTGGGAGTGAAATTTTCAATATCCAACTGACGGTTAACGATAAGAGCCAGTGTGGGAGTCTGCACCCTACCTATGGACAGCACTTGCCTGTTTTGCCCATATTTCATAGTGTAAAGACGAGTGGCATTCATTCCCAATAGCCAGTCACCAATAGCGCGACTTAACCCGGCTTCATACAGTGATTGAAATTCTTGTTGATCTTTTAGTTTGGCAAAGCCTTCACGAATAGCTTCTTCCGTCAAGGAGGATATCCATAACCGTTTTACAGGACATCGTGCACCGGTCTTTTGCATAACCCAGCGCTGAATTAACTCTCCTTCCTGACCGGCATCACCACAGTTTATGATTTCATCGGCATGTTGCATGAGATACTCTATAACCCGAAACTGTTTTTCATAAGTCGGATTACTGATAAGCTTTATCCCAAAGCGTGGAGGAATCATGGGCAAGCTACTCAAGCTCCACGATTTCCACAGAGGAGTATATTCTTGAGGTTCTTTCAGTGTACACAGATGCCCGAATGTCCAGGTCACTTGATACCCGTTCCCTTCAATATACCCGTCTTTCTTTACTTTAGCACCTAAAACTTCGGCTATATCACGTGCCACGGAAGGCTTTTCAGCAATGCAAACAATCATCAGCAAGTTTTATTTTAGACAGGCAAAGGTACAAAAAAGAGATTAACATAAGAATTATATGCAAGTGAAGTAATGGATAATAACAACTTCTTCGGATAAGCAAGAATAATCCACTTTCTTTCTAAATGCTCCATCTTACCAATAACAACAAACACTTAAGCTGTTATTCCCACTTATCGGCGACATTCCGTCATTGTTATTAAATAAATATTCATTTTATAACCACAAACACTAATAGTATAAAACGATGAAATGCTAAAAAATATGGAATCCAAATGCTATCTTTGCAAAAAAAAGGAGGGAAAGATGTTCACAGATTTTAATCTTCAGCAAATGATAAGTGCGTTCATTGTATTGTTTGCAGTTATTGATATCATCGGTTCAATACCTATTATTATAAACTTGAAAGAAAAAGGGAAAGATGTTAACGCGATGAAAGCAACTCTCATTTCCTTTGCCTTGATGATAGGTTTCTTTTATGCAGGGGACATGATGCTAAAACTATTCCATGTCGATATTGAATCATTTGCTGTTGCCGGTTCACTAGTAATTTTTCTTATGTCTTTGGAAATGCTCCTGGACGTAGAAATCTTTAAAAACACCGGTCCTATCAAAGAAGCGACTCTGGTTCCATTGGTCTTTCCCCTTCTGGCAGGCGCAGGCGCTTTTACCACATTACTATCGCTACGCGCAGAGTACGCCAGCATCAACATAATTATAGCGCTCATCCTCAACATGGTTTGGGTTTACATCGTGGTGAGAATGACTGGACGTGTAGAACGTTTATTAGGAAAAGGAGGCATTTATATTATACGGAAATTCTTTGGAATCATTCTTCTTGCCATCTCCGTAAGGTTATTTATGGCTAATGTAACACTTCTGATCGAAGCCGTGCATTAAGTAATAAACAAGCATAAAAAAAGGATGATCAATGATCATCCTTTTTTATTATCTATAATTGTTGATTAGCCGTTTACAGAAGCCATGTGAGCAACTAAATCAAGAACTTTGTTAGAGTAACCGATTTCATTGTCATACCAAGATACAACTTTTACGAAAGTATCTGTCAAAGCGATACCAGCTTTAGCATCGAAGATAGAAGTACGAACGTCACCCAAGAAATCAGAAGAAACAACTGCATCTTCAGTGTAACCAAGGATACCTTTCAATTCACCTTCAGCAGCTTCTTTCATAGCAGCGCAGATTTCAGCGTAAGTTGCAGGTTTAGCCAAGTTAACAGTCAAGTCAACTACAGATACATCCAAGGTAGGAACACGCATAGACATACCAGTCAATTTGCCATTCAAAGAAGGAATAACTTTACCTACAGCTTTAGCAGCACCGGTAGAAGAAGGAATGATGTTGCCAGAAGCAGCACGACCACCTCTCCAGTCTTTCAAAGAAGGACCGTCAACTGTTTTTTGAGTAGCAGTTGTAGAGTGAACAGTAGTCATCAAACCATCTGTGATACCCCATTTGTCATTCAATACTTTAGCGATAGGAGCCAAACAGTTAGTTGTACAAGAAGCGTTAGAAACGAACTGAGTACCTTTTACGTAAGTCTTTTCGTTAACACCACAAACGAACATCGGGGTGTCATCTTTAGAAGGAGCAGACATTACTACATATTTTGCACCAGCTTCAAGGTGAGCTTGAGCCTTATCTTTACTCAAGAACAAACCAGTAGATTCAACAACATACTCAGCACCAATTGCATCCCATTTCAAATCAGCAGGATTTCTCTCTGCAGTTACACGAATTGTTTTACCGTTTACAATTAATTTGCTGTTTTCTACGTCAGCTTCGATTGTTCCGTCAAATTGGCCGTGCATTGTATCATATTTCAGCATGTATGCTAAATAATCTACCGGGCAAAGGTCATTAATACCAACGATTTCGATATCGTTTCTTTTCTGAGCAGCGCGGAATACGAAACGTCCGATACGTCCGAATCCATTAATACCTACTTTAATCATCTTGTTTAAACTTTAAAGGTTTATAATATTTGTTCAAATATCTCTCTAAGACAATGCTTTTATTTTTTTTAAGCGCTGCAAAAGTAAGAAAATGTTTTTATATTTGCATCTCTAACAGCAATTAAATAAGATTAAAGATGGGAAAAAGTGCCTTTTTGCAAGAATTCAAAGCTTTTGCCATGAAAGGCAATGTAATAGACATGGCTGTCGGTGTAATTATTGGTGGCGCATTCGGTAAAATAGTATCTTCCATTGTGGCTGATGTGATTATGCCGCCAATAGGACTTCTGGTTGGTGGAGTAAACTTTACGGATTTAAAATGGGTCATGAAGCCGGCAGAAATCGTGAATGGGAAAGAGATTGCTGCTGTAACCCTTAATTATGGGAATTTTCTCCAAGCAACTTTCGATTTTTTAATCATCGCTTTTTCTATCTTTTTATTTATCAAACTGATAATCAGATTGACAACTAAGAAAGAGGAAAAGGCAGATGTTGAACCACAAGCACCTCCTACCCCAACAAAAGAGGAAGTACTGTTAACGGAGATTCGCGATCTATTAAAGAAACAAAGCGAATAGCAGTTTCACGTTAAAGTGTCACATAAATACAGCCTCATATTTCAGGTTTCCTACCTAAATGTGAGGTTTTTCATAAATAAGAAACAATCACGGGAATTCTTATTTTCTAGTTATTTCTCGGGATTTTTGTACCTTTGCAAATCATTTACATTAAACTCTATACAGCTGTATGCAAGAAAAGATTATTATTCTTGATTTTGGTTCACAAACCACTCAACTCATTGGCAGAAGAGTGAGAGAATTAAGCACTTATTGCGAAATAGTCCCTTACAACAAGATGCCTGAAAATGACCCTACTGTAAAGGGTGTTATTTTATCAGGTAGTCCATTTTCTGTGTATGATAAAAATGCATTTAAAATAGACCTAAATCAGATCAGCAACAAGTATCCGATTTTGGGAATATGCTACGGAGCTCAATTCATAGCTTATTCAAACAACGGGAAAGTAGAGCCGGCCGGAAGTCGCGAGTATGGACGTGCACACTTGGACTGGGTGGAACAAAATAATCCTTTATTCAAAGGAGTGAAAGAACATACTCAGGTCTGGATGAGTCACGGTGACACAATAACTGTAATCCCGCAAGAATTCAAGAAAATAGCCTCTACCGACAAAGTGGAGATAGCTGCATATCAAGTTGAAAACAAAAAAATATGGGGTGTACAATTTCATCCGGAAGTATTTCATACCGAAGATGGAACTCAAATGCTTAAAAACTTTGTGGTAGACATTTGCGGATGTAAACAAGATTGGAGTGCCGCTTCCTTCATAGAAACTACCGTAGCCGAATTGAAAGAACAGTTGGGCAATGACAAAGTTGTTTTAGGATTAAGTGGAGGTGTGGACTCTTCGGTTGCGGCTGTACTGTTAAATAGGGCGATCGGTAAAAACCTGACTTGCATATTTGTCGATCATGGAATGTTACGTAAGAATGAATTCAAGAACGTAATGCACGACTACGAATGTCTTGGGTTGAATGTGATCGGTGTAGATGCCAGCGCAAAATTCTTCAAAGAATTGGAGGGAGTTAGCGAACCGGAAAGCAAACGTAAAATTATTGGCAAAGGCTTCATTGATGTATTCGATGAAGAAGCACATAAAATTCAAGATGTGAAGTGGCTTGCCCAAGGCACAATCTATCCCGACTGCATTGAATCTCTTTCCATCACCGGAACAGTGATTAAAAGCCACCATAATGTAGGAGGACTTCCCGAAAAGATGAACTTAAAATTATGCGAACCTCTGCGCCTATTATTCAAAGATGAAGTAAGACGTGTAGGCCGTGAATTAAAAATGCCGGAACATCTCATCACCCGTCATCCTTTCCCGGGTCCAGGTTTAGCTGTTCGAATCTTGGGAGATATCACTGCCGAAAAAGTACGAATACTTCAGGATGCCGACGATATATTTATTCAAGGACTCAGAGATTGGGGATTGTACGATAAAGTATGGCAAGCGGGCGTAATCTTGCTACCGGTACAATCTGTCGGCGTAATGGGTGATGAACGTACATACGAACGTGCTGTCGCCTTGCGTGCCGTGACCTCCACCGATGCAATGACTGCTGATTGGGCTCATCTTCCTTATGAATTTTTGGGCAAAGTGTCCAACGACATCATTAATAAGGTAAAAGGGGTAAACCGCGTTACGTACGATATCTCATCAAAGCCACCTTCGACCATTGAATGGGAATAATACGATTTAGTCGCTTATAATCAAACGGAATATATTTCTTAAAAGCAGTCTTCTGCTTATGATATCTTGCATACCCTCTATTTTGAGATCCAAAGAATAGACCGGGTATGCTAGTTTTTTATACACTCCCGAAAAGGGCAAGGCATCCCCTCTTTAGAACAAGCTATTAGAAATGTCGAAATTATTATTGGAAGCATCAATCATTCATCTATACATCCCGCAGATGCAACAACACGACATCCATAGTTTGAACACTATTTTTACCATCATTCAATGAAAACGTATTGATTTTAGGCATCAGCAAATCAATACGTACAGAAGATCTTTTAAGAGGGGATACAATGAGGTAACGACTGAATAGGCTTAAGTATACGAATGATCTATGATCACTCGTATACTGATTATAGATCAAGTTAGAAGTGAATCCTTATCATTTAGAAGAATGAATGATGAAGCCTCACCACATGTAAAATATTTATCATGCGCACAAGTTTTCAAAAGTCCGACCATAATCAGAAGTACCTTGATAAATATCGCGGAAAACAGAAGAGTCGATTTCAAGAAAAAGAGCTATTCACCAACCAGATTTTCGGCTTTAGGAATAACAATCTCGCCACGATGCAATTCTATAAGCCCATCCTCCTGCATTTCATTTAACGCTTTCGAAACATTACCTCTGGTCTCATTCATAATAAAAGCAATATCCTCCATTTTAGTTTTCAATTTTTTCTCTCCATAAGGGCGTTCTAAATGAGAAAGAATAAAATGGGTAATACGATTTTTCAAACCTTCAGGAGCATCCAGCCATAAGCGGTTAGCATGGATTTGAACGCGGTTACTAATCACATTCATATAATTCAACCGGAATATTTCATAATTAAACAAATTACTAAGTACAAAAGCTTTACTTATTTCAACGGTATGTACCTCCGTATGGGCAATATATGTCGAAAAGTAGCTGGTATTCATACCAAATAACGATTGGGGCTCAATAAGAAAAGGGGCTTGAATATATTCGGTGAACGAATATGAGCCATTGATTACGGAAGTTACAGTGGTAATTTCACCTTTTAGCACAAACAATAACTGACGGCAGATATCCCCTTTTTTCACCAAAATATCGCCCGGTTTATGTTGTATAAAATGTAATTTTACTTTGGCTAATATATTTGTGAAATCCTCTTGAGCTAACCCTTGAAAAAGAGGCAATTGGAGCAGAGTATCAAACATTGTTTCCATACCTGTAATATTATAGTTTTAAACAAAAGTAAATATATTCGTTATTCACTGTAAGTCGGGACTCTTACTTTTTATCTTTTTTATTGTTTGTTAAACGAACTACTCATTTAACTTTAATCCTTAAAAATTATAATCATACTATTTACTATATCTACGGAGAAAACACAAACATATATTTTCTAAGAATTATTATGTCATTTAGCGCACTTATTAGAGTTAGAAAATACATCCACGCCTCTATTATTCACAGCAAGAATACTCATTGGTGTAATCTAATATAAACAACCTATTAACAGTGTATAATATTCTTTGTTAAAATAACATTGTAACTTCAACATATCAACTATTTTTTTTGCATTTTTGCAACTAAGATCATTTATGACCAAACTATAGTATGAAAAGAGTAGAACTAACATTAATACTAATTTATTTTATGAATATGCTCCAGGCGCAGAATCCTTTTTTCGAAAAATACAACACCCCTCACCATACATTCCCGTTTGATAAAGTAAAAACGGAGCATTATGAACCCGCAATAAGAGAAGGAATAAAAATTCATCTGGATGAAATAAAAGCGATAACCGACAACACCAAAGCTCCAACTTTCGAAAATACTGTAGCTGCATATGAAAGATCGGGTGAGTTTTTGAACCGGGTGACTGCGGTATTCAATAATATGCTGAGTGCAGAAACCAATAGCGATCTTCAAAATCTGGCTAAAACAATTATGCCGCTATTGAGCGAGCATAGCAATGATGTATCGCTGAACGAAAAACTATTTTCCCGGATTAAAAAGGTGTATGAGCACCAAAATCAGGAAGCTTTAACTACTGAACAAAAGACTCTCCTTGATAAAATCTACAAGAACTTTGTACGAAATGGAGCTAATTTATCCAACGAACAGAAAGAAATATATAGAGAGTTAAGCAAACAACTCAGCCTGTTGGAACTGGAGTTTAGTGAGAATAGCTTGAAAGAAACAAATGAATATAAACTTGTCATAACAGACTTTAAGCAACTCACAGGCCTTCCGGAAAGTATTATAAACAGCGCTGAAGAAATAGCCAAGGAGAAAGGTATTAAAGGTTGGGTGATCACCTTACAAGCGCCAAGCTACGGTCCATTCATGATGTATGCCGATAATCGTGACTTACGTCGCGAACTTTATATGGCTTATAACACAAAATGCACCCATGACAACCAAAGCAGTAATCTTGAAATCGTAAAAAAGATAGCGAACGCCCAAATGCAGATTGCTCAACTACTTGGTTATCAAAACTTCGCTGAATATAATTTAGAAGAGCGAATGGCTCAAAACAGCGGCAATGTCTATAAGTTGCTGCGCCAGTTGCTGGATGCATACAAGCCGGCTGCGCAAAAGGAATATTTAGAAGTTCAGAAGATAGCCCAGGAACGTGAAGGTGAACATTTCCAATTAATGCCATGGGACTGGAGCTATTATTCTCAAAAGCTGAAGGACAAAAAATTCAATATAGATGACGAGATGCTCCGCCCATACTTCGAATTAGACAAAGTAAAGGAAGGCGTTTTCGGTTTGGCTACCCGTCTTTATGGAATCACATTCAAGATTAATCCCAAAATTTCAGTTTATCACAAAGATGTTGAAGCATATGATGTTTTCGATAAAGACGGAAAGTTTTTAGCTGTCTTATATACCGACTTCCATCCTAGAGCGGGGAAAAGATCGGGTGCATGGATGACTGAATACAAAGGGCAATGGATTGACCCTGCTACCGGAGAAAATAGTCGACCGCATGTTTCCATCGTAATGAATTTCACCAAGCCGACTAAAGATAAACCGGCTTTACTGACATTCGATGAAGTGGAAACATTCCTTCATGAATTCGGGCATAGCCTTCATGGCATGTTTGCCAATTCGACTTATGAATCACTGAGCGGGACAAATGTCTACTGGGATTTTGTGGAGCTTCCATCTCAGTTTATGGAGAATTTCGCAACAGAGAAAGAGTTTTTACATACATTTGCACGGCACTATCAGACTAATGAAGAAATCCCGGATGAACTGATACAGCGAATCAAGGATTCCTCTAATTTTAATGCTGCCTATGCTTGCATGAGACAGGTGAGCTTCGGATTATTAGATATGGCATGGTATACCCGGGAAGTTCCTTTTGAAGGAGATGTGAAAGAGTATGAAAAGCAAGCATGGGCAGATGCTCAAATATTGCCGGTAGTACCGGAGACTTGTATGAGCACTCAATTCTCACATATATTTTCCGGAGGATATTCGGCAGGATATTACAGTTACAAATGGGCTGAAGTATTAGATGCCGATGCTTTCTCGCTATTCAAAGAAAAGGGCATCTTCAATCCTGAAGTAGCAGCTTCTTTCCGTGAAAATATCCTTTCAAAAGGAGGAAGTGAGCATCCAATGATCTTATATAAGCGTTTTCGTGGACAAGAGCCTACTATCGACGCTCTATTAATCAGAAACGGAATAAAAAAATAAAAAGAAAGCATTATGAAGACCATTTATAAATATTTACTCATCGTATTACTATTTCCATTAATTGGCGGTTGCAATAATGAAGATGATATTATTCAAATTCTAGTCGGGAAGACATGGAAGCTGTCATACATTGCAGACGAAAGTACACCTACTAAGATGTATGATTTCTGGGGAGGTAATGACACTGCTCGCAAAAAAAGTATGGATGCTTTAGGAAATGCCGAAACTTATACATTGGTATTCGAAGGAAGCGATCTGAATGGAGTGGTTGGAGGTTCAATTTCAGGGCATGTTACTACAACAAATATTTCTGGAAAGTGGAATGCAAATAAAGAAAACTCTGAACTTACAACTTCGGATATCAAAGCCAATTCAGATGGCGATAAATATATAGGAGCGGCATTTATTACAGGCATCACTAATGCCATAAGTTACAAAGGAAGCGACGAAAACAACCTTTATATTCATTACAAGAATGGACAACGGTCGTTTTTCTTGGCATTCAAACCTAAATAAATATAAAGACAATGAGCGATTCAGATAAGAAACAGGAAGCATTAGACAGGAGATATATCAGAATGGCAACTATTTGGGCGGAGAATTCATATTGTAAACGCCGTCAGGTAGGGGCGCTTATTGTCAATGAGAAAATGATTATATCCGATGGCTACAACGGTACTCCGGCTGGATTTGAGAATGTATGTGAAGATGAAGAGAATGTAACTAAACCATACGTTCTACATGCAGAAGCAAATGCTATTACTAAGATAGCACGTTCAAACAATAGTAGTGACGGAGCTACAATGTATGTTACCGCCGCCCCTTGCATTGAGTGTGCCAAATTGATTATACAAGCTGGTATCAAAAGAGTGGTATATTCCGAGAAATATCGCTTGGAAGATGGAATAAATCTGTTGAAACGAGCCGGAATCGAAGTCGTTTACATCGAAAATCAATAAAATTAAATAAAATGAGTAACAGAAACTCTTCACGTTTTACCCCTCTCATTATTGCTATCAGTATAGTGGTAGGCATCTTGATCGGGACTTTTTATGCTCAACACTTTGCAGGGAACAAGCTCGGCATTATAAACAGCTCTTCCAACAAATTAAATGCATTGTTACGGGTCATAGATGATCAGTATGTGGATACAGTCAATATGACGGACTTGGTAGAGAAAGCCATGCCGCAAATTCTAGCGGAATTGGATCCTCACTCCACTTATATTCCGGCACAGGATCTTGACGATGTAAATTCTGAGTTAGAGGGTAGTTTTAGCGGAATTGGTATTCAGTTTACTATACAGGACGATACCATTCACGTTAATAGTGTCATTCAAGGTGGTCCGTCTGAAAAAGTCGGCATAATGGCAGGAGACCGCATTGTTTCGGTGAACGACAGTACTTTTGTTGGTAAATGGCTGACAAATGAAAAAGCAATGCACACATTGAAAGGGCCAAAAGGCTCTCAAGTAAAAATTGGTGTCAGCCGCGCTACAGAAAAAGGAATACTTAAGTTTACGATAACCAGAGGAGAGATTCCACAAAATACCATTGATGCGGCATATATGCTCGACAACGATTTCGGCTATATACAGATCAGTAAATTTGGCAGAACTTCCCACGTCGAATTGTTAAATGCCTTAGCTCAACTCAACCACCAAAATTGCAAAGGCTTGATCATCGATTTGCGAGGCAATACCGGTGGGTACATGGAAGCTGCTGTAAGAATGGTGAACGAGTTCTTACCTGAGGGACAACTGATTGTATATGCTCAAGGTAGAAAATATCCGCGAACAGAAGATTTTGCAAACGGAACAGGTAGTTGTCAAAAGATGCCTTTGGTTGTCTTAGTAGATGAAGGCTCTGCATCAGCAAGTGAGATCTTCTCCGGAGCTATCCAAGATAATGATAGAGGGACAATCGTTGGACGCCGATCTTTTGGAAAGGGTTTGGTACAACAACCTATTGACTTTAGCGATGGTTCAGCTATCCGACTAACTATTGCCCGTTACTACACTCCTTCCGGAAGATGCATTCAGCGTCCTTATGAGAGTGGAAAAGATTCGAAGTATGAAATGGATTGGCTGACACGTTACGAACATGGAGAATTCTTCTCGAAAGACAGCATTAAATTGAATCAAAAGCTTCGTTATCACACCCGCTTGGGACGTCCTGTATATGGAGGTGGAGGCATCATGCCCGATATCTTTGTTCCGCAAGATACAACCGGAACTTCTTCTTATCTAATTGAAGTTCTTAATAGAGGTCTGGCTATGCAATTCTGTTTCCAATATACTGACCGTAACCGAAACAAATTAAGCAAGTATAAAGATGAAAACGATTTGGCTAAATACCTCCGCCACGAAGGTATTGTAGAGCAACTGGTACATTATGCAGAACAAAAAGGAGTGAAAAGACGTAATATACTAATTCACAAATCATACAAATTGCTTGAAAAGAATCTATATAGTAATATCATCTATAACGTTTTAGGGAAAGAAGCGTACATACGCTATGCCAACCAAAACGATCCTACAGTGAAAAGAGCATTGGATATATTGAACAATGGCGAAGCATTCCCCAAAGCTCCCTCTAAAAAAGACACAAATAAGAGCAATGAAAGAAAGAAAAAAAGAATTGCGCAAGCGTATGGCTTTATTAAGGACCCGTCAGAGTCTTTCCACTACGCGTCTTACAGAGTCTAAAGAAATTTTAGCCCTTTTGGAAAAGCATCCTGCTTTCCAAAAGGCTAAAACAATTTTGCTTTATTACTCTTTAGATGACGAAATAGATACTCATTCTTTTGTCGCTAGATGGTGTAAGCTGAAAAATATCATTCTTCCAAAAGTTATTGGTAACGAGCTGGATCTGAAGAAATACGACGGACCGGAGAATCTGGAAAAAGGAGCATACGGCATTCAAGAACCGGCAGGCGAATCGTTTCTCAATTATTCTGAAATAGATCTGGCAGTAATACCGGGAGTAGCTTTTGATATTCAAGGGAATCGTTTAGGCAGAGGAAAAGGTTATTACGACAGATTATTACCTAAGTTGTCTGCCTATAAAATAGGGATTTGCTTTCCATTTCAATTGGTTGAAGAAGTCCCGGTCGAACAATCAGACATCTCAATGGATGAAGTATTAACATTGGGTATTTAACGGAAAATAATATTGTGGATAACATCTGCACCGACATGGCGGTTCAGATTACGGACAAGTAATTCTCTCCCCATCATTAGTTCCTGGCGCAAAGCTGCCGATGTAAGATGGACATATAAGACTTGATTCTTGATATATAAATCTTTGGTATAAGACGCAATTGTAGGGCCTAACACTTCCGCCCATGAGCGAAGTAATTTTTGCTCATTTAACGGACTCTCCAAGCTTTCCTGTCTCAGAAAATTCCGGATTAGAATTCCTATCTGCTCGGCATTGTTACGTTTCACTGTCTAACTCCTTTCCTTCGCTTATTACGCCATTATCTACCAGAAACATTTTATAATCACCCCCTATTTTTTGAAGAATACGATCAAGATGTTCACGATTTGTATCGGTAATAAAAATCTGTCCGAAGTTATCACCGACCACCAGTTTTATAATTTGCTCCACTCGAAATGCATCCAATTTATCAAAGATGTCATCAAGCAATAAGAGTGGCACTGTACTTCCTCTACGTTTCAAGAAATCGAATTGCGCCAGTTTCAAGGCAACAAGATACGTCTTATTTTGCCCTTGTGACCCCTCACGCTTGATCGGGAAATTATCCAGCATCATGTTCAATTCATCTTTATGAATGCCACGTAATGAATACCCCATAATAAGATCACGTTGTCTATTTTCCTTCAAAAGACTAACAAGATCAGAATTACGTGCATGTGAGTCATAGGACAAAGATACGATTTCTTTATCTTGCGATATATAGGAATAGAAAGATTGAAAAATCGGGATAAACTCTTCAATAAAAGCTTCTCTTTTTTGAAAGACCACACTTCCTGCTTGGGCCATCATTTCTTCCCAAACAAGAAATAACTCTTCATCTACTTTCAGATCGCTTTTCAACAAAGTATTACGTTGTTGCAATGCTTTATTATAACGGATCAAAGCATTCAGATACTCCTTATCATATTGCGAAATAACCACATCCATAAAGCGACGTCTCTCATCACTTCCGCCAAGAATTAACTCAGAATCTGCCGGGGACACCATTACAAGAGGCAAGAAACCAATATGATCGGAAAGTCGGGTATATTCCTTTTTATTTCGTTTAAACAGCTTTTTCTGTTTACGCTTCATGCCGCAATAGATTTCCTCGGGAGTCTCATCCGATGTCTCATAAAATCCCTGAATAACAAAGAAATCCTCACCGTGACAAATATTCTGTGAATCAATGGGGTTTCCTGAACTCTTACAAAAAGAAAGGAAATAAACAGCATCCAACAAGTTGGTTTTTCCCATTCCATTTTGCCCGAAAAAGCAATTCAGTTTGTTGGAAAAGGATAGATCTACTTGTTTAATATTCTTGTAGTTAAGTATGGAAATTCGTTTCAGAATCATATGGTGCATCCTATATTCAATCACAAAAGTAGAAAGATTTTCGTGGTTTTCAGATATTCAGTATAAAAAAGATGCCGGCAAATTTCGTTGATAGCTATAAAAAAGTTACTTTTGCGGGTCAAATTAGCTATATAAGAATAATAACAAAAAATATATATTAAAAATGGCAGAACAAAAAAAACATGAGGCCTTGAATGTGGAAGCAGCATTGACGCAGTCAGAAGCATTTCTTATTAAACACAAAAACGTGGTTATTGGTATAGTATTGGCTATCATACTTATCATTGCTGGAGTAGTTCTTTATAAAAACTTCTATATAGCTCCCCGAGAAGAAAAAGCACAAGCAGCTTTATTCAAAGGGCAGCAATATTTTGAATCCGATGCCTATGAGCAAGCACTGAATGGAGATAGCATTGGATATATTGGTTTCAAGAAAATCGCCGATGAATATAGTGGTACAAAAGCTGCCAATTTAGCTGAAGCATATATAGGTATCTGCTATGCTCACCTTGGCAAGTACGATGAAGCTGTGAAAGCTTTGGATAAATTTAGCGGTGACGATCAGATGGTTGCTCCCGCAATGAAAGGAGCCATGGGTAATTGCTATGCAGAGCTTGGTCAACTCGACAAGGCCGCATCGTTACTGTTGAAAGCCGCAGATGAAGCTGACAACAATTCATTAAGTCCAATCTATTTGTTACAAGCTGGAGAAATATTGGTTAAACAAGGCAAATACGATGATGCTATCAATGCTTATACAAAGATTAAAGATAAATACTTCCGTTCATACCAAGCAATGGACATTGACAAGTACATCGAACAAGCTAAATTACTGAAGAAATAATATACACCGATTACTAATACACGGATTACACTTATTTATAGTAAGTAATATACTGCTATATTTTGTGTAATCCGTGTATTTTTTCTATCCTACTCTATATAAAAGTATATAATCTAATAAAACTATAAATCATGGCAACAGCTTATCATAATCTATCAGAATACGATTTCAACTCCGTTCCGAATGCAAAGGATATGAAATTTGGAATTGTGGTATCCGAATGGAATTATAATATTACAGGAAAATTATTAGAAGGTGCATTAAAAACACTTAAAAAACATGGAGCAACCGATGAAAACATTATGGTTAAAACTGTACCGGGTAGTTTCGAATTGATTTTTGGAGCCAATCAATTTATCGAATATACCGAGGTTGATGCAATAATTGTAATTGGTTGTGTTGTTCGCGGAGACACTCCCCATTTTGATTACGTATGTATGGGAACAACACAAGGTGTAGCCCAATTAAACGCAACTGGTAATGTACCAGTAATTTACGGTTTAATAACCACCGATACAATGGATCAAGCAGAAGACAGAGCCGGCGGAAAGCTAGGAAACAAAGGCGATGAATGTGCAATTACTGCAATAAAAATGATCGATTTTGCTTGGAGTTTACAAAAATAGTCGTATCTTTGCACCGCTGTTAGAGAGAAAGACATTACAGTCCTAAAAATTAACAAGCATGCGGGCAAATACCAGAGTGGCCAAATGGGGCAGACTGTAAATCTGCTGGCTTACGCCTTCGGTGGTTCGAATCCATCTTTGCCCACAAAACATGCGGAAGTAGCTCAGTTGATAGAGCATTAGCCTTCCAAGCTGAGGGTCGCGGGTTTGAGCCCCGTCTTCCGCTCTCAGGAGAGAGAATCTGAAAATCAGATTCTCTCTTTTTTTTAATTAATTGGTTCATAATTCATCTTCTTTACTCTCGAGAAAATACAAAATTAAGAAGTATATTTGCCGCAAAAATAAATTGCATAATACATTGAATAGATTGAAACTTAATTCACCAATAATGAAAGCGCAAGCTATGATTCCCCCACTTAAACCAAGCTTAACGCGCGAAGCCCGCGACTATGTAATGATTGCCTTGGGGATGATTCTCTATGGGATTGGCTGGACCGTCTTCTTATTGCCTAACAACATTACCACAGGAGGAGTGCCTGGTATCGCTTCTATTATATATTTTGCTTCTGGTTTTCCTGTACAGTACACCTATTTCATCATAAACTTCCTATTGTTAGTTTTATCCATCCGCATCCTTGGTTGGAAGTTCTGCATTAAAACGGTATATGCTGTATGCACATTGACGTTTTTCCTATATATCATCCAACATTTCACCAAAGACATTGTGTTGCTAAAAGATCAACCGTTTATGGCATGTGTCATTGGTGCTTCTTTCTGTGGATCTGGTATAGGCATTGCATTCTCGGCAAATGGAAGTACCGGCGGAACTGATATAATAGCAGCAATTATCAATAAATACAGAGATATCACACTGGGAAGAGTGATGTTAATTTGCGACTTAATAATCATTTCATCCAGCTATTTTGCGCTTCACAATTGGGAAAAAGTAGTCTATGGTTACGTGACTTTATGCATATGTAGCTTTGTCTTAGATCAAGTCGTAAACAGTGCCCGTCAATCAGTCCAGTTCTTTATTATCAGCGAAAAGTATCAGGAAATAGCAAAACACATTAACGAATACCCTCATCGTGGTGCTACTGTTATTGATGCGTCAGGCTTTTATACAGGCAAAGAAATAAAGATGTTATTTGTTTTGGCAAAGAAGAGAGAATCAACCATCATATTTAGGCTGATCAGAGATATCGATCCTAAAGCTTTTGTATCGCAAAGTGCAGTGATCGGAGTATATGGTGAAGGATTTGACCGAATAAAAGTGAAATAACAACTGCTGCGCTGTAATATGGGAGTTGAGCGAGAAATATCGTTTCAACCCGAAAAGAGAAAAACAACCTTGTTATTACTATCGGGAATTATTCTCGTTGAAACTTCCCCTTCATCCATATATAACTCAGAGGAGTATGGATATAAGGCCTTATTTTATCAGAAGTTGCCTGACCTAAATATTCGGGAGTCGTAAAAGTGAACGCCAATTTATTATCATTTGGAGATAAATCAGCTTTGATCAATAGAAGATCAACAGTACCCAATGCATCACGTACGCTATAGTCAGTCAACGTATCAGGTATCGACAGAAAATCTGAAGCAACGGGTAACGCCAAGAATTTAGAAGTAGGTAACTCTTTCCAATCTGGGCTATAAAAACGAATCTTGCTATCACATACCGGAGCACAAGCTGTAGATAAAGTACATATTACTTTTGTAGTATCATTAAGTGTGAGCAATTTCATTTGCCAAGTGCTCTGAGCACTCATTTGGATACGAATATAATCCGGAGAAAGAGTAGTCATCTCCGACTTCGCTCCAAAACGATTAGTTACCTCGGCCTTCATCTTACTCCCCAAAAAGTCAATGCAATCGGCACGATTTACCGATGTAAGCAAAGGAAGAATACTGTCGGGCATGTTTATAAAATAATTTTTAGCTTGCTGGGCATTTAAACCGACAACAGTACCAAAAGCCAAACACAATGCAATCGCTATCTTTTTCATCTTAAGTATTCTATTGATTATAACCAAACCGGATGCTACCAAATTAAAAAAGAATTTTCTCGGTAATAGCATCAAATCCACGCTATTCTCTAAAAAATCTTAGTTCATCCTCAGCGCAAAGATAGTAATTTATGTAGTAAACCAACGAAACCGTCTTGTTTAAAGATAATTAATCGCGTGATTGATTAGTAACTATTTCCTCTCCATCTTTTAGAAAAATAAAGAGATATGTTCGTAAACGAGCGTACATCTGTCCGATATCGCACAACCCCAAAAACTGATATATATCTGTTTTTCAGACAATTATGCATTTGGCACAGCTATTGAGTATAAGTAGATGAAAGATTCAACGAAAAAAAGAAGGAAATGATGCCACTTTTTGACCAGTTCGTTCCGTCTAATAAATATAAACGTTGAGAGATTAATATTAAAAACAATAAATACTTAAGATTATGAAAACTACAAGATTTTTAAAAGCAGTTGCAGTGATAGCTTTATTAGTAGCAGGTGTTATTAAATCTAATGCACAGTCCCAAGATGGATTTATTACAAATGAAGTGATGAAAGGCGAACAAGTAGTATCCAAAACAATATTCAAGAAAGATGGTGCTTACTTATATAAACACATGATGTACGAATATAAGTATGAAACCGGCTGACCACAAAAATAGCCTCTAAATGGGACTCTACAAAAGAAGAATGGACACCTTACTTTAAATTGACTTATCAATACAATGATAATAAAATAACAACCTTTTACGCCCGGTGGAATAATACTCGCAAAGTATACGATGCCAATGAGGAAAAAAGTGTTTGTGAGATGAATGACGAGAACATGCCCGTAGCATATACGACTTACAAGCAGGTCAACAGCAGTAAGTCAAGTTGGAATATGGTAAATCACAATCGAATGGATGGTGATCCCAATCTCTTTGCCACAACAAAATAAAAATACGATTTAAGAAGTTAACAACAATTTGATTTGATTTTAGAGTCCGCCTCTTTAGTAAGGGGCGGGCTTTTTTATTTATATCACAGATAAATAGAATCACTTGCTTCCTAAATATAAGAAGAACATTCCTATCAAAACTAAAATAAGATCTATTGCTTTACTCTTCAAATTCTTCTCACGAAAGAATAGTGCAGCAAACAAAAATGAGATGACTACACTTCCACGCCGTATCATCGACACAATAGAAATCATAGAATCGTCATAGCTCAACGCATAGAAATAAACAAAGTCAGCAGCAGTCAAGAAAACAGATATTAATATTATCGTCCAATCCCAGCGAAATGGAGTGCTTTCTTTGCGTTTAGGATACCAAAGCAAAACAATAATGGGACACATTATGAAAACCTGATAAATGTTATACCATGATTGCACCACCATTGGATTAAATTCTTTCATCAGATATTTATCATACAACCCACTTATAGCACCTGTTATAGCAGCAAGTATAATAAAGAATATCCATTTATTGTGTTTAAAGTCAATTCCTTCTTTTTTACCTGAACGGCTTAACATAAAGAATGAGAGTATGGCAAGCATTACCCCTATCCACTGGTACAAATTTAAACGCTCACTGAATATCAACATTGCTCCAACGAGAACCATAACAGGACGCGTAGCATTTATAGGGCCCACTATTGTAAGTGGAAGATGTTTCATTCCAAAATATCCAAATATCCAGGAAGAAAGCACTATGAAGGACTTTATAATAATAAATTGATGAACATTCCAACCCACAACAGGCACATAAAACATTGTTTTTTCCAACACGCTCGGAATAAAAACCGAGATAAGAATAAAAGGAACAAAGATTAAGCTGGAAAACAGAGTGTTTAAAAACAAAACAGGAAGTACGGCATTATCACGCAAAGACTGTTTTTTAAAAGCATCGTAGAAGCCCAGCAAAGCTGCTGAAAGAAAAGCAAGAAATAACCACATTTTATCAGTATTCTATTTTAATTATTATGATCAAGCAATGAACTCAAATAGAACTTTGCATGACACTTTCACCTATTGAATTATCCATTTATTGGCAAATCGAACTTGATACAGCAAAAAGACTCCGGGATTAATGTAACTCTCAAGCATTTAAGAAACTAACTTAATCCAAGAACAACTCTTCAGGGTACACAATATCCGTCAGAAACAAAGCATTTCCAGGGACTGAAGTTCCGGCAAGACATCTATCCTTTTGCTCAATAATCTGCTTAAATCCTTCCACTGTAAGCTTACCCCTGCCTACTTCGAGTAATGTTCCGACGATAGCACGTACCATGTTACGGAGAAAGCGATCTGCACTGATCGTAAATACCCACGTTGCATCTTCCAACTGCTCCCATTGGGCATACGTCACTTTACAATTATTCGTTTTCACATCAGTATGCAGTTTACTAAAGCTTGTGAAATCAGAGTAATCGAGCAAGACACGCGCAGCTTCATTCATCTTCATAAAATCCGGAGTCTGAAACAAACGGCAGCAATATAGCCTATTGAATGGAGACTTTATAGTCGTAATATAATATTTGTAAGTACGCGAAATAGCAGCAAAACGTGCATGTGCATCCGACTTTACCAAACGAAGATTATGTACAGCAATATCCCGAGGCAAAAGTCTGTTCAATTTGTCTACAAAAAACGTGGTATCCAACAATTCAGTCGTATCAAAATGAGCGACCATCAAAGAAGCATGAACGCCAGCATCTGTACGTCCCGCACCTATAACTTCAATTTCACCCCGCAAGACAGTAGAGAGTGCTTGCATCAGACGCTCTTGTACACTGTCTCCATTCGGTTGGATCTGCCAACCATGATAAGCGGTGCCGTCATACGAGAGATAAATAAAATATCGATGCATGTTCTTTTCATTTGGTTTTATAGGCACAAAGGTACAAAAAAGGAGAAATCTTTTCCGGTCGTTTCATTAGATTAAATTATCTTTGTATCCTAATTATAAATACAAAGTAACTTACGTAAACCGCCAATCATCATTCCCTATGAGATTTTGCGGTATACTCTGATTCGAAAAATATCGAACATAAATAACTATGCAACGTAAACGTCGTTTAATCCTGCCGCTATTTTTGTCCTGTATAGTACTTATTACTTGCTTTGCATTATGCCGGAAGAGAGACATGTCTCTGAAACTTAATCACCCTCACAATATCAAAGGAGTAATAAGTTATAAACGCTCTTTCGGAGATCTCAATGAGACTCAACTAAAAGTGGCGCAAGCTATTGGTATTTCGCCCCTTTCGTGCCGCGAGGAAGCTGAATCGTTGAAAAACCAATTAGATCATATTGAAACTAACGAATACTACACGGTAGATTCCTTAACGCATTCCCTACCCTATCTCATTCCTTCTGCGTCAAATTTATTACAGACAATCGGTAATAACTTTCTTGATTCATTGGAGAAAAAAGGCTTAAACCCCAATAAAGTGGTAGTAACATCTGTTTTACGTACTCAAGATGACGTCAAACGGTTACGCCGTGGAAATATGAATGCATCAGAGAATTCGGCACACTTCTACGGCACGACTTTTGATGTGAGTTGGAAACGCTTTGAGAAAGTAGAAGATGAAGATGGACGTCCTTTACAAGATGTAAATTCGGACACCCTAAAGCTTGTACTTTCGGAAGTTTTACGCGATTTGCGCAAATCCGAGAAGTGTTATGTAAAATATGAATTAAAACAAGGCTGTTTCCATATCACAACGCGAAAAATGACTAGTCTTAAATAACCGTTACAGGTTTATTAGGACTAGTCATCATTAATAAGTTATTTCACTGCAACTAAATGTGATTTCCAATCTTCAGGAATATTATTAATATTATATACTTTCAATTCAGGAGTAGAAGTAGTCAGCGGATCCAAAGTTTCATTCACAAATTTGTTTTCAAGTTTCCACATAGCTCCTGTAGCAGGATCAACAATTAACATTCCTATAATTCCACCAAAAAGGATGTTACCGAAATACCATCCTTCTATTTTAAAAGTCACTGGAATTATTTTTTCTGCATAACCGGGTGCAGTAAATTTCACCTGATACTCAGCCTTCGAAAAGAAACCCGCGCCAGCTTTCAAAGGAACAATAGCTGGAGTATTTCCCAAATATATTTCCTTTCCTTTTTTATCTGTCACAGAAATCTTGGCTGTAGGATTACTGTTAATAGAAAGAGGATAAGTACTTTTTGTGAAAATAGTTGCGCAACTTGACAATAAGAGTCCAAAACCAAAAGTAAATAATACAAACACATTAATCTTTTTCATTGAAATTCAGTTAAATATTAAACATATAATCATTTGTATCTACACAATACAATATTACAAATATAGACATATTTATTCTTTCCTGATATTTTACATTAAAAAAACATCAAAAAAAAGAAATTCGTTTTTTAATAAGCTGTGAGTGACAGAAAAATCAAGAAAAGAAGAAACCGTTTTCAGTACATTATATATATACGTGTATGGAGAAGCATTATTACAGAAAAGCCTCACAAGTAATTATTTCATATCGAGATAAGGAATAAAATAGATCAAAAGCTTAAATGTTTTTACGACTCATCCATCAGGCGCCATGCCATTGGTAAATAATTGACGATATCACCAGCCGTCATACCAATCATACCTTTTTTCTTTGCTGCAATATCTCCCGCCAAACCATGAACGTACACTCCAAGACAAGCCGCATCTTCCGCTTTAAAATTTTGAGCCAATAACGCAAGTATAATACCGGTCAAGACATCTCCGCTTCCTCCTGTAGCCATACCTGGATTGCCTGTTGTATTAAAAAAGCATTTTCCCTCAGGAGTAATAATTGTCGAATACGCTCCTTTCAGCACAATATATACTCCGGCAGTTTTGGCCAAATCACAGGCTTTGATTAATCGCTCGTATGAATCTTGGCATTTTCCTACCAAACGTTCCAACTCCCCCGGGTGAGGAGTGAGTATGCTGCCTTTGGGCAATCTACCGATATAAGTGCGATGTTCTGCCAACAAATTTAACGCATCCGCATCAATCACCATAGGTGTTTGACAAATATCTATCTGAGCCAATAAAGCAGCCTCTGTCTCATCTGCCTTACCCAAGCCCGGACCGACACCTACTGCCTGGTAATCATCTGTATCAGTTGGACAGGCAAAACATTCTATTCCACGATCAACTTCAGTCATTGCTTCCGGAACAGCAGATTGTACGATTGTATTATTAACAGATGGTACATGTACGGTTAGCAAGCCTACTCCGGAACGCAAACAAGCTTTAGCCGATAAAATAGAAGCACCCGCCATGCCCTGACAGCCGGCGATAAGTAAAGCATGCCCAAAATTGCCCTTATGTGCAAATTTAAACCTTGGCTTCAGAAGTTCTTGTAAATCCTCACGTTCCAGCAAGAAAAAAGAGGTCTCCAGTTCTTCAATTCCATCTTCATTCAATCCAATATCAAGTAGCTCCCACTCACCGATAAACTCTTGGTTCTCTGAGAAAAGGAATGATAATTTGGGAAGTTGCAAACTCAGAGTCAAATTTGCACGAATAATATTAGTACGAACATTAAATGTGTTTTCTTCCCCCATTAAACCTGATGGAATATCTAAAGCAACAACTTTAGCGGAAGAAGAATTAATATATTTCACCACAGCGGCAAATCCACCGCTTAAAGGTTTGTTAAGTCCACTGCCAAACAGCCCATCAATCACCACATGTTTGTCCGTAAGAACAGGAGGGACAAACTGAGTGGTCACCTCATGAAAATCCACATTGCCCTGTGCTGATAATTTCTCCTTATTTATATCACATTCCGGCGACAAACTATTCTTTGTATTAAACAAATATACAGCGAGTCGGTACCCTCTTTCCGCTAGCAATCTGGAAACAGCTAAAGCATCTCCACCATTATTACCCGGCCCCGCAAAAACCGTAAACGGAGTTTCGGCATTCCAACGCTTCACAATAGACTCTGCGATAGCTTGAGAAGCACGTTCCATTAAATCTATTGAGGTAATCGGTTCATGCTCTATTGTATAAGCATCCAGTTCCTTAAGAGTTGAAGTCGGAAATATTTTCATGTCAATTGTTCTTACAATTCATTATATAGAAATCAATAAAAAAGCTATTATCGTACAAAATTAAGCGTTTGACCTGAAGAAAACAAGAGAAACTAACTTGCAAAAAAAGAGAAAGAATAAAAACATTTATTGGTATCCGGTCACTAAAGAGCCAATCGCTATTTTAAGATTGTCAATAAGAGAGGCTTATAGAGAAATCAAATATCCACATGCTTCAAATCAAAAGTAAATGCATACATTTGCACGCGTTATACAAAAAAAAGTAGCATTATTATTTATTCAAAGTAAAAAGAGATTATAGATAATGTTATACATCGGAAATCAATATGAATAATCAAACAAAAAATAACGATGAATAATTCCAAACACCCCAAAGGTCTTTATCTGATTTTTGCAACAAGTACGGCAGAACGATTCGGATATTATGGCATGCGCGCTATTTTTATCCTTTTTCTCACGCAAGCTTTAATGTTTGATACCGAAAAGGCGGCCTCCATTTATGGAAGTTATACCGGATTGGTTTATCTCACCCCTCTTATAGGCGGATATATCGCGGACCGATATTGGGGAGCACGAACTTCCGTTATTCGTGGAGCCTTGATGATGGCAGTAGGACAATTTTTAATGTTTTTCAGTGCTTCTACATTAGGAAATGTACAACTCTCACAAGGATTAATGTTTGGTGGGCTCACCTTTCTTATCATGGGCAATGGTTGCTTCAAACCGACTGTTGCATCTCTTGTCGGACAATTATACGAACCCGGTGATAAACGTTTAGACGCCGCTTATACTATATATTATATGGGAGTGAATGTCGGTGCATTCCTTGCACCGCTGGTCTGCGGATATTTTGGTGAGACAGGCAATCCTCAAGACTTCAAATGGGGCTTCCTTGTTGCCGCTCTGGTTACAGTAGCTATTGTAATTCTATTCCAAACTCAAAAGAACAAATACCTCATAGCTCCCAATGGAGAACAATTGGGCATTATTCCTGATGCAAAAAGGGATAAAATGAATAAAGAAGCAAATATTTCCGAAGGGATCAAAAACTATCAAGAAGGGATTAATATACAGCAAGATACCCAAACCGCTAAACGCAAGGAAAAAAGAAAGTACTACTTGCTGGCACTGCTAACCATCGCCTTGGGTTCTTTCTTCTACTACTGCTTTGGAGATGAATGGATAAGTATCGGAATTTTTACAGCTTGTATCATCTTTCCAATCAGTATTCTTATGGATAGTAGTCTGACGAAAATAGAACGCAGCCGGATCTATGTTATTTATATTATTGCATTTTTTGTCATCTTCTTTTGGGCGGCTTATGAACAAGCGGGGGCTTCACTCACTCTCTTCGCCTCTCAACAAACCGACCGTGTTATTTTCGGTTGGGAAATGCCGGCCTCTTGGATTCAATCATTCAATCCCTTTTTCTTAGTTATTCTAGCGAGTATTATGCCGGGAGTGTGGAGCTTCTTAAACAAGCATCATATGGAACCTGCTTCTCCCACCAAACAAGCCATTGGTTTGCTATTGCTTTCATTGGGATATTTACTTATCTGCTTTGGTGTAAAAGATATGCAACCGGGAGTAAAAGTCAGCCTCATCTGGTTAACTGGACTTTATTTTATTCATACATTAGGTGAACTCGCATTGTCACCTATCGGACTATCAATGGTTAATAAGCTGACTCCCGTCCGCTTTGCATCACTTATGATGGGCGTTTGGTTCCTTTCCACAGCCACAGCTAATAAATTCGCCGGTATACTAGGAGGGTTATATCCCGAAGCCGGAAAAGCTAAAATATTCCTTGGATACCGCATTGAGACGATGTATGACTTCTTTATGATATTTGTTATTATGTCGGCTGTAGCCTCACTTATCCTCTTCCTGCTTACAAAGAAATTGCAGAAGATGATGCATGGAGTGGAATAAAAAATGTATTTTTGTGCCAACTTTTAAATAATCACCCTTATGGATACCGTACAAATTAAGGATAAACAATTTAGCATTTCCATTCGTCATGAAGACATTCAGAAAGAAGTAACCCGCGTTGCTAATGAAATAAACCGTGACCTCAAAGGGGAAAACCCTTTATTTCTCAGCGTATTGAATGGTTCATTCATGTTTACAGCTGATTTGATGAAACAAATTAACATTCCCTGTGAAATTTCGTTTGTAAAATTAGCTTCATATCAAGGAGTATCTTCTACGGGAGTTATTAAGGAAGTCATAGGAATCAGTGAAGATCTTACGGACAGAACCGTTGTTATAGTAGAAGATATTGTAGATACCGGCTTAACCATGCAACGCTTGCTAGATACGTTAGGAACCCGCAACCCCAAAAAGATACACATTGCATCCCTTCTGCTGAAACCGGATAAACTGAAAGTGGATCTGAATATTGAGTATATAGCCATGAAAATACCTAATGATTTTATCGTAGGTTATGGACTTGATTACGATGGATTCGGTCGTAATTATCCCGATATCTATACTGTAGTAGATTGATACAACTAAATAAATTTGTTAGATAACATGTTGAATATTGTAATTTTCGGTGCTCCCGGATCAGGCAAAGGGACACAAAGTGAGCGCATTGTAGAGAAGTATAACATCAACCACATTTCTACGGGAGATGTATTGCGCGCCGAAATAAAGAATGGCACAGAACTTGGTCAAACGGCTAAGAAGTATATGGATCAGGGTCAATTATTGCCTGATGAGCTTATTATAGACATTTTAGCAAGTACCCTCGACAACTTAAAAGATAGTAAAGGTGTTATATTTGATGGATTTCCACGTACAATTCCTCAAGCGGAAGCTTTAAAGAAGATGCTTGCTGAGAGAGGACAGGATATCAGCGTGATGCTTGATCTTGAAGTTCCTGAAGATATCTTAATGGAACGTCTCATCAATCGTGGCAAACAAACCGGACGTGCAGATGACAATGAAGAAACGATCAAAAAACGTTTGGTGGTATATCATTCTCAGACATCTCCTTTAAAAGAGTGGTACAAGAAAGAAAATAAATACGAACAGATAAAGGGATACGGAGAGTTGGAAGTTATTTTCGCTGATATCTGTGCTACAATCGATAAAGTAAAATAAATAAAAAACAAATAGTGACATGGCCGAATCAAATTTTGTTGACTACGTAAAGATATACTGCCGCTCCGGAAAGGGCGGAAGAGGCTCTACGCATATGAGGCGCGCGAAGTACGTCCCCAATGGAGGTCCCGACGGAGGAGACGGCGGAAGAGGCGGTCACATTATATTACGTGGTAATCGTAATTACTGGACCTTACTTCATTTGAAGTATGATCGTCACGCTCTTGCCGGACATGGTGAATCAGGTTCAAAGAACAGAAGTTTTGGTAAGGATGGTGCCGATAAAGTCATTGAAGTACCCTGTGGTACTGTAGTGTACAATGCTGAAACAGGTGAGTATCTTTGCGATGTAACCGAACATGACCAAGAAGTCATTCTGCTTAAGGGCGGAAGAGGCGGATTGGGAAATTGGCATTTCAAAACGGCAACTCGTCAAGCACCTCGTTTCGCCCAACCGGGTGAGCCGATGCAGGAAATGACCATCATACTTGAGTTAAAACTTCTTGCGGATGTAGGATTGGTTGGTCTGCCCAATGCCGGTAAATCAACGCTATTGTCAGCAGTATCTTCGGCAAAGCCCAAGATAGCCAATTATCCTTTTACGACGCTCGAGCCTAATCTGGGCATCGTGTCTTATCATGATGGAAAATCATTTGTGATGGCCGATATTCCGGGTATTATCGAGGGTGCAAGTGCTGGAAAAGGATTAGGTTTACGATTCCTTCGCCATATTGAACGAAATTCCCTCTTGCTCTTTATGGTACCGGCTGATAGTGATGATATTCGCAATGAATATGATGTTCTACTCAATGAGCTTCGTACTTTCAATCCTGAAATGCTTGATAAACAAAGGGTTCTCGCTATCACAAAAAGCGATATGCTCGATCAGGAATTGATGGATGAAATAGAACCAACGCTTCCTGAGGGTATTCCGCATGTATTCATTTCTTCAATATCCGGATTAGGTATTTCTATCTTAAAAGATATTCTTTGGAATGAACTCAATAAAGAAAGTAACAAGATAGAAGGGCTTGTTCATCGCGCAAAAGATGTAAGTAAACTCCAGCAGGAGCTGAAAGATATGGGTGAGGATGAAGATATAAGCTTCGAGCGTGAAGAAGAAGAAGATATAGAAGATCTGGAAGACTTTGAGTATGAGGAAGATTGGGAGGAGGACGACCAATGATTCCTCTGACAGAGGATAAAAAGATGTTGGGTTACGGTATTATGATGCCGTATTCCAACATTTTTTGTTTCTCCACAACACGCCATGGTGGTAGCAGTACAGGCAATTATGCTTCCTTCAACTGCACACCCTACACGGGTGACGAAGAAGAACATGTCAGGCTCAATCAAAAATTGCTTTGTGAATCGATGCCGGATTCTCTTAAAGAGCTCGTGATACCTTTTCAGACTCATGATACAGAGATAGAAGTGATATCGCAAAGCTTCATCTCTATTTCTGATAAAGAGAAGAAAGAACGTCTGCAAGGCAAAGATGCTCTTATCACAAAACTGCCCGGTTATTGTCTTTGCATCTCTACAGCCGACTGCATTCCCATCCTACTCTATGATCGGAAGAACCAAGCAATAGCTGCCATTCACGCAGGCTGGAGAGGAACGGTCAATAATCTTCTTCAAAAGACATTGACTAAGATGCAACTTCTCTACGGAACAAAAGGAGAAGACATTTTGGCTTGTATAGGACCGGGAATATCACTTGCATCATTCGAGGTAGGCGAAGAAGTCTATGAAGCTTTTCGCTCCAAAGATTTTCCTATGAACGAAATATCTCAATGGAATGATGTAAGCCAAAAGCATCATATCGATTTGTGGCAAGCAAATTGTTTGCAACTTACTCATTTCGGAGTAGCTCCCGAACAGATTGAAATATCAGGCATTTGCACCTATATTCACTATCGGGACTTTTTCTCGGCTCGCCGCCTAGGCATTAAATCCGGGCGTATTTTGTCGGGAATTATGTTAACCGGACAATAATTAATAGACAGTAGATAAAACAGGTATTATTGAATAACTATATGTTATGTATCAACTAACCGTATCGGACGAACTAAAAAGAGCCTGTCCTGAATTTAAAGGAGTAGCGGTCTATGCTGCTGTGAGAAATACGGCACACGACACAGGACTTTGGAATGAAATCAATGAGTTTACAAAAAAGCTGATTGAAACTTCCACTCTGGAAGAAATAAAATATCAACCGGCTATATCAGCTACCCGTGAAGCATATAAACGTTGCGGAAAAGACCCGGGACGGTATCGACCCTCCGCCGAGGCATTACGCCGCAGACTTTTACGCGGCATAGAATTATATCAAATAGATACTTTAGTCGACCTTATAAATCTGGTATCATTACGTACCGGCTTTTCCATCGGCGGATTTGACGCAGACAAAATACAAGGTACCTCCCTTACCTTGGGAATAGGCAAAGCCAACGAACCATTTGAGGGCATCGGACGTGGGACTTTAAACATAGAAGGCTTACCTGTTTATCGAGATAAGATAGGAGGCATAGGTACTCCGACCAGCGATAATGAACGTACCAAAATGGATATCGACACACAACACATATTAGCTATCGTTAATGGATACGGTGGTTCAGAAGGATTGGAAGAAGCTGCAGAACTAATCTTCGAGCTACTTAAAAGATATGCCGGCTCAACTGAAGCTGAATTCCATTATTTCGAATAAGTAAAACCATAAAACATTAGGAAAAGAGGATTGCTCTGAAGAGAATTTTGCTTTTTGAAAAAGAACAGGGCTACAATAAGATACCCCTCAAAAAAAATAAAACAGAAAGTCTTGAGAGTCCGCTTGTTTCACTAAATTTGCAATTTATTTGTGGCAAGAAAATGATTTGATATGATTTAAAATATATTAGATGATAGAAAAACTGATTGTTCTCGAGGATATTGATCCGGTAATTTTTTACGGAGTGAATAACACAAATATGCAACTGATAAAAGCTTTATATCCAAAGCTTAGAATTGTTGCTCGTGGCAATGTGATCAAAGTATTGGGAGATGAAGAGCAAATGTGCGCTTTTGAAGAAAATATCATCAAGCTCGAAAAATATTGCGCCGAATACAATTCGCTAAAAGAAGAAGTTATTATCGATATCATCAAAGGCAATGCGCCTCAAGCAGAAAAATCGGGAAATGTCATCGTATTCAGTGTCACGGGAAAGCCCATTATTCCGCGAAGTGAGAATCAATTAAAGTTGGTGGAAGGTTTCGCCAAGAACGACTTGATATTCGCCATCGGACCGGCCGGATCGGGAAAAACATATACCGCCATTGCTCTTGCAGTACGGGCACTGAAGAATAAAGAAATAAAGAAGATTATACTCAGTCGCCCGGCCGTTGAAGCGGGTGAAAAGCTTGGTTTCCTTCCCGGAGATATGAAAGATAAAATAGATCCATACCTTCAACCTCTCTACGATGCTTTACAGGATATGATTCCTGCCGCCAAACTCAAAGAATATATGGAGCTGAATATTATTCAAATCGCTCCACTCGCCTTTATGCGAGGTCGTACGCTGAACGATGCGGTAGTTATCCTGGATGAAGCTCAAAATACCACTGTTCAACAAATCAAAATGTTTCTCACCCGCATGGGGATGAACACAAAGATGATTGTAACCGGAGATATGACTCAAATCGACTTACCGACATCGCAGACATCGGGATTAATTCAGGCTCTCCGCATTCTGAAAGGAGTTAAAGGTATCAGCTTCGTCGAATTGAATAAAAAAGATATTGTACGTCATAAATTGGTGGAACGTATAGTGGACGCATACGAAAAGTTTGACAAGGAATTGATCGATCAAAAGAGACAAAGGGAAGAAAGCAGGCAATTGGAAAAAATAAATTAAGAAGCGGGCAGAGTTTAGCGCTCGCTTAAGTCAATAACCGTTATTAAAACAATATAAAAATGAAAGCATTAACTAAGACTGATTTCCATTTTCCGGGACAGAAGAGTGTTTATCACGGAAAAGTTCGTGATGTGTATAATATTGGTGGTGAAAAGCTGGTTATGGTAGCAACCGATCGTATATCCGCTTTTGACGTAGTATTACCTAAAGGCATTCCTTTCAAAGGACAAATGCTCAATCAGATTGCGGCTAAATTTCTGGATGCTACAACAGATATTTGTCCTAATTGGAAAGTGTCTACTCCCGACCCTATGGTTACTGTAGGCGTGTTATGCGAAGGTTTTCCCATTGAAATGATTGTACGTGGTTATTTATGCGGAAGTGCATGGCGTGCATATAAAAGTGGCGTTCGTGAAATCTGTGGAATTAAGTTACCCGAAGGAATGAAAGAAAATCAAAAGTTCCCGGAACCTATTATCACCCCTACCACAAAGGCTGAAATAGGAGAACATGATGCAGACATTTCAAAAGAAGAAATCTTAGAGAAAGGATTGGCTACTCCCGAAGAATATGCTGTTCTCGAAAAGTACACTATGGAATTATTTAAGCGTGGTGCTGAAATTGCAGCTGCACGGGGACTTATACTTGTTGATACCAAATACGAATTTGGCAAACATAATGGAACAATATATCTAATGGATGAAATCCATACTCCGGATTCAAGCCGTTATTTTTATTCGGAAGGATATCAGGAACGTTTTGAAAAAGGAGAAGCTCAAAAACAACTTTCAAAAGAGTTCGTTAGAGAATGGTTAATGGACAATGGTTTCCAAGGAAAAGCGGGACAACAGGTGCCTGAAATGACAGATGAAATCGTAACTTCAATCAGCGAACGTTATATTGAATTATACGAGCATATCACCGGAGAAACATTCGTAAAAGAAAATGCCGGAGATATTGCTGCACGCATTGAAAAAAATGTCACTGACGAACTGAACGGGAAATAATCCGGATAGTCTCATACAATATACAATAATTAAACGATGCTTGAGGTGATTGATGAAAAGCATAATAAGCATTCATCAATCACCCATCATTAAATATCAATCCAATGAATTATCCTCAGGAAGAAATCAAACCTTATTCGCAAAGCGGAAAGAAGAGTGAGCAAGTGGAAGTGATGTTCGATCATATTGCTCCTGCTTATGACAAGCTAAACCATGCGCTTTCGCTAGGCATTGATAAGAGTTGGCGCCAGAAAGCTATCAGGTATTTAAAGCCATTTCATCCGGAGGAGATTATGGATGTAGCAACAGGAACAGGAGATTTTGCCATATTGGCTTGTAGGGAATTGAAACCGAAATCACTTATCGGAACGGATATATCCGAGGGTATGATGAATGTTGGCCGCAAAAAGGTGGCACAGGCACAGATGTCGGATATCATTTCCTTCGCTCGCGAAGACTGTACAGACCTTTCATTCGCTCCCGACACATTCGATGCAGTAACTGTAGCCTTTGGTATTCGCAATTTTGACGATCTCGATAAAGGACTGTCTGAAATATGCCGGGTACTGAAACCGGGAGGACATTTAGTTATCTTGGAATTATCCACGCCGGATAGATTTCCAATGAAACAACTCTTTACGATTTACTCAAAAGTAGTCATTCCGTTTATGGGACGGAGACTCTCAAAAGATAATAGCGCATACACTTACTTACCACAAAGCATTCGTGCTTTTCCGCAAGGCGAAATCATGCAAAATGTCATTCGCAAAGCCGGATTCAGTGAAGTAAGTTTCAAGCGGCTGACATTCGGAATATGTACTTTGTACACCGCAACAAAATAAGACACATTCTCTCTAAAAAACATGAAGAGACTGGCTATCGCAGTTTTTTAATCATAAATCAACCATCAATAAAAGAAATATGCAAAAATACGGTTTAATAGGCTATCCATTAAAACATTCTTTCTCCATCGGATATTTTAATGAAAAGTTTAGAGCGGAGAATATAGATGCCGAATATGTAAACTACGAAATCCCGAGCATTGAGAACTTTATGGAAATCATCGAAGAGAATCCTGATCTCAATGGTCTGAACGTAACCATACCTTACAAAGAGCAAGTCATCCCGTATCTTGATGAACTGGATAAAGACACCGCTAAAAGAATCGGTGCGGTAAATGTGATTAAAATCATCCGTCAGAAAAGCAAAGTGAAACTTGTCGGTTACAACTCCGACATTATTGGATTCACAAAATCTATTCAACCACTACTGCAATCCCATCATAAGAATGCCTTGATTTTGGGGACAGGCGGAGCATCGAAAGCCGTGTATTACGGACTGCTCGATTTAGGGATTAAAAGCACATTCGTATCACGTTCTAAAAAGGGTCCGAATACCATCACGTATGAAGAAATAACCCCCGAACTCATTGAAAAGAATGCGGTTATAGTCAATTCCACTCCTGTGGGTATGTATCCCAAAGTGGATTATTGCCCCTTCCTTCCCTACAAAAGTCTTACTCCGAGGCATTTGTTATATGACTTGCTGTACAACCCCAATGAAACTTTATTTATGAAAAAAGGGCAAGATCAGGGAGCAACAACTAAAAATGGATTGGAAATGCTGCTTTTACAAGCATTTGCAGCATGGGAGATCTGGAATAAATAAGCTTTCGAACATTAAAAGAAACATAGCGGAATATTTCAAAATGAAAAAAAGAACAAAATATATTCTGGGAATCACTCTCACCGTCATTGTTCTCGTTGCTGTGGGGGCAAGCTTTTTCATGTTGAATTATTCCCTCACGCCATCACAGAATAAAGGGAGAAATCTGTCCGGCTCATATACATTCATGTTCAAAGAATATCCATACATCAAGCCTTGGGTGGATAGTCTGCAAAATATGAAGGCTTTGCGCGATACATTTATTGTTAATGCAGAGGGGGTAAAGTTGCATGCCATCTATGTCAAAGCTGCACAGCATACGCAAAAGACCGCCGTAATAGTTCATGGCTACACCGACGACTGTGTGCGCATGCTTATGATCGGATATCTATATCACCGGAATCTAAACTACAACATTCTCTTACCGGATCTGCAAAGTCACGGGCTAAGTGAAGGTCGGGCAATACAGATGGGGTGGAAAGATCGCTTGGACGTTATGAGATGGATGGATGTGGCAAATAGCATTTTCGGTGGAAAAACAGAAATGGTAGTCCACGGCATTTCAATGGGTGCTGCAACCACAATGATGATTTCGGGAGAACAGTCTGCTCCGTATGTAAAGTGCTTCGTGGAAGATTGTGGGTATACCAGCGTTTGGGATGAGTTTAAACAAGAGCTGAAAAGTAAGTTCAACCTCCCTTCATTTCCTTTAATGAATGCCACCAGCATGCTATGCCAACTCAAATATGGTTGGAATTTTAAGGAAGCTTCTTCGTTGAAACAAGTAAAGAAATGCCGCCTCCCAATGTTTTTCATACATGGAGACGCAGACACCTATGTACCGACACGAATGGTTTATCCGCTTTATTCAGCCAAGCCTGAGCCTAAAGCCATTTGGATCACCCGTGGAGTTGAGCATGCCGTATCTTATAAAACCTATCCTAAAGAATACACCAAAAAGGTTGGTAAATTTGTAGGGAAATATATCAAGTAAAGTAAAGGATGGTTCTTACTTCAGGAACATATTATTAACTTCTCTTTTCCAAAAAAGGCACTTAGTACTTTGAATTCGGTTAAGTGTCATTAAAAACCGTCGATTTTTATACAGCATTGTGGATATGCAAGAAATATCTGTATATTTGCTGCTATAATACGGAACAAATGAAAAAGTTAATTCCTCTCATAATGTTGTTGATGTCTGTTTCGCTTGCTGCGCAAACGCAACAGGTATATACCATTGACAATATACCTAAAGTACATTTGCAAGATAAGACCAGATACGTCTGTGATCCGGCAAATATTTTATCTACCGTAGCACGGGATAGTATTGACCGTATGCTATATGCCTTGGAACAAAAAACCGGAATAGAATCGGTCATAGCAGTAGTACCGTCGATAGGTAACGAAGACTGTTTCGACTTTTCCCATCAATTGCTCAATAAGTGGGGAGTAGGTAAAAAAGACAAGAATAACGGACTAGTCATTCTCTTGGTTACCGATCAACGCTGTATCCAGTTCTATACCGGATATGGTCTGGAAGGCGATCTTCCCGATGCTATTTGTAAACGTATACAAACGCGAAAAATGATACCCTATCTAAAAGACGGTAACTGGGACGCAGGCATGGTAGCCGGTATACAATCAGTTTGCAAAGTGCTGGACGGAAGCATGACAAATGATTCCGAGGGTGAAGACAATCAGCCTTTCGGTACAATACTTTTTGCTATCTTCGGTGTTTTCGCCGTGATCATGATTATCAGCATATTGATTGCACGAAAAGCCAATAAATGTCCGAAGTGTGGAAAACATAAATTGCAACGCACCAGCGTTTCGCTCATTTCCAACAAGAACGGGATAAAAACGGAAGAAATCGTATATACCTGCCGGAATTGTGGAAATCAGGTGATACGTCGCCATCAATCCGAAGACGACGATTTCCACAGTGGAGGAGGAATAGGCCCGTTTGTTGGAGGTCTTGGCGGTGGCTTCTTTGGAGGCGGCGGTGGAGGCGGAGGCTTCAGCGGCGGAAGTTTTGGTGGAGGTTCCGGCGGAGGTGGCGGAGCCGGTTCCCGTTTTTAATCGTGACCAATTCATTAATAAAAAGAATAAATTATCATTTAATAATAACTACGTATGAAGAAATCTACTATCATTCTTCTTGTGGCTGTAGCCATTGTTCTCCTTTGGGGTGTAACCGGTTACAACGGTTTGGTAAATATGGATGAAAAAGTAAGTAACCAATGGGCAAATGTTGAAACTCAATATCAGCGTCGTGCCGATTTGATTCCTAATTTGGTAAATACAGTCAAAGGATATGCGACTCACGAAAAAGAGACCTTGGAAGGGGTCGTACAAGCCAGAAGTCAGGCTACTCAAATAAAAGTTGATGCAAATGATCTCACTCCTGAAAAGCTTGCCCAATATCAGAAAGCTCAAGGAGCAATTACTTCCGCTCTCGGAAAGTTGTTGGCTATCACTGAAAACTATCCCGATTTGAAAGCTAATCAAAATTTCCTTGAACTGCAAGCCCAGTTGGAAGGTACTGAGAATCGTATCAATGTAGCTCGTAAAGACTTCAATGATTCAACTAAAGCGTATAATGCCTCTATCCGGAAATTCCCCAAAAATATATTGGCAAGCATTTTCGGGTTTAGCAAACGAGCTTACTTCGAAGCAGTTGAGGGTGCAGAAAAAGCTCCTAAAGTTGAATTCTAAAACATCTATAGCTTAAGCCATAAGGCTTAATTGATCAAAAGAGAGCAAAGAGATAAACAAATGTTTATCTCTTTGCTCTCTTTTGTATTCTATAGGACAATGCTATCCGGATAAAATGTAGTATTCATAACTTGCACTCAAGCAATACAAATAAAAGTTATATCCAATTTTGCTATCATGCCCTCATATATTCGCTAAATCCCCCTATTCATGGGCTATCAAAGGATGATGGTAATAGTGATAGATACTATGAGAGTAAATAGTTACCCTCATAAGCATTACATCAACTGGTAATCTGTCTTAGCACAAGTCCTAATCAATATAAGTTACCCACAACTGTGACTCATGTGCTCCACAGCTGTGACTCACGTGAACCACAACTGTGGAGCAAGTTACCCACAGCCGTGGGTAAGCAATGAACATAGAAGTAAAGCAAAAGCATAATAGAGAAATAAACAAAAGCTAAAGCATGTGCTACTCAAAAGCTAACCGAGAATAAGGTCTTAATCCATACCTATCTTCACCTTTCACTGCAGGCAGGTAGACGCACTTTCTTTTGCAAACGCAAGGCAGTAAGCAAAATAATGACTATTTTTGCACATTCAATCGAAGCAAATCAAAAAACTCATGAGTAATCAAAGATACATGATGCGGGGTGTCAGCGCATCGAAAGAAGATGTACACAACGCCATTAAAAACATCGATAAAGGTATATTCCCTAAAGCTTTTTGTAAAATAATTCCCGACATTCTAGGAGGGGATCCGGAGTATTGCAACATCATGCATGCCGATGGAGCCGGTACCAAGTCATCATTAGCTTATCTTTACTGGAAAGAGACAGGTGATGTAGCTGTCTGGAAAGGTATTGCACAAGATGCTCTGATCATGAATATCGACGATTTACTTTGCGTAGGTGCGGTGGATAATATTTTGGTATCTTCCACTATCGGTCGCAATAAGCTACTTATTCCGGGTGAAGTTATATCGGCCATCATCAACGGAACGGACGAATTGCTTGCCGAGCTCCGCGAAATGGGTGTCGGTGTATATGCCACAGGAGGTGAAACCGCTGATGTAGGCGACTTGGTTCGTACCATCATTGTAGATAGCACCGTTACTTGCCGCATGAAACGGAGTGATGTGATAGATAACGCCAATATCCGTCCGGGAGATGTTATTGTGGGATTGGCTTCCTACGGACAAGCAACTTACGAGAAAGAATATAACGGCGGCATGGGTAGCAACGGACTGACAAGTGCCCGTCATGATGTATTCGCGAAGTATCTTGCCGAAAAATATCCCGAAAGTTATGATAAAGCGGTGCCTGACGAACTGGTTTATTCCGGTCAACTTAAACTGACCGACACCGTTGAAGGTAGCCCTATTAATGCCGGCAAACTGGTTCTATCCCCTACCCGTACATACGCTCCTGTTGTGAAAAAGCTATTGGATGAACTACGTTCTGATATCCACGGAATGGTGCACTGTTCGGGAGGTGCACAAACAAAAGTTCTTCATTTTATAAATGACAATTGTCGTGTGATAAAGGACAATCTGTTCCCTGTCCCTCCTCTATTCCGCACCATCAAAGAGCAAAGCAATACAGACTGGGCGGAAATGTACAAGGTATTCAATATGGGTCACCGCTTGGAGGTCTATCTATCGCAGGAACATGCCGAGAAAGTTATTGCCATAAGCAAGAGCTTCAATATTGATGCGCAAATAGTAGGGCGGATTGAAGAAAGTGAAAAGAAGGAATTGATCATAAAAAGTGAATTCGGAGAATTCAACTATTAATAAAACGAAGAATGGCAGACAATAATACCATACTCGAGAAATTGGATGGGCTGATAGCCCGCTTTGAAGAAGTGTCCACGCTGATTACCGACCCTGCAGTGATTGCAGATCAAAAGCGTTACGTCAAACTGACTAAAGAATATAAAGAACTGGGCGATCTGATGGATGCCCGCAAAGAATATCTTCAAGTAATCAACGGCATTGAAGAGGCTAAAGATATCTTAGCAAACGAAAATGATCCGGAGATGCGCGAAATGGCTAAAGAAGAGCTTGATGCTTGTCAGACACGTCAGCCTGAATTGGAGGAAAACATTAAGTTGCTACTGGTACCCGCCGATCCTCAAGACGGTCGAAATGCCATTCTTGAAATCAGAGGTGGTACGGGAGGTGATGAAGCAGCTATTTTTGCAGGAGATTTATTCCGTATGTACTCCAAGTATTGTGAAACAAAAGGATGGAAACTTGAAATATCAAGTGCCAACGAAGGTGCAGCCGGAGGATTTAAAGAAATTATTTGCAGTGTCATCGGCGATAGTGTATATGGCACCTTAAAATATGAATCGGGCGTACACCGCGTACAACGTGTTCCGGCGACTGAAACGCAGGGACGTGTCCACACTTCGGCAGCATCGGTTGCTGTACTCCCGGAGGCTGAAGAATTTGATGTGGTGATCAACGAAGGAGAGATTAAATGGGATACTTTCCGTAGTGGTGGTGCAGGTGGACAGAACGTAAATAAGGTGGAATCAGGAGTTCGCTTGCGTTATAACTGGAAAAATCCGAATACAGGCGTTGTGGAAGAAATCCTGATAGAGTGTACCGAAACACGTGACCAGCCTAAGAACAAAGAGCGCGCACTTGCCCGTCTGCGAACTTTCATTTACGACAAAGAACACCAGAAATATGTGGATGACATAGCATCCAAACGAAAAACAATGGTGTCAACGGGCGACCGTTCGGCTAAGATACGCACATACAATTACCCGCAAGGACGTATCACCGATCATCGAATTAATTACACGATCTATAATCTTTCCGCTTTCATGGATGGCGACATTCAGGATTGCATCGACCACCTGATCGTTGCAGAAAACGCTGAACGTCTGAAAGAAAGCGAATTGTAGCTATTTGCGGTCGACTAAAACAGGCTAAGATTCTCCGCAACATTATAAGTGTAATGTGTACATACAGATAAAAGAGACAAAAACATTATGAATAAGCAAGAACTATTTGAAAATATAAAACGAAAGAAATCCTTTCTCTGTGTAGGTCTGGATACCGACATCAAAAAGATACCCCAGCATTTACTCCAGGAAGAAGACCCTATATTCGCTTTCAACAAGGCTATCATCGATGCAACTGCCGAATATAGCATAGCTTACAAGCCCAATCTTGCTTTTTATGAAAGCATGGGAGTAAAAGGATGGATTGCTTTTGAAAAGACCGTTCAATATATCAAAGAAAATTATAGTGATCAGTTTATCATAGCTGACGCAAAGCGCGGTGATATCGGAAATACATCGGCTATGTATGCCCGTACGTTTTTCGAAGAACTCAATATCGATTCTGTAACCGTTGCTCCATACATGGGCGAAGACAGTGTGACTCCTTTTCTTACTTATCCCAATAAATGGGTCATTCTATTGGCGTTGACAAGCAACAAGGGATCACACGATTTCCAAATGACAGAAGATCAGAACGGAGTACGTCTTTTCGAAAAAGTACTTCGCAAATCACAGGAATGGGCGGACAGCGAACAGATGATGTACGTGGTTGGAGCTACACAAGGACGCGCTTTCGAAGACATTCGCAAAATTGTGCCCGATCATTTTCTATTGGTGCCCGGAATAGGTGCACAAGGAGGCTCTTTGGAAGAAGTTTGCAAGTATGGAATGAACGCATCTTGCGGACTGATTGTAAATTCCAGCCGTGGTATTATTTATGCCGACAAAGGTGAAAACTATGCCGAGGCTGCAGGTGCTGCGGCGCAGGAGGTACAACAACAAATGGCAATACAGTTAGAAGCTATACTCTAACGAACCAATAGCATCAGCATACAAACCATGTTTTAGAGTTGACAAGGTTGACGCACGCAAAAGATGTACATTACCGGCGTAAAACAAAGAATTGAACTAGCAATTAAAGAAATATGTCACACGAAAGGAAAATAATAAACGATCCGGTTTTTGGATTTATCAATATACCAAAAGGATTGTTGTATGACATCGTACGCCATCCACTTTTGCAACGACTCAACCGCATCAAACAAGTAGGATTGTCATCTGTGGTCTATCCCGGTGCACAACATACCCGCTTCCAACACTCATTAGGTGCTTTTTACCTTATGACGGAAGCCATACAGAATCTTACGGCAAAAGGGAATTTTATCTTCGACAGTGAAGCTGAAGCTGTGGAAGCAGCCATACTGATGCACGACATCGGGCACGGTCCTTTCTCACATGTCTTAGAAGACACCATTGTGAAAGGAGTCAGCCACGAAGACATTTCACTCCTTCTCATGGAGCGTATTAATAAGGAAATGAACGGGCAACTCACTCTTGCCATCCAAATCTTTAAAGACGAATATCCCAAGCGTTTCCTCCATCAACTCGTTAGCGGGCAATTGGATATGGACCGCCTTGACTATTTGAGACGGGACAGTTTCTACACCGGAGTAACGGAAGGCAATATAGGATCGGCACGTATCATAAAAATGCTCAATGTAAAAGACGACCACCTGGTCATTGAGTCGAAAGGCATTTATTCCATTGAAAATTTCCTGACCTCCAGGCGTTTGATGTATTGGCAGGTATACTTGCACAAAACATCTGTAGCTTATGAAAAAATGCTGATCAGCACTCTGCTCCGCGCCAAGGAATTGGCAAACCGTGGGGTAGAACTTTTCGCATCACCCGCTTTACATTTCTTCCTATACAACGATATAAACCGGGATGTATTTTACAATAACCCTGACTGTCTGGAGAATTACATCGAACTCGACGACAATGATATATGGACATCATTAAAGGTCTGGTGCTCACATCCGGACGTTGTACTCTCCACCCTAAGCCAAGGAATGGTAAACCGGAGAATATTCAAGGTTGAAATTTCCACAGAGCCAATAAGTGAAGAACGAAAAAAAGAACTAACTTTGCGCATCAGTCAGCAATTAAATATTTCAACCTCCGAAGCGAGTTATTTTATCTCTACCCCCAGCATCGAGAAGAATATGTACAATCCGGCAGACGACAGTATTGATATACTGTACAATGACGGAAGCATTAAAAACGTGGCGGAAGCGTCGGATATGCTCAACATTTCTTTGTTATCGAAGAAAGTGAAAAAGTATTACCTGTGCTACCTGCGTTTACCGAAGTAAGCTAAAATATTCATGCAGCATTAAGGATATATTAAAAAAAAGTCCGTTATTTGCGGCGTAAAGTCATTAAATAGAAATTATAAAATGGAGTTTTCGGCCAAACAAATCGCATCATTTATACAAGGAGAGATTATAGGAGACGAAAATGCAACAGTACACACTTTTGCAAAGATAGAAGAAGGGGTACCGGGTGCTATATCTTTCCTCTCCAACCCAAAATACACGTCATACATTTATGACACTCAAGCCAGTATTGTTCTGGTAAATAGAGATTTCGAACCTGAGCAAGAAATAAAAGCCACACTGATTAAGGTGGACAATGCATACGAAAGCCTGGCTAAATTACTATCGCTCTACGAACAAAGCAAACCAAAGAAAACCGGCATCCATCCCTTAGCTTATGTGGATGAGCAAGCTAAAATAGGTAATGATGTTTATATCGGGCCCTTTGCTTATATAGGTGCAGGCACAGTAATTGGCGATCATGCACAGATTTACCCACATTCTTATATAGGTGACCACGCAAAAGTTGGAGACGGCTGTGTGATCTATTCGGGAGTTAACATTTATCACGATTGTCGGATAGGAGATCGTTGTGTACTCCATTCGGGAGTGGTGATCGGTGCAGACGGATTTGGTTTTGCTCCAACCCCCGAAGGTTACGACAAAATACCACAAATCGGTATTGTAGTGCTGGAAGATGACGTGGAAATCGGTGCCAATACCTGCATAGACAGAGCAACAATGGGAGCAACAACCATACACAAAGGCGTGAAACTGGATAATCTTATTCAGATAGCCCATAATGTGGAAGTCGGTGCAAATACCGTTATGGCTTCACAAGTAGGCATAGCAGGTTCGGCTAAAGTAGGTGAATGGTGTATGTTTGGCGGTCAGGTAGGAATAGCCGGACACATTCACATCGGTAATAAAGTAAATCTTGGCGCACAATCGGGAGTACCCGGTAATATAAAAGACGGAAGCCAGCTGATAGGCACTCCCACTATGGAGTTGAAGTCTTATTTCAAAGCTGCAGCTGTATACAGAAAGTTACCGGATATGTATTTGGAAATGAATGCACTCCGTAAAGAAATAGAAGAATTAAAACGACAAATAAATAAGTAACCAATGTTGAAACAAACGACTTTGAAAGACAGTTTCTCGCTTACCGGGAAAGGTCTTCATACAGGACTAAACCTGACAGTTACTTTCAATCCGGCTCCGGAAAATCATGGATATAAGATCCAGCGTGTAGATTTGGAAGGACAGCCGATCATTGATGCTATTGCTGATAACGTAGTAGAAACCACACGTGGTACCGTTCTTAGCAAAAATAGTGTGAAAGTCAGCACAGTAGAACACGGCATGGCCGCTCTTTATGCATTAGGAATCGACAACTGCCTTATACAGGTCAACGGCCCTGAATTTCCTATTCTTGACGGGAGCGCTTTATATTATGCAAACGAGATAGAAAAAGTAGGAATTGAAGAGCAAGCCGCTGTAAAGGATTTCTATATCATCAAGTCTAAAATTGAGTTCCGTGATGAAGAGACAGGTTCTTCGATTATTGTTCTTCCGGACGAGAACTTCAGTCTGAATGTTTTGGTTTCGTACGATTCTACAATCATACCCAACCAGTTTGCTACGTTGGAAGACATGGCCAAATTCAAAGATGAAGTTGCTGCAAGCCGGACATTCGTCTTTGTACGCGAAATTGAACCTTTGCTGCAAGCCGGTCTAATCAAAGGAGGAGATTTAGATAATGCAATTGTGATATACGAACGCCAGATGTCTCAGCCGGATTATGATAAACTGGCTGATGTAATGGGTGTTCCACACATGGATGCCACACATTTAGGCTATATAAATCACAAACCGCTGGTGTGGCCCAATGAATGTGCACGCCACAAACTACTCGACGTTATCGGTGATCTCGCACTTATTGGCAAGCCTATCAAAGGGCGTATCATTGCCACCCGTCCGGGACATACCATCAACAATAAGTTTGCCCGCCAGATGCGTAAAGAGATTCGCATGCACGAAATACAAGCTCCGACCTACGATTGTAACCGCCCGCCTATTATGGATGTTAACCGTATCCGCGAGTTACTTCCACATCGCTATCCGTTCCAGTTGGTCGATAAGGTGATTGAAATTGGTGCGAACTATATTGTCGGAGTGAAGAACGTAACAGGAAACGAACCATTCTTCCAAGGACACTTCCCTCAAGAGCCTGTTATGCCCGGAGTATTGCAAATAGAGACAATGGCTCAAATAGGAGGATTATTAGTGCTTAACTCGGTAGACGAACCGGAACGCTATTCCACTTATTTTATGAAGATAGATGGTGTGAAGTTCCGCCAAAAAGTAGTACCGGGTGATACGTTAGTATTCCGTGTAGAGCTACTAGCTCCGATCCGCCGTGGCATTTCCACAATGAAAGGTTATGCCTTTGTCGGTGAGAAAGTGGTTTGCGAAGCCGAATTTATGGCTCAGATAGTGAAAAACAAATAAATTGAAACATGATTAGTCCCTTAGCGTATATACATCCCGAAGCAAAAATCGGGGAAAACGTAGAGATTGCTCCTTTTGTCTTCATCGATAAGAATGTAGTCATAGGAGATAATAATAACATAATGGCGAACGTCAATATCTTGTCCGGTTCGCGTATAGGAAATGGTAATACCATCTTCCCGGGTGCCGTAATCGGTGCCATACCGCAAGATTTGAAGTTTAGAGGTGAAGACACCACAGCCGAAATAGGCGACAATAATACTATTCGTGAGAACGTAACCGTCAACAGAGGAACAGCAGCAAAAGGCACAACCAAGGTAGGCAGCAATAATCTGCTTATGGAATCGGTACACGTGGCTCATGATGCAACGATAGGCAGCGGATGTATTATAGGGAATTCCACTAAAATGGCGGGAGAAATTATCATTGACGATAATGCGATTATCAGTGCAAGCATACTGATGCATCAGTTCTGCCGTGTGGGAGGATTCGGGATCATTCAGGGAGGTAGCCGTTTCAGCAAGGATATTCCCCCCTATATCATAGCGGGACGTGATCCTATTGCCTACTGTGGAATTAACATCGTCGGCCTTCGCCGTCGCAATTTCTCTAATGAGACAATCGAAAATATCCACAATGCATACCGCATCATTTATCAAAGTGGGTTGAATACTTCGGAAGCATTGAAGAAAGTGGAAGAAGATATACCAAGCAGTCCTGAAATTGAATATATTGTGAGCTTTATCCGTAATTCGGAACGTGGCATTATAAAATGAAAAGAAAACAGTAAAAAAGAACTTTGTAATTAATAACGGAATATGGTTTATAGATTTACACTTATCTCTGATGAGGTTGATGATTTCCTCAGAGAAATACAAATAGATCCGGAAGCTACATTTTACGACTTTCATAAAGCTATACTGAAATCAGTGAACTATACTGATGATCAGATGACCTCTTTCTTCATCTGTGATGATGATTGGGAAAAAGAAAAGGAAATCACTCTTGAAGAGATGAATGATGATCCGGAAGTGGACAGTTGGGTAATGAAAGATACGACTATTAGTGAGCTAATTGAAGATGAAAAACAAAAACTGATTTATGTGTTCGACTACATGACTGAACGTTGCTTCTTTATTGAGCTTTCTGAAATTATTACCGGGAAAGACATAGAAGGAGCAAAGTGCAGCAAGAAAGAAGGTGACGCACCAAAGCAGACTATCAATTTTGAAGAAATGGCAGCCAGCAACTCTTCACTTGACTTGGATGAGAACTTCTACGGCGACCAGGATTTCGACATGGAAGAGTTTGACAAAGATGGTTTTGATTTGGGTGAAGGAGGAGAAAGCACACTCACTGAAGAATAAAATAAGATGTTATTGACTTTATCTCACGAAAATAAGACTTCATTAAATAAGAATTTATTTCGAATAAGACAAGGCCAATAATTCAATATGTTTCTAGCATAGCTGTGCCAGAAGTCTGCAAAACGGATTCATCTTCCTTCTCTTAAAAAGTTGAGGTAGAAGAATTCGGACAACAAGGCTCCTGGCACAGTTTGTATATCACCAAGAGGGCTATAATCATATCAACGACGATGTTGAAAGAAAAAAAACTAATTGTATTAATAGGTCCTACCGGTGTAGGTAAAACGGAACTTAGTCTTTCACTTGCAGAAAGGTATAAGACCTGCATTGTCTCTGCCGACTCGAGACAGCTTTATGCCGACTTGAAAATAGGCACAGCCGCACCGACTGAGGAACAACTCAAAAGAGTAAAACATTATTTTGTGGGAACTCTGCAACTGGCCGATTATTACAGTGCTGCGCGCTACGAAGAGGAAGTGATGGAGCTTTTAAGTGAATTATATACCGAACATGATACTGTCATCCTTACCGGCGGTTCGATGATGTATGTGGATGCCATCTGTAAAGGGATAGATGATATTCCTACGGTCGACAACGAAACCAGGGAATTAATGTTACGTCGATATGAGACAGAAGGGCTGGAGCCACTCTGTGCAGAGCTCAAACTACTCGATCCGGAATACTATAAGGTTGTTGACTTGAAGAATCCAAAGCGTGTGGTGCATGCTCTTGAAATCTGCTATATGACCGGTAAGACCTATACCTCTTTTCGCGTTCGGGAACAGAAAACACGTCCATTTGAAATTATAAAGATAGGGCTGACCCGCCCCCGTGAAGAACTTTATGAGCGTATCAATCACAGGGTAGACCTCATGATTGAAGAAGGACTGGTGGAAGAAGCCCGTAAGGTGTACCCCTATCGTAAACTCAACTCTCTCAATACCGTGGGATATAAAGAGATTTTCAACTATTTAGACGGGGAATGGGACTTGTCCTTTGCCACAGACAAGATCAAACAAAACAGCCGCATTTATTCCCGTAAGCAAATGACATGGTTTAAACGGAACACTGATATCCATTGGTTTCATCCGGACAATGTTACGGAAATCTACTCCTTCCTCAATGCGATTATTCACTAACAGGTACTCAAGAGTGATGATATCTGCTCATGGCAATGCGGTGATTGTTTGCTTGAGACGGATGTCCTGACTCGATGCTCCGACAAGTATTTCAAAATCTCCAGGCTCCACAGTCCATTGCATATTCCGGTCGAGTAGCTGTAAATCGGCTGGTTTTATGGTAAAGGAGAACACGGGAAAACGGATTTGAGAAGAATGCAGCAAGTTGATTGACTGTCAGTACAATATGCGCTAATCGGCGTAGTTTTTCCGACAGGGGAAAATGCAGTTTAGAGCATAGTTACGCAGTTGCTCCATTTCCAAATCATTTCCAGCATCTTTTCGGGATTGGTCGTGTAATGGGTTTTGTTTCAGTGTTTTGCGTTATTTTTCATAGTGCCGGATAACTCTTTAAGAATTAATTTTGTAACCAAAAAAGAGTTATTATGCGCAGCACTTTCAAAATTGCGTTCTACGTGAACAAAAGTAAGGGAAAAAACGGGCTTGTCCCCGTTTTAGGACGAATCACCATCAACGGTAGTATCGCCCAATTCAGTTGCAAACAGAGTATCGCCCACGAATTATGGGATGCCAAATCCAATAGGGCGACAGGACGGAGCGACCGGGCGTTAAAGGTAAACCGGACACTCGACAACATCCGGGCACAGATTACCAAACATTACCAACGAATATCGGACAGGGAAGCGTATGTCAATGCCGAAATGGTACGCAATGCTTGGCAGGGCATCGGTATGGAATATGATACCCTGCTCGGCGCATTCGACAGGCATAACGCCGGGTTTGAGAAACGGGCGGGAAAAGACCGTTCACAAAGTACGCTCTATAAATACCTGAGCGTTCGCAGGCATCTGGCCGATTTTATCAAATCGGGGTATAACAGGAGCGATCTGCACCTGAAAGAAATTACCGAAGACTTTATCCGCGACTTCGGCATTTACCTGCATATCACATTGGGGTTGTCTTCTTCAACGGTATGGCTGTACAGCATTCCTTTGAGGATGATAGTAACCAAAGCCCACAACAGCGGGATAATCTCTACCAATCCTTTTGCGCACTACCATCTTCGCCAGGAGAGTAAGGAGCGTGGGTATCTTACGGAGGACGAACTCAGGCTGATGATCGACCATAAATTCGATAACCGGACTTTGGAAATAGTCCGCGACCTGTTCATCTTCGCGGCGTTTACAGGGCTATGCTACATCGATATCAAGAACCTTACCGAAAAAGAGATTATCGCCTGTCCTGACGGCTCAAAGTGGATTGCTACCCACAGGGAGAAGACGGGCACTCCGGTAAACGTGAAGTTGTTGGATATCCCGATACGGATTATTGAGAAATATGAATCGGTACGCAATGGCGAACACCTGTTCCCCGTACCCAAGAACAGCGACTGTAATCGTCGCCTTAAGATTATTGCAAAACACTGTGGTATAGCTAAATACATTACTTTCCATCAAAGTAGGCACTCGTTCGCGACCCTTGCCCTGACCAAAGGGGTGCCTATTGAGAGCGTAAGCCGTATGTTGGGGCATACGGATATCACCACTACTCAGATATATGCAAAGATCACAAATGAGAAGATCGGGCGGGATATGGATATGTTTTCCGAAAAGCTGAATAAACTCAACGGGTTAGAGTCAGTATAACCGTTCCGGTGAAAGGAAAACGACATCGGTTTGACGGCATGCAAGATTTAAAATTTGCAAGCAAGTTGTCAAGTTTTAAAATTATCGACAGACAAAAGGCATCGCCGGAAAACCGGGAAAAACAGCTGCTGCCGACAGTTTAACCGCAGCTACCCCGATGGGCTTTTATAGAAAAGCCGTAGCTTATTAGGGCATTTTCTTTACGCATCCGTTTCACTACTGCTAAAAATGCCCCAATAAGCCAAAGGTTTTCCCCCTTTGGAATCTCCCTTAACGGTCATGCTGACCGAACCGCTAAAGCGGGTGCGTCCGCGCACATCGAATAAGATTATCACAGATAATTATTAAATTTTCAACAAATGGGATTTGTAGTACTACATATTCAAAAGCCGAAAGGCAACGATTCGGGAACAACCGCTCACATCGAGCGGGCGGTTCAGCCTGCCAATGCAGATCCCGAGCGCAAGCACCTGAATCGGGAGTTTATCGACTTCCCCGAGGGGGTCGATAATCGCACGCAGGCAATACAGCACCGCATCGAAACCGCAGGGATAAAACGCAAGATTAGCCACAATCAGGTGCGGGCGTTGCAAATCATGCTATCGGGTACGCCCGAAGATATACAGCGCATACAGGCACAGGGCAAGCTCGATGAGTGGTGCAGGGATAATATCGAATGGTTGCAGGAAACGTTCGGCAAGGATAATGTCGTTTCGGCTGTTCTTCACATGGACGAGAAAACACCGCATATTCACGCCACCGTAGTACCTATCGTTATCGGTGAAAGAAGAAAGGCTAAAGCAGAAGAGAACAACGGCAAGAAAAAGTACCGTGAGAAACCAAAAGATACCGTTCGGCTTTGCGCAGATGATATAGTGACTCGCAAAAACTTGGAGCGGTTTCAAGACTCTTATGCCGAGCGGATGGACAAGTACGGCTTGCAGCGTGGCATCAAAGGTTCGGATGCCCGGCATATCTCTACTCCTCAATATTACAGGGAATTATTCGCCCAAAACGAAGACCTGAAAGAAAGTATCGGCTATCTCGAAGAAGAAAAGCAGGAGGTTTACGAGAAAGTCCGGGATATGTACGACCGCAAAGACGAGGCACGGGAGAAGTTCCTGAATATGCACGAATACACCCAACAGAAAGAAACGGAAATATCCAACCTAGAAACCCGCATTGAGCTACTCAAACAGGATTATGAGCCGTACAAGGCGCAAGACGACCTGAATATATTGCTCGACCTATTCCCGGTGTTAGGCGGACATCTGCGGATAGCACAGCTGTGCAAGGGGATTGGATTGGCAATAGACACCATTAAGGGATCATACTGAAATCCTGAGGGGTATTGATGTTAAAGTTCTATCTTTGCATTAAAAAGAAGATATGAATTACGATAACTTCCTTCGTTTTATCTTTCCTGATGGCATGTTTGATTACTTCGAGATGGTTGGTTTCAATGAGCTTTCGGATAAGGTTGAAATCTATTTTGAGGAGAAAAATACTCTTTCTGAAGAATATCAGCATGATAAGCTTGAGAGCAAAGGGTTCTATGAAGAAGTTCGTATGTATGATTATCCCATGCGTGGACGTAGTTGTATTCTCTATATAAAGAAGCGCAGGTGGTATAACCACACCAAAGGCAAGTACGTCTCTCGCAATTGGTCATTAGTGGCTCAAGGCACTCAAATCAGCTCTGAATTTGCGTCTTTTTTAAAAGCTATGGATCGACTCTCGCGCCATTAGCATCAGCTCACTGGCAGATCATTACAGGCTGGATGCCAAACAGCTTGAATCACAATATAAGAATCATTTGAGTAATTACAGATCCTGGGAGCAACTTCCCCATGCAGAGGATTGGATATTGTTTGAAAAGAATATCGGTGCCCATGTGGGACTTGATGAGACGAGTCTTTCCCGAGGCGAGTTATATACCATTCTTATCAATAAGGATGCTAAGGGCAAAAAAGGGAGTATCATTGCCATGATTAAAGGCACCGATGTGAGAACCGTATCGGATGTATTACTCAGACTATCCCGTAAACGACGTTTTCAGGTACGTGAGATAACTTTGGACATGGCTTCTAACATGAATCGGATTGCCCGTGTATGTTTTCCGGCGGCGAAACAGGTTGTAGACCGATTTCATGTACAACAACTGGCTTTTGAAGCCGTACAGGAAATGCGTATTAAAGCACGATGGGAAGCCATAGACAAAGAAAATATAGAGATTAGCCACGCTAAGGCTTGCGGAGCGCAATACGAACCTTCTGTCTTTGAAAACGGGGACACCAATAAGCAACTGCTTGCCAGAAGCCGTTACCTGTTATTCAAAAAAGAAACAGCATGGACTAACTCTCAAAGCAAACGTGCGGCTATTTTGTTTAGAGAATACCCGGATATCAAAAAGGCATATTATTTAAGTATGCGCTTAGGACTTATTTATCATCACTCCATACATGCTGATGTGGCATTGACCAAACTGGCTCGTTGGTACGAGGAGGTGGACAAATCAGGATTTCTATCCTTTGGCACAGTGGGAAGAACCATACAAACACATTACTTGGGAATCGTAGCCTTCTTCAAGAATCGTGCAACGAATGCGGCCAGCGAATCTTTTAATGCAAAAATTAAGCAATTCAGAGCACTACTCAGAGGAGTCAGGGATGTGTCCTTCTTCTTATTCAGATTATCGAAAATTTATGCTTAAAATCGTAAGCCCTCAGAATTTCGGTATGATCCCAACAAATGAGCCAGCGAATCTTTAATGCAAAATAAAACAATGCAGGGCACTACTCAGAAGATTGAGAGATGTCCCCTTCTTCTTATTCAGATTATCTAAAATTTATGCTTAAAATTATAATCCCTCAGAATTTCGGTATGATCCCCATTAAGCAGCTATTTAAGGGCGAAGCGGTAACGGTTACAGGCAAACTCCATTCGCCTGAACATGACTACTCTTTTAGTGTACAGGATGCCAAATTACAGCTATTCAAGGAGAGCGATAACTCCGACAAACTTAAACTATCAATCAACGGACAGAATATCATCGACTGGTTCAAGGAGCAATTTGGCAAGCTCAGACAGACTATAAAACCGCATATTAAGCCCGTCCAACCTGAGCAAAAGAAAGGGAGAGGAATGTAAGCCCTACAAAGCCGGAACTAAATAAAGACAAAGCTTTTAAGAGATAATCATCGCTGGTTCACAGATATTTCCTAAATTTACAGGCGAAAATCATTTGGGAATTTCTGAATGATATTTTCTCTAAATGATTAAATAATACAACCCTAAAACTACATAGAATGTTTGTCCTTGATAAAGAGAAGAATAGAATAAATAAAGTCAAATGCTGTACTTTTTCGGATCTGAAATTTCGTGAACGAGAACATTTACAAGAATGGCTTGAAAATACTCCTAATGCCTTTGGTGAAGACGATGAATTATTGTTCATCCAAAAGGAATTTGATGGATTTGATGATACACGTGAAAGACTTGATTTACTTGCAATAGACAAACAAGGGGATTTGGTTATCATTGAAAATAAGTTGGACGACAGTGGAAGAGATGTAACTTGGCAGGTTTTAAAATATGCCTCATATTGTTCAAGTTTGTCAAAGCAGCAAATAAGGGACATTTACCAATCTTACCTTGATAAAAAGGGAAACTCTGAAAATGCAGAAAACAATATTTCAGATTTTTTGGATGCCGAAGATTTTAAGGAAATCCAATTAAACAAAACCCAAAGAATCATTTTAGTATCCGGCAATTATAGAAAGGAAGTCACCTCTACTGTTCTGTGGCTGTTGCAGAAATATAATCTTAAGATTCAATGCTTTAAAGCAACCCCATTTTCTTTTGGAGAACAAATATTTCTCAATATTGAACAAATCATACCTGTTCATGAGGTGGAAGAGTACACCATAAAAATGGCAGAGAAAGCCCAAGAGGAACAAAGCACTCAAGAGGAACAAGTGACAAGGCATAAAATTAGGATTGAATTTTGGAAATTATTACTATCAAAATTAAATCCTAAAACTGGTCTTTTTGCAAATGTCAGTCCATCGAAAGATCATTGGATTACAGCCGGTTCTGGTGTTAGTGGTGTAGGTTTTGTTTTCTCTATAGGGAAAAGCTTTGCTAGAACTGAGGTCTATATGTCAAGAAGCAATACCGAAGAGAATAAATTTGTTTTCGACAAACTATTTAAACACAAAGATGAGATTGAAGCGCAAACAGGTGCTTTGGAATGGGAGCGGTTAGAAAATAAAAAGGCATGTAGAATAAAACAGGAGTTACGCAATGTCAGTCTATATGAAAAAGATGATTGGGATAAAATGGTAGATTTCCTGATAGCAAGCATGATTAAGGTAGAAACCGCATTTAAGAAGCCTCTACATGCTATTAATAGGGAATTAAAAGCAGAATTTAAAGAATAAATGAAAAATCAAGAAATAGTTTGTAAACTCCGTCAAATCAGTCAAAACACTAATGTAAATTTACCAAAATCTATTGATTTTGAAGTGTTAGATGGTATCCTCAGAATTAACCTTTCAGATAAAGGAGTATGTGCAAATATGCAATCAAATGAATCAGCTTTTGAAGGCTGGGCTCTTTGTTTAAAAGCGTGGCTTCCAGATTTGATTGAAAAGGTATTAATTTGTTGGAATCCAACTACTCAAAAATCAGATTTACTACATTATGAGAGGTTTAAATATCGTGTATGGAAATTTATCCGAACCTATGATTGGGCTGAAAACGGTTCTTTGTTTAATATGGATTATTACGGGGAAAATCTCAAAAATTGGGTTATAAATTTTCCATGTGATGAAGCTGACAAAGAAGCACAAGGTGATGAGGCTATTCTTGAAAGAGATTATATCGCTAATCAGAAAAGAAACTATGATGTAATTGATCAACAACTCCCTGTAGGCGTGTTTAACAGTGTCGTGTCAAAAGCAAGTTGCGTAATGCCACGTGGTAAAAGCCAGATCGACATATGGGCTTTACGTGGGGACACTTTGCATATTTTTGAGTTGAAGAAACCAGATAATATAATGGTTGGGATTATATCCGAATTGATGTATTATGTAAACATTATGAATGATATTAAAAATCGGAGAATTAAATATCCCTCAAATGCGAAAGAATGCGAATATAGAAATTTTGATGTTTTATATAATTCTTTGAACTCAAATAAAATACATTTTATCAAAGGTCATTTTCTTGCAGTAAAACTTCACCCGCTAATATCCCCCGCTGTCATAACTCTCCTTAATGATAGTCATATCCAAAAGATGGAGCATATAGAGTATTCCCACATTGCATTATGAAGATAATTATCCATAGAGGCATAGACCAAATTGGGGGCTGTATCACGGAAATTGCCACTGATAATGCTAGGATATTGATTGATTTAGGGCAAAATTTGCCGGATGGAGAAGGGGCTGTGAATGACGATTTAGCTAGCCGAGAAGCAATAGGGAAAATCACACAAGGCATTGATGGGATTTTCTACACTCATTATCACGGCGACCATTTAGGATTATTCCACTATGTGCCGGATAACATTCCACAATATATCGGTGAAGTTGCCAAGCAGGTTGCCCTCTGCAAGCATCGACAGTTATCATGCATCAAAGGTCGGGAGGAGTTGTCAATGGAAGAGATTTCCAAACTTGAAAAAATGGACGATCTCATCCCCGAACAGATTGTAAATGTAGGAGATATAAAAGTAATCCCATATTTTGTAAGCCATTCGGCTTATGACGCTTATATGTTTCTGATTGAAGCGAACGGCAAAAAAGTATTGCATACAGGCGATTTTAGAGGACACGGTTATTTAAGCAAAGGTTTATTGCCTACCATAGAGAAACTTATCTTACCACGAGGTGGAGTTGATTTTCTAATTACCGAGGGAACTATGCTTTCAAGGCTTGGCGAAAGAGTAATGAGTGAAAATGAGTTGCAAAGAGAAGCCGGGGAAATAATGAAACGATACAAAAACGTATTTGTAATGTGCTCTTCTACAGACATGGAGCGACTTGCATCGTTTTATGCTGCGAATAAGCATCTAAAATACAGACCGCTTGTATGTGACACTTTTCAAAAGAATATATTTGAGATATTTACTAAATCGGCAGGCAATCATACTTCGTTGTTTCATTTTGATAAAGCCTATGATTTCAATCCTACGAATACTAAGCTAATGGATTGGGTGGAGGATAAAGGCTTTTGTATGTTTGTCCGGGCAACCGATAAGTTTAAAGATTACTACCAAACACTTATATCCCGATTAGACCCGAATGATACGGTGCTGATATACTCTATGTGGAAAGAATATATAAATGATAGCGGGAAACACGCTATACAGCGATATATAGACTTTGTTTCCATGTTTCCGCACATGGAGAAATTACATACAAGCGGACACGCCTCTCCCGAATTTCTTGCAGAAGTGTGTAATCTTGTAAATCCAGCTCTCGGAATTATTCCTATTCATAGCGAGAATTCTTCAAACTATTCAAAATTACCGATTGAAGAGCATTTGCAACAGAGAATACTTATCTCTTCAAAAACTATAGATAAGGTAGAAATAAAAATCAAACAAAGTATATAATCATCGCTGAGGGTGAGTGGAATAATTCTCTATTTATCTGAACACAAAGGTATATTCCAAGAACGAAACGTCAACACCAAGCCCTAAAGGGTTTTACAGAAAATCTCCACACCTGCGCTGCGCTTCGGGTAGTATTTTCCGTAAAAGTGTTGTCTTATCCGCTCTTTCCATAAGAGGGGTGTTTACCAGATAAAAAGAGAAAAAATATACATGAAGTTTCCGAGAAATAGCGTACCTTTGTAGAAGAAGTTATCCGAGTTCCTTGAAATGCGAAGCAAATCACAGAAACCGGACGGTTGCCAAATCATTTCCCACACTCATTCTCTGAGCAACATAAGATGCTGTTTGTCAGTAGATAATCATTGCAATTACTCTTTTTAAGGTAAAAAGAACTTCCTTTGTTTCTCCCGGTTCTAAAGAAACACGTTCAAACCCACGAAGATCGGAATCATAAGCTATCACACTGCTCACCTTATCACGTACATATAATTGCACGATTTCATCACCGGCACGGTTTCCTGTATTGGTGACTTTAAACCTAACAGCATATTCACCTTGAGTACGTTGCTTTAAAGGAGTAACTTCCAACTCATCATAATGGAAAGTCGTATAACTTAACCCATATCCGAAGGGATAAAGCTCACCCAATACGCGGGTCGCTCCCGCCCCATTCGGTCCAACACCCGGTTGCCCACCATGAGAGCCTTTCTTAAAAGGGAAATTTAATTCTATCTGGCCTACACTTTTGGGAAAGGTGACAGTAAGTTTACCTCCCGGATTGTGCTCACCAAATAAAGTTTCAGCGATGACTGTCCCTCCTTGTGCATTAGGAAACCATGCCTCTAATATTGCCGGAATATGAGCATTTGCCCAATTGATTGTCAACGGCTGTCCATTGATCAAAACCAGCACCACCGGTTTACCTGTGGCATATAGAGCTTCAAGCAATTGTTGTTGCCTACCCGGAAGATCGAGCGAAGAGCGTGATCGGCTCTCGCCTGTACGAAGTTCATCTTCACCAAGCACAGCAATAATCACGTCGCTTTCTTTACCCTTATTCACAGCTTCGGCCATATCCTTTGTTTCTTGTGCAGTCAGAGGATTGGGCAATATTTCAGTCTTCGGCCAACCTTTATCCACTACATCACAACCTTTTGCATAGTCTACCTTTGCCAAACTTCCTAAATAATTTTGTAATCCTTTGAGTACGGTTACCGTCTCCAGCTGATTAGGTCCATATCTACTAATCATATAATTGCTTTCATCGGCAAGCGGTCCCACTACCAACACATGCTGCATCTGCTTTTTGTCAAGCGGAAGAAGATGCTGCTCATTCTTGAGTAAGACTAAAGCCTCAGCCTGTATTTGCTTCACAAAGTTCAGATTATGTGCCATTCCCCCGACTTTATCAGCTTCTTTCACTTCAACATACGGATGATCGAACAATCCTAAGCGGAACTTGACCCGCAAGACTTCGGCAACCCGTTTATTTACAATGTCGATAGAAAGTTTCTTTTCTTGTAGCAGACGACGGATAGGAAGGATAAAATCGGCAGGAGAAGTAAAATCGGTACGCACATTCAACCCCGCTTCCAAAACCTGACGCACCGCCTCATCATAAGTATCGGCCACATGATGCTTAGACTCCACGAACTCCACCGCTCCACTGTCGCTAACCACGTACCCATCGAATCCGAATTCCTGACGGAGCAGTTCAGTCAGGAAATAATAGCTTGCCGTAATGGGCACACCATCCCAATCGTTATAGCTACTCATCACTCCCATTGGCTGAGCCTTTTGGATGACTGTTTTGAACGGATATAGAAAAAGCTGATGTAATTCACGCGGAGCTACATGCGGATCAGTACGGGCATCGCCATCCCTACCACCTTTAGGCACACTATACACCGCAAAATGTTTTAATATAGAAGCCACTCCTTGGGATTGAATACCGTGCACCATTTCTGTGCCTAGAGCAGCAATCAGATAAGGATCTTCGCCATAACATTCCAACGTACGCCCCCAACGGGGATCGCGCACTACATCCAGAATAGGTGCGTAAACGTTGGTATAGCCCAATGCCTTAGCTTCTCGACCCACAATCTCACCGGCACGGCGCACTAATGCTTTGTCCCACGTACTGCCAATGCCAATTGGAGCCGGTAAAGGAGTCGCTTTGGTATGATTCAAACCGTGAATACCTTCATTCGTAAAATCAACCGGAATACCTAAACGTGTGTTTTCGATAAACCAACGCTGTACAGTATTGATGGCTTTTGCATGGTTACTGAACGGATATAGTAATCCGGGAACATGCTTTGCACCATTTCCCACTCCGTTTAGCATTTCATCAATATTAGCAATGCCGTCCTTCCATATTTCTTTTTTCCAGTTATCAACAGGTAAAGAGTCTTTCAAGACCCGCCCATATCCGTAAAGAGTAGCCAACTGGCAGGTCTTCTCCTCTACGGTCATCTGCGATAACAAATCATCAACACGCTTTTCCAATGGTTGTGACGCATCTTCATATACATCCTTAGCACCATTCTTATTAAAATCTATCCAGCCTTTCTTATAAATATTCTGACTTTGCGAGTAAACGTTTCCGAAAGCAATAAAACAAAATGCTATCGAAATAAAATAAGACTTCCCATTCATGGTTGATTTATGCAAATTAGTTTAAGGGTCAATGATTGGTTTATATCGCATTTCAATATACTGATCGAGTTCGTTGTAGAGTTGCTGCATTTCTTTTCCGTCTATAGCACCTTTCTTACGCCAACGATCCAATACAGGTATACTTTTATGAAATACCTCCTTTTCAACCGGAGCAAGCCTCTGCATATATCCGGTTTGTGAATTGTTATAAAGTTTTTCCCAATTGAAATATCGGTTACTTCCCATACCCTGCTTATATGCAAATACATCTGCAGCCAATCTCACCGACCAATCACCTAAAGGAGCGACTTTGGTCTGTCGATCGCGAACAATTAAACGTGGAAGTTCCTTATCGGCATTTTTCACCCATGCCGGCATGACAACTCCTGTGGGAGGATAGCCGAGTATAGTCCACATTGTAGTCAGTTCGGGATTCTCACCACTCTTAACACCTTGAATAACCACCGAGCTAGCAGTGCTGCTACGTGCTATAAAATCTTGATCGACAAACCAACCGGATGCCTTTGGACGATTAAAATCACCGTTCTTCAAGTCAATTCCCAGTAAAGGATTTGTGAAGGAACGCGACAGTTCCGAGAAAATCCATTCCGGAGTAATCTGCCCGGTAGCCGATGCAGGCATCAAAACCTTGTCTTCCTGCATAAAACGAACATACCCGGCTCCTTCATTCACTTTTCCAGAAAAAGAGAAATTAGTACGCGCAATATAACCACAAGGTGCATCCTTAGGATTATTCGCATCGAACATTACATATTTATAATAGCCCACTTCAAACATAGCAACACCACCGTGTGCATCAATTACGCCAAAGTTTGCTTCAATAAAGCTTGGCTTAGCAATAGTGTCGAGAAAATGACAAAAATCATTCACCGTAGCGCAAACTTCCAATGCACGTTTCATTATTCGCCCGTTAGCAGTACCACGCTCTTCCCCTGGTTTCACATCCATTATATTATAAGACTGCGTGTTCATAATAGAGAATCCTTCGGAGTTAGTCCCGATCCAGACATCTGTCGGATTATCTTCTACACTATTCGCAATAGCAATAAACGGGTAACGTCCATTGCCAAAGTATCGTACACAGTTTTGCGGAAAATCGGTATCACGATTCTTCCAAAGCAAAGGTCTTCCATCAGGAGTAATCTTACCGGATATGACAGCAGACGTACAAGCATATACCGGCATTAAAAAGCTCACCGTAGCAACAAAAATGAATAGGAAAAAAGAGCGTTTCATCATTGTATAAATTTTATAAAGAAGAACACTTAGATAAAGGGAATATGTTGATTCGCAAAAATACAAATATTTCCCGGCTTACCGGGAAATGGTTCAAATTAATAAAGGGTTCCGAAACAATTAAAAAAATAGAAGCGAATTGATTACATGCTGCAAATTACAAGTCTCTTAAAACAATGAACTCCTGCAGAAATATGTCCTGCAGGAGTTCATTGTTATGTTACTTTTCCAAGTTTTATCCTATAGATCGTTGCAAATCAAGAAATATGTATCCGTACTACGCAAACCTTTCAATCAATAACAATCTGACGGATTGAAGTATTAATTTCGCGATCTCTTAACAGTTCCTTAGCAGAAACTGATATTATCCTTCCATCGGGAGTAGCTACACAAAGGGAACCGTTACGGGCAGCTGTTTCTTCCAATAATCTTTGTTCAGCCAACTCCAAGCCCCAATGCAACTTATAACTCAGTTCTCTAATTTCTTCATTCTGCTGCATGTTTCCTGATTTCGTTAAACCGTTCTTTATCATATATCTGTGGTTTCAAATTAGTTCCACCTTCGGCAACTATAGACCGTGGAGTGCAACTATTGTCCGCTAACATCCAATAATCGACGCACGGCATATAAATTTTAAACAAATTTTCAATACCAGCCTGATAACGACGATAAATTACATTATTCGGTATATCATGACCACCGGCTTCTACTCGCTGCGCCACTCTATTGACAGCTAACTCGGGAGAACTCAACCAAAAGAAAATCAGACTAACCCGATATCCCATCCGTTGAGCACTGGAAACCAGACGTGTGTATGTCCGTGTAGCCAATGTCGTCTCCATAGAAAAATCAGCTCCCGCTATCAGTAATTCATTCATTCGCTTCAGCATCAACTTGCCAGCTTCAATCGCCACACTTGCCGGATTGAAAGGAGATAATCCTTTTGCTATTTCATCTGCGTTCACAAACTCGCGGCATTCCAATATCTCAGGCAATACAGTATACGAAGCGGTTGTTTTTCCTGCCCCATTACATCCTGCTATGATATAAAGCTGCTTCATTTTTGTGTCACAAATAATAATGTAAATGCCTACAAAGATATGTATTAATTCATTTGAAAAACACAGTTATAGATAAATTATGATTTTTTATCCCATAACGACACTTATTTGCATGATTAAGTTAATAAAACAGTTACTCTTCAATTAACGTTACTTTGATTTGTGATTCAGCTTTCTGCGTCAAGCTTTTCATACCAATAAACGATATATTCAAGCTAGCTCCATTAGGCACTTGTAGCTGGAAACTTCCTTTGCTGTCTGTTATTGTCCCCAAGGTAGAATTCTCCACTTTTACGATTGCCCCCTCTATCGGTTTATCTTGCGCATTGACCACAGTACCATTAACAGTCATCTTCCCTTTGCCACTTTTCTCTTTAGTGGAGATATAAACACTTCCTTTTTGGTCCCCATCCTTAACCACATTTACACTCTCAATTGCATCTGGAGATATTTCTTTAATTTGACCCGCGCTCTTCTTGGTACCGTCAACATAATAGGTCACTTCCTTACCAATAGTCGATGCCTTATCACGCTGATTGATAATCTGATCTTCCTTTGTCGCAGACTGATCAGCATTCATGTTCTTAATATCTTTTTTCAAGGTGATCAGTACAACTCCATTTTTTCCCCTATCCCCATAAATACTTGCTGCTGATTTATCTTTCAAAACATTGACACTTTCAATACGCTGAGGATCCAATGCTGATACGACATCCCTATCAGCTTCTTTCCCATTAATGATAAACAGAGGTTGTGCAGCCCCTCTAACGGTGAATATATTCTCATCAGCTTCCTTCTTTTCTACAGGAAGAGATTGAATAGAAGGTGCTTTAAGAGATTTACTTTTCTTTAAGGTATCGGTAGGCAATGACACTGCGTCCGCTCCCTGAGATAACACACTAGAGTTGTCTACAAGCTTCTCGTCAACCAAATCTTTCAGATCATTCATTTTCACTTTAGAAATAAGCTCTGCTTTTGCAGTAACTTCAGGACGGGCAAAAGCAACAACAGCAATTGCTGCAAGCGGAAATACATATAAATATTTCAGGCGTGCCCATGGATTAGATTTTTCTTTTAACATCATTGAAATACGTTTTTTGAGTTTACTATGATTAAAATTATTAGCTATAGAAAATAATTTGGAACCAACCGCCTTTTTGATCAGCAGCAACTGGTAATGCTTCTCATCGACTCCCGCTTCAAGGACCGTTTCATCCGCTTCATACTCATGAATATTTTGCAGTTCCTGTTTCAAGAGCCAAGATGCGGGATTGAACCATTGCAAAAAGATGCAGCAGTCGGTTATCAACAGATCCCATGAGTGCCGGTGATAAATATGCGCAAGTTCATGTATCAGAATTTCCGTACCGTTCTCTTCCAAATCTTTTTGTGAAAGAACTATGTTATTCATCCAACTGAAGGCTGATATATTGCGGTGATGAACAATGAGATTCGCATCTCCTTTCATTTTACAATGATCATCCAAAACAGGAATTACAAAAGAATAGACAGAGTTCTCCTGATCTCCCGATTGCATAACCTTGAGTAATCCTCCCTCTCTTTTTACATAATATCGTTTACCGGACTTCAACAAGAGCCCCATATTAGCTACGCCATATATACTACGTAACACGAAAAATAAAAAGCCTAGAAAATAAATGAGTAAAATGAGCTGAACACCAATTGAAGCCCCTTGAGTAACAGTCGTGTGAATACCATCGTTCATTTGCATCTTTTCCGCCAATAGTAACCACTGCTCTAAAGTCATAACAGAGCGATGTACTTCCGATTGCTGTTTCACACTTATCTCCAGCAATGGCAATGCAAAAGCTAAAATAAGACTGAGCAACAAAGCCACACGATTGAAACGATGAAACGTCTCCCGGCTCAAAAACAATCTGTAGAACAGATAGAACAGAGCTTGGCATACAGATGCCTTTAAAATATAGACAAAGAATATCCCCATTACACAACTATTGTATAAAGATTATTACTCAATAAATCCAATACGCAAAAAATAACTTAGTTTGCTTTCAGTGCCTTCTGCAATTCATCCTTCATGGTATCAACTCCCGGAAAGCCCGTAGTACGATAAGCAATCTCACCCGATTTGTTTATCACAAAATAAGTGGGAACACCCTCTACTTGAAGCGCCTTAACAAAATCAGCCCACTGTGTTTTTGTCACCCGATAATGTTCGCCATGAATATCAGGAATCATATTTTTCCATATTACTTCAGGAGAATTATCGCCTGCCAGATAGACATAAGTAACGCCTTGATCTTTTAGTTCTTCTTTCATTGGAAGCATCTCTTTCATAGCTCTTTTGCATGGGCCGCACCAAGTTGCCCAAACATCAACCAGTACTACTTTGCCTTTGTAAGGAGAAACAAGGGCTTGAAGTAATTTATCACCGGATACGGCTGTATCCATCTCACAAACTTTATAACCGGTCTTTTTGGCATTGGTAGCGAGCAAGTCAATCAATCCCTTATTCTTATCATTCAGTATGTTAGCAAACTCTTTCAAAGAATACCTATTTACTTCATTCTCTTGATCAACAGTAAGTATCTTATATTCTTTATCCAACTGCGAAAATAAACGGTTTGCACCAACAACCTGGCTAGATAATTCGTCGGCAGATATCTTGTTCTTTCCCAATATTTCCTGACTCAATAAAAAGGAAGGGTAATCAAAACAATACATTGCACTCGGGTTGCGTACAATACTAAATTTTAAAAGATCGTCATAATAAGTGCTATCCACTTTCAAATCTTCAGCTTTTGGCTTCGGAGCATCTTTTACTCCGGCAAACATTGGAGCATAAGTCAAGAGTGTCTTGTAATTGCTTATTATAGACCAAGCATCCATTTCTAAATTCCAGAACAGAAATGATCTATAAATATCACTGATACCTTGATCGGCTTCCAAAGTATTACGTTTATCTGACAAGAGCTTCAAAACATGTTGCTTAAACTGTATAGGCGTCATACCACAAACATCCTTTAGCATCGCAGGCATATTTTTGCTAATGTTCAACGGATAGTTCTTTCCGATAATCTCACTATTCAAAGCAGCCATTTCTCCTTCCACCCAAATCTTCTTCTCCAGAGCAGGTTCATCTTTAAACCAACGGCTTTGGGGAATATAAATCGCAGGTAAATTGAGAGTTAATATGGTTTCCTTGCCTGGCACCAGGCAAAGTGTATAGTTTAATGAACCGATACTCAGTTTAACGCTCGTTGGAGACATCAGAGGAATCTCAGTACGGAAAGAACCATCGGGATTTATATTGATATCTTGTGATTGTGTTGCCACAGGTAACCAGCTCTTATAGCTCACAGACATCAAAAGACTCATATCTTTATAGCCCAAAAGTCTACCACTTAACAATGCCTTACCGGGTTGTACTTGAGACGGGGGTAATGCAACAACTTTTCCAGGCTCATAGCCCTTCAATGACTCTGGTATTTCCACAGAAGGTCGCTTACCCGTCAGCTGAATGCCATAAATACGCCATTCTCCTACCCCATCACCTTCAATAAAACTAAAGCTGCTGGCTTTGGAAGGTAAAGCTTGAAAGAATAACTTAAAAGATAACTCTCCTTTATCATTAGTTGCAGTCCAATCTTTAGCAGAAAGTCCTTCCATCTTTATTAAAGAATACTTTTTACCACCACTCTGCAATGCAGCTGAAGATAATAACTTCACCTTATCCGTAGGAGTACTGAAGACCCTCATATCCAATACGGTAGTATCTTTTTTCAAGGTTACCTTTTCCACTTCAAGTATTTGCGCACTTCTTGCGATGAAATACGGCTTCTCATACACTTTATCTTTAGCCTGTAACTGTAGACAAATAACTGTTACCAAAAGGCAGATCAAAACAACAGAGTTTTTCATCTTGAGTTCTTATTTATTTGTTTCTATTTTTCCCTTTTTCTACTTCAGCAATAAGTTTTTTCAACTCCTCTACAGATATATCTTCCTCTTTAACAAGTGAAGATACCACACTAAGGAATGAATTGTTGAAATACTTTTTGACAACTCCTTTCAAAGCTCCCTGCCTAAACTCCTCTTCACTAATAGCTGCATAGTATTGATAAGTATTACCGAAAACACGGTGTGACAAGAATCCCTTATCTTCTAAAGCCCTTACAATTGTTGACAGCGTATTAAAATGAGGCTTAGGGTCATCATAAAAAGCCAAAAGCTCTTTCACAAACAAGTCTCCCTTTTCCCAAAAATGGGTCATAATTTCTTCTTCTTTTCCTGTTAGTCCTTTCATTGCGATTTTCTATATAGATAATATTTTAATCTCATCAATATTCATAGCCACTTTATAAGTGACTTATATCATTCTTTTTCGCAAATAACTATATTTTATAGTTCGTAAACTAATTATTATAGTTAAATATAGCTAAACATAAAATACCTACATATAGCGATTGCCTTTTTCAAATAAAAACCGTTATTTTGCAATTCTTATATAAGAATACTAAGTTTTAAAATACAATGAGTGAGCCACATAAGTATCGCGCTACAGATAAAATGAGCGATCTGATATTCGACAACTACTCCATACTGATGGTGATGAGCCGATTTGGATTATCATTAGGATTTGGAGATAAGAATGTGAAAGATGTTTGTGAAGCACAAGGAGTAGACTACAAAACGTTTTTAGCAGTAGCCAACTTTATAAGCGAAGAGCAGTATTCATACAGCGATGATGAAAATGCGTTCTCTATAACGTCATTAATGGAATATTTGAAACAAGCTCATACTTATTTCCTCGATTTTTGTTTACCGGCCATCCGACGTAAATTACTCGAAGCTCTCGACTGTTCACGTACAGATAATGTAGCATTTCTCATTCTTAAGTTCTTTGATGAATATGCCAAAGAAGTTGGTAAACACATGGAATATGAGAATCAGGCTGTATTTACATACGTTGAAGAAGTGATGAAGGGAAAACTTTCCGATACTTATAACATCGCGACATTCGCCAGCAAGCATAATCAAATTGAAAACAAGCTGACCGAACTGAAAAGTATCATAATAAAATATTATCCGGAAAAAGAAAACAATAACCTCCTAAACGCTGTCCTTTTCGACATTTACAACTGCGAACACGATTTGGCTTCGCATTGTCAAGTAGAAGATTACATGTTTGTCCCCGCTGTGAGACAAATAGAAAGGAGACTAAAGAATGAGCAATAATACGTCTTTAAAAGTTGTTGTCGCCGAGAGTTCCGTGATCATTCGTAGCGGCATCATAGCCGTATTGAAACGTCTGTCAAGCCTAAACATCCATCCGATAGAAGTTTCCTCTCCGGAAGGTCTACACGGCTATATACACATGCACACTCCAGATATTCTGATCGTCAACCCGACCTTTGGGGGATGGTTTGATCTTCCATCTTTCAAAACAGAAAACAGTAAAGGAGGCATCAGATATGTTGCCATCGTCTCCACTGTAATCGACATCAATATATTGAAAGAGTACGATGAGCAAATTTCGATCTGTGATGATCAAGAGCTTATTAGTACCAAAATCAATCATTTACTTTGCAACGATGAACCAGAAGAAGAGGGAGAAAACGAGCAAGAGGCACTTAGCCAACGAGAGAAAGAGATCATCACTTGTGTGGTGAAAGGAATGACAAATAAAACGATCGCCGACCAACTGTTTCTATCTATTCATACAGTTATCACTCATCGGCGAAATATTGCCCGTAAACTACAAATACACTCTCCAGCTGGTCTAACAATATATGCCATTGTAAATAAGTTGGTGGAAATACAAGATATTAAAGAGACACTATAAAACAGTTCTAGCACAAAATCGGCTTTTTTTACTATAAAAAAGAGCCGTAATGAACGGAAATACAGCTTACAGAAAAATCAGACCATCCCTATACCAAGGCAATACCATCTCCATACCATCTCCACTCTGACTTTACCTTTTCAAGCCACAGCTGGAGCGCAAAAAAGCGGAGAAAACATGAAGATGGTATTAAGAAAGTATTACTATTATACGACTCCTAAAAATCACTTTAATACTTTGAGTATTGCAGCTTCTTTCAATTCCACTCGAAGAGAAGCATCAGGTGATTGCGGATTCCAGATGATTTGACGACATTCTCCTTTTTGTAAAACACATTCAGAAGTATTCTTTCCACTTAAGTATTCCTTATCAATGTGAAAAGAAGTCGTATTCACTTTCCATGCTTGTATATCGTCCAGGTACAAATGCAAATTCTCCACTTCACCACTATTGAATTGCCAATCACCACGTTGAACATTTAATGCTTTAAAATGAGAGATTTCCATCACAGCATTTCCTCTTACTCCCACTGACAAGCTATCACGTTTAAAACCTTCTATCTTAACATTCTGATCCAAAAGATTAGCGTTTAGCAATTGTACTTGATCGGGCAAAGCTATTTTCATTTCTCGCGAATGAACGATGAACCAATCCATTGAACGTTTCTCGGAATCTAGCTTTCCTTCACTAAAATCGAATATAATCTTCAACGTATCACCCGATGACTGTATTTTCATATAACGATCCATATCGGAGGAGTATGTAAAACTTGCAAGATTTCCTTTAGAAGGAGAGACTTTCAACGGCGTGTCTTGAAATGAGGCCCAACGAGTCTTTTTAGTTTCTCCCGTACCGGGGTTCAGAGAAGATTCATTCATCGTTAATTCCAGCACCTTACACTGCGGAAGGTTTACTGTTTTATACGCCCCGGCTATTTTTAATAGAGTTCTGTCCGAATCAGCTGACCACGTAAATAAATAAACCAAAGCGGCACTCATAACAATAAGTCCGGTGAGCAACATGCCCAGGATTATATAAGTTGTTCGTTTCATAGTTTTCTTTTTATTTTTGTTTCTTAGTAAAATCCAGGTACATATCCGACATCTCCTTAGCCGAAATACCAAGTGTATACATTTGCTTGAAGAAATAATCTATTTCCTCTTTTAGAAAATATTCTTTGCGTAATGAAAGAATCAATTTACGCGCACCCGATGAGACAAAATACCCGATGCCACGCTTATTATAGATAATTCCTTGCGACTGCAAATAATCATACGAACGCATTGCCGTATTGGCATTGACTTCCACCACAGCCGCATACTCCCTTACAGATGGGATGCGTTCTTCTTCACGATATTGCTCGAGAAGAATCTCATCACAAATGCGGTCTGCTATTTGAAGGTAGATTCCTTTTATTTCTTTGAAATTCATACTTACCAACGATTAATAATTTCGGACTCTTTAAAACGGAAATAGGCGAGCACCCAATCGAAAACAGCCATCACAAAGAACCCCATTGTCATGAGACATGCCAGTGTTTCATCGCTTATCGAAGGGTGAAAACCGTAACTTTTGTCTTCAGCCAAAATCTTTACCAATAATAGTGCTATGGATATATAAGTCACAGCCAAAACGATTACTGCAGAAAATGTTTTGATATAAGCATTCTTAGGCCAAATTACACTCCCGAGCACAAAAACCGATTGAATATAGCAGTATACGCTAATTCCAAGCACAAAAAGTTGCGGCGTTTCAAAGGCAGTCCAATAGTCAACGTTATTACCTCCGCCAACCAAATGACAAAGAGGAACTGAAGCTATAACATTTTTCAGTTCGGGGTAGCTTATACTATAGATTAACACACGTGTCCAGTCAGCCAGAATAAAAGCGATTAAAAACACAATTAAGAAACCGAAAGTAAAGACAAGCCAACGTGAAAAGAACTTTTCAAACATTGTCGCAGGGGTCATCAACATCGCTATCCGGCTCGTTTTCGACTTCATCCGCTCCATTATAAAGGAAGCACTAAGAAGTCCCATTATAACAATCGCCCAAAGGAAAACAATAAGTTCGAATGTCCACATAGGATCAACCCCGTTCCTTACACCGGTAAAACGGCTAGGTTCTTCATATTGAAAATATCCATTCCAAACAAACGCTACAACAAACAGTCCATAAATCATGACTACTCGGAGTATATTCGTCTTCCAACTTTCCACCATTTCTTTACGGCAAAGATCCACAAAGCGGGACATACTAAAAAAGGTATCACGTATCATTGTTTATTTTCATTATGGTGAAACATTCTTTTAATTTTCTCAGGTTCGGCAAGTGTAGCGCCGAACAACAGCTCTAGATTGATCTCCGACTCTTCTCCATCTGTATTGGGCAATAATAAATAGTTGCCTTGTACTGAAGGAAGGGTGAAAAGAGCATTATTTGCCAAATTGCGGTTATCACTTTCTACGAAAAGGAGCTTGTTACAAATATCTCCAATAGATTCGTCAAGCAATACCTGACTGTTATCCATTATTAAAACATGATCCAGAATCCGATCAATATCCCTTACCTGATGAGTTGAAATAATAATCGTTTTATCATCCGTCATTCCGGATGCAATAAATTTGCGAAACTGACTCTTTCCGGGAATATCAAGTCCATTGGTAGGTTCGTCCATTATTAATAATGAAGTATTGGTAGCTAAAGCAAAGCTCATAAACACTTTTTTCTTTTGCCCCATAGATAAAGCACCTAAATTGACATCCTGATCCATTTCAAAATAATGAAGATACTTCACCATATCCTCTTTGCTAAAGCGTGGATAAAACGGACTGTTCAATTCCACATAACTAAGGAGAGATATCGGAGGTAAATCAAATTCTTCAGGTACCAGGAACATATCCCGAAGAGTAACCGGCTGGCGGAGGCGAACATTGACATCATGGTATATCACTTCTCCTTTTTTAGGAATAAGTAATCCACTCATCAAATAAAGTAGAGTAGATTTTCCGGCACCATTCCGTCCCAATAAACCATATACTCCACCTTTTCCCAAAGAAAGCGAGAAATCGTGTAGGACTTCTTTCTTGCCCCTACGATAACTGAATGAAACGTTTTTTACTTGCAGCATAGATTATATTAATTATATATTAGTATATACGTGTACTATTGTATTAATACACCGCAAATATAGATACTATTTTTGAAATAACAACTATTAGACAAAATAATTTTGATTTTATATGAAGTGATAAGTTTACTATAAGGAAAGAAGAGGGATAGAGATGTCTAAATTAATATATTATCCTGATAAAAAATTCCCGGACATTCGCGATATCACATCGGAAATGAACGGGAAATCTTTCTCTTAATAAAAGTGGTTACGTAATTATGACTAACTAATTCATTAAATCTGATACTGCAAAGATAGGGGAGTGACAGATACCGCGCAATCCCTAAAATGAGGTATATTTTTGAAATTACATAACCACATTTAGGTATATCCACCTGATAATTCACCTATAGCGATAGGCAAAGATATAATAGACTATTATAATGAGAATAAGCAAAATAGTAGCAACACCGGTACAAATATGAGCTATTCCGGTGGGGATACCACAAGCTTGCTCATGCTGAGTGAAAACAATTGTTATAAAGATTAGCAATGTCACCACATTGAGTACGCGTACAAGTCGCCTTGCCAAAAAAAGTTGTGCCTGGGCATTATGCTCCGTAATACGAAAGGGGAATTTTATCATTCGTATTGGGATATAAGCTGATATTCCGAGAATGAGAGCCACAGCTGTTGCGCCACCCGCTGTGGCAAAAACAGAGGAACTCCCGGACTTATCGTGAAGGATAAAATATATCCATATTGCACTGCCCCAAATAAATAGAGCCAATAGTAATGCCACAATTTCAAGTATCCGGTCGACTAATGAGGGATAAACCCGCGCAACCTGAATGTTTTGTACAGAATAACGACCTAAATTTAACATAATCTTTATTTTTTGGGGTCAAAAGAATAAGTATTGAGTTACAAAATGAGATAACTGACCTTTTTGTTATATGAATTAATCAAAGGCAAATAAACTATTCATCAGGAGAATTATCCTCTTCGGGTTTAGAACTTATGAGCTTCTGCTTTACCTTTTTCTGTCGTCCACTCTTCTTCAATGCTTCCGAGATAATCCACTGCAACTGTCCGTTGGTGCTACGAAACTCATCGGCAGCCCATTTTTCAATAGCTTCCATTGTTTCAGCATCAATTCTTAAAATGAAACTTTTTATTGATGATTCTTTTTTAACCACAATATTTCTATTTTTCCCAACCAAAATCATTGCTATCAGATAGCGGATAGAACGAGAATGGTCTTCTTATCCATAATACACTAATTATCTATTTGCTCCAATAGTATGGCTATAAGTTTTTGTGTCTTACAAAAGACGCCACATCATTCACGACATAATCGGGAATAGACGAAGGTTGACCATACTCTGCTGGAACCGATTTCCCACTCCCCTCTTGCATCAGATGATTCAACTTGGGATAAGACTTAAAATGCACATTCTTATGTCCAATCAGTCCGGTTCTCCATAACCCGAAGTCTTCCATAGTGACTTGATAGTCACGCTCTCCTTGAAGGATCAAAATCGGTAAACTGAGTTTAGCCGCTACATTTACAGGTTTATATGCATTTGCAAAAGCCCAATAAGAAGAAGGTATGTTCAATAATAAGGGTACTTTAGCATCAAAGTCGGCCGTACCGATTCGTTTTATATTTAATGCCTGTTGCTTGACGGTCGCAATTTTTGCCTTAGCAGCAGCGGATGTATCGGACAAAGCGGTAAGATAAGTGGTTTGTTCTACAATAGCATCTTCCAAAGGACGTGCCAAACCTGCCAAAAGTATTATTCCCGCCAATTCTTTTGAGCGCTCTGCGATACGTGGAGCAAGAGTCGCGCCCAGACTGTGTCCCAATATGTATACACTATCGGTCGCTATTTCTGCACGGGACTTTGCCAACTTTATCGCAGATAAAGCGTCGTCCACGGTTTCAACATCAAAGTCCATCTGACGACCTACGGGAACAAAAGATTCTCCATAAATGCGGGTACGCTTATCATATCGAATGACAGCTATACCGTGCTTGGCAAGCCCCCATGCAAGATCACGAAAGGGTTTATTGGGACCAATTGTCTCATCCCGGTCGTTCGGGCCGGAACCATGTACCAAAATTACTACAGGGACTTTCGTTTTACCCAAAGGTAGAGTCAAAGTGCCGGGTAATTTGAATCCATCGGTCTCTATTGTGATATCCTGTTCGGAAATCTTTGTCTTGTCATAAGTGGCAGTCGACTTAACAGGTTCGGCCGGCACAGGCATTAAGCGAAGTGTATTAATGTGCTGATCTTTATCAAAAGAAACCAGGAAACGTAAGTTATACCGCTCAAATTTCATGTCGGCATAATAAAGTGAATGACCCTGGACAACTTCCTTTTGCCACTCGCCCTTTGACTGTAACTTCCCAAATTGCTGCTCGGTCTTATCAAAAGTTTCATTAAAAACAGCCGGGCTCAATTGGGCTTGAAGTTCCTTTGTCAAATTGACGTAGATGCTATCTCCTTGCCCGCCTACCAAAAAATCGTATACTTTCTGTGCACGCTGAAAAGACAGATCTTGAGCAATAGCCGAACACGCTTGAGCCAATAATATACCAACAAGCAGTGCCCACTTGGATATGACGGAATAATTCATAATCGACTAATTTTAGTGATTCAACGTACCGGTATTGACAACGGGTTGCGCAGCCTCATCGGCACAAAGCACAACCAAGAGATTGCTAACCATTGCCGCCTTTTTTTCCTCATCCAATTCCACAATTTCCTCTTCCGAGAGTTTATGTAAGGCCATTTTCACCATAGAGACAGCTCCTTCGACAATCTTTTCACGAGCGGAGATTATAGCTGAAGCCTGCTGACGACGTAACATCACAGCTGCAATTTCAGGTGCGTAAGCCAAATAATTGATACGGGCTTCCACCACTTCCATTCCTGCCATTGCCAACCGCTCATTGAGCTTTTGCTCCAGTTGATCATTGATTTCCTCCCCACCCGATCTCAGGGTAAGCTCTTCACTGCCTGATTCATTATCATCATAGGCATACTGACCGGCTACCTGTCGCAATGCGGCATCACTCTGTATCTTAACAAAGTTCTCGAATGCTGTCATACGATGTGCGACGGCATTACCCAACGGAGTACCCGAAGGGGTATTGGCAGAAGCCATTGTCTGCGCATCGATCTCGAACATTGCCTTATAGGTATCTTTGAGTTTCCAAACCAATACCAAACCGATCATAATGGGGTTACCTATTCTATCGTTAACTTTGATAGGTTCGATGTCGAGGTTACGGGCACGCAAAGAAAGTTTTTTCTTATCCAACAGCGGATTTACCCAGAAAAACCCTGTCTCTTTAAAAGTACCCTGATACTTCCCGAAATAGACCATAGCCCTGGCTTCGTTGGGTTCCAGCTGTATGTATCCGGCAAATAACACAAGCCAAACTACAAAGAGTATTATAGCCAAAACCAAAGTGGGAATGCTTGTTATAACTCCCCAAACCATAAGTAGTGGCATTACTATTAAATGAATGAATAATGCTAAAAAGCCATTCATCTTAAAACTCTTAAAATCAAACTCTTTCATTTCCATAGATATTTATTAATGATATTATTTTGATATCACAAATATAGCATACAAAAATTAATATCTGCTTTTCAAACGTATTATTATGCTTTATTAACAAAAACGCCATATTCAATAATTTATGATTAGAAATTCTTACTCTAAAAATTGAAAGTATTTATTCATTGAGCTCTTATTTTTTAGAGCGACTTGAAATTATACACCTGCCGGGGATCAAAGCAAGAGTTGGTCAATAATGGAGCAACCGGATCAAGCACCACGAAATAACACTTATAAATATACTTCATCGATAAGCTCATCTTATTTCCCCCTAGGGTTGAGCATACCATCAATGCCATTGATGCCTATCATCATCCGCATTGATGACTAGAATCATTGGCATTGATGCCTATGTCATGTCGGGGATCAATACAATACATCCTAAACCTCATTATGCTACACACCTATGTAAAGATAACCCTGAAAGTAGGAAAAGTTCATTACCTATAAATCTTCTTCGCTTATACAAACATGAATATAGAGGAATGAAGTACAAAAAGCTATAAATTAAGAGGTTATCAAAAAGAATACGACGAAGGGAAAAGGAATTCTAATTATAAACAGATAGAGCCTAAGAATCTCCGGCACTGGCATTTGCCTACACTATACGTTCTACAAGTGATTATAAACAAATATTGCCGGACTACCCATTGCACCAATATTTGGCAGCAAGAACAGTAGTACCGGCAACAAGTTTTGTTTCTACTCCTTTATTTCAGTGCACTAACAGCAGCAGACAATTGATTCAACGCTTTCTCCAACACAGCTCGCGGGCAAGCTACATTGAGGCGCATAAAACCTTCACCGGGTTTACCGAATGTGGTACCATCATTTAAAGCCAGATGGGCTTTCTCCACAAAAAAACGACTTAACTCGGGCTGACTTAGCCCCAAAGCACGGCAGTCGAGAAAGATAAGGAAGGAAGCCTGCGGGCGTATCATAGTAATAGCAGGGATGTGTTCTGACAAATATCTCTCGGTAAAATCAATGTTACCCTGGAGATAGTCCAACAGTTGTTCCAACCATTCTTCACCATGCTTATAGGCAGCGGCTGCACCGATGTAAGCAAACAAATGCCCTTCATCAAATTCCCCCGCTTCCATAAAACTGTTAAAGCGGTTGCGTAAATCTTCATTCACTGTAACGACAAATGAACTTCCCAGACCGGGCATATTGAAGGTCTTGCTGGGAGCCATAAAAGTCAAGGAGTTGCTTGCTGCATCTTCCGAGACGGCAGCAAAAGGATGATGCTTGTATGGCTTAAAAGTAAGATCTGCATGGATTTCATCGGAGAAGACCAATGTACCGCTCTCCTTACATATCCTGGCGATTTCTTTCAGTTCATCGGCTGTCCAAACACGACCGCCGGGGTTGTGAGGGTTACAAAGAATCAAGACTTTACAGCCTTGAATGTCTTGCTTGAAGCGTTCAAAATTGACATGATATTGCCCATCGTACAAATCCAGGGGAGAATAAACCACTTCGCGCCCCATCTTACGACTGACAAGGAAGAAAGGATGGTAGACCGGAGTCATAACCAGCACCTTATCACCGGGAGAAGTGAAACACTGCAACCCAAAAGCCAAACCACGGACAATGCCTGGGACAAAGGTCAGTTCTTCACGCAAAATACTCCATTGATAACGACGCTGTAACCACCCGCAAATAGAGGTATACCATTCTTCACAAGCAGTGGTATAGCCCAATACTTCATGGTCAAGACGTTCTTTTAATGCGTTAATCACAAAAGGTGGAGTACGGAAGTCCATATCAGCCACCCATAGAGGAAGAAGATCATCTCTATTCCACCTCTTCTTATAATCGTCCCATTTCACCGAGTCGGTGCCTTCACGATCTATTATTTCATCAAAATTATACTTCATTCTATTTATAGTTAAAAACATTATTCAGTTTGAGAAGCGAACGTGTTTATCACTAAAACCTCTCCTTCTTCTTTCAAAAGTCAACGCAAAAATACGAATTATCCCCTGTTTTTGAGTACTTTTGCATGCAACTAAACAGAATTTCTTATGATTAAAGCCTTATTTTTTGACATTGACGGCACATTGGTTAGTTTCAAGACTCATGAGATTCCAAACTCTGCCATTGAAGCGATCACTGCTGCCAAAGCCAAAGGAATTCGGATATTCATAGCCACCGGACGTCCATCCGTTATTATCAATAATCTCTCCGCTTTGCAGGAAAGAGGACTCATAGACGGATACATTACAATGAATGGAGGCTATTGTTATACAGGTGACAACGTTATTTATAAAAGTACCATACCTGAAGCTGACGTGCGGACTATTGCAGAAATATCTGCCCGCAAAGGATTTCCTTGTATCTTTGTAGGAGAGCATGACATTTGTGTGTGCCAGCCGGATGAGATGGTCAGAAAAATATTCGTCGAGCATTTAAGAGTCGGGGAGCTTCCCGAAAAAGGTTTTGAAGAAGCTATAAGCGGGAAGAGCATCTATCAGATCACTCCGTTTATTACAGAGGAAGAAGAGCGTGAGATTCTCCCACTTCTTAGTAATTGTGAATCAGGGCGTTGGTATCCGGCGTTTGTTGATATCACCGCTAAAGGAAATACGAAACAAAAAGGTATTGACGAGATAATCAGTCAATTCGGAATCCTCCTTGAAGAAACCATGGCAATTGGAGATGGAGGCAACGACATCGGCATGATTCGCCATGCAGCAATAGGAGTCGCCATGGGCAATGCCACCGACACCGTAAAGCAACATGCTGATTATGTCACCGCTTCGGTTGATGAAGACGGAATAGCCAATGCCCTTAAGCATTTTTCTATTATATAATTTTTTAATTGGTATTGCATTGAGTTTTTCTCCCGATAGTAGCAACAAAGAGTTTCAAGATGCCTTGAATCTCGTCCAATATACCCGCCAATCTGTTTTTCTGACAGGAAAAGCAGGGACGGGAAAATCTACATTCTTGCGGTATGTATGCCAACAGACGAAAAAGAAGCATGTTGTATTGGCTCCTACCGGAATTGCTGCAATAAATGCGGGAGGAAGTACGTTGCACAGCTTCTTTAAACTTCCTTTCTACCCCATTCTGCCGGATGATCCCAACTTAAGTCTCCAGCGAGGTCGCATCCATGATTTTTTCAAATATACTAAGTTGCATCGCAAGATGCTCGAAGAGATTGAGTTGGTAGTCATAGATGAGATTTCGATGGTACGGGCAGACATTATTGACGCTGTCGATCGTATTTTGCGCGTGTACTCCCGTAATCTGCGCGAGCCCTTCGGAGGAAAGCAACTACTTCTTGTCGGAGATGTTTTCCAGCTCGAGCCTGTAGTAAAAGGTGATGAAAAAGAAATACTCAACCGCTTCTATCCCACCCCTTACTTTTTCTCGGCGAGGGTATTCAGTGAGATTGATTTAGTATCGGTGGAACTGCAAAAGGTATATAGGCAGACAGACAAGGTTTTCGTCAATGTGCTGGATCATATTCGTTCGAATACCGCCGGAGCTGCCGACCTCCAGTTACTTAACACGCGCTATGGAACGGATATTGAGCAGAATGAAGCGGACATGTACATCACTCTCGCAACCCGTCGTGATAATGTAGACTATATTAATGAGAGAAAGTTGACCGAACTTCCCGGAGATCCCGTCACTTTCAGAGGAGAAATAAGAGGTGACTTCCCCGAAAGCAGTCTGCCGACTTCGCTTGATTTAGTCTTAAAACCCGGCGCACAGATTATCTTCATTAAGAATGATTTCGATAAACGTTGGGTTAACGGAACCATTGGTGTCGTCAGTGGGTTTGATGAGAAAGAAGAAACGCTTTATGTCATCACAGATGATGGCAAAGAATGTGATGTAAAACGGGAATCGTGGCGAAATATACGATATACTTATAACGAGAAGAAGAAGCAGATTGAAGAGGAAGAACTGGGCACATTCACACAATACCCCATTCGTTTGGCATGGGCTATTACCGTGCACAAAAGTCAGGGACTTACATTCAGCCGGGTTATCATCGACTTCACCGGAGGAGTTTTTGCGGGAGGACAAGCTTATGTCGCACTCAGCCGTTGTACTTCGCTAGAAGGTATACAGTTGAGAAAGCCCGTAAGTCGTGCCGACATATTCGTACGTCCCGAGATTCTGAATTTCTCCGAACGTTTCAATAACCAGCAAGCCATCGACCGAGCTCTTAAGCAGGCACAAGCTGACGTGCAATATGTTGCCGCAACCAAAGCTTTCGATAAAGGGGAGTTTGACACTTTTCTTAGTGAGTTTTTCAAAGCCATCCACTCGCGTTACGACATAGAGAAACCCGTTATACAACGCCTCATACGCCGCAAACTTGGAATAATCAACCAGTTGAAAGAACGTAACGAGCTTTTAAAAGCGGAAATGGCGGAGCAGAGAAAGAGACTTCAAGCCTATGCACGTGAATATTACCTCATGGGAAATGAGTGTATCACCCAAGCTCATGATGTACGTGCAGCATTAGCGAATTACGACAAAGCTATTGAGCTTTATCCCGAATATGGAGACGCATGGATAAGAAAAGGCATCACATTGATGAATGAAAGCAGGATGGGAGAAGCTGAAGAAGCTTTCAATCGTGCCATTAAAATAAGACCGACAGATTTCAAAGGAGTATACAATCGCGGTAAACTACGTCTCAAGCAAAGAGAAATTGAAGCCGCCATCGCTGATTTTGATAAAGCCACAACTCTCAAACCGGAACATGCAGGTGCCCACGAACTTTTTGGTGACGCTTTAATGCAAGCAGGCAAAGAAGCTGAAGCTGCACTTCAATGGAGACTGGCCGAGGAGATAAAGAAGCGAAATCAGAAGAAATAATTACTTAAAAGCGAAAAAAACCAGGACTTACATATTATCTCCATTTTTTTTACTACGTTTGTAATAATACAACTAAACATCTATACATTAAACCTTTATGCTTCTAAAACTTTATGAAAACAACAATAATCCGGCAGACTTACAGAAAGTCGTTGATACGCTTAATAATGGTGGGATCATCATTTACCCCACCGACACCATGTATGCTATAGGCTGTAATGGATTAAAGGAACGTGCCATTGAACAAATCTGTCACATCAAAGAGATTGATCCACGTAAAAACAATCTCTCTATAATTTGCTATGACCTTAGTAACATCAGTGAATACGCAAAATTAGACAACAATACATTTAAACTCATTAAGCGAAACTTACCGGGAGCGTTTACCTTTATTCTTAATGGCACCACCCGATTACCCAAAATATTCCGCAATCGGAAGGAAGTCGGCATCCGAATGCCCGATAACTGCATTATACAGGAAATTGCCCGCTTGCTCGATGCGCCTATTATGACAACTACATTACCTCACAATGAGAATGAAGATATCGAATATGCAACTGATCCCGAACTAATCGAAGAAAAGTTTGGAAATATAGTCGACATTGTCATTGACGGTGGCATTGGAGGTACCGAGCCTTCAACTATTGTAGATTGCACCGGGGATGAATTTAGTATTGTACGCCAAGGAAAAGGCTGGCTGGACGAAGGTTAATGATCTTCCCTATAAAGCAAACTCAGTTTATCGCGTTCACCCACAATCCACAAAATATCATTCTCCTTGAATATCATTTCCGATGCCGGATTTAGGAAATGTTCACTTCCTCTTTCCACTCCGATAACCATTCCACCGGTTCGTTCCGTAATACCTGATGCATGGAGAGCTTTGTCGGTCAAGCCATTTTCGACTGTAGCAATAACTTTTTTCAATACAATATCTTCCACCCCGCATTGTCTTTGAGGGGATTCATCACTCTCTTTAAATATCGGAAGAAATTTTTCAAGCTCTTCATCAGTAGCAGTAATCCCTATATGATCGAAAGGAAATAACTGCATGTCTTTCTTTGGAGCATATATCAAACGCTCACCTCTCTTTATATATACTACATTTATCCCATAGCACTTTCGCCAATCCAGTTCTTCCAGAGATTTCCCAACATAATTGGCACATTGGTCAATCTCAAGATCAACTAAATTAATATTCCATAATGAAGACATTGTACGAGATAGCATCTCTTCCTTTATAAAATTAGCTTTCTTCCGGGCTTCTTCATCCCGACTGTTAAAATTAGATAAGAAGCGAAATTCCATTTTCTTATAGATGTCCTTTTCTCTTTGAGAAGCAAAATAAAGGAAAAGGAGTATGAGCGGTACAAAAGCCAACGCATAATACGAAAAGAGCTGGACTATCGGGTATGAAATCAGAATAACAGCGAAAATCAACCGCGTTATGGTTACCATCAACAAGGGTCCTCTCTTGTATTCGGGATGTATCCACAACTGACCAATATCAAGGTCATCCGGATTTTTAAAAAGTATAGCCCATAAAAAAGGAGATAGAACAACGAAAATCAAGATCAGACTTATGACTTTTGGAATGAATGCTGCAGCCTCAGGCATAACTCCATTCACAAAAGGATAAAGAACTTTGGTACCTAATACAAGAATTGCAATGGATATAATTCCATTTGTCACAATAGTTGTATGAGTCCGCATGACATAACCCCGCCACTTACTTTCCGCCTGAATAGTCTGCGTTGAAGAAGAATAAGCATTGAGATAAAGAATCCATCGATTAGGCAATATACGTTCAAGGAATGAGCTGAAATTATCCGAATACTTAATCATATAAGGAGTCGTAAAAGTCGTGATGGCAGAAACTCCGACTGCAATCGGAAACAAAACATCGCTAATCACCCCAAGGCTCAAGCCTAAAGTAGCGACTATAAAAGCAAACTCTCCAATCTGCGCCATACTCATTCCTATCTGTACAGCTTCGTGTAAGGACTTCCCGGCAATCAAGGCCCCCAATCCTGTACTAAACACTTTCCCGGCAATTACCAATACGGTTATAATAAGTACGACTCCAATATTATGGCCTATCAAAACAGGGTCTATCATCATTCCGATAGACACAAAGAATATTACTCCAAACAAATCCTTCACCGGTTTAGTGACATGCTCTATTCTTTCAGCCGAAGTAGTCTCCGCCAAGATAGAGCCCATTATAAAAGCTCCTAATTCGGCCGAGAAACCTGCATACACTGCAATAGCGACCATAATCAGACAAAGACCGAGCGATAATATCAGAAATCCTTCGTCATCCAGACTCTTTTTTATTTTCTTTAAAAATGAAGGGATTATATAGATGCCGGATATAAACCAAAGTATCAAAAAGAAAAACAGCTTCCCAACCGTGAAGATCAATTCTTGTCCTTCTATATTCTTCGTTACAGCTATTGTTGACAATAGCACCATCAACAGGATAACCACAATATCTTCAACCACTAGAATACCAAACACCACTTTTGCATACCCTTTAGATTTCACGTTCAATTCATCAAAAGCACGGATAATAATGGTCGTTGAAGAACTGGCCAACATTCCACCGAGAAATAAGCAGTCAATATCACTCCATCCTAAAAATTTACCTGTAAAATAGCCTGCAATGACAATAAAAACAATCTCAACCATTGCAGAAATAGAGGCTGATCCACCAACGCGCATCAGTTTCTTAAAGCTAAACTCAAGCCCCAAACCGAAAAGCAAGAAGATGACTCCGATATTGGCGAGTGTCTCTATATTCTCAGGTTCGGCAACTGTTGGAAATATTCTTAGATGTGGTCCAATTAGAAATCCCGCAAGAATATAGCCCAGCACTAAAGGTTGCTTTATTTTCCGGAAAAGTAGAGTAACAAAGGCACCGGTTCCGAGTATCAGCGTGAGGTCGAGTATTAATGCAGGTAAATGATGTTCCATAAGTTTATTTGAGTCTTTATCTAGCGTTAATAATAAGAAGTGAACTCTGTAAAGTTACGGAAAAAACTTTTTTATTCAAAATAGATTAAGCAATTATGGCTGCATATAGAAGCAAGATATATGATTATACAACTATTTCATTATTACACACTTAGAAATATTTTTAAGTTATACCACTATAAAAGATTGACAAACTTATTCTAAAATAACTTCATTATAAGTAAAATATGATATATATTTGTCTTGAATTTATCTTTATTTTATTAAACTAAAAAATAAACTAATGAAAAAAATTATTCTTTTTACGCTACTTGCTGTCTCTACAGTATTTGTTTCTGCCCAAAATGCAGTAAATGTTAAATGGAATGTCAATGCAGGCATTGGTGTCGGAGACTATTACGGAGAAAATACAGATGGTACAGATGCAAAATTTGCATATCGCATAGGCGTTGGGATGGAACTCCCTTTTAATAATACATGGTCGCTCCAAAGTGGGCTTAACCTTGTATCTAAAGGTTGTAAAGCAGGAGATTCTGATGCGAAAACAACATTTAATCCTCTATACTTGGAACTACCAATCTTAGCAGGATTAAGACTACACACCGCTAACAATTTTGATGTATTATTCAAAGCTGGTCCTTATCTTGCTTATGGTATAGGTGGAAAGATTAAAGTAGGTGATGAAAGTGTAGGTGCTTTTGATGATGGTGCATTAAAGAAATTTGATGCCGGTCTTGAATTAGGCGTTGGATTCGAATTCAATAAATTTGTATTGGGCCTTGATTCTCAGTTTGGCATGACAAATGTTTTTGATGGTGGCGGTCTTACAAAGCCCAAGAATATTTCAACGTTTGTAACGTTTGGATATAAACTCTAACTTATAAACAAGATACAAAAAGAGTTGCATCGTAAATTGATGCAACTCTTTTTGTGTTTTATAGCTTTGGCTCCTTATAAATCAATCTGATTTTCATATTCCATGCTTGGGATAAACAAAAGCGGAGGGATCTTCTATCAACAGAGTCCCCCACCGCCCAGGTTATTCGAATATATATTATATCCAACACCCTACCAGTAATAATATTTCAACAAACACAACCTAAATCCGTTTAATATTTTGTTATGTTATGACTTCATTTATAGAATACAATCGATACTCATAGTCGATAGAATCTACTAAAGATCAAAATCTCCATAGGCGTAAGCCCCATTATTCCCTTTTATCTCTAACAAAAAATCACCGCTTAGATCAGCAGGAAGCTGAATGCCCTTTTGACATGCCGAGACTATATTTTCAGATGAAGAATAAACAGGTATTCCATTTTGGGAAATAACAATAGTAATTGCACCCACTGATCGAGAAAAAGACAATTGAACAAAATGATTCTCCACAGACAAATAGGCGTATATCGGTATATCAAAAATAACCGAACGAGGACCACCTCCACTACTCGATGAATTACTAAATGGGATATCATTTGCAGATAATACAATCTCTTGAACAGATTGATTAGTACAATTTTTAGCACTCATAGCCGGAGTGTTCACCGCTAGTAGAGCAAAGCTGATTAATAATGAAGAGAAGGTTTTTGTTTTCATCGTGTTCTCCTTTTTAATATGAGGCAAAAATAGTTTAATGAAAGATGAAGACAAAAAGAATAAGTGGACAACAGAAATATTACGCAAACAATTGACTATAAACAGATTAGATAAAACACACATTCATAAGTAGTGGACAAAAAGGTAAATCAATATGAGGTATTAAAAGCAAAACGCACTATTAATAAATTGAGACTGAAATACAAAAATGCATATAATATTATCAGAAAAGCAACTTCTATGCAAATATCATTGCCTCCGTTTTTTATGAGTAAAGGTTAGTGGATTATTCCTTGTACAAAGAAATAAGCTAAAAAAATGACTAGTAGAATAATATAAATTTCTCCAATGACTCCTCTTTGGAAAGATTCAAATGACCCTTCAAACGCTGTTTCATTTTATAAACAGAATTCATCTCACAATCAAAAACCGTGATCAACTGATTATTAGTAAATCCAACTTTTAACAATGCGGCCAGTATTAAATCGGTTTTGGTCAATTGATATTCGGCTGACAAACGCGTGATATAAGATGCAAATATCAAATCCATATAATCCAGAAGGTGCATTCTTTCGACATTTGTCATCCGTTCAAGAATCAAAGTCCCTTGCTTAAGTTGGTCAAGTAGATAAAGAGCTTCCACAAAAACATTTTCACGTAATTCACGATTTTCGGCAGCCAGACAAGCCACTTTTCGATTTAACTGGGCAAGATCTTCTTTTTTCTTTTCACTCTCTCGTTCCTCTGCTTGTTTCAATTGACTGATCTGATACGCATATTCCTTTAAAGCGCGTTCATTCCTCTTGATCATTTCAATATTACGAAGAAAATGACGCCTATATTTCTTTCTGATTACTCTCAACAACAAAGCAACAGAAGCTACAATGACCAAGAAGATGAATGAGAAAAGATAGAGATAACGCTCCTTCTCAAGTTTGATGCGGATATTTTCCGATTTTAGTTTTTCATTATCATATTTCCTTTGCAATGTAAGAATTTGACTCTGCAATTTTTCATTTCTAACCAAATTAAGTAAAGAATCGGACTTTTCCTTATAAGTAATAGCCCTATAATAATTACTTTTTTTCTTTTCCAATTGATAAAGATAGAAATATGCTCCGGCGGAGAGATAATTATCTTTCATTAAAAACGTAGAATTATAAGAGGATTCTGCTTTCTTTAATTCTCCCATATCCATATAAAGCGAACCGAGATCCAGAAAATAACGATAATGATCGTTAAACGCCTTTCCAGCTTCAATAGCGGCTAAAAGATAGCCAACTGCTTCATCATATTTTTTTTCTCGTTTAGCCAAAGTAGCTTGTAATGACAGAAGTGACGACCGCACATAATCTGTAGTATCTTTCAGTAAAGAGAGCCCTCTTTCCAAGCAATATCGCACACTATCATTTTTTGATTCCACTAAATATACATTAGCTAAATCACGATAGACATACGGCATCGGCGTTGACTCATCCGACAGTTCATATAAAGCTATTGCTCTGCGGCAATGATTGGCAGCATCAGCATATACTCCTTGATCAAAACTGACATAAGACATATACTCCTGCAACATCCCCCGCAGTTTATATGCGTCCGTTCCTTCAAGTAATCTATCCGCCTCAAGATAAGCCTTCATAGCTTCGGGATATTTGTGGGCTAAAGAATTCAGCTTACCGGCATAGAATAAAGCCTTACCAGCTTTAACCTTATTGGCAACACCTTTATAATACTCAACTGCTATAGTAATAAGAGAGTCAGACTGCAAACTATCCAAATAATTTCTATCCCTTGCCTGTGTCATCAATAAAGCATAGTCCGCAGCCTCCACGCCACGAAGTTTATCCGGATGTTTTAATTCATTAAGTAATATTAAAGCGCTATCCGGATGATTTGTCATATATCTATCCACCTTATCGAGCAAAACCCGTTTATCATCACGTGTTGTGCAAGAAAGAACGCTCAACCCAAGGAATATATAGTAGAAGAATAGCAGTCTTTTCATTTGTTTGTTATTCAGAAATAAGGTACTCCAATGGTACTTTTACATATTCAAAGAATATGCTTTTTATTTTATTGCCTAAAAATAAACTTCTTTGTCGGAAAAAACAAGTTTCTCCGGACAAAATAGAGAGTGCATTCAAAAGAATATTATGGAAGCAATAGTATATAAGTCAGATTTATTTCATCAATTTTTCATGAACAATGCATGATAGCGATATCCAATGTAACTTTATTAAAAGATAAAGCCCCGTGTATTAGGATTAGCAAATCCTAATACACGGGGCTTAAGTTATTTTATTCTTTACTTTTACATCACATAATCATAATCTGCCATGTTTAAGAGATAAACCTGCAAAAGATGGGGAAGATGATTACAAGAATCAAAAAAAATCATTTCAACAAAGAATCAGGATTTAGATGATCAGCCTCAATATCCTTAAAATAGCGATATGTACCCACCTTAAGCTCGTCGGTAGCAGCATCATCACAAACAATAATCCCTTTTTCATGCAACTGCAAAGCACTAATAGTCCAGATTTGTGTAATTCCACCTTCTACCGCATGATAAAGAGCACGCGCTTTATTGTGACCATTTACTATAATCAGAACCTCTTTAGCAGAAAGAACTGTCCCAACTCCCACAGTAAGAGCTGTTTTAGGCACTTTGTTCACATCACCGTCAAAAAAGCGCGAATTAGCAATAATAGTATCAGTCGTCAGCGTTTTTTGACGTGTACGTGACGATAATGAAGACCCGGGTTCATTAAAAGCAATATGCCCATCAGGACCAATCCCGCCCATGAATAAATCAATCCCACCATAAGATTTTATTTTATCTTCATAGCGAGTGCACTCCGCATCAAGATCCGGCGCATTACCATTCAGAATATTGGTATTTTCAGGTTTAATATCAATATGGCTGAAGAAGTTGTTCCACATGAACGAATAATAACTTTCTGAATGGCCTTCAGGTAAACCTACATATTCATCCATATTAAAAGTTACCACATTACTAAATGAAACAAGACCTTTCTTATTAAGGTCAATCAATGTTCTGTACATACCCAACGGTGAAGAGCCGGTAGGACAGCCCAAAACGAAAGGTTTATCAGGTGTCGGATTGGCAGCCTTGATTTTAGCAGCGACATAATGCGCAGCCCACTTGGATACGGATTGATAATCCGGTTGGATAATTAATCTCATGGTGATTGTTTTTATGTGTTAATAAATAAATTAGGGGGAAATATTATAATTACTATCCGCGATCTTTCTTTAAGCGATCTGCCATAGCACGCCCCAAATTTTCACATTGGGTATAAGTAATCTCTTTCATAGCTTGTTTCATCTCAACAGGATCACCCACTACTTCAAATCTACTTTTCTCGGCAAATTCCGCCATACGTTTTACAGCGGCACCCGCCCAACAAAACGAACCGAAATAACCCAGATAACGATCTTTTATATCACGTACCAATATCTTGGACAATAAAGATTCCACCTCCGGATAGATCTGGTTGCTATAAGTCGGTGCACCGATAATAAGTCCGCGATATCTAAAGATATCCGATATAATATAAGAGGAATGACTCTTGTTTACATTATGCATTACAATATGCTTAATGCCTTGCGCGCAAAGTTCTTCAGCAATCGCTTCTGCCATTTGCTCGGTATTGCCATACATTGTTCCGTAAACTATTACCACTCCCTCATCAGCATCATATCTACTCAAGCGATCAGTCATATGCATCACCTTTTGCAGATGCTCACCTGTCCATACCGGACCATGAGTAGAGCAGATCATCTTCACATCCAAATCATTTAATTTCTGGAGAGCCTTTTGAACAGCAGAGCCATATTTACCTACAATATTGGAGTAATAACGTATCATCTCATCCCAATGGCGCTCCGTATTGATACATGAGTCTACAAATCCTCCATCCAATGTACCAAAACTACCAAAGCCATCACCCGAAAACAAAACACCTTCAGTTTCATCAAATGTCATCATTGTTTCCGGCCAATGAATCATAGGAGTCAAATAGAAACGTAATTTATGATGTCCTAAAGCCAAATAATCTCCATCTTTAACGAGATATTGTTCGCCGGTCACACCATAGAAACCTTCAATCATACCGAAAGTTTGTTTATTCCCTACAATGACAATATTGGGGTAATGCTGCTTAATAAGACGGATAGAACCGGAATGATCCGGCTCCATATGATTTATAATTAAGTACTGAATAGGGCGTTCGCCGATTATATTTTTGATTTTACGAAGAAAAATTTCAAAATAGCAGACATCTACCGTATCTACCAACGCAATGGTTTCATCATCAATCAAATAAGAATTATAGGAAACTCCATAAGGTAACGGCCATAACCCTTCGAACAAGGGTTTGACACGGTCATTGACGCCTACGTAGTGTATTTTTCCTTTTACAACACTTTTACGGTTCATATTTTTGTTATTTGTATTTAGTATGAATAAGAAACAGGTGCAAAAATAAACCTTTTTTCTCAAACTTCATATTTCTTTCCTTGATAAGCACCCGATTCCAGCATTCTTTTTTGGACTAAATGATTGAATTCATAGTTCTTTAATCCCCAGTCGGGAGCAATCAACCACTCTTTAGGAGACTGCGAGACGAATCGTTCCAATACAAGATTGGGGCGCAAGTGCTCAATATATTCTATGATTAAATTCACATAATCTTCCAACTCAAAGAAGTGAAAATCTTCAGGGTGATGAAGATATTCATGCGCCATACGGGTTCCCCTAATGAGTTGCAACTGATGCATTTTTAATGTTGTCAAGGGGAGACGGGATAATATTCCGGCTTGACGTATCAAATCTTCACGTGTTTCACCTGGCAAGCCCAAAATGACATGCCCGCCAACTGGTATTCCCAATGCAACGGTACGTTGAACTGCATCAATCGTATCTTCATAAGAATGTCCGCGATTAATTCTTAATAAAGTATTATCATTAGTCGTTTCAATCCCATACTCAACTAGCAAAAATGTTGTTTTATGAAGCTCCTCAAAATAATAGAGTAATTCATCAGGCATGCAATCCGGCCGTGTCCCGATAACGAGCCCTACTACATCTTTAACGGAAAGAGCTTCTTCATACTTCTGTTTCAGTACATTCAACTCATCATAAGTATTGGTATACGCCTGAAAATAGGCAAGATACTTCATATCGGGATATTTACGAGAAAAGAAGCTCTTCCCTTCTTCCAATTGCTGGGTAATACTTTTATTTGTCCGGCAGTAGTCCGGATTAAAAGTTTGATTGTTGCAATAAGTACATCCCCCATGCCCCTTTTGTCCATCTCTGTTAGGGCAGGTAAAACCGGCATTAAGTGATATTTTCTGTACTTTATACGGAAAATTTTCTTTCAAGAAGGATGAAAATTCATTGTATAATAAAGGCATACTTTATATTTGGCAGTATTTAATGCATGCAAATATAAGCATATCAAAGCATAAGAACAAGACTGTTCGGAAGAACAAAATGAGAAACTCTCTGAACATTAATCTTACCCAATGGGTTTATTGTAATAAAATGGTTTTAGCCAAACTTGTCAAAAGCAAAATTCGGACAAATCCCTTTTCATAGAAAAAGAAAACTTTCATTGCTTCCTTTAAGGCAATTGGCTATATTTGCTGCACAAAAAATTAAGGTTGGATTATGAAACGAATCAATATTATTGCATTTTTCTGTTTATACACATTAATAAGCTTTGCGCAAAGTGGGCAAGCGCTTGACTTAAAAGACATTACATCAAATAAATTTCGATCAGAGAATATTTACGGTGTTATACCGATACCTGGGGACGGAGAATATTATTCTCAAATGAATGCGGGAGGTACACAAATCATCAAGTATTCGTTCAGAACAGGGAAACAAGTGGAAGTATTATTTGATGCTGCTACTGCAAGGGAATGTCCTTTTAAGAAATTTGACAGTTACAGTTTCTCTCCCGATGGTACTAAGATACTAATTGCAACAGAAACCAAACCTATTTACCGTCACTCCTACACGGCTGTGCACTATATATATAGTCTAAAGCGCAATTTGGACGGTAAAATTAATAATGTTGTCGAAAAGCTGTCTGATAAAGGTCCACAACAAGTTCCTATATTTTCACCGGATGGAAATCTGATTGCATTTGTTAGAGATAACAATATATTCCTCGTAAAATTATTATTTGGGAATAGCGAAAGCCAAGTTACCGAAGATGGTAAAGAAAACGCAATCATTAATGGAATACCTGATTGGGTATATGAAGAAGAATTCAGTTTCAACAGGGCATTTGAATTTACAGCAGACAGTAAAATGATTGCCTTTATCCGTTTTGATGAAACAGAGGTGCCGACCTATTCTTTTCCTCTCTTTGCTGGAGAAGCTCCTCACACGAAAGATTATGAAAAATACCCGGGAAGTTATGTCTATAAATATCCTAAAACCGGAGAAAATAATTCGAAAGTATCCGTACTTACCTTTGATATCAAGTCAAAAGTAATTCGTCAGGTAAAGCTGCCATTGGAAACCGGTGGATATATTCCCCGCATCATACCGACACTAGATGCCAACAAACTTGCTATCGTAACCTTAAACCGTCAGCAAAATCGTTTAGACCTTTACTTTGCCGATCCTCGATCTACCGTCTGTAAACTGGCCATTCGTGATGAGAGTGATACATATATTAGCGAAAACACATTCGACAATATCAAATTTTATCCAGAGAACTTTAGTTTCTTAAGTGAGAAGAGCGGCTTCAACCATTTATATTGGTATACTATGGGAGGTAATTTGGCAAGACAGGTTACTTCGGGGAATTATGAAGTCAAAGAGTTTCTGGGATGGGATGCTACTGAAAATGCTTTTTATTATACAAGCAACGAAGGAAGCCCATTACAACAAGCAATCTACAAAATAGATAGAAAAGGTAAGAAAATCAAACTTTCCTCGCAAGCAGGCATCAATAATGCACAATTTAGCACGGATATGAAATATTTCATGAACCGTTATACTAATTTGCAAACTCCACTTATTATCACATTAAATGATAATACCGGAAAAGTTCTCACAACACTAGTCACTAATGAGAAACTAAAACAAAAACTTTCTCAATACGATATTCCACAAAAAGAATTCTTCACTTTCCAAACTGCCGATGGTACTATGCTCAATGGCTGGATGATGAAACCAAATGGTTTCTCCTCTACTAAAAAATATCCGGTATTAATGTACCAATATAGCGGACCAGGTTCACAACAAGTTCTTGATTCATGGGGAATTAGTTGGGAAACTTATATGGCTAGTCGCGGATATGTTGTAGTATGTGTCGACGGACGTGGTACAGGAGGTAGAGGTGCAGCTTTTGAAAAATGTACTTACATGAAGCTTGGAGTAAAAGAGGCTCAAGATCAAGTCTCTACAGCCCAATATTTAGGAAGTCTACCTTATGTTGATAAAAACAATATAGGAATTTGGGGATGGAGCTTCGGAGGGTATATGACTCTTATGAGTATGAGTGAAGGAACTCCTGTATTCAAAGCCGGAGTTGCTGTAGCCCCTGTTACAGATTGGGATTATTATGATACAATATATGGTGAGCGTTATATGCGTACTCCACAGGAAAATGCCGACGGATATAAAGCAGCATCAAATTTCACTCGTGCTGACAAGTTACATGGAAACTTGTTGATAGTACATGGTATGGCCGATGATAATGTACATTTTCAAAATACAGCCGAATATGCAGAACATCTCGTTCAGTTGGATAAACAATTTGATATGCAAATATATACCAACCGAAACCATAGCATTTTTGGAGGAAACACACGTTATCATCTTTACACCAAACTAACTGATTTCTTCGATAGGAATCTTAAACAATAATATTCAAGGAGAAGCAATTTCATACTTGCATATAAAAAAGTAGAACATTCTTTCCACATAAATCGATATATACAATGGATAGAGTACGTAAACCTGAATGGCTTAAAATAAGAATTGGCGCAAACGAACGTTATTCGGATACCAAGCGAATTGTTGAATCTCATAGTTTACACACTATATGTAGTAGCGGTCGTTGTCCCAACATGAGTGAATGTTGGGGAAGAGGAACCGCAACCTTTATGATCGGGGGTGAGATATGCACCCGCTCATGCAAGTTCTGTAACACACTGACTGGTAGGCCTCACATTCTTGACCCAAAAGAACCCACTCATGTGGCAGAATCGATAGCCTTAATGAAACTATCGCATGCTGTTATAACATCAGTCGACCGCGATGATCTTCAAGATCTGGGAGCAGAGCATTGGGTCAACACAATCAATGAAATTAAGCGAATCAATCCGGAGACAACAGTAGAGGTACTCATTCCGGATTTTCAAGGAAAAGAGGAGCTTGTAGCTATGATCATTAATGCAAAACCAGAGATTATTTCTCATAACATGGAAACCGTAAGACGTATTACGCCGTTAGTGCGTAGCGCAGCCCGCTATGATACAAGCCTTAAAGTACTGAAACAAATAGCGGAGAGCGGATCTACTGCGAAGTCGGGCATAATGGTCGGTCTGGGAGAAACACCATCCGAAGTGGAAGAATTGATGGACGATTTAGCGAACTCAGGATGTTCAATCCTAACGATAGGGCAATATCTCCAGCCCACTCATAAGCATTATCCGGTTAAAGAATACATTACGCCTGAACAATTTTTACGCTATAAGGAGTTGGGTCTTTCTAAAGGTTTTGCCGAAGTGGAAAGTGGACCATTAGTGCGTTCTTCTTATCGTGCCGAGAGGCATATTCGTTTTCATAAAAAGGATGCCCAATAGAACTAAGCGTAAACAGATTTGTTATAAATAAAACGACTGAGTAATACGCAAATGGCCCATAAAGGAGTTCTTTCTTCAAAATTCAACATGTCTTTGGGATTTATCCCGGTTATCGTATCCATTTTGTTATACGAAATCATAACAAAAGATATTTCTATATACATCGGGACGGGTGTAGGGATCTTATATAGTGTCTATACTTTTCTTGGTAAAGGGAAATATATACCACATTTCATCCTTTACACTACTACAATCATGTTGATTTTAATGACGCTTGCAACTCTTATTTTCGGAAGTTGTTGCCCAAACTCTTACTTTCCCATAACTCTTGAGCTTTGTGCAATTATCCCGACAAGTATCTTCTTTTTAAGAAAAAAGAGTGCCTTAGGAGAGCAAGAACGCCAACCGAGGTGCTGTATGGATGAACTCTCTCCTGGAAGAATATCAGCGATTGTCTCCATAAGAGTTGTACTCATCATTGCAATTATTCATTTTATAGCAATAACCATAGCTCTTATTTTCTTTCGCCCATTAAGTGAATTAACCCAATATATACTATTCCGACTATGCCCGCCGATTGTCTTCCTGGTAAGCATTCTCTTTAATCAATATGGCATTCGTTTCTTCAATAAAGCTATGGAATATAGTGCATTTGTGCCCGTAGTCAATACCAAGGGAGATGTATTAGGAAGGAGATTAGCCTCAGATGTACCGAAAGAAAAGGGTGCACATATTCACCCAATCATACGTATTGCCATATCGTATAAAAGTATGTTGTATCTCCAACCCCGTTCGGAATATTGTATTGTGGAGACGGGAAAGACTGATATTCCAATGGAATGTTACTTACTTTATGGAGAAAGTTTGGAAAACGGGGTAAATCGTCTAATCAATAAAACACTACCGCCCTCATGCATAAAAGATGTCAAGTTCAACATCATGTACCATTTCGAGAATGAAGAGACAAATCGTTTAATCTACTTATTCTTACTTGAGCTCAATGATGACAATATCTTACTCGGCAAAAAGATTGGTGACGGAAAGCTTTGGACACTAAGACAAATAGAGCATAATCTTGGGAAAAACTTCTTTAGCAAAAGTTTTGAGCATGAATATGAGCACTTGAGCAAAGTTATTGATACAAGAGAAAAATACAAGGAATTTTAGATAAGTCAGGCACATTCCCACGCCACGCCTTTACCGTTTTTGTTTTAATAAACTCCCCTTCACAAGTTATATTAGCAGCAATACAAAGTTTTGTCTGAGGACGACAGGTATTTAGTATTTCTTCAATAATCTTACTATTGCGATAAGGCGTTTCAATAAATAACTGAGTCTGATGCTCCGCGTAAACACGCTGTTCCAATAATTTAAGAGCTTTAGTCCGTTCACCCTGCTCTATAGGAAGGTAACCATGAAAAGCAAAACTCTGTCCGTTAAAACCAGACGCCATAACAGATAAAATAATAGAAGAGGGTCCCACCAAAGGGACCACTCTCATATTTTCACGTTGGGCAATAGCCACTACATCGGCACCCGGGTCAGCCACGGCCGGACAGCCTGCTTCTGAAATCACTCCCATAGAGTAGCCTTCTTTCAAAGGTTTCAGATATCCGGATATATCTTCCGACGAGGTGTGTTTATTCAACGGATAAAAACTCAAAGCATCAATATCTATTTCCTTTGCTACTTTCTTCAAGAAACGGCGGGCGGAACGTACATCTTCCACTATAAAATGCCGAATATTTAATATAACCTCCTTATTATATGAAGGTAAAACTGCGTCGAGTGAAGTCTCACCCAAAGTGACAGGTAGTAGATAAAGTGCTGTTTCCATTATTATCCGTAGATGATTTTTCCGTTTTCGTCCTTAAATTCGTCATCTATACCTTTCTCATAAGTGGCCATTGCTCTTAAACTCATACCAATGCTGGAGAACCCTCCGTCATGAAACAAGTTTTGCATAGTCACCTTGCGAGTAAGATCTGAGAACATCACAATGCAATAGTCAGCACAATCATCGGCAGAAGCATTTCCTAGTGGCGACATTCTATCGGCAAAATCAAATAATTTATCCATTCCCTTAACTCCCGATCCAGCAGTAGTCATTGTCGGCGACTGAGAGATGGTGTTAACACGAACATTGTGTTCACGGCCATAAATGTAGCCAAAACTACGAGCAATAGATTCCAATAATGCTTTTGCATCAGCCATATCATTATAACCGAAGAAAGTACGTTGAGCCGCAACATAACTCAAAGCAAGAATAGAACCGTATTCAGCAATAGCGTCTAGTTTTTTAGCTGTTTGAATCATCTTATGGAAAGAAACGGCTGATATATCAAATGTTTGACTTAACATTCCATAGTCCAAATCATCATAAGGACGTTTCTTGCGAACATTAGGGGACATTCCGATAGAATGAAGAACAAAGTCTATTTGACCACCTAAGACTTCCATAGAACGCTTAAATACAGTTTCCAAGTCTTCTACGCTGGTTGCATCGGCTGGTATTACTTCACAATTCAGTTTATCTGCCAAAGCTGACACTTCGCCCATGCGAACTGCCACCGGCGTATTTGATAAGGTGATCATTGCACCCTCTTGAACAGCCTTTTCCGCTACCTTCCAGGCAATGGATTGCTCATTAAGAGCACCAAAAATTATGCCTCTTTTTCCTTTTAATAAATTGTAACTCATACTTATTTTATTCTAGAATTGAATTGCAAAGATAGATATTTCTGCATAAAAAAGCCGAAAGTGTGCAAAAAAAGGGGCAATTACGACAAAAAATGCACTTAAACCAACAAATTATACACATCTATTCGGTGGAACAGGCTTACTTTTGCAAACGGTAATTAAGAGGTTTTTTCATAGTATTTATTTAAAGTTAGAATTAGGTTAACATGAATCATTAATTATTATTTTCACAAGTTGCTCGGGAGAGTCGCTTGTGAAAGTATAATTAAAATTAGTCTGAAGGTAAGGCTATTGAAAGACACTAGAGATAATAACCATATAATAATACCCTAAAATTTAACGAATGAACACACTTGCAAAAAAGCTGATTACAGCTGCAATTCTCATTTTCCCATTGCAACAAGTCGAAACAAGCGTTTATGCACAAAGCACAAACCAAATAAAAGAGGATATATATAGTAATTTGCCATTTGAAATGCCTATCGTGCAACAACCACATTTCAGCGATTATTCAGTCAACATCAAAGATTTTGGAGCAAAAGGGGACGGAACTACACTAAATACACAAGCAATAAATAACGCCATAAAATCCATAAATGCCAAAGGCGGTGGTACGGTTATCATCCCGAAAGGTGTTTGGTTGACCGGCCCGATTATTTTATTGAGCAACGTTAATCTCTACACCGAAAAGAATGCTCTAGTCCTGTTTACAAATGATTTCAATGCCTATCCCATTATAAAGACATCTTTTGAGGGAATGGAAACCAGACGTTGTCAATCTCCTATTTCTGCATGGAACGAAGAAAATATAGCAATCACCGGAGATGGAGTTTTTGATGGTTCGGGAGATAGCTGGAGGCCCGTAAAAAAGGAGAAAATGACGGAAATACAATGGAATGATTTGGTAAAATCAGGTGGAGTGTTAGACAAGAGTGGCAGAATATGGTATCCGACTGCAGGATCTCTTAAAGGAGCATTAGCTTGCAAGGATTTTAATAACCCCACAGGAATAGAGACAGACGAACAATGGAATGAGATACGTCCATGGTTACGCCCTGTTTTATTAAATTTGGTAAAATGTAAAAAAGTTCTACTACAAGGAGTTTTATTCAAGAATTCCCCAAGCTGGTGCATACATCCGTTATCTTGCGAAGATATCACAATCAATAAAGTAAAAGTCTTCAATCCATGGTACTCACAGAATGGAGATGCACTCGACTTGGAATCATGCAAGAATGCTTTAATCATCAACAATATTTTTGATGCCGGAGATGATGCAATATGTCTCAAATCGGGAAAAGATGAAGACGGGCGCAAGCGTGGAGAGCCTTGCCAGAACGTTATTGTCAAAAATAATACAGTGCTGCACGGACATGGAGGATTCGTTGTGGGCAGTGAAATGTCCGGAGGAGTCAAGAACATATATGTTACCGATTGTACTTTTATGGGCACTGATGTTGGACTCCGTTTTAAAAGCAATCGTGGACGAGGTGGTGTAGTCGAAAATATTTTTATTCATAACATCAATATGATTAATATCCCTCACGAAGCAATTCTCTTCGATTTATTCTATGGAGGTAAAGGTGCAGGTGAAGAAAGCGAAGAAGATTTAGCCGGCAGGATGCATGCTGCTATTCCGTCTGTTACAGAGGAAACCCCAATATTCCGCAATATTCATATTTCCAATATTATCTGTACAAGTGTCGGAAGAGCAATGTTTTTTAATGGCTTACCGGAAATGCCGATTCGAGACATCTTTATCAACAATGTGAATATAACTAACGCCAACAAAGGCATTGCACTTAGCCAAGTTGAGAATGTGTCGATCGATAATATACAGGTATCAACAAAAGGAGCATCTCTGGAACTGAATCGCGTCAAAGATGTCAAGATAAATAAGAAAATATACAATAATGACACGTTCAAACCTTTGAGAATAAATCTATAGATAATATAACTTACAAAGCTACTTTTTTGATTTGGAGAAATAAAAGAGCCTATGCGATAGCATTTGCATCAAAATGATAATAGAATATCCCAAAGATTTCTGCTATTTTTGTCTCAATCAAAAAATAATGAAATATGAAGAACTATCTATTTATCTTACTTCTTGGGATTAGTATTCCCGGAATATTAAAAGCCCAAGCAAAAGAAAAGACTTATAACGTAGAAGTATCCAATACATGGGGAAAATCAAAAAGCAACGAGCCGGTTGTCATTAAAATAAGCGAACTGCAATCTCCCTTCCAGATTCGTTCAGCTGTTGTAATGGACGGAAATAAAGAGATCCCATCTCAATTGGACGACTTGAACGGAGATCGCAAATATGATGAGTTGGTTTTTGTCATCGATATGCCGGCTAACAGCAGAAAGACACTCTCCGTTTCTTTTTCTTCTGCAAAAAGTAATAAAGTATATCCGGCACGCGTATATGCCGAAATGCTGATCAGTGATAAGAAAGGTAAACATGTGCCGGTTACTTCTGTTACCATTCCCGGAACAAGTAATATCTATAACCAGATGCACCACCACGGACCGGCATTCGAGTCGGAGTTAGTGGCATACAGACTTTATTTCGATAAAAAACAGACTGTGGATATTTATGGTAAGTTCAATAAAGGCTTTGAAATTAAAGAATCTCAGTTTTACCCGACTGATGCACAATTGGCAAAAGGTTTTGGCGATGATGTATTAATGGTAGGTAACAGTTGTGGTGTCGGTGCATTGAAAGGATGGGATGGAAAGCAAGCGACTCATATTGAACCTGTAGCAACACAGACCGAACGTATCATTGCATACGGACCTATCCGTACAATCTGTGAAATAGAAGCGAATGAGTGGAATTATCAAAACTCCGATCTCAATATGATCAACCGTTACACTTTATATGCAGGTCATCGTGATGTACTAGCCGAGACACTCTTTGAAGAGCCATTAAAAGATGAGATTTTCTGTACCGGAGTACAGGACATAAAAGGTTCGGTTTCTTATTCGGATCATAAAGGCTTAATAGGCTGCTGGGGAAGAGACTGGCCTGTGAATGATACGGTCAAGTATGCAAAAGAAACAGTAGGACTTGCAACTTATATCCCGCAGAAGTACGTGAAATCAGAAGTCAAAGACAAAGTGAACTATCTGTATACCGTTGGGGCAAAAGGGTCATCATATTTTAAGCATTATCTCACTTTTACCTCAATGAAAGAGACATTCGGATACAAGACTCCGGAAGCTTGGTTCGCCTACATTCGTGAGTGGAAAGAAGGTTTGGAACATCCTGTTACCGTAAAGGTTAAGCTTTAATAGCTTCTTTATATCAATAAGAGTTCGCTCAATCAGTAAGCAATATCATGAATCTTTCGAATTTATTTTTCTGCATCTTTCTATCGGCAAGCACATTCGTGTTTGCCCAACAGAAAAGTTATGTTTCTCAAGTCTGGGTAGCCGATAAAGGAAACGGGACATATCGTAACCCTATACTTTATGCCGATTATTCCGATCCGGACGCATGCCGTGTTGGAGAAGATTTTTATATGACATCTTCCAGCTTTAACTGCCTGCCCGGACTACAGATACTTCATTCGAAAGATTTAGTAAATTGGTCGATTATTGGAGCTGCCATACCTTATGCTTTACCCCCCGTGACAACTCCTGAACGACCCGAACATGGAAATAGAATATGGGCTCCGAGTATAAGATATCATAATAATTTCTTCTACATCTACTGGGGAGATCCTGATCAAGGAGTTTTTATGACCAAAGCTCCTAAAGCCGAAGGGCCTTGGACGGAACCTGTAATGGTTAAGGAAGGAAAAGGTATTATCGACACTTGTCCCTTATGGGATGAGGATGGAAAAGTCTATCTAGTCCATGCGTATGCAGGAAGCCGAGCCGGGTTAAAGAGTGTATTAGCCATCTGCGAACTGAATGCCGAAGGCAATAAAGCCATCACTCAATCACGCATTATATTTGATGGTCATGATAAAAACGAAACGAGCGAAGGTCCCAAGTTTTACAAGCGTAACGGCTATTATTATATCTTTCATCCCGCCGGCGGAGTTGCAACGGGATGGCAAGTCGTTCAGCGTTCTAAGAACGTGTATGGACCTTACGAGTGGAAGAAAGTATTAGCTCAAGGCAAAAGTCCGGTCAACGGACCTCACCAAGGAGCATGGGTGGATACACCGACTGGAGAAGATTGGTTCCTTCATTTTCAAGATATAGGTGCTTATGGTCGCGTTGTACACTTGCAACCGATGAAGTGGATAAACGACTGGCCCGTTATCGGTATAGATAAGAATGGCGATGAGTGTGGGGAACCGGTAATGGTTTACAAAAAGCCCAGTGTGGGTAAATATTATCCGATATGCACTCCGCAGGAAAGTGACGAATTTGACGGATACACACTTTCACCTCAATGGCAGTGGCAAGCAAATATCAATGAGAAATGGGCTTATTTTGCGGGTGATAAAGGTTTCGTTCGATTATATTCTTACCCCGTGGTGAAAGAGTACAAGAATCTATGGGATGTAGCGAATCTATTGTTGCAGAAAACCCCTTCGAACAACTTTACAGCGACAATGAAACTAACATTCCGTCCCTGTCGATCATATTATGGGGAACGTACCGGTTTGGTGGTGATGGGAATGAATTATGCCGGATTGATTTTGGAAAATACAGAAAAAGGCGTAACTCTCTCTCAAATAACCTGCATAGGTGCTAATAAAGGAAAACCGGAAGCTGTAAACGAGCAAATTGCATTGGAAAATAATACGGCCTATCTAAGAGTGCGATTCAACAACAACGGAGAGAACATTAAAGGCAGTGAGGGAGGATACGATCTGTTGACAAGATGTGAATTCAGCTATAGCTTGGATGGAGAGAAATTCACATCCATAGGAAAAACATTTCAAGCTAAAGAAGGCCAATGGATCGGAGCGAAAGTCGGCATGTTCTGTACCCGCCCTGCAATTACAATCAACGATTCCGGATGGGCTGATATTGATTGGTTTCGCATAACAAAATAGCACACCTCATTATCTAAAGCTATATTCACAAAATAAAATAGAAACCTCTTGCGATAAAGTATCTTTGCAAGAGGTTTTTTGATTTTATATCTTTGCAATAAATATAAAAGATACAGAATGAAAAAGCTAATTATATTCGATCTTGACGGGACACTCATAAATACCATAGCCGACTTGGCACAAAGTACAAATTATGCATTGGCACAGTTGGGATACCCTACTCACGAAGAAGCCAGTTATAAATTCATGGTCGGAAACGGCATAAACAAATTATTCGAAAGGGCCTTACCGGAAACCGACAGGAACGAAGCGAATATATTGAAAGTACGTGAAAAGTTTGTGCCATACTACGATGAGCACAATACGGATAAAAGCCACCCTTACGAAGGAATAGAGGTACTTCTCGAACAATTAAGCCGAGATGGCTTTAAAATGGCGGTAGCTTCAAACAAATACCAAAGTGCAACATCCAAACTTATTAAATTCTACTTTCCCGAAATTCATTTCGAAACTGTATTGGGGCAACGCGAAGGTGTCAAACCTAAGCCCGACCCGACGATCGTATATGATATTCTAAAAGCAACACAAGTAGACAAAAAGGATGTCTTATATGTCGGCGACTCGGGAGTTGACATGCAAACTACCCTGAATGCAGAAGTCACCTCATGCGGAGTAAGTTGGGGATTCCGCTCCCGCAAGGAGTTGGAAACATTCAATCCTGATTATATTATTGACCAGCCCGAAGACATCTTAAAAATAGCGCAATACTGATTTACGCGATAAAGCTTCCTGCTTCATAATAATTACCTTAATTATCTATCTCTCATATAAGCTATAGTTATGACATTGCCAATAGCTTGGCAATGTTTTGCCTCCCTGTTGGCAATGTTGTGCCAAGCTATTGGCACAACTAAGAAAAGGGCATCCCAACATCTACGTCTTCCCTAAAGTACAAAATCTTGTTTCATTATCAATCACACTACTAATAGCAAACAGAAAGTTGGTATTTATAATATTACTGCAATAAAAACTAAATCAGGTGCTGGTTTTTTATTTAAGGAAAGTTCTTAATTGAATAGTAAAAGAGAACCAATATATTTCACTCCATTTATTTAAGAAACAACCTGTTATAATATATCTTTACTACAAAAACAAAAAATACCACTTTAAAAACAAATATTACACATGCTTATTTTCACATAACAATACATTTGCAGCAAAGAATTCGCGCAGTGTGTCCGAACACACTATCGAAAAACACATTTTTTAAATCAATATCATGCAAAGGAAGTCTAATAAATTGAAAAACATGTGCGCTACTCTGCTAGTATTATTAGCAGTATTTACATCGCTTAGCGTATCCGCGCAGAATGTGACCGTAAAAGGCACCGTGAAAGACAAAACAGGAGAAGCTATTATCGGCGCTTCTGTAGTTCAAAAAGGGAAAGCCGGTAATGGAAGTATTACAGATATTGAAGGTAACTTCAGTATCAATAGTATTCCGGGCGATGCTACATTGATAATCTCTTACGTGGGTATGAAATCTCAGGAAGTACCATTAAAAGGGAAGAAAATGGTTGATGTCATTTTAGAGGAAGATGCACAGGCCTTGGAAGAGGTTGTAGTTATTGGTTATGGCACCGTGAAGCGTAAAGATATAACAGGATCAGTATCTTCTGTTAATTCCGATCAAATTGCAGCCGTTCCTGTAGCCTCAGCAACAGAAGCCATCACCGGTAAAATGGCAGGCGTCCAAATAACGACAACAGAAGGTTCGCCGGATGCCGAAATGAAGATTCGCGTACGCGGTGGCGGGTCAATAACTCAGAGTAACGAACCCCTCTTCATTGTTGACGGTTTCCCCGTATCATCCATTTCGGACATAGCAACCAGTGATATTGAATCTATTGATGTATTGAAAGATGCATCCTCAACTGCAATTTATGGCTCACGTGGAGCAAATGGTGTTATTTTAGTCACCACTAAATCGGGAAAGCAAGGCAAATTCAGTGTAAATTACAATTCTTACTACAGTTGGAAGACGCTTGCCAAGAAGATGGATGTGCTGTCACCAAAAGACTATGTGAAATGGCAGTATGAATTGGCTGCTCTGAAGAGTTCCACAGATTTGACTTCATACACCGATTTCTATGGTAACTACAGTGATATAGATATGTATAATAATGTTCCGAGTAACGATTGGCAAGACTTAACCTTCGGACGGACAGGGCATACTTTTAATCAGAGCTTGAGCATTAATGGAGGATCGGATAAGATCCGCTATGCTTTCAACTATTCTCATGTTAACGAAAAAGCCATCATGGAACAATCCAGTTTCAAAAGAGATAACTTTAGCCTGAAACTGAACTCAAATCCAACCAAGAAGCTGGCTGTGGATTTTTCTGTAAGATATTCGAATACAGATATCAATGGTGGTGGCGCAAACGACACCAAGAGTACTTACGATTCCGACAAACGTCTGAAATATTCTGTAATATATACTCCGATACCATTACGCAACCTTACGACCGACAGTGGTAACTCAGACGACGAATTAGGAAACTTATACGACCCACTGGTCTCCATTTCAGATAATGCCCGTGAGCAAAACAGAAAGCAGCTAAATATGGCAGGTAGTGTAACTTGGGAGGTTATAGACAATCTTAAAGTAAGAGCCGAGCTCGGATTAGATGATTATCATTTTACCGATCAACGCTTTTGGGGATTAACAACTTATCTTATCAAAAACGAACCGGCTGTAGAGAATCAAGGTAAACCGGCCGCCCAATTTGTAAATACGGCACAAAAAACATTCCGTAGCACCAATACTGTGAATTATGACTTTAAAAAATTATTGGGAGAGAATCACCATTTAAATTTAATGGCGGGGCATGAGTATATCATCATTAAACAGATTACTCAGACTGATATGATACACGGTTTCCCAACATGGTTCACCGCAGAAAATGCATGGTCGTTATCAACGCAGGGTGTACCCTATTCCATCAATAAATATCTAAATCCGGATGATAAATTACTCTCGCTCTTCGGACGTGCCAACTACGATTATCAAAGCAAGTATCTAGTTAGCGCAACTTTCCGTGCGGATGCTTCATCTAAGTTCAGCAGCAAAAACCGTTGGGGTTACTTCCCTTCGGCAGCCGTTGCATGGCGTATCTCCTCCGAGCCATTTATGGAAAAGACCAAGAACTGGCTGGACGATTTAAAGTTACGCTTTAGCTACGGAACAGCCGGGAATAATAACATTCCTCCAGGGCAGCTTACACAGCCATTCGAGCCAAAGACCACAGCCTGGGTTAACGGGTTCGGTAACTATTGGGCAGCGTCTAAAACAATGGCTAATCCTGACTTGAAGTGGGAAACAACGGTAACTCGTAATGTCGGCGTCGACTTTACATTGCTTGGTGGAAGATTGAATGGATCGGTTGAAGGTTACATCAATACCACTAAAGACTTGTTAATTCTATACCCCACCCAAGGGACGGGATATGACAATCAATACCGCAATATGGGCAAAACAGAAAATAAAGGTATAGAAGCCACTTTAAATTGGACGGCTATCAATACTAAAAATGTCGAACTGAGCTTTAGCGGTAATATAGGTTTCAATAAAAATAAAATAAAATCACTGGGAATTATGAACGATTTCGGAGCAGACTCCCGTTGGGCATCTTCCGAAATAGGATATGATTATTGGGTTTCTGTAGGTGGATCTGTCGGACAAATGATTGGTTATCGTTCGGACGGAAGATATGAAGTATCTGACTTCGAGGATTATAATGGTAAAACATGGACACTAAAAAAAGGAGTCACAGATTCTTCACCGGCAGTTGGTACACTACGTCCGGGAGTTATGAAGCTAAAAGATATTCAAGGTAATGACAATATTGTTAATCGTGACGAGAAAGAGATCATTGGCGATGCCAATCCTTTACATACAGGTGGTTTCTCAATCAACGGCAGACTATATGGTTTCGACCTTTCAGCAAACTTTAACTGGAGTTACGGCAACGATATCTATAACGCAAACAAGATAGAATTTACCCAAACCGGTAAATATCAATACAGGAATATGATTGATATCATGGCAGACGGTAAACGTTGGACAAATTTAAATGCAGATGGAACCATCTGTAATGATCCTGCTCAGCTTGCTGCAATGAATGCCAATACGACAATGTGGTCGCCTCTAACAGATCGAATGATATTTACCGACTGGGCAGTAGAAGACGGATCTTTCCTTCGACTCAACACTTTGACTTTGGGTTACACCATTCCATCATCGCTATTGCAAAAAGTCAAGATAACCAGCTTACGCTTTTATGTTACCGGATATAATCTTTTCTGCTTGACCAGTTATTCCGGATATGACCCGGAAGTATCTACTATACGTAATACTAATTTAACCCCGGGAGTAGATTATTCCGCTTATCCCAAAAGCCGCCAATTCGTAGTTGGTGTGAACCTTAACTTTTAAAACTATACGAAAATGAATATAAAGAAATTTACATATTTAGTCAGCGTCTCATTATGTCTATTGACATCATGTGACATGGAAGCACCCAGCAAGTCATCGTTGGACGAATCCCTGATCTTTTCGACGCCTTCTCTAGCCGAAGCTGCCGTGATGGGCATTCATGTGTCTTTTGGAGAAACAAATTCTTATCGTGGTCGTTTTTTACCGTACTACGGCATTAATTCAGACGTTGAGTGGATTAATGGCATGTCAACAACGACAAATGACGATGCCAAATATTCACTAACAGGATATGCAGCCAGCCCTACAAATACCTTAATGAACGATGCAACTAATGCTTGGGCTAAATTCTATGAAGGTATTGAAAGAGCCAATTTAGCTATACGCGGCTTACGTACTTATGGTAATGTGAGTACCAACTCTGAGTTGGCGCAATTGCTAGGTGAGGCCTTAACCCTACGTGCTGTGGTGTATCTGGACTTGGTCAAGGCATGGGGAGATGTTCCTGCACGTTTTGAGCCCGTTACTTCCGAAACAACTTATGTACCACGATCCGATCGTGATATCATATACAAGCAATTATTGGCAGACTTGTTGGAAGCGGAAAATCTAGTGCCATGGCCTAATGCTTCCAAAGTAACGTCTAGTGTGGAACGGGTTAATAAAGCTTTTGTAAAGTCTTTAAGAGCGCGCATTGCTCTTTATGCCGGAGGCTATAGCCAAAGGAAAGATGGCATTCGTTTAAGTACCGACCCCGAACTAAGTCGTGAAAAAATGTACGCAATTGCCAAACAAGAATGTGAAGACGTAATCAATCAAAACGTATGTAAACTCGGTTCATTCGAAGATAACTTCCGCCGGCTTTGTTTGGAAAAAACAGATGCAGGACAAGAATCAATATGGGAAATACCTTTCGCCGCGGGACGCGGACGGGTATTGTATACATTTGGTGTGAAACATCAAGCTGCCGACCAATATACCCAACAAGCACAAGGTGGGGTAAACGGACCATTACCTTATTTATACTACGATTACGATGTACAAGATGTTCGACGTGATATAACCTGCGTACCTTACGAATGGTCAAAAGCTAATCCGTCAAAACAACAGTTACGTTCACTTAAGAACTGGTGTTTCGGAAAACTCCGTTACGAATGGATGACCCGTATTGTGACTTCTACAAACGACGACGGCATAAATTGGCAATATATGCGCCTTGCCGACGTGTATCTTATGGCTGCAGAAGCTATTAACGAATTGGAAGGACCCGCAAATGCAGCTAAATATATGAAACCTATCTTAGACCGGGCATTACCCGCTGATAAAGTAACTGCTTATATGACTAAAGCAACAGCTAACAAAAGCGCATTTTTCGATGCTATTGTAGAACAGAGAGGATTGGAATTCGCCGGCGAATGTCTGCGTAAGGCAGACCTTATTCGTTGGAATCTGCTCAAGACCAAATTGGACGAAGCAAAAGCTAAGATGTTACGTTTGGCGACACATACCGGTGAATATGCCGATCTACCAATCAAACTCTACTATAAGACAGGTAGTAATGGCGAGAGCTTGGTTATCTACGGACTGAACCATGGCGACACAGATTCAGCAGGCGCCATACTCGGTTATTCCAGCAACACCGATTGGATTAAAGCCGATGGTTCATCATTGCCTCAAGAGCTCATTGATGCATTATACCAAAACAATCCGGATGAGCATCAATACTGGCCCATTTGGAAAACATTTATCGACAGTAGTAATGGAACTTTAACCAATGACTAAGAATGAAGATTATGAACAGACTATTTAAAAACACCATACTCGGCGTCAGCTATGCTTTGGCTGTAAGTGCATGCTCTGATCAAAGTGAACAGATCACAAGTATTGACTATGAACGTTTATTCTCTCCCATCAATATGAAATCTGAAATCAAAAATGACACTGTTTCTGATGTGACTTGGACTTCAGTAACAGGGGCAAGCAGCTATGATGTGGAGATCTATGAAGAAGATGCAAATATGGCATTTAGCGGGACTCCGCTAAAAGTATCAAGTGTCACGGCAGCAGAAGCTTTATTCACAGGGCTTGCATGGGATACCGATTATTCAGTGCGCGTAAAAGCAAAAGGCGAGAATATAACTGAATCCAAATGGACAGCTTTGACCTTCAAAACCAATCATGAGCGGCTACTTACAATTGCTGACGATACAGAGCCTAGAGAAGTCACTTTGCAGTGGCCTATAGGTCAGACAGCAACTGCCATCATTATTACTCCGGGCGATATTACGCATAATATAACCCCAGAAGAGTTGGCCACAGGTACAGTCAGAATTACCGGATTAACCGGTAAAACAGCCTACACGGCTACACTGAAAAACGGTAAGAAAACACGTGGTCTGGTAACTTGGACAACACCTATCGATCCGTTATCTGGCGCCACATTGGTAACGCCGCAAGATGATTTGGCAGCAGTACTTACAGCAGCTAGCGATGGGGATATTATAGCATTGCAAGAAGGAACATACAACATCGCGACAATCAATGTAACTAAGTCTGTCATAATCGCAGGGGTTAGCGCAAAAAGGAAGCCTGTGCTGCAGGGTACAATCATCAAACTTGATAATAATGCAGGAGTGGAATTGAAGAATCTTATCTTGGATGGAACAGGCTCTACTGGTGACCAAACAATTGTTTATGCCGCCGGTGATAATTTTGGTGCATTAGCCATTGATGGATGTGAAATAAAGAACTATACAAAAGGTGCTTTATATGTGAACTACAAAACAAAGATTAAGTCAATTAGTATCACAAACTGCCTATACCATGAAATAGAGTGTAACGGTGGGGATATGTTCGACTTCCGTAATGGATTGGCTGAAACATTCAAATTTAGCAATAACACGGTTTATAATAGTGCTTTGGCTCGTGATTTCTTCCGAATGGATGCTCCAGGCTCGACGAATTATCCAGATAGCAAGAGTGTAATCACCATTGAAAACAATACATTCTATAAAGTAATCAATGGAGCTACCAGACGTATGTTATACATTCGTTTGGGTAATCAAGAAATACATTTCAATAAAAACATTCTTGCAGGAACTCTGGGCTATTACAGTAATCAACCAAGCACTACCATTACAGAGATGAAAGATAACAATTATTTCAATGCTCCAAACTTTACGGCAAGTACCCAAGTCAGTGCAAAGAATGACACAGGCGTCTATACTTCTTTAGACCCGGGTTTTGCAAATGCAGATGCAGGGAACTTCAAGGTCAGTAACGCGACGTTGATTACAAAAATTGTAGGCGACGCAAGATGGCTTAAGTAATCCAGAAATTTCATTATAATAAAAGCAGTAGATCCAATGGAAATATCCATTTAAATCTACTGCTTTTTGTTTTAAGAATATGCTATACTACCGTTTGTTCTATCAGCAAAAACACAAAAAGCAAAAAACGATGCAACAAAACACAGATATTCCAATTTGAAGATCTATTTTTGCAGAAAATAGCAAATTGATGCTTCAAATGAGAATAATAAAGACTTATGCATTTACCATCTGCCTGATCATTGGAATTGTGATAGGAGGAATTTGTGGAATAGTATTTGGTGAAAAAGCCTCCGTTGTCAAACCGATAGGCGATATTTTTCTTAATATGATGTTTGTACTTATAGTACCGTTAGTCTTTCTCAGTATATCAACGGCCATTTACAACATGAAGCAAATGAACATGATAGGTAAAGTCATGTTTAACATCATTCTCGTTTTCCTCTGCTCTGCAATAATAGTGGCAACTACAGCATATATTCTAACCATCTTCTATAACCCGCTTAATGGGGTGGATAAAACCATGATAATGGCAAATCTGCCGGAATATAGTTCAACGGCACATTTAAGCAGCGGGGATTTGTTTGTAAAAACATTCAGTGTTCCCGATTTCTTGGAGTTGTTTACTAAAGCAAATTTACTTCCTCTCATTCTTTTCTCAGCATTCTTCGGCCTAGCCACTGCATATAGCGGGGAACATGGCAAAACCGTAGCCCAATTATTGAATTCGGGCATGGTGGTCATTTTACGAATGATGAAGATTATCATGTATGCTGCCCCGATAGGACTCGGATGTTATTTTGCGGATACTATAGGCAAAGTCGGCGTTCAGATATTAAATGGCTATGCTAATGCTTTTGCACTTTATCTGGTACTTACCGTGATTTGCTACTTCGGACTTAATTCTCTCTATATCGGATTGGCTGGTGGAGCAAAAAGCTGGCGCACGTTTTGGCGACATATCATCACACCGTCGCTCACAGCTATTGCGACTTCATCAAGTGCTGCCTGTATCCCTATTAATATTGAAGCTTCAAAAAAGATGGGTGTTCCTGCAAATATTGCAGAAACGGTTATTCCCTTAGGGACCAACATGCACAAAGATGGATCAGTCATGGGGGGTATCATAAAAATCGTCTTTCTATTAACAATATTCGGACAAAACACGGGTTTCTCAGGTAATGTGGTCTTTATTATCGGTGTGGCTCTGCTTGTCGGAGCTGTTATGGGAGCCATTCCAAGTGGAGGCATGACAGGGGAATTATTAATCTGTTCGGTTTTCGGGTTTTCGCCACAACTTGCCGGAACGCTTATGGTAATCAGTACAATTATTGATGTACCGGCCACATTACTGAATTCTACAGGTAATATTGTCAGTTCAGTACTTGTTGCCCGACTGACAAAGGGTAAAGAATGGATGGAAGATAACAAGGAAGAAAATGATATGCTTTAAATAGATTCAATCAAGAATCGTGACAGCTTCCAAGCTGGATAATATTTGCAAAAATCAAAGTTATCATGTAGATTTGTAAATCTTATCCATCCCAAAAGTCAAAGCTATGAAATATATTCTTGTATTTTTATTTTTGATTCCTTTCGCATTTACTACCAATGCCCAGTTGCCATATCAAAATCGATCTCTCACTCCCGAAGAGCGGGCTAATGATTTGCTATCGAGACTTACATTGGAAGAAAAAGTTGCATTAATGCAGAATAACTCTCCTGCCATCCCTCGACTGGGAATTAAGCCCTATGAATGGTGGAACGAGGCACTACATGGAGTGGCCCGTTCGGGACTTGCCACTGTCTTCCCACAGGCAATCGGAATGGCAGCCTCTTTTGACGACATACTCCTTCAGAAAGTATTCGATGCTGTCAGCGACGAGGCCCGTGCTAAAAACCGTATAGCTAGGGAGCAAGGTAGTTATAAGCGATATCAAGGACTGACATTTTGGACTCCTAATATCAATATATTCCGTGATCCACGCTGGGGAAGAGGACAGGAAACCTACGGAGAAGATCCTTTTTTAACTTCAAAAATGGGAGTAGCAGTAGTCCGCGGATTGCAAGGGGCCGAAAATGCAAACTATAATAAGGCCCATGCATGCGCTAAACATTATGCTGTACATTCCGGACCGGAATGGAACAGACATAAATTCAATGCTGAAAATATAGACCCACGCGATTTATGGGAGACATACTTGCCTGCATTTAAAGACTTGGTGGAAAAAGGCAAAGTAAAAGAAGTTATGTGTGCTTATAATCGATTTGAAGGTGCACCTTGTTGTGGAAGCAACAAATTACTAGCTCAAATATTACGCAATGAATGGAATTTTCAAGGAATTGTTGTCAGCGACTGCGGAGCAATAAACGATTTCTACGAAAAAGGGCATCACGAAACTTATGAAAGAAAAACTGACGCAGCAGCAGCGGCTGTTATTACAGGAACGGACCTTGAATGTGGAGATGTATATAAATCGCTACCGGAAGCTGTCAAAAATGGAGTCATACAAGAAAAAGAGATCGACCGTTCCGTATTAAGGCTACTCCTAGCGCGATTCCAACTTGGTGAGATGGATAATAGTACGCCATGGGATACCATTCCGGCATCAGTTATAGATAATGAAGCGCATAAACACCTTGCACTCCGTATGGCACGTGAATCAATCGTTTTATTGCAGAATAAAAATAACATCTTACCCTTAAAAGACAACATGAATATTGCATTGATCGGGCCGAACGCTAACGATTCTATCATGCAATGGGGAAATTACAACGGCTTCCCTTCACATACTAGCACCCTGCTGGAGGCTATGAGACAAAGAATACCTGAAGATCAATTCAGCTACTATCCGGCATGTGACCGTATCATCGATCGCAATTTTGTCAGTCTATTCAATCAGTGTTCAGCCAAAGGGAAAAAAGGATTTAAAGCAGTGTATTGGAATAACAAGGAATGTAAAGGAAAACCTGTCGTAGAGAGACAAGAAAAAAATCCACTTCATTTTTTAGTAAACGATACCACAAGTATTGCACCGAATGTTTCTCCGAATAATTTTTCAACGATTTATAGTGGTGAAATTTCTTCTGGAAAAAGTAAATCTATAGCATTTCGTATATCGTCAAAGGGAGAATACAAACTATCCATCAACGGAAAAGTCGTTGTATCAAACAAGTCTGCTTCGCAGCAAACCAAAGATGTTTATTTGCTTAAGACCCAACCTGGAAAGATCTATAAAATAGTACTCTCTCTGCTATCTCCTGAAAAAGGTTCCACTCTTAACTTTGATTTAGGTGAATACAGAAAGATGGATTTCAACCCAATAATCAAGCAACTTGAATATGCCGATGTTGTTCTTTTTGCGGGTGGCATAGCTCCTTCTCTTGAAGGAGAAGAAATGGCTGTAAATGCTCCCGGATTTAAAGGTGGGGACCGCACAAATATAGAATTACCCGATATACAACGTCAACTTTTGGCTGCGCTCAAAAAAGTAGGGAAGAAAGTGGTATTCATTAATTTCTCAGGAAGTGCCATAGGATTGGTTCCCGAAAGTCTAAATTGTGATGCTATTCTGCAAGCTTGGTATCCGGGCCAAGCCGGTGGAACTGCTATTGCAGATGTTCTTACCGGTTCTTACAACCCTTCCGGAAGATTGCCGATCACTTTCTATAAAAACGTTGAGCAACTTCCCGACTTTCAAGATTATTCGATGAAAGGGCGTACATATCGATACTTAAAAGAAAAACCATTATTTCCCTTCGGGCATGGATTAAGCTTTACCTCATTTGCATACGGGAAAGCCAAGATAGAACACAATGACTTGATCATACCGGTAACAAATAGGGGCGACAGAGATGGAGAGGAAGTTGTCCAATTGTATGTACAACGCCTCGGAGATCAAAACGGACCAAACAAAACTCTGAGAGGATTTAAGCGCGTTTTTATTGCAGCGGGAGACACATGTCTGGTTAGCTTTCCACTAAACGAAGAGACCTTCAACTGGTGGGATACTTCTACTAATACCGTGCGCCCAATGAGCGGACAGTTTAATTTAATATATGGAGGAACTTCGGACGACCAGGAATTAAAAAGCTTATTATTCCATAGGGAATAGTCATGAATAAAACCATTATTATATCTTGAGTGAATTAAAACCCGACGATCTCATTTCTTGATAATATTTTCTTAATACCATCTCTATACATTCTCCACTCTTTCGCACTTCAGCTGAGGCGGATTAAGGTAAAGAAATAGTGGAGATGGTATGGACTTGGTATGGACTTGGTATGGAGATGATTCGGCATTAGAAAAACTCATGCATGCGCCACCCATACCTCGTTTTTATTTTACAAAATCTTCTTTCTATTTATTGATTTCCTATCGGACATTTATATGTTTATTCCATTGAAATACATGGTTTTTGGGAAGAGTCAATTTGATATTACCTTTGTATGAGCACCTAGGATAGCAAGAATTTATTGAATATTCTTATTAAAAATGTGGTCACGGAATTCAGTAGGAGTCATCCCCATTTTCTGCTTAAAACATTTACTGAAATAACGGGGATCGTTAATTCCCACCATATAAGAGATTTGAGTCATAGTGAATTCTCCCGACTCAATCAATTTTATGGCATGTTTAATGCGCATCTCCTTTATAAACTCGACAGGAGCCAAACCGGTTAAAGATTTCAGCTTTTTAAAAAACACAGATCGGCTTACGGCGAGTTCCTGTACTAAATCATCCACAACCAGATCACCATTATCCATATTCTTCTCCATCAAGTCAGCCAATTTATCCATAAACTCTTTATCTCGTCGGGATATGCCGGGAACATGTTCTTCTATTGAAAGAGACTCCGTCTGATTCAGTTCCAAGTCCCCCTCGGGATTAGCATGATACTTTTGTTGCAATTTTCGACGTTGTTGAAGCAGGTTCTTAACGCGCACTTTTAAATAAACAGCGCTAAAAGGCTTAGTAATATAGTCATCGGCTCCATATTCTATTCCTTCCAATTTACTCTCCTCAGAAGTTTTGGCTGTAAGTAATACAATCGGAATATGGCTGGTATTCATATCAGCTCTAAGTTCTCGAGTCATTGAAATTCCATCTTTTTCGGGCATCATCACATCACTAATTATGATATCGGGAAGATATTTCAGTGCTTTATTCCATCCTTGTAATCCATCTATAGCCTCAACAATTCTATATTCAGAAGAAAAAATACTCCGTAAAAACAATCTTAGTTCAGCATTATCTTCTACAATCAGCATAAGTTCCTTTGAAATTATTTCTTCATTGTAAGGACCTTGATCAGGCATTACTTCCGCTATTTCACAACTATCAGAAACTGGTTTCAGTTCCAACTCAACAGTTGAGTCGTCCTGCAAAAACTCCACTCCTCTTTCATAATGTTCCTTTCCTTTCAGGAAGCTGACCATAAAGCAACTTCCCTCTCCTAATCTGCTATCTACCGTTATATTCCCTTTATGCATTTCCACCAGTTCCTTCACCAAAGACAATCCAATACCAGTACTGGCCTGATGAAACAGATTTCGGTCTACCAAATTTTCAAAACGGACAAAAAGAGATTTTTTCTTATTTTCGGCTATACCAATCCCTTGATCCTGAACCCCGATTGAAACAGTGGCTTCATCTTCGCGAATGAAAACCGTAATCATTTTCCCATTAGGCGTGTATTTGAAAGCGTTCGAAAGAAGATTAAATATGATTTTTTCAAATTTATCCGAATCAACCCACATATAAAGTTCCTTGCTCTCCGTCTCAAATAGAAAATCTATTTGATGTTCTTCAGCCGCAGAATCAAAGTTTTCCATTATCCGCTGGATAAAAGAGACAATGTTTACCCGTTGCACCTGCATCTTCATTTTTTTATTCTGGATTTTGCGAAAGTCTAATATTTGATTTACCAACCGTAGCATACGACTCGTATTACGTTCGACTATCTGTAACTGTTCGCGGGCTGTTGCAGGTATTTGTGGATTCTGTAGCACACATTCTACCGGTCCCGCTATCAAAGTAAGAGGGGTACGTAATTCATGTGATATATCGGTAAAGAAACGAAGTTTCATATCCGTCATTTGCTGCTCCATTGAAACGCGATGTTTCAACCTGTAAATGGTAAAGAGAATGTATGCCGCCACAACAATAATAGCTATAATAAAAAGTACATAAAGCAAATAAGCCAAAGGAGTCTCCCAGAATGAAGGCAATATTTCTATATCAAGCGAGCGAATATTGCTTGTCCAAACGCCATCACTATTCGTTGAACGGACTTTAAACACATAATGACCCTTTGGCAAATTGGTATAAGTGGCTAATCGCTGGTTGCCAACATAATTCCAGTTCTTTTCAAACCCCTCTAGTATATAGGCATATTGGATTTCAGAAGGAGCCGAATAATCAAGCGCAGCAAACGAAATAGAAAATATATTTTCTTTATGTGACAAGCGTAACTCCTTTATATCATCTATTGTTTGTTTCAGTATGGATTTTTCTCCCGGCACCACATCTTGGTTGGCAATTAACAGCTTAGATAAAACAATGGGAGGGGTATAGCCACTTTTCTTTATAGAATCAGGGACAAATGAGAATATTCCAGTATTGGAACCGAAAAGCATTCCTCCCGTCGAAAGATAGACTGAAGCAGCTTCACTGAATCTGACCGGAAAGGAAATCGTCTTATCATCATAATTTTCAAAGCGTTCAGTTGAAGGAATAAATTTGCTAACTCCGTTTTCCGTACTCAACCATAAATTACCATGCCTATCCTCTTGCATCGACAATACAATGTCCGAGGAAAGTCCTTCATCTACAGTATACGATTTAAATTCGGCATTTCCTTTCTTATCTAAAGATATAAGCTTGTTTAGCCCTCCACCAAATGTGGCAGCATAAAGCTCTTTTGCTTTAGTAATAGTAATCCAGTGTACATCATTATTGCTTATAGAATGAGGCCTATCAGGCACCCGTGAATAATGGTGAAATATAATATCTTCCGGATTCTTAAAACTTTCATCAAACATTAAAGCTCCAACAGTTGTACCAATCCAAATATGCCCACTTCTATCACTTGTTACAAAACGGGCCTTATAGCAATTGTCTATTGGATAGTTCTTCAGATTGTTTCGGTGATTAATAAAGATTTCTTTTCCTTTCTGATCCCGAGTCAAATAATTTATTCCACCCCCATAAGTAGCCACCCATAACCGACCACGCTCGTCTTCATAGGCGCAATAGACATTATCATTGCTAAGACTATATATATCATTTGTATCATATTTGTACCGTTTAATCTTATAATGAAGGCTCTGCCGTTTGGGTTCCGCCTTTATCAATCCCTCTCCTTTTGTTGCAATCCAAATGTTTCTCTTTCGATCCTGCATGACAAAATAAACCGTACCACGTATAGGTAAACCGGAGTTAGAGACAGCTCCAGCTTCCGTTAGGTATCCACAATATCTTCCTTGCTTATAAACCTTCAGTTTACCATCTTTCAAGCCTACCCACAAATTACGCTCCCTATCTTCACATAAAGCGCGCACTTCATTACTTAACGATTCATAAGAATGAGGTTCAGGGGTTATCATACGAAACTGTGGACGACGAAATGTTATTTTCTCAAGTCCTTTTGAATGGGTACACATCCACAAATTACCTTGCCTGTCGGAAAAGGCACTGTGAATTTTGTTAGAAAAGTGCCAATTGTCACCGGACAAACTATTATAAAAAGACTTTAAGCTATTGCTCTTCCGGTCAAAATAAGAAAATCCTCCTCCATAAGGGTGTACCCATACCGTTCCATAAATATCTTCATGAATATGAAAAGCAGGATGGGAACGGTCAGTTGTTGTAGCCTCAACTGCTAACTCTTCACGTTTCAATATTTTCGTACGAGGATTAAAGTGAACCACTTTACCCGGCACATGCTGTTCAAACCACACTTCAAACGACTTATCCACATAGGCCGAAATTATAGAGGAAGCAGGAAAAAGAGAAGCGGGATAGTGCTCTATCAATTTTGTTTTAAGCGTATATACAAAAAAACCATCTTTGTCAGTAACAAAAATCATTTCTTTGGTTCCCAATCCAGCAATTGCAACAATACGCGAATTCGTCGGAACTTTTAGTAAATTAAATCGCCCTGTATTCTTTTGATAACACCATATTCTTCCTCCATCGGAACCAAAATAAAGTTGGGCGCCCGACTCTAAACAAGAATAAAAAGACTGACCAGCTGTTTTTTTATGCAATTCATCATTTTCAGCAAAATAAAAAGCAGGAGAATATTCTCCGATACGAATCTTACCTAGCCCGTTATTAGTAAGTACCCATTCGTTGCCCATTAAATCCTGATAGACATTAAAAGCTCTCACAATAGGAAAAGACTTTTTTTGAGATGAATACCATTCAGAGGTCAGATTATAATCTCCCGGATCGGTAATGACTCTGATGGCACCCTCAGAATCTGTCAAAAGCCATACTACTCCATTATTCAATATTATTATCTTCGTAACAGCTATAGTGCTTCCCACCTGATTCCCTGCCGGAACACGTTCAAAAAATTCAGTCTTCGGATTAAAGCGATATACATGATTGTCATAAGTCAATAACCAAATAAAACCATACTTATCCTCCCCCATGTAGTCTATTCTATTATGACTTAAGGTTATCTTATTATCCAGTCTGGCCTTATACTTTCTGAAAGAGTAACCATCAAATTTATTAATGCCATCCCAAGTAGAAAACCACATATTACCTTTATGATCCTGAAGAATCGACATAATGGTATTTTGTGACAACCCGTTTTCCGAAGAATAATGAGTAAAAATACAGTCATGCTGCCCTTTGGCAACAGTCGAAAACAATAATATATTTAATATGAAATATAAGGTTCTTTTCATAGCGGAAGATCTATTCTATCGGGGTAAAGATACATAAATCAGCTTTATATTACTTATCTTTGTGAATATTTTAATCGCTTTCGACTATGAAACAATCTATTCTTTTTATTTTTATATTGCTATCGTGTTTTTTCAATGTATCAGGACAAAATAAAGACAGCATAAATTATGGAATAACCAGAAATATGCCCTTATTTTATAAACAGCTGAAAGAGCAATTATCTTATCCAATGGCATGGGAAAAGTCTTCTATTAAAAATTTCAACAGATGGAGGAATGAAGCGAGAAAACAAGTTTTTGAATGTATGAGGAATGTTTCGCCGGCACCAGATAACTATAATATGGAAATCATTGATACGGAAAAACGTAACGGATATGAAATAAGAAGAATAACATTCAACTTATCCTCTTGGTATAGAGTCCCGGCTTATTTACTAGTACCGCAAGGGAAAGGTCCTTTTCCGGCGATTGTAATGCTGCACGATCATGGCGCTCACTTCTCTATTGGTAAAGAAAAAATGATACGTCCTTTTGATGTTAAGAAAGAAGTACTTGCTGACGCCGATGATTGGAGCACGCGTTGCTATGACGGTCAATACACCGGAGATTATTTTGCAGAACATGGTTATGTCGTATTATCTGTGGATGCGCTATTTTGGGGAGAAAGAGCTCAGAAGGAAGGACCAAGCTACGAAGGACAGCAAGCTTTAGCATCCAATTTTCTACAAATGGGTGCATCATGGAGCGCTTTCATTACTATGGATGATATACGAAGTACAGACTTTTTAGCTTCATTATCTTTTGTCAATGCAAGTAAAATCGGTTGTCTAGGCTTCTCGATGGGAGGTTATCGTTCATGGATGCTTTCAGCACTGACCGATCGTATAAAAGCTTCTGCTTCTATTTGTTGGATGAATACCACCGAGTACTTAATGGATTTATCAAATAATCAAAATAAAGGAGGATCCGCTTATTCAATGCTTATTCCCAATATACGTCTCTACCTCGATTATCCCCATGTAGCCAGCATAGCTTGCCCCAAGCCATCCTTATTCTTCAACGGAACAAAGGATAAACTTTTCCCGGTAAAAGGCGTGGAAGATGCCTACTCAATCTTGCACAAAGTATGGAATAGTCAGCATGCTTCTGAAAAATTAGTGACCAAGCTTTGGGACGAAAAGCATTTTTTTAATAAGAGCATGCAGAAAGAGACTTTGGAATTCTTTGATAAATGGCTGAAGTAATTTTTTGACGAGTCTTCCATTCCGTCGATTTTACCTTTTTATATCCAACAAAGCATTCCCGTTTTTAGCAGGATTCCAATTATCTTTCCCGGAAAGTACAGTTTCTATCTCATATCTGCGAATAGACTTCAACTGACTTGAGAAAGGGGCACGCTCTTTCGGATTTGCACCATCTCCTTTACTTTGAAACTCAGCATAAAAGACAGTTTTCTCTGCATGTTTCTTTCCCCAGTTATGCCACCCGGCAGGAAGAATGTGTTTTCCAAGGTCACATCTGATAAAGACAGCTTTTGCATAGGGCCTCCAAGGCCTTGATAGGTAAACTTCATCCACTCCTTCGCCGGCTGTAAGTACGCAATCATAGAATACATAACCATATTCCTGTCCCTGATCGGTAGAAGGTGCCGTGACATACCCATCACCTTTACTATGAATATGGCACCGATTAAATACTGCTGTCGACCATCCGAAAATAAAATCAACAGTACCTTCAATATAACAATCCTCATAATACTGACGGCAACCCTTTCCATAGGTGTAAAGAGTGTCCTGAAATCCGATAAAACGACAATTTTTGAAATAGGCACGATCGCCACTCACAAAGCAGGCGACAGCTTGCCCCACCGGACCGGAAGTATTTTCAAAAGTTAGATGCTCGGCATAAAAATCCGGAGCATAAATATAACAGGAAGAAGATCCGGAAGTTCCTTTTGTCTCTCCGAAGATATTCTTTTTATCGGCATAATCGTCATAAGAAATAACAGCACCTTTTTGTCCTATCAGAGAAATATTTATTTTACTCTCTGGAATGATTAGCTTTTCATAATACACCCCTTTACGAACCAGAATAGTTGTACGCATATTCTTGCGAAAATCGGGTACAGCGTTTATCGCTTCCTGCACACTAAAGAAATCACCGCTACCATCCTGTGCCACGACAAAGTCATAATGTCTCACATACTTAGCAAGCTCAGGCACAGCCTTTGCAATCGCATCCATTGCCAGACCCGCAACAATACGCCCGCCATATATATTAAGATGAGTATCATCTTCCCGCCCTTTAGGACAGGCTAGATATTTATTTGCCGGTATCCACATAAAGAGCTTCTTCGATTCCATAACCCCCATTCCCTCAACCAAATCATGAGTAATCTTATTCATATCGACAAAAGGGACATTCAGCTCTTTGGCTACATTGTGCGGAGAATCCAAATATGCTCCATGAGTATCAATCAATTTTACCTCTTTTGCGGAAAGGGGGAAATTGATAGCATTATATGGCGTGTCTTGATTAATATTTTTTCTTATATCATCCTGAGTTATTGCATTCTTAATTGCATTACTCCCGGGCAATCCGAAATTTCGCCTAACAATCGAGTTAAATAATACAGGGATACCCCCCTTTGCACGGGTTTCGTTCACAAAACGTACCAAGTTAGTATCAAAAGATAATCCCGGATCGGTATGACGCTTAGGATCATCCTTTTCATCATTATGCCCGAACTGGATAAAGACATAATCCCCTTTCTTAATACGCGAAACAACAATATCCCAACGGCCTTCATCAATAAAGCTTTTCGAACTGCGCCCGTTTACAGCATGATTCTCCACCTTTATTCCCTCCGACAAGAATCCGGGTAACATTTGTCCCCAACCTCTTTCGGGATTATCCCCGGCCAGTTCTTTATTGGCCATAGTTGAATCGCCAATCATAAAAATCGTAATAACCGGTTTATCTATTTCAAAAGAAGAAAAGAGTAGCAACAAACCTAAAAAGAAAGCCCATCTATATTTCATATCCTTATCCGTATTATTTTATTTTATATCATCAAAAAAAAAAATCAAGCTTCGCTTTTAAAACAGACAGAGCTTTAATTTGCCAGTTCAATATTAATCCTATAAGTTTGCTCCTAAATTATCAAACTCAAATAGATGAAAAAGACTCAAAGCAATACTTTCATTTTTGAAAAAGAGACAGCATGGGAACCTGCCGGTGAAGGAGTAGTCAGGCAAATTATGGGTTATGACGGTCAAGTCATGCTTGTCAAAGTAAAATTCGACCGTGGAGCCATAGGCAGTCTGCACGCTCATTACCATACCCAAACGACTTATGTAGTCAGTGGAAAATTTGAATTCACCGTCAATGGGAAAAAGCAAATCGTAGAAACAGGCGACGGCATTTACATCGAACCTGATGCAGAGCACGGCTGTTCTTGCCTTGAAGAAGGCATATTAATTGATTGCTTCAGCCCAATGCGCGAAGACTTTCTACGGCGTTAATATGATTCTATAGAGATTACTAAAAGGTAATCTCTATAGAATCATAACTTGATCATCTAACAGGAAGCCAATTTGAACACATCTTAAAAATGTACTCCAAATTGCCATACCTTTCCGCCTCCATCTGTGACAACTGTTTAGCCCACTTCACACGCCCGGGAGAAGCTCCTTCGCCTATGCTGCCATATTCTGCATAACGGACAGTCTTTTCATTTTCCGCATTTTTCCAATTATCCCATCCCGCCGGACAAATGTGTTTACCCATTTCACAATTAATAAAGACAGTAGCTGCATACGGACGCCAAGGGCGACCTAAATAGACTTTATCAACACCCGACTCAGCCGTCAACTTACAATCTTTAAACACATAACCTACCTCAATATCCTGCGGAGTTGAAGCTGCAGTGATGTATGAATTTCGTTTGCTATGAATAATACACTGTTCGAATAAGGCAGTTGAAGGGCCGAATATAAAATCGGTAGTCCCCTCAATATAGCAATCGAAAAAACACAAACGCGTTCCTTTTACCCCCGTATAAATGGTGTCTTGATTTCCTAAAAATCTACAACCAATAAATCTAAGCCGATCGCCCTCGGTATGGAGAGCTACTGCTTGCCCCAATTGTGCCGCATTATTTTCAATAGTCAAATTCCTAAATATCAGGTCATTTCCCTCTACTTTCACAGTATAAGTACGAAAAGTCCCCATCTTATCAATATTGGCGTGATCATCATAAGTGATAATAGTCCTAGCAGAATCTTCACCTATAAACTCTACATTCTGAAGCCATGATGGAATCACTAATTTTTCCTTATATACCCCGTTCTTTATCAAGACAGTCACTTTATAATCCATAAAAGCCCGAATGCCTTCCATTGCCTGATTCAGGGTGCGATAATCACCCGTTCCGTCACGCGCTACCACAATAGTATCCTTCCAATTCGCACCATAAATGGAAATGATACATAAGCACTGAATTATAAACAATGAAAATAAATAACGACAAATTTTGTTCATCTCTATTTTTGATTAACTACAGTTCTTACTTGCTTCAAATTTTCCCACTCCAAACTAGCCATGATAAAGGGAGCAACAGCTTTGGCATCGTTACTGCGGATTTTTTCATTGATATAATAATCATAATCGCCCATACGATATTCCTTACCCCCCAAACCGGCAACAGCACAAGCCTTCGTTATTGAAACCAAACCGTTTTTGTCTACTTCAATAAAGGTATTCAAAAGTCCCTTATAACCTTTTATGGCTACATTTAAATATGATTTATCAATATAACCTTTCCTGACCGCTTTAAATAAAGTATAGACAAACATACTGGAACAAGATGATTCCAAATAGTTGCCCTTATCACCACTTCTATCAAGTACCTGATACCAAACTCTGCTAGCCGGATCTTGCAGACGCTTTAATTGTAGGGCAATATTATTCAAAATGACTAACATCGAATCGCGTCCGGCTTCATGCCTGGGAATAAAATCGAGAGCATCCACAATAGCCATAGCATACCATCCCATGGCACGCCCCCAGCAATGTTGAGACTGCCCTGTCAGCGGATCGGCCCAACGTTCCTTGCGACTTACATCACAAGCATGGCGATAAAGACCGTTTTTAGGATCGTAGGTATGCCGTGCCACGGTAATATACTGATTAATAATATCAGGATAGTCACCTACCCTATTATTCCGATAAGCATACTCCGCATAAAAGGGAGCCTCCATATAAAGTCCGTCCAGCCACATCTGGTTCGGGTATATCTTCTTATGCCAAAAGCCTCCGTCTTCATTACGAGGATGTGTATCCAACTGGCTGCGGAGTAAAGCAAGAGCTTTTTTATATTTCTCATTTTTGGTCTCCTCATAAATACGGAACAAGAACTTTCCCGAATTCAAACGGTCAATATTATATTCAGCCAATTTATAAGTTTTAATCTCACCACGATCATTAATCATGGTATCGGCATAAGCCAAAGCATAATTAAATATAATGGGATCAGCATAAACATCATACACATCAAGCATAGCTTGGAGTTCGAGTCCATGACAATAATCCCATTTCAGCGTATTTTGAAAATCAAGTTGCCATGACTGAGGGCAACGGATCATTTCCGACTGTACCATACGCACAGACCAGGGCAGATTAGTAGCAACTTTTTTAGATTGTGCCCAGCTTGTAAAAGCAAAAAGTAAGAGCACTCCACATCCTATTAATCGACTTTTCATTTCTGATGAATTTATGTTATTCAATGATATTGTTCGAAGCAAATATAAGAGAAATCAACGTTATATATAGTGCAATTTTCGTTCATAAAGGTGTACTATTTAATAGAAAAAGGGTTCTATCTTAAAAGAGAGAAAAGGGGAGCAATGTAATAACATTACTCCCCTCCTCAATCGATTGTAACGCCTATCATATTATAAATCAGTGATAAGCTTATATTTTGGAACTAGTAATTTCATGATTGCCCAAGCAATTATGTATGCAAATGCACAGACCGTAAACATTATCATATATGCCGTTTCAGGCTTACTAGCATAAAGATCGGTGATAAAACCTGCCAAAAGTTGTACCAACACGCCACCAATACCACCTGCAAGGCCACCTATTCCGGTTACCGAAGCAATAGCCTTTTTAGGGAACATATCGGACACTGTAGTAAAGATATTTGCTGACCAAGCTTGATGGGCAGCACCCGCTATACAAATAACGCTAGTAGCCAGATACATTGAATAAGACCCGAACACAGCCTTATCACCAAAAAATTGGGTCAACAACAATAAAATAGGGAAAAAAGCGATCAGCAACATGGCTGTCATTCTTGCCTTGTATACATTCCATCCTTTACTCATAAAGAACATTGGCACGCTTCCACCGAATACACTACCGATAATAGCAATACCGAAAACAATAAATGTGGGCCACATTACTTCCTGAGTAGTCATACCAAACTGTTTTTTCAAGTAATCCGGTAACCAAAAAAGTAAGAACCACCAAATACCATCAGTCATAAACTTACCAAAGAAGAACGACCAAGTCTGTGGATATCTCAATAGCTTACTCCAAGCCACTTTCTCTTTCTTACCTTCAGCCTCAGCCTTTCTTTGCTCAGGAGTAAGTTCCACATCATCACTATGGATATAGGCAAACTCTTCAGCGTTGACTTTTCCTTTTTCTTTTAATTTCTTAGGACTATCATAAAGAAGGAACCAGAAAATTAACCACACAAGTCCAATGGCACCAGTCAATATATAAGCCATTTTCCAACCCGATGCATCACCAAAATGAATCAAACACCATGGAACAAATAAAGCGGAAATCATAGCCCCAATATTAGAACCACTATTGAAAATACCAGTTGCCAAAGCTCTCTCTTTTTTGGGGAACCATTCCGTTACCGTTTTGATAGATGCCGGGAAGTTTCCGGCTTCACCGACTCCGAATATACTTCTTATAATTACGTGCACGGACACGGAAGTGCCTACAAAAGCATTTCCTATACCGCTAATAGACCAAAGTATTAATGATAAAGCAAGACCCAATTTCGATCCGATTTTGTCAATGATCATACCTGAGAACACTGTTACACCGGCATAGGCTGCTGTGAAAAATGCAGTAACATAAGAGAACTGCGAATTAGTCCAACCAAATCCAGCCGGAGAACAAAAATATTCTTTAAGGAAAGAGATTACATTACGATCCATGTAATTAATGGTAGTAGAAAAGAAGAGCAATGAACAAATTACCCATCGGTATTTGGTCATCTTTTGATTTAAGTCATTTAATGTACTCATGTGATTGATTAATAATTAATATTTTGAGCTTCAAAAATACATATTTGCGGCTACAAAATAGTACAAATAATGCTTAAAATGTTGCATTTATTGATTTTTTCACTTTTTAGAATGAACAAAACCAGTACAATATGAAAGAATAAGATATTATGAGAAGAAATAAAACTGAAAGATTAGCTACAAGAAGGAAAGTGCTAAAATAAAAAAAGGGAAGTCTCACGACTTCCACAATTCTTCTAACCTTAAATCTAAATCTCTATGAAAAAAACGTGGTACAAAAGTAGAGTTTTATATTATACCAAGGTATTAACAAAAGATATAAAGGGCAAAATTATGCTTAAGAATTACTAAAGTCCGTGTCTATTTCTGAAATATGAGTTAACAATTTGCTATAAATAGGATCTCTTTTCATCAATTCAGGTACTCCGGTAATAAACATTTGCTTGCGTGCCCGGGTCAAAGCGACATTTAGTTTACGATCTATTAATACCCCGTTTTCTTCGGTTATATTAGAAAGATATTTTAGCTGATAGAGGCGGTTCACGCAGAAAGAATAGATAATCACATCCCGCTCACTACCTTGGAAACGTTCTACCGTGTCAATCAAGACTTCATTCAATGCAGGAATTTCCAATGCTGCTATTTCTTTACGAATCAACGCAATCTGGCTCCGATAGGGAGCAATAATACCTAAAACAGAAGGATTAAAGCCATTTTCAATACATTTTTGTTCTTCATCATCCGCCATACCATCCTTAGCATATTGTTGATAAACAGCCTTAGCCAAATGAGCTACAATAATAGCTTCGGAATGATTCACTTTTGGAGAACAGATAAATGATTCGGGAACCGAAGGAATAAACGAAACTCGGTGAAGTAATCTTTCTTCAAACACATCCTGCCCACTACTAGCTAATGTTGGAATGGAAGACTGTTGTTGATGAGGAAGACCGACTGATTTTAATCTACCTCCATAGAACGCTTTATTTGGAAACGAAGCGATCACCGGATGCATACGTCCTTGCTTACAAAGCATATCACAAGCATGAGCATTTGAAGAAACTGTTTTATACAACCTTTCGAAGAGAGAATTTTTTAAATTTACCAAACCTGCCTCTCTTAAAGAATTGTCATATATCTCACATTGTTCATCAGACTGTAGCACTACCGCCGGCAACTGCTTATAGTCTCCGATAAGTATAAATTTACCAATAGCATTTTTCCCGGCATCAGTCCGGTGGCATAGCAAACCTAGCAATTGTGGCTCGAGTATTTGTGTAGCCTCATCTATAATTGCCACATCAAAAGTTTTCAGCCTGAATATTTCTGTTTTAGAAGAAAGTGTAGCAACCGTTCCGACAAACACCGTACATTTTTGAATACGCTTCTGTACTTCACGGCGGGTAGAACATAAATCCAGAACATTTTCTATTAGATATTTTCGGTAGGCAGGCTCACAAGACAGTTCGTTACCTATGCGGATAAAGTCAAGCTCGGGAGTTATACCGACCAAAGCCTTACAAATTTCGTCGACAGCACGATTGGTATATGATAGTAATAGCAATTGTTTTTCCTCACAGTGAAAAGCTTCAACCATTCCACGCAAAGCGTGTGATGTCTTACCTGTTCCGGGAGGTCCAACCAATAAGAAAAAGTCTTTTGCTGCACGAGCCTTCAATATCACACGTTCAAAATCGTTCGTAACTGATTCTATTTTGGGATCAAGCTCCCGGTCAAACTGAGGTTCACGCTGTGCAAGCAATAAATCGCGTCTGTCTTTATTTGCTGAAAGAAAATTGGCAAGTCCATTATACATACCTCTAAATGCAGTATCCATATAGTCATGTTCAATAGCATAATAACTATTTTCAGGTAGCACGGCAATATTTTGCTGGGAAGCGCGGAGCCGGACACGTATATCGTCGTTATCCATCCGTTCTATATTGCCTTTAAACACCATTCTATTGGTCACATTATCTGTAGACTTATTCCGCTCGTACAATACAATAGCATCACCTTCACGAAAGTTCGGTAATGTCACAGGCTCTTCTATAGCCGATGAATATTTTGGTTTTAATCGAACTGTAGCACGATCTTGATCCTGTGTAGATTGTATTTCAGTCTGAAGCTGAAGATTCAAAGTCTTTTCAGCAACTGCATTTTGTGAAATCCGGGTGAGTGTGATAAAAGGTTTATGGGTTTTAGTAGCATGGCTCTCTTTAATCCGGAGATCGTATATAATTTCTCCCGCATCCAATTTTTCATCCAAAGTAGCAAGCCAAAGAGAAGATGCCCCGGTGCAACCTTCACGATCCACATCACCTGTCTTTGAAGTATAGAGCTCTTTGGTTATGAAATTATAAAGTGAATAAAAATAGCTTCGCTCCAAAGAGGAAAGCGCCTCTATACGCTCTTTAACCTTATAGATTGATGGGTAAAGATACCTTTTCCAAAGTATATTATCCAGTTGACGCTCATTCAAAACTTCCGGATCTAATTCTTCCAAACGTTCCGCAGTATAGGATATCGCATTTCTCAACTGAATGGAATATTCCGTAGCAACAATACGGTTACGAACATCCATCACACGGCGAACCATAGCCCAGGAAGAACGGGCTGGATATAACAAAGGATAACGGGTGTACAGCAAATAGGCTCTGACTTTGCGATGATCCATCCCCATGGAATATTCCAACACAGCCTGATACAACAGCATTTGCACCCTGTTATTTTCCTTAGGTTCAACCTTGCCCTGTATGGAATATTCATCGGCTTTTCCCGATTTCATTTCTATAAAGGCGGACATATCTTGCTGCATATAATCTAAACGCCCTTGCAATCCTAAAGCTTCGCAAATATATGAGGGTTCGAGCACGGCATTCGCTTTATCAAGATCATAACCGGGCATTGAAAAAGTATCCTGCACAGTAGCACGAATATGCTCGAAATGACGTTTACAGTCATCGAAAAACGCTTTTTCCTTCTGGCGATCAAGTAAGTCCGGACATGCAGCCAATTCTATGGGGTAAGTACGAAATGCCTTTTTCATACAAGCCATATAGTCAGGCTCCGTTTTCGAATGAATCCATTCATCCAAAAAGAGATTGGCAATATTACCCAACAAAAGCGGTCGCGTATTATCAGGACTCTGAAAACGCGCTAATAAATAATTAGCAGGATGATGTCCATACTCTCTAAAGCATTCAGCCAACGAACTGATATCAATCAGGTAATCAGGTTCCAGTATAATGAAAGAAGGGGTTAGAATACCATTCCGGTCAATGGAAACATCCAATAAGTTCAATTGGGCATGTTTCCATAATATTTTGCAGGTTTCACTAAACTCTTCATTAATCTGAGGAATATTATAACGAACCTTTAGAAAGTCATCGGAAATCGTTTCCGAGGGGCGTACATAAAGATATTGCTCATCCGAATATTGAAAACAGACACGCATCTGCTTTACTCTCTCACTTGTAGGAGGGTTGACAAGATAAGTTGCATCCGCCCTTGGAAGCAAATGATAAAGTTCGTCAGGAATTTCTTCACCACTTAATTTTTTAATAAAAAATGCCAGCGTTTTGGCATCCCGAAGCACAACTTCAGAAGAAAAGTTTCCTTCGCCATTCAATAGGACATTCGACGTTAACCGGACCGTATGAAGACGGTTTTGCTCGGGAACGGAAAGATTTATTTTCGACGACACGAAGCTGATACGCGCAGACAAGTCGGTGAATTGCAGGTTGCCTTCGGGAATTTGTGTGCGACAGAGGTGCTCCAATAATCCACGGAATTGGCGATATACAGGTATGAGTGGAAGATCTTTCTGCCGTATGAGGGCAGACAATAGAGCGTAATTTTCTTGTACCTCATTATTCATAGAACAAAGATAAAAGATTATCGCCTAACACTCGTCATGAGCAAAAGATTTGTAAACTAAGAAATGATATTATCGCTTTTATATCATTCCACATTTATATTTAGGGTCTCCATGAAGCGTTTGATAACTTCAGGTTTACCGGTATGTTTACCTTTATCTTCGCTTATTTTACAAGTATCATTATAAAAAGTCCATAATTCGGTGATCTTTGCCGCTACAAGTTTGATCACAATATTCATCGGTTTTACACCTTCGAAATCATTTGTAAAATGTGTCCCTATACCAAATGAGGGCTGACAATAATCTTTTGCATATTGCTGTATTTCTATAGCTGTCTCTGTATTAAGAGCATTACTAAAAGTGACTTGTTTCGACTTGGGGTCTATCCCGAACGACTTGTATTTTGCTACAATCTTTTGCAATTGCTCATAATTGTCGCCACTATCTATTCTAAGTCCTTTAAAGAGATTTGCAAAGTCTTCCGAAAAATTGAGACTGAAGATATCCCAGCCAAAACTATCATACAGATACGTTCCCAGTGCACCTCGAAAAGTGTTTCGCCACGAATTCATTGCAATATGATTGGCCATGGGAGCTCCATACATACCCCCTATTGCACAGATAAATTCGTGTGCCATAGTCCCTACCGGCAACAAATCATACTTCATAGCAAAATAGACATTGCTCGTACCTACGAATTTCCCCTCCCACTGGCGGCTATCGTAGCAATCTCTCATAGCTCTGACAACTGTGTCTTCGGCTTCAAAAGAAGCCCGCCGCCGAGTCCCGAAGTCACTGTATATACAACCCGTTTCAAGGAGACGCTGTGCCTTGGTATATGATCTTTGATAATAATCAACGTAATCAAAACGACGACATTCTCCGGTCATAATATAATAAAGTTCAGAGATAATGGCTAGGACTTTTACTTCCAATAATATCGTATCAGCCCAACTTCCTTCAAACTCCACGTGCAAATGCCCTTCTTCATCTTGCGAAACCTTTACCCATTTACGATTGAAACGATATCCTTTCAGATACTTGTAAAACCAATGAGGAATATAATAACATTTCCGAATCATGAAGTCAATCTCTTCATCGGTGATAATAACCCGCTCAAGCAAGGCAATCTGTTTCATCAATTCACAGTCAAATCCGGCAGGATATACCGTATTGTCCCTGTCGGTAAAGGAATATTTCACCTGTGCCCTGGGGAAATTGTCGATAACCGCACAGCACATTGTGAACTTGTACAAGTCGTCGTCAGTAAAATGATTAATCAGCTGTCTCATTTATATCCGTTTTCTTATCCTTTATCATCAGGATGCTCAACTCATAGAGCAGGTAAAGAGGAACCGAAACCACAGTCAATGTAAAAGGATCACCCGTAGGTGTAATAACCGCTGCCACAAAAACAATAATAATGACAGCATGGCGACGGTACTTGCGCAGAAAAGATTTATGCACAATGCCCATCAACGAAAGTAGCCAAGTGACCAAAGGTAATTCGAAAGCCAGTCCCATACAAAGAACCAGCATCATGAAATTATCAATATAGGAATTCAGAGATATTTGGTTCTCTACTTCCACACTCAACTGATAAGTGGCCAAGAAACGGAGTGTTAGAGGATAAACCATAAAATAACCCAGCAATACCCCGACGTAAAACATCACCGTACCAATCCACAATGCTTTCATAACCCCTTTACGTTCATTTGGATATAAAGCCGGGCTGATAAAACGCCAGATTTCGAAAAACAGATAAGGAGCAGCAGTAACCACCGACATCCAAAAAGCTGTGGATATCTGAATAAAGAAAGGAGCAGCCAGATTTATATTAATCAGCTTGACATGAAAGTCTTGCGTAAAGAAATCATCATCCATGTGAAAAACCTGACCTACATAACGCAAGACATCGTAAAAAACAAAGTCGTTATGGCATGGCGCCAATATCACTTTATCAAAAAGCCATGGCATGGCTATAAAATAGCCTACCGCCAACACAAACCACACCACGAGTATGCGCATAAGCACCCATCGCAGTTCATCCAAATGATCCCAAAAGGTCAGTTCTTTTTCAGCCATACTACAGAAGGATACTCAAATTGACATCATGCATAGAAAATAAATCCGTGAAGCGCGGATAATCTTATTCTTTTTTAGCTGCGTTATCAGCCGGTTTATCCAAATCTTCCTTAGCCTTATTGATTTCGTCTTTAGCTTCGTTTACACCTTCTTTAAAGCTTTTCACTCCTTTTCCAAGTCCTTTCATCAATTCCGGAATCTTTTTTCCACCGAAGAATAATAAAATGAGAGCAGCGAGAATGATCCATTCGGATCCGCTAGGCAAAAAGCCCAATAAAAGTAAATTTGTCATAGTACTTGTTCTTTAATTTGGCTACAAAAATAGAGTTTTATTATGAATGGACAACAGAAGATAGACTAAAAGTAATCAAATCACAAAAGAAAACAACAAAAGTATAGCTCTTCTCTTTTTAATCCTGAAAATAGATTCTCTTCACGCGTGTCGATATGCTTGTCAACACTTCATAAGGAATAGTACCCAACACATCGGAGAGGACTGTTATCGGCAAATGATCACCGAAGATTTCAACAGAATCCCCCTCTGCGCAATTAATATCGGTCACATCAATCATACAAACATCCATACATATATTACCCACATAGGGAGCACGCATTCCATTCACCAGACAATAAGCATGTCCGTTCCCTAAATGGCGATTCAACCCGTCTGCATATCCTATAGGTATGGCAGCTATACGCGATGGACGCTTTAACAACCCTTTGCGACTATAACCTACCGTGTCTTCGGCAGGAACATCACGTACTTGTAGAATAGTCGTACGCAAAGTACTGACATTGTTTATTATCGTATTATCAATAGGACTAACACCATATAAACCTATCCCCAAGCGCACCATATCAAGTTGTTTCTCAGGAAAACGTTCTATGGCAGCCGAATTACAAATATGCCGTATGATTTTATGGTGGAATGCAGCCTGCAAGGTTAAAGAAGCGAGATCGAACATTTCGAATTGCTGACGGGTAAAATCATCGAACTTAGGTGAATCACTACCCACGAAGTGAGAGAAAACAGAACGTGCAATGACAGCATTCTGTCCTTTCAACCGTTCAATCAGGCGAGGCATGTCTTCCGAAGAAAAGCCTAAACGGTGCATTCCGGTATCCAATTTAATATGAACAGGGAAATTCGTAATACCTTCCTTTTCCGCTTCACGAATGAGTGACTCGAGTAAATGAAAGCTATAAACTTCGGGCTCAAGGCTATAATCGAACATAGTCTTGAATGCCGTCATTTCAGGATTCATAATAATAATGCTGGCAGTGATACCCGCTTTACGTAATTCGGAACCTTCATCCGCCACAGCTACGGCTAGATAATCGACATGATGTTCTTGTAAAGTCTTGGCTATTTCATACGACCCGGCTCCGTAAGCAGAAGCTTTCACCATGCAAACCATCTTTGTCTCCTTCTTCAACTTACTCCTATAATAGTTCAAGTTGGCAATCATGGCTCCGAGGTTCACCTCGAGGATCGTTTCATGGACTTTTTTCTCTAAAAGTTCCGTCAAAGCATCAAACCCGAAACGACGTGCCCCTTTTATAAGAATGATTTCATTTTCTAAACGTAAGTCTCCATGACTGACAGCAATCAATAAGGCTTCAGTATTCGGATAGAATATCTTTTCAATATTAAAGCATGTTTCGCATGACGCAATTTCATGTCCAACACCGATAATTCGTTCGATACCACGATTGTTGACCAGCTGCGAAACCTGTCTATACAAATCAGGAGGTAACTGTCCCGTTTCCAATATATCGGAAAGGATCAAGGTACGTTTCAGTCCTTTTGACAAAGAACGACGGTACAAAAAGTCCAGTGCAATATCCAAAGAAGCGAGATCGGAATTGTAACTATCATTAATCAACAGACATCCATTTTTCCCCTCTTTGACTTCCAAGCGCATCGCTACGGGTTCAAGCTTCGCCATCCGTTTGCTAATATCCTCGGGTGAAAGCATCAGATAAACACACGCTCCGAGGCAGTTGAGTGCATTTTCAATAGAAGCTTGATCAATGAAAGGCAGAGTAAAGGTGTTTTCCATGCCCAGATAGCGATAGGATATAACAGTACAATCGTCTTGCTTCAAAACTTTGCTTATATATAAAGGGCGTTCGGCATCTTTCCGGCTCCATGCTATTTCACGAGCGCTAAGCATAGCTTGCGCCACGCAGTTACTCATAAAATCATTGTCGCCATTATAAATAATCACATCACAATCTTTGAACAAACTCAGTTTTTCCATGCATTTTTCCTGCAAAGAAGAAAAATTTTCCTGATGTGCTCCACCTATGTTCGTTAATATCCCTATTGTCGGACGAATTATAGTTTGCAATGCACGCATTTCTCCAGGCTCGGATATACCGGCTTCAAAAATGCCTAATTGTGAACTCTCATTCATTTGCCAAATGGATAACGGAACACCGATTTGAGAGTTGTAACTTCGTGGAGAACGACTAATCACATGATCAGGACTAAGTAACTGATGCAACCACTCTTTTACAATTGTTTTACCATTACTTCCGGTAATACCAATTACCGGAATTTGGAATTGTTCACGATGTAATTCCGCGAGCTTTTGCAAAGCTTTTAGCACATTGCCTACTATCAGAAAATTAGCATCTTTATAATAATCAAAACTAAAAGAATCCCGTTGAGTATCTATTGAAGTCGCTTCACTAATTACAAAATTGCGTACACCCCGCGAATAGAGATCCGCAATATATCGGGCACCATCACTACGCACTGTGGTCAAAGCAAAAAATAATGTTTCTTCGGGAAAACACAAGGAACGGCTATCTGTCAATAGCCAGTCAATAGTTGCAAGCGTGTCCCCCACACGTTGTGCACCTATCCTTTCGGAAATTGATTCAATCGTATAAGACATATTTCTCTCTCGTTTTGAAAATCTAAGTACGGATATTTTTTATTAAGTCGATCTATTTTTAACACAATTTGTCCTAAAAAACTTTTATACTGGAACGACTCCGGATGGAAAGGTTTATGTTGCAAGGCCTTACGTATATTCTCACTTTCATTCATAATTTCTAACGATTCGGTTGCTATACAATATTCTATAAACTTCTCCCAAACATACTTTACAGCAAAGTTCGACGGATGTACCATGTCTTCGGCATAAAAGCGATAATCGCGCAGTTCATCAAGAACTATTTCATAAGCTGGGAAATAGCTGATATTCTCGGAAAATTTTTCTTGAAGGGTATCTATAGCTAACAATAAAGTCGATTTGCTGAGTTGGTTTTGATGCATTCCATCACGCACATGACGAATGGGACTTACCGTGAAAAGAAGCTTTAAAGATGGATTTATCAGTTTCAATTCGGCTATTAGTGAAGTATAATCTTCCACAATCTCTTCTACCGAAAGTTTACGGCGGGTAAACAAAGTTTCGGGTTGTTTATGGCAGTTGCTGGCAATATTGCCATTATCTTTCTGTTCATACACCCATGCCGTGCCAAAAGTAATCAACAAATAGTGCAACGAATCCACTCTTTGGTGTGCCTGGTTTATACGATCATTAATACGGAACAAAGTTTCTTCAATGCCGGATGAAGAAAAATCTCCATGATGCATGGCACTGTGCCAGCAGTCCCCATAGAAGAACAAATCATCTTTGCTATATGTCTTACCTGCCATTATCTCACGCAAAGCTGTGGAAATGGAAGCCGGATTATAAAGTACTCCGTAAGGATTTACATCACAACGGAATTTAGCATCATTAAGCAAGCGCCCGATGTGCGTTGCAAAACAAGAGCCCATCAACAAGAGTTCATCAGCATGGGTCATACGGGAAAAGGCGACGGGAAATTCCACTGGAGTAGTCAGGTTCATAGGCAACTTGTATTTTCTATAATACAGAATGATTTTATATCATGCGAATATAGCAAAATCCATTCACTTCCCAACAATATATTAACTGCAATAGCAATAAGCCGTAGAATAGATCGAAATGTAATATAAGTTTTTAAAAGTAGTTCTTTTAAAACTTACATTGCCCAATGCTTTATATAAATGGAAATTAAACAGAAAAGACTTGTTTCAAAATCCTTGTTATTAATTACTTTTGCAGAAGACTTTTTGTAATATGAAAAAGATATTTTCTTTAACCAGAATCTTTATTCTAATATTCACACTCTTTACGCAAAATAGTGTAAATATTTTTATCAACGTATGGAGAGACAAGTACTCAAAAAAGATTACAGGTTTATCACATCATGGAAACTTGCGTAATGTCCAACTACAAATACTCTCAACCCTTTACATATTGAAAGGACTTCGCAAATTTCACCTTAATAAAGGTTTGGGGAACATCTACTTTTCATCAATACCTGCACTCGAAATAGCAAATAATTAATCTTATTAATAAATCAAGATGAAACCACTATTGCTTTTCCTTCTATTACTCTCTCCCCTAACAGCCTTTGCCACGCCGCAAAACATTGCTCCGTGTGCCAAAGTTACCTGTTCGTCGGCAATCTCCCCGGAATACGAAGTAGCGCATCTTATCGACGGTGTATCCCGAGTTTTAAACAAAAATGAATGGCGCTCTAACAGCCAGCTCGACACACGCGGAAGAGTCCGTCCATTCCCATGGTTCCAATTGGATTGGGATAGCGCGGTATACGTAAATAAAGTAATTCTATACGATAGAGTTAGTGAGGAAAGCCATACGGCAGCCGGTACACTGATCTTTAGCGACGGTAGCAGTATCACCGTCAATCAGATTGCAGACAACGGTGCCCCCAAGGTGGTTGAATTTTCCCCGAAAAAAGTCCAGTGGATTCGCTTTCAGGCAACTGATGGAGAAGGTACCAATCTGGGATTATCCGAAGTAGAGGTTTATCCTTCACCTGAGTCATATCAAAATTATGTTTCGTGGGTGAACCCTTACATAGAGACAGCTAAGGGCCGCTACTTCTTCTTTGTGACCGGTAGCCTGCCTTTCGGCATGATTAGCGCCGCTCCTCTAACCCGGAATATTAACCAGGGCGGTGGTGGATATAATTACAATTCAACCCGCATCTTGGGTTTTCCACAGATACACGACTGGATGATTTCGGGTCTGAACGTGATGCCGGTAAGTGGAGAAGTTGAAACGGGAGATGGCGAAAAAGGTTGGAGTTCTCCGTTCTCACACGATGGAGAGATAGTACAACCGGGCTATCATCGCCTCTATCTGGACAGATATCAGCTTTGGGTAGAACAAACAGTAACAGAAAGAGTAGGGTTTTATCGTTTGACTTATTCTCATGACACATCAGCCAAAGTTTTGCTAGGCCTGGGAGGGCATATCTCTACTTCTACGATGATTAATGCACACGCATATAAAGTAAATGACACTGAAATAGCAGGCTATTTTGATACAGCAGGGCGTGTATGGGGAGGAGTAGACGTGGGAAGAGTCTATTTTGTGGTACGCTTCAACCATCCTTTCCAGAATTTAAACAGCTGGCTTGGAAACAAAAAAGAGCATAACATTAAGCAGATGCAAGGTTCTCCTGACTTGATCGAAATACCCGGCTCTTCTTTCAAGCAATCACTAACAGCAGGAATGGAAGCCGACTTCGGACAAATGGAGGCCGGCGGGCAATTATTGATGAAAACTTCAGTTTCTTTTGTAAGTGTGGATAATGCGCGTGAAAATATCGATAAGGAATGTGCTCAATGGAGTTTCGACGAAGTAAAAAAGAATTCATTCGATACTTGGAACGATTGGTTAGGCAAAATTGAAGTAAAAGGCGGTAGCCCCCAACAACGAATTAAATTCTATACAGACTTATGGCATGTACTACTAGGTCGTCACAAGATAGACGATTATAACGGTGCCTATCCCGACTATCTGACAGGAGGCAAACGTATTGGGACGAAGACCCGTATTCACACAATAGGTCCACGCTACCAAGCCCGGATGCTTCCTAAAGACTCAAAAGGTAATGTAAAGTTCCACATGTACAACTCCGATGCCTTATGGCTGACTCAATGGAATCTGAACATACTTTGGGGACTAGCTTATCCTTCTGTACTCGATGAGTTTTCAGCTTCCTTTCTCCAATATGACAAAAATGGAGGGTTATTGCCTCGCGGACCTTCCTTAGGTTCTTATACCTATATCATGACAGGATGCCCTGCCACTCCGCTTATCACAAGTGCCTTTCAACGGGGACTCTATAAAAAGTGGCAACCCGCCGAAGGATATAAGGCTATGAAAAAAAACCATGAAAAGGGAGGTATGCAAGCTTTCGATATGAATGATGAGCTGGATTTCTACATCAAGCACGGTTATTGTCCTAATGAAGCAGGACTTACCATACAATGGAGTTTTGAAGACTGGACTTTAGGACAGATGGCCAAGACTTTGAAAAAGTATAAAGATGAAAAATATTACACCAAACGAGCCACCGGATGGCCGGCTTCTTTCCACCCGGGTATAGGCTTAATAATGCCAAAGAAGGCAGATGGTGAGTGGTTGCATACCAATCCAATGTCCGAAGAAGGATTTGTGCAAGCCAATGCTTGGCAAGCTACATTCGGATTGTCGCATGACATCCCGAAATTAGCTCAAATGATGGGTGGAAGCGATAGCCTGGCCTCTAAACTTAATTATGCCTTCGAACAATCGACTGGCAAAAACTTCCTATTCGGGCGTATCAGCTATGCCAACCAACCCGGTTGTTCTTCGGCCCACGTATTTGCCCATGTAGGTAAACCTTGGATGACTCAATATTGGGTGCGCCGCGTATACGATCAAACTTATAGTTATATCACTCCCGAAAGAGGTTATACCGAAAATGATGAAGATCAGGGACAGATGGGAGGTGTCAGCGCTTTAATGGCTCTTGGATTATTCAGTCTGGACGGTGGTTCTTCGAGCCTTCCCTGTTATGACATCACTTCTCCCCTTTTCGACGAAGTGACTATTCATTTGGATGGCAATTACTATAAAGGAAAAACCTTTAAAATCGTGACATACAACAATTCCAAAGAGAATTGCTACATTCAGAAAGCTGCACTGAACGGAAATCCGTATAATTCTTATCAATTGTCCCATTCTGCTTTTGCCAATGGCGGAAAGCTGGAATTGTGGCTCGGTAACATACCTAACAAAACATGGGGCAAATAGCCCCATGTTTTAACTTTTACCAGTGAAACTCTACGGAAACTCCTTCCGTAGAGTTTTCAAATTCTATCAAATAAGTGTGACTCCGCACATTCCAGCTCTCAACATTGAAAGTTTCCCGCCCGTTAATCTTGACACTCTTCGGGCATTCAGGAAGAAGTACTCTCGAAACATTAGTTGTTTCAGCCGGACTCTTAGCTACATAGCTATAACTATTTTTAGCTCTTTGTTCATTATATTCTTTACTGGCCGACGCCAATACCTGAGCGTGGCTCTTATTTTTCACACGCTCCACATTCAACAATAGTGCTTGTTCTCCCGGATAGACCTTTTTCGAATCGTATACAGGTAGCTTGGGATCAAACAAATCAATTAAGCAACCTTTCACTTCATACGGGGTTTTACTCACGCTTTCTTTCAGAACCGCAGCTAAATCGTATACGCCTCTTTGCAAATAGAAATTGTTTTTAGACACCAGCTTACCGGCTTTAGCATTTTGCTCGTACATACGTTTTACCAAACCTACAAACATCTGGTCACCTCCTTCTTTTAACACATAATCTTTAGGATCGGTACGTACAATATATACAGTACCTTTACCGTATTTATATTCCCCTTCCTGAGGTGTACCGGAAAGTCCCATCAGTTGGAATAAGTGAGCAGATGGCGTTTCATATTTGTTACCTTCGGTATTCCACCATTCTCTGACAGTCTGGAAGGGGTCTTTATCAGTTCCACTAAAAATCAGCACCCCACCTTTTTTCACCCATTCAGCTATATATTGGTGAGCCTTTGCAGCCAGTGGCTTCATATTTGAATAAGACATCAGCAATACTTTGGTATCAGCCAATGATTCTTTATACTCCAAGTTTTCGATATGAACCGTTTTAACAGGCACTCCCCTTTTCAGAAGAGGCAAAGCCTGACCATAGAAATTGGACAACTGGGGGTCGTCATATCCTTTATGAACAGGAAACCGCTGAAACATTAATGAATTCGCCATTAATACGCTGACTCCACTACTACCCGTTAGTTTATTATTTGACAAAGGCATTTTGCCTAGCGCATTAATCATTACCTGCATCTGCGTGGAGTAAAAACGGGGAATACGCTCTTTCTGATTACTGTTGGCACTGGTGCGGTATAATCCTTCATAGATTCTTTCGGGCCAAGGCATTACTTCATAATTGGCAATATTTGGATAAAGCAACTGAGCCGTGAAAGTAGCCTCATAATTCTTCTTATAATCGCTCCAGTCACGAGGCCAGTCTTCTATCGGATCAGTCAAGAAGAACATCTTTCTTCCCGTAGGAGCTGTCATAGACTCCATGGAACCATATTCCAGATAAGCTGTTTCAAAGACTCTTTCCTGCATCTTCCCATTATAGTAATTGGGCTCACGCGAGGTTCCGGTCCATACTTGTGCGATGTATCCGTCGACACAAGGTAGCGACGCCAGACTTGCTTCGGGGCTGACAATCATCCACTGAGAATAATTCACTAAAGAATGTGTCGGAACATAACATTTCACATCCACTCCCTTTGTCTTGCCATACTCTTTAGCAAAGGTAAAAATCTCCTTTAAAGCATTGTAATATAAATGATATTTCAGTTTACTCGACAAATAAGTATTCTCGGGAGATTCATGTTGAGGTCGCCACGGAAAGCCATAATATTTCTCCCATTCTTTTTTAAATGCTTCGCTATATCCGGCTCTTGCCCAAAACTCAGGCTCTTCCATAAAGATACTATGAACACCTGCGTCAATCACTCTTTTAATATGCTTTTCCTTCAGGTAATTCAAAAAGTTTTCTGACGGAACAATGTAAGGAACCATGTGTCCATGCCAGATAGTATCACCTTTTTGAGTGACCTGTCCTTCATCCAAATGCCACTTGCCATCCCACTTACCCGTAAAGTAATCCTGATATTCGCCCCAGGCAATACCAGTCATGAAATGAACGATATATCCTTTCTCTTTCCAAGATTTAACCCGTTCTTCAAAAGAAGGTCTCTTTGATTTATCCGAAGGATTACCTCCCACACCATATACCATTACTGCTTCCGCGCGATTGTCAATGGTAGGCCTCCACTCCCGTGAAGTTTGGAAAGTGGTTTTCACACCATCTGTGTGCTGAGCATGGACAAAAGCCGTCACCCCAAGAAGCAACAGACCGGTCATTAAATAGTTGCACTTCATATATCTGTATTTTTGTGTTATTAGATCAAGTTAAGCTCACTCTATAAGGCAAAAGCAGTCAAATAAAATATCCTAATATTTACCTGCTACGCCATAATAAAGACCTTACACTCAGGTCGAGACAAAAATACGTTTTTCATTCGGAGTTTTCCTACTTTACCATATATTCTTTACTCGCAAGCAAATAATTACTACCACAAAGCTGAGTCATTAATGCCCTTGTGCTAAAACCATTTCTATTTCGTTCACAGTAGCATCTTTCAATAATACTGTTTTATTTTGATCTAACAAATATAGAGTGGGTATTGCTTTCAAATCATATAAATTCTGATTTCGAATGGAGAGTTTTTTATCATAGCCACATATCCACTCTTTGGGGAAAGCATTCAAATGCCTTTGCCATTCTGCAAGATCTTCGTCGGGGTAGACTGAAAGGATGGCGAGTTTTTCCATATTAATATTCCGGGTGATAACAACTGAACCTTTTAAAGCTTCAATAGTCTCTTCACAGGCATGACAACCGGGATTATTTATGAATAAAATAGTATACTCCGATTTAATGTCATAAAGAGTCTTATTTTGCCCCGAAGATAAGGTGTAGCGGAAATTAGTCGCCCGCCTTCCTATTCTGTTTTTCTCCGCCATTTTCCGGCGTTCTTGCGGTCTGATTTTTTCAATATCACTTAGCAACGGCGAATTTAACATTGCATCTAAAACAGAAATGTATAATTCTTCATTTCGCATGGGTGAATTGGGATCGTAAAGATACTTATCAGCCATTTTTGTGAAATAGTCATATACCTTTTTATTTGCTTCAGCTTTTTTGAAGAACTTGGATATTGATTTTTGTGCTGTAGGCACAGGTGCGGTTTTAAGAAAATCAAGATAATCCACCCACGCCTGCTCTCCGATTTCCGGCCGGTGAATAGAACTGGTATCTGCAAAGTTAAAGTTATCCCAATAATGCTCCGATAGATAGTTACCACGCGCTTCGGGGGTTTGAAGGGTTGACGGTATTACCGGCAGCTTAAACAATTTCGTAGGATTTTGAGCTGTTTTGCTTTGTCCTTTGTCTTTGTCATGACTGTTGTTGGATGAACAACAAACAGTTATAAGTAAAATAAAAAATACAAGATAATGTTTCATCGCGGCTATAAATATATATTTTAGATGAAGGTAAGAAATATATCGATAATTTATAATATTTCCCACCTTCTCTTTTTAAGAAAAAAACAATTCATTCTTTTTTTTAACTGGCAGCAGATTAAATTCTTTATTGAGACAGCCAACCCGGACCAAATTCGTGAAGCAAACGATTTTGTTGTTTTATTTATTGTATTTATCACCTAAAAGAACTACTATTGCATAATACTGTATTTGAAACTGCAACAAAGTAATTATACATCTGTATATAAATTACCTATGCTTATTTAAGTAAAATCTTAAACTTCTACCATGTTTGATACAAAAAGAGAAATTTGCATTTTTTGGTTTCGCCGGGACCTGAGATTAGAAGATAACGCTGCTCTTTTTAGGGCTTTGACAAGCGGATACCAAGTATTACCAATATTTATTTTTGATAAAAATATTCTCAATCAATTTGAAAAAGGGAAAAATGCTCAGGTAGAATTTATCCATAAGCAATTAATTTCGCTGAAAACAAAACTACAACGTTTGAATAGCTCTATAATTGTAACACATAGCACTCCCTGCGAATTTTTCAAACAAATCACAGATAATTATTCTGTAAAAGCCGTATATGCGAATGAAGATTATGAGCTTTTGGCACGTAAAAGAGATGCTGAAATAGAAAGACTGTTGAATGCAAAAGAAATTCAATTTCATACCTGTAAGGATCAGGTAATATTTAGCAAGGACGATATTTTAAAAGACGATGGTGCACCATATACCGTATTTACTCCCTATAGTAGAAAATGGAATAGTTGCTTCAAACCCGAGCATATCATACCATATAATTGCGAAGTATACTTTAATAATTTTGTACACTTTGAATATCCGGACTGTCCCTCATTATCTGAATTGGGGTACGAAAGTAGTCGTATAACTTTCCCTAGTAGTGAAATCAATGAGCAGCTTATACAGAATTACAACATTTATCGCGACTATCCTGCTCTCGAAGCAACATCTCGTTTGAGCATACACCTTCGATTTGGCACAATCAGTATCAGAAAACTGGTTTCCAAAGCATACAAGCTTAGCGATATATTTCTGAACGAACTGATATGGCGTGAATTCTATTTTGCCATCACATGGCATTTCCCTCACATTGCCGATGGATATTCGTTCAAAAGAAAATATGATGATATAGCTTGGCGAAACAATGAAGATGATTTCAAGGCATGGTGTGAGGGCAAAACCGGATATCCATTTGTAGATGCCGGAATGCGCCAACTCAATGCTACCGGATTTATGCACAATAGGGCAAGAATGATTACCGCATCGTTTTTAGCAAAACATTTATTAATTGATTGGCGATGGGGAGAGCACTACTTTGCGAATAAGTTACTTGATTTCGATTTCTCGGCAAACAATGGAGGATGGCAATGGGCTGCCGGAAGCGGATGCGACGCAGCTCCTTATTTCAGAATTTTCAATCCTGAACTGCAAGCATTGAAATTTGATAAAGACGGAAAATATATACAGAAATGGATTCCCGAAATCAATACCAACAAGTACCCCAAACCTATAGTCGACCACGACTTTGCTAGAAACCGAGCATTGGAGGTATACCAAAAAGCATTGAAAGATTAAGAGAGTTATTCGCTCTCTACAATTACGGGGCAATAAAAAGGTCGATGCTGATACTTTACTAAATTCTTCTACACCCCAATATTATGAACCATCCCTCTAAAGATAAAAGCGTGAAAAGGAAACAACATATACCAATATAGCCTTCCCCACAGCCCTAACGGACGAAAGGTTGCTGTTTGCACGAGTTCATTATTGGAAGTGACTTTAAATTCGAGCCATGCTTCGCCGGGCAGTTTCATTTCAGCATAGAGCAATAATCGCTTTTGTTTCTTACTTGCCAATAAGACTCTCCAAAAATCAAGAGATTCACCCGCACTTATTTCAGTATCATTTTTACGCCCGCGGCGTATGCCGATACCTCCTACCAGTTTATCAGCAAACCCACGCAAATTCCAAAGCCAATCGGCATAATACCAACCATGTCTTCCTCCTATCTTCCAAATGTTTTGCAGAGCAAGTTCAGGGTTCTCTAATTGCACGATTTGCATATTTTTCAGACATCCCATGGTCGGTACGGTAATATGGGCATCTATCCCATCGTTCAACGTGCGGCTCGAAAGAGCATCAGTCCAACTCGATAAAACCCTGTTTTGATCTATTTTATCAAAAGCCATCTTTATAGCTTCTTTGTAGGTAATGGGCTGTATGCCTAATAATTCATTTAACTTATTTGGTTTACAGATGACTTCCACTTTCATACTTTTTACCAGATTCTGAGCCAGTGAGAAATTAGTGGAAGTAACAAGATAAAGCCAATAGGACGAAAGTTTAGGTGTCATGACAGGGACAACAAAAATAGACCGTTTAAGTCCTCTGACCTGGGCAAACAGCAATAGCATTTCTTTGAATGTAAGTATGTCGGGCCCTCCGATATCGAAACTCTGACGGTAAGTCTCTTTCAGTAAAGGAACGCGCGACAGTATTTGAATGACATTGCGTATTGCTATCGGCTGGCACTTGGTCTTGAGCCAACGGGGAGCAATCATTACAGGCAATTTCTCGACCAAATCACGCATTATTTCGAAAGATGCACTCCCTGAACCTATAATAATACCAGCTCTCAATGTAGTCAACGGAATCTTACCTGCAAATAAAATTTCTTCTACATTTTTTCTCGATTGCAAATGTTTTGATAAATGCTCGTCATTCACTATGCCACTTAAATAGATAATATGTTGCGCTTTGGTTTTTTCCAAGGCGCAGACAAAGTTATGAGCCGACTGCTTTTCCATAGATAAAAAATCGCCCGAAGGGGAAGCCATGGAATGGATCAGGTAATAAGCCGCATCAATGTCATCGGGTATAAGTGATAAAGTATCAGGCTTCAGAAAGTCAACCTGGATAGCTCTTACCTGTTCTTGCCATTCGGCTACAATATGGAATCTTTTAGTATCCCTTACACAACAAACGATATTATGCCCTTGATCAACAAGCACATAAAGGAGACGTTGAGCTATGTAACCGGTAGCACCCGTTAATAATATTTTCATAATTAAAATGTATTAATCCTAGGTTGGTAGTACCCTTTATTACTACATTGACGTAAGGGATTAGAATTCGGTCTCCTGTATCTATAACTATTCCTTTTAACGAATGCTTCTGCTTAGCAAAAGCACTGATACCTGAAAGTAATATAAATCCTACTAAAATAGTTTTTATAAATACTCAAAAACGAATCATTTTAAACTCACAAATAAAACGTTTGAACAAAGAAATAAGTTCACAACACGTTTATTGGAGACAATAAGCATATAAGAATTTTATGACAAAAAAAGCACGTTCTTTCATCAGGTATATTTCTCTTTATTTAAGTATAATAAAATGATAAAAATAAATGGAAAACATTCTATAATCCTAGTTGTTAGTATAGATGCCAATCCCCGCAATAAGAAGATAATCACCTTAAAAATAATATAACATGAAATTTTTTATTGACACAGCCAACCTGGACCAAATTCGTGAAGCAAACGATTTGGGCGTATTGGACGGAGTAACTACAAATCCTTCATTAATGGCAAAAGAAGGTATTAAAGGCGTAGAAAATCAGCAAAAGCACTATTTAAAGATCTGCAGCATAGTAGATGGAGATGTCAGTGCCGAAGTTATTGCAACGGACTATGAAGGCATGATTCGCGAGGGGGAAGAACTTGCCGCTCTGCATAAAAACATTGTGGTGAAAGTTCCCTGCATTGAGAATGGTATCAAAGCAATCAGGTACTTTGCCAAGAAAGGGATTCGTACAAACTGTACGCTGGTGTTCTCAGTCGGTCAGGCCTTATTGGCAGCAAAAGCAGGTGCGACATACGTTTCTCCATTTGTAGGACGTCTTGACGACATTTCCAGCGACGGAATAGAGTTGGTTCGAAAAATAGTAGACATGTATGCCACATACGGCATGAAAACACAGGTATTGGCCGCTTCAATTCGTAGCACGCAACATATCATTCAATGCATAGAAGTCGGTGCCGATGTGGCGACTTGCCCGCTTTCCGCCATCAAAGGACTATTAAAACACCCACTTACGGATAGCGGATTGGCTACTTTTCTTGCCGATTATAAGAAAGTAAACGGATAAAAGTAGTTATTTAGGTCAATATTCAGCTCTTTTTTACGACTCTTTTAAGGCTTGTTTAGGGCTGCTTTATCTCTAAAAGCACTCTGCTTTTACCCTTTTATCTTACTTCATTATTCACACTTAATTCCTTACATATTGCTTGCCCACAACTGTGGTTCATGTTACCCACAGTTGTGGGTAACATGAACCACAGTTGTGAAGCACGTGAGTCACAGTTGTGGGTAAACAGTATAGATGCGCTATTGATAAAAAACAAAATGGGTATAATACGAAAAGAAAGCAGCATTATAAGGGATAAGAAGTATATCCGGCACATGTTTAGATGTAAGATCATACAGTTATAAATATAGACTAATAACAAAGAGATATTTAGTAAAAACAACCGGCTAAAATGAGTATAAAACAGTGGGTGCAATTAAATTTAATTGCACCCTGCTGTTTCGCTTAATTACACCCTTGTAACGTTCATTATATCAAGTCATTAAGTCAATTAGTGCAATTGGTGCAATTAAAATACGCAAAAAAACCATAGGGGAGAAACAAAGTGAAATGGATTGGGAATCCATACAAACATGCCAAAAAACATATGAAATAACATAACCATCTCTTTTCTTTTGCTATTTTTGCAGTTTGTAATCTCTATTACGGGAATGAATAAAGAATTAAGTGCATATAACTTGCTAAATTCCATTTCCTATCCTGAAGACCTGCGCCAGCTTAATGTGGAACAACTTCCGGAAGTATGCAATGAATTAAGGCAAGACATTATAAAAGAACTTTCGTGCAACCCTGGGCATTTCGGTGCCAGCTTGGGTACAGTAGAATTGACTGTTGCTTTGCATTATGTGTTCAACACTCCATACGACAGGATTGTATGGGATGTCGGACATCAGGCTTATGGGCATAAAATACTTACGGGAAGACGGGAAATATTTTCGACCAACCGTAAATTCAAAGGTATCCGTCCTTTTCCTTCACCCGAAGAAAGTGAATATGATACTTTCACTTGTGGACATGCTTCCAACTCCATTTCCGTGGCTTTGGGCATGGCGGTTGCCGCTGCGCAAAAAGGTGAAACCGACCGACACGTTATAGCAATCATCGGTGACGGGTCAATGAGCGGCGGACTAGCTTTTGAAGGGTTGAACAATGCTTCATCCACTCCGAATAACATGCTCATCATCTTGAATGATAATGACATGTCGATAGACCGTAGTGTAGGTGGAATGCAGCAATATCTACTTAATCTCACCACATCGAACCGCTATAATATTCTTCGTTTTAAAGCTTCCCGACTGCTTTTCAAAATGGGGTTATTAAACGAAGAGCGCCGCAAAGCTTTAATCCGGTTTGCCAATAGCTTGAAATCGATTGCTGCTCAACAGCAAAATATCTTTGAAGGAATGAATATTCGTTACTTCGGCCCGATAGACGGACACGACGTTAAGAACCTCGCCCGTATTCTGAAAGGTATAAAAGATATGAAAGGTCCCAAGATCCTTCATTTGCATACTACAAAAGGAAAAGGCTTTGAACCTGCCGAGAAGAATGCTGCAATCTGGCATGCTCCCGGAAAGTTCGACCCTTGTACCGGAGAACGTTATACACCGGATACCCACGATCAGCCACCACTTTACCAAGATGTGTTTGGAAAGACATTGGTGGAACTTGCGCAGAAAAATCCACGGATAGTCGGTGTCACTCCTGCCATGCCGACAGGCTGCTCGATGAACATCTTAATGAAGGAAATGCCCGATAGAGCTTTTGATGTGGGTATAGCCGAAGGTCATGCTGCTACTTTCTCCGGAGGAATGGCGAAAGAAGGTATGCAACCTTTCTGCAATATCTACTCTTCATTTTTACAGCGGGCTTATGATAGTGTTATTCACGATATAGCTATTTTGCGACTTCCCGTTGTGTTATGCCTCGACCGCGCAGGTTTGGTGGGCGAAGACGGACCTACACATCATGGTGTGTTCGACTTGGCTTACCTCCGACCGATACCCAACCTGACTATCTCCTCTCCTATGGACGAGCATGAGTTGCGCCGGTTGATGTATACCGCACAGCTACCGGATAAAGGACCATTCGTCATAAGATATCCCCGGGGAAGAGGACAATTGAGGGAATGGATATGCCCATTCGAGGAAGTTCCTGTAGGTAAAGGAAGAAAACTGAAAGATGGAAAAGATATGGCTGTTGTGTCCATCGGACCAATAGGGAATGCTGCATCCAAAGCTATTAAACGTGCCGAAGCCGAAAAAGGCATATCGATCGCCCATTACGATTTGCGGTTTTTAAAACCCTTAGACGAAGACATGCTAACAGAAATCGGCAAGACATACTCTCGCATTATCACCGTAGAAGACGGTGTGATAAAAGGAGGCATGGGAAGTGCAGTGCTGGAGTTCATGGCTGATCACGGTTACACCCCGCAAATCACACGCATTGGTGTACCGGATAAGTTCATAGAACATGGTACCATACCTGAACTGCATCACTTATGCGGAATGGATGAAGACGGTATATTAAAAGTAATCATGACGTGAAAATTATCATTGCCGGAGCCGGGGCAGTCGGAACGCATCTCGCAAAATTACTGTCCCGTGAAAAGCATGACATCATCCTAATGGATGAGAACGAAGAGAAATTGAGTACACTAGGTTCCAATTTCGATTTGATGACCGTAGTAGCCTCTCCTACTTCGATTAAAGGACTTAAGGAAGTTAGGACTGACAAAGCCGACTTATTCATTGCCGTAACACCCGACGAGAGTCGCAATATTACCGCCTGCATTTTAGCTCATAATCTAGGTGCACACAAGACGGTCGCCCGCATTGATAACTACGAATACCTAGAACCTAAAAACAGCATCTTTTTCAAAAACCTAGGCGTAGACTCTCTGATTTATCCGGAGATGCTTGCAGCTAAAGAAATCGTATCTTCCATAAAAAGAAGTTGGGTCCGCCAATGGTGGGAGTTTTGTAACGGTTCACTTATATTGATAGGGGTCAAGATGCGCGAGAAAGCGGAAATACTGGATATGCCCTTATATCAGATCAGCAATTCCGATAAGCCCTATCATGTCGTTGCCATTAAACGTGGAAATGAGACACTCATCCCCAGAGGAAATGATATACTCAAACTCTATGACATCGTATATTTCACCACCACACACGAGTACATTCCATATATTCAAAAGATTGTAGGTAAAGAAGATTATGCTGATGTACGCAATGTAATGATAATGGGAGGAAGTCGCATTGCTGTTCGCACAGCCGAATATGCTCCGGACTATATGCAGATTAAGGTGGTGGAACAAGATCTCAACCGCTGCAACCGGCTCACCGAGCTTTTGGATGACAAAACAATGATTATCAATGGAGACGGTCGTGACTCTGATTTGCTTCTGCAGGAAGGAGTGAAAAGAACGGAAGGATTTGTCGCCCTCACCGGGAACTCGGAAACCAACATTCTAGCCTGCCTTGCAGCCAAGCGCATGGGAGTAAGGAAGACCGTTGCGGAAGTGGAAAATATTGATTACATAGGAATGGCGGAGAGCCTTGATATTGGTACGGTGATCAATAAAAAGATGATTACTGCCAGCCATATCTACCAGATGATGCTGGATGCCGATGTAAGTAACGTAAAATGCCTGACCTTCGCCAATGCCGACGTAGCGGAATTCACTGTGAAAGAGAAATCATTCATCACCAGACACATGGTGAAAGACCTCGGATTACCGAAAGGAACAACTATCGGAGGACTGGTAAGAAATGGCAAAGGTATTGTTGTAACCGGAAACACTCAGATAATGGCGGGAGATCACGTCGTTGTCTTCTGCCTAAGCATGATGATCAAAAAGATTGAGAAATATTTCAATTAACAGTTGAAATGATTAATATCAAAACTATAACTCGGATTATAGGCATTCTATTACAATTTGAGACTGTAATGCTATTACTCTGCTCACTTGTATCTTTTCATTTCGGTGAAAATGACCTCACGGCGTTTCTTTTTTCAGCCGGCATCACTGAAATAGTAAGCATCTTATTATTAATTCTTGGCAAAGGTGGAAGCCGTCAGTTAGACAGACGTGACGGATATGTATTGGTAACTTTTGCTTGGATTGCATTCTCCCTGTTCGGGATGCTTCCATTTTACATAAGCGGATACGTACCGAATATAACCAATGCTTTTTTCGAATCAATATCCGGTTTCACCAGTACCGGAGCCACCATTATCGATAACATAGAAGCACTGCCTCACGGACTCCTCTTTTGGAGATCCATGACATTGTGGATAGGAGGATTGGGAATAATCATGTTCACAATAGCAATCCTGCCATTGTTTGGAATTAGTGGACTCTTGGTCTTTGCAGCAGAAGCCAACGGACCGGTACATGATAAAATCCACCCACGTGCAGGTGTCACCGCACGATGGATATGGTGCCTCTATACCGGTGTAACAGCTCTACTCTTTACGTTGTTAATGTTTGGCGGTATGAACTGGTTCGACAGCATTTGCCATGCATTCTCAACAAGTGGTACCGGAGGTTTTTCTACAAAGCAGACAAGCATCGCTTACTATCACTCGCCCTATATAGAATATGTACTTTGCATTTTCATGCTAATTTCCGGTATTAACTTCACGCTTCTACTACTGGTGATTAATAAAAAGTTTCAAAAACTAATACACGATACAGAATTTCGCTTTTATATATCATTAATTGCTATCAGCACATTTATTATTACAACTTTACTTCATTATAATGGAAGCTCAACATTAGAAGAGTCTCTCAGAAAAGCTTTATTTCAAGTTATCTCCCTGCTAACTTCTACCGGTTTTTCGACAGAAGACTACACTTCATGGTTGCCCATTACAGGCGGTATATTAACTATACTCATGATCATAGGTGGATCTGCAGGAAGTACTAGCGGAGGAATAAAATGTATCCGCATGATTATACTTGCCAAAATTTCACGTAACCAGTTCAGACGCATTCTCCACCCCAATGCCGTTTTACCGATACGGATAAGTAAGCAAGTGATATCTTCGCCAATACAATCGACTGTACTTGCATTTTGTTTTCTATATATCGCCATTATAATTATAGCCACACTACTTTTAGTTAGTATGGGCATAGGTTTTGAAGAATCCATAGGTTGTGCAATTTCCAGTTTAGGGAATATCGGTCCCGGACTAAGCGACTTCGGTCCGGCATACTCATGGAATGCGCTTCCTATTGCTGCAAAATGGTTGCTATCTTTCTTAATGCTACTAGGTCGTCTGGAGCTTTTCACCGTTCTTCTGCTTTTCACTCCGGAATTCTGGAAACGAATTTGATTTAGGATAAAAAGTGCTAAAATTGTATTTTTGTCAACTCGATATGCCAAAATAAGGAAGATAAATTATATATTTGCCCACCGAAAGAGAAAAATGGTCGTATGAGACAGTACATTGAACATTGTATGTTAGCCTTATTTACCATACTACAGTATAAAAGACGTAGTGTGAAAAAGCCAGCTTCATACACATTTTCAACGAACAAACAGTTTTCTTATTCTTGCTCCACATTCGGGGTATTGTCCCTTTCTCTAGCCTACTGCAGTAAAAACACATGCTTGGAAAGAGAAAAGGTATCATTAATAAATCAAAATCAAATTAGCAAGAGTCATAAACTTGCTGATAGTTATGCCGGATGATATTCTGTAAAGTTTTTATCCAGCATATCAGTTTAATATACATCTAAAAGATAATTAGATTTATGAACTTTACTTTGCTAGTGACCGTCCTGTTGACGGCAATCGCTTTCGTGGGTATTGTTATCGCTTTATCAAAAGCGATCTCACCGCGTTCGTACAACCCACAGAAAATGGAAACCTATGAATGTGGAGTCCCTACCCGTGGTAAATCGTGGATGCAATTCAGAGTGGGTTATTACCTGTTTGCCATCTTGTTTCTGATGTTCGACGTGGAAACGGTATTTCTGTTCCCTTGGGCAGTGATCACACGCGATTTGGGCGTATCGGGACTTATCAGCATTTTATTTTTCTTATTCATCTTAGTATTAGGACTAGCCTACGCTTGGCGGAAAGGAGCATTGGAATGGAAATAAAGAAAGAACCAAAAATAAAGTCTATCCCTTATGGAGAGTTCAAGGACAATGAAACCCTTGAAAAACTCGTTCAAGAACTTAATGCAGGTGGTGTCAATGTGGCGCTCGGCATTCTGGACGATTTTGTCAATTGGGGACGCAGCAATTCGCTGTGGCCGCTTACATTCGCAACAAGTTGTTGCGGTATCGAATTCATGGCATTGGGCGCAGCCCGTTATGACATGGCGCGTTTCGGATTCGAAGTAGCCCGTGCCAGTCCGCGTCAGGCAGATATGATTATGGTTTGCGGTACGATTACCAACAAAATGGCACCGGTATTGAAACGCTTATACGACCAGATGCCCGACCCTAAATATGTTGTAGCGGTGGGTGGATGCGCTGTTAGTGGTGGTCCTTTTACCAAGTCATACCACGTGGTCAATGGAGTTGACACTATTCTTCCGGTAGATGTATATATTCCCGGTTGCCCTCCACGTCCGGAGGCATTTTACTATGGAATGATGCAATTGCAACGGAAAGTGAAAGTGGAAAAATTCTTTGGTGGCGTGAACCGGAAAGAAAAAGAGCCGGAAGATGATGCAGCAGAATAACACAAACTGACCCAATATTATCCGAATAAATAACAATACTTTGTATGCACTCTGTGACGAGTGAAACATTCAGAATATGGAAAATATACAATTTATAGAACCTGCGATTTTACACGATGAAATGCTCCGCTTGCGCAATGAGCGCCAAATGGACTTTCTGGAATGTCTAACCGGCATGGACTGGGGCGCTCCCGATGAGAAAGACGAAGAGGGGACGATTCGTGGACTTGGCGTGGTATATCATCTGGAATCAACAGCTACAGGTGAAAAAATCGTAATCCGTACTGCAACCTCCAACCGTGAACGTCCGGAGATTCCGTCTGTTTGCGATATATGGAAAGCGGCAGACTTCAACGAGCGTGAAGTTTATGATTATTTCGGCATTGTGTTTATCGGGCATCCCGATATGCGTCGCCTCTACCTTCGTAACGATTGGGTAGGTTATCCTTTGCGCAAAGACAATGATCCTGAGAAGGACAATCCTTTACGCATGGACAACGAAGAGACAGTCGATTCGACGACTGAACTTCAGTTAAACCCCGACGGTACTTTACAGAATAAAGAACTCCAACTTTTTGGAGACGAAGAATATGTTGTTAATATTGGTCCTCAGCATCCTGCAACACATGGTGTAATGCGTTTCCGCGTTTCACTGGAAGGTGAGATCATCAAAAAAATCGACGCAAACTGTGGCTATATCCACCGTGGTATAGAAAAAATGTGCGAAAGCCTTACCTATCCTCAAACATTGGCCCTTACCGACCGATTGGATTATCTAGGTGCACATCAAAACCGCCACGCATTGTGTATGTGTATTGAAAAGGCAATGGGTATTGAGGTGAGCGATCGTGTAAAGTATATCCGTACAATCATGGATGAACTCCAACGTATTGATTCCCACTTATTGTTCTACTCTTGTCTTGCAATGGACTTGGGTGCCTTGACAGCCTTTTTCTATGGTTTCCGTGACCGTGAAAAAATACTCGATATTTTTGAAGAAACATGCGGCGGACGTTTAATTATGAATTACAATACAATTGGTGGAGTACAAGCTGACTTGCATCCCAACTTTGTAAAACGGGTTAAAGAATTTATTCCTTACTTACGCAATATTATCCACGAATATCACGAGGTTTTTACCGGCAATATCATAACTCAAAACCGTTTAAAAGATGTAGGTGTATTGAGTCGCGAAGATGCCATCAATTTTGGAGCAACCGGTGGTACAGGACGTGCGTCGGGATGGGCATGTGACGTCCGTAAAAGAATGCCATACGGAGTCTATGATAAAGTGGAATTCAAAGAAATTGTCCGTACGGAAGGCGATTCATGGGCACGTTATTTAGTACGTATGGATGAAATCATGGAAAGCTTACATATTATTGAGCAACTGATCGACAATATACCGGAAGGCCCTTATCAGGAAAAGATGAAACCTATCATCCGCGTTCCTGAAGGAAGCTACTATGCTGCAGTTGAAGGAAGTCGTGGTGAATTTGGTGTATTCCTCGAAAGTCACGGGGACAAAACTCCTTATCGCGTTCATTTCCGTGCCAGCGGAGTTCCATTGGTCAGCGCAATAGATACGATCTGCCGTGGAGCAAAGATTGCCGATCTTATCGCCATAGGAGGAAGTTTGGATTACGTTGTTCCCGATATTGACAGATAATGATAAACAATTAGCGATTAACGATTAACGACTAGTGATTAAAGGTTGTATTACTTCTATTAATCACCAATCAATAACAACTAAATAACTAAATAACGTGTTTGACTTTAGTATAGTAACCAACTGGATACACCAGACTTTGACATCTCTTATGCCGGAGGGACTGGCAATATTCATCGAGTGTTTGGTAATAGGCGTGTGCATCATTCTTATGTATGCACTGCTTGCCATTATCCTTATTTACATGGAGCGCAAGATATGCGCTTTCTTCCAGTGCCGCTTAGGCCCGAATCGCGTAGGTAAATGGGGTATCTTACAAGTTATCGGAGACGTATTGAAAATGTTGACCAAGGAAATTATCGAGATGAAAAATGTCGATCGCTTCCTTTACAATCTCGCTCCATTCATGGTGCTTATCGCCTCTTTCCTTACCTTTGCCTGTCTGCCCGTAAATAAAGGGATGGAAATTCTGAACTTCAATGTAGGAGTTTTCTTCATGTTGGCTGCTTCCAGCATTGGTGTAGTAGGTATACTACTTGCAGGCTGGAGTTCGAACAATAAATTCTCATTAATCGGTGCAATGCGAAGTGGAGCTCAGATTATCAGTTATGAGTTGTCTATCGGATTGAGCATTTTGACAATGATTGTACTGACCGGCACGATGCAGTTCTCCGAAATAGTAGAGCAACAAGCCGACGGATGGTTCATCTTCAAAGGTCATATTCCCGCAATCATTGCGTTCATCGTTTACTTAATCGCCGGAAATGCTGAGACCAATCGTGGTCCTTTCGACTTACCCGAAGCGGAAAGTGAGTTGACTGCAGGTTATCACACCGAATATTCGGGTATGCACTTCGGATTCTTCTATTTGGCCGAATACCTTAACATGTTCATCGTAGCCGGAATAGCTGCAACAATCTTTCTCGGCGGCTGGATGCCTTTCCATATTGTAGGTTTAGATGGTTTTAACGCTATTATGGATTATATCCCCGGATTCATCTGGTTCTTTGGAAAAGCTTTCTTTGTGGTATTCTTGCTGATGTGGATTAAGTGGACATTCCCTCGTTTGCGTATTGACCAAATACTAAGCTTAGAATGGAAATATTTGGTGCCAATCTCAATGATCAACCTCATATTAATGGTCTTGATTGTAGCATTTAAATTGCATTTCTAATAGTAGTTACTCCTATCAAATCCACGTGAGAAGCAAATAAATAAGATTAAGATATGGATCAAAATAAAAAAGATAGTTATTTAGGTGGTTTGCTTAACGGCATCAAAACCCTACTTATAGGAATGAAAACCACTATTACAGTTTTCTTCCGTAAAAAGGTAACTGAGCAATATCCCGAAAATCGAGCAACATTAAAGATGTTCGACCGTTTTCGCGGAGATTTAATCATGCCGCACAACGAACATAATGAGCATAAATGCGTTGCCTGCGGTCTTTGCCAAATGGCTTGTCCAAATGACACCATTCACATTACAACAGAGACAATAGAAACTGAAGATGGCAAGAAAAAGAAAATATTGAGCAAATATGAATATAATTTGGGCTCATGTATTTTCTGTCAACTTTGTGTGAATGCCTGCCCTCATGATGCGATAACGTTCGATCAAGAGTTTGAACACGCGGTGTTCGATCGCTCCAAATTGATATTGACGCTGAATCATCCCGGCAGTAAATTAATGGTTAAAGAAAAATAAGCAAAATCATGGAAATAACCTTTGAAACTATAGTATTCTTCTTTCTTGCGGCATTCACCGTTGTATTCTCCATTTTCACCGTGACCACCCGCAGTATTGTCCGCTCGGCGACTTATTTACTGTTTACCTTATTTGGTACGGCAGGTATTTATTTCTACTTGGGATATACATTTTTAGGTTCTGTCCAAATCATGGTTTACGCAGGAGGTATCGTTGTACTTTATGTCTTCTCCATTCTGCTAACCAGTGGCGAGAACGATCGCGCAGAGAAATTCAAACGGAGTAAGCTCATTGCTGCTCTAGGAGCAGTAGTCGCAGGGGCTGCTATACTCTTGTTCGTGATACTCAAACATAAATTTATGCCGGCGATATCTGAGACAACTCCTGTAGAAACAGATATCAAGACCATCGGACATTTGATGATGAGTAGTGATAAATACGGTTACCTCTTACCTTTCGAAGCTGTCAGTATCTTATTATTGGCATGTATCGTAGGTGGGCTGCTGATCGCCAGAAAACGTTAAATTCATTAATCTATAAATTTTATTCTCATGATTCACATGGAATATTACCTGATAGTTTCAACTATCATGCTTTTTGCCGGGATTTTCGGATTCTTCACTCGCCGGAATACACTGACAATGCTTATTTCAATAGAATTGATACTGAATGCTACAGATATCAACTTTGCAGTATTTAATCGCTTCCTATTCCCTAACGGATTGGAAGGACACTTCTTTGCCCTATTCTCCATTGCTATTTCGGCAGCGGAAACAGCAATAGCTATTGCCATTATGATCAATATCTACCGCAACATCCGTAGCATCCAAGTGAAACATCTTGATGAGATGAAATGGTAGTCTAAAAAGTGTGGCAGTATCGATAAACATAAGAATAAAAAAAGATAATTGACAATATGGAACTGACTATTTTGATTCTCCTTTTACCCCTTTTATCATTTCTTACCTTGGGAATAGGCGGTAAATGGATGACACATCGTACGGCTGGATTGATAGGCACTGTAGTATTAGGCACAGTGGCGGTATTAAGCTACTTTACAGCCTTCCAATACTTCACTGCACCACGTTTGGCAGACGGGACATTTGCTACGCTTATGCCCTACAATATGAAATGGTTGTCCTTCACATCAACGCTAAGCATTGATTTAGGCATTCTATTAGATCCCATTTCAGTGATGATGCTAATCGTGATCTCCACTGTCTCATTGATGGTACACATTTACTCTTTCAGTTATATGAAAGGGGAACAAGGTTTCCAACGTTACTACGCATTCCTCAGCTTATTCACCATGTCAATGCTGGGTTTGGTTGTTGCAACGAACATATTCCAAATGTACCTCTTCTGGGAGTTGGTAGGTGTTAGCTCGTATCTCTTGATCGGCTTCTATTACACTAAACCTTCTGCCGTTGCAGCGTCAAAGAAAGCATTCATTGTCACTCGTTTTGCTGACTTAGGCTTCCTCATCGGTATTTTGATTTACGGATATTATACCGGTACATATACATTCCATCCGGATGAAGTCTCGTTACTTACAGGTGGAGCAGCTATGGTACCATTGGCATTAGGACTAATGTTTATCGGAGGTGCCGGTAAAAGTGCAATGTTCCCTCTGCATATCTGGTTGCCTGATGCAATGGAAGGTCCTACTCCGGTATCTGCATTAATCCATGCAGCAACGATGGTTGTGGCCGGAGTATACCTTGTTGCCAGAATGTTCCCTTTATTTATAGATTATGCACCGGATACACTCCACATTGTAGCATACGTGGGTGCGTTCACTGCATTCTTTGCAGCATCCATAGCTTGTGTACAAAGCGATATCAAACGTGTTTTAGCATTCTCCACTATCTCTCAAATAGGTTTTATGATGGTAGCTTTGGGAGTATGTACCTCCGCAGATCCTCACGAAGGTGGTCTTGGATACATGGCCGGAATGTTCCACTTGTTCACTCACGCCATGTTCAAAGCTTTATTGTTCCTTGGAGCAGGTAGTATCATTCATGCCGTACACAGCAACGAAATGTCAGCGATGGGTGGTTTAAGAAAATATATGCCTATTACCCATATCACATTCTTAATAGCATGTTTGGCTATTGCAGGTATTCCCCCATTCTCCGGTTTCTTCTCAAAAGATGAAATTTTGGCAGCTTGCTTCGAATTTAATCCTGTTATGGGATGGATAATGGCAGTTATTGCAGGTATGACAGCATTCTATATGTTCCGCTTATATTATGGCATTTTCTGGGGTAAGGAAAACAAAGAACTTCATGCGAAACACACTCCGCACGAAAGTCCTTTGGCTATGACTTTCCCTCTTATGTTTCTTGCAGTAATCACATGTGTTAGTGGTTTTATTCCATTCGGAAAGTTTGTCTCTTCAAATGGACACGCATACGAAATACACATTGACTTGATCGTTGCGATAACCAGCGTTGTTATAGCAGTTATATCCATAGGTATTGCTACTTATATGTATAAAGGTAGCAAGCAGCCGATTGCCGATTCATTGGGAAAACGTTTCAGCAAATTATGGACAGCAGCATATCACCGTTTCTATATCGACGAAATATACCAATTCATCACTCACCGCATCATATTCGGCTGTATCAGTCGCCCTATAGCTTGGTTTGACCATAATGTGGTGGATGGTTTCTTCAACTTCCTTGCATGGGGTACGAATACGACCAGTGATGAGATACGAGGTTTGCAAAGCGGACAAATTCAACAGTACGCTTACGTATTCCTACTTGGTGCTTTAGGTTTGATATTAATTCTGCTGCTTTAATTAGTATAAGAAGTAGCCCTGCATTCTGATACTGAGGAAAACAGATGCTACTACAATACGAAAAGAGTATAATGTAAAACATAAAATAATATAACTATAAAGATGAACTTGTTATCAATCTTTGTCCTCATCCCGATGTTGATGTTATTGGGGCTTTGGTTAAGCCGCAACATACGGCAGATACGTGCGGTGATGGTTGTAGGCGCATCGGCACTGGTCGTAGCTGCCGTTGCACTAACAGTGGCATATCTTAACGCCCGCCATGCCGGAGCAACAGACGAAATGCTTTTCCGTGCAGACATACCTTGGTATCCTGCACTTAATATTCAATATTCCGTAGGAGTAGACGGTATCTCTGTTGCCATGTTATTATTATCGGCCGTCATTGTATTCACAGGAACTTTCGCTTCATGGAAGTTACAACCATTAACGAAAGAATACTTCCTTTGGTTTACATTGCTTTCGATGGGCGTATTCGGCTTCTTCATCTCTACGGATTTGTTCACGATGTTCATGTTCTATGAAGTAGCTCTTATTCCGATGTACTTACTGATTGGTGTATGGGGTAGCGGACGCAAAGAATACTCTGCCATGAAACTTACATTAATGTTGATGGGAGGTTCGGCATTCTTGCTGATTGGTATTTTAGGCATCTATTATGGCTCGGGTGGTACAACAATGAACTTACTTGAAATAGCCAAGTTACATAATATCCCCATTGAGCAACAACGCATATGGTTCCCTTTAACATTCCTTGGTTTCGGTGTTTTGGGGGCCCTATTCCCATTCCATACATGGAGTCCTGACGGTCACGCATCTGCACCGACAGCGGTGTCAATGCTTCATGCAGGAGTTTTAATGAAGTTGGGAGGTTATGGATGTTTTCGTATTGCAATGTACCTAATGCCTGAAGCTGCTCAAGAATTGGGATGGATATTCCTCATACTTACAGGTATATCAGTCGTTTACGGAGCTTTCTCGGCCTGTGTACAAACAGACTTGAAATACATCAACGCTTATTCATCAGTAAGTCACTGTGGACTTGTATTGTTCGCAATTCTAATGATGAATCAGACAGCATGTACCGGAGCTGTATTGCAAATGCTTTCTCACGGATTGATGACGGCATTGTTCTTCGCTCTTATCGGTATGATCTATGGCCGCACCCATACTCGTGATATTCGTGAGCTAAACGGATTAATGAAAATCATGCCTTTCCTTTCAGTATGTTACGTTATTGCGGGTTTGGCCAATCTTGGTTTACCGGGACTTAGCGGATTTATTGCTGAAATGACAATATTCAACGGAGCATTCCAACATCCTGATGTATTCCACCGCACTTGGACAATTATAGCATGTACCAGTATCGTGATTACTGCTGTGTATATCCTGCGTCTTGTCGGCAAAATCCTATATGGAACTTGTACCAACAAGCATCATCTCGAATTGACGGATGCTACTTGGGATGAACGCACGGCAGTTATCATACTTATAGTATGTGTAGCAGGTCTGGGACTTGCGCCATTGTGGATGAGTAATATGATCAGTGACAGCGTATTGCCGTTAGTACAAGTTTTTAGATAAAACCATTGTCAATGATTCGGAGATGAAAGTGATATGAACTTCACTCATTAAATCGTAAATCGTCAAATCGTAAAAATATGGATTATTCCCAATTTCTCGCTATGAAAGGAGAGTTATCACTGATAGCTGTTATCATGATACTCTTCATTGCCGACCTCTTTTTCTGTCCGGACGGGCATAAGAAAGATGGCAAGCCACGCCTTAATACATTATTACCGGTTGTATTACTTACGATACATACCTTAATTAATATCATTCCAACTCCGGCTACAGAAGCTTTCGGCGGAATGTACTACAGCACTCCCATACACTGTATTATCAAATCGGTATTGAGCATAGGTACCATTGTTGTCTTTCTGATGGCTCATGAATGGCTCCGTCAACCGGACAATTTGATAAAACAAGGAGAATTTTACGTGTTGACATTATCAACACTGCTGGGAATGTACTTTATGATCTCTGCAGGACATTTCCTCATGTTCTTTATCGGACTTGAGACAGCAAGTATTCCGATGGCTGCGCTTGTTGCATTCGACAAGTATCGCCACCATTCGGCAGAAGCAGGTGCCAAATATATATTGACCGCTCTTTTTTCCAGCGGCTTACTTCTATTTGGAATATCATTGATATATGGAACTGTAGGAACAATGTATTTCACTGATATACCTGCACACATTAACGGAAGTGCATTGCAGATTGTTGCTTTTGTCTTTTTCTTTTCAGGAATGGGCTTTAAATTATCTCTTGTGCCTTTCCATCTTTGGACAGCTGACGTATACGAAGGTTCTCCAAGCACAGTGACAGCCTATCTGAGTGTCATCTCTAAAGGTTCAGCTGCATTTGTTCTCATGGCAATATTGGTAAAGGTATTTGCTCCAATGGTTGCGCAATGGCAGGAAGTATTATATTGGATTATCATAGCTTCTATTACACTAGCCAACTTGTTCGCCCTACGCCAGCAAAACATCATGCGATTGATGGCATTCTCCAGTATTTCACAAGCAGGATACATCATGCTTGGAGTAATAAGTGGAACTCCCCAGGGAATGACTTCACTGGTATATTACGTATTGATTTACTTATTCGCCAACTTAGGTGCATTCACCATAATCAATATAATCGGTTTACGCACGCAACGCTACACACTTGAAGAATATGATGGTCTATATACCACAAACCCCAAGCTATCGTTCCTAATGACCTTAAGCTTGTTCTCGTTGGCAGGTATTCCTCCTTTTGCAGGATTCTTCTCTAAGTTCTTCATTTTTGCAGCAGCATTCCGCAGTGGTTTCCACATGCTTGTCTTTATTGCATTAGTAAATACGGTGATTTCACTTTACTATTATTTAAAAGTAGTGAAATCAATGTATATTAATAAGAATGAAGAGCCAATCGTTGGTTTCCGCAGTGATAATTATACCCGTACAAGTTTACTGATTTGTACAGCCGGCATTATCATTTTAAGTATTGCCAGCGTAATTTACCAATACATCGATAAATTCTCTTTCGGACTATAAATAAAATGAATGAAAAGGAAAGAGGTTGTTTCATGTTGAAACAACCTCTTTTTTTATCGTAGAACAATAATATGCTTATTCAAAAGTTGTCGGGTATTATAACATGGAAATAGAGTGAATAATGTATATTTCAAATTATACAAAAGGCCAGCCATCATAATGAATGAATAGCCAATCACTTTATAGAATCGGATAAAGGTAGTGTAAACCAAAAACAAGAGCCTTTTCCAACTTCACTATCAACACCGATTTCTCCTCCCATTTGCTCTACAATACTTTTACAAATGGATTACCCTAATCCGACACCTTGAGTATAGGTATTCAACTTGATAAAGCGATCAAAAACATTTGTTTTCTTATCTGTGGCAACACCAATACCCGAGTCTTTAACGTAGACCCGTAAAACACTTTCTTGAATATGATATCCCAACCGTATTGAGCCTTTCGGAGTAAATTTAATGGCGTTATCCAACAGATTAATTAAGACTTGCTGCAAACGGTTATTATCGGAAATAATAATACACTCCGGAAATTCCGGTTCAAAGAATAGACTGACAGAGGAAGTCATTAGAGGAGCCACAGATTGTATAACATTCTGGCATAATAAATTAAAATCAAACTGAGTATAATGAAGTTCAAACTTATCTGTCTCAATCTTTGAAATATCTAACAGGTTCGAAACGATTTCCAATAAATATCCATTGTTTTCCTCTATAATTTGCTGGAACTCCCGCTTCTCCTCCTGATTTGTTGATTCTATCAATAAAGTGGAGAAACCAACAATAGCATTAAGAGGGGTGCGTATTTCATGGCTTATATTAGCGAGAAAGGCTGTTTTCAATTGATTGGCAGCTTCTGCTTTCTCTTTTGCTTCAATGAGTTTGAATTCGGTCTCCTTAACCTCAGTTACATCATAATTGATGCCTATCAGTTCCACCAGATTATTTTCAGGTTCATATATATTTAATATAATATGCATTCGTATCCAGTTCCAGCCATCCTTAGTCCCTGGTCTCCGCACACGAACTTCCCTTTGAAAATAATTAGCTTCCCTTCGCTTAGCTTTATCATAGAAATCCAATACATATTTTCTATCATCCGGATGCATCTTAGGATACCTTCCTACGATCTTATTTATAGGAGTATTCTCGTTCTCTCCATTATTTTTATACCATTGTTTAATAGCATAACCTTCACCAGTCATAGCGTTCAACTTGGAGTAACCAACTTTAGCATAACCTGAAATTAATGAGAATAGTTGCTCGAATTCATTAATACGGTTTGCAGAAAGCCGTTTGCCGGTATTATCAACGTTGGTCAATAGAAACCCTTGATAATCTCCATTGGCATCATAAATCTTGAAAATCTTTACACTTATATCAGAGGGGGGCTCATGAGAAAGAGTTGATAAACCCTTTGAATGATTGAGTTTATAGTCATACGAAAAAGTAAAGCTACCTTCCAACCTAATCCATTCGCGAAGATCATCTGGAAGGTTCTCCTTTTCAAAGAAATCACTGCCAACAGCCTCATTCTTATCTTTTATACCAAACATCTCCATATCGCGCTTATTCAAATCCACCAACCTTCCATCTTTATCATATACCTCAATACCTACAGGTATAATGGAAAAGATATTCTGTAACAAGCTACTGCTCTTTTCGAGTTCTAGAGAAGTTCGTTTTATTTCTGTCACATCCATACAAAGCATCACAAGCTCATCCGGCTCAGGAGAATACGCCAAGCATCGACAAGTTCGGCCTGAGGCCTCGAAATAACGATCAAATTCTTTATGAGAAAGACGATTAAGAGAGAATTGCAACATCTCCGATATCTTAGAAGCAAAATCGCTACCACATACATCAGACATTAAGTAACCCAATAAATCAGCCTCTGGCTTTCCATATAAATTAGCTGCAAATTTATTGATTTCTATAATGCGAAAGTTACAAGCCGAACCGGTTGCATCATATATTACAGCAAGACGTGCATACCCCAAAGGCATGTAGTTATATAAATTACGTTGAAACAGACGTTCGCGATTTTGAAGATCGCCGTCCAATACTTTCAGAGAGCCAAATGGCTTTTGCTTATCACCAGACTGACCAGCGTTTGAATCGTAATAGAGACGCACCCAGGCAGGGCCGGCAAAAGTTTTAATAGGGAAGATCTTCTCAAATACACCGGAGAAAGTCATAGAAGAAAAGAAGAAACTGTTGATTTCCTCCCGGTACCCTTCATCAATCAATTCTACAAATTGGTTTAATCTCAATTTGCTTGTAACTCCCAACAATTGACAAATGTATTCAGAGAAGAACATTTCATTCTTAGTCAAGTCCAGCTCCCACCAGCCTGTTTTTTCGAGGGTAGAGAGACGGTGAAAATATTCAGAATCTAAAAAATGTTTGTCCATAATTTAGCCTTGATTAACATCATCTTACAAAGATAATCAAATAAATGAAAAATCATGAATACACTTTTTTGATTCTAATAAAGACAGACAAGTAGTAGAATAGGGTCTGTCACAGATTTGAAATCTAATAGAAAAACAAATGTATGACATGTGTATTACATCTGTAATCCCTATACTCCATCTTTGCAGCGGATAAATAAAAGTATAAAAGATGAGTATCACTAAAAACATTAAGAAAAGCCTTATTTTCATTTTTGCACTTCTTCTCACTACGACAGGAATGGCAGCTACAATTAAAGGAAAAGTCATTGATAAACAAACAAAGGAGCCCTTGACTGGAACTACAATTCAAATTGCTGGAACAACATTAGGAGCCATCGCAGACGTTGACGGCAACTATAACCTCCCTGTAAAACAAGGGACTTATACCCTTGAAATCAGATATGTTGGTTATAAGAATATCCGCCAAGCTAATGTAAAAGTGGATGGGACGGAACTTACGTTGGATTTTGAGATGGAAAACGACACACAAGCACTTGGTGAAGTATCCGTCGTTGGACAGAAAAAGAGAAATACAGAGAATGCTTTGATTAGCGAACAACGCCAAAGCCTTGTTGTTCAGAGTGGTGTATCAGCCCAGCAAATCACTAAAACTCAGGATAAAGATGCTTCGGAAGTTATTAAACGTGTTCCCGGAGTCAGTATTATAGATGAGAAATTTGTCATGGTTCGCGGTTTATCACAGCGCTATAACAATGTATGGATCAATGGCAGTGCCGTTCCCAGTTCCGAACCGGATTCACGTGCATTCTCATTTGATATCATCCCCAGTTCACAATTGGACAATATGGTCATCGTAAAAAGTCCTGCACCTGAATATCCGGCAGACTTTACCGGAGGATTCATCATGGTGAATACAAAGGATATGCCCAGTGAAAATTCATTTAACATCTCTTTGGGAACAAGCATTAACGATCAAACCCATTTCAAAGATTTCATTTATAACCAAGGTAGTTCTACTGATTTCCTCGGTTTCGATAATGGACTAAGGTCACTTGACGGAGGTATAAAAAGTACCATGAATACATTCCCGAATAACTCCAACCGTATTGATTTGCTTAATAACGGACTGAACAATGACTGGACAGTTAAAACAAAGAAGCCTGTTGGAGACTTGAAACTTAATGTGAACTATGCCCACCGTTGGGAAACAGAAAGTGGTCGTCAATTCGGATTACTTGCATCACTTAATTATAGCAATACTTATAAGACCTATCTGGATATGGAGAATTCATTGTTCGGATCTTATGATGCTATAAATAATCACTCTGTATACCTGCGCAAAAGCACAGACAATCAATATAATAATGATGTACGTGTAGGAGCTTTACTCAACTTCATGTACCAGCCCAAGAATAGCCATAATCACTACGAATTCAAGAATATCTTCAATCAGATTGGCAAGAACCGCTACACCAGCCGTTACGGAAAAGATGCTCAGAGTAATAACGAAAAGACCTATGAGTATTACTACTCCAGCCGTAGCACTTATAACGGACAATTCACAGGTAAACATACTTTCGAGGATAGCAAACTTGACTGGAGTGCCGGATATTCTTACGCCAACCGACTTCTTCCCGATCGCCGCCGATATATACTGAATGATAATGATGAACCGGGAACCATAGCCTTAACCGCCGGTAATGACATCAGTCGCGAATTTACCCGTCTTGATGAACATGTTGGTTCGGCAAATGTCAATTATCAACGTGACTTCCAGTTTGGTGATTTTACGCCTACTCTGAAGGCCGGCGCATACGGAGAATATCGTACACGTACTTACAACACCCGTCTATTCCTTTACAGTTGGGGAAATAGCATGCCCGACGGCTTTAAGAATTTTGATCTGCCCACCCAACTAATGGTTAATGATAATTACGGAGAAGACAAACTATTCATGTATGAACAAGTGCAGAAAAGAAATGACTATTCAGGAAATAACCTCTTAGGAGCCGGATATATCAGTGCCAATCTCCCAATAAATGCGCGAATTGATCTTTATGCAGGAATTCGCTACGAGTATACCAAAATGGAAATGATCGGAAATACAAGGGATGACGTAGAAAGCCACCGAAGCATGTTCTATAAATATAATGACCTGTTTCCATCGGTAAATGCAACTTATAAGCTAACCGACAAACAACAATTCCGCCTTGCCTATGGCAAATCGGTAAATCGCCCCGAGTTCCGCGAATTATCCACTTCCGTTTATTATGATTTCGATTTGGGTTCAAACGTAGAAGGTGATCCATCATTAAAACCGTCTTATATTCACAATATAGATTTTCGCTATGAATGGTATCCATCAAACGGAGAATCTGTTTCAGTCGCTTTATTCTATAAACATTTTGATTCCCCTATTGAATGGACATATACAGTAGCCGGTGGAACAGATCTCGTTTACTCCAATAAAAACGCAAAAGCAGCCAATAACTACGGAGTTGAAGTGGATCTACGCAAGAACCTGGATTTTATAGGTCTGCCAAACTTCAGTTGGTCATTCAATGGCTCATTGATTAAGAGTAAAGTGAAATTTGAAAAAGGCAGCAAAGAAGAAGACCGCCCCATGCAAGGGCAATCTCCTTATCTCATCAATACGGGTGTATTCTATCAACATCCAAAATGGAACCTAAACATAGCGGCACTATATAACCGCATTGGAAAACGAATTATTGGTGTAGGACGTACAGTAGGAACCAGTGGTGATCAAACAAGTACTATTCCCAACTCTTATGAGATGCCTCATGATGCCATAGACCTCTCTGTCAGCAAAAAAATAGGAGGATTTGAGATAAAAGCAGGCGTACGTGATCTACTAGCACAACGCGTTAACTTCAAACAATTCGGAAATGCAACAAACAGTGCAGGAGATAATATCAAATACGAAGAAGTAACAAAGAGTTATAAGCCTGGACGTAATTTCAATATGTCCGTGACATACTCATTTTAAATAGAATATTAACTGGGGAAGTTCCCCGTAAAAAACAAAAATAATTATGAAACAATTAAAAATGAACGTTATGAAATGGAGCAGTCTTTTCTTTATGGCTGTAGCCTTCACTGCAATGAGCGCATGTAGCGACAGCAATGACGACAACAACGAACCACCGACTACTGGTACAGAGCCTGTGATCACTTATCCAACAGTAGACGGAAAAGGATATGCAGGAATAGCAACCAGTGATGGTATTCTGTTTAATAATGGAACTCAGATAGGTAATGGTGGACAAGAATTCTGCTTTACCGGAAAACAAACTATTAAAAAAGGAACTTACAGTCTGAAAGGTTGGGTTTACGTACGCTCAGGAGCAGAATTGACCATAGAAGCAGGTACCATTATTAAAGGTGATAAACTAACAAGAGCTGCCCTTATTATAGAACCGGGAGCAAAAGTTTATGCCGAAGGTACTGCCACTTCTCCAATCGTATTTACTTCTGCACAAGCTGCCGGTAGTCGCCGTCCAGGTGACTGGGGAGGCTTAATTATCTGTGGTAACGGATTAAACAACAATGGTTCAGCTGGACAACAGATTGAAGGTGGTCCTAAGACAGTACATGGTAAGGGTCAAATAGCGGATGATAATTCAGGCGTTTTCCGATATATCCGTGTAGAATTCGCAGGTTACCCATTCCAAACCGACAAAGAAATCAATGGAGTTACTTTCGGTTCGGTTGGCAGCGGTACTACTGTAGACCATATTCAAGTTTCCTACTCCAATGACGACTCTTTCGAATGGTTCGGAGGCTCTGTAAACTGTAAGTATCTAGTGGCTTACAAAGGATGGGATGATGACTTCGACACCGACAACGGATTCGCCGGAAAAGTACAATTCTGCCTTTCTGTACGCGATCCACGCATTGCCGATACTTCTCAATCCAATAGCTTTGAGTCAGATAACAACGCTACCGGAGCAAATACTGACCCACATACTACTGCTGCATTCAGTAATGTCACTCTTATAGGTCCGATGACCAGCAAAAATCTTACTGCCGGCTTCAAGAATGATGCAACCTATATTACAGCAGGAAGCATGAAACCTGATAATACTGCTGCACTTGGCAAGTTCCAATCAGCAATGCATATCCGTCGCGACAGCAAGTTGAACTGCTATAACTCTGTTGCAGTGGGTTGGCCTATCGGCTTGATTATAGACAATGAATTAGGTAGCTGCCGTACTTACGCAACCAATGGGCTCATCAAATTACAGAACTTGTTCTTTGCTGGTATGGGTGTTACAGGCAGTGATTACAATAAGAAATATGAAGATCAGCTTGCTACATGGAATGTAGTAGATGGTAAAAATACACCTTCATACGATGCTAACCAACCATCATTCTCCAGTACATTCTTCAAAACCAGTGGATTCACTAATAATGCAACTCTTACTGAAGCTAACTTGAACCTGACAGATCCTAAGAGCGTAGGTCAAAACTACTGTCCTGCTGCAGGTAGTCCGCTTCTTAACGGTGCAAGCTTCACAAGTCTGACAGGTTTCACCACAGTAACTTATGCCGGTGCATTCAGCGGTGCAAGCGATACTTGGATGGATGGTTGGACAAACTTTGATCCACAAAATACAGCTTATTAATTAAGCCGTTTCCGCATACTTTTATTTGGATTTATATGCCTCATTCCCGGTTATATCCGAGAGTGGGGCTTTTTCATGATTCTAATCAAATAAGATGAGATGCAAGCTGAAAATCTTATAACGTCTACGCTTTGTACAGCTACTTCCTTTCGTATATTCCATCTTATTCGAAAAGAAAATTATAAAGCCTAGAAGCTATTAAGTGCAGTCTCTGAAAGAGGGACTAATCAGTATATGACTGAAGTGGGATGAGAATACGACTGATCTACCATCACTATAGGAGTGATCTATACTCACATCACGATTCTATATTTATCTTTCCTTAAAGAGAGCTAAGCCAAGCTCTCTCCAAAGAATATTTCGTTATTATAAAAGACTAAAAGGATCGGTATACCTACCGAAGACTCATGCTGGTTCGCTTTCGTTTATATTATGATAAAAAATCGTTAGAACTATAAATATACTGATATTGATTTTTGTAGAATAAAAAAAGGAAGCAATCTCACTGAAGAAAGCCTCCCTAAAATATAGTTATCATTAATGGATTGAATTCCTATTTTACAGTTATTTGTTATTTTCAAATTTAGGTAATAATTCTCTATTCCATTTTTCTAATTTATCGTTCGCAAATTGAAACAGATAAACTTCATCCTTATTATAAGTATCTCTATAGGATAAAACTTCGATCTCAGCACCATTCTGTATTCGCTTCTCTGAAATAGTATATTTCCGTCCAAGAATACTTGTGAGTTGTTTTTTAGACATCCCTAATTCTAGTTTATTTGTTTTCTCTCCTGTTATTCTGACTATTGACGAACAGCTTTCCAATAATAACGCCACAAAAAAATAAAGTAAAAGCTTTCTCTTTTTCATAATAATGATTCTTTTTATATTAACACTAAATATTTACATCACGTAAACATAACCTATCAATATTTCTATCTCATTACATCTATATTAATAAAGAAATTCAGTGTTATACGAAAGGTTTTCTTTCCACTCTTTGATGAAATAAGGTAAAAATATTCCAAGTTTTAGGGAATAGTCCTTATGAGAAAAGAAAAAAAGGTAATAGGAGCTCTTACGACATAATATGGAGCAATATGTCATAATTCTTATTCGACAAATAAAAAAAGAGAAACTTAGCTTAATGCAGTACTCTTGCAAAGTCAGCCCCTGACGGAGATTGAAAGACACTCAAGTCAAATTCGGGGATAATTGCCAGAACATGATCAAATACATCGGCCTGCACACCTTCATAGATTACCCATTCTTTAATAGCAGAGAAAAAGTATAATTCAACAGGTATACCATGATCGGTGGGTTGCAATTGGCGAACCATACAAGTCAGTTCCTGGTTTACTTCAGGAAGGTTCTTGAGATATTGAGTCAGATATGCTCTAAATACGCCGAGATTGGTTTGGCGGCGGCCATTTACCAAAACTGAATTATCAATGGAGTTATCTTCATTATATTTTTTGACAACGTCTTCGGTGATATTGATATAATCTCTCAGCAAGTGTATCTTACGATATTTGTCCAACATCTCCGGAGTGCAGAACTTCACACTGTTCATGTCTATATTAACCGACCGTTTCACCCGTCTTCCCCCACTCTCTTGCATTCCACGCCAGTTCTGAAAAGAGTCGCTAACCAATGCATAAGGCGGAATTGTGATGATTGTATTATCCCAATTCCGTACTTTAACCGTATTAAGTGTGACTTCAATCACTGTACCGTCGGCATTATATTTGGGCATGGCAATCCAGTCGCCAACCTTCAACATTTTGTTTGCTGAAAGTTGTATCCCGGAGACAAACCCCATAATGCTGTCTTTGAATACTAGCATCAGGATAGCTGCAGATGCTCCCAATCCCGTCAACAAAAACATGGGCGATTTATCAACAAGCACACTTATAGCTATGATGCCACCAATAAAGAACAGAACAACTTGAGCCGTCTGCAATAGTCCCTTCAACGGTCGATCACGAAACTGGTCTTTCTCGCTATACACCGTATAGACTGCAGACATGAAAGAGCTGACAAAGCTGATAAAAGATATAATAATGTAAACCAAACACATCCTCAGAATAAAATCCAATGTTGGTGTATCGGTTTGCGAAAAAGCAACTGGTATAAGAATATAAATAATAACAGGAGCCACCATCCGACTTAAATGTACCATAACCTTACGATCGAAAATTATATCATCCCATGTCGCTTTAGTCCGTTTAACAAGATGGGATACAATCCGAAGTAAGATCTTACGGCAAATGGCATCTGCAAAGAATGCAATGACAAGCACTCCCGCAAAAGCCACAAACTGATCCAACTGATCGGCTAATGACTGTCCGAAACCTAGTGAAACCAATCCCTCTTTAATTTGCTCAACAATATTCATCCTCTCGTTCCTATATTATATATTATTCTTAACTCCCTTTACAACTCTATTCATCACAGTTTTCAAAAAATTAAGCCAATCTTATTAATCTTTTCGTAATACGGTTTTTCAGCTTTATCAAGATATCTTTCCTTTCGTCTTCTTCATAAATTCTGCAATATCTTCTTTGAGCCATTTGTAAAGATAGAGGCTCTTATAGCCCGTATTTTTCTTTAGCATCAACTCCACATTAGTCTGACTGTGCTCATAACTAGTTAACTCATTACGGAACTGCTCATTATGTTCCGCCAGTTTCTTGATTTCGGCTTCCCGCTCACGGCGTAAAACCGTACACACAGGAATGAGCAATTTCATCACCACATTGTCCATGATATGATGTCCCTGGATATAAAGGTAAGTCGTATCGGGAGTCAAACCCAATTTACTTAATTCTTCTGCCAAACCTTTGACTTCAGTAACATTTTCAGGAAAGCTTCTTTCCAATTCGACAACTTTCTTAGATACACATTGTTGCATCTCACTTAAAGCACGCTCCGGATATCGGGTACTGATATCTTGTATCCGCACACAAGTGTTGAAATCATACATTGGAAATGTATTTGTATCTCTTTGGCGGTAAAACCAGATGTTCCAAAGAAAAAGCGGATAAGCTATTTGAGAGTATTCTTTCATGAAAGCAGGAAAATCCATTAACTTACGATCGTTTAAGGTAGCCTGTACACAAACCTCATGCAAACTTTCTGCATAACATAAGAAGCTTTCTATAGCATAACCGTAGGTCTGAAAAATATATGGATTACTGTTGATTTTACGCGAAACATTTGTAGCGCCTTGTAACAACAGGTCATAATCGCTATCCACGCAAGCAATCATGCTTCTGCCCAACGCATCGGTATCAAGCGTATTCATCAATACCATCTTCTTACCTTTGCTCAGTGAAGTAGAAGAAGGAAGCATTACCTGAAAATAAAATTCATCATTTTCAAATTCTGCTAATAACGCACGCCAGAAAGCTATATCATCAAAACTCTCCACATAAGCAACAATGCGCCTCCGGACTTTCTTTGAGTACAGCTTGTTCGCAGCGTCAAAATATGAAGAAGTAAGATTATGTTGTAAGGATATTGCCATATTTACCGTTTACAGACCAAAGAGCTGATCCATTTATTTTTAATTCAACATGTTACCACAAATCGGGCGAAAGAGGCAGGAGTTATTCTTTCACGGAAACAGCAATATCACTGACTTCAGTCACCGCATCCAACCAGCCTTCCATTATCACAGCAGGAGAATGCGTAGTCAAGATCAACTGTACATTAGGATTAAGTTCTTTTATCATACTGATAAGTTTTTGTTGCCATTCGATATGAAGCGAAGCCTCCGGCTCATCCATAAAAAGAACATGATGCCGATTATCTTGAACCAATGCGGTGAGTAATATAATTAGCATCTGTTTCTCACCGGACGAAAGCTTATAAGGCAGTAGTCGTTCACCATCCTGATAAAAAACAATCTCATTGCTCTTTCGGTCTATCGTTTTACGGGTGTAGCCAAATAAACGATCAATCAGATTTTGGAAAGTCCTTTTCGGCTTTGACAATAAAGCAGCTTGTTCACGCTGAGCCTCATCACCGGATAGGAGATCGATCATCTTATTCCCGATATTTACCTGATAATCAAGGTAACGGCGCTGCAGGAGATATAGTTGCCAATCCATTTCCGATTTCACATGCGGATCAGCCATGTGAGCAGTAAAATCTCCCATAATCAAAGGTCGGTCATAACTGCGTATGACGTCATAAGGGATATAAGTAGCTTCGGGAGGGTCAAACTCTACAAGCACTCCATCCATTTCACCTTTTTTAATTTCACCGGAGAGTTTTTCGAGATAAGTAACGGAACGGTTGAGGATAGTTGTCTTTCCCACTCCGTTTATACCGGAAAGAATATTAACATCGGGGCGTAAATCCCAAACAATGTTGTATCTGTCCCACAGCTTGTGAATTTCAATCCGCTTAATATAATTAGCCTGCTGTTCCATAATTTATTGCTTTATATCAAAAGCAAATATAAACATTCCGAATAATAAATTCATTACTTTTGCAGCGATTTTAAGAAAAGAAGATGAGCGATAAAAATATGAAAGGGCATATTCTCGCCCTTAGTGCGAATATCATGTGGGGACTGATGTCCCCCATCGGTAAATCCGCCTTACAAGAATTTTCCGCACTGTCTGTGACTACCTTCCGTATGGTGGGAGCTGCTGCTGCGTTCTGGTTACTTTCTATATTTGTGAAGAGAGAGCATGTCAACCATAAAGATATGCTTAAACTTTTCTTTGCAGCCTTGTTCGCCTTGGTCTTCAATCAAGGCGTTTTTATTTTCGGCCTTTCCCTGACATCCCCTATTGATGCATCTATTGTCACTACAACACTTCCTATTATTACCATGATTGTGGCTGCAATATATCTCAAAGAACCAGTCACTAATCTAAAAGTACTCGGCATCTTTGTCGGTGCCATGGGTGCGCTAATTCTCATTATGAGTAGTCAGTCAGGTGCATCGGGAGCCGGAAATATCTGGGGAGACCTTCTTTGCATGGTTGCGCAATTGAGCTTCTCCATCTATCTGACTGCTTTTAAAGGATTAACACAGCAGTACTCCCCCGTCACACTCAATAAATGGATGTTTGTATATGCGTCTATCTGCTATATCCCCTTCTCGTATAGTGATATCACGGCAATACATTGGGATACTATACCGGGAACGGCATTGCTCGATGTAGCTTATATCGTTTTGGGAGGAACTTTCTTTGCATATATCTGCATTATGACAGCCCAAAAGCTCCTGCGTCCTACTGTAGTGAGCATGTATAACTATATGCAGCCTATTGTAGCTTCTATCGTATCTATCATATTAGGGATCGGGGTATTCGGATGGCAGAAAGGAATCGCAATTCTTTTAGTCTTTGCCGGAGTATACATCGTCACAAAAAGTAAATCGAAAGCTGATTTTGAAAAAGCCGGAAGAGAAGTTTAACAGCTCAACCGGCTTTTATTTTTAGATAGACAGAATAACATCTTCAAGCTCCAGGCGACTCTTAGGAGTTATTGAAGGCTGATTGACATCTTCGCCGGAACGATATCCTATTGCTACTGCAAATAAAGGTTTGTAGCCTTTTAGAGGCAATATTCTACCATATTCCAAAATATTAATGCCTTCCATTGGAGTGGAATCAATCCCTATACTTGCACAAGCACTCAGGAAGAAACCTAAAGAAAGATACACCTGATGAGCCATCCAAGTTTTAATATCCGCTTCAGAACGGGGCTTTATATTATTCTTATAGTAGGCAACAGCTCCCTCAGGGTAATTTTGTACAATCCGGTCTTCAAACGCTTGCAGGTCATCCAATGTATAAAATATAACTAGATGGCTTGCATCATTTACTTTATGCTCATTAAAAAAGGAAGCACCAGCCAGTTCTTTCTTCATTTTGACATCAGACACAAACACAAATTTCCAAGGTTGGCTGTCAATAGACGAAGGACTTAATCTTAATATTTCTTTTAGTTGCGCTATCTTATCCTCGGAAATCTTCTTCTCCGAATCAAACTTCTTAGTAGTATACCTACTTTTTGCCAAATCCAAAAAACTCATAACTTCATTCTTTAATATTAAACTATCATTTTTTAATCTGCAAACATAGTTACAGTATCTAATGTTCGCTACAAAGGTTGAAAATATGTAGTGAGAATAGAAAGGTATTGCCTATGACCAATGAAAGAACTCGCATCCTCCAATTGATAAAATGGAGAATATAAGATTGAACATAAGAGATGAATATACTAGCAGATTTCTCTATACAACAAACGTTATTTTCAACAAGAGAATATCAGCAACGAAATTACATAGAAAAAGAACTGCTATTATAAAGTATTAGACTTGTGAATAATAATCATTATGCCCTCAAATACTCTTTAGCATGATCAATCAACTGATTTATAACAAAATAAACAAAACAAATAGAACATAGAATTGTTATATTCTAAACTTTGAATATATATATATAAAAAGAAAAATCTTCTAACAAAAAACTTGTCTAAAAGATAAATATACAGCTATATGAAAAAAATACAACAGGCAATATACGACATCAAGAGCTCTGAAAAAAATGTGACAAAATCAATGATTATTATATATGCAACTCTTTTTGCCTTTGCTATAATATACCTCTGCATGATATTATTCTTCATGAACACAAAGATGTATAATGAGGAAATTATAAATTATGCAGGACGACAAAGAATGCATTCCCAAAGAATAGCACTTGATGTAATAATGCATACTACCAATAAAGATAAGGTTAGTTGGGAAAATCTCGAATCAGACTTTGCTGAAATGCAAAAAAACACAAAGCTTGTATCGAGAATAATTCAGAGTAGCAAATCTTCAGCATCTATTAGGATTCAATATATTAATGCACATGACAAAACTATTAGATATCTTCACTTTGTAGAAAATTATCTCACAATCCCGAGTCGCGAAAACGCATCTATCATAAGAGATAGTGCATACGATTTATTGCCTAGTCTTGATTCTATTGTCAATAAATTAGTAAAAGAGTCTAAAGATTATAATAGTAGAATTCTTCTTTTGCTCCTAATTTTCGTAGTAGCTACACTATTTATATTTGCACTGGAAACGATTTTCATAATCTTACCATTAGTTAATAAATATAATATGAGTTTCGCAAAGATAAAGGACAATGAATATAAGCTAAAGCTAGCAACAGAATCTGCAAATTTAGGCATTTGGAAATTTAACATTAACCAGTCAATTGTAGAATGGGATCCATCAATGTATCAAATATATGAGCTTGATAACATACAAGAGCCTATCGATATAGAAAAATGGAATAAATTTCTTAAGTCAGAAGAAAGAGAAATAGTTCACAATAATTTTATGACAAGTATCCAAACAAATGAGACTTTTAATGTTCAATTCGAAATTACCGGGAATAAAGGAACTAAAAAATATATAAACGCACGAGGCATAAAAGTAGAAGACGGAAAAAGTAATGATATTATTGTTATCGGAGTAAATATAGATATAACAGAATATAAAAGAATAGAAAAAGAAATACAAGATGCAAAAGAGCGTGCTTTAATTGCCAGTGAAGCTAAATCTGAATTTCTAGCCAATATGTCACATGAAATCCGGACTCCCTTGCATGGTATCATCGGATTATCCAACATGCTATCTGAAACAGAATTAGATAATATTCAAGATGAGTATATCCACAAAATCATATCTTCTTCAGAATTATTACTACAGATAGTCAATGACATTCTAGATTTCTCAAAAATAGAAGCCAAAAAACTGACTCTGGCAGATGAGGAATTTGAAATGACTCATATCTTTGAAAAATTATCCGACGTATTTGGATATATGGCTCATGTAAAAAAGCTACGATACACTTTCTTCATTAATCCCGATATTCCCGAAATACTTATTGGAGATGAACTCCGCTTATCTCAGATATTAATCAACTTAGTAGGTAACGCTTTCAAGTTCACAGAGAAGGGAAGTATCAGTATATATACCCAATCTGAAATCATTGATAATAAGGTTAAATTGGAATTCAAAATAGCAGATACAGGAATTGGTATTAGCGAATCTAAGCAAGCTAAACTCTTCACCGAATTTGAGCAAGGAGATACCAGCACGAGCAAAAGATTTGGAGGCACAGGATTAGGACTCACTATCTCCAAAAAATTAATAGAGATGATGGGTGGACACATATCTTTCAAAAGCCAAGAAGGATTTGGTACTGAGTTCTATTTTGATGTACTTATTGATTTCAAGCAAGGTGTGAAAGAGACAAAGGATAATGAGTCCTTAAAATACACAAATGTCATTGTCTTTAATAGATTTAAAAACGAGTCGGATTCCATTTTAAATATATTGCAGAAAATCGGCTATAAAGAAGCAATCTGCTATTCACATGTGGAACAACTTCCAGACATAAAAAAAGAAAACTTAGTCTTAATTGATTGGGAAAGCTATGCTGATAATTGTCAATTCATTTACCAAATAATTCAAGGCTATAGTCAGGATAATGATATCAGTATCTTAATATCCGAATATGAGAGAACACAATTTAGCAGCATGTTCTCCTCTCTATCAAAAATTCATTATCTACCCAAACCACTTATACCAAATCAGCTATATTCTATCTTGACTGGCAATAAAGCCCAAGCATCATCTAAAAAAGAACCTGCACAAACCAATAAATTTATATTGGGAGAGCCCAAATTAGCATTGTTGGTAGAGGACAATGAGACAAATTTACTTATTGCTATTCACTTGCTCGAGAAAATAGGTTTTCAAGTTGATGTGGCAATTAATGGCTTTGAAGGAGTCAACAAAGCGATGAAAAACAACTATGATATTATATTCATGGATATCCAAATGCCCGTAATGGATGGGCATGAAGCCGCAAAAAAAATAAGAGAATTCAACACCTATACTCCCATTGTCGGAATGAGCGCCAGTGTCTCGGATGAAGATATACAAAACTCAAATGAAGCAGGTTTTAACCATCATCTAGGAAAGCCGATTATTCTCAAAGAGTTATATGACATAGTTTCCAACTATTTCAAGCTTAAGCAAGATATCCAAAACATAAAGGATATAGCGGAATTAGAAGGTTATAAATATCTTGATTTAGCATACCTCAATGATACATTCAACAACAGAGAATTTACCAAAGAACTATTATCTTCTTTCATTGATCTGTATGGCAGCATTAAGGATGATTGGAAAAACATTAATATTAATTCAGATGATGCCAAAATAAAAATCCATTCACTAAAAGGAGTGATTGGTAATATGCAAATCAAAGAAATCTATAATATGGTAGTAAATTTCGAACTTGAGTCCAATGCGAGGGTAAAGGAGAAAATGCTGTCATCCATTATCCTATCCGTAACAGAATTAAACGAGGAAATAAAGGAAGAGTTAACGAAATAAGAGTCACAGCAATAGTTCTCCCTATATCACGTATAAGAATTATCGGACAATCCCTTGAAGTATATATCCAACAAATCTTTGGCAGCAGCAAAAGAGGTCAGCTTTCCTTGCAAGACCATTTGTTCTTTCTCTGCCATTAAAGACTCTATTTTAGGGTTCTGATAAAAGCTGTTACGAAGCCATTCGTTTATACTTTCGTACATCCAGTATTTGCTCTGCTCATTACGGCGATATTCAAAGTAGCCGTTATCTTTCACAAAATCGATGTATTTATAAATCATATCCCAGATTTCTTTTACACCCAAATTATAGAAACCTGAATAAGTCAAGACTTGAGGTTCCCAACCTGAATCGGGAGTTGGGAAAAGGTGTAGTGCATTACGGAATTGCGAAGCTGCAAGCTTTGCACGATCCAGATTATCTCCATCGGCTTTATTTATAACGATACCATCAGCCATCTCCATTATTCCACGTTTTATTCCCTGGAGTTCATCCCCTGTCCCCGCTAACTGTATCAACAAGAAGAAGTCCACCATAGAATGTACGGCAGTTTCACTCTGCCCTACTCCGACGGTCTCCACAAAAATTTTATCAAAGCCTGCTGCCTCACATAGGATTATAGTTTCACGAGTTTTTCGAGCCACCCCACCTAAAGAACCGGCAGATGGGCTAGGACGTATAAAAGACTTTGGGTGCACTGAAAGTTTTTCCATACGCGTTTTATCGCCGAGTATGCTTCCCTTGCTACGTTCACTGCTAGGGTCTATAGCGAGAACAGCTAGTTTACCTTCATACTTTTCCAGTACATGCAATCCAAAAACATCAATAGAAGTACTTTTACCCGCACCAGGTACACCACTAATTCCTACACGAATGGAATTACCGGAATAAGGAAGACACTTCTCTATTACTTGTTGGGCAATAGCGTGATGCTCCGGCTTTACACTCTCAATCAAAGTTACAGCCTGACTGAGTATAGTAATATCACCTTTTACAATTCCATCTACGAATTCACAGACCGTAAGTTCTCTTTTGCGTATTTTACGTCTTTCTTTCAGATATGGATTAACAGAAGAAGGCTGTTCAATGCCTGCATTTACAGTAAGTCCTTTATAGTCTTCACAGTTTTCAGGATGTTCCATGATCTTATTTGGCTTTTATATTAATCTCAATTTTTGGTTGAGCAGGATCATTAGTAATCATTAAGATACGCAGATAACCACGTTTACGAGCTATGTTCTTTTTGTCAACCATCACCCGCAAGGCGGCTGTCTCTCCCGGTTGAAGAATACTTTTCTTCAAGTTTACTCCTACAGCCGGATTAAACACCTGCAGTTTATTTACATGCAAAGGTGACTTACCGGTATTGGTTATTAAAATATCTTCTTTCGCTTTATTTTTCTTAAACAGCATAGAAGACAAATCAACCTCTGTCTTTGATAAACGAACAACAGGTGCATTTGCTTTTTCAGTGTCTGTTAGCCCTGAGAAATCAGGTAATAATACAGCAGAAAATGGAATTTCGTTCTCTTCACTCACTTTATCTCCACTAAAGCGGGCAAGGTATACAGAAGCTTGAGTCAATCCGAAGTCCGGTAGCTTTTCAGCTTTAAGTGTAAGTGAAATCACCCCCTTCTCACCTTTCTGCAAAGTTTCCGGTTGAACCGCCATTTCCAAGTAAGGAGGTAAATGCATCAATACCGGTTCGTAAGGTTTATCAGAAAGATTTACCACACCTATTTTCACTACATCATGCTCGCCACGATATACATTGGGAAAATCAAGTGTATTTTTATCAACACGTATCTGTCCAATGAGGTAAGGGTAACCTTGAGTGTAGTCTTTTATTTCTGTCACAACCTCTCCTGTAAAATGAAGGTAAGTCAAGTGAGGAGATGCATTGGAATACACTGCAATGGACTTATCAAAATGCCCTAAAGCTTTAGCATCAAACTCCACCGAAATCATTCCTTTCTCGCCGGATGCTATCGGTTCTTTCGTCCACTGTACAAGAGCGCAAGCACATGATGGCTCCACTTCGGTAAGTACCAATGGTTTATTCCCCGTATTAGTTACGATATATTGCACTGTGACAGGATGTTTCCACTCGATCTGTCCAAAACTGAAAGTCTCTTTATTCGACGAGAATCGGGGCTGAGCCATTATTGCAACACCTAACGCAACGAATATGTAGGTTATAAAGAATCGTTTCATTCTCACTTGGTTTATCTATTAAGAATAGGCAAAAGTAGGGCTTTTCATCGAAAGTTCCTAACTGCCAATTCCTAATATTGCTTATTTTACCGATACTTTACTCGAAGTTGAATGTGTAGCATATTCGGGTGCGTATGCACATTGCAAAGTTGCCAGTCCGCTTTCATATTGACCACCACGGGCAGCCCGATAGCTATATTCCAGTATCCAAACCCCTTTACCCAAATGATCGAAGAAGAAATTGGTAGAAGCATCTTTGACTTCTGTGTAATAACCAACACCCCCATTCCATTGATAACCGGACAACGTAAACTCCGGTTCAAAACATGCTGCACGCTGATCTTTCAGTTGAACAAAGTCCATTGCACGATCAAGTCGAATCGTTAGACGGGATACAACTTTATCCCCTACATTGAGTATTGTGGAAGGAGAGATCGGCTGGAGTTCACTTTTTCCATTTGCTAAAGAATGTTGCACATAGAGCTTCTTTTCTACATTCAGCTCACTTCCTAGTTGCTTCACAGCAGAGATATCTTCGAGATATTGGGCGTAGACAGCTCCCCAAGCTGCCCCTTCATCACGTTTAGTAACTGTTACAGACTTTGCTCGAACAACAGGACTATCTCCATCAAAAACTTCTTTTACATAGCCAAATCCTGCGGTAGATTGAACGCTCGGTGAAGTGGTATCTATTACTTTATTACCTAGCTTAATAGAAACGTTTCCTGATTCAGCCAACAGATTAGTACCTTGACAGAGCAAAGCATATACGGCATCGGCATCAGTCACCGGCGAATTCCAATTAGTCGTTTGTTTTTGCTTAAGCAACCAAAGCTTCATCTCTTCGAGCAAAGAAGTATTTCCTTCAACATAACGTAAAGCGTCCATTGCTCCCACATGAATAGAAACAGGTAACATGCCCCATAAATATGGCCTCTCTGAAAATGCAAAATAAGCACCTCTCTCAGATGTCTTTATCAAATGTTCTTTGATCGAATTTACAAAATCTTTTGCTTCGGCTGTACGACCATTCTTATGTAAGATTACAGCAGCATAAGATTTGAAACAGATAGAAGAGCCCATTAAATTCTTACCGACAAGCGACAAGTAATACCGACAAGCTTCTTCATTCGTACTCGGTACCTTTTCTCGTGATACGGCAAGAAGATACATGTAGGTCAGAGCAGAAGAAGAAATTAAGTCATTCTTTTCACCTTTATCTTTAGCTCTTAATATCGCTTTATATTCCCGATTAGCTTCACTGTGAAGATATGTCCATGCCGATTGTAACATCTGCTGTGCCTCATTGGAATTAGCACTGCCGGTAAGTAAAGGAAGACGAATCAACAATTCCGCAATATAGGCAGTCATTGAAAAGCCTCCATTCATCCCTTTACACCAGCTCCAAGATCCATTCGCATTTTGGAGGTCTTTAAGCTTCGTAAGTGCGGCAATATTATTATTCGACAGATTATTTAAATCAAATAAAGTGGCAATACGAGCCATCTGTTCTGCCTCGGAGGTTGCTTGACTTAACCATGGAGTCTCTTCGATCAAGATATTCTTTACATCTTGATTTTTCTGTAACCTGCTCATGAATGTATCTTTATTACCTCCTGTAGCTCTCCAACTATCGAATAGCGTTTTTATTCGAGGTTGACTATTAACGATAAAAGAAGCGACTGAATTTGCATAATAAGCCGTCGCCCAAGATATGGCATTATCATTTTTAGGCAAATTCATTGCAGGTAAGGCTTGAACGGCATACCAAGCGGGATTCGAAGTAAACTCTACAGTCAGCCTCCGATTAGTAGCTGTTTTGCTATTCCGGTTAAAGAGACTGTCTAAAGCAAAAGTACGTGTTTCCTCTCCTCTTATAGGCAAAGTTATGCTCTCCGTTATGTATTCCTTATCACTAAGCACCGGCAATATATGTTGCTCACCGTCGCTGAACGATCCGCCATCTGCAATAAGACGAACTCCCAATAAAGTATAGCGATCTGTAATGTCGAAATCAAACTTCACCGGAACGGTTTTTCCGGCATCGACAATGAAGGATTGCTTTTGTGTAGAAATGATCTTATCGGACATTGGATCAAACAATTCAAACCGCGTAATTCCCCTTATCTCCTTACCGGTAAGGTTGCTAATTGAAGCAGCAATGGATGTATGATCACCCACGCGTACAAAACGGGGAAGATTTGGTGAAAGCATAAAATCTTTTGCAGTCATTGCGCTGCCTTCAAGGATACCGGTCAGCATATCTTTTGTATGCGCATATCCACGGAAGTTCCAACGTGTAAGACTCTCGGGCATCGTAAATGAGAACGAAATTTCCCCCTTTTCATTGGTACGCAACTGAGGATAGAAAAAGGCTGTTTCCGAAAAATTGTAACGTAGAACTGAATTATCAACCTGTACATTATCATGAGTGATATTTGAGACTTTTTTCTGGGTTCCCGAACCAACAATAACTTGTTGGAGATCTGTAATGTCTTTGCTTATCTCTTCATCATTTCCTACTACCTCGGCAATAGTAGTAGTAGTTCTGCTTAGAGGAGTTACTGAGGAATAACCTTTTACAACCGGCGCAGTAAAGCGTAAGATTCCGGATTCTTGTAGTTCATTTGATGGATGAAAAAATCTGTCATAGACCAGTTCTTGATAGATAGGATATGAGATCGGGAAGACACAGTTATAATAAACACTGCCAAGATAATTCCCCGACCAATTATAATAGTAATAAGGAAATGGATAATCAATTTTGAATAATTGCCGGTTTGGATAAATCTTATCCAAAGATGCATCATACATTGTAGCCAGCATTTCCGCGTTAGCAGCATTCCCTTTTGGAGTCTTTATAGTCAATTTCCATTCTTCCTGCTGCCCGGGAAGAAGTTTATCACGGAACACCTCCCACTTCATCGTCAACTCTTTTGAAGGTAAGCGTTTATTTAATGATACATTCTTTGAATAAATCACATTGTCTTTAATAAAGGTAAACAGAAATTCAGCCTGTCTTCCATATTCGGGTAAAAAAGGAACCTCATAACGGACAATTGAATCTGATATCTGTAATATTGAACTTTTCAAACGTTTATTTCCACTGAACATATCCACCATGACGTACGCGTCCTTAAAAGAAGTTCCAAAGCAGAATTGTGCAGGATGTGCATCATCAAAGTCTGTATTACGAGTATACAGCCAAATATCCGACTTGGAAACCGGACGATTATCCCAATACGAGAAAAGTATGATGGACTGTTTATAATCCACAGTACGCCCATCCTTATCACGGGCAGAAAGTTGAAGTTCATAAGAACCGGATGGTAGTTTTTGCCATTCCGTCAACAAGGTTTCTTTATTTGAAGTAAAAGAGCTGTGTAATATCGTTTGCTTCTTTCCATTCTCAAGACGTACCAGACGATATTCGCCTGTTATATCTATAGGCTTTTCACTCAAGTTCCGAGCAAAGAACGTTGCACGAACGGTATCATCTTTACATACCCGATCCGCAAAATCAGTAGACAAGAACAAAGAACGATTACCCGCTGCCAACGATGTGGATGCGCGTTGAGTTTCACCAGCCACGGAGGTCACATTAGCTTCAATTACATAATTAAATATACTTTCCGAAAGGCCTTCAACTCCTTCCAAATAGACCGGAATCGAAAAATGTCCATCCGAATCAATACTCTTTTTGCCTGATTTCAATGGGGTTGCATTTCCAACTCTTTCAATGTAACTCCCCATTAGCCATGGATTATAATTTCTAGTAACTGTATAATTGATTTCCACATTTTGAACCGGTACTCCGCTAAATGTCTTTACAAGTCCCTTCACTAAAACAGAATCGCCGATTTGATAAGATTCTTTGGGAGCATCAAATGTTATTTCAAAAGTCGGGCGCTTATACTCTTCCACTTGAATATTCCTCGTAGCTCCCTGAATATTCATCACCTCAAGCATATACGTTCCATTCAGACAAGCAGATGGAAGAGAAAAGTCTGTAGTGAATGAACCAAACTCATTGGTTGTCACTTCCTTTTTAGACAATTCCCGATTATTCACATCACGCAATACCAGTGTATATTTTCTGCCTGGTGCAATATTGGCGCTATCATTCTCTTGTACATAAGCAACGCCCTTTACATATACTGTTTGAGCAGGACGATACAATGCGCGATCAGTGATTAATTTCACTTGTTCCACCTTATTGCGTCCAATTTCCCAATTTCTATAGTTTTGACCGTATTGTGGAGGCATAGCATTGTCTTCACCCTTAGTAGCAGCCAAAGTGCGATAATCACTATTCCATTCTACCGACACTTTACCATCTTTTCCTGTAGTTAGTTGCTTTACAACGGCACCTTTTGTGGAATAAATAGAAATTTGGGCATTATCAATGGGATATCCGGTAGCAGCATCAAGAGCAACAATCTCTGAATTATTATTAGGAAGTCCTAAGGTAAGAACCTTGAAACGGGTAAGGGTTATTAAATTTTCCGAGGTACCTCCCGTCTTTTCATCCGGTATGAGTTGCAAAGCATATACACCAGGTATATTGGGAGTCGGTACACGGAAAACAGTATCAGCCGACTGATAATCATTAGAGCGAAGTAGTTGAAAGTGTTGCTTCGACACTTCCTTTCCTTTTTTCTTTATCAAGCTTGACAATGACATATCAGCTCCTTCTTCAAGTTGAGCACGAGTAAGCCCAGTCATTTTATAAAAACTCACGGCAAAACCCTCAAGGTTCCGGTGGTTTATATCTATTCTCAAGGAATCACCCGGATATGTAACTTTTGAGGCACTCATTGACAGCATAGGTTGCAATATTTCTTTACGGATTCCCTTCAAGAGTCCAATACGAGCATACTTTGGATAATGCATTATAGCCTCATCACAAACGGCCAAAGCTTCCACATTCTTATTTAGTTCACGATAATAAGTGGCTTTTGCCATATATGCTTCGGCACAAACGTCTCGTCCACTATATGTATCAATCAATACATTAATATCATGTAGATAAGCCTCCTTCTCTATATCACGATTTTCAGCAAAATGTCGAAAGACAGGTTTATTCTGATCTTTCTGCCAATCCAGCCAATCTAACGTAGTCAGAATAATAGCCTCACTGCCGTCTGCCGTCTTCTTATACAAATCAATAGTCTTTCCAAATACTTGCTCTATTTCTTTTTTGCATACAGCATCTGTTTCTACACTAAGGGAAGATACTTGTTTCAATGCACTGACAGCACGTGAAGCCAATAGATGATACATATCATGATGATAATATCTACTAGCGTTACCTTGAATTACAAATGGGGAATAAATACGTGTAGAAGTTTTTTGTAGTTCAGAGAAATCCTTTAACGATTCACTCGTGTATTTCATTACTTGCTTTGCAAACAAGTTGGCACTCCATTCTCGAATATCATTCGGCAGTTCTTTCTCATTAAGTTGCAAAGGCGTTCTTTGCCGTAACTCCCAACTGTTATCTGAAGCATAATCTGCATAAATACCCGCTATTAAAGAGTTCAAAACAGCCCGATTCACCACATTCTGCTCACGTAATGCCCAATCTTCCAAAGATTTTAAATTCACATAGAAGCTATCTGGAGTTTGACTATTTTGAAAATAAGAGCGGGTAATATATGCTTTCAACATTTGAGGGACATTCTTTTCACGTTCTCCTTTACGATAAATTTGATCAGTCAACTTTATCGTAGTCTGAGGCAAGTCTTTTTTTTGAGCTTGTCCAACTTGTTTCCACAACTGATCAAACGTCTGGGCATACAATACGTTCAAATTACTCGAAAGCACAGCAATAAGTGCTATAACGAAACAATGGTATATTCTGTGATACTTCTTCATAAAATCTTTTGTTAGTTTTCGTACTAGTGAAGACAAAGAAAATAAATAATGTTTAAATGAATACCATTTTTGACTTAAAATATGCTGATAGTAAATAAAAAGGCGGAAACCTCTAAAATGTTTCCGCCGCAAAAACAGAGAAATATCTGCCTACATCACGCAATAATTTATAAAAGAATTCTATTATTCACAAGCCGGAATATCCGAAATGCTTCCATAACGATGATATTCAAAAGCTATACTTTGTTCCTTTATGTAATGAATCAATTCAATGCGCCCTTCTTTTACCGGTGTGGCAGTTGCAACATACTTGTTATTTTGAGCAGCAACTTCATATACTTTCAAGGGAATATTAGGCGAACAAGTACGAATACGTTCATATTTTTTTATTGCAGAAAGGAATTCTTCCAAGCTCTCCTTCTTCAGAATACAGCCGATGGAACTTAGTGCAGAAGTACGATCATCGTCGAGGTCAAAACTGATTGTCAAAGGAGTACCACATAATTTAGCAGCCAATGCTATCATCTGCGCATGTTCATTGGCATCATTCGGGAAAAGGCGAAGTACCATACTCTTCAAGGGCAAATAACGGAAAATATTTTGTTCGCCATATAAATTATTTATATCCCTCGGATGAGAAAATTCATTTTCGAAAGCTTTGGCATAGCTTATTTTATAGTCGGTCGTACTGCTAAGTTTATCGGCGATTGAAACGAAACAAGAACAATAATTAGGACCACCAGCCTTAACGCCTCCACCAAAAGCGGAAAGTTTCATGCCTCCAAAAGGCTGTCTGTTGACAATCGCACCCGTTATACCACGATTGATATACAAATTACCTGCGACTATAGAATCTTTCCATAATTTCTGCTCTGATTCATCCAAACTTTGAAGACCAGATGTCAAACCATAATCCAACCCATTTACCAAACCAATGCCCTCCTGCAAATTTTCAATGCAAACCACACTTAACATCGGGCCAAACAATTCCGTACGGAAGGAATAACTACCCGGCTTTACTCCCCATTTTACAGTCGGTGCAAGTACATACTCTTTCTCATCTAGGAAACGTGGCGGCACCAACCAAGATTCTCCGGGTTCTAAGTTCAATGCACGAAGAAGTTTTTCATTATTGTTTGTAATCATCGGACCTACAACATTACCGGAGTTCCAAACACTTCCCGTCTTCATACTAATAGCTGCATCCATTAGTTTTTCTCGAAATTCCCGATCTTCATAAACAGAGCGTTCAACCAATAACAATGAACAAGCGGAACATTTTTGTCCGGCATTACCAAAAGCAGATGTAACCACATTCATTATAGCATGATCCCGATCACCCGATGCCGTTAAAATAATAGCGTTTTTCCCTCCTGTTTCAGCAGAAAGAGGAGTCACGGGATTCACTTTAGTAATATTTTGAGCAGTCTCGGTACCACCAGTCAGAATAATGTGCTTCACTACCGGAGAAGTTGTTAATAAACGAAGTGATTCGCGTTCGGTTATCACAACCTGCAACGCTTCTTTGGGGACACCTGCATTCCAAAAAGCTTTGGCAAATAACCACGCTACAGGAGCTGCAACCGTTGCCGGTTTCAGTATTACAGTATTACCACCGGACAAAGCAGCAACAATTCCTCCTATGGGAATAGCACAAGGAAAGTTCCATGGAGAAATCACTAAAACCGTGCCTTTGGGGGTAATTTCCACATTATCAAGTGCTGCAAATTTCTTCATCGTAGTCGTATAAAAACGGGCATAATCTATACCTTCGGACACTTCCACATCACCTTCCACCACCGTTTTTCCGGTGACAGCACACATACAGCCTATCAAATCTCCACGTAAGTCAGCTAGGTTATCAGCAGCTTTATACATGATAATATGCCTTTGCTCTAAAGTCGTCTTTCGCCATTCAGCCGGATCATTTTGAGCAATCTCTAATATTCTCTCCACATCTTCCTTACCGGCAATAGACATCTCACAGACACAGACTTCATCATTTTGGCAACGGTCCATATATTTATGGCGTTTATCAGTAACTACCATGTCAGCGCCTATTTGTAAAGGTATGATTTCAGGAGTATCATTTATTGTCTTTTTCCATTTTGCAAAAATATTTCTTACCCACTTCTGATTTTGCTCTAAATCAAAGTCAGTATCCGGTTCATTGATCATCTCATCACCCGCAGAAATAGACAGATAAGGTTTATTTCGATCTTGAATACGTGTTGGAATATGAGTTATTTTATCTTTCAACGCATAAGCATCTTCAAATTGCCTCTGCAAAAAGCCCCAAGCTTCGGTATCCGGCTTTAGATTGAAAGAGTGTGTAAGAAAATTATCGGGAGCAGTGTTTTCATCCATACGTCTTACTAAATAAGAAACGGCATTTAAGAAGTGCTCGTCTTTTACCACAGGGGTATATAAAATAACATGATTGCCAAGAATGGATTGAGCACGCCAAACATGATTAGCCATGCCTTCCAACATTTCAAAAGACATGTATTCGGTAGTATTGTACTTCTTTGCTAAAAGATAAGCATAAGCTATTGTAAATAAGTTATGTGAAGCAACGCCCAGATGAAGGACTTCTGCATTCTCGGGTAAGAGTCCCCGTTCCAACAAATGCAAATAGTTTGCATCCACTTCTGTCTTCGAAGATCGGACAGGATTAGCCCATCCGCGTAAAGATGATACTACCGTCTCCATCTCTAAATTACAACCTTTCACAATACGCATTTTTATAGGTGCACCACCAGCTGCTACACGAGCCTTTGCAAACTCCAATAATTCAGTTTGGAATCCATAAGCATCAGGTAGGTAAGCTTGCACAACTATACCGCCCGAATAATCCTTAAATTGCGGCATTGACAGAACTTCCTTGAACAATCGCATGGTAAAGTGTGCATCTTTGTATTCCTCCATATCCAAATTGACAAACTTAGAACGCTTCACTCCATATTCATCAATATATGGGTTATCCATCGCTTTTTGGTAAAGAGTACTCATGCGCCTTACCAATTCCGGGAAACTTTCTTCATAATTCAGCGCATGGGTCTGAGCATATATGCCCGATATCTTTACAGAAATATAATTGATATCGGGATATTCCAAAGCATCCAAATAATGATAATAACGCTTATCCGCTTCTCCATTACCCAATACGACTTCTCCCAGCAAATTCACATTCTGACCTATTTTCTCTTTGTAACGTGTAGCCAAATGATCAGTCAACTCAGGGCGTGCCTCATCAATAATTACTTTAGAAGTATCAGTACGTAAACGTTTCTTTATAATAGGAATAGCAATAAAATCAAAATAGTGTCCAAACGAGCGATATATTTTGAAGAGCAAGGCATCACGTTTATTGAGAAATTCAGGAATACCATATCGATCAATCAGAGTTTTGATGCGTTTTGCCAACTTCTTTCGATCATGAATCTGAGAAGATTCATCGAGCATTTTTACTAGGAATTTTTTATCTTGAGGTCGTTGCACCATCAACGCATATTTGCGTTGTTCACGACGTTCTTCACTTGTTATTGTTTCTTCACATGTGTTATACAGCTTCAGTACCCAATCCAGCACTTCAGCAACAGTTGGTTTATCCATAAAAGAAAAAGATTAAAGTATTTGTACTAAATTTAAATTCGCTCTGACAAATACATCATAGGGTGGGACTGAACATGACAGCTCTATAGCGATGTAACTCCGACAACGCTTGCATTGAATACTTATCAAAAAGCTGTCTTTTCATTGTTTCTGATATCTAAAGACCTTAATTATAACAAGTGTATGCGACAAATATACATTTATCTATCTAATAAACAAAATTTTATATTTATTTTTTTTCAGACAATAGAGACAAAATAAATATAAAGGCGCACGCTTTTATATTTATCTCTTTACCACTCATAAGAAACTGATTTTTAAATCAAAAAGTATATAAACTAAGTTACATTTTCTATGCGGCATGTACATCGCAACTCAACCATAGAAATATTGCAACAATACTTCAACTTATTGAAAAGAAAGTGGTTATCCATCACAATATAAATAGCGGAAGCATTCATCACTTACAAAAACAAAAAAGCAAAAAAGCTGGAGTAAAAGCCTGTTATTAATGCAGAATTAATGTAGCATTAAGACCCCACTCTTATTTTTGATATCGAAATTCAAAAAGTCATTGATGGCTAACAGAATTTACTATTACCTTAAACTAATGTTACTTATGAGAAATAAAGACTCTTCTTAATTTCTTGTTGAGCCCTTGTCGGTGACAGGCTAAAACAATCCATTAAAGTCCTCCCTTAGGGAATTTACATTTGCCATCCGGCATATCTCTTGACTTGACACCAGCATCCATAAAAGCTGGTTAAAATTATTCATATACTAAAATAACGATTAAAAGCAAACGCCTATGAAATAACACATAAATGACCTATCAAATTATTCATTATTCGCATTATGTTAAACATTAAAATAAAATTATGAAAAATAAAGACTTTGTTAATTTACACTTTTCAACTATTATTAGAAATATAGCAGGATTAGTGATCTGTTTGTTCCTCTTTGCACCTTATGCAAAAGCCGGCAGAGAATACAGGAACGGAGCTAATGAAGTAGGTAATACTTTACAGCAAAAGGGGATTACCGGTAAAGTAATAGATACCAAAGGAGAACCCGTCATAGGAGCCAATGTCGTAGTAAAAGGAACCACAAACGGAACCATTACCGACATGGAAGGTCGTTTTGCTCTTAAAGTCCCTGCTAATGCGATTATACAAATTTCTTTTGTCGGTTATAATACCAAAGAAGTTAGTCCGGACTTCCAGAAAGAAATGATTATAACCATGGAAGACAATTCACAGTTACTAGAAGAAGTTGTGGTAGTCGGCTACGGTACTATGCGTAAAAGGGATGTCACTGGATCCATATCACAAGCCAAAGGCACAGACATGATAAAGAGTCAGAACTTTAGCCCATTGGATAATTTGAGAGGCAAAGCATCCGGCGTGAATATATATTCCAATTCAAGTCAACCGGGCGCATATAAGAGCCGTGTGGTAATCCGCGGATTATCAACAATTAATGCATCATCTGACCCATTATATGTTGTAGATGGGGTTGTGATGGAGAACTTCGATTTGGTAAATCCAAATGATATTGAAAGTATAGAAGTCTTAAAAGATGCTTCCGCCGCAGCAATATACGGTGCTCGGGGTGCAAATGGTGTTATACTGGTTACTACCAAACGAGGTAATAAAGATGGAGAAGGTGTAAAAGTAAGCTACTCAGGATCTATGAGCGTAAGTACAGTTGCCCGCTACATGGACGTATTAAATGCCCAGGAATGGTGTGATGCTTTCATGCAAGGACTCGAAAACGAAAATAAGAATATGGGATATAATTGGTCACTGAAGAGAAGCGACTGGTTTACAGACCGGAATTATTTTGATGCAAACGGGAATCCTTTATATGATACAAACTGGCAAAAAGAATCTACCAGAGATGCCTTCTCTCACAATCACCAGCTTAACATACAGCAAGCTGGAAAGAACTCATCAATGGGAGCTTTTTTGAACTATACAGACCAACAAGGTGTGGTAATCAATACATTTAGTAAACGACTAAATGCAAAAATAGCACATGATGCAAATCCTACAAAATGGTTATCTACCTCCATCAACTTAATGGTTAATCATACGTGGGGACGCTATACGCCTGAAACCGGTGGTGGGCAGGATGCCCGTCGTACCATGATTGAAATGTTACCATGGCTACCGGTCAAAGATAGCAACGGAAAGTACACAACTTCTGCAAGCTCTACAATGTCCGATACCTTTGGATTTGAAGGTATGTCAGACCCTGTAATGATCTTAAATTTGCAGAAAAGGATGAATTATAATACGCAAGTATTTGGTAATGCAGCTTTGACATTTCACTTATTGCCGGGAATGGATTTGAAGACCCAAATTGGTGTTGATAACCATAATATTACTTACAAGGGATATTCATCCGTATCACTAAACAATATTTCAATGCCAAATGGTTGGGCTGAGATATCCCATAGGAATAAACTATACTGGCAAGAAGAAACCTACTTGACATACAATAAAGAATTTGGTGTACACCGCATAAATGCTATGGCCGGGTTATCATGGCAAGAACGTACATACAACTACGATGATTCGTATACTGAAGGATTCAGCGACGACTTTTTTGAATGGAATAATATGGGTGCAGGTACTATACCATCTTCACCTTCATCAAGTTATAACCGCTGGGCCATGAATTCTTATTTCCTGCGTCTTGCATATACTTATAATAATAAGTATTCAGCCACAATCACCGGTCGTTATGATGGTTCTTCCAAATTCGGAAAGAACAACAAATATGCCTTTTTCCCTTCTGCCGGATTAGCATGGAATGTATCTCAAGAAGATTTCTTAAAAGATAGTGAAACAATAAGCAATCTGAAGCTTCACACAAGCTATGGATTGACCGGTAATTCCGAAATAGATCCATATAAATCATTGGCTTCTGTGAGTTCAGGCACATTACTTCTGAATGGATCGCGTTCTCCATATTCTTATATCAGTTCTATTGCAAACCCAGACCTAAAATGGGAGAAAACCGCACAATGGGATCTGGGAATGAGCTTTGGAGTTTTCGAAGATAGATTGAATTTTGATGTTTCTTACTATCATAAAAAGACTACTAATTTATTACTTGACTGTCCTCTGCCAACCTCCTCTGGTTATAGTTCAATTTATAAGAATATTGGTTCCGTACAAAATCAAGGAATGGATTTAATGGTAAATGCTATTCCAATATCCACAAAGACAGGATTCAATTGGAATGCCACATTAAACTTGAACTATAATAAAAATAAGATCCTCCATCTAGGAGAGAACGATGAAGATATTGAACTAAACGGTTGGGTAGGTGGATCAGAAAGTATTCTTCGTGTAGGAGAAAATTTGAGTAGTTTCTATGGATATAGACGATTAGGAGTGTATACAGAAGAAGATTATACAGCAGGAAAATGTGATAAGAACCAAATTGGTCGCGCTAAACGCACTAATGAAAAAGAAATTTTAGGAAAGGGAATGCCTGACTGGACCGGAAGCTTCATCAATAACTTTTCATATAAAAACTTCGATTTGACAGTCGACCTACAGTTTGTATGGGGTGTAGAAACGATGCAACAATTCTACCATTCAACTCATGACCGTTTTGGTATTACCAATGGACTGAAGAGCATCTTATACGGAGCTTATGATGGAAGTAATCCTAACACGATGCAGCAAGCTATATATTTGTGCAACTCAGGACATGCAGGGCAAAACACTACTGTCGACTCATCCTGGATATCCGATGGTTCATATCTACGTGGAAACCTAATCCAATTAGGATATACCTTCACCAATGATATGTGCAAGTCTATCGGTTTATCTAATCTACGCGTATATGCCAGTGTAAACAATGCATTCCTTCTCTGTTCAAATAAATTCAACGGTTACGACCCGGAATCCACTTCACAAGGTGATTCCAATAAGTTTGGACAGAATATGACGTTCTTTGCATACCCAAGGGCGAGAACATGGACTTTAGGAGTGAATGTAACATTTTAATGAACACTAAAAATAAGATTGTTATGAAAAAAATAATATTAATACTATCCACATGTCTATTAGGAATGACTTCATGTAACAATTTCCTAGATGAAAATCCGAAGTCGGACTTGACAGGTGTCGATTACTATAAGACGGAAGCTCAAGCTACTGCAAACATCAACTATTTATATCGCAACGGAGCCCCCGGACGTATATCCAATGCATCCAGCGCATATGTGGGTCCTAAAGCATCCATAACGGGAATGCTGACCGGCTACTTCAGCAATAGTTATGAAGGACAAGAAGTTGTTTGTAAATATTCAAGACTTCTAAACCGTCAAGACCATACCAATGAAATTTCTGATACTTCCGATGACATTTGGGATAATTGCTACGCCGCAATAAATGTAACAAACAATGCCATAGCAAGTATTCCAGGTATAAGCATGGACAGCAACACGGCCAATCAACTAATGGCTGAAGCTAAATTCTTCCGTGCTTTCAATTACTTCTATTTAGTAAAGACATTCGGTGATGTACCTTTACTTTTGGAACCGACAACATTAAATAACCTTTTCCCGAAAAGAGAAACTGCAGCTAAAGTATATGCGCAAATAGAAACAGACTTAAAAGATGCTATCAATGTTTTACCAGCTAAAACATTTGCTGCGAACGGTCACCGCATCACAAAGTATGTTGCTGCAATGGTATTGACCGATGTCTATTTCCATCAAGGAGATTATGCAAATGCCAAAACTTATGCAAAAATCGTTGTAGAATCGCCTCACACTCTGACGGCAAATACAGATCTTTCAGCCAATAGCGCTTACAATAAATTACGTTCCACTGATGATTTGGATGAAGTTATTTATTGCCAAGAGTTTGATGCCTCAATAAACAATAGCAGTTGGTGGCCGACTTATGCTTTCTCATCTTCAGCAACAGCTGTATTTGGTACATTCTCAATATTTGAGAGAGTATACGGCCCAATCGATCGATTCCTGAATGTTTACAATTCCAAGGACCTACGTATTCAGCCCAATCAATTCTTCCATTGGAATTATACCAATCCAAATAATAATAAAACATGGACGGCACCAACGGGACAGGCCGGATGCTGGTATTATTATGACGAATCTGCAGTACTTAGCACAGGAAAAGGAACAAAAGACTGGAATTTCTATCGATTGGCAGAAGCCTACTTAGATTATGCAGAATCAATAGCCCAAACAGATGGAGTGACAGATGAAGCTGCAGGATATTTGGCTCAGATACAAGCAAGAGCTAATACCGAAGGAAAAACGCTAAGCGAGATAAAAGCCAGCTTATTGACTTTATCCAAACAAGATTTTATAGAAGCTTGTTGGACTGAAAGAATACGGGAATTCCCACTGGAATTTAAGATATGGGATGATTGCGTCCGTACAATGAAATTCCCCGTAATTTCTGCATCCGAAAAGGGAAAAGTAAGCTATGTTGATTTAATTGGAACGCAAAATGCAGCAGGAGCAACATTCAAGAATACAGATCTTGTGTTCCCGATATCTCTAAGCGAGCTGCAAAGAAATACCAACTTAGTTCAGAATGAAGGATACGCGAGCAAATAATTAGAAATAAACCGGAGAGGGTATTACCCGTAATACCCTCTCTTTGAAAAAAGCAAAATTATGAAATTTTATCAATTCATTTTATTATGTGCACTGTCAATAATACCCTCGAAACTCCTGTGCCAAAGTAGCCGTACTATTGAAAAAAGCAATTACACAGCTTACGTAAGACCATATATAGGTTCTAGTGGTCACGGACATGTATTTGTAGGAGCAAACGTTCCTTTTGGTATGGTGCAAGTCGGTCCTCAAAATATATTTAAAGGCTGGGATTGGTGCTCAGGTTATCATTATTCCGACAGCATACTGATTGGTTTCAGCCATACCCATTTAAGTGGAACCGGATGTGCCGATTTGGGTGATGTTCTGATTATGCCTTATATTGGAAAAGTAAGGACGCATAGAGGTGAGCAGAATGATATTAGTAATTCCTGTTCCATATATTATAACCACAACCAAGAAAAAGTGTCTCCGGGATATTATTCCATCAATATGAGCAATGGCGTCAAAGCTGAAATGACAGCTTCGGAGCGAACAGCCATACATCGCTACAAATTTCCGAAAAACAGTGAAAAACATATACTGCTTAATCTAGTTGAAGGAATTGACTCTAAAGCATTCGCTACTTATGCTAAAAAAATAGATGATTACACTATTGAAGGTTATAGATTCACACACGGGTGGAGTCCGACACGTAAAGTCTTCTTCATTCTAAAATTCAATCATCCCATTGAATCAATGCTTGTATATAATAATGATACTTATGCAGGCAAAGATGAAATCAAAACAGGAGATGTGCAGAAAAAGTCCCCCAAAAGTGCCGGAGCAAAATGTGTGATAACACTCAAAGGTGTAGACAACGAAGCAATGCTCAAAGTCGCGCTTTCATCTGTATCCTGCAAGAATGCCGAAATAAATATGAATACAGAAATAAAAGGCTGGAACTTTGAAGAAGTTCACCAACAGGCTGTAGAGAAATGGAACAAACAGCTATCTGAAATACAAATCAGTACATCAGACAGTAGTAAGAAAGAAGTATTTTATACAGCAATGTATCATATTTGTATGGCTCCACAATTATATTGCGACGTGAACGGAGAATTCAGAGGACATGACGACAAAGTGTATAAAGGAGCATGGACTAACTATTCCTGCTTCTCGTTATGGGATACTTATCGCACTTTAAATCCTTTATTCAGTATCACCAAACCTTATATGGTTAATGATATCGTCAACTCTTTCTTAAGCATCTATGATCAGCAAGGCAAGCTTCCTATTTGGCCACTAAATGGTGGAGAAACCGAGTGCATGCCAGGTTACAGTGCCGTGCCGATTATTGCAGATGCCTATTTGAAGGGATTTCACGGCTTCGATGCCGAAAGGGCTTTTAAATATATGACTGCTTCCGCAACATATCCAAAGCAAAAAGGTGTGACCTATTTAATGGAGAAAGGGTATATACCTTGTGACAAAGTAAGTGAAGCAACTTCAATCGCCCTTGAGTATGCAGCCGATGATTGGGGAATAGCTTTGATGGCAAAGAAAATGAATAAAGCCAAAGAGTATGAGACCTATCTCGAAAGAGGTAAATCATATAAAAAGTATTTTGATAACAACATCAAATTTATACGCCCAAAGATGGATGATGGCAGTTGGCGAGCTCCGTACAGTCCTTTCAAATCGAGAGATTATACTGAAGGAACAGGATGGCAATATACTTTCTTCAACCCTCAATGCCCTGAAAACATAATAGATATTATGGGAGGCGATGCACCTTTCACCTCTAAACTAGATTCATTATTCACCGTAAAAGGGGATATGGGTGAGTCTGCCCCACCCGATATCAGTGGATTAATCGGTCAGTATGCGCATGGAAACGAGCCAAGCCATCCCTTCTGCTATTACTATCCCTATGCTGGTGAACAATGGAAGACTGCTGAAAAAGTCAGGTTCATAGAAAAAGATTTCTATACTAATCAGCCGGACGGTATTATCGGTAATGAAGATTGCGGACAAATGTCAGCATGGTATATCATGTCTGCATTAGGGTTCTATCAAGTGAATCCATCCAATGGAATCTTTGTTTTTGGAAGTCCTTTATTCGATAAAGCGACAATCCGATTACCACATTCAAAAACGTTCAGCGTCATTGCAGAAAATAATAATGACAAAAATGTTTACATACAGTCGGCTATGCTAAATGGTAATGCCTATGAAAAATCTTATATCACGTATCAAGATATAATGAATGGCGGTACATTAAAGTTTATCATGGGTAATACGCCCAATAAATTATTTGGCAGTAAAATTGAAGATCGCCCTTACAGTGCAAAATAACAGCTATCAATAGGTTACAATAAATAAAGCAGAAAGCAGTAGATATATCTCTTCAGAGTGATCTACTGCTTTTGTATATTCCATCAAGAAAATCCAGCGATGTCTTTATAAGAAAAATCGGGATGGGTATTCAACAGGCGTTCATATTCATTGCAAAACTTATCAAAGCTTTGTTTAGAAAGGCCTTTCTGTCCCATTTGATTGAGTATGCGACATTTTAAGCGAATTGCATCTTCATCAATGCTATCAATAGCCAATACTACATCAGCTATTTTGAGCAACAAACGCATATCGCTTCTAAAAGCAGGATGATCTATTATCGATAATAATGTTTCCGTAACAGCAACCCCATATTCCGATTTATATTCATCAAGCCATTCCGAAGAAATATTAGGCAGTAATACCCCTCCGCTAGCTCTTGACACAAGTAATTCCAATTTTTCCCGAGTGAGTGAGGATTCTCTCTTTCTAAACTCACTCAATATCTGCATAATATCCCTATAATCGCACACCACTTCATCATGAAGAGACAGATTCCAATATCCATTTCGGCTCGATATACTCACACCACCAATCCTATCGACAATTAATCTTAACTTTCTGATATTGACATTCCGGTTATTGGAAGCATTAGATTTGCTCATATCAAACCAGAACGTCTCATCAAGGCATTCTGAAGTAGTACCTCTTTCATCTTTCATAGAATTCAGAAATAAAAACAAGAATAAGTGCTTTAGAGTTGGAGTGAATTCCCCCGTTATGTTTTGGCCTCTCTTGTCGGTGACTAAAAAGCCTCCTACCAAGAGTATCTTCGAATAGCCTTTTTCTTCATATATAGTTACTGGTTGGGTATCATCCAAGCTTCCATACAGCTTCTCCTCAGCGTCGGTTAGAGATGCCATGCCAGTCTTTTTTTTCTCTTTCATTGTCCGAAGCACAATAATCAAGAACACAATCATAAAAGTTATGATTAATGATGAAACAACAAGATAGAATGAATATCCCCCTGAGTAATGAGGCAAAACATCCTTTTCTAAAATGGGAGGGAAAGCCAATCGATAAAAAGATATCTTCGAATTATTATCGCCGTATCCTTGCATCACGATAGCATAGAGGGAAGAAGTAGGTTTACACAAGAATAAATCGCAATATGAATGAATATCTAAAAAGTTATAGATGATTGAATCTCCCATAATCTGCTGTGCAGGCGATTGAGCATTTATATTAAAACGGCTTAGATAAAGAAATGTATTATATCGATCATTATTATAAGTTAAAGCATATACACTATTAGTAGCCGAATCAAGAACCATAGAATTGCCGAAAGCAAAATGATCTTTATCATTCTGAAAATCCCAGAGTTTACGACACATACCTGTATGAAAATTAAGTCGATACAGATCATAGAAATTAGTCGGCGACTCTTCCTGCTTCCCTGACTTGCTTCCATGTCCACCCATTATAAGCACATTATCTTCATCTTCAACACATAATGCACTCAGATAGCGAGGACAAATCATTGGGGCTAATGAAATGGTATGCCATTGCTTTGAACCATCCAAAGGAACCCGACTAAGCAAAGCATTATAATGATGCTGACCATAGCCACCAAATAAAACCAGTTCCTTTCGAGTGGAATCGATAAAACGGTTATGGTGTTGACGCATGGTGACAACAATATTGGCGGTAGAACTCCAAACTCTTCGCTTAAAATCATAGAAATTCAACTTTTTTATAGTAGGGCTATATGATATTAACCTGTCGGTTCCACGATCATAGATCATCTGACTGGAAACTCCCATATACGGATGCCCGGCAAAAGAAACAGAATCCAATCTATTGGCGTATAGATTATAAATGTACAGACGATGACTTGAAGCAATAAAAATACGCCCCCCTACATCGTCATAAGCACTTTGCGGATTAATATTATCGATTTCAATACTTTCAATTAAAGCCCACTTGGTATGCTTGTCTATTTCCCATATACCATTCTTCACTAATGCTTTTGCTCCTTCAATACTATCTAATGTGGAATTTCTGTCATGTTGAGCCAGTCGCCATTTTCTTAACTCTTTGCCTTTATTATCGGAAATAACAATGTTGCGAATGGTCATAGGTGCCACATCGGTAGAGAAAAAATGAGAATGCTTACTACCCCCAAAATATATCTTGATATTCTTAAAACTTTTAAAGGTATGGGGAAGTACCGTCTTTAATTTGCCCATTTGAACATAAACGGAGTTGGGAGTAAACCGGATGTTCACATGCATCCACTTGTTTGCCATGACGCAAGAAGGATTTATAAACTCCTTATTTTCAACCACTCCTCCATCAACTGTAAACACCACATTTACTTTAGCAGAAACCAAATAAGAAATCAAGTCCAAGCACGAAGAATCATTGGAAATAATCCGTGTCACATACCCATAAGTATAGACTTCTTTCCTTAACTTTATATCGAATTCTAACGAAAAGCCATCGCAAGGAAGATGAAGTGGAGCATCAGGAGCGAGTTCTAAAGACGTTCTTTGATCCTGATTAGTAGAGTGAGCCCAAAAAGTCAAACCATAACCATACTTTTTGTCATCAATAGCGTGGCTTTTACAAACAAAAACGTACAGTAATAAAAGCAGAGAAAAAAGATACTTTTTATTGATGTGGATCATACTTACAAGAGTCAATTGAATAAACATCTAGGATAACTTTCTATTGACACAAACATACGAAAAAACTGCGATGAATGAGTGTTTTCAGGAAAAGAGCTTTTTATTTCAGCACCATTTTATTAGATTAGAAATTCATAACAAGTAATCGAAAAACATATTATTAAAATATGTTATTTATAATATTTTTGTAGTCCTTTTTACTCTTTAGATCCTATAACTATAAATATAAGCTTAAATCTCTAACTTTATAATAAAGTAAACTATGACCAGCGTTGAAAAAAGCACGCTAAAAGCTCTCAAAAAAGGGCAAATAAAAGAATTTGAGAAGATATATCGACTTTATAACGGGTGGGTATATCATTTTATATGTGCTATAATAAAAAATTCAAATATTGCAAAAGATCTCACGCAAGACGTCTTTCTATTAATTTGGGATAAGCGAGAAAATATAAACTGTGATGAAAATTTTGAAGGTTATCTTTTCAAAATTTCAAAGAATATGGTCTATCATTATATAAAAAGAGAATTGCTTTTACAAAATTATCTTGGGAAGAGAGAAGAAATAGAAGATGGTAATATTTCTTATATTGAGAATGACCTAGATACTAAATTCTTTGAAGATTATATCATGAAATTAATCAATGAGCTACCAGAAGCTAGAAGAAGAATATTTATTCTGTACTGGAAAGCGGACATGAGTTATAGAGAGATTGCAACAAGACTATCTATATCTGAAAAAACGGTATCAACCCAAGTCCAACGCTCTATTCACTTTTTGAGGGCAAGAATGGGAAAAATTGCTTTTATAGGATGTTGGGCTTTATTGTACAGTTGTTGTTAATAAAGCACAAATATGCAATCTAAAGACTGACATCTGTAATCCATTTTTGAATTCTATTACTATAATATAAAAAGGCTAAGAAATGAAAGATAATTCAGATAAATATAACATACTAATAGAAAAGCTATTTACTAAAAGAGCAACTATTGATGAAATAAGAGCGTTAAGCCATTGGATAGCCTCCTATGATAATCATAAGGAATTTGATTCTTATTGTGAAAAGGCGTGGGAAAATTGTATAAAGGAGCCCAATCAAATTATAGAAAAAGAAATATGGAGTAATTTAAAAGATACAATTAAAAAAGAGGAAAAACAAAAGCTCCATTATCGTTTGCCAATTAGCTTATACAAAATAGCAATAAGTATTTTAATTCCAATATGCATTGGCTTGTCATCTTATATCATAATTAATATGTATGAAGATTCGACAAACGTTCCGTTTGAAGCAGTCGTAGATTATGGGCAAAAAGCGAACTTGACTCTTCCTGATGGAACAAAAGTTTGGTTAAACTCTGGAAGTAAATTAAGCTATGATAACGCATACAATAAAAAGGAAAGGGCCATTTGTCTAAATGGAGAAGCCTATTTCGAAGTCGCAAAAAATCCAAATAGGAAATTTATAGTATCCTGCAACGGATTAAAAGTAGAGGCATTAGGTACGATTTTCAATGTTAAGGGATATCAAGAAGACCATTATGTTACAGCTGCTTTATTAGAAGGTCGTATTAAAGTTTATAGGAATAATCAAGAAACAATACTCATACCCAATGAAGCATTAGAGTATAATAAATTGTCTGGGAACTTCACTAAGCAGAAAATAGCCGACATGCGTGAAATTGATTTCTGGAGAAGGAATATGCTTTACTTTCGTTCTGCAACTTTAGAAAGTATATCCAAGACACTTGAACGAACATACGGTATCACGATAAAATTTGAATCTAAAGAGCTAAAAAATATAACTTTCTCTGGAAGCATACGTAATAACAGTCTAGCAAATGTATTCCATATTATCAGCTTGACTTATCCCCTATCTTACAAAACAAATAAAGACACTGTCATTATCAGTAAAGAATAATAAAAGCTATGAGTAAAATAGAAAATAATTCATCCTAAAAAGGAAGCGTTCATAAGTATATACACTAAAGATGTTCTATATTTTGATTATGAGAACGACAGTATAATTAATCTTACATTTAAATTTATATGATTACCACACAGAATCAAAGTCTATGGAGACTATATCTCTCATGCGTGTTTTTTATATTTTTCGTGCAAGAAATCAATGCGCAGATTTCTTTAAAAGCATCGAATAAAACAGTATTGCAAGTAATTCAATTAATTGAAAAACAAGAAGACTATAGCTTCTTCTACACAGATAAATTGCCAGGACTAGACCATATTGTAAACCTCAATATCCAAAATGAAAAAGTGGAATTTGTCTTGAACAAACTTTTTAAAGATACAAATATTAATTTTAAAATCGAGTCTGGCAAACAAATTATATTAAGTGCAAAAAGCATCCCCATCAAAACGACTCTCATAAAGACAAAAAATATAGAAGGGAGAATTACTGATCAAAAAGGAGAGGCATTAATTGGTGTTTCAATCATTATTGATAAAGAAGGGGGAAATGGTACTATAACTGATATAGACGGAAAATATATTTTAAGTACAAACGCAGGAAACACCTTAAAAATAAGCTATATAGGCTACCAAACAGAATTTGTAAAAATAGACTCCCGAAATATTTACAATATTTCTCTAAAAGAAGACGCTCAACTATTGGATGAAGTAGTAATTATCGGTTATGGTTCTATGAAACGTAAGGATATAACAACAGCTGTATCTAGTGTATCAACTCAAGATATCGACGAACGTCCCATAATTTCAGCCGCACAAGCACTACAAGGCAAAGCTGCCGGCATTCAGGTCATACAACCTTCCGGAGCTCCAGGAACAGGGATGTCAGTGCGTGTCCGGGGTGCAACTTCCGTACAAGCTTCCAATGATCCTCTCTACGTAGTAGATGGGATTCCAGTTGATGATATTTCAAACTTAAGCCCGAACGATATCGAGAATATGCAAGTACTCAAAGATGCATCTTCAGCAGCTATCTACGGTGCACGTGCAGCCAACGGAGTAGTACTCATCTCGACTAAAAAAGGACGAGAAGGAATTCCACAAGTAAAATTAAGCGCATATGCAGGATTTTCTCAATTAGGAAGAAAATTAGAAGCTTTAAATACGGAAGAGTACAAAGATTTAATGAAAGACTTAAAACAAGTTTCTAATGTAGCACCAACTATACCGGATGATGAACACAGATATGTGGATTGGACTAATTTATTTTTTGGAACAGGAAGTAATCAAAACTATCAATTATCTGTAAGCAGCGGAACAGATAAAATTCAATATTACATATCTACAGGATACACCAATGAGCAGGGAATTGTAAAAAAAGCGAACTTCAAGCGTTACAATTTTCGCAGTAATATAGACAGCCAGCAAACAAAATGGTTAAAGATAGGATTAAATTTATCATATGCAAATACAAAAGGAACGTGGATTAATGAGAACGGAAGTTCCATGCGATCAGGCTCTATCCTTTCAGTACTTAATACCCCTCCATTTATGCAAAAGTGGAATCAGAATAACCAGAAAGAATATGACGAAGATGCATATGGTTCACGTATCGCAAACCCTTTAGCAGCTAATGCAGCTGATAATGTAACTTCTAACGATTACCTGAAGGGATCACTAGGACTTACTTTTGATTTGTATAAAGGATTAAAACTGAAAAGTACATTCGGTCTCAATTTGAACAATTCACACTGGAATTATTATTTAGACCCTATCTCTACTTCGGACGGGCGCTCGTCAAAAGGAAGAGTGGAAGAAAGTTTCTCCAGAAACCTTGAATGGTTATTTGAAAACATACTCACTTATGATCATTTCTTTAACAAGCACAGTTTATCGTTAATGGGAGGAGCTACACAGCAGCACGCCCAAAGCAATAGTTCATGGATCGCAGGGTTCGATTTATCAGACTCTTATCCAGACATCCATTCTATTTCAGCTGCTAATCAGATAGATAAAGATGGAACCGGTTCTTCAGCTTCAGCATGGAGCTTGGCCTCTTTTCTCGGAAGAGTAGCATACAACTACGATAGCAAATATCTTCTAACAGCTAATTTCCGTGCGGACGGTTCTTCCCGATTTGCTCCGGGGCACCGTTGGGGATATTTTCCTTCGGTATCAGCCGGATGGCGGGTTTCAAGCGAAAAGTTCATGAAGTCCCTAGAAAAAATTGTTACCGACATGAAACTTCGCGTCGGCTGGGGTATGAACGGTAACCAAAATGGCATCGGAAACTATTCGTATTTAGCATCAATGAAATCCAGCAAAGTATCGCCTACTACTACTAATTTATATCCAGGATTAGCTATCAGCCCCTATTCAGCAGCCAATAAAGAACTTACTTGGGAAAAAACAACCCAATGGAATGCCGGATTGGATCTTACTCTTTTCAATTCAAGATTAATCTTTGCTTTTGATCTGTATTATAAAAAAACAACTGACTTGCTCCTAACGGTTAACTTACCGGATAACGTGAACTTACCGGGAGGAATTACTCGAAATGACGGTGAGATGAGTAATAAAGGGTTGGAAGTTTCAGTTTCTTCACAAAACTTTAAAAATAAATTCAAGTGGAATACAGACTTTAACATTTCATTCAATAGAAACAAACTAACCAAACTTGGTCTAAATAAAATTTATTACTATGCCGGAATGTATGAAACTAAAGAAAATGCTGTGATCTTGAAAGAAGGATTGCCGCTTGGCACATTTTTCGGATATATTTCTAAAGGAGTAGATCCAGAGACAGGGAATATCACTTACTCAGATTTAAATCATAACGGAATCCTCGATCCAGGGGATCGTACTACTATCGGTTGTGCACAACCTAATTTTATCTTTGGCCTAACAAATACATTCTCATACAAAGGATGGAGTCTGAACTTATTTGTTGAAGGTAGTCAGGGCAATGATATTTTTAATGCAACCCGCATTGATACCGAAGGAATGATTGACTTCCGCAATCAGGCAAAGACCGTACTTGCACGTTGGAAGCGCCCGGGAATGATCACAGATATCCCACGAGTAGGAAATAGTGAAAACATTCATAACTCCACCCGTTTCATAGAAGACGGATCGTATATCCGCATAAAATCGGTGACTTTGTCTTATGATGTCAATAAGAAATGGTTAAAAAAAGCTCATCTCTCAAAACTACAAGCTTATATAACTGGACAAAATTTGTTGACTATGACCAAATATTCAGGCTATGATCCCGAAGTCAACGCTTACGGCACAAGTGCTGTAGCACAAGGAGTAGATTACGGTACATATCCTCAGTCAAAATCTATCATATTCGGTCTAAATGTAGAATTTTAAGAATAACACTATGATAAAAAAATACGTATATAAAGTAAGCTTTTATATTTTATCAGCTATCATTCTAAGTGGATGCAATGATTTTCTCGATGAAAAGCCTAAATCAGACTTCACTCAAGAAGGAACAGGAAGCGAAGATCTCACTTCAAAGTACCTCAGCATTTCGGATGCTCAAACAGAACTGCAGGGAGCATACAATACTTATAAACTGAATAATTTCCAAATGGAGATTTTCATGCTTAATGATGTCCAGTCAGATAACTGTTACGTCGGAGGAGATGGAACCAATGAAGAAGCAGTAGACTTGCTAACTATGACATCGACCAACTCTCATGCAAGTCTTGTCTGGTCGGAATGGTTAACTATGATTGGAACAGCCACCAACGTTATAGAAAACACCAAACTCATGAAAGCATCAGCCGCTACTGATATAGAAAAAAATGCTGTAATAGCTGAAGCAAAATTTATCCGAGCATGGGCTTGTTTTGATCTGGTTCGTATTTTTGGAGGTATCCCTTTGGTATTGCAACTCATTCCTACTATTACATCTGAAAATTTAGATACTTGGTACCCAGTAATGTATCCTAAGCGCACCTCCGAAGAAAAAGTATATGAGCAAATCTTAGTAGATTTGGACGAAACAAATACTATAAGCTATCTTCCCAGTAAAAATACAGGAGCCTTCCAAGCAACCAAAGGAGCTGCGTACGGTCTGTTAGCGAAGGTTTTAGCGACAAGAGGTGATAAAAATAGTCGAAATTACACAAAAGTGATTGATTATTGCAATAAAGTAATTAACGAAGGATACAAACTGGTAGACAACTTTGATGACCTCTGGAATCCAGACCATAAATTCACTACTGAGAGCATTTTTGAGGTTTACTATTCGGCTGATTCCCCCAACTGGGCATATTGGGTATTCTTAAAAGAAGGAGACGGTTCAGTAACTTGGAGACGATATTGCACGCCTACTCACGACTTAGTAGCTAAATTCGATAAAGAAAAAGATACGAGATATGCATCTAGCATACTTTGGAGAAGTGTACCATACAGTGCTTATTGGCCCGCAGATAAATACCCGTTGTCTTATAAGATACGCGAGAAGAATTCTGACATTATTTTAATGCGATTGGCTGATATTATGTTACTAAAAGCGGAGGCTTTAGTAGAGACAGGAGAAACCGGAAAAGCCATCGATATTGTCAATACAATCCGTCAACGCGCAGGTTTGGGTAACTCATCTTTAAACAAAAATATGGCGCAAAGTGAAGCCCGAATTGCTGTTGAAAACGAACGGCAACTGGAACTCTATATGGAAGGACAGCGATGGTTTGATCTTACCCGGAACGATCGCACTATAGATGTAATGAGAAAGCATAAAGATCAAAAAGGAAATTTGATTTTCAAAAAGATTCAGGGATTTAGAATAAAATGGCCTATTCCACAGGGTGAAATGGATAAGAACACTAATCTCGTACAAAATGAAGGATATTAATTAAAATCTCATTTAAACTATTGAACCTATGAAAATAAATAACAAAATAGTCAAGCTACTTCTCATGGCAAGTATCGCATTAATGTTGCTATCATCTTGCGAAAAAGAACGAGGCAGAGCCATTTATCCATACTCACAGCCCAAAATGTCCAATCTTCGACTTTCAGTAGAAAATCAGGTAAAGGCTACAGACTCTCTTTTTTTCTCAGTCAATATTAGTGATGAAGAGACTCCATTATCCACATTGGACGTTTCTTTTGCAACTGCCGGCAAAGTAATATATTCAGAATCGATCCGAACAAAAGGATATGAAAGCAATATCAAGCAACATGGCATATATATTCCTTTTACCTCCGGACTAGAGAATGACAAAGAAGCAACTCTTACCCTCACTGCCATAAATGTAGAAGGAAGTAAACAGATAATAACTAAAACTTTGACTATCCAAAGACCCCGTATTTCCAGTACAATCTATCTTCACTATAATGATCTTATTATTCCTATGAAACAACAAGAAGATAACCCCTATCTATATGTGACTGACGAAGGAAATTATCCAATGCAACTAACTGGAAGAATTTCAACAAACGAAGCTTTGGATAATTCCGATTTAATTTGGGGAAATTCTGATAGTACTAATGAGGCAACACTCATATCAAAAACAGACCCGGGCTTTTCATTCGACTTTCAAGATTGGCAAATCAAACAGATTACATTTAATATATTCACATTTAAGCTTGGCGCAATTGGCTATCAAAAGAATATAACGATAAATGGAACTAAACTTGAGGCAAGTGGAGGCTACTTTCGAGCCTCCATTAACTTCAAAAAAGGACAAAGCGTTGAAGTAACTGGATTGGATGATTTGATAAATACATACAACAGAGATTTCTTTGATTATGATCCGGAAAAAAAGACACTAACCTTTTTACGTGAAACTGGAAACTGGGAAGTATATTATTCCGCAACATATAACTATATGTGGGTCGAACATCTAAATGATGTTGCTCCTAATGCTTTCTGGATTATCGGTCATGGATTTACTTGTGCCCCAGTTTGGAACACAGACTATGACCATGATGGTTGGAGTATCGACAATATCTCGAGAATGGCATATGCCGTAAAAGTCGGTGATCATAAATATCAAGCCAGTATGTACATAAGTAACACTCATGAGTGGGGATCGTTTGAATTCGAGATTTACAGTGATCTTGGATGGAATAAAAATAGCGGTATGCTACTTCAGGAAGGCTCAATCAGTGGTGACTCGGAAGGCTTTGCAATCTCAGGCTCTAACGGATTGACCAACACAGAGAGTTTCATTCCTGGTTATTACTGTCTAACCTTTGATACTTCGGCTGGAGTAGGAAAAGAGACTGTAACCATAAAAAGAATAAGTAACTGAATATTAGACTTGGTCACAATTTAATCACCAAATCATATTAAAACTGTTGCATGAGAAAATTAATATATTTCGGCTACTTGCTTATCTGGTTTTTATCAGCTTGTTCTACTCCAAAAAGAGAATCCCCCATCTCATTGACGTGGACAGATAAAGGCTACAATACAGAAACAAAATTCTATGATAATGAGTTCGTTTTAAAAAATGTTTCTCAGAAGAGAATAGATAATAGGTGGATGATTTACTATTCACAACTACCGAGAGAGATCAAGCAAGTGCATTCGAAAGACGTACAGATAGAAGTTCTTAACGGGAACTTCTATCGGATACGTCCGACAAAACATTACAAAAGTCTCGAATTTGGCGATTCTCTTTTGGTTCGATTTTCGGTATCAGCGAAAACTCCAAATATATCACAAACGCCGGAAGGCTTCTATTGGGTATCAACACACTTGACAAAAGAATCACAACCGATCCCTTTGAGTTATCGTAACTCCTCCCCCCCAGATTCCATATTAGCAGCATTATCGACCCCCCAACGTATTTACAACAAAAATACTCAACTAAAGACAGATATTGCTCAATCTGAAACAGACATATTACCGACCGTTAAGAATAGAATATTTGGAAATGGGAAAATTACCATACCTCATCAAGTATCATTGGAATACAGTAGTGAACTTAGCAATGAAGCCAACGTGCTACGGGAACTGTTAGAAGAGCGGTATAAGATAAAAGCAGTCGAGATCGCTACTTTAAAAGTCAGACTAAAGTTAATAAAAGAAGAAATAACAGCCAAAAATAAAGAAAAATACAAGCTGGATATATCTCCGGGACAAATACTTATTGAGGCTGCTACTTCTCACGGCATTTTCAACGGTATACAAACATTATTAGCCACATTAAAAGGTGAAAGTTCGCGAAAGGTATTAGCCAATCAAATCATCATAGACTATCCAGATCTCTCTTATCGTGGATTATTGCTAGATGTAGCACGTAATTTCACAAAGATTCAAAACGTTAAAAAGCTAATCGATGCTATGGCTTCTTATAAACTTAATGTACTGCATCTTCATCTTACAGATGATGAAGGATGGAGGCTTGAGATACCAGGGCTTGAAGAATTAACAGAAGTAGGAGCATATAGGGGGCACACCTATGACGAATCAACACATCTATATCCTTGTTATGATGGAGGATATGATCGAAAAGCCGATACACCGGGAAACGGTTTTTATAATCGTAATGAATTTGTAGATCTTTTAAAATATGCATCCCGAAGACATATACGTATCATACCTGAAATAGATTGTCCTGGACACGCACGTGCAGCCATTGTATCTATGAGAGCCCGTTTCAATAAGTATAAAGAAAACAATGCGTCAAAAGCAACGGAATATCTTTTAAATGATCTGCAAGATACATCCCAATATAAGTCAGCCCAATCATATACAGACAATGTAATGAATGTGGCATTACCTTCTACCTACCGGTTTATAGAAAAAGTCATAACGGAAGTTAAATCTATGTATAAAGACGCCGGAATAGACTTAACTGCCATCCACATTGGTGGAGATGAAGTTCCTACAGGAGCATGGATGGGTTCTACCTGTTCTAAAGAGCTTATGAAAGAGGAAGGATTTAAAACAACTCATGATATATCTCAGAATTTCTTTATCAAATTGTCCGAATCGATGGAGCATAAATGCTTAAAATTTGGAGGATGGCAGGAAGTAGCCCTTCATAATACTATAAAAACAGACGAAAAGCTACTCCGTTCTGCAGAGGCTATTTACTGCTGGAATACAGTTCCTGAATGGGGCGATGATGAAATACCCTATCACCTTGCCAATAAAGGATATCCTGTTATATTGTGTAATGTCAACAATCTCTATATGGATCTGGCGTATTGTCCCAATTATTATGAAAGAGGACATTCATGGGCAGGATATGTAGACGAAGCTAAATCCTTCTCGATATTGCCTTTCTCGAACTATAAATCTACTCGAACAGACCTTTCTGACAATCCGATAAATTTAGATGAGGCCGGAAATAGAAAAGAGCAATTAATTTCGGAAAATAAAAAAAATATTATAGGAATACAAGCACAACTATTTACCGAAACACTCCGTAGTTTTGATTGGGTTTGTTATTATCTATTTCCTAAAGTACTGGGATTGGTTGAGAGAGGTTGGAATGCCCATCCTTCGTGGGAAATGATGAAAGGGAAAAAGGAGTCTGAAATGTTCAATGAAGATTTATCTCGCTTTTACGCTATCATTTACAGCAAAGAACTTCCATATCTGTCGCAATCGGAAATTAACTTTAGATTGCCTTCCCCGGGTATTTTAGTCGTAAACGGTTTTTTATATGTTAATTCTTCCATAAAAAAAGCTTGTATACGATACACTTTGGATGGTTCAGAACCCAATTCCCATTCTCCTATTTGGGATACTCCTGTCCCATGCAAAGAAAAAACAATTAAAGCTCGAGCTTTTTATTTAGGGAAAGAGAGCGTAACAAGTGTATTATTAGCCGATTAAACACATAAAAATCATGAATGGGACGTTGAATAATAATTTCATAAGGAAAAGACTAGCTATCCTGTTTATAGGAATGCAAATATGCACCAGTTATTCATGCAGCAAAAACGGAAGCATAGAAAATCAAAGTACCCCTTTGAGCAAAGTTTCACTTATACCTCTGCCACAATCCCTCCAATATGGAAGCAGCAACCTTTCACTGACTAAAGAAACAACAATCAGTCGGGATATCGAAGGCATTCCTCATGAACTATTAAAAATTACGCTTATGCAAGTACTGGGATCAAGTAGCATAAGTAATGCAGCAAATGAAGAAGCATTCATCCGTATTTCCAAAGATAATACGCTAGGAGATGAGGGTTACCGTATCAACATTGACGAAAGCATCAATCTCAGTTATAAGACGACCGAAGGATTATTGTGGGGAATACAGACGTTAAGGCAAATTCTATTGCAACATAGTACAACGCAAAATTCACTGATAAACATACCCAAACTAATAATCTCCGATACTCCCCAAAAAACGTGGAGGGGATTTCATATTGACCTTGCGCGTCACATGTTCAATCTCAGCTATCTCAAGAAAATAGCAGACGTCCTTTCCTTTTATAAGATCAATAAGCTGCAATTGCATCTTACCGACGATCAAGGCTGGAGAATAGAAGTAAAGAAATACCCAATGCTAACAATGCAAGGAGGTTGGCGGGAATTTGATGAATATGACAAACGATGCATTGAGCTTTCAAATTCAGATATCGACTTCACCATTGATTCCCGTTTTATAAGAAACAATAGTGAATACGGAGGTTATTACACTCAGGAAGAAATGAAAGATTTTATAACTTACGCTACAAAACGGGGAATAGATGTTATCCCCGAAATTGATATGCCGGGACATTTCTCCGCTGCCATCAAGGTATTTCCCGAACTATCCTGTACCGGACAAGCCGGATGGGGAAAAGAATTCTCCTATCCCATTTGTGCAGGAAGAATGGAAAGCTATGCTTTTATAAAGAATATTTTAGATGAGATTAGCGCACTTTTTCCAAGTGAATACATCCATATAGGAGCAGATGAAGTGGAAATGGATAACTGGAAGAAATGTGAACGTTGCCAAGGACTTATCCAAGAAAAGAACCTAAAAGATGTAAATGGACTAAAAAACTATTTTGTAGAACAAATAGCAACCTATGCCAAAAGTAAAGGAAAAACAGTTATGGCATGGGATGACGCTTATATAGGAAACAATCCTCAAGACTTGCTTTATACTTACTGGCGAGACTGGCTACCCGATGAACCTGGAGAAATTACTCAGAAAGGTTATCCGTTAATATTTATGGAATGGGGGCATTTCTATCTAAGTGCCACACCCTCTGATGACCTACTAAAATCCCTCTATCAATTTAATCTGGAACCAAAATTCCAAGGTATTATAAAAAACAAGTTTCTTGGGTATCAGGCCTGTGTCTGGACAGAAATGATACCAAACGAACGGAAATTCGGGCAACATACATTCCCTTCTCTGCAAGCATTTGCGGAATTGGCATGGGGTAGCGATCGCAATTGGAGTAATTTTACCGAACGCCTGCCATGGCACTTACAATGGCTCACACAAAACGGAATTCATTCACGGACTCCCGGGTTTATTAAATAACACATTTATTATGAAATCAGAACGACTGCTATCATTGGATATTTTACGAGGAATTACTGTAGCTGGTATGATCCTAGTTAACAACCCTGGAAATTGGGGAGAAATATACACACCACTCAGACATGCCGAATGGGATGGACTAACTCCAACAGATTTAGTGTTCCCCTTTTTTATGTTTGTAATGGGTGTGTCAATGAGCTTTTCTTTATCTAAATATAATTCTACTTTTACGAAAGCATTCGGAAAGAAATTAGTGAGACGTACTCTTATCCTTTTTTTGCTTGGAATATTTTTATCTTGGTTCTCTTTAGTAATAAACAATTTAGTAAATAATAATCCAGATATCACACTAGCAAATCTTTTCTTCCCACTAGAAAATATCAGAATATTAGGAGTACTTCAACGATTGGCTTTGACTTATTTCGCCGGTTCGCTATTGATAGTCTTAATACCAAAACGCAATTGTCTTATTGCAATATCAATCGGTATTCTAGCCCTCTATTACATAATTTTAAAAGTAGGAAACGGCTTTGAATTATCAGAACATAACATCATTGCAATAATCGACAAAAAACTATGGGGAGACAACCACATGTATAAGGAGTGGCTGCCTAATGGCGGACATATTTATTTTGATCCAGAGGGACTATTAAGTACATTACCAGGCATTACACATGTTATTATAGGTTTCTTTTGCGGAGAAATTATTCGACAAAAAAAAGCACTGGGTAAACGATTGATTTCGTTGACAGTCACAGGCATTCTACTACTATTCTCGGGCTACCTTCTAAGCTACGGATGCCCTATTATTAAAAAAATATGGAGTCCCAGCTATGTATTAGTCACATGCGGACTAGCTTATCTATTTCTCGTATTATTAATTTGGATAGTAGATATCAATAAAGTAAGCAAGTGGAGTCTTCCGTTCCAAGCATTTGGGACAAATCCACTTTTCATCTATATAATAGCGAGTCTCCTTGCCTGTATATTTGAAACGCCGATTTTGGGTGTAGCCATCACTGCAAGCATTTATACTGCATTATATCATTTAATTGGAATACCCAAGATAGCATCACTTATCTACGCTCTGCTTTACATTTCTATGAATGGAGGAATAGCATATATTTTATATAAAAAGCACATTTTCATCAAAATATAGTATATCTTTAAAACTTTTTTCTAGTAGCACTATTCAACACAAAAAAAGCCTTATATTAATTCAGAAATACAATGAAACGAACTCTTTTAAAGTTTATTTTACCGGTATTACTCATCTTACCGATCATGGGGTTGAATGCAGCCCACAGTATGCACCCTCTCCCTCAAATTGCTTACGTAAAAAAGAAAGTATCTGAACAGCAAGAACCTTATTACACTGCCTACAAGCAGCTATTGCATTATGCTGATTCCATAGTAAGCCTAAGCCATCATGCCGTAGTAGATTTCTCCATACCCGAACTTTCCGACCAGCCTGAGGTACATCAAAAGAATTCACTAACCTTGCAACAAGATGCTTTCGGTGCCTATTGTTGTGCACTAGCCTATCAATTATCAGGAAAGAGTGAGTACGGTGAAAAAGCTTGTTACTTCTTAAACGCGTGGGCTACAACGAACAAAGGATATTCCGGTCATGACGGTGCATTGGTAATGACTTATTCTGGATCGGGTCTGCTATTGGCTGCAGAACTATTGTCAGATGCTCCGATATGGGATATGAAACAAAAAGACACATTTTCCAGATGGACATCGGATATTTATCAGAAAGCCGCCAATGGAATAAGAACTCGTAAAGATTACTGGGGAGATTGGGGACGATTCGGTTCACTCCTTGCAGCATCATTTTTTAATGAGAAAGAGCAAATCAGACAAAATGTCAATCTCATAAAATCCGATCTATTCACTAAGATAATCCGCACGGACAATCAACCTGATGAAACCCTTAAAGGAATCGGCGATATATGGGATAGCTATTTCTCGTTGGCTCCTCTTACTGCTTCGTGCTGGATGATTTATCACTTGACCGGTGAAAACTTATTTGTATGGGAACACGATGGAGCATCCATAAAGGAAAGCCTCGATTATCTTCTCTATTCTTTCCAATCGTATGCAAGTGAAGATAAGGATGCAACAGAGTCCCATCAAGCTTGGCCGGGTAATCTGATTGAAGCTATGAACGGGGTATACAATGACACCCCATTCATACACTTTACCGAAAAAGACCGTCCTCATATTTTCCCAACTCATCATTTCGCATGGGTATTCCCCACTCTAATGCCCATTTCAATGAGTGGATATGATTTATCCGACAATAATACATGGGCTAATTACAATAAGTATGAGTTGGAAAACAAGACTGTAAAACAACCTATTGCCGTATTCATGGGGAATTCCATTACGGAAGGCTGGTTCCGCAATCATCCCGATTTCTTCAAATCCAACAATTACATAGGCAGAGGCATATCGGGACAAGTTACCGCACAGATGTTGGCACGTTTTCGTAGAGATGTTCTGGATTTAAAGCCCAAAGTAGTAAGCATACTTGCCGGGACGAATGACATCGCTCAAAATTGCCAATATATGTCTGTAGAGAATATAGCCGGAAACATCTTTTCGATGTCTGAACTAGCCCAAGCTAACGGAATCAAGGTAATCATTTGTTCAACCTTACCTGCATCCCACTATTCATGGCGGCCGGCAATCAAAGATCCTGCCAAACAAATTATCCGACTGAATAAGCTATTAAAGAAATATGCTGATAAGCATCACATTACCTATGTTGATTTTCACTCCGTAATGAAAAACAAAGAAAACGGATTACCTGAGAAATATTCTAAAGACGGAGTCCACCCTACCCCGGATGGTTATACATTGATGGAGCCTATTATAAAAGAAGCAATAAGCAATCTGTTAATAGAACGATCTAAAAAATAATAGTCCCAGAAGTCAATTTCGTTATTGATATTTACCTCTATACTCCTTCGCTTGAAATGTTTTCATCACTAGCATTTCAAGCGAAGGTTCTTTATTATATCAAAAGAGTTTTGAACAATGCGATAAAAAGACAGTTTGCAGTCGTTCAAATAAAACAAATGATATATATTTGCGAAAACACAAAGCAAATAGATAACACGACAACTCCTATCCTAACCATAAGAACTGTTGTATACCGAAACGGATAGAGATGTATGCGAATTAGAGTTGCATATTTTGCAGAATACAATTCATACAAATAAGCATAGAAAAATGAAGAAAACAGGAATCATCATCAATGAAATTGAAATTTACAAGTCACCCATTAAGCTCAAAGAACCATTTGTCATTTCATTAGGTCCATTCACCCACGCCCAAAACGTAGTTATTGTAATTCACACCAATGAAGGCATCACAGGCTCCGGTGAGTGTAGCCCATTCATGTCCATCAATGGCGAAAGTATGGACACTTGTTTTATTGTAGGTCAATATTTGGCAAAAGCATTGAAAGGGAAAAATGCACTTGATATTGAAGGATGCACCGAAGCAATGGAAAAGACTATATTCGGAAATACCAGTATAAAAAGTGCTTTTGACATGGCATTATATGACATTGTAGCACAACATGCCGGAGTCCCTCTTTACCGTTATTTAGGAGGAGAGAAAGGCAAAAAGGTACAAATAGACTATACCGTAAGTATTGGTGATCCACAGAAGATGGCAAAAGATGCACTGTCCATCGTGCAAAAGGGCTTCCAAATCATTAAAGTGAAATTGGGAGAATCAAGAGAAGCTGACGTTGAGCGTATCCGTCTCATCCGTGAAGCCATCGGCATGGATATTCCTCTTCGCATTGATGCGAATCAAGGTTGGAGTGCAGACAGTGCTATAGAGATCTTACACGCAGTGCAACCCTACAATATACAGCTCTGTGAAGAACCTATAGCCAGATGGGCATTCATGGAATTACCTCATATACGCAGAGAAAGTCCAATTCCTATTATGGCAGACGAATCATGCTGCAATCACCATGATGCCGCCAGATTATTGCAATTGGAAGCATGTGACATGTTTAATATAAAACTTGGCAAATCAGGAGGCATTTACGATGCACTCAAAATAATCAATATCGCAGAGGAAAACAACATCGTTACCCAAATCGGTGGTTTTCTCGAATCACGCCTAGCCTTTACTGCATCCGCCCATTTGGCGTTAGCCAGTGAGATGATACAATACTATGATTTCGATACTCCGCTAATGTTTGTCGAAGATCCCGTCGTTGGAGGCATAACATACGGTCCCCATGGTGAAATTACCGTACCCGAAGTACCCGGCCTTGGTGCTAAGATGGACGACGAATATCTTCGCTCCCTCGAAAGTGTAACGGTATAATAAAGAACAGCTTCAGTGTAAACACTAAAAAGCAATTATATTCTATTACAAACTATTTGCGAAAGATATGGCTTTATTATACCTTTGAGCTATGAATCCTATAATATGATTCCAGGAAAAGTACTATAGGATTTATAGAATCATACTATATGATTCTATAAACAAGATATACCTGAATCATAAAAATATTAAGATCGAGTGAAATGGCATTCTACAAAAAAGTAAAGAAAGCGGTAAATGGTAAGTGGTACCCTCAAGCTGTGACTACCAAACATCCCATGACTACAGATGAAGTAGCCGAACGTCTCGCAGAAATGAGTAGCTTGACAAAAGGTGATGTATATAATGTGTTGCTCAACTTACCCTTAGTTATGCGACAGGCCCTGACTGAAGGGCGTAGTGTAAAACTTGAAGGTCTAGGCTCTTTTTGGTATACGGCAGACTGTAAACCGGGTGGTGAACAGACTCGTGATGAATGTGGCATACATCAAATAAAGCGCGTGCATGTGCGTTTCATTCCAGAGTACCATCGCCGACAAAATCATGAAGTGGCCGTGAGAACATTAACAGATATCGCGGTTGAATGGGCTGACATTGATGAACCGAAGTAGGCGAATGGAAATAAAGAGTCTCCCTTAGCCACTTAATTTTATTAGTGACCAAGGGAGACTATCTTATATCGTTCACGAAATGTGAACATCTATTCTTTAAATAAAATCAACTCGGCATAACCCAAAAGAGGAATGTATAAATCAAATGCTCCTTATAACCACTACGTTTTACGTCTACAGTATAAGTAACAATGTTCTTATCTCCTACCGCCCGATTGACCGAGATGTTCGTATCGGAATACTTGCTTTCCACACTCACTGTCGACTCTCGATAGGACTCTAAGGCTACCGAATAATCGACTTGGGACTTCTTCAGACTTTTAGTATACGATGTTCCTCGAATGATAATCAGCTTATCGCCTTCTCTATCTAGCAAAGCACCATCTTCTTGAACTTTAAACTGCTTATCGTTAATTGTTACGGAAGTGATACCTAATACCGTAAAATCGGGAGCTTGCTCATCTTCTTCTTCACTGACACAGGAAAACAAAAATACCAGCGATAATAGCAATAAAATATTTCTAGTCATTCTATCAGATCTTAAATTACTTTCCAGGCATTTGTTCCAAGGTTGCCACTAAGAATTCATAGAACTTTGCAACAGTAGGAATATATGCCCGTTCATCAGGTGAATGAGGTGAACGAAGTGTAGGACCAAATGAAATCATATCAAGTTTAGGATATGTCATACCGATAATGCCACATTCCAAGCCGGCATGGATAACCTTCACCGCGGGTTCTACGCCAAACTGTTGTTGGTAAGATTTCTTCATGGCATGAAGAATAGGAGAATCCACATTAGGCTGCCAACCGGAATACCCGCCACTCAATTCTACTTTCATCCCTGCCATTGAGAAACATGCAGTCAGGCTGTTTGCCAGAAATTCTTTCATTGTATCGCAAGAGCTGCGGGCCAAAATGATGACTTCAACTTTTCCTTGACCGGCAACAACAATCGACAAGTTCGAAGAAGTCTCGACAGTATCAGGTAAAGTGGGGATCATACGCATCACCCCGTTCTGACAAGCCAGTAGAGAATCAATGAAATTGTCTTGTATCTCTTGAGGAATAACCGTAGCAGGCATTTCGACCGACTCTAACGTCAACGAAACACCGCTTTCAATAGGAGTATATTCTGATGCTATTTCTGCCTCATAATCCTTGATATATTCTTCGAGTCCTTCGGTATCCGCAGCATTAAATACCATTACGGCGTGTGCTTCACGTGGTATGGCATTGCGCATATTACCGCCTTCAAAGCTAGACAATTGAGAATCGAATTCCACCAACAGATCGCGTATCACACGAGCCATCAGCTTATTGGCATTTGCACGTCCCTCATTAATTTCAAGGCCTGAATGTCCTCCACGCAAACCTTTCAACACAAGTTTCTTTGCTACAAAATTCGCTGGCGCTTCCTCTTCCTTGTAAGCTAAAGTGGCAGTCAGGTTTAATCCGCCTGCGCAACCGATATAAAGCTCGCCTTCATCCTCGGAATCAAGATTCAGTAAAATCTCTCCCTTCAATGTTTCAGATTTGAGGCCGAAAGCCCCATACATACCGGTTTCTTCGTCTTTAGTAATTAAAGCTTCAAGAGGGCCATGCTTCAGATCTTTTGCTTCCAACACTGCCATGATAGCAGCAACACCTAGCCCATCATCCGCACCAAGAGTCGTACCTTTAGCTTTCACCCAGTCGCCATCGATATAAGTTTCAATGGGATCTTTCGTGAAATCGTGAACGGTATCGTTATTTTTTTGGGGAACCATATCCATGTGGGCTTGCAGAATAGCCGTTTTGCGGTTCTCCATACCAGGAGTAGCCGGCTTACGGATAATTACATTACCAGCTTCGTCGACAAATGATTCCAACCCGAGGCTTTTACCAAAATCAACTAAAAACGCTGTAACTTTCTCCAAATGTCCTGAAGGGCGTGGAATTTGCGTCAAAGAATAAAAATGTTTCCACACATTTTGTGGAGCTAAGGATAAAATCGTACTCATAATGCTATTAAGTTAGTTTTCGCAAATATACCTTTTTTATTCCAATAGCACAATGATGTAAGACTATTTTGCCCGGTTTGACCATGAAAGATGAAGCCATCCCCAAACACCGAGGACAACAACCAATAAAGTTTGAATGGAATGTACAATTAAAGCGAATATACCGGCATCAGTAGCATCCACTCCATATAGCATCATCATGGTTATAACTGCAAAATGCCAGGGACCGGCTCCATTCGGCGTGGGTACGATGACTGCAAAAGTTCCTCCGACAAACATTACTAGAGCAGCAAGGAAGGAGAGATGAGATGTAAATGAGAAGCAATAAAATGTTATATAAAAATGAAAAAAATAGCATACCCAAATCAGAATGGTATAAAGGATGAACAATGGAACATTTTTCACATCACGCAGTGAAGTTACTCCAGACCACACATTCAATACAATACCTCTTACACGCTCAAAAAAAGACAGGGCGCGCATCAAGTAATAAAGCAGAACAATCACACCGACAATACAAAGTAATACAATATAAAACCATACTGAAGTAAACAAGTGCATTAATGTGGGTATCTTGGTACCTGTCTGTTCAAAGAAAGTCATAAATACAGGCATTTGTACAAGAAAAGTCAGTCCCGTGATAATCAGCATACACAGTGTATCAACCAAGCGCTCGGTCACAACCGTACCCAAAGACTTTGAGAAAGATACATTATCATAGCGGGATAAAATGCCGCAACGTGATACTTCGCCTAGACGGGGAATCACTAAATTGGTAGCGTAAGACACAAACACCGCATCCACACAATCGCCTGTCTTGGGATAAGCCTCAAGAGGTTCAAGTGTCTGTTTCCATCTCCATCCACGGAAAACATGACTCATTACACCAAAAACAAGTGAAAAAAGCATCCATCCCCAATTCATTCCGTGCAGTAAAACTTCCTTTACACGCGCAAAATCAAAATCGCGATACACCCAATAGAGAATAAAACCACTCAGCACAAGTGGTAAAATAATTTTCAATGTTTTTTTAATGAGTTTCTTCATTCCGTTTCATCTTTCTTCGCCTAAAAGAACTATCTTTGTAAGCTGCAAAAGTAACGATTAAGTTGATACATGCGATTAGTAAAACCTAAAAAGTTTCTCGGGCAACATTTTCTGAAAGACCTGAAAGTTGCACAGGATATAGCCGACACGGTAGATATTTACCCCGAATTGCCCATATTGGAAGTCGGTCCGGGTATGGGAGTTTTAACCCAGTTCCTCACCAAAAAGGAACGTTGTGTAAAAGTGGTAGAAGTAGACTACGAATCAGTAGCTTACTTGCGTGAAAACTATCCGGCACTGGAAGATCACATCATTGAAGATGATTTTCTTAAAATGAATCTCCAACGGGTCTTTAATGGTCAGCCTTTTGTCTTGACAGGAAACTACCCTTATAATATCTCGAGCCAGATATTCTTTAAGATGCTGGATAACAAAGATCTGGTTCCTTGCTGTACAGGCATGATACAGAAAGAAGTTGCCGAAAGAATAGCTGCCGGGCCGGGTAGCAAGACTTATGGCATTCTCAGTGTATTGATACAGGCTTGGTATAGTGTAGAATACTTATTTACCGTCCATGAGCATGTATTCAACCCACCCCCAAAGGTAAAAAGTGCCGTTATACGAATGGTACGTAATGATACAAAAGAGCTTGGATGCGATGAGAAACTCTTCAAACAAGTGGTAAAAACGACATTCAACCAACGCCGCAAGACTTTACGCAATTCAATCAAGCCTATTTTGGGAAAAGACTGTCCGCTCACAGAGAATGAGCTGTTTAACAAAAGACCGGAGCAATTGTCTGTGGAAGAGTTCATCAGCTTGACCAATCAAGTGGAAAAAGCGCTTCAAACGAGTGTATAATCTCTGATATCGATCCTATGGAAGAAGTATTTATTGATGATGTGAAGAATCACATTGAGCTAAAGGAGTTTGAGAAAGTAAAAGAGTTACTGGCAGACCTTCATCCTGCGGATATCGCTGAATTATGCAATGACCTCTCTACTGAGGAAGCCCGGATATTATATCGGCTACTCGATAACGAAATAGCTGCCGATGTATTGATGGAAATGGACGAAGATACTCGTAAAGAGCTTCTCGACATCCTCCCATCCGAGACTATAGCTAAACGTTTTGTAGACTACATGGACACAGACGACGCTGTAGACTTGATACGTGAGTTGGATGAAGATAAACAAGAAGAAGTCCTTTCCCATATTGAGGATATAGAGCAAGCCGGAGATATTGTTGATTTGCTGAAATATGACGAAGATACAGCCGGCGGGTTAATGGGAACCGAAATGGTGACCGTTAATGAAAACTGGAGTATGCCGGAGTGCCTAAAAGAAATGAGACTTCAGGCAGAGCAATTGGATGAAATCTATTATGTCTATGTGATTGATGACGAAAACAGGCTTCAAGGGGTATTTCCTCTAAAGAAAATGATTACTTCACCGTCTGTATCTAAAGTGAAGCACGTCATGAGAAAGGATCCCATCAATGTGCACGTTGACACCCCCATTGAAGAAGTAGCGCAGATCATTGAGAAGTATGACTTGGTTGCTTTACCAGTAGTGGATAGTATCGGAAGGCTTGTAGGGCAAATCACCGTGGATGATGTGATGGACGAAATCCGTGAGCAATCGGAGCGCGACTATCAGTTGGCATCAGGCTTGTCGCAAGATGTGGAAACGGACGACAAGGTTTTCAGACAAACAAGTGCACGGCTACCTTGGCTACTGATCGGCATGTTGGGTGGGATAGGCAATTCCATGATATTGGGAAACTTCCATACAACTTTCGTTACTCACCCTGAAATGGCACTATACATACCGCTTATAGGCGGAACCGGTGGTAACGTAGGGACGCAATCATCTGCAATAGTGGTACAAGGCCTCGCCAATAGTTCCCTCGATGCCAAAGACACCTTAAAGCAGGTAGCAAAGGAAGCAGTAGTAGCTTCCATCAACGCAACCATAATTTCACTCTTGGTTTACATCTACAACCTAATACGTTTTGGGGCTACGGCAACGGTAACCTATTCCGTATCAATAAGTCTCTTCGCAGTAGTTATGTTTGCATCCATTTTCGGTACACTAGTTCCTATGACATTAGAAAAACTGAAAATTGACCCGGCTATTGCTACCGGTCCTTTTATTGCCATAACAAACGATATCATAGGAATGATGCTATATATGGGAATTACGGTACTTTTATCATAAATAAAAAAAAACTATAAAAAAAAGTATGAAGTAAAGATTTTATTTCATTAATTTGTGAGCTATTGCAAGTTTATACACCGAATTTTCTTAAAATATATAAATACAAATGATGGACACTCATGACACTAATCTCCCCGAAAAACCAGCGGAATTAGAAGAAGACAAAAAAATGGAAGAAGTTTCTGAGAATATATCCGGAGAACCTCAAGCCGAGAATGTGACGCAAGAAGAAAAGCCGACAGATGCTACTCAGACTATGACTAAAGAAGAAATTTTAGCTAGACTTAAAGAGATATCTGCGGATGTAGCAACTGTGGATAAACAAGAGACAGATGTCCTGAAGCAAGTTTTTTACAAGCTGCACAATGCTGAACAAGAAGTCGCAAAAAAGGCATTTATAGAAAAAGGAGGAGCCGAAGAAGACTTTAGTCCAATAGCAGATGCCCTTGAAGAGGAGTTCAAAAGCATCATGTCCATCATAAAAGAAAAAAGAAATGAGCTGAATATTGAAGTGGAGAAGCAGAAAGAACTCAACCTTCAAATAAAGCTTTCTATCATTGAAGAACTTAAAGAATTAGTGGAATCTCCCGAAGATGCCAATAAATCATATACCGAATTCAAAAAATTGCAGCAACAATGGAATGAAGTAAAACTCATCCCGCAAGGCAAGATTAATGAACTTTGGAAGAACTATCAGTTGTATGTAGAGAAATTCTATGATCTATTAAAGCTGAATAACGAATTCCGTGAATATGATTTCAGGAAGAATTTGGAAATAAAGACACATCTATGTGAAGCTGCCGAAAGATTGGCCGATGAGCAGGATGTGGTATCGGCTTTCCACCAACTCCAAAAATTGCATCAGGAATTTCGTGATACAGGTCCTGTATCCAAAGACTTAAGAGACGAGGTATGGAACAGGTTTAAAGCTGCATCTACTATTGTTAACCGTCGTCATCAAGAGCATTTTGAAGAACTGAAAGAACTTGAAATACATAATCTGGATCAAAAAACCGTAATTTGCGAGATTATAGAAGGTATAGACTATAGCGAATTAGCCAATTTTGCGGCTTGGGATAACAAAACCCAAGAGATTATAGCCCTACAGAATAAATGGAAGACTATTGGTTTTGCTCCACAAAAGATGAATGTCAAAATATTCGAGCGCTTCCGCAAGGCATGTGATGAGTTTTTCCAAAAAAAAGGTGAGTTTTTCAAAACCTTGAAGGATGAGATGGCCCAAAACCTCGAGAAAAAGAGAGAATTGTGTGAAAAGGCCGAAGCGTTAAAAGATAGCACAGACTGGAAAACAACAACGGACGAACTGATCAAACTCCAAAAAGAATGGAAGACGATAGGCCCCGTTGCAAAAAAATATTCGGATGCTGTGTGGAAAAGGTTCATAGGTGCATGTGATTACTTTTTTGACCAAAAAAACTCGGCAACTTCATCACAACGCACAACTGAGCTCACTAATCTATCTTTAAAGAAAGAGGTTATAGAGAAGCTTACTGCAATTGATGAAAGTACAGATGCTGAAGAGGCTATCCGCGTAGTACGCGAGTTGATGAAAGAATGGAACAATATAGGACATGTACCTTTTAAAGAAAAAGACAGGTTATATAAATTGTACCACACACAAGTAGACAGGCTGTTCGATCACTATAACATAAGTACATCAAATAAGAGATTAAGCAACTTCAAATCTTCAATTAGCAATATACAGGAAAATTCGCCCCAGGCTTTATACAGGGAACGTGAGAGACTCATGCACACATTCGAAAACATGAAGAATGAGCTGCAGATTTATGAAAACAACTTAGGTTTTTTAACTACTTCTTCTAAGAAAGGAAGTACTTTGCTGACTGAGGTTAACCGAAAGGTAGAAAAGCTAAAAGCCGACTTGGAATTAGTGCAACAAAAGATCAAAGTAATTGATGAAAATATTCAAGAAGCGCAATAATTGATCTGAGAGAGAGGTTATAAAAAAGCTTGTTTGGTAAAACCAGACAAGCTTTTTTTAGTTGGGCTACCTGGACTCGAACCAGGAATGACAGGACCAGAATCTGTAGTGTTACCATTACACCATAGCCCAGACTGCTTTTGTTTTTGCGGATGCAAAGATACAAAGATTTTAATTCCACCCAATAAAATCAGACTTTTTTTTCCACGCAACAAGCTAATAGGCGCGGTACCAAGGGAATAGATTACCTAAAAAAAAACAAAAAATGAAAGAGTTTTATTTTTTTGGCAGGTTGGTACAAGAAATCACCGTATATTTGTAAATTCTTTAATATTATGATGATAATGAACGAAACAAAAAACCTCATTCAACAAATTACAGAAGGAATTCAAGAAAAAAAAGGGAAAAATATAATCGTCGCGGATCTTACAAAAATAAATGATACAATCTGCAGTTATTTTGTTATTTGTCAAGGTAACTCTCCTGCCCAGATAGCTGCAATAGTGGATTCTATTAAAGAATACACACGCAAAGGATCTGGTGACAAACCTTTTGCAGTAGATGGGTTACGCAACGCTGAATGGGTGGCAATGGATTATGTGAATGTACTTGTACATATATTCTTGCCCGAAGTACGCGATTTCTACAATCTGGAACATTTATGGGAAGACGCCAAATTAACTAAAATACCTGATATTGATTAACGATGGATAATAATACGAATAAGAAACCCAATAATAAAGCAAATATGCCCAAATTCAATTTGAATTGGATGTATATGATTATTGCTATAATGCTTTTAGGGCTATACCTGACAAATGACAATAACTCAGGAAGCAAGAACGTCCCTTACGACCAGTTCCAGCAATATGTTGAAAAAGGATATGTCAACAAGGTAGTTAGTTATGATGACTGTAGCGTTGAAGCATTCATCAAGCCGCAATTTGTTCGAAATGTCTTTTTTGGAGATTCCGGTAAAGCGGGAAAGAATCCCATGGTTACAACGGAGGCTCCCTCAAGAGACAGTTTGGCTAGCTTTCTACAGAAAGAAAAGGACGATAAAAAGTTTGATGGTTCAATCAGCTATCAGAAGAAGCAGAATTATTTGGTAGCCATTTTGTGGCAAATACTTCCCATAGCATTCTTTATCGGTTTATGGATATTCTTATCCCGCCGCATGAGTGGCGGTATGGGTAGTGGCGGAAGTGGCATATTCAGCGTTGGTAAATCACGGGCTCAGCTTTTTGAAAAAGGAACCTCTATAAAAATAACGTTTAAGGACGTAGCGGGACTTGCGGAAGCCAAGCAGGAAATAGAAGAAATTGTGGAATTTCTAAAAGAACCGCAGAAATATACTGATCTTGGAGGTAAAATTCCTAAAGGTGCATTACTTGTAGGCCCTCCGGGGACGGGTAAAACATTATTAGCTAAGGCTGTAGCGGGTGAAGCTAATGTACCTTTCTTTTCATTAGCCGGTTCTGATTTTGTAGAAATGTTTGTCGGCGTAGGAGCTTCACGTGTTCGTGACTTGTTCCGCCAGGCTAAAGAGAAAGCACCATGTATTGTATTCATTGACGAGATTGATGCTGTAGGACGCGCACGCGCAAAAGCCGCTGCAATGGGAGGAAATGACGAGCGCGAAAACACGTTAAATCAATTATTGACAGAAATGGATGGCTTCGGTTCGAATAGCGGAGTAATTATTCTTGCTGCTACCAACCGCGTGGATGTTTTGGATAAAGCTTTACTTCGTGCCGGACGTTTTGACCGTCAAATTCACGTCGATCTACCCGACTTGAATGAACGTAAAGAAGTATTCGGCGTACACTTGCGTCCAATTAAAATAGATAATTCTGTAGATGTAGATCTTTTGGCACGTCAGACCCCGGGCTTTTCGGGTGCAGATATTGCCAATGTATGCAATGAAGCAGCATTGATAGCAGCTCGACATGGAAAGAAGTTCGTAGGGAAACAGGATTTTCTGGATGCTGTAGATCGAATTATCGGTGGCTTGGAAAAGAAAAGTAAGATTACAACTGAAGAAGAGCGTCGTTCAATAGCTTTACATGAAGCGGGACATGCCACTATATCATGGTTGCTGCAATATGCCAATCCGCTAATTAAGGTTACGATTGTACCACGTGGAAGGGCTCTTGGAGCAGCTTGGTATTTACCGGAAGAGCGTCAGATCACCACAAAGGAGCAGATGCTGGACGAGATGTGCGCTACATTAGGAGGACGTGCTGCTGAAGATTTATTTATAGGAAAAGTATCCACCGGAGCGATGAACGATCTGGAACGCGTAACCAAGCAGGCTTATGGAATGATTGCTTACCTCGGTATGAGCGAAAAATTACCTAACCTTTGCTACTACAATAATGAAGAATATTCATTTAACCGTCCTTACAGCGAAAAGACTGCAGAGCTTATTGACGAAGAAGTAAAATTCATGATAAGCGAGCAATATGCAAGGGCTAAGAAAATATTATTTGAGAATAAAGAAGGACATAATCAATTAGCACAGCAGCTAATAGATAAAGAAGTGATTTTTGCAGAAGATGTGGAACATATCTTTGGAAAACGTCCTTGGACTTCTCGCTCCGAAGAAATCATCTCATCTGCAAAAGCATCAGAAAACTCTTCTAGTGGAAAGGAAGAAGCAAATGCCTCAGCAGATAATGATACTCCCGAAGTAGAATCTACTCAAGCGGAAGAAGCAAAAAAAGAAAACAAGACTGTACAGACTCCAGAAAAGAGTGAATCAAAAGAATAAAATCCGATAATAGTGAAAAATAATTTTGTACTCCGCACTATCACTGGAGCTCTATTTGTAGGCATATTAGTGGGCTGTATTTTATACAGTCCGCTATCATTTGGAATACTATTCACAATAATAACAGCACTCAGCGTGCGAGAATTCGGTCATCTGATCAATGAGAGTGAAGAAGCATCGTTAAACAAATTTATTACATCCATAGGAGGAGGATATTTGTTTATTGCTTTCATGTTTTATTGCCAGGCGGATTCGGATACACAAGTTTTTCTGCCTTATTTAGTTGTCATGCTCTATTTATTTATTGCAGAACTTTACTTAAGAAAGAAGAACCCTGTAGCCAATTGGGCCTATTCCATGCTAAGTCAATTTTACATTGCAATACCATTTGCTTTACTAAACTTTTTAGCATTCCAATTCGACCCGACTGTTGGCGGTATTGTTTATAATCCCATCTTACCCTTATCAATGTTTGTATTCATCTGGTTAAGCGATACAGGTGCATATTGCGTAGGGTCTTTAATAGGAAAACATCGCCTATTTGAGCGTGTTTCGCCTAAGAAATCATGGGAAGGAAGTATTGGAGGAGGTCTATTCTCTATTGCATCTTCGGTAGCTTTTGCTCACTTCTTCCCTTTCCTTACATTGATTGAATGGATGGGATTGGCAGTGATCATTGTTATCTTCGGGACTTTGGGTGATTTGACGGAATCTCTAATGAAACGCCATCTTGGCATAAAAGATTCAGGCAATATCTTACCTGGGCATGGTGGAATGCTCGATCGATTTGATAGCGCATTGATGGCTATTCCTGCCGCAGTCTTATACCTCCACATTCTAAGTCTTATAAAGTAGTTCGGTAGCAACTAGCTCTGACATTATATAATAAGAAAGCTGAACTGCACTCCTAAAGTTTTGTATCTAACTTTTGGGGTACAGTTCAATTTCTGTTATAAAGGGCGTCTTCTTATTATATAATTGTATTCAAAGGAATCCTATAAAAAATATGAAGAAACAGCTATTTCAACTGCATTTTAGTAAAATCTTCACCATCTAAATTTCGAAGCTCTGTTTTTTCCTTCTTATTAAAAGTCAATTCAACTTCACCATTCACCTCTGAATTCAACTTTAGCTTAACACCTTTGATTGCTTCTGCATCTAGGTTAAGAGTACTCAAATTAAAAGAAACTAAAGCCATAGCACGATAGCCACTCAGGTCATTGTAATCATTATAACGAAGCTCAAGGTGAATATATCCATCACTTGTATATTGATTTTCTGTAGATTGAACAAGACTTATGCGATGTTTCGTCTCTGAATTCTTTGGCAGATTTTGCTGAAAAATAACATTCAGGTATCCACCACCTATAGAAATATCTCCTTTATAGATGAATAAAGGGTCATTCCCATAATCATTTTCACTGCCGGGCGCCATTGTTTCAACAACTTTAGTCAATGCATTGCGTATACTCAGAAGTTTAACGGCATGGTCGTAACCCTGGTAATTATCATAAAGAGGGTTGAATACTGTTAAAACTCTTTGTCCGTCAACAGGCTGATACCATCCCAAATCAATATTAACCGGCCATAGTGTTCCCCAAGTATCAGAAACAAGATAAAAGGCATTCCCCGTCACACGTACTGTCGACCAGTTCGGATACGAAATATCACCAATAGAATATCCATCGTTATCATCACAAGATGACAAGACAGGAAGAATTAATAAGCAAGCCGCTATAAAAAGCCAACGTAATTTTTTCATAATTAAAGTCCTTTTAGTTATAGTTTTATTCTAATATCAACCGATCTCTGAATTTCTATACCCTTAAAACGAAGATAACCGGGCACTTACTGCACCGGCTATCTCTATTTTGACTTTTTTTAAAAAAGCAAGTTACGACTTCTTACCTTTTAGCAAGTTTACCATTTTATTTGCAGCCTTATCGGGAGCTCCCGGTTCACCCAAGTACTTTGCAACAGTAGCATATCCTGAAAGCATCTTTTCTCGATAGTGATTATTATGCAGTATCCGCTCTAATTCAGCACGAATGCCATTGACAGTCATCGTATCGGCTACCAGTTCTTTTACTACTTCATAATCAGCAACAAGGTTAACCAATGAAATATACTTCACTTTTAACAAATGTTTCTTCAAAAAAGCAATTACTTTACCAATAGGAGTGTGATAACAAACGGCTTGCGGCACTCCGAATAAAGCGGTTTCCAAAGTTGCCGTACCGGAAGTAACTAAAGCCGCCTCGGAATTCATCAGCAGACGATAGGTCTCCCCAAAAAGAATCTTAACATCAGAAGAGCCCAATACACTGTCATAATAGTCGCGAGTAATACCAGGTGCACCGGCAATAACCAATTGATAATCATTAAATATAGAAGCCGCTTTAATCATATCCGGCAGATTATCTTTTATCTCTTGCTTCCGGCTCCCTGCCAACAGAGCAATAATCGGCTTGGATGATAACTCATTCTCCCGCAAAAAATCCGTTTTACTTTCACTATATCCTTTTCGAAAAGCTTCAACCTCATCAAGAGTAGGATTCCCTACATAATGAACAGTATATTGATGCTTCTTAAAGAAATCAACTTCGAAAGGCAAGATTGAGAATAGCTCATCAATATCTCTCTTTATATTCTTTATGCGATATTCTTTCCATGCCCATATCTTAGGAGAAATATAATAATAAACAGGTATGTTCGTCTGAGATTTAATGTAGCTGGCTATTTTAAGATTAAAGCCCGGATAATCGACCAATATCAAGACATCGGGCTGCCAAGAGATTATATCTTCCCGACAGCGTTTCATATTCGCCAAGATAGTCCTTAAGTGCAACAACACTGGAATAAATCCCATATAGGCGAGATCTCTGTAATGCTTCACTAAAGTCCCGCCGACATTTTGCATCATATCGCCACCGAAGAAACGGAAATCCGCTTGATCATCCTCTTTCTTCAAAGCCTCCATCAGTTGAGAGGCATGAAGATCGCCGGATGCCTCGCCTACTATCAAATAATACTTCATTTGAGTAAATCTATAAGATTATCAAATCTCAGAACCACGTTTTCAATTCGTCTATCAGACCGTATGCAGTTACATCAACCGTAGTTGGGGTAATAGCAACATAACCGTTTTCCAAAGCCCAGTGATCGCTCTTCTCATTTTTAATGTCAGTACCTTCAAATTCACCAGTCATCCAATAATAGGAAGAGCCTCCTCTATTTGTCAGATTCTCCCACTCATTAACCCACAATCCTTTGGCTTGCTCGCAGATTCTAACACCTTTTAACTCCTTGGTATCAGGTATATTCACATTAAGGCAAGTTAACGAAGGAAGGCCTTTCTCAAGCACACGAGCTGCAATTTCGCGAATATATTTACCTCCCGGCTCAAAATCGGCATCGGGAGCGTGATTACAGAGAGAGAATCCAATGGAGGGAACACCTTTTAAGCATCCTTCAATAGCCGCTCCCATTGTCCCGGAATAATGTACGTTAACAGAAGAGTTATCACCATGATTAATACCGGACACCACTAAATCGGGCTTGCGATCAAGGACTGTATGAAATGCCAACTTAACACAATCGGCGGGAGTTCCAGAACATTTATAAAAAGATACACCCACTTCCCTGCGAAGCAACTTATAACTAACCGGTTCGGTGACTGTAATTGCCGACGCACTACCCGAGCGGGCAGTGTCAGGAGCCATAACAACAATCTCACCGAGAGGGCGTAGATACTTGATAAGTTCACTGATCCCTTTCGAGATAATCCCATCATCATTCGAAACCAATATCAAAGGTCGCTTATTTTCCATAACTATAATATTATACTATATGTTTTGTACAAAAGTAAGGAAAAAGCCGGAGCCTCTTTGCTTAAAAAAGAAAAAACATAAACGATACAGGCGTTTACAAATCTTAATCTTCTGCAAGCGAGCCAAAAAGAGTGTTTCTATATCATATAATTCTGTATATTTGCAACTCAAAAGGAAAAGTGTATATCAATCTGGCAGATATGTTTGAAGAGCAAGTGATGTTGAGTTATTAACAAAAGAGCCAACTTATCAACAAATATCGCAATCTTTCCTTTTTTCGTATAGGCACTATTCGGAATAATCATTTATTTCGCTGCCGATAAAGATAAAAAAATATGGGAAAAATTATTGCTTTAGCAAACCAAAAAGGAGGAGTAGGAAAAACTACAACGACAATTAATCTTGCCGCCTCACTTGCTACGCTGGAAAAAAAGGTTCTTGTTGTGGACGCTGACCCTCAGGCAAATGCTTCCTCAGGTTTAGGAGTCGACATCAAACAAGCTGAATGTACCATTTATGAATGTATCATTGACGGAGCAAACGTACATGATGCTATTCATGACACTGAAATTGAAACATTGAAAGTGATTTCCTCCCACATTAATCTTGTTGGTGCGGAAATTGAAATGCTTAATCTTAAAAGTAGAGAAAGAATACTGAAAAACGTATTGTCTACACTGAAAGATGATTTCGATTATATCCTTATTGATTGCTCACCTTCACTCGGTTTAATCACTGTAAATGCGTTAACAGCAGCCGACTCGGTTATCATACCGGTACAAGCCGAATACTTTGCATTGGAAGGAATCAGCAAGTTGCTCAATACCATTAAAATTATCAAATCGAAACTAAATCCATCTTTGGAAATCGAAGGATTCCTTTTGACGATGTATGACTCACGCCTTCGCCAAGCAAATCAAATATATGATGAGGTCAAGCGTCATTTCCAGGAATTGGTATTCAACACGGTAATACAACGTAACGTGAAGTTGAGTGAGGCTCCAAGTTATGGTATGCCTACTATTTTGTATGATGCAGAATCTACAGGAGCCAAAAATTATATGGCACTTGCTAAAGAATTGATTAAACGTAACACTCATTAATAAGAAAGTACTATGGCACAGAAAAGAAATGCATTAGGACGGGGATTGGATGCCCTACTTTCAATGGATGAGATTCAGACAGAAGGTTCCTCTTCTATTAATGAAATCGAACTTTCTAAAATATCCGTAAATCCTAATCAACCACGTCGTGATTTCGACCAGACTGCATTGCAAGAATTGGCGGATTCTATTTGCGAAATTGGCATTATACAACCGATTACTTTACGTAAGTTATCCGATAATGAGTATCAAATAATTGCCGGTGAACGACGCTTCAGAGCCTCACAATTAGCCGGCCTCACAAGTATCCCTGCCTATATTCGTACGGCAGATGATGAGAATGTGATGGAAATGGCACTCATTGAGAATATCCAGCGTGAAGATCTGAACTCTGTAGAAATTGCCTTGGCTTATCAGCATTTACTCGAACAATATGACCTTACACAGGAAAGGCTTAGTGAACGTGTAGGCAAAAAACGTACTACGATTGCCAATTACCTCCGCTTACTTAAACTTCCCGCTCCTATTCAGATGGGACTGCAATACAAGCAAATAGACATGGGCCATGCCCGTGCATTATTAGCACTGAATGAACCGAAATTGCAAGTTAAAGTTTTTGAAGAAATTATAGAGCATGGATACTCGGTTCGTAGAGTAGAAGAAATTGTAAAATCATTGAGCGAAGGAGAAACGATAAAAAGCGGTGCAAAACGAATTGCACCTAAACGGGCTAAACTCCCGGCTGAGTTTAGTGTGCTTAAAAAGCAGCTTTCGGGTTTCTTTAATACGAAAGTGCAATTAACTTGCTCCGAGAAAGGTAAAGGAAAAATCAGTATTCCGTTCAGTAACGAAGAAGAATTGGAGCGTATCATAGGTATCCTTGATACACTGAAGAAGTAAATGATTAGAATTAAAAACATATACCGATGGCGTATCGTTTTACTACTCTGTTTATTTGAAACAGTAGGTATTGCCATGTACGGACAAAATCATCCCAGAGCTGCGGCAAAGCGGATGCAAAAGGAAGCGACAGACTCCCTGAATATTTCAAAGAAGGCAAGTGAAACAAAAGACAAATTACTTAAGGATAAGAAAAAGGTTGAAACAGCAGTTATAGCTGCAGACAGTATAATAGGTGACAGCATTGCAACAGAGAATAGGCATAAATTGAAAGAATTGACAACCAAAATTACTCCGAATATTGCATTGGTTCCTTCTGACAGTATACAAGCTGCTCTGAATAAAAAGATATGGACCCCAAATCCGGTAAAAGCCACATGGTTGGCTTTAGTTATTCCCGGAGGAGGACAAATATACAATAGAAAATATTGGAAGTTACCTATTATTTATGGAGGATTTGCAGGATGTGCTTATGCATTGAGTTGGAATAATAAGATGTACAAGGACTACATGCAAGCCTATAAAGATGCAAGAGATGAGAAGTGGGAGTCGACCAGTATAACCGACTTAATACCACCGGGATATAACATTTCACATGAGCAGCTGACAACCATATTACAGAAACGTAAAAACTTGTATCGCCGCTATAGGGACATGAGTATCTTTGCTTTTATCGGGGTATATTTAATTTCGGTTATTGATGCTTATGTGGATGCTGAGCTATCAAATTTCGATATATCTCCAGACCTCAGCATGCGTATAGAACCGGCTGTTATTAACAATCAATTTGGAAAAATGACCTCAAACCGATCTCTTGGAGTACAATGTAGTTTCCGGTTTTAGCTAAGTGATTCACTAAGAAATAGACACATGAAGAATAAATATATAACAAGCATGAAGAATTTTATAACCTCACTCTTTTTCTGTTTACCACTCTTTATTTCGCAAGTCAATGCACAGGAAAGCGTAGAAGTAGTTGTCCGCCAAAACGGAAAAGAACGCTCCGAAAGCATTCAGCTACCTAAAAGTATGACGTACCCTTTAGATAGCTTGTTCAGTGACTGGAAAGCGAAGAATTATATTGATTTGGGAAAAGATTGTAGTACCTCAACTGAAAATCCACACTTTGCTGACTCCGTATATATCGATCGACTATCACGCATCCCATCAGTCATGGAAATGCCTTACAACGATGCTGTAAGGAAGTTCATTGACATGTACACCGGTCGCCTTCGTAATCAAGTAGCTTTCATGTTAAGCGCATGCAATTTCTATATGCCTATTTTTGAAGAGGCATTGGATGCTTACGGATTGCCATTAGAACTCAAATACCTCCCCATTATAGAATCCGCTTTAAATCCCTCGGCTGTATCCAGAGTTGGTGCATGCGGATTATGGCAGTTTATGCTTCATACCGGAAAAATGTATGGTTTGGAAAGCAATAGCCTCGTTGATGAACGCCGTGATCCGATAAAAGCTAGTTGGGCAGCTGCTCGTTACTTAAAAGACATGTATGGTATCTACGGAGACTGGAATCTTGTTATTGCTGCATACAATTGCGGCCCCGGAACAATAAACAAAGCAGTTCGCCGTGCGGGAGGGAAAACCGACTATTGGGAAATATTCAACTACTTACCCAAAGAAACACGCGGATATGTGCCTGCTTTTATTGCTGCCAATTACGTAATGACTTACTATTGCAAGCATAATATCTGTCCGATGGAAACCAATATTCCTGATGCTACAGATACAATTCAGATAAATCGTGATGTACATTTCGAACAGATAGCCAATGTGTGCGGCGTCAGCTTTGATGAAATAAAGAGTCTTAACCCTCAATACAAAAGATATATCATTCCGGGAGACAGTAAACCGCAAACTCTTCGTCTACCTCTCAACTATATCAGTAAATTCATTGATAATCAAGACAGCGTATACGCTTACCGACGTGACGAGATTTTATCCAATCGTAAAACAGTAGCAGTACCCGAAAGTCCGGTTGCATATTCCAGACCTTCACGCAAGAAAGCTAGAATAGCTACACATAAGATACAAAGCGGTGAAAGTTTATCAACAATTGCTGATAGATACGGCGTGAGTGTAAAGCAACTAAAACGCTGGAATAAAATAAAGGGTAATAATATCGCTGCAGGAAAGCGCCTTAAGATACATAAATAAAAAAAGAAGAGGATTGCATCCTATTTTATTTTGACTATTTTTGTAATCGCAATACTAAAAAGCGTATTATGGAAGACAGCTTGAGCCAAAAAGATATAAAAGAGAAAAGTGAAGAAGAAATGATTGAACAGGCCTTTCAAGGTCTGTTGAATGATTATTTGGCTACTAAGCATCGTAAACGCGTTGAAATTATCACCAAGGCTTTTAATTTTGCAAATCAAGCTCACAAAGGTGTCAAGAGACGTTCGGGTGAGCCCTACATTTTACATCCGATTGCTGTTGCAAAAATTGTCTGTAATGAGATTGGTTTGGGATCAACTTCCATTTGCGCAGCTCTATTACATGATGTTGTTGAAGACACCGACTATACAGTAGAAGATATTGATAATATTTTCGGTCCTAAAATAGCTCAAATCGTTGATGGGCTTACAAAAATAGCCGGTGGAATCTTTGGAGATCACGCTTCCGCACAAGCAGAAAACTTCAAGAAGCTACTGCTCACAATGTCCGACGATATCCGCGTTATTCTGATAAAAATTGCTGATCGTCTGCATAATATGCGTACGCTCGGTTCCATGCTACCTAACAAGCAATTTAAAATTGCCGGTGAAACTCTATACATCTATGCACCTTTAGCTAATCGTCTCGGATTAAACAAAATAAAGACCGAGCTGGAGAACCTCAGCTTTCGTTACGAGCATCCTGAAGAATACCGCGAAATTGAAGAAAAACTTCAAGAAACCGCAGTAGAACGAGATAAAGTTTTCAAAGAGTTCACTACTCCTATCCAGGAACAACTGGATAAAATGGGGTTGAAATACAGAATCATGGCACGCGTCAAATCTATCTACTCCATTTGGAATAAAATGCAGACAAAGCATGTTCCATTTGAAGAAATATATGACTTGCTTGCGGTACGCATAATCTTTGAACCTCGCAACCCCGATGAAGAGCTAAATGATTGTTTTGATATCTATGTCTCCATATCCAAAATATATAAGCCTCATCCGGACCGTCTTCGTGACTGGGTAAGCCATCCGAAGGCTAACGGATATCAAGCCCTACACGTAACCCTGATGGGGAATAACGGGCAATGGATTGAAGTACAAATCCGTAGCGAACGAATGGATGATGTGGCCGAACAAGGATTTGCCGCACATTGGAAATATAAAGAAGGAGGAGGTAGCGAAGACGAAGGCGAACTCGAGAAATGGCTCAAAACCATTAAAGAGATCCTTGATGATCCCCAGCCTGATGCAATTGACTTTCTCGATACTATTAAATTGAACTTGTTTGCATCGGAAATTTTTGTGTTTACTCCCAAGGGAGAATTAAAAACTATGCCTCAAAATTCAACGGCATTAGATTTTGCTTTTTCACTTCATACGGATATAGGAAGCCATTGCATTGGCGCAAAAGTCAATCACAAGCTTGTCCCTTTAAGCCATAAACTGCAGAGTGGAGACCAAGTGGAGATCCTGACTTCTAAGTCTCAGCGTGTTCAACCGCAATGGGAAGTATTTGCCACTACAGCTAAAGCCAGAGCTAAGATTGCCGCAATATTGCGTAAAGAGCAAAGAAGTAATCAGAAAAAAGGAGAGAAACTCTTAAATGAGTTCCTTAAAAATGAAGATACCCGCCTTGAAGATATTATCATGGAAAAATTGTGCAAGTTGCACAACATGAGAAATTTCGAGGAGTTTCTAGCTTCTATAGGAAGCGGCAAGATTCTACTTGGCGATGCCGACAGAAATACAATCAAAGAAAAGCAAGGTACAAACTGGAAAAAGTATCTCACATTCTCTTTTGGAGGCAATAAAGAAGTTAAAGTGCCCGAAATGGAGAAACTTCTACCCGCTCCCTTAACAGAAAAGATTAATCCAAAGCAAGTACTTAAGCTAACAGATGAGGATATCCAAAAGAAGTATATCATGGCAGATTGTTGCCACCCGATACCGGGAGACGACGTATTGGGATATATAGATGAAAATGAACGTGTTATCATCCACAAGCGACAGTGTCCGGTAGCTGCTCGCCTAAAGAGTAGTTATGGTAATCGCATTCTAGCCACTGAATGGGATACTCATAAAGGTCTCTCTTGCCTTGTAAACATCTACATCAAAGGGATAGATTCAATGGGACTACTTAATGAAGTGACACAAGTAATTTCCAGACAGCTGAATGTGAATATCAGAAAACTGACCATCGAAACAAATGACGGTATTTTCGAAGGAAATATCCAATTATACGTGCATGATGTTGATGATGTGAAAAAGATCTGCAATAACCTGAAACTGGTACAGAATATCAAGCAGGTCACTCGTGTAGAAGGATAATTGTTACTGCCCTCCGTTACGACTTTCCTCTTTTACGTTATCCTCTAATTTTTCCACTTGCTCATAAGTGAAACCATCCAAAGCTATCTTCATATTCAAGAGCTCCGCACGAATACATTTCAGTTTCTCTACTACCTCAAAATTTTGCAAAGTAGCTTCTTTGTTATCTTTCATTCGCTGCCGAGCTCCAGGAATTGTCATTCCTCTCTCTTTCACCAAATGATAGATTAGTCTCACAACTTCAATGTCTTCCTTACGATATTGGCGTACTCCACGTCCACCTTTTTTAGGCTCCAATTGTGGAAATTCTTTTTCCCAAAAGCGCAATAGCGACTCATTCACATCGAATATTTGAGCAACCTCGCTAATCGAATAATAAAGCTTCAGATCTTTATCTTTATTCAGCATACATCTTTATATTAGAATGTTATATTAAATCTAGTCAAACACTTTACCATGATTTGCAGCAATCCTGATCATACGATCATAATCGTCCGCACTCAGATCCATAAAATAATAATTCACAGGATTCACAATCTGTCCCTTAACATGAACCTCATAGTGTAAATGCGGTCCGGTACTTTTTCCAGTGCTTCCTACCCCACCGATTACCTCTCCACGCACAACCCGCTTGCCTACCTTTGTATGAAAATCGCGCAAATGCGCATAAACAGTCCGGTATCCAAAGCCGTGATCAATTTCGATTGTATTACCCAGACCAGATTCCCATCCTACTCTCACAATAATTCCATCACCGGTAGCATAAACATCCGTACCCGGATGAGCTGAGAAATCCATCCCCGCATGAAACTTAAGAGTTCCATATATAGGATCTATACGTGTACCATACCCGGAGGCAGTCTGGCGAAGATCTTTATTCGAAATAGGCTGAATAGCCGGAATACACTTCAGCATTTTATCATGACTCTTACACATCGCCACCACATCATCAAAAGAGCGCGACTGGATATAGAGTTGCTTCCTCAACATATCGACTTTCTGCGTCGTATTTATTACCAAATCAGCATTAGGCATATTCATCAAGTGCTCATAACGATTAGTGCCTTCATAGCTGGCTTGCCTAATAACCGACGAAACAGGATCTGCTTGGAAAATGACACGATAAAGATTGTCATCACGCTGCTGAATATCCTGCAAAACCTCCAGAATTTCATCCAGACGATGAGAGAGCACATTATATTGCGCTAAAAGCTGACTATTGCCTTTGCGCAATTCCTTCTCGGAAGGCGAACCAAAGATAATCAACAACACAATAAAACATCCGACTCCCAAACCCATCCCGACAAATAAACGGCGTAATATACTCAACGCCCGCTGACGGACAGTCGGATAAATACGGTCATAAGTCTGCGTCCGCGGGTTATAAATATAGTATACTTTGCGCATCTAATGGAAATATTTCGCAGGTTGATAAAGCAAAAGTAATAAAAACAAGCTATCTTTGCGATGTTTTTTCAAGATTATTAACCTCAAGGATAGAGACATAGAGTATGTTGACTGCTAATGAAATCAGAGATTCTTTCAAGAATTTCTTTGAGTCGAAAGGACATCAGGTTGTACCTTCGGCTCCAATGGTGATAAAAGATGACCCTACATTGATGTTTACCAATGCAGGTATGAACCAATTCAAAGACATCATTTTGGGTAACCACCCGGCAAAATATAAGAGAGTCGCGGACTCACAAAAATGTTTGCGTGTAAGCGGTAAGCATAACGATTTGGAGGAAGTCGGGCACGATACATACCACCATACGATGTTTGAAATGTTGGGAAACTGGTCGTTTGGCGATTACTTCAAAAAAGAAGCTATCTTTTGGGCATGGGAGTATTTGGTAGACGTATTAAAACTCGATCCTACCCATCTATATGCAACCGTATTCGAAGGTAGCCCCGAAGAAGGATTACAACGTGATGATGAAGCAGCATCCTATTGGGAACAATTTCTGCCGAAAGACCATATTATAAATGGTAACAAACACGATAACTTTTGGGAAATGGGTGATACAGGGCCATGTGGACCTTGTTCAGAAATCCACATCGACTTACGCCCTGCCGAAGAACGTGCCAAAGTATCCGGTCGCGACTTGGTAAATCATGACCATCCACAGGTTATTGAAATCTGGAATCTGGTATTTATGCAATATAACCGTAAAGCTGACAGTAGCTTAGAACCACTCCCTGCAAAAGTAATTGATACCGGGATGGGATTTGAGCGTCTTTGTATGGCTTTACAGGGAAAAACATCAAACTATGATACGGACGTATTCCAGCCGATAATTCAGGCTATTGCAAATTTGGCCGGCACCTCATACGGTGTTGATAAGCAAAAGGATATAGCCATGCGCGTAATTGCCGATCATATCCGTACTATTTCTTTCTCCATTACCGACGGACAATTGCCAAGTAATGCAAAAGCCGGTTATGTTATCCGCCGCATTCTCCGCCGTGCCGTACGCTACGGATATACTTTCCTCGGACAGAAACAAGCCTTTATGTATAAACTACTTCCTGTATTAATAGGGAATATGGGTGGAGCTTATCCTGAACTCATTGCACAGAAAGACTTAATTGAGAAAGTAATCAAAGAAGAAGAAGATTCATTCCTCCGCACGTTAGAGACAGGTATCCGTCTATTGGACAAAACCATGGAAGATGCTAAGGCTTCCGGTAAAACAATAATCAATGGAAAAGATGCTTTCACCCTTTACGATACTTTCGGTTTCCCCTTGGACTTGACCGAACTGATCCTCCGTGAAAACAATATGACTGTTGACATCGCTGCGTTTGACGCCGAAATGCAACAACAAAAACAGCGTGCCCGTAATGCTGCCGCTATTGAAACCGGTGACTGGATTATACTTAAAGAAGGTACAACTGAATTTATAGGTTATGATTTCACTGAATATGAGACATCCATTCTTCGCTATCGCCAGGTAAAGCAAAAGAACCAGACTCTATATCAAATCGTATTGGATTACACCCCTTTCTATGCAGAGAGTGGTGGGCAGGTAGGTGATACGGGAGCCTTAGTCAGCGAATTTGAAACCATAGAGGTGATTGATACAAAAAAAGAAAACAATCTGCCTATACATATTGCCAAGAAATTACCGGAACATCCTGAAGCTCCGATGATGGCTTGCGTAGATACAGATAAGCGTGCTGCTTGCGCTGCTAACCACTCTGCAACCCACTTGTTGGATGAAGCCTTACGCGAAGTCCTGGGCGAGCATGTTGAGCAAAAAGGCTCCCTGGTAACACCCGATTCGCTTCGTTTCGACTTTTCTCACTTCCAAAAGGTCAGCGATGAAGAAATTCGCCAAGTAGAACACATGGTTAACGCCAAGATAAGAGCAAATATTCCTCTGAAAGAATATCGCAACATGCCAATTGAAGATGCCAAAGAATTAGGAGCTATTGCTCTCTTTGGTGAGAAGTACGGCGATCACGTTCGTGTTATCCAATTCGGCTCTTCAGTTGAATTCTGTGGAGGTACTCATGTTGCAGCAACAGGCAACATCGGTATGGTGAAGATTATTTCCGAAAGTTCCGTTGCCGCAGGTGTACGCCGTATCGAGGCTTATACAGGAGCACGAGTTGAAGAAATGATGGATATCGTACAAGACACGTTGCGTGACTTAAAGGGGCTTTTCAACAATGCTCCCGACTTGATTGGAACAATCACTAAGTATATTGATGAAAATGCAGGCTTAAAGAAACAGATTGATGATTTCATGAAGGAGAAAGAAGGACAATTGAAAGAGAGACTTCTTAAGAATATTCAAGAGATCAATGGCGTCAAAGTCATTAAGTGTTGTGCTCCCATACCTGCTGAAGCTGCTAAGAATATTGCATTCCAACTTCGTGGAGAAATAACAGAGAATCTGTTTTTTGTTGCCGGAACGGTTTACGAGAATAAGCCCATGCTAACCGTTATGTTAAGCGATAACCTGGTAGCAGGAGGCTTGAAAGCAGGCAATCTTGTTAAAGAAGCAGCTAAATTGATCCAAGGTGGTGGTGGCGGACAGCCACATTTTGCAACCGCCGGAGGTAAAAACCCGGATGGCATTAACGCAGCTGTAGACAAGGTGATAGAAATTGCCGGACTATAAATGATATTTAAATAAAGAATAAGCGGGAAAAGTATTTTTCCCGCTTATTCTTTTATCAAGCTTTTCTTTAAAGAAAAACATAATATTCGGTTTTGCCCAAAGTAATATTATTTACTTTTATAATTTTGATTAGGCCTGAATTTCCCATTTTCATAAATCATTGGGATTAAACCTGGTCGGCAAGTGGTCTTATACTCGGCAGCCTGTCCACCGCGTGGGTTAAAAAATAATGTAGCCCACCAATTGCCATCCTTAGCCTGAAATAAATTATTATGCCCTCCCCCTGTTATGGCATTATAACGTTCATTATAGGGCCCATATACATTATCGGAAGTTGCAATGATGCAATCATAACTATAACGCGTTTCTTGAGAATTTACTCCTGCCTTCTCAATGTAAGTATCACCTTCGGGCGTCCGATGAGACCATATAGCTTGGACTAAATGATATTTATTATCATATTTGAAGATAAATGCCCCTTCTATATATGGTTCAGGATCATATTTCTTTTCATCCAAAGTCCGCAGTTCCTCTGCGAGACCACTAATATCAGTTTTCATACGAGCAATGTAATGGTTATGTCCAATAAAATAAACCGTTCCATCAGTATCCTCAAATAAACTACCATCAATATTGGGAAATAAAGGTTTATCCTTATTCCCCTCAATATTAACATAAGGTCCTTCAGGCTTTCCGGAAATGCTTTTCAGTATAAAAGAGCCTTTTCCACTTGCGGATTCGTTCATACATGCCACAAGAAACCAGTTTTTAACGCTTTTAATATAGTGTAATTCAGGAGCCCATACCGCATGAAAACGATTGTCTAGAGGATCTCCATTGATCGATCTTTTGGCATATCGCTCACTTTTACCATATATCTTCGGATTCTTTTGCCATGTTCCATCCTTTTCCATAGACCAAATGAGACCTCTTGGCTCCCAATTCTTCATGTCTTTGGACCGCCATAAATACAATCCATCATTCCAATCCCAACAATGCATCTGCCCAGGGAAAACTCGATTAGGATCAGCTGTTGTTCCAGTCATATAATAATACTCATCCGGTCCCAATGTTACCCAAGTATCACGCATCCAATAATCAAAAGCCGGCTGGACAAACTGAGGTATCCGTAACTTTTCATCAAAAGTATCAGCAAGCCCATATTTTTGCGCAAATACACTAGTCAGTCCCATATATAACCCTATACAAGAAAAAAACACAAATCGCAAAATCAACTTCATATATCCTCTTTTTTTAGTTGTTTAGTATCAGTTTCTATCTGAGATCAATTGTTTTTATTTTTTAAAGCGATATATCACCATTGACGCAGGCTCCAACTCCAAAGATTTATTCAAATCTAATGTGACTTCAGATTCCACTGGCTTAACCAAATTAGGATTATCAGGCGTATTTTCTTTCCCAAAAGACAAAACCAAGCTTGTTTGGTGAGCTTTTACCGGATGTTTAAAACCTAATACATTACTCTCAAGGGAAACTTTTTTATCTTGTAGATTAATCAACTTCAAAATATATTGTTTACCTGCAGTATCATACCCCATAGTGACAAATATATTTTGCAGACCTTTCATGTCCTTAATCGAAGCATCGACACAAATGTCGAAAGTGTTATCTCGAAACATCTTTGATAAATAAAAGAAAGAAGTCTTCACGCTGCAGTTTACTCCATCAATAAGCATTGGAAGAGGCGTAATCCGATGCTCCATAAAATCCCAATGTCTCATCACCGGGCGCTCTGCAAAGAGAGGACTTAAATCACCATTACGTTCCATCGACATACGCACTGCCCCAGTAGCCAACAAATTATAAGGATATTTACCATCAATTCCTAATTCACCAATAAATATATCAGCTACTCCTCGCTTATAATTATCAAAACGATAATGTTGCCTACATGCCCATTCAATAGATTGATAAAAATGTTCGTCGAAGACTTTCACATTTCCCGGATTAGGAAAATGTGCGATATCTTTTCTTTTATCATCATTCTCTTTTCCGATAATACTATTTGCTATATATATAAGATTTGGATATTTTGCAGATAGAGCCTTATATATTTTTTCATAACGTTCCCAATATACAGGCCCAAAATCTTCATTCCCTATTTCTATATACTTCAAAGGAAAAGTCTTGGGATGCCCATTCTGAGCACGTTTAGCACCCCATACAGTAGTGGTATCACCAATCGCATATTCTATCGCATCTAAAGCATCTTGAATATAGTCATTTAAATTTACACTAGGTTGTTCAAAATTCCATGGAGAGGACTGCTTCACCCACCCTGTGCAAATCATACCCGTAGGAAGAACATACATTGCATCTGCCCCTACGTATTCACATAACTCATAGAATTCATGATAGCCAATTCCATCTGTTCGATAAAAAGGAGCCCATTTACTCCACTTACCTGGCCGATTCTCGATAGGTCCCAATGTCTCTTTCCAATGATACATAGTTTCCTCATTCACCCCATGAACAATGCATCCACCCGGAAAACGGATAAAGCTCGGAGCAAAATCTTTCAAGTTCTGCACAATGTCTTTACGAAACACAGATTTCCCATCATTCCATGTATCAGAAGGGAATAAAGAAACAACATCTACCTGAAACTGCCCTTTCGTTAGAGGTTGAATAGCCAACATTCCACGTTCGATCTTCTTCTCTGGTTTTAACTCAGCAGTATACTTAGCCCAAGCCCCATCTTTCAGATTAAAATCTACGACATTGCTTACACAAGAGCCACGTTCATCAACAAGAAAAACTCGTAATGGAGCAGAGTAATTTCTATTCTTCAAAAAAAGAGAAAGTTTATATGATACATTTGCATCAAAATTCATTCCATAATACCCCCGGTTAAGGATCATCGCATTCTTATAATTTGTAATATCCCCTGTAACATTAACCAACATGGAATATTTATTTTGGTCACTCATTGGATCAATATTCGTGCGATTAATAAATATGGGAGCATAAGATAATGGAGAAGTTGTCCACCCAATCAGTGGATCAGCGGTATATACGTCCTTTTCTTTGGTACGTGGTGCCGGAATATTTTCGTAAATTCCATTTTTTACAGACAATCCCTCAGGAGGAGTTGCTTCTTCAAATGAACGATTCCTCACAAGTTCAGCATGCAAAGCACCCTCTCCCATCATACCGATTTCCTCATAATGGAAACCATATTTCACTGGATTTACCTTGTGGGTTTTTGACTTATTAATATACAGAGTTCCATCAGGTACAGAAGTGTTGCTCCCATACGTAAAAGGAATAAGCCAAAATAAGCCAATACCAAAAGCCAAAGATTTTAATGTCATATTAGTCATTGTATTGATTTTAAAAATTCACTGTAAAAGTCACTTTTTCAATCCATAAATGACAGAAAAATAATGTTTAATACCTGCAATCATGTATAAAAACAATCATGCAGACAGTAAACTGAACATAGTTACTATCCGTTTGAACATAATAGCGACTATCGAAAACAAAAAAAATTATAACTTTGATCTTGAAATTAAATCAATATATCCATGAAAATTCACTATCTTAAAACAGTGGCTTTATGCTGTTTTATTATTTTCAATATAAGCATATCAACAGGACAAATTCTGTATAGTAATATACGTTTCAAGCAGTTAACTACCACTGAAGGTCTTCCCCATAACACGATTAATACAATTGCACAGGATAATCGGGGATTTATGTGGTTTGGTACACGCAATGGTCTATGCCGATATGACGGTTATACTATTACTTCGTTTTCACATAACATCGCTGACTCCACTTCGCTTTGTCACAACTTCATTACCCGCTTGTATAACGATTCATTCCGTGACTTACTATGGATATCTACAGATCAAGGAATCTGCAACTATAATTATCGGACAGAAGATTTCACACATTATTTAATCAAAGGTAATACCAAAGAGGACGTCTGCTTTCTGAATACAAGTAATCACATACTTTTAGCAGGTTGCAGTAACGGCCTTTATCAATATAATAAAAAGAAAGATTCATTCACTCCATTCTTATTGAATAGCAGCAACACACATATCAAGTACTTTGCAGAAGATAAGAATAAGTGCCTATGGATCGATACGAATAGAGGATTGATGAAATATGATTTAATTAAAAGGCGAATTATCGAACTACCCTCCTCTATCAAACCAATTGCAAAGAATTGCAGTAATACAATCCTCATTTCTCCCGACCAAATTTTACTCAATAATAATAACAGCTGCTTTATCTATAACATAACAGACAACACTCTATCCAATTTATCAAAAGACACCTTTATAAAAGACTTTCGATGCGCAACCACAGATTATACAGGCAACATCTGGATCGGAACGGAATATGGCATTTATATATTCAATAAGCATTATAAACGAATTGCCCACTACGAACAGTCTGAACAAGATTTGAGTGCTTTAAACGATTCGCCTATTTATAGTCTTTACCAAGACAAGGCTCACAATATGTGGGCGGGGACTTATTTCGGTGGAGTCAATTATTACATATTTGGTTCGGACCGTTTCCGAATATATCCTTATGGAAATAGCTTCAACCATCTAAGTGGAAAAGCTGTACGTCAAATAATCAATGCTCCGAACAACAGTCTATATATTGCTACTGAAGATGGAGGGTTAAATTATTTAAATGAGAATAAAGAGATTACGCGGTCGGAGCGACTACATAAAAAGATGCATATAAATGCCAAAAATGTCCATTCCCTATGGCTTGACAAGAATAAGAGCTTATGGATCGGATTGTTTTTAAAAGGAGTTATCCACTATATACCAAGTTCAAACCGGACCATTGATTACAACTTACTAACAGAAGCTGGTTCTTCTGGCTTCTGCATTATGGAAGACAAAAACGATCATATCTGGTACGGAGGTCCTTCAGGCTTATATCTTATTAATAAAAAAAAGGAAAAATCATCCCCTATAAAAATAACATCTCTCCGCGTTTTCAGTATAAATTATTATAATGACAGTATACTATGGGCCGGAACGCGAAAAGCAGGAATATATCAAATAAATACACATACATTACAAGTGAGGCCGAACCATATACTACCTTACATGAATCTTTATATTACTTACATATATCCCGATTCACACAAACAGATATGGGTAGGAACAGATAATAACGGCTTATTTTTATTAAACCATAAAGGGCAAATCATAAGATCTTATACAAACGAGCAACTAGGTTCCAACGCGATTAAAGGTATCGTAGAAGATAATATGCAAAATATCTGGATAGGTACCGGAAGTGGACTTTGCTGCATTAATCCAAAGACGCAACTCGTTAATAGATATACCACCGCCGACGGATTGCCCATCAATCAGTTTAATTACTCATCGGCATGTAAAAAAAGCGATGGAGAACTCTATTTCGGAACCATCAATGGAATGATTTCTTTCCATCCGGAACAGGTGCGATCAATAACTTCCCATTTTGATATTGTATTAACCGGGATATGGAGTGGCAATGAATATATGTCACCCAACAACGAAAAAGCCTTTTTGCCATCCTCTGTATCTGAAAGCACATCAATTACCTTAACGCATCAGCAAGCCCAATCACTACGTCTTGAATATACCGGATTGAATTATCAATACAGTAATAACACCCAATATGCCATGAAAATGGAAGGTATAGATAAAGATTGGCAATTTGTCGGGAACCAGCATCAAGTTCGTTTTTCTAATCTTCCATCAGGGAAATATATCTTAAGGATCAAAGCAAGTAAAGACGGGATTCACTGGGACGAGGCAGGACAAAAAAACTTAATCATAAGAGTACTTCCACCATGGTGGTTATCTACCTGGGCATATATCTTTTACACGATACTTTCTTCATTTATTATTTATATAGCCTATAAATATACCAAATCACGTATCATCTTACTCATGAAATTAAAAACTGAGCATGAACGGCGGCTCAATATGGAAAAGATGAATCAACAAAAGACCAGCTTTTTCACTTATATATCACATGATTTAAAAACTCCGTTAACATTGATCTTATCACCTCTTCAACGTTTAATACAGCAAGTTGAGATAAATAATAACGATAAAGATAAATTAGAAGTAATCTACCGGAATGCAAGCCGAATGAATTATCTGATTGATGAGTTATTAACATTCAGTAAAATAGAAATGAAACAAATGCATATCAGCGTTCGTAAAGGAAACATGATGCATTTTCTAGATGAAATATCACATATATTCTGCATTGTTGCTAAAGAAAAAGAAATTGATTTTATTGTTAATCTAGAAGAAACAGAAGAAGAAGTCTGGTTCTCCCCATCCAAATTGGAACGTATTCTCTATAATTTACTTTCAAATGCCTTCAAATATACACAAGTCGGCGGATGTGTAGAATTAAGTGCTCATTTAATAAAACAAGACAATGGGATCTTTGTGGAAATCTCTGTAAAAGATAATGGTAGAGGAATCCCCAAAGAAGTGCAAGATAAAATATTCGAAAGTTATTACCAAGTTGAGAAGCGTGATCACCGCGAAGGTTTCGGATTAGGTTTGTCATTAACCCGTTCTCTTATCCACATGCACAAAGGTGAAATAAAAATAGAAAGTGAGGTCAATAAAGGATCCGATTTTATTGTGACACTTAATGTATCTAAAGATGCATACAATCAAGAAGAACGTTCCACTGAAACAATCACCATGGAAGAAATTCAGAAGTATAATCAGCGGATGCAAGAAACGATTGAACTCATTCCTGAAAAGCTGACAAACAAGGAGAAAGACCCTTCAAAAGAATCAATTATGATTGTGGAAGACAATAAAGAAATGAACGATTATCTGGTCACCATATTCAATGAAAGGTATAATGTAATGCGGGCTTATAATGGAATAGAAGCTTGCAAAAAAATGACCAAACAGCTACCCGATCTAATTATATCCGACTTAATGATGCCAGGTATGAATGGACTTGAATTTACAGCTCACATTAAAGAAGATGCAATGACAAGTCATATTCAGATTATACTTCTAACAGCAAAAGCCGATGAGCACGACTACACCGAAGGATATTTGAAAGGGGCCGATGCCTATATCAGCAAGCCATTTAATGCCCAAAACTTGGAACTACTAGTACAAAACATGTTGAATGTCAGAAGATTGAATATAGAGCACTTTAAGCTAGCAAAAGAACTAAATATAAAACAGATTACCAACAATCCACGCGATGAGATCTTTATGAAAGAACTTGTGCGGCTGATTATGGACAATATTAATAAAGAAGACTTTGGAGTGAGCGAAATCACAGCCCATTTCCGCATAAGCCGTAGCCTGCTTCATATGAAATTAAAGTCACTGACAGAATGCTCCATTACTCAATTTATACGAACGATCAAAATGAAAGAAGCCAAAACTCATTTATTAAATGGAATGAATGTCTCTGAAGCTTCTTTTGCGGTAGGTATATCAGATCCAAACTATTTTACTAAATGCTTCAAAAAAGAATTTAACCTGACTCCAACCGAATTCCTTAAACATTTAAAATAAAGAAGAGTTAAAATTCTAATCGCCGGGGGCTAGCCATATTGGATTATATCCAAAGACTAATTCACCGGCGATAAAAACAAAACTCCAATAATTAATACCTATTTTACCATTCTTGAAAACGTAAATCAGCTTCAGGGCTTTGACGTCGAATTAGTTCTTCATCAACCTGATAAGTTATTCCTGCTTTTGTATATCGATAAGAAAGTGTAAACTTCGGTTGTTTACCGACAAATTCCAACGATTCAGCTTCAGGATCAAGGGTTCCTGAAGCATTCGTAATAGGAGTACTACCTCCAGCTTCCACAGTAACACTACCATCAGGGTTAACAGTCAGATTAATAGATTCATTATTTTCCAGAGTCTGTCCAAAGCCCGGTCTCTGTACCTTATTTCTACCCAAAGAAATGAAATTACGAGTGATATTCTGGCTCAAATTTTGATTATTATATTCCGTAATCTGCTGAGTAGACATATTCGTTATTTTTCCCTTGACAAAATAAGTTCCATGATACTGGCTGACAAATTTTACAACGACTATGCTATAGTCTTTGAGATTGCCATTGACGTCAGTGCTTACTTCATCTTGATTGTGACCGGTAAGTCGAAAAGGTATAGCATAGTACTTATTTAGAGCCGCATTATCATTATAAAAGTCATTGGAAAAAGTCACTTCGACATCGGCTATGGCCAGATTGGGATTACTGACTGTCATTTTATTGGGATTAACCAGCTGATAATAATTTGAAGGCATTAATGTCAGCCCTGTACCTTCCAACAGAGACGGATCAATTTCGAATGTAGCCCAATCATCGGTATGAACTTCTCTCTTGCCGCCAATAGCCACCCCTACTTTAATTGACATTCCTTCGTCAGTTATTAATGTTCGCAAAGGTTTCTGTGAAGCAAAGTACACAAAACTTTTATCGTAATCATTTTCATAATCATCATAACAAGCCGTCACTAAAATACAGATCAAGCCTATCCAAAGTAGATTAATTTTTTTCATCATAGACAAGTATTTATATCAAAGGCTATTTATTCCCAGCCTTGGTTGTTTATTAAATTTCTATTTTTCACAAGTTCTGCGTATGGCAATGGAGCAAAATAGTTTTTCACTTCATATTTCCGCTTTTCAACTACCCGCTCTTCAAAAGTAAATGTACCGTCTGTGTTGCGGGTAATAAATACTCCCGTAATATCTTCATCCAAAGGAATCAACCAACGCCGCATGTCAAAGTAACGGTGATTTTCGAAAGCAAATTCCAAGCGCCGTTCATTTTGAACAAGTTTTCGAAAGCTGTCTTTACTCTGGGCTATTTCGTCTAAATAAGAGTCTGTGACAATTCCCCCTGCTTTCGAACGAATATTTTTCATAATCTCATATGCAGAGTATAAGCATCCTTCACCTTTAGCCTTCGGATTATCCCAAGCTTCATTGGCAGCCTCAGCAAAATTCAAAAGTACCTCCGACTTTCGTAATAAAGGGTTATAATGAGCTGAGTTAAGTAATTGTATAGGATTCAACAATGCCGATTTCTTTGAGGCAAACTTTGATAGATAATATCCAGTACGCGTCGCATTTTCACTGGAACTCGGGGAATCTTTCCCTCCTTCAGACATATCCAATGCCTGACCAGAGTCTCCAAATATAGAACCTTGATAATATACATTCAGTGCAAAGCGATTATCCAGTGCACTATAAAGTTGCATCATATTAAAATTCGGATCTTTCATATCGATGCCGGAACGAACATCCGTTACCGGATAACCATTTTTGGCATAAAAGGCTTTCACCAGGTTATGAGATGGAGTAGCACGGGCATCACCATAATATGATGGCGGAAACTCAAATGATTCAAGCAAGTTATTATTAAAATATCTTCGAAAAGCATAATCTGCATTCTCTGCTTGAGCATCTGCTACAGCAGAAGCTGTAATCGGAACAAAGGTTCCAAAACCTGTCATGCCTAATATCTTATTAATCTCCAAAGCTACAGCTTTCCACTTTTCTTGATAAGCAGTCGGATTTAATATTTCAAATTGCCCCATACCTGTTATCTTTATCACATCATCATCCTGCATTGCCGGACTCGCACTATATAAGAGCACACGGCTTTTTAATACAGCAGCAGCAGGTTTCGTTGCTCGTCCTATTTGTGTAGTACCAAATTGTAAATCATCACCTGAATAAGCATTTGGTAATAGCACCATTGCACTATCCAAATCATTAACTATAAAGTCCACAGTGCTCTGATAACTCGGACGAACAAAATCATTATGCTTGGCAGCCTCTTCCTGAGTAAAAAAATGATCAGCCAATGGTATGCCTAAAGCTTTGCCGTTAGATGCTTTTCCTCCATACAACTTCAATAGTTCAAAATGCCACCATGCTCGCAAAAAACATGCTTCGCCCTTCAGGCGTTGTTTAATCTGTTTATCTATTGTCGCATCCGAACGATTGTATAAAATATCACTGCTAAGCCCGTTTTCAAGGAATGAATTTACATATTCCAGCATGTTATAAGCATTATCCCAATTCGCTATAGGATTGGTGAATGCGGTCATGCCTCCCATTCCCAACCTATAAACAGCAGAACTCCGCATATTAGTCACAGCATTATCGGTAGCGCAATCTAAAAAATTATCTTCAAAACAATCGGGACGATTAGCAATACCACTATAAGCTTTGTATAGTACACCTTGAGCAAGTTCAGGAACTCTCCATACATCAGAATCCCCTATTTGCCAAGTAAGTTTTGTATCCAATGCATCTTCACAAGCACAAAAGAAGAACAGACATGCTAATGCACAGCCCTTTAATATATGTTTCATGTTATTCATATTAATGGTTGAAAATTAAAACACAAAAGAGACTCCACCTGTAAAGGTCCGTGTCATTGGATAGTTGGTCACGCCAGCATCCAGAAGTTCCGGATCTAAATCTTTCACAGAAGAGATCACAAATAAATTTGCACCACGAGCGAATACTTTTACTTTTTTTACAGCCGAACCAGCACAGAAGTGGTTGAATGTATAACTAAGCTCTACATTTTTCATACGAAAGAAGCTAGTATTCTCAATCCAAAAGGAAGAATTTCGAAAATTATTCAAACCCGCCGTAGTAGTTAAGCGTGGATAGCTCCCTTCAGGATTATTCTCTGGATGATAGCGATCTAAAGCCAATTTGGAATATTTTCCCTCACCGTTATTCCAATAATAAGCATTGGTAGCCCATGCATTAACACCCAGTTCTGCATAACCTTGTAGGTACAATCCCCATCCTTTATAGCTCAAAGAAAAATCAAGTCCAAATGTAGTACGTGGAAAAGAGTTTCCAAGTTCTTTCACATCACGGTCATCAATTACTTTATCACCATTCAGGTCTTTATATGCAATATCGCCCAGCTGATAATCGGCGAAAGTCTGAGCCACATGATTATTTATGTCGACGTCCTTCCCAAACAATCCTTCAGCCACCAGCCCCATCATAGCATCAGTAGATCTACCTATTGTATAGCGATATTCTTCACCATGCAGCACTTGATTCCATTTCTGTACCTTATTCTTCGACCACACAAAATTGGCCCCAACTGAATAAGCCCAGTCTTTTACGCGATCATTCCATTTGAAGACACCTTCTACTCCATGGTTTAACACAGAGCCCATATTATCTTGATAGACAAAAACGCCGGTATAATCGCCATAGGATGCATCTATAGAGCCTATAATATCAGAGTGCAGTTCATGGAAGTAGTTTATTTCAGTGCTTAATCGGTTGTTGAAAAAGGCAGCTTCCAAACCTAGATTCCATTCTGTATCCTTCTCCCATTTGAGGTTTGGATTAGCCACGCGCACAAAAGTGGAATAATATGCAGTTGCTCCGGTAGCAGTTGATCCGAACCTAAAACTCCCGTCTTGTGCCCAAGCCTGATCATAAAGCAAATGTTCCGTACTCCGATCATATCCTAAGATACCGGCACTGGCTTTCAATTTTAAAAAGTTAATATATCTATTATCCTTTAGAAAGTCTTCATTGCTTAGAATCCAAGAGATACCTCCCGCAGTGGAAAGAAAATATTTATTTCCCGGTTCGAATCGGTTGCTACCCATTAAAGCGACGTCTCCTTCTAAAGCGTAACGTTTATTATAAATGTAATTCAAACGCAGCGTATAATTAGCGTTAATAATATCCTGAGCCACTCCTTGATTTGTTGTTTTAGAATACAAGTATGTCAACCTTGCAGACAAATCATGTTTATCGAAAGTGTTTTGATAAGAGGCGAAAGCATTCCAACCCAACGTTTGTTGTAAAGTTGTCGACTGTCTAGTTTGTGAAGTGCTGACCGCCATTTTTTTCATTTGAGTGTATTGTATCTGCTGTTCACCATCAGAATTGGTGTATGTATCAACAGCATAAGTAGGATAAACCTTACTTAAGGCCAATTGCAGATAGTCATAATTATCAAATGACAAAAATGCACCCGCTTTCAATCCCTTAGTCCACATATCCAAATCAAGATTAAGACCAAAGTTTGTCTGACTACGTGTATATCGTTCATCGGTATAACCGCCATACATCATTTCTGCATACACATTCATCGGGCGCAATAAACTAGCTCCAAAAACCGGCACCCCATCGGCACTGCTCGCCAGCCCGGTTTCTTCCGTCGATAATGTTAACGGATACTCATTTGGACGATGTGTAGACAATGCTGAGAATAAAGTTGCACAGTCCAATTGTCCCCAACGCCGCATTTCCATGCGTCCTGCCACATCAGCAGATACACTAAGGAAATCTGTCACTTTAAAATCCAAATTTCCACGAAGCGTTAAGCGGTTCAATTGCGGGGTGTAAGCCACGTCTTCAAACCCGCTACCACCTGTATAACCCGCTATTAAGGCGTAGCGCACTCTATCGGTACCGCCAGTCACATCAAATGACACCTTACGGTAGTTGGCATTTTTATTCAGCATCATATTATAGAGATCAACATTTGGATACAGCAAATCATTCGCTCCTTTTGTATTCTGATATCCTTTCAACTGTTCCTGACTGTAAAAAGGAGATAATCCATCATTTGCACGAGCCTCATTATAAAGGTTCGCATACTGGTACGAATCTATAAATTCGGGAGTACGTGTCATCTGAACGACTCCTGCTTCGGCAGTTGCATTATAAACAGGACCATGATTTTTTCCTCTGCGGGTAGTAATCCATATAATACCATTTGCAGCACGCGCCCCATACATAATTTTAGCAGTAGCATCTTTAAACACCTCTATGCGTTCTATCTCTTCCGGGATCAAATCGGCTATCGGACGTTCCACTCCATCCACTACAACAATCGCTGTATTTTCGGACATACCATGCAAGCCACGGATATATAAATCGGGAGTATTGTTGCCCAATCCACTGACAATGGATTGTACTTGCAAACCCGGTATCTTACCTTGTAACATGTTGGTCAAAGTCAAATCAGGAAAAGTTCCGAACTCTCCGTTCTCAAGAACACTCGTCGCGCCTACCTCGTGCTTTTTATCTATTTTTCCACCATCAGGTCTGCTTATTATCAAAGAATCCTGCACCAAAGAGAGTGCAAAAGCCGGATTAACACCAAGCATAAGAGCTAAAAAGAGCCCTATTATTCTGATATATCTATTATTTTTTTTCATATATGCTCCTCATTATATTAAGTTATCACCAGCCAGGATTTTGCTGTAAGTTATTTAAAGCAGCCACTTCATCCATTGGCAGCGGATACCAATAGTTGCGCTTATTAAACTTCCGGACAGCTGATTTTACCGGCACATATTCATACGTAAAATCAGTTAATTTATAAGTGCAGGCAGTTCCCTTTGTTAACTGGGCAGCAGTATACGGGTGATTGATCGGAACAGCCTTAACCCCCATGATGGGGAATTCGCCTTTAAACAGATCTTCAGCTATCATCCACCGCCGGATATCAAACCATCGGTGTCCCTCAAACATCAATTCGACAGCACGCTCTCTACGATAAGCTTCCCGAAAATCAACTCCGTCGGGCAGTTCTCCAATTCCCGCTCTCACACGGATGATATTCAATGCCTGTCTTGCAGTCATTGTACATCCTTCAACCAATGCATCTGCACTCCCTGTAGCTTCATAAGAAGCTTCCGCCATATCCAAATAAACTTGCGATACCCGTATATAGACAGAAACCAATCGGTAACGCTCAAAACCGGAAGCCCCAAATAAAGGTACGCTAGCCTCTGGCCAAGTGAACTTCTTACACATATACCCGGTCTGCTGAGAACTGTTTGTAAAAGTATTAGTCGATATAAAATATTCAGAGTAACCTCCTGAATAAGTCGTCGTATAATATGGGACACCTTGTAAGTTCTTACCCCATTGTTCACCCGGAACCAAAATATTGTTAGCTAACCGAGGATCTCTATTTGAATAAGGATGGCTCGTTTTCACAGCATCATATCCAGAACGCGGATCGGTAATAGGATAATACTTACCATCATCGCCCATACGTTCAAACAAATCAACCATATTTTGCGTAGGAGCATTATATGGGGTACCTTCCGCACCAGTTTTATCATCATAAGGCTGGGTCAACCATTGTGCCCTAACATAAGCTGACCAATTGACAGGATGCCAACGCAAAAACCATAGGTATTCGGGTTGAGCAAATTGATTTGAGTTTGGCATCAATTGAATGCTACGATATTCATCGTGTGACATCAAACGATAATAGTCATGGCTTTCAATTGCATCGATAGTCTTTTGTGCACTTCGAGCGGCCTCAGCAGCCATCTCTTTACCATACCCTTTATCTTCAATAGTATTCAAATCGTTTTGCATGAGCGGACTGGCTGCGTAAAGTTGTGTCATTGACTTGAGAGCCAAGGCAGCAACCTTATCCGGCCGTCCATGTTCTTCTTCCGGCCAACTCGTGGGCAAATACTCTATTGCCTTGTCCAAATCGGTTTGCATCCATTTGTTAGACTCCTGATAAGTTTTACGAGGAAGATCGAAATTATCCGACGCTCCCCATAAAGCATCGAATATAGGCATCCCACCATAACGTTTGATCACTTCAAAATAAAAGTAAGCACGCAAGAAATAAGCTTGCCCCAATAATTTTTGTTTCTGCTCATCGGTAATGGATTGAACTTTGTCTACCCCATTAATAACGCGATTGACTATCCGAAGCCCGGTATAAGCGCGGGCAATAGCCGTAGCTCCCAAATTACCGGTAGCGGTTCCTACTTTCGAACCCACTTCAAAACGTGCACCTGCATTCTCAAGCCAATTTCCCGCATTGACAAATTTTGAAGGATCATCATTACGCACAGAAGCATATTCGTCGGATAAGTTACCCACTGTGACATACTGATTCGCATAGGAATTGATATCATACGTATAAATCAAAATACTATTATTCAAAAAAATACGATCCATAAAGCCAGACAAGCTATTATAGTCTTTATATACAGCATCTTCAGAAAACCCATCATTCGGTGAGCGATTGAGATAGTCCTCACAACTTCCAAAGAACACTCCCAACACAATAATCCATATCCAATTCAACTTATGTCTTCTCATATTAGTAAATTTAAAGTGTATCATAATCCTAATCTAAAACCAACATTATAACGTTTCACCATCGGGTAAACGGTCTGCCCGGCATATTCAGGGTCGCGACGTGAATCACCTTTTGTAAAGGTTAGCAGGTTCGTTCCATTTACATACACTTGCAGTTTACCCAATGATACGTGCTTCAGCCAACGTTTGGGAACGTTGTAACTGACCTCAAGGTTCTTCAAACGGAGATAGGTATAGTCTGTATACGTATAAGTACTACCCACCGAGTTATAACTTCTTTGTAAATGGATACTGGGACGAACAGGACCACTTTGAATCGGTGCATCATAAGTCCATGCATCCATCGTATTAGGTTGTGCCTTAATATTGCTCGCCGGAAAATCCCATAAATAAGCCGGAATAGCTTCTTTATACACATCCATTGCGCTGTACCACAGCATATTGAATGAAAAGTCTTTATATGTTCCACCCAAAGTAACACCTACGGTTGTCACCGGATAATTCAACTTTGCCATTGGTACCATATCTTTACTATCTATAATACCGTCACCATTATAGTCTATATAGTACAAATCTCCCGGAATCAGGGTATTTTGTGCTCCATTGACAATGGCAGATTGTGCTGAATTATAGATGTCGTCCAATGATTGAAAATTGCCTGTAGCCAAATATTTAGTAACATATCCTATCGATTTACCGGCTTGTTTCAAATAATCACTCTGGTTCTTCGGGTCATCAATAAAAACAATACGATTTTCGCTAGTGGCAAAATTGAATTTTGCATAATAGTTGAACTTACCGATATGATCATTCCATTGCACATCAATCTCCAAACCGTGATTCTTTGTCTTACCAAGATTTACTTGCGGAAAATCAATCCCACTGTTAGCCCACGAAGGAATAGTCTTGCGGGTCATAAGAATATTATTTCTCCTTTCATCGAACAAATCCAGTGTTACATTCAGTTTGCCCCATAAGCCCACTTCCAAACCTATATTTTGTTTCACGGATTGCTCCCATGTGGCATCAGGGTCGGCCAATTTGCCTTCTTTATATAGTGGTCCCCAATTACTTGTCTGATATAAACCAAATTGAGCATTGCTTGCCAATTGATCAAATTTCTGAATGTAGTTGAAACGGGTTGCACCTTTATCATTACCCACAACCCCATAAGAGTAGCGAACCTTTAAATTACTCAGTACATCCTTGCCAAGCTTCTTCATCCAAGGTTCTTCACTGATACGCCATCCTATTGAAGCAGAAGGGAAAAAACCAAACCTACGCCCCGGAGCAAACTTTTCAGACCCTGTATATGCACCATTAAATTCAGCCAAGTAGCGTTCTTTGAAGTTATAAGTAACACGTCCCACCCAATCTTCTTCATAAGCCGGAAAATCCATAACATCTCCACTAGTTGATTCATTCATCTTCCGATTGAAAACAAATAAACCTGTAACATTATGGTTACCAAAATGGCGATCATAGTTTAATGCCAATTCATAATACAGCTTACGTCCATAAGCTTGGAAACCGTCATAAATGCCTCCAATAGGCAAATCACCCACAGCATTTTCGTCGGGATAACGTTTTTCTACATAATTATAGGTAATGGTGCCGTCGCTATTATAGATAGGATTGGCATAATCGTACACCCTGTTAATACGAATATGCGTACGTTGGGCAACTAAATCATCATTACCTAAAATTTTGCCCGGCATTAATTGAGTCGTCCAAGAAGAAGAAGTGGTATATGATAAAGAAGCTTTTAGCGCTAACCCTTTTGTAATGAAATCGAGTTTTTGATTTAAAATAATATCATAGAATCCTTGGTGTTGTTTTATATTACGACTTCCGCCCTCTGCCATTAAATAAGCCACATTCTGGTCCGAACTCTGTCCGTCTCCCCAAATTCCATTACTATATTTAATGGGAAATTATTACTTGGAGCTGTAAAAAGTGTACTGAAAAAGCGTTCATCCGGGTCTGCATTAAGAAAATACGAAGGCTGATTCTGATATCCCATTTTGCCCGCTACATTAAACGAAAGTTTAGTCGTTTCGGTGATATTGAAGTCAAAATTACTCCGCCAATTGTAACGTTTATAACTGAAGGAAGGATCAAAATCAGGCTGCTTTGTTGTAGCAAAAATATCTCCGTCGTGTAAATAGCCTAAAGAAACAAAGTAACTCATCTTCTTAGTACCGCCCCGCACATTCAAATTGTATGTCTGTTCGTAGCCAATATCTTTCACTAATTCATCCCACCAGTTAACATCGGGAAATACGTCATTATAAGGGCCATAGTTTCCAGTGGCATAAGCATTCTCCCAAGCCTTGATAGTAGACTCCGGCACTAGACCTCCCCAATTTCCATCATTGGCTTGCGCTTTATTATATTGCTTCATTGAAGTCACGTAGTCCGACCATTCAGGAGCAGCAGAAGGTTGCTTAAACCCAAAGTTAGCTGTAAATGAAATTTCTGCTTTCTGATCTAATCCACGCTTGGTAGTCAGCAAAATTACCCCATTAGCTCCTTTCACACCGTAAACCGCCGTTGCCGATGCATCTTTCAACACTGATATGGATTCTATCTCATTTACATCCACATCATTGAAGTCCCGTTCAATACCGTCAATCAAAACCAAAGGTGCGGCATCACCCCATGTTGACTTACCACGAATCAGCAAAGAAGCCTTATCGGCACCCGGCTTAGAGGTCGAATTAATGGCAACTACACCGGGCATCTGTCCTTGCAAAGCTTCGGAGACCGAGTTCACACTACCCACCTTCAACAAATCGTCACCTTTAGCCGAGGTTATAGAACCAACGCTGGAAGCTTTTTTTTGCACTCCATATCCTACAACAACAACCTCTTGCAAAGATTTTGCATCTTCTGTCAAAGTAATAACACCCAACGCGCTATTGCCATTCAATTTCACTTCCCGGCTTCTGTAGCCGATATAGGAAATCACAAGGACATCACCCTTAGCAGCTTTCACCGAAAAGTTACCGTCGAGATCGGTGATTGTCCCGCTACCATTACTTTTCACCTGGACGCTAACACCGATCATCGTCTCACCAGTAGTTGCATCCTGTACTTGTCCTTTCCAATAACTTTGCTGCGCTTGCACTGTCAGTGAGCACAGCAACAAACAACAAAGGCATAAGAAAGATAAATAAAGCTTTTTTCTTTTCATATACATTATTTTAGCTGTTAACAAATTCTCGAATCATCATATAAGAGTCACTTCCATACCGGCTTTATAATGTGCTTCCGGTCTATGGTTATGTGATATATACCGTTTTCCTTTTTCATAATCAAAGGGACAATACGCGTTTTTCGCGGTTGCACGGTTGAGTCGGAGCTATGGACATGATAAACATAATAGTACCTTCCATCAAGCCCTTTAAACACATCTCCATGTCCTGACCCATTTTCTCCGACTAGACTACGATGTATGATAGGATTATTGGTGTTTTTCTTCCAAGGGCCAAAAGGCGAAGTAGAAGTGGCATATCCCACAGAGTAATCAATATTCATAAAATGGTTAGCCGAATAGAATAAATAATAAACTCCATCCCATTTTTTCACTGTCGGGCCTTCCATTATAGGTGCCGACTTATAATTTGGTGTCTTTTCCCAAGGTTCGGTACAATCAAGACATTGTTTCAATGTTTCAGGTTTAATACTTCTCTTTACCATGTCAAATTCGGCCACCCATAAGTAGTTGCCTTTATTGAAGCGGACATGATAGAGATAGTACTTACCATCATCATCTTTGAACAAGAATGGATCTATATTTTTTGCAGAGCCATCAATAGGTTTTATTTCTTCCTGAAGAAATGGACCAAAAACAGACTTGGAAGAAGCAATGGCGGTATGTTCATTCGCCGTATATGTAAAATAATAGGTATCCTTATCTTTAAAGTATTGGGGCGCCCAAAACCCTCGCTCACCAAACACATGATCACCTTTCCGCAGAATTAACTGTAGCGTATCGCCATTAGCTACACTCCAATGTTTCAAATCAGTCGACTCAAGTAGGGCAAAACCAAATGGTTCACGTCCACGCGTACCGGTAAGATAATATTTACCTTTCTCGACAAAAATGGTTGGATCGGCATAAGTGATTTCTTTCCATGAATCGGCCCATAATTGTGATGTAGATGAACATACAATACTTAAAGCCAAAATAAACTGTTTGATAGTTTTGCTGTTTTTCATTCTTATTTTTTATTTTATGCTAAATTGATAGATACAAGTCTGAATATAAACTTCGGTCGGCCTTAATATCGTGTTAGGAAATCCGGTCTGATTGGGAGAGTCCGGAAAATGTTGCGTCTCTAAGGCTAGAGCAGCACAATGCTTGTAACTCTTACCCTTTTTTCCTCTTATAGTACCGTCAAACAAGTTTCCACTATAAAATTGTAATCCCGGTTCAGTAGACCAAACTTCCATATAACGCCCATTAGAGGGCTCATATAATGAAGCTGCAAATTCCAAATCACCCGTTTTCTTACGATTCAGAACGAAATTATGGTCGTATCCACAACTTCGGTTTAATGGCGCATCCGGGTTGTTCATTTGTTTACCGATCGATACGGGTATACGGAAATCAAATGGACTTTTGTCTACCGAAGCCAATACTCCGATAGGAATCAGTGTACTATCCACGGGTGTATAATGATCGGCTGAAATATGCAACAGATGTGATTCAACAGAACCATTTCCTGCACCTTTCAAATTAAATAAAGAATGATGGGTGAGATTTATCGGAGTGCTTTTATCGGTTACAGCTCTATACTCAATTTTAAATCCGTTTTCGAGAGTCAGACTATATTTCATCTTTATATCAAGATTCCCGGGAAACCCTTCTTCTCCATCCTTTGAGCGATAAGAGAAACAGATATGATCGGAAGCAATGGTATCAACATTCCAAACGACCCGGTCGAAGCCTTTTTTCCCTCCGTGAAGGCAATGTCTTTTATCCGACAAAGGCAACTGATAGACTTGCCCATCGAGAGTGAAACGTCCATTTGCAATACGATTGCCAAAGCGCCCGATTGCAGCACCCCAATAAGAGTGACTATGTAGATATTGGTCAATGTTATCGTATCCCAATACAATATCATCTAGTTTACCTCGTCGATCAGGTACCCACAAAGATACCACGCGAGCTCCCCAGTTAGTTACCTGCATCAATAACCCACTACTATTAGTGAGCGTGTAAAGTGATACCGGTTTACCGTCAATCTCAGTCCGAAAGTGAGACTCAGGTAATAATACTAAAGAAGAACCGGAATGACAAGCAACTAACAATACAGCAAGGAATAGAAAAACGGCATTTTTCATATTATTAATCTTCAAGGTTAATCATTCGGCATTGAATGCGGCAAAAGTAGAAAAATGAATACCCGGAGAATAGAACGGATGTTTTATCACCGGGTATATATGTTCAAAAAGACATTTGACCTTATTTTAATGGCTCTTCTTCTACTTCACTGTGATAATAGCCTTCAACAGACGAGAAGAAATGTTGCTTTAAAGATTCTAGTATTTTGGGATACTGTGTGGCTTTATTTTGCTGTTGTGCCGGATCGGTCTTAACATTAAACAGCCCGAATTCACCTAAATTGCCAAGTTCATTCCCTGTCAAATTACGTAGAGAACCTTTATAAGGAGGCATCATAATCCAATCCTTTGCACGATATGCCAAGCGACCTTGGGCTTCAAGTATTAGTTCTTTACGACCGGATTCTTTCTTTCCCAAAAATACATTCATATAATTCTGACTATCTAAGCCTTTCGGTAAATCGGAATGTAGCATCGCAGCCAAAGAACTCAATATATCGACCTGGCAAACTAAAGCATCAGATACCATCGGATGAATCCTACCTTTCCAATAGACAAAGAACGGGACATGTGTACCACCATCGAATAAGCTGTATTTACCACCTCTCAAGCCTCCGGAAGGAGAATGTTTCCCTACTAATTCAGAGGCTCCATCTTTATATCCATCATTCAAAACCGGGCCGTTATCACTAGAGAAAATAATCAATGTTTTTTCCAACACACCCTCTTTTCTTAAATGAGCCAATAATTCACCGACACACCAATCAGCTTCCATGATAGCATCTCCGCGTGGTCCCATCGTTGTTTTGCCTACAAAACGTTGATGAGGAGCACGAGGTACATGGGGTTCATGCAGACCATAATATAGGAAAAACGCTGAGTCTTTATGTTGGGTTATAAAGTTTTTAACTTTGCCTACAAAGTAATCCGCCATATCTTCATCTTTCCAACGGGCTTTCTGTCCTCCCTTCATATAACCAATACGCGGTATTCCGTTTATTATCGAATTGTTATGCCCGTGTGCCCATGTCATTTTCAGCATTTCCGGATTCGAAATAGCAGTAGGTTCTCCCTGAAAGTTTTTTTCATAACTCACCTCAATAGGATCCAGTGAATCACGTCCTACCACATCACCATTTTCGACATAAACGGTCGGCACACGATCGTTCGTTGCTGCAATAAGACAAGAATAGTCAAAGCCGATTTCCCTTGCCCCCGGCTTGACGGTATTGTTCCAATCAACATTTCCACTACCCATACCAAGGTGCCACTTTCCGATAGCCCCGGTTATATAACCCCTTCCATGCATCATTTTCGGCAAAGTATATTGATTTTCATCGATGATAAGTGGAGCGTCACCCGGAAGTATTTTTGCATTTTTATTCTTCCAAGGATACATTCCGGTCATCAAGGCATAACGACTGGGAGTGGACGTTGCTGAAGTTGCATATCCATTAGTAAAGCAGACCCCTCCATTAGCAAGACTGTCTATATTAGGTGTATGAATGGTATTGGCCCCATAAGCGCTGACATCACCGAAACCTAAATCGTCCGCTAAGATAACAATCACATTGGGCTTTTCCTCCACTTGTTGAGTTGCACAACTTACTAAAGAAAACGCAGAAATAAGATAGCTTAATTTTTTCATAATGTTACATAATTAACAACTACACAAAATTACCAGCCACCTTTACATCTATTATAGAATATATGTACAATAACAAGGACTTATGTCCATTCTACATTCTTATTTCATTTTCCAAAATACATTCTGCTATAAATTAATAAGATTAGGAGACCACAATGCTGCAGATACCAGCAATAGATTATGTTATTGTGCCAACCTATTGGCACAAAATTGCCTCTATATTGGCATTAATTTGCCAATATAGAGGCACAACTTTGCCATGCTCTTGGCAATAAGTTGGCATTACTTTTATTCTTCCGACATATAACTACCAGTCATACTCTTCAAAGTAACTATCAAAGTCTTTTGATACGGTTACTCCGCAATTCTTGAGTATGTTCAGGATTTCCTTTTGCTCGAGGGGAGAAAGCGGACGTTCTCCTTTTCGGATACGATAGTAAGTTCTACGACTAAAATGTCCGATCAAACGAGAGACCACTATTCTCATTTGACTATGGGTGAGGTTATCCAGAATGCCAATGAAACCTTTGGCATAACGTACTCTTTCACTGAAACGGTAATATGGACAGTTGCTTTCCGCGGCAGCTATTCGTTTGGGATTGACAATCATCAGTTGCTCCACATCGCCGGGTAGGCTCTGCTCTGCCAACTGCCTCAGACAAGTGGAAGCTTTAGGACATTGGCGATTGAGACACAACGAATAATTGAAAGGTACTTGTGAGAAATTTAGTTCTTCTTCCAAAATAATATGCTGTTTTATTAATCTTTCATACTAGCTGCTCAAAGGTAGAGATAATTACATAAATAAAAAACAAAATAACAGCAACAGAAAAACCTTTTTCTTCTTCCGACTGACCATCTATTGACCTCCAGCTGACGATCTGTTCGAGCCAAACAGAACATGTGTTTGACATAAAGTGATGGTCAGTTATTGACGATAAGTACACTATTAACAAAAAGCACGGCAATATGACTGATATATTAAATAAGAAAATACACTTAATTATTTTATAATGAAATAATTATTAGCATTCTGCCTAAGCCTAACATGAGGGTGTAAGGCTTACTCTCATAGTTCTCACACTGCCACTCTCATGTCTATATTTCCCATGAATAAACGGATACAGAAATTCATTAGAGCATGAGGGTAAATACGATAGCAAAAATATATTCAGTTGAGATTAACCTCTCTTTTGCAAATATTTTTTTCTTCTATTATGCCATGTCAAACCTACGTTAACTTAAGGAACAGAGGCCTCTCTTAATAATATGCGTTCTTTGGATAATTGACCAAATACAGTGTTCCGGTTGCACGGGTAAAAGCCGTATAAAGCCAGCGGAAATAATCGGGCGTGAGATATTCTTCGGACATATAGCCCTGATCTAGAAATACATTTTTCCACTGCCCACCCTGAGCCTTATGACAAGTGACGGCATAAGCATATTTCACTTGCAAAGCATTATAATGGGGATCTGCTTTCATCTTTTTCATTCGTTCCCGCTTTGTCGATAACTCGGCATAGTCTTCTAATACAGCATAAAACAGCCGGTCATTATTTTCTTTAGATAAAGCGGGAGCATCACTTTGAAGTGCATCAAGCAAGAGGTTGACATCTAATTCAAAATCTTCATGATCGGGAAATGACAACGTGACTTCGGCAAAACGAAAGCCATATAACTCCCGTACGCGTCGCACTCGACGTAATACGGCGATCTCACCATTGGCTATAAAGTCCATTTGCGTATTCTTCTCCGTCCAATAATAATTATTTTTGGCCACCATCAATAGATCTCCAACATTCAGTTCATCTTCACGCCAAAGAATTTGTGCCCTGATCCCCTTATTATAGATATTGGCACGTTTATTGGAACGGCACACCACAATCGTTTCATCCATGCCATCTTTGTCATAACAAGTAGATAATGTATCAATGAGTTCCTCCCCTGACAGGACTTTTATATCGGAAAAGCCCGAAACTTTAATCCGCGGAAGTGAAATGCATTCATCTCTAGAAATCAATTCTCTTAATTGAGTTGCATTCCACAAAATACCGGAATCCCCCATTTGACGTACGACCTGGGTTAATGTCACTTCCCAAACTTCCAGACCATACCCTTTTAAAGCATCACTAAACAGAGCCGGACTCTGCCCTTCCCCTACCGGAGGCAACTGTGCGGTGTCGCCCATTAGAAGAAGTTTGCAGCCCATCCCGGAATAAACAAACTGAACCAGATCGTCCAGCAACCGACCTGTCCCGAATACATTCCCCGAAAGTCCGTCGTTAGAAATCATTGAAGCCTCATCGACAAGATACATGGTATTCGTTGTCAAGTTGTCATTGACCGAAAAATTAGACATCTCGTTCGAAAAGCTCTGTTGCCGATAAATTTTTTTATGAATAGTGAAAGCCGAATGCCCGGCATAAGTCGAGAACACTTTCGCTGCCCGTCCCGTGGGAGCGAGCAATATGGATTTTTGTTGAAGCTGGTCGAGCGCCTTGACTAAAGCCCCGACAAGCGATGTTTTACCAGTACCTGCATAGCCGCGGAGTATAAATACTACATCGGTACGCGGGGAAGCTATAAACTCTGCCAATTTTCCTATTGCCACATTTTGTTCAAGGGTTGGTTCATAAGGAAAAATACCCTTGATAAACTTTTCCAAGTATTCGTTTATCATCGTTTCAATGGGAAAAACAGTCAAAAGCTACTGTCATTAGAATATTTTTTTTAAATTCGCAGTACGAATATAAACCAAAAATAAATATCTTTCACGAAAACAAGACTTAATCTCGTTTTCGAAAGAATTATGGAAACAGTTGATTTCAGTAAATCGGAACAATACACTCTCTCTATCCGCTTAAGTACGGAAGGATTTATGCTTTCTGTCTATAATCCGCTTGACGGAGGAAATTTCACATTTATCGAAAGAGAAGTTGAAGAAACTTTATCACTTACAGCGAATATAAAAAAAATGCTCCGGGAAGTGGAATGGTTAAACCATACTTTCCGACGAGTAAATGTATTAATAGCCGATAAGCGTTTTGTCCTTGTTCCGCTGGAATTCTTTGAAGATGAGCAGATTGAGACATTATTCTATCATAGTCACTCGGCACGTGAAAATGAACTGGTGCAATATAACATTCTCCGGAAAAATAACGCCGTAGTACTTTTCGGTATGGATAAAAGCTCTTATAACTTACTGAAAGAACAGTATCCCGATATTAAATTCTATTCGCAAGCAAGCTCTTTAATCGAATCTTTTTCGGCCAAAAGCCGTCTGGGAAACAGCCGCAAAATATATGTCAACTTAAGGGGAGCCGGAATAGAAATGTTTTGCTACGATCGCGGTCATCTACTGCTTGCTAACTCTTTTGAATGTCATGAGGTGACAGATCGTATTTATTATTTGCTTTATACGTGGAAGCAAATGGGTTTTGATGCCTTGCGTGATGAATTACATCTAAGTGGTGACTTATCTGAAAAAGACGCCTTATTACCAGAATTAAAAAAATATATCAAGCAGGTGTTCATTATGACTCCTGCCACTAACCTCGACTTACGTTCCATAGTGCTATGCGAGTAATCAGCGGAATATATAAAAGAAGAAGATTCGATGTGCCTCATAGTTTTAAAGCACGTCCGACAACCGACTTTGCCAAAGAGAACCTTTTCAACGTGTTATCCAACTATATGGATTTTCAAGATGGTGTCACAGCACTCGATCTGTTTGCCGGTACAGGAAGTATCAGTATTGAGTTGGTATCAAGAGGTTGCGACAAAGTGATTAGCATTGAGCAAGATCGCAACCACTATGCTTTTATTAATAAAATAATGCATGAGATCAAAGCCGAAAATTGGCTAACAGTGAAGGGAGATGTATTCAAGTATATTAAAAATGGAGGCAAGCAATTCGATTTTATTTTTGCTGATCCTCCCTATGACTTGCCCGAATTGGCTTCTATTCCTGACCTACTTTTCAAGAATAATCTGCTGAAAGGAGACGGCTTGTTTGTTCTGGAACATGGCAAGACTAATCATTTTGAAAATCACCCTAATTTTATAAAACGACGCGCATACGGCAGTGTAAACTTCTCATTCTTCCAAGTAAGAGAGAAAGCCGAAACGCCAAATGAGTAAAACGAAATAGAAGGGAGAATAAACGAGCTATATATTGAAAGATCTCCGTTTACAGTAACGGAGACATTAATCTCACTACACTTTCTTTTGCTTTCTGTCTCCATGGACGCTTTTCCCAACTTTTTAGAAAAATCTGCGTACAATCCCGCTGATCGAAAAGAAAGATTTCGCGTACTTGCAATGCAGTCTCCACATCATAAATAAAAGCATTGACTTCGAAGTTATGTTCAAAACTTCGAAAATCCAGATTGGTTGAACCCACAATAGAAAGCTCATCATCGGCAACGATTAACTTGGAATGTAGAAAACCTTTTTTGTAAAAGTAAACTTTAACTCCCGCCTGTAATACATCAACTAAATAGGAACTTGATCCTAAATGAGCCAGATGGCTGTCCGCTCGCAATGGCAACATTAACCTTACATCGACCCCAGCCAGTGCAGCGGTTTGTAATGCTATCATTATCGGCTCGGTAGGAAGAAAATAAGGTGTCTGAATATAGAAATATTTTTTAGCATTGGATATAGCCATTACTAACCCCTGCATTATCTCTTTCCAAAGTCCTATAGGTTCACTAGTCACAATTTGTACAAGTGAAGAACCGCAAGATTCAATCTTTGGGAAATAGCGTGATGTCGTAATTAAAGTCCTGTCAACAAAATACCAATCGAGCAAGAAGGCGGTTTGTAAGCCATGCACCGCTTTTCCCTCAAGCATAATATGGGTATCCCTCCAAATCCCCCATGAAGGTCCCCGCATATAGCGTACGGCAAGATTCATTCCACCGACAAATCCTATCCGTCCGTCAATAACTACTATTTTACGATGATTGCGATAGTTCACTTTACTTGTGAACAAAGGGAAACGTACTTTCAAGAAGCTTCGGACTTCAATACCTGCTGAACGCATTTCATCAAAGAAACGGTTGGGTACATTCCAACAACCCACATCATCATAAATAACACGAATCTCCACTCCTTCACGAGCCTTATCAATCAACGCATCCCGGACCAGTCGCCCGATAGCATCATCTTCAAAAATATAAAACTCCAAATGAATATGCTTGGTCGCTTTCTTCAACTCCCGCAATAAAGATTGGAGCATGGAAAAACCTTCCGTATAGGTCTCTATTCTATTGCCCTCAAAGGGAAAAGATTGATTAATATCCTGAAATAGTGAAATAAGGCGGTTATAATTATCCGGAAGAGCGCAAATATCCTGAGCCATATATTCTGCCATTGGTTTTTTGAGTAAGTGATTATAACTCTTCTTGCTGATAATCCGCTCACGTCGTTGACTACGCCCAAAAAAGAAATAAAAGATAAGTCCTATAACAGGAAGAAATAACAAAACCAGTATCCACGACATAGTCTTCACCGGATTTCTGTTGTCAAGGATGATAATGACAATGATGCCGATGATTATGCCAAAATATAAAATATCAAATATAATAGTCGCAATTTGGCTGGTTATGGAATACCAATCAATCATTATATGATATAAATTAAAAACAGCGTAGAAAGCAAATTTAATAAATTCAAAATCATCTTCACCGCCGGTTACACTAATTAACACTTATAGAAAAAGAATCCCCTTTGATTTCCGAATATAGAGAAACAAAGGGGAGCTTATAAAAGAACTGGTTAGGTTATCAAAATGGGCGTCCGCCGCCAAAGCCGCCACCGCCACCAAAGCCACCTCTACCTCTTGGGTGATCACCACCTCCAAAGCCGGGAGCATCAAAATCACGACGATTCTGTATCTTATCACGAGCAGCCTTGCTTCCAAAAATATTCAGGCGGTAAATAAAGTGCAGCATACAATAGCTGTTAATACCATTATATTCAGACACCGAACGGCCTGTTGCACTTAGCGAACGGCTGATATTACTCTGGCGTTGCAAAATATCATACATTTCAAAGCTGACCGTAGCTGCGCCTTTCATAAAACTTTGAGAAACCTGCGCATTCCAGATCAACTCATTACGATTCATGCTGGCATCGGAATATCCACGACGACTTTGGTTGGCTATATTTGTAGAAACATTCATGCTCCAAGGCAAAGTCACATTAGAACTTGCTCCGTAAGAGAATGTATAAGGTTCCTGATTATATGTAGGACGCAACTTATTGCGTTCGGAAGTATATGAAACAGAACCATTCAAACCGAATTCAAACCAATTGTTACGGTAGCCACCATTTAATCGTTCACCTAGGGTCAATCCCGTAGTCGTGTTTTTCTGATCACCCTTTACAGATTGATCATACAAGAAAGCTACGTTATTCTGGTAATTAACCGTTGAAAATGTGTTTACGGTGAATCTTTTATCTTTTAGAGCGGTATTATAGCCAAACATTCCGAAGGCATTCCAATTACCGTTTATATTTTTAGGTATTGTTATTGTTCCACCTGTTTTATCATTATACTCCGTACTGTTACTTATACTGTTCTGTGTCGCCGAGAAATTGATATGGGCTATAATACTACGCTGATGCTCGGCATTAAATGTATTATAGAACATTCGCATAGAATGTGTGAACGAAGGTTTCAACCCCGGATTACCCACTCTGATATTTAAAGGGTCTGAATTATCCACTATTGGTAATAAGTTTTCCATACTAGGTTGACCGGTATTACCGCGATACATCAAACGTAACTGGCTCACTTTTGAAAAACGAAAACGTAAATCCACGTTCGGAGCAAAATTAACGACAGTACGTGTAGTATCAGTCATATAACTTCCGCGTATGTAAGACAATTTGGTGTTCTGAGGTTGAAAAGAGAATCCGGCACTCAACTGATACTTTTCGCGAATAAACCGTAATGAAACTGATGCATTGTGATTATAGTATCGATATTGCGCATATTTACTTAAGCTATCCACAGCATTTTCACCATAACCCGCAGGTAGAGGAACACCTATACCCCAGTTATCATAGTCTTGCAAATCATAAGTGGTTTTATCACTTTTACTATACTTATACTGAAACTGATAGCTAAACTGAAGAAATGTGGCTCGCGCAATAGGCTCACTATAAGTTATCTGGCCCATGTAATTGAAGTTCTTTGTCGGCGTGGCAATGTATTGATTACGAACCAATATAGAGTCATTACCCAAATAATTCCGCAATTGATAATAATTAGTGGTAGACTCGGTGAATTGGTCATTATTATTATTGCCATATCCAAAGCTACCTCTGAAAGTTATATTTCGTCCTTTATTGTTAAGCTTTCTGTTAATCTGCACAGTAGCATCAGTTGATACACTATTTGATTTCGTCAACCCTTTACTGTTTGTAGCATTTACCCTCACGCTTCTCAAAGGATCATTGGTCTCAATTTGGTCAAAGTCAAGATAGTCATTAGGGTTAGTTACTAAAGCATACGGATCACTGTTGAAGGTCCCGGACTGCGATAAAGAAGAATTATTCGTCTTTCCATAAGAAAAGTTCGGGCGAAATATAATGTTAGTCAATGTATCCGGTTTCCATTCCATTCTGAAGTCAGCACTAAATGACTTATTACCGTTCCATGCATGGGAATTGGAGTTAGAGAACGATTTACCACTTTGCAAGAAACGCTCGGAAGAATTAATACTTGCAATATCAGACCCATTAGAATTAAACCGGGCGCTACCCCCCAACTCTATTTTTGAATTTTGAGTTGCAAAGTTAATACCATATTCTCTCGGTGCATTCAACCCATTATTAGGTCGCCAGCGTGGTCCTCCACCGCCCCCCGAAAAGCCTTGATCATTTACATTGTTGGCTGAACCAATTACAGATACTTGGGTATCATCAACAAAACGATTCATCATTCCACGTCCAATATAACGATCATGGTTACCTATAGCAGCATCAAAGTTACCAAACCATCCCTGATTCATACCTTTCTTTACAGTAAGGTCCAGTACGGTTTCTTCATCACCATCGTCAATACCGGTAATACGCGCTAAATCAGACTTTTTATCATAAGTTTTCAGCTTTTCAATCATGTCAACAGGTAAATTCTTCAAACCGGTTTTTACATCACCACCGAAAAACTCCTTACCATCTACCATGATCTTCTTCACATCTTTACCGTTGATTTTAATGTTTCCATCATCATCAATCTCGGCTCCGGGAAGTTTCTTAACCAACTCTTCCAACATGGCCCCTTGTGGTGTACGATATGCCGAGGAATTATAGACGAGTGTATCTTCTACTGCTTGGACTTGAGGAGCTTCAGCTGTAACTACCGCCTCAGAAAGTAATATTGCATCAACTTTCAAAGAAATTGTCCCTACATTTCTGTTCGGAACAGAAGAAGATAATTGCAACGGTAAAATTTTAGTTTGGAATCCTACATATGAAACCTTAAGCAAATATTTGCCCCCTCTAACCTTCTTTGGTAGCGTGAAATTACCATTTTGGGAAGTAACACCTCCTGTTATAAAAGTACTATCCGGCAAAGACAGCAATTGCACTGAAGCTTGAATAGCAGCCTCTTTTGTGTCAGCTTCAATAATATGCCCGGATACTGTAATAGTCGCGCTTTGCGGATAAGCGGAAAGGATTGTTGACAGTAAAGTCACCATTCCGACGATCATTCTTTTCATTCGATTTTGCTTATTAAAACAACATTCAATCTTTTTACACTGTTTAATTGGACATAGATACCTCTTAAAAGTTTAATTAGGAAAAAACAAAATACTTTAATTATCGACGTTTATGCAAATAAAACCGATGAATATCATATATGTATATACAGAATTTCACAATGTTTATTCTAATGAAACAATTATGAGACAGCATTATATGTTCACCCAAATTGATACCTCATCGCAATATCCATTTAATTTATTGCAAACGATCTTTTTCAAAAACAAAAATAGTTCTTTCCAATAGAAATTCTACCTTTGCGTAAGAAATACCTCCTTATTATGAGCAAACAGAAAATCATTCTTTGTGAAAATCTAAAGACAACATTGCCCGAAATCCTACAGGAATGTTCTTATGACAAGTTGTACATATTAACCGATGAACACACCCAACAATATTGTTACCCTCTACTGAAAGATTTGCTACCTGAAACTGAGCAAATCATTATCGGTGCAGGAGACGTAAATAAGACTTTGGAAAATTTGGCATTTGTTTGGCAAGCACTTAGCGAAAAAGGTGCCTCGCGGCATTCATTGCTGATAAATCTTGGTGGTGGAATGATCACTGACCTTGGAGGATTTGCAGCGTCCACTTTTAAAAGAAGAATAACTTATATCAATGTACCCACAACATTGCTGGCTATGGTAGATGCAGCTGTTGGTGGCAAAACAGGTATAAACTTCAATGGATTAAAGAATGAAATCGGAGTGTTTAATCCTGCTGCTTACGTTATTTTAGAAACAGAGTTTCTACGGAGCCTTGATGTACAGAATTTCTTTTCAGGCTATGCTGAAATGCTAAAGCATGGATTAATCAGCACCCCGGAACATTGGAGTGAGCTACTAAATTTCAATACGGATAGCATAGACTACTCTGTTTTAAAAGAAATGGTCGGACGATCAGTAAGCGTGAAAGAACAAATTGTAGCAGAGGATCCATTGGAACATGGTATCCGTAAGGCTCTAAACTTAGGACATACGGTAGGACACGCTTTCGAAAGTTTGGCATTGGCACAGAATCACCCCGTATTACATGGCTACGCAGTAGCGTGGGGAATAGTTTGCGAGCTCTATCTCTCACATATAAAAGTAGGATTCCCCATAGAGAAAATGCGCCAAACCATTCAGTTCATACGCCAAAATTATGGAACTTTCTCTTTTGACTGTAACCAATATGAGCAGTTATATGAGCTCATGAAGCATGACAAGAAAAACACTGCGGGCATTATTAACTTCAGTTTATTAAAGAATATTGGTGAAGTTAGCTTAAATGAAACCGCAGATAAGGAAACCATCTTCCAAATGTTTGATTTTTACAGGGAATGCATGGGATTATAGAAATTATAATCACTAAAGATGCTTCTACAAGGAGATAGCAGGCTGAAAATGCATCAAATTTAATCATTCAAACATTTGCTATTTAAAAATAAAGCCTTACTTTTGCATCCGCAATTCGGGGTGTAGCTCAGCCCGGTTAGAGTACGCGTCTGGGGGGCGTGTGGTCGGAAGTTCGAATCTTCTCACCCCGACTGAGTATAAAAAAGGAGTTAAGATCAATCTTAACTCCTTTTTTATTTCTATTAATTAATGAATTATCACTATTCATGAATCTGAGATAGATTTATGACATAAGTAAATTCAGTATTGTCGGACCATACCAAATATTTATCTAATGGTTTAGGACCACAACCATTGGAACCCACTCCTAAAGTTTTAGTAGCAAGAGTGAATACAGTAGCCTGGCTTTTTGGTAAATCAATCTTGTATTCCACATTTTGCATTTGTTCATCAGTATGAGGTAATGCAGAAAACTGCATCAAGTTTTTGTCCGCTTGAAAAGAGAATGAAGGCGTGCCATTTCCAGACATATCTGCCCAACGAACATCTTCATGATTACCTCTATCCATTGGTTTTTCGTATTCATATTGATTGTTCACATCCAACTTATATTGTCCAATGTCCTGAGCTGATTTACGATCAGAATAATTCTCTACCGGGCCACGTCCAAAATAAGTCACATTATCAAGTCTCTTATCAAGAAGAAAACGTACTCCAATACGTGCTAAATTAATACGCGTACCAACAAACTCGATCTTATTAGTCACAGTAACAATACCATCGCCTTTCACCAAGTAAGTTGTAGTATGAAGTGCTCCAAACCCTTCTTTTCCTTCAGCTTTTACCACAGAGACAACATTCACGGAATTCTTGTCAACAGGCTTTATATCAAAGCTGACTAATGAATACTTCAAATTATCCACACCACATTTTTCCCATTGACGGAAAGCCCACATATCATCGTTTCGATGAGCTGACCGCCACAAATGAAGCTTTGGACCTCCATCAGCAGCCAATAAATTGGTACCATCTTTAACCAACTGAATTAAGGAACCACTTTGTTTATCGAAAGCTAAAGAAAAATTGTGACCTGAGATCGTTACGGACTGAGCGTCTTTTGTAATTTTCACAGGACTTACAGATGGTGCTATCAATGCTGAAACCGTATTTATGGGTAATTTAAATTGCTCACAAGCAAGCTCAAATCCTTTGTCCGCCCACAATGTTTTATTCTTCAAGCGATAAGAAACCCGTAAGAAGTATTCGGCATCAGGTTTCGGCTTATCAATTCGATAAGGAATAGTTGCTGTCGCTTCCGACAGAGGAGCAACATTAGGCATATCCAGTTTACCGGAAGCAATAATCTTCCCGTTTTCCGATAGAGTCCAAGACCCTTCAAATCCATTAAGAGATATAAACTGATATTTATTCCTAATTGATATCTGCCCTTTCGCCGGATCTACCAATCGGGTATCAATCCACTGAAAAGCCTTTTTCATCTCGGGATAATGCGGTTTTACACCAGTACCTTCAGTAGATCGATCATAAGAAACAACTCCTTTATGAATGAAATAGTGGTCATTGGGGTATTCACCAAAGCCCCCACCATAAGCCAATATAGGATGAGCCGGATTACGTCTGTTCCACAAAGCCTGATCCTGATATTCCCAAATGGCTCCTCCTACAATCTCCGGATTATTATCGAAGACTTCGGAATATTCTGCCAAAGATCCCATAGAATTAAACATAGCATGCGCGAATTCGCATATATAAAATGGTTTCTTAAGATTCTTATCTCTTGCAACATTTGCAAAATCTTCAGGAGTACCATACATGCGACCGTCAAAGTCAGCAGGATTCTTATCGCCAACACCAAAACGCTCATAGTGCACAAAACGTGTTGGATCAATTTCTTTAATTTTATGCATTGCCGCAACAAAATTAGAACCAACCCCACCACATTCATTACCAAGAGACCATATTATAACCGAAGGATGGTTCTTGAAATTCTCCACATTAGCTACATTGCGATCTAAAATGGCCGCCTTCATCAGTGGTTCTTCATCAAACTTTCCATCATAACCATGGCATTCACAATTCGCTTCAGCCACAAGCCAGATACCCCATTCATCGCACAATTCATACCAGCGTGGATCATCGGAATAATGGCATGTCCTTATGTGATTACAATTCCCTTGCTTGATAACCTGCAAATCTCTTATCATTTGTTCTTCAGTTACGGCATGCCCTACTTCTGACCAATGCTCATGCCGGTTTACCCCTTTCAACTTCAAAGGAACACCATTGACAGTCATAATCCTGCCATTGATCTCAAGTTTTCGGAAACCGATCTTAGAAGATAATATTTCTCCTTCGGAATTAGATAACACAACTGTGTAAAGATTAGGAGTCTCTGCCGTCCATTTCTCAGGAGCCATAACATCCATTTTCACTGCAAGTTGCTGTTCCTGCTGTCCCAATAAAGCTTTCCCGGAAACAGTTTTTTTGGTAATCTCATTCCCTTGTTTGTCATATAATGTTGCCGTTAAGCTTTGCCCCTTACTCTTTTTAGTACTATAGTTTTTTACCCTCGCAACGATCTCAAGCGTGGCATTCTTATACTCTTTATCAAGATCCTGCTTTACAAAGAAATCACGCATATGCGTTTGAGGTGCACTCCAAAGGGTTACGTTACGGAAGATACCATGCAATCTCCACATATCCTGATCTTCCAGCCATGTGCCCGAACTGTATTGATATACTTCAACTGCCAATGTATTCTTTCCTGCATTCACAAACGGAGTTAAATCAAATTCGGCGGCATTACGACTGTTTACACTGTAGCCAACCTTTTTCCCATTAACCCAAATAAAGAAAGCACTATCCACACCGTCAAAAGTAATAAAGATACGACGCCCTTTCCAGCTAGAAGGTACATCGAAATCACGGCGATAGCTTCCCACCGGATTACGCTCTTTATACGCTGTATATTTAGGATCAGGTTCACTCATCACATGAGGGAAGTCTCTTTTTATGGTATAACCCAGATTTCTATAAAAAGGAGTACCATAGCCCTGAACCTCCCAATTAGAAGGAACCGAAATTTCTTTCCAGGCAGAGACATCATAATCCGGCTTATAAAAATCAACAGGACGTGCTTCAGGAGTTGGCACCCAGTTAAATTTCCACATACCGTTTAAAACACGACAATAAGACGAAGCATGACGATTGGCTGCTAAAGCCTCCTGCAAGTTGGCATAAGGCATCAATGTAGCGTGATAAGCCTCTTTGTTAATACCTAGACACTCCGTATTTTCAAGTTCGGGAGGAATCAAAGCGTCTTTAGTTTGAGAGTGTAAACTACAAGTAGAAGCAATCAATATTGCCGCTAAGTAAAAGATTTTGTTCTTTTTATTGTTTTTCATACCAAATAAATAGAGATTTTTGAGTTATCATGAATATTGTCCCAAAGCTAATAATAAAATACAGAAAAGGCTGCAAACAAATAGCATTATTCTATATCGTTTGCAGCCTTCTATTACCCAAAACTCTTTTTACCAACCTTCATTTTGTGGGTATACTTTACCAACTGTCACTCGATTAATCTGACTTTGCGGTATGGGACGTAATTGATCCTTATCTTCAATATTCGTCTTGGCCACTCCATCATTATAAAGCCTAACCCTTGTCAGTAATGTACCTGTACGAGCAAGATCAGCCCAACGACAATGTTCTGCCAGTAATTCTCGTGTCCTTTCTTCCAAGATAAAGTCAAGAGTTATATCCGACGGATTAATATTAAGAGCTCCAGATACAGAAGTCGATTTATTGCGAGCGCGCTCTCTTAATATATTGATATATTTCGCAGCATTATCATTATCATTCAATTTATAGGCAGCTTCAGCAGCTAACAGATAAGTTTCACCTAATCTAAATATTATATATGAACGATCTGAATTATCATTATATTGTGCTCTTGTCCGATCAAGGAATTTAGTGATTGTTGGAAATATTTTATAACCATCATAAGCTTCCGGGGTAAATATTAAATATTTATTTCCTGTTCTATTATAGGTTTTAGCTTTGATTTCATCCGCTGTCATATTATAACCCGGATAGTAGATAGCAGTATCTCCGACAGTCGTATACTTCCAATCAAAAGATTCTTTCTTCCCATTGATGTTATAAGAGACAGTGCCGCCATTTTGCGTCTTAGTAGCGTACCATACCTTCTGAAATGTTGCATCGTACCTTGTATCTTTATCCCTATTATTAAATGCATTATAAGTATATCTATTGGGGTTGAACCAAGAATAACAACGTCCATCATTGATATTACGTTCTCCCATATAAGCTTCATATCCATTGACGTAATAATGGTTCAAAGTTGAACGATATCCATAAACATTATCCAAGTCCCAATCCATACGAGCCACAAACAGCTCTTCCTTATTTTTCCCAGAAGGATCATCATTCGCCTCATTAAAGACATCTGCAAAGTTAGGCATCAAAGAAATCCCCAAGGAAGGCGCATCGGCTATTAGTTTTGACGCAATATCATAAGCCTTTTGATAATATTCTTTTGCTTTATTTGGATCATAATATTTATTATGACTGTTGTTTGGATAGGAAGAAGCACTCTTGTCGTATACCCACCCCAATGTCAAATAAACTCGGGCCAACAAATGACGTGCTGCAGCACCCGAAGCACGACCGGCTTCCAATCCATTCAGTTGTAAACTCGAAGAGCATTCAGTAGAAGCATCTATCAAGTCCTGAATAATCACATCGTAAGCCTTTAGCATATCATCCCGTACCGCAGACCTGGAAGGCTGATCATTGAATGTAGTAGATACAGTGACGTCACCAAATTGTTGCACCAAATTAAAATAGAGAAAAGCTCTCATAAACTTAGCTTCCCCCAAATACTGTGCCCGTTGGGCCAAAGTTAAATTAGCATCAATTGGAATGCTTTCCACATTCTCTATCATATAATTCAACGTATTGATATTAGAATATGCATACGACCATAAATTACTCAAAAATTCATTGTTAGCCGTATATCGAGTAGGATCATATATAGACAATGTAGTGGCTCTGTTCTCTGTCGTACTGCTTTTAAGTTCATCTGTCCCAGGATTCATTAGACCATGGATTCCTCCTTCATCTCCATACATACTTCTCAACACCGAGTAAGCAGAATTCAACCCCATCTTAAAGCCTTGGGACGTCTTTAAGAAATCTTGAGTTGTACTAGAATGGTTTTCTTCCTCAAGCCAGTCTTGGCATGATGCAAGAGATATAAAGAAGAATGGGAGTGCTAATATATATATTATTCTTTTCATGTCTTTTACTATTAAAATGATAAATTAACTCCTACTATGAAACTCCTTGTGGGCGGAGTATTTAAATCAACGGTACTCGAGGTCTCCGGATCAATGCCCCCGTCCTTCTTATATTGGCTACTAAACCAAGTATATAAATTATATGCCGTCGTATAAATCCTCATAGATTCAATTCCATATTTTCTGGAAAAACTTTGAGGAATAGTATATCCTAAGGAAATATTTCTTAACTTCAGATAAGAAGCATCATATCGAGCCAACAGTTTTTTATTATCTCCAACACCGGAGACCGATGGCTTCGGCCATCTTGCATTCGTATTTTCCGGAGTCCAATAATCTATTTTCAGATTATTAAATGTTCCCTGCATGGTATTCATCCAGCCATTGTGCATGTTTGAAGTTAGAATTCCCCCCGAACGGAAAGAGAAGAGAAAAGATAAATCAAATCCTTTATATGCAAATCTATTGGTAATACCGCCTTCAAAATCAGGAGAACGTCTGCCCAAAAAGACTCTATCGTCATCATTAATCACTTGCTTAGCCTTGGGAGTAACGCCATCCGCTTCATAATCTATATGGTTATTCTTGATCTTTATAGTACCAATTACAGAAGAATTACCGGAAGTCGGATACCCATAACTCTCAGCCAAAGCACGATCTTCAGGAGTATCCTGCCATAATCCGTCTGCTTTAAGTGAATAGATCACCCATCTGTCTTTTCCTACATACAAATTATTAGATTCATCTTTTGCTACACCTTCTCCCAAACTTGTCACTTTATTCCGGTTAGCAAAAATATTGAAATCAGTGTTCCACGATAATCGATTTTGACCATCACCCTCGATATTCACAGTACTTATATTCAATTCAACTCCACGATTACGGGTATTCCCTAAATTCGTCAAATAGCTGGAAGAGTACCCTGAAGTAATAGGTAAACTAACTCCCAATAGCAAATCTTTTGTTTTTTGTTGGTAAAACTCCAAAGTACCATTAATTCTATTATTGAGGAAACCGAAATCAATTCCCAAATTAATAGTTTCCGTATACTCCCATCCCAAAGACTTATCCGGCACAGAGTTCGGATATACGCCTACAACGCCCGAAGAACCCAACATGTACTTATTAGTACTCAAATTAGCCATCGTTTGATATGGATTTACGGCGGTACTCCCGACATTGCCCCAACTCGCCCTCAATTTTAAAGCAGAAAAGATATGCTGCTTAGACATAAAATTTTCCCTCATGACATTCCAGCCCAATGCAACCGATGGGAAACTATGCCATTTGTTACCTTCTGCAAGGCGTGAGGACCCATCTGAGCGGATTGTGGCTGTTAACAAATACTTCTCACGATAACTATAATTCAAGCGCCCCATGAAAGACATTATCCTCCATTTGCTGAATCCTCCACCGCCGGAAATTGCACCTAAAGCCAAATCCGGAGAAGGATTATAAAACTGGATATTATTATTAAAATAATTATAAGCCTCTATGGAATTACCATCACGTTTGCTTTCTTGAACACTCTGCATCAAAGTAAGAAATATATTATGATCCTTATGAACTATTTTATTCCAGTTTAGAATATTCTCAATGGTATATTCAACTCCTAAATAATGGTCGGCGTAAGATCTATTTTGTGCACCCATCCTTTTTGTTGTAAGACTTGCTTGAAACTGTCCCAACGTTTCATATTTTAATTGTAGACCACCGTTAAATCTATAACTTAATCCGTAAGGAAGTGTAACATCCAAGTAACCCACATTGAATGTGGATAGAGCTCTGCGTTTATCAATTACAGCTCCGTCTTGCAAGTCTAAAAGAGGATTCCATACCTGCCCTCCACTCCCTGGAATTTCATTGATCAGAATTCCATTCTCATTATACGGAGTTGCAAAAGGAGAAGCTCTTAACGCCTGATCCATAGGATTATTATTCTCTCCATTATTCATAATGTAACCATTCAAAGAAGAGAGGCCCATTTTCACATATTTCCCTACTTGGGTATCCACTGAAATTTTAGCGGTCATACGCTCAAAGGAATGGGGAGCATAATTATTTTCACCTTTATAATAACCAACCGAAGCATTATAACTTGTCTTCTCATTCCCACCATTCAAAGAAAGCTGGTGATTCATGGTCATTCCATCCTCATAAATCAAGTCTTGCCAATCCGTATCGTTTCCAGCATAATAACCATCCATTTCTGCTTGGTCCTTAAAAACCCGGTTAATTTGCATGATCTCGGGATCATCCGGCCCAGAATACTTATCGGCATTGGCATTATAGAAAGCCCATTGTTTAAACCGGATAAACTCTTCTGAATTCATCACTTTGTATTTGCTAATAGCTTTTACCACTCCATAATATCCACTATAAGAAACTTTGGTTTTTCCATTCGCGCCTTTTTTAGTGGTAATCAAAATTACACCATTAGCTCCACGAGAGCCATAAATGGCAGTAGCAGATGCATCCTTAAGTATGCTAATGCTCTCTATATCATCATTACTAATATCATTCAAGTTTCCACTGAATGGTATTCCATCAAGAACAATTAATGCATCATTGCCGGCATTAATGGATCTTTCTCCTCTAATACGAATTTGAGGTACAGCACCCGGATGAGTGGCCCCTCCTGACATCTGAACGTCAACACCTGCTGCAAGTCCCTGCAATGCAGCTGCAACATTCGCAACAGGAGCTTCTTTCAGGCTCTTGTTGCTGACATTAACCATCGCACCCGTAATATCCGATTTCTTCTGTACTCCATAGCCGACTACTACAACTTCACCTAACGCTTCAATATTCTCTTCCAAGGTAATATCGTAGGTAAATTGATTCTGCTGAATTACAACAGATTGATCTTTATACCCCACACTACTAATGATTAGAACATCACCCATACCGACCTTTAATGAGTATTTTCCATCCAAATCAGTTACAGTTCCGTTGTTTGTACCTTTAACCTTAATAATAGCTCCGATCACAGGACCCGAAGCATCTTGTACTATTCCCGAGATTTTCTTTTCAGTCCGTTGTTCCACCGACCTGATTCCTGCCATGGCAGAGAAAGTCGGATAGACTAAAACAAGAGCTAATAAAAGCCCTACCAGATACCTAAAGCCAGATATCCTTCTTTTTTTTTTTGCTGTTAACATAGTTCTGATTTAATTATTATTAAACACTATTAGATAGGTTACTCCATTCTATTCTTCTTTATTATTAATCTATCAATTTCCCTTGCCCACAGATTTCCCAAGATTTTGGCACCATAAGCATTGGGATGCAAATAATATATGCCCTGCTTCCCTTCTTGAGGTTTATAATATTTTAGGCCATGATTACGGAAAAGTCCAAAACCTTTTTTATCTCCGGAAAAGACAAAACCATTATTATCTTTAACCAGTTGATCTATTATCGGCATATAGGTTTTCAATCTATCAAGCCCTTCTTTAAGATACACTGCACCATTCTGAGTATTTTCACTATACCATATAGGATAATGAATCATTATTTTAGCCAAAGGGAATCTTGCATGTATAGAATCAATAATAATTTGCATATTTACTTTGTATGCAGATACAGAAACAGGTGCTCCAGTAGTACCCTTGCATGCACTATCATTTGTACCCAATTTCATTGAGAACACAAGCATTTCTCCCTTCTTATAAATAGAATCGGCAGCAGAAACAACTTTTTGGAAGGCTCTTCCTGGGGGCAAGAAATTATAAGTGGTATATCCACTCATTCCACAATTCGCATATTTAACATCATAGCCCAAACTATCCAAATACAGAGCAGCAGCCATGGGAGGTGGTGTCTGCAAATAAGTTCCTTCAGTGATGCTGTTACCAATAAATATCACATCAACTTTAGAACGAAGTAGTGGTTTCGGGAAACTCTTTTTAGGACAAATAGCCTTGCCAATAATTCGTGCCATAGTCGTCGTTCCCTTTACATTGGGATGAATCTTATCATACACAAAATCACTCTTCCCTATGAATGGAGTGTGCAAATCAATAATGCTGACTTCTGTCCTGCTACCGACTTGCTTAATCATCGGGATCATCTCATCAGCAATAATACGGTCATCCACAGGTAGAACATTTCCCGGGAAAGCCGGAAGCGGATAACACAAATATATCTTAGGTTTACTTGTTAAAGACTTAAAAGAATCTACAAAGTCAACATAATCAGTCACAAACTCTTCTTTATGAGTCCAATTCCCGGGTTTTGCATCATTGGTTCCCATTTTAATGATGACAATATCCGGATTCCACTCCAGCACCTCCTTATAGCGCGCCTCATTCCAATAAGGATAATTGCCTTTTCTTAACATCGTACGCCCTCCAATGCCATAATTACGAACATCATATTGCGTTCCAAGCAGACGTTGCAGAATAGTGGGATATTTGTCTTTCAGTGGAAGAGCATAATTCTCTGTAATGCTATTCCCTACACATGCCACTTTAATCTTTTGCGCAAAAGACAGATTGCAAAAGAGCAGCATGGCTACTACCACATAGATTTTACTTCCTCTCATTTCTCAAAAAAATTAGTCTGATCCCAATTGTAAGGGAATGGTATCTGTTTATAGTACTCAAGAGAATGTTCAGGGTGGCTATAACCTTCGGGGATAGGTAAACCTGAATATTGTTGGAAGAAGAGTACACAAGCATCTCTCCACCAAGCAGCTTCTCCCTTTTGAAGTTTTAATAATGAAGAAACATGTTCAAAGCGCTCATTATCGATTTTCCCTTTCAGTCGATTCCATATATTCTGCATCTGCTCAACTTCATCCACACCTTTATAATAATGGGCTACCAACTCATTCCATAAAGTTTGTCCGGATGGCATTTTATAATTCCAAGGTACCCGATGAAACCACAACAAATAAATAGACGGGCACTTTTGAATATCATTAAATTCTTCCTTGACAGGAGAACGATATTGACTTACAGCGTTGCTCCCATTAATGGTCCTATCTACACCAATGCTATCTTTAGTCACTTTGTGATAATCAAAAGCAGTCCATACGGGGTCATCATGCCATGGCTCCGGTCCATTATGTGTATCAAAGTTCATGATATGATTTATTCCTAAAGGCATCATATAATTTACAGCAGCTTCACGCGACATAAGCATCATATTCAAAATCGGGTCAATAATCTCCTCTTTATTGGAAAAAGTTAATCTAACCCATTCTTTGGCTATATCTTTGGAGCTCAAATCGGGATTCCATGCCAAGCGTCCAAAGGCATACCAGTTTGCCTGTCCAAACAAATGGCCTGTCCAGTTCAAATCAGAACCTATATTCGATACGCCGGCAATAGCAGACATCCCATACGTTTTATTGTAATTCTGTAAAATCCTAGAAACCGTTGATCCGGTACCATTCTCATAAGTATCGGATTGGAGCGTCTCTTCATACAAAGTCCCTAAATATACCAGATGACCGGCATGTCCCAAATTTTCCTGGGTAATCTGAAATTCCATTGCAAGAGGAGTATTAGGCATGGCCCCAAATAAAGGATGAAAAGGCTCGCGGGGTTGAAAGTCTATTGGACCATTCTTAGGTTGTACAAAGACATTTCTTCTGAAAGTGCCATCCAAAGGTTTAAATTCATTATAGCCCGTAACCACGCGATCTACATGCCGCTCATTCTGATAAACAAAAGCTCTCCAGAAAACAATCCCTCCAAAAGGTTCCAATGCGTCAGCCAACATATTAGCTCCATCGGCATGAGTTCTTCCATAATCCTGTGGTCCCGGTTGGCCTTCAGAGTTCGCCTTTACCAGAAAGCCTCCAAAATCAGGGATTAAAGCATATATTTCTTTTACTTTGTCTTTCCACCACTGCTTTACTTTTGGATCTAAGGGGTCCGCAGTATCTAGCCCTCCAATTTCTTTGGGAGCACTAAATTTTGCTGTGAGATACACTTTTATGCCGTATGGACGAAAAACATCAGCCAATCCGGCGGCTTTTACCAACCAATCGGCACGCAGGCTTTTTGCACTTGCATTTACATTATTCAAAATACTACCGTTAATACCGATTGACGCATTTGCCCGGGCATAGTCTGTATAGCGTTTATCTTTATATGTCGGAAGTCTTTCCCAATCCCAAAGACTCGATCCGGCATATCCACGCTCAATAGTACCGTTAAGATTATCCCAATGGTTCAGTACACGATATTTTAAGCTCGGTTCTTCTGTAATAGCTAATCTTTCAATGGAACTATGCATTTGCATTAATCGGAGATAGCGAAATACGCCATAAAGAATCCCAATATCCGTTTTAGCTATTATACCTGTAACTTGCTTTCCCTGGAAATTTAAACTCCGAATCACAAAGCCATCATCATTCAACTTGTTAATATCTTGAATAAATGGCTGATGTTGAAACGCAGGGATCGTCTTTGGAGTACCTACAACCAGAGTATTATTTTCGATCACCTCCGTTTCAGTCAACTGCAAATCCAATAACCCCAAAAAGCCATTTCTCAGTTCGTTTTTCGCAGCAAGTAACTTATCTGAAGAACAAGGGAAAATAACATGATGGTTCTTTTCTCTATATGAGCTATACAAAAAAGGATTATCAACCTTTTTATAGCGTAACCATAAATCATATCCATTTTCGGAATAAATAAGGTTAACACAACAAACAATAAGGAACAGCAATACAACTATTTTCTTCATAGCTTAAATTATTAATCCAATTCCAAAACAGCAGTCCATCCTCCATTTGGAGCCATTGATACCTCATATTTCGTTTTTGATGTAACAACCTGCACCTTTTTCCGATAGTCCATAGCCTGCCTGGATGCATTTGGTCCATCTTCGTAGGAAATCATTTTATATTGCTTGCCGGTTTGCAAGAAATTAAAGTCAATTATTACCTTCTTTTCATTGCCATTGGTAATTCCCCCGATATACCATTTATCACCTTTTCGCTTAGCTATAATGACACCTTCCCCCAAGATTGCAACCAAAGGAACGGTTTCATCCCAAGTCACGGGAACTTTAGTAATGAACTCTGTACACTCTTCATTCATATAATACAATGTAGGGTTATCACATAGCATCTGCAATCCGCTTTCAAAAATCGTAAAGAGAGCCATACTGTAAGCTCGAGTCCCCATTCCTGCAGAATTAGGGCGATTACTACAATATACTCCAGGTTGCATATTAATCATAGCCCCGGGCGTAAAGTCCATTGCTCCGGCTATGTTTCGGATAAACGGTAAATAAATGGTGTTATCAGGTTTACATCCTCCCATCTGTTCAAGCCCTCTGACGCCCTCATACGAAAGGATATTGGGATATTTATATTCTAATCCTTTAGGAGTTATCGCTCCATGAAAATCAACAAACAATTTATATTTAGCCGCTTCCTTTGCGACTTTTTCATAGAAATTCATCATACATTGATCACTCCTATCCATAAAATCAATTTTTATTCCTTTAACACCCCATTCCGAGTAAGTTTTAAAAAGGTCCATATGCTTTTCCACAGTTAACCATGTAAGCCAAAGGATAATACCAACATTTTTTCCCTGCCCATAATGGATTAAACGATGTATATCAAGTTCTGAATTAGGAATAAATGGATTAGTTGTTTTTTGAGACCATCCTTCATCCAAAATAATATACGGGATATTAAACATGGAAGCAAAGTCTATATAATATTGATAAGTTTCAGTATTACAACCTGTTGAGAAATTAACATCTTTCCCATAAGGGGCACATCCATTCCACCACTCCCAACTGACTTGCCCCGGCTTAATCCACGATACATCCCGAATTTGGCTCTCCTCTGCTAATTTATAGGGCATCGAGGTCTTCAATAATGTTTTATCATCTTTCGCCACAATAAAGTAGCGCCAAGGATAATCGCGTCTACCAACCGTTCTTGCAATACAATCTGCCTCTTTCAATATTTTCAGGCTACGGTCTCCGTCATCTCCAAATTCAACAGGTAGTTTAGGAAAAGCTGAAGATAAACCATACGATACTCCCTGCAGAAACATACACGGATAATCAGCTACATTTGATTCGGAAATCAAAACCCGGGAATAGGGGGTTTCAATCAAAACAGGTAACGTCGAGAATTTACCCATCCGCCCCCATTCATTAGAATCAAGATGTGTATAAGCTTCTTCATAGGCTGTTTTAAAACCAGAAGGAATTTGCAGATGCAATTTATAATCACATGCAAATTTTATTTGGAGCTGTTCATTAAGAACGTCGACCGAATCAGGCATATCGGTAATAAAGCGGTAAGCCAATCCATCATCATAGGCCCTGAATTCCAAAGAAAAATTGTCTTTAAAAGATATCCTTAATGAGTTATATTCATCAATTATTGTTGAGAATTTCAAAGGGAATACCGGTTTCAAAACCCGATGAATATTTTCTTTCTTTACTTTTCTTACATAAGAGTTTAGTCCAAGTGTCTTATTTTTTAAAGCAAGTTCTATGCGGTTATTCTTAAAAATTAAATGCTCATTACAAAAAAGACTAAAAAACAGATTATTACCAATTTCAACTTGAATACGCAGTCTATTATCAGGTGAAAATAATTCAAAAGAGTGCTGAGCGGATAGATTAAGTGTGAATAGAAATATTCCGAATAATATTAATTTTATTTTTTTTCTCATATTAGTTAAATAGTTTTATTTATAATCTTACTCTCGAGTTACATATTTATTAAAATATCATTAGTTATTCCTCTCAACATCGCGTAATGAACTCATATCTACAAAATTTATTTTCATAATAAACGCATACCATATATTAATAATATGAGAATTATAATTCCCACTTAAGAGATTGCCCACTTAGAGAAGTAACATCAGACTTCATAGCATTTTTATTAAAAACATCTTCTAAACAGAAATATGCAGCAAATATAGAAAAGGGGATATAGCACCGCTGTACGAATATATGCCATTTATGTAGTTGAAAAGAGTCGTACAAGCATTTAATACAACTTCGGCACAAAATCATACTTTTTTTTACTATATTAAAATCCGATAGTAAAGGCTTATTTGCTACTTTTGTACCTAGTCCAATTTAAATCTGATATTTTTATGAAAGCCATTTATCGTTTTTCCGCTTCAGCCATTCTAATTTTCTTTTCTGTATTTTTCTGTTATGCAGCGAATCAATACAGTATCCGTCAACTATCAAATAAAAATGGATTATCTAACAGTGCCATTCTTTCAATATGCCAAGACAAAGACGGCCTACTTTGGTTTGGATCATGCGACGGATTAAACACCTTTGATGGCAATATATTACAGTTATATACTCCCATTGACTTTCGAAATAACATTTCCGGTAATTTAATCAATAGCATAGTAGAGGCTGAAAAAAATATATTATGGATAAAAACGAATTACGGATTGGATCGTCTAAACACAAAAACGCAAGAAATCCAATATTTTGAAAACTTTAAAGATATCAATAAAATAGCCAGATCTCCCGAAAATGATATTTATATCATAAAAGACAATGGAGATCTCTATTGCCTTCCTAAAGGTAACAAACAATTTCAAAAGCTATTAACAGTAAAAGTCAATATCGGAGACATCTGTCAAATGATAGTGGATAATTTCGAAACTTTATGGATATTTTCCACAAACGGAGATAGTAAAAGTTTCAATATAATAAAAAGAAAGAATGCCATACAGTTAAAGCCAGATAACTACTTCCATCATCCAAAAAAACTAAAATTTGCGTCGGCAGACGAGTCCGATATTATTATCTTTGCAGACGAAGATAATTCTCTATATGAGTACAATCTAAAAAACAAAAAAACATCCTTCATTATAAACTTATCGACAGAGATACACTCCCGTGGGGAAATATCCTCTATAATACGTCATCATAATGATTATTTTGTGGGCTTTAAAAGCAATGGATTAATTCAAATCAGGCATCAAAAGAATTTAAAGAGTCCATATCGTATCCAAGCAACCAATATCCAATCGGGAATTTTCTGTTTGGTAAAAGATAAAAACCAGGACATCATTTGGGTCGGAACAGATGGACAAGGAGTGTATATGTATTTTGTGAACGACTACTCTATAAAAAATAATATACTGAGTAGCTCTCCATATAATATCAACAATCCGGTAAGAAGCCTATTTCTAGATAGTAAGAACACATTGTGGATTGGAACTAAAGGAGGAGGAATTCTACGTCTATTCGACTATTACTCGGAAAGCAATATATACGACCATCTACAAGCAGATAATAGCGCATTAGCAGATAATGCCGTATATTGTTTTGAGCCAAGTAAGCATGGAATATTATGGATAGGAACAGAAAATGGAATGAATTATTTTTCTTACAAGGATAATAAAATAAAAAACTTTCCCCTTCTTGCAGGAGGTAAAAACGTAAGATATATCCATTCGATTTGCGAATTTAATGACAGCACATTATGGATTTCTACCGTTGAAGAAGGTATAATAAAAGTGAAAATTAAAATGTTATGTAACGAACCAAAAGTTATTTTTGCAAAACGATTTATACAAGAGAGAGGTAAGCGCTTTGCAAATAACTTTTTCACATCATTTAAAGAAAATGATTCGATCATCTGGTTTGGAAACCGTGGGTATGGAGCATATCGTTGGAATTCATTAACCGATAGATTTAAATCATTTCATTTCAATCAAACAGTAAAAAGCCAAACTATCAATGATATTTTTGCAATTCACAAGAACAAAGAAGGGTACTGGTTTGGAAGTAGTAACGGGTTAATAAAATTAAATAACAAGAAATATCACGTTTACAACGAAGTGGATGGCTTTCCAAACAACACAATACATGGCATATTGGAAGACTCGCATGCTAATCTCTGGCTAAGTACAAATCAAGGTCTTGTACGCTTTAATACTGTAAGAAGTACAATACAAACTTACCCGCAAAAAGGGTATTTTGAAATAACAGAATTTAGTGATGGGGCGTTTTATAAAGATGAAAGAACCGGAACTTTGTTTTTTGGCGGGACTAATGGATTCATAAGTATTAAAGAAAACATGATTGGCATAAAACCATATACACCTGCCCTCAAATTTTATCGGCTATCTATATACGGTAAAGAATACAATCTTTTTAGCAAAATAATGGAGGATAAGGGAAAGTCAATATTAAAGCTGAGCTATAAGCAGAATTTCTTTAGCCTATCATTCAGAGCCATTGATTATATTAATGGAAATAATTACGTCTATTATTATAAAATAATCAATTTAAGTAATGAATGGATAGACAATGGTTTTTCAAATACTGCAACATTCTCCAATTTAACTCCCGGTAAATATATATTATTGGTCAAATATAAAAATAAGAATACGGGGAAGGAGAGCACACCTCAAAGTATAATTATACAAATCACTCCTCCATGGTACACAAGTACAATGGCGTACTGGATATATGTAATAATTATAATCAGCATAATTATGATCAGCATCAAATGGAGTATTAAGCACTACCATCATAAGAAGAATAGCATGATAAGACAAATCAATCAACAGAAAAAAGAAGAACTATATGAGTCCAAACTACGCTTCTTCACTAACATTACACATGAATTCTGCACACCACTTACATTAATTTCAGGGCCATGTGAACGAATACTTTCCTACAAAAGCACAGATTCTTATATCAACAAATATGCAAATATGATTCGGCAAAATGCCGGCAGGTTAAATTCCCTCATTCTTGAACTCATAGAATTTCGTAGATTAGAAACAGGAAATAAATCTCTCAAGATAGAAAAGATATTCGTAAGCAAGCAAATACAAGATATCACTGAAGCATTCTCCGAATTGGCAGAAAGAAAGAAAATTAATTATAAACTAAAAATACAAGAAAATATCTATTGGAATACGGATAATAGTTGTCTATACAAGATAACGAATAATCTAATCTCGAACGCTTTCAAATATACACCAGATAACGGAGAAATTACGGTTGAATTATATATAAATGAAAATAACTTACTCTGCATTCGTATATCAAACTCAGGGAAGGGTATACAGAAAGAAGATATAAACAAGATATTTGACAGGTTTCGCATACTTGACAATTTTGAATCGCAAGAAAGTCAATCCCCACGTAATGGGTTAGGATTGGCAATCTGTCATAGCATGGTTACTTTATTGAAAGGTGAGATTGAGGTATCAAGTTCGCCTTACGAATTAACTACATTCAAAGTACAATTACCACTATTAGACATTACTGATAATACTATTAATAATAGTATTATCAGCATGCAACTCAATCTAAACGAAAGCATAAAGGAAATTAAAAAAGAAAAAGCCAATGCTTTTGATTCGCAAAAACGCACGATTATGATTATCGATGATGACACCTCAATGTTATGGTTCGTTGCAGATATTTTCGCTAACAAATACAATACAATATCCTTTGAAGTAGCAGAAAAAGCTTATGAATCTCTAAAACTACAGTTGCCAGATTTGATCATTACGGACATAATGATGCCTGACATGGATGGTGTATCGTTTATAAAAAAAGTAAAATCGAATTCTATCCTAAATCATATTCCGATTATAGCATTATCAGCATTAAATAATATAGATGAGCAGATCAAAAGTATCGGAGCAGGTGCTGAAGCCTATATTACTAAACCATTCGACATACAGTACCTTGAAACCATTGCAAATAGATTAATTCTACGAAAAGATGAACTAAAGGCATATTACAATTCGGTATACAGTACATTCGAACTGGAAAATGGACATCTATTACATGTTGATGACAGAGCATTTTTTGAGAGAATGATGCAGAATATCGATAATAATATTCAAAACGCAGACCTCTCAATCGAATTTCTAAGTAAATTAATGGGATGCAGCACGCGCCAGTTCTACCGGAAATTAAGAAATATAACAGAAAAATCTCCTGCTGAAATTATAAAAGAATATCGATTGTCAATAGTAGAACGGTATTTAGTGATAACAACCCTATCAATAGAAGAGATTATGTATAAAGCTGGATATGTCAACAGGGGCACTTTCTATAAAACATTTACACAACATTTTGGCATGTCACCTCGTCAATATAGAGACGCAAAAAGAAATGGTTTGGAGGGCGATTGAACTTTCAAAAGCAAATTCTTATTATATAAAAATAGCTCCGAGACATATTCTCAAAGAATATCTCTCGGAGTACATTAATTTCCTATTCCACCAAAAATGGAAGAATGTTATTAAAGAAAACCTTTCTTCCTAATTATTTCAGAAAGGAAAGGAACTCTTATCACTAAAAGCTCAACGGCACAATCAGTTTTACACTAAAGTTACGACCCATATTATAAACGCCCTGCCTACCGGTCAGCTGATTTTCATCTGCATATTTTAAGCGGCTTAAATGGTTCTGATAAGCTTTATCCGTAAGGTTATTGGCTGTGAAATATAAAGATGCCAACTTGCGACCTTTATGCATTAAATCGGTTCCAATAGAAGCGTTCAGCAATGTATAAGATGGTGTTATCGTCTCGGTGCCAAAAGCAGAGTAAATATGATCCTGTCTTAGATTACATTCCAACCCAAACGAGACATAAGTATTATTCAAAATTTCGCCATGTCGAATGAGATCATAGCGAAGATCTGATGTCCATTTTGGAGCCGGTGTAAAAGGTAAATATTTAGTAGAATCCGGTTGATTGAGCTGCACTGAATTCACGTAAGAGAATGTGTTTTGAAAATGCAAACGTTCAACGGGATGAATATCAATACTGGCTTCCCCACCAAGTATACGGGCATCTCCGGAGACAAACTGATAAGTCTGATATCCATCGGTTAATATGTCTTCCCCGTTACTGTCCGTCAGCTTATGAGAAAAGATATAATTGTTTATTCTATTTGCAAAAAGAGAAATTTCCGCGAATATAAAAGAAGAAGAGTATCCAACTCCCCAATCGGCTTGCCAACTATTTTCTGCTGTCAACCCGGTATTTCCCTTCTCATAACGTATTGTCCCCTCATGTACTCCATTCGAAGCCAATTCACTAATGTTGGGGGCTCTAAAACCTCTCGATATATTTAATTTAGTATGCCAAGAATCGGAAATTTGATAAGTTAATCCCAAGCTAGCACTAATACCTTGAAAATGTCGGGAGAAATTAGCAAATTTCTGTTCTGCACCTGCAGAGTTCTTATTAACGACCTCTTCATTTGAGTTCAAATAGAGGGATTTTCCATGTGTGCTCCGACGATCATAACGAAGCCCTCCGCTTACGTCAAGCTTCCCGAAATTGCGGCTGCCTAGAAAAAACATTCCTGTATCAAATAAGTTATATTCGGGAATAAGAAACTCCGAGCCTTTATTCAATGATTTCTGATACATTCCATTAACACCAGCCACAAACTTATAGCCTGCTATTGCCGGAAAAGAATAACGTACATCGTAATTTATCGTATGGAGCTGAAAATAAAGTCCATAATTATTTGGAGATAAGACGTCTTCAAATTCCTGCCGACGGTTCTGCTGATAACCGATAATGGTCCGCAAATTTCCTTCACCAATTATTATATTATTATTAAGAACAGCCTTATAGTGGTAAATTTGCTGATAAGGCATCGGATGACTATAGGATTTGCCATCCTTATCTGTCGCAACAGCTTCCCCTTCTTCCCCGTTTATTACAACGGGCTTTAAGAATCCACCTGTCTCGTCATCACGCTCACCTTCTACAATCCCCGGAGTAAGATGATAGTAATCAAAAGTCAAATGCGAATAGCCCCAATTACGACTAATCCCCAATAAACCGGACAACGCCCGCTCTCTAAAACCTGAGCCATATACATATCCATCATACTTATTTTGGTACGAATGAGCCATTTTATCACTATATCTCCAGTTCCACAAGAAACCATTTTTATTTCCGGCAGTATTTACAGAATAATTAAACAAACCATTGTTCGTCTGATATTCCGTGGCTACATTGGCTTTAACAGAGCCTTCCGGCAATATAGGATCCGACTGGAAATTTATCACACCAGCCATTGCATCAGAGCCATACATCAAACTGGCAGGCCCTTTCAATATTTCAACAGAGTTCACACTTTGAGGATCTATCTCTATTCCATGTTCATCTCCCCATTGTTGCCCCTCTTGACGGACTCCATCATTCACTACAACCACTCTGTTATACCCCAACCCACGTATCACAGGCTTTGAGATGCTTCCTCCGGTAGTTATTTGTGAAACCCCCGGTTGCTTTGCTATCGCATCTATGATATTCGTAGATGCGGTTTCCTCCAAATCTCTTTTCGAAACATAGGATATTGGCGAAGGCGTTTTTTTAATGAGTGAATTCCCGGTTAAGGCTGTAATGACAACCTCATTAATGGCAGCATCGGATTCTTTCAACACAAAATCCAATGACTTGATGTTTTTCAGATCAACTTCCTGCACAATCGTCTGATGTCCAAGGTAGCTCACCTGTAGTGTCGTTTTTATAGCCGGTAAACCTACTATTGAATAATTGCCTTGATTATCAGTCACTGTTCCTTGTTTTAATTCCGGGAAGTAAAGGTTAACTCCTATCAATGCACTCCCATCAGTACCATCTGTTACTTTCCCTTTTAATGATCCATTACCCGCGGGGGTATTAGCCATAACTGCTTCAAATGAAAAAAGCAGTATCACAATAAGCATATATATATATTTCATAACTTTTCTATAAGTAGTAAAATGCGACAGAAAAACATAGAATGTAATATACAGCACTAGGGTGCATAAAGGTATATCACTTTACATGATTTCGTAGCAATATCAATATTAACTAATATGAACGACATGCATAAATGCTCATACAGACGACCCGATATTTTACGGATAGAGCAACAAAGACATCCACTAAAACGATGGGAAGTACAGATAACGCTACACAAAACTATGCAACGAAACCTGGCTAATTTCAGTAGACTTAAGCATGTATTAAGAAATGTCAAGCCACGAGAGGAGGAGCACGCAGACCACACGAATGAAAAAGAACAAAAACTTTTCCTTTTTCATAGACCGGAACAACGAATGAGAGTAGTTCCGCAACAAAAGTAAATTGAGGTGTTTCCGAATGTACAAACGGAGACAATGTGAAATTACAAATAGGACATGAATGCTGAAAGTCATTATCTCCATGACACCCATGATGACTACAACTTGACGAAACCACAGATTCATGGTAGTGAAGGCTTTTCACTATCTGTAATGGCATGAGTGCAACAAGAAGCATCCATGCTATTGTTATCCTCATTCTAGTTTCTCTCTTTATTCCGCTAAGCATAGTGGGGACAAAATTAATAAGAAGTTCATATTTCGGGTAGCAACCAACCTCTTTATTACTCTTTTTATATATTTTTTATATGCTAGAAATATTTCCATAAAAATATCTTCAATAAGGTATCTTACGTAAATGAAAAAGAAAGAGACTTCCTGTCAAAATCAATGCAATGGACAAACCTGTATAAAAAAATGCGATAAACCAATCCGGAAGTAGATGAAAAGCACGAATCGTAATCCCCAATGTCATCATAAATCCCATAACAATCCACCCTTTTGCATCGAAAAAAGCAAGTGGATGATTTTGATCATCTTTAAGAGCTATGCGAAGTGTATGTTTAACAAACATTCTTTTGAAAATCAAGAAAAAAAACACTCCGAAAATGAGTATTGCTCCCAAAGCTTCCTCCGACCAGCGGGAAGGATCTTTCAAACCCGTTAAAACGCCAATTTTGAGAATATTACCCCCAGCAATAATCCATACAAAACCCGCAGTTATAATTAATGTTTTCCTTCGCACACGAAACTTCAACAATCTATTCATAAACTTAACTACTATTTTTTAACCTTTAAACCTACGTTGCAAACAATCATCTAGATACTCAAAAAACGAATATAAGGATAATATACTCATATAAAACATCAATGTTTCATCTTTTTAAGATGCAATTCCAGCGCTTTAACTGAGATATAGATTTCATAAATAGAAATGGACAGAGATAAAATTAAAAGAACAAGAGCCATTCCGAATATAAAAACGGATATTAAACGTAGACCAATATAAATAGTAAACATACTAATTACACACAATAGCAAGCTCCCAATACCTGTTACTTGCATCGATCGAGTAAGATATAATCGCTTACGAAGATTTTCAATTTGTGCAGCAGTCACACTGGAATGATCTTCCAAATATTGATCTTTCAATGTACGAACTAAATTAGCATAAGAAAGAAAGCGATTGGTATAAGCTAACATGATTAGCGATATTGCCGAAAAAAGTAACGCAGGTGTGGTCAGATCAATTCCCATTTCATTTATTTTTTAATAACACAAATATATACAATTTTATTACAGAAGCCCTAACATCATGATAATTAAAATAAAACAGTATATTTGCAATAGACTTATAACTTCTAAAAATTTATAGCCATGAAAAAAGTATTGCCTGTTTTAATTTTCATTTTTATTTTTGCAGGGTGTAATTTGATTCAAAAAAAGCCCAAAACTATTCAGCTGGAAAATCCCCGGACACAAATATGTTTAACGGATACCAGTATCTTACTTCCAAGCTTTACGACCATAACAAAAGGCGAGAACATTGAGTTCACTACTCAATTACAATTTAAAAAAGACGGCGTATATTTACTAAGTCCGAACAAACTTCTCAGCACTAAGATTTCGTTGGAGTATGCAGACAGTATCCGTAAATCGAACGATGGGTTCCACATGTCAAATAATACAGATAACGTAGGCTTAGAATATGTTTCAAAAGATGACCAAAGCAATTTTATTTATTTCGCTCCATATAGCAAATTTATGAAAGGACGTTCAGATCAAATAAAAGTATGCACTATCAAATATTACGCCAATGATAAATACAATACGGCGGACTATAAAAAAGATGAGGCTTATTTTAATAAGAAGGAATTTGATCAATATATGAGTAGCTTAAAAGAAAACTTAAAATAAGATTAGAAGAAAAGCTCCTTTATTTTTAATGCTTTTAATTATAAGATAAAGGAGCTTTTCTTCATCTTGGTTTATAATCTCAATGTATATTTAGCAAAAGAATAAGATGGACACGCGGATATCACCCAACCACATTACGGCGCTCAGTTCAAATGAAATATTCGTATTTGGTAGCAATTTGGCGGGGTCACACGGTGGAGGTGCCGCTTTATTAGCATGGAAAAAGTGGGGAGCCATCTGGGGACAAGCGGCTGGCTTACAAGGACAGACTTATGGTATACCCACCATGCATGGTGGACCGCAAGCTATTCAGCCTTATGTGGAAACATTTATCGATTTCGCAAAAAAACATCAAGAACTCACTTTTTTAGTAACAGAAATAGGATGCGGCATAGCAGGATTTACCCCTCAAGAGATAGCACCATTATTCAAAAACGCAATAAATATTTCCAATATTTATCTCCCCAAACGATTCTGGGAGGTTCTCAATAAATAAAGTATATCGCGCAAAAATTCTGCCATGATTTTATAGATTTCTTCATTCAAAAATTTTATTCTACTTTTGCATAAAGGATAAAGAACCATACAACAAAAATGAGGTTTGAATCATTTAACGAACCATCAATAATTATGCGTTATAGAATTACTGCACCATCGGGCTTCCATACAGTTATAGATCTCCCGTCATCAAAGAGTATTAGCAATAGAGCTTTGATACTTCATGCACTCTCTCAAGGAAAGTATCAACCGGAAAACTTAAGCGACTGCAATGATACTCAAGCCATGCTTAAAGCATTGGAAGAAAAATCAGCGTACATCGACATACATGCTTCGGGAACAGCTATGCGATTTTTAACTGCCTACTTAAGCCTAAAACCGGGAATTTGGGAAATTACCGGTACGGAACGAATGCAGCAGCGCCCTATTAAAATTTTAGTAGAAGCCTTAAGAGAATTGGGAGCCAAAATTGAATATATAGGAAATGAAGGCTTTCCTCCCCTAAGAATCTGTGGAACATTACTCCAAGGTACGGACATTACTCTCTCAGGGAATGTAAGTTCACAGTATATTTCCGCCCTGTTAATGATAGCTCCTATTCTAAGAAATGGATTAACTCTGCATTTAACCGGCGAAATTATTTCACGCCCATATATTAATCTCACTTTGCAGTTAATGAAAGACTTCGGTGCCAAGGTATCATGGCAATCTGAAGACTGTATAAAAGTATATTCTGGAGAATATCGTAGAGATGTTCAGTTGCGAGTTGAAAGTGACTGGAGTGCTGCATCTTATTGGTATCAGATGACAGCATTAAGTAATGCTGATGCCAGTGTTCAACTAAATGGGCTTCATCCGAATAGTTATCAGGGAGATAGTCGAGGTGCAAAAGTCTTTGAAAAGTTAGGGGTATATACTGAATTTAATACTAACGGAGCTAAATTAATAAAGAAGGCGACGAATATATCCAGAATAGATGAGGACTTTATAGACATACCCGATCTCGCGCAAACTTTTGTTGTCACTTGTGCGTTACTTGATATTCCATTCCGCTTCACAGGACTGCAAACTCTAAAGATAAAGGAAACAGATCGTATCGATGCTTTAATTTGTGAACTGCGTAAAATAGGATATGTTTTACGCTCAGAACAAGATAGTATACTGATTTGGGATGGAGAACGTTGTGAGCAGGAAAAAGCTCCTGTTATTTCAACGTATGAAGATCATCGGATGGCAATGGCCTTTGCTCCTGCAAGCTTCATTGTCCCGGAAATTATGATTGCAGAGCCTTCTGTTGTATCTAAATCTTATCCAAATTATTGGAATGATCTACAACATGCAGGATTTTCAATTACTGAAGAATAATAGTAATATCAGATTTTAATACAGAATGGACAGTTTTATCGATCTATTGCAATACACCTTTTTCCAACACGCACTTATTGGAAGTTTATTGGCCAGTATAGCTTGTGGATTGATTGGCACATATATTGTCACGCGCCGTCTTGTTTTCATTAGTGGCGGATTAACACATGCTTCATTCGGAGGAATAGGATTAGGACTCTATACCGGCATATCCCCTATTTTATCCGCAGCAATATTTTCAATACTCTCAGCATTTGGTGTAGAATGGCTAAGCAAGCGTAAAGACATGCGTGAAGACTCTGCAATTGCAGTATTCTGGACTTTTGGGATGGCAATAGGCATCATTTTCACTTTTCTATCACCAGGATTTGCGCCTGATCTCTCAGCCTATCTGTTTGGTAACATCCTGACTATAGATAAAACAGATATAATATTACTAGCAAGCTTATCCATTGCTTTAACGGCATTCTTCATTTGTTATCTTCATCCCATTGTCCATATTGCTTTCGACCGTGACTTTGCTCGCTCACAAGGAATTCCAGTGAGATTATTCGAATTTATATTAATGACATTCATCGCATTAACAATAGTAGCCTGTCTACGGATGGTAGGTATTGTACTCGTCATCTCTTTACTGACAATTCCTCAAATGACAGCAAATCTTTTTTCGCATCGTTTCCATTATATTATCTGGCTTTCAATTGGAATAGGATACCTCAGTTGCCTTGGCGGTTTAATTATATCATACTACTTAAATGTACCCTCCGGGGCATCTATTATATTTTTCTCCATCATCATCTACTCAATATGTAAAGTAGGAAAAACATTTCGATTCCCTCCATCACAAAACAAGCCAGTTTAAAGATAAAGGAGCACCGTAGAATAAGAAAGACAAATCAGCCGGTTAAAAAAGAAAATTCTATTTTCGAGAAAAATGAATAAAAAAATGGCGTTATCTTTGAAAACTGAAATAAACGAAAAATGGAAATAAAAATTCAATCATTAGATCAGATTCACGAAGCTGCCCGTGAATTTATTGCCGCGATGGGCGACAATACCGTTTTTGCTTTTTATGGCAAAATGGGAGCAGGTAAAACTACTTTTATAAAAGCGATATGCGAAGAACTGGGTGTATCTGATGTAATTACCTCTCCTACCTTTGCCATAGTGAACGAATATCGTTCAGACGAAGGTGGTGAATTGATTTATCATTTTGATTTTTATCGTATTAAAAAGTTGGAAGAAGCTTACGATATGGGGTATGAAGACTATTTCTTTTGTGGAGCCTTATGTTTTATTGAATGGCCCGAATTAATAGAGGAGCTTCTACCTGAAAATACGACAAAAGTTACCATTGAAGAAACAGAAGAGGGACAAAGGAAAGTTACTTTAGAAGATTATAAGCAATAATTATAGAAACGGGAAGAATATGTAAATGAGTCCTTACATCGTTCAACTGTTGTTTTTAATTGCTGGTTTTGTTTCGATACTGGCAGCAGTTCTTGACTGGAATTGGTTCTTCAATTCACAGAATGCCCGTTTTTTTGTACAAAATTTGGGTCGTAAACGTGCTCGGTTATTTTATGGGGTATTGGGGCTAATACTTATAATTATGTCCGTAATACTTATGATAAGCACTACTAAAGTCTGAAAATGATTTGCTCCGAAAGCAAACTAAAAAACAATAGCGTAGGAACTATATAAAATTCCGGCTGTATCTTTAATTGGATTAAAGATACAGCCGGAATTTTTAATATTGACAATTTACTCTTCGCCTAATGATTCGGCATATTCCATCTCTCCTTGTACTACAAAGAGAATTTCCTCGGGATCATATTCACCCATTTCATCCTTATGGGCTTCTTTGACTATATAGTCTACGATTTTCCCCAAGTCAATATCAATGTAACCATCTGCATCAGGTTTAGCATCAAGAATGCCACTTTCAGAATAGTATTCATCAATCAGATCTAGAAAGTAAAAGAGTTCATCTGTTGAAAATTTATCTTTTAATTCCTGCGGCAAATAATTTTTAATGAACTCAATGGTCTTTTCGTCATCAAGATCATCTCTCAAAAAATCGTCTTCAAGTCCCATAATTATGTTTTTTAGGGGTTAGTTCTAGCTCTACAATAAAGCCTTGATTTTAGCATCAAAAACAGACTTGGCTGCAGATCCAACTTGCTTGTCCACAACTTCGCCATTTTTAAAGAAGAGTACAGTTGGTATGTTTCTGATTCCGAATTGAACCGGAATATTCTCGCATTCATCCACATCGCATTTACCCATTATCACCTGATCCTGATATTCTTCAGCAAGTTCCTCTATAATCGGTCCAACCATTTTACATGGGCCACACCAAGGAGCCCAAAAATCTATAACTACAGGCTTGCCCTCAGCAAGGATAGCCTCATAATTGTTGTCTGTAATTTCCAAAGCCATTTTATTATTACTTAATGTTGATAAAATTCTATTTTACTATAATGATAGCAAATATAATCAATTTATCCGAAAGCCAAGTTCGGGACGTTCATTTAAAAAGCTAACCAACTCATGCCCTACCGAGAGTTTCACAGGACGGGAAATCAGGTCGACGGCAGTATTATTCTCCGGATCGGTGACTTTAAAAAACAATTCCGCTGTTCCGGGATGTTCCTTGGTCAAAGCAGACAAGTCCTTTACCAAAGCCGAGTTCAACAAAGACAAAGGGATAAGAATGGTTATTTTCGTAATCAACCTGTCCTTAACATCGGGTAGCAATTCCATCGAAGTTATCTTTATCTCAAGTTCGTTTTGCTTCCATTGCTTAGGCTGACAACGGGCTTTTATAAATAAGAATGTCCGTTCACCCAAATATCCCTGATAGGTTACCCAGTCACTACCGAAAAAAGGAATTTCAGCCGAACCCGAGTAATCTTCTATCTTGGCAATGCCATAAGGATTACCATTTTTGCTTACTCCACGACGTACGGAAGTCACAATGCCACCCATTGTAATTTCACGACCACTCAAAGCTTCTTTATTTTCGAGTTCCGCCATCTGTGTATTACATACATATTGCAAAATCACAGAGAATTCATCCAGCGGATGAGCTGACAGATAAATGCCAACTAAATCACGTTCTTTATTCAAACGATCCAAATCACTCCAACGATCGGCAGGGGGAATTTCGGGCTTTGCTACCTCCACCATATTTTCTCCTCCGAATAACGAGTTCGTAACAATTGCCTTATCTGCCTGAAAACGGGCTCCATACCGAACCAATGTATCAAGAAAAATTTCAGCCTTTGAATTCACAGCAAAGAACTGTTCTCTTTTTAATTCAGGAAAACTATCAAATCCACCGGCTAAAGCCAGACACTCCATGTTTTTTCGATTACAAGCAGCCAAATTTACACGTTGAACGAAATCAAAGATACCCGCAAAAGGACCATTTTTCTCACGCTCTTCCATTATATTAAGAACAGCTCCTTCACCAACACCTTTCACTGCTCCCAATCCAAAACGAATATTACCCTCGCTATTAACCGTAAATTTCAAATTACTTTCATTTACATCAGGACCAAGTACGTTAATCCCCATCGCCTTACACTCATCCATGAGTTTGGTGATATCCGTAATATTGGATAAACTTCGACTCATGACAGCAGCCATGTATTCCGAGGGGTAATTAGCTTTCAAGTAAGCCGTCTGGTATGCCACCCATGAATAACATGTTGCGTGAGATTTATTAAAAGCGTATGAAGCAAACTTTTCCCAATCACCCCAAATCTTTTCCAAGACTTTTGGATCATGTCCATTTTTCTTTCCACCCTCAATAAATTTGGGTTTCATGTGGTCCAGCTTATCTCGTAATTTTTTACCCATCGCTTTACGCAATGCATCAGATTCGCCTCGGGTAAAATCTGCTAGTAGACGTGATAAAAGCATCACTTGTTCCTGATACACCGTAATACCATAAGTATCTTTAAGATATTTTTCCATCACCGGTATATCATACTCTATTTTCTTACGTCCGTGCTTACGATCGATAAAATCCGGAATATAATCCATAGGTCCTGGGCGATACAAAGCATTCATCGCAATAAGATCCTCAAACGTAGAAGGCTGCAATTCCCTCAGATATTTCTGCATTCCGGCAGATTCAAATTGGAAAGTACCTACAGTGCGCCCGTCACTATAAAGTTTATAAGTCAAAGGGTCATCAATAGGTATATTGTCTATATCCAAATAAGTACCACGATGTATGCGGACATTTTCAACAGCTTCTTTTATGATCGAAAGCGTCTTAAGCCCAAGAAAGTCCATTTTAATTAAACCGGTTTCTTCGATTACCGATCCCTCATATTGAGTGACCAACATCTTTTCGCCGGTTTCTTTGTCATCTGCCGTACTCACCGGTACCCAATCCGTGATATCATCACGACATATAATAGTACCGCAAGCATGTACACCTGTGCCACGCACATTGCCTTCAAGCATTTTGGCATATTTCAACGTATCCCGGACAAGCGGATCAGGAGAAGCTTCAGCTATTTGCAATTCGGGCACATATTCAATTGCATTCTTAAGATTAAGTTTTTTATCGGGAATTTTGTCGGGAACCAACTTTGCCAAACGATCAGATTCTGACAAAGGCAATTTTTGTACACGGGCCACATCTTTTATAGCCAGCTTGGTGGCCATCGTTCCATAAGTAATAATATGGGCTACTTTTTCTTGACCATACTTATCGGTAACCCAACGTAAAACTTCACCACGCCCATCATCATCAAAATCCACATCAATATCCGGCAGAGAAATACGGTCAGGATTTAAGAAACGTTCAAAAAGTAAATCATACTGTATCGGATCGATTTTTGTAATTCCAAGACAATATGCAACAGCCGAACCAGCAGCCGAACCACGTCCTGGTCCTACTGATACTCCCAGTTCTGTACGCGCAGCATTGATAAAGTCTTGTACAATCAAGAAATAGCCAGGGAAACCCATTGTTTTCATGATATATAGTTCAAACTTGAGTCGCTCCTGCACTTCTTCATTTAACGGATCGCGATATATTTTTTTTGCTCCTTCAAAAGTTAATTTACCCAAATAATCAGCTTCCAGCTTGATACGATAAAGCTTTTCATACCCACCCAAGCGTTTTATTTTGGTTTTTGCATCGGCTTCGCTTAGCACTACATTTCCGTTCTCATCCTGAGTAAACTCATCGAACAAGTCCTTTTCCGTATATTTACTTCGATAGCCTTCTTCTGTCCCAAAATCTTCAGGGATAGCAAAAGTAGGCATAATTGGTGCATGATCTATGGAATAATACTCCACTTTATCCAATACTTCCATAGTATTGGATAAAGCTTCCGGAACATCAGCAAAAATTTCATTCATCTCAGCCCGTGTCTTCATCCATTCCTGCTTGGTATAGAGCATTCTGTTCGGATCCTCCAAATCTTTGCCGGTACTCAAACAAATCAACCGGTCATGAGCTTCAGCATTCTCCTCGTTTACAAAATGAACATCATTGGTACAGACCAATTTGATATCATATTTTGCTGCAAGCTCAATCATTTTTTCATTGGCTTTCTGTTGCATGGGATAAGCTTGGTGATTGGCACGCGCCACAGTAGCTTTGTGGCGCTGTAACTCGAGATAGTAATCATCCCCAAAAAGATTTTTAAACCAACGAACGGCTTCTTCAGCCTCATCCAGTTTATCTAATATGATTTTCCGGGGAACCTCTCCTCCAATACATGCAGAGCAAACCATCAAACCTTCATGGTACTTTTCAAGTTCACTACGGTCAGTTCGTGGACGCATATAGTACCCCTTTGTCCAAGCTCTTGAAACGAGCTTTATAAGATTATGATATCCCGTTTCATTTTTTGCCAATACAATCAAATGCCATCCACTCTGGTCAAATTTGCCCTCCTTCTTTTCCATCGAGCGGCGAGCAACATACATTTCACAACCAATGATAGGTTTAAAAAGCTTTTTTTTAGCTTCTTCCAGCTTCATGTGACATTCCACAAGCTCGGTTTCTTTGTCCGTACATTCCGCTTTTCCACTTTCAATGCCCAATATACGTTTCTCGAGATCCTTAATTTCACCTTTCGGACCGCTATTCTTCTTATTTACATAATTGATGAATTCTTTGATGGCAAACATATTACCATGGTCGGTAACGGCTATCCCTTTCATACCATCTTTCATAGCTTTGTCCACCAAAGCACTAACACTAGCCTGACCATCAAGCAGTGAATATTGCGTGTGAACATGCAAATGAATAAAATCCTGCATAATCAATCCTTTCTAAAATAAATGTGCATAAAAGTACAATGTCTCTATTGGGAAACAAAAATAATAATCAAAAAGTTATCAACATATGTATTTCTCACCCGAATTCCTTGTTAGATTTTCAAAATAAGTCTATTTTTGCGGATATTTTTGTATTTAAAAAGCGTAAAGCACTTACATGGGCCGATTAAAAAGATTAAAAAAGATACGCATTCATCGCGAAGGCACACACACTTTAGCTGGCAGTCTGCTATTATTGTTGGTTATCAACGCCGCCTTTTATTTCGGACTTGAGTGTAAAGTCGTGTTTGGTATTTCAACAGCAATCAGCATTTTTATATATGGAATGTTAGTCAACTTCTTCCGATGTCCGATCCGTCTCTTCGGTCGTGATACAGAAAAAGTTGTAGTAGCTCCCGCTGACGGTAAAATTGTTGTTATAGAAGAAGTAGACGAGAGTGAATACTTTCATGACCGTCGGATTATGGTTTCAATATTTATGAGTGTCACCAACGTGCATGCCAATTGGTATCCTGTTGATGGGGCTATTAAAAAAGTATCTCATCAGAACGGTAAATTCATGAAGGCATGGCTTCCAAAAGCAAGTACCGACAATGAGCGCTCAACTATTGTGATAGAAACCCCCGAAGGAATAGAAGTACTTGCACGACAGATAGCCGGAGCAATGGCACGTCGTATTGTTACTTATGCTGAAGTTGGCGAAGAATGTTACATTGACGAACACATGGGTTTTATTAAATTCGGTTCTCGAGTGGATGTATACTTGCCTTTAGACACAGAGATACTTGTCCAACTGGGGCAATATACAGTTGGTAACCAGACTGTAATTGCCAAACTTAAATCCTAAACAATGACTAATTTTGTAACGCGTCATATTCCCAACACACTGACTTGCCTAAATTTATTTTCAGGCTGTATTGCTTCAGTTATGGCTTTTGAAGCCAATTATAACTTAGCTTTAACATTTATCGTAATCAGTGCTGTTTTCGATTTCTTCGATGGAATGTGCGCCCGTTTATTCCATGCTCCTTCCCCTATAGGTAAAGAATTGGATTCCTTGGCCGATGATGTGAGTTTTGGAGTAGCTCCTTCAATTATCGTATTTTCGCTGTTACGTGAAGCCTCTTATCCGATATGGATGTCAGGGATACAGGATTATGTTCCTTATTTTGCCTTTATAATTTCCGTCTTTTCTGCACTCCGGCTAGCAAAGTTTAACATTGATGAACGGCAAACCAGCATGTTTATCGGATTACCAACTCCAGCTAATGCCTTATTTTGGGCTGCAGTAGCTACTAAATATCATGAACCTATACAACAAGGAGGAATTTGGCTTGCGGTATTACTCATCCTGGTACTCATCTTTTCTCTTTTAATGGTTGCTGAATTCCCGATGTTTTCATTAAAACTGAAAAGTCTTTCGTGGCAGTCAAATAAGGTCAGATATCTCTTCTTAGCAGTAAGCATCCCTCTATTATTCTTTATTGGATTTGCATCTGTCATTGCGTGGTATATTATTTTATGTCTCTTTGTCAAAGAGAAACATTAAACAAATATTTGGCACGCTTGTTGTAATAACGTTCATGTTATATAAATGAACTTATTAAAAAGTATTCGACAATGTTCCATCTTTTAGCATTCTTATTTTTCTTCGTTTTAATAATATTGTTTGCCGGACTCAGTATCGTAGGCTCAATTCTAAGAGCTCTATTTGGTATTGGGAGACGACGTACGGCTACAGGAAGTTACCAACGAAACGGCCAATACCAGTCTATGAATCAAAATTCAGGCGGCTATAATACATCTTCATCCCAAGACGACCAGTCTGCCAGCTCCAATAATCAGCAAGGGAAACATAAGAAGATATTCTCCCAAGAAGAAGGAGAATACGTAGACTTTGAAGAAATAAAGTAGAGTGCATTCTCAACGGCGTTTTGCCAAAAAAAAGGTTTTCATTAAAGTGGCACATTCTTCTGCCAAAATGCCCGTAGTCACAGTGGTTTTCGGATGTAATGCTTCGGGAGCATAGCGCATATAGCCTTTCTTTTCATCTAAAGCACCGAATACCAAACGCCCTATTTGTGACCATGAAATAGCCCCGGCGCACATCACACACGGTTCAACGGTGACATACAACGTACACTCATTCAGATACTTTCCACCAAGCGTACCTGCAGCAGCAGTTATGGCCTGCATTTCAGCATGGGCAGTGACATCTGTCAGTGTTTCCGTCAAGTTATGAGAACGCGCAATAATACGATCTTTACAAACAATCACGGCTCCAACAGGTATTTCTCCTCGTTCAGCAGCTTTTTGTGCTTCGAGTAGAGCTTGTCTCATATAATGTACATCATCCATCATCTTCTCATATCGTGTTCACCAAATAGAGTAGGATAATCCTCTTCCATATTTTTATAAATAAACATAAGGATCGTTTCGCGCAGCCAACGGGATTTGTTCGTTATCTTATACTTCTCCAGATAACGATCTACAATCTGCTGTTCCTCATCACTCATCAAGCAGACTATCCTCTGATGGCGCTTTGGTTCCTCAGAAGTTGACTTTATGCATTTTTTATCCCTTTTTCTCATTTGTAGTACAAAAATACGTTTACTTCGGTAAAAACAAAATAGATACCAGGTCTTTTTCAATAAATGAAATAAATATCACACCGTTTTTTTAATATTTACGAATTAGCTATTTTTGTAAGTAGAAACGACCAAGGAATAGTAATATGGCAGCACATAATAATTTAGGTGTATTTGGAGAAAATGCAGCTGTAGAATATCTGGAGAAAGAAGGATACACCATACGCCACCGCAATTGGCGAAAGAATCATCTGGAATTGGATATTGTGGCATACAAGGACGGAGAACTGGTCATTGTAGAAGTTAAAACCCGAACTAATACAGACTATATTCAGCCACAGGATGCTGTCAATTGGCAAAAGATCAGACGTCTTGTGATTGCAAGCGATGCTTATATAAAACACTTTGGTATTGACTCTCCTGTCCGTTTCGACATTATAACAGTAGTCGGCGAACCCACTTGTTTCAAGGTGGAGCATATCATTAACGCTTTCTATCCACCGATGTTTTAAACGTTACATCGGCAAAGATTATGGGTAAAATAGAGAAATCAAACTGACAAGATATATTGAAAACACAAAATCATTCGTGAAAAAAACGGATAATTTATTCTTTTTATATATGTTTGTCGTACAAACCTGCCAGATAGAATTATGGACATAGAAACCGCACGAGAGTATTGCCTTGCAAAGAAAGGCTCAACCGAAAGTCTCCCATTCGATGAATATTCACTCGTCATCAAAGTAATGGATAAAATGTTTGCCTTAATTGATTTGGAGGGCAGCAATAGGATTTGCCTGAAATGTAATCCAGACTATGCCATAGAATTAAGGGAAGAACATACCGAAATTATACCTGCCCGATATTTCAATAAGAAATATTGGAATCAGTTTCCATTGGATCATGGAATAGACGATATTTTGATCAAGAAACTGATAGATCACTCTTATGAGGAGGTTTTGAATAAATTCACTAAAAAAATGCGTGCAGAATACGATGCCTTACCTTGAAAATTTCCCGGTACCTTTTATTGAAATAGAAGAAACCGACTCAACAAACCGCTACTTAAGTGAATATTGCCGCAACCATAAGGTTGATGAGTTCACGACAGTCAGCACCACAAAACAAACCGCAGGGAAAGGCCAAATGGGAAACAGATGGGAGTCAGAGCCGGGAAAGAATCTCACATGTAGCTTCGTAGTATATCCCACGTTTATTGAAGCCAAGAATCAATTTATTATTTCACAGATTGTATCTCTTTCTATTAAAGAGGAATTGGAGCAATGGATAGAGCATATTTCTATTAAATGGCCCAATGACATCTATTGGAAAGAAAAGAAAATCTGCGGCATATTGATTGAGAATGATCTGACCGGAAGCTCTATAAGCAAGTGCATAGTAGGATTTGGGTTAAATATTAATCAACAAGAATTTAGAAGTGATGCACCTAATCCGGTCTCTTTATATCAAATTACCGGTAAAGAGCATGACCAACTCTTAATTCTTTCGGGCATTATGCAGAGACTAAAAGCATACTATATGCGGCTGCAACATGAAACAATAAATATTGAAAGCTCAGAAAAGGATTATATAACCAAGAAATATGAAAAATCTCTTTTTCGCAAAGAAGGCTTTCATCGCTACACCGATCAAGGGGGTGAATTCCTTGCACACTTAGTACGCGTAGAACCTGACGGACGGCTTATTCTTGAGGATACATCCGGAAGAACTCGATTGTATCTCTTTAAAGAAGTGCACTATATACTGTAATTTAAAACAACAAAACATCTATCTTCAATAAATCATTTACATCTTTGCCGCAAAGAAATATCTTATACAAAAACGATATACATTTATTACATTAATCGAGAACATTATATAATTCAAAAATAGATCCAATTGCCATATGTCAAAGACTATTTTATTACGGAGAAAGAAAGAACTTTTTTTTGATGATATAAAAGTCTCCATTGATAAAGATCACTTCTTTCTTGAAAGAGGTGAGCAAATTGAAGTTGAACTATCCGAAGGAGAACATACCATTCTTATCGAATCATATTGGTGTAGGAAGCATCAGACATTCGAGGTCCAAAGTACTGATTTGGAATTCATAATAGAAAGAGCAAGATATAAATATTATATTGCTATGCTGATCTGTATATTTTTACTAGCATTTTTGGCACTGATTATAGACATGCAACAAAAATTATGGATATTCACTTCACCACTACTATTCTACTATCTATTTCTAATCTTAGATATGTTTATTTATAGAAATAAGTTCTTCAATATTCGAATTTCTCCTTTACCAAATAAGGAAGAGTCTAAGCGGTAACACAGGAATAAAAGATATATCCCGTTACAGAAAGAAAACGACTGGTCAGAATAGTCAATATGGATTAAATCAGAACATTAAATAACGTTGCACAGATAAAATATACAGTTAACGATATCCTAGATTAGTTGAATATCAATGAAGCTCTATTTCAGTCTTCTTTATTTTATCGAGGGTCTTTCCTGCTTCAGCAGAAGGAAATAGCTGAAGGACTCTTTGCAGATAAGTCCGGGCTTTGGCATAACCCGAATTGAATACATCAGACAGATTATTGCGATAGCGGGCATATTGCATACGGGTAGGCTCACTTATTTTCTTGTAGTCATCTTCCAGCTTCTTCTTATCCTGTTCAGCCTGCAGATAATAGTAATTACCAAGAAAAATATTTGCTTGCAAGTTATTTGGATCAAGGGCTAAAATATTCTCGTAAAGCTTAACAGCATTCTTTTCCTGTCCGCGCATCATTTCCATGCCAGCGCATGCTACCATAATTGATACATCCTGCGGACGATATTGCAGCACTTCTTTATAGAATAAATAAGCTTTGTCATAATTACGCAAGCTTTTATAACGGACAGCTAACTGCTGAGCAAGACGTGGAGTCACTTCTTTGGTTTTATCAACACTCGTCCAATAGTACATCTCCGTTTGATCGACACCAGCATCCGCAGCCTGTCGGAATAAGCTGATCGCATAATCATCCTTACCTGCAGACAAGGCTTCAGTAACCTTTTGCAGTAAATCTCCAGCGGATTGAGCAGACAAACCAACCGGAAAAGCCAAACAAATATATAATAGCAAAGTTAAGACTCTCATCTAATGTCTTTTATTCGTTAGTTTTCCATGTCGCAAAGATAACTAAAATTCAACATTAATAGGCTATGAATCACCTTATTATTAGGTATTTTTCAACATCTTAAGCAAAATAAGTATCTTTGCAGCCCTACAACATTGCGATAGAGAAAGCATCATGACAATTGACAGACCATATTCAGCAGACAGAAAGATACTACGGATAGCCATACCTTCAATTATCTCCAATATCACAGTCCCTCTGTTGGGGCTCATTGATGTGGCTATTGTCGGACATTTGGGATCACCTGCATATATCGGTGCCATTGCCATAGGGGGAATGTTATTCAATATCATTTACTGGATTTTCGGTTTCTTGCGAATGGGAACAAGCGGAATGACTTCACAAGCGTACGGAAGGCATGATTTGAACGAGATCACCCGTCTGCTTTTACGGTCACTTGGAGTGGCAGCGATTGTTGGTCTATGCCTGCTAATTATGCAATATCCTATCCGAATCATAGCTTTCGAGCTCATACACACTTCACCTGAAGTGGAACGGATGGCAGCTCTCTATTTTCACATTTGTATTTGGGGTGCACCGGCAATGCTAGGGTTATATGCATTCTCGGGATGGTTCATCGGAATGCAAAACTCCCGTTTCCCCATGTACATCGCCATAGCACAAAACATTATCAACATTTTTGCAAGCCTTTCATTTGTCTACATATTCAATTTACAGGTTGCCGGAGTAGCCCTGGGGACACTCATCGCCCAATATGCCGGACTCTTAATGGCATTAATGCTATGGTTTCGCTACTATGGCAACCTAAAGCAATATTTGTCTTTCCACCGCCTGTTTCGCAAAAGAGAAATGAGCCGCTTCTTCAAAGTCAACCGTGACATTTTCCTACGTACTCTTTGCTTAGTAATGGTCACCATGTATTTCACATCTGCCGGAGCCTCACAAGGAGAGATTGTGCTCGCAGTAAACACATTATTAATGCAGCTTTTTACCCTTTTTTCCTACATTATGGACGGCTTTGCATATGCCGGCGAAGCACTGTCGGGGAAATATTACGGAGCAAGAAATCATACATCCCTCAAACATATCATTCGACGTCTCTTTATATGGGGTACAGCGCTTGCCATTGTTTTTACCCTACTCTATCTGCTTGGTGGAAACGGATTGCTCCACTTATTGACCAGTGAAAAGACTGTCATACATGAAGCAAATACTTATTTTTATTGGGTGCTGGCTATACCACTTGCCGGCTTTTCAGCTTTCCTTTGGGACGGGATTTTTATTGGGATCACCGCTACACGCCAAATGCTGTACTCCATGCTGGCAGCATCCTTATCATTCTTTGTCATTTATTTTATCTTCCACAATGCTATCGGCAATCATGCACTCTGGCTTGCCTTTATTATCTACCTCTCACTTCGAGGTATAACACAAGGCTTATTAAGTCGAAATATTTTGCAAAAAAGCAATCGAAGAATTGTCGAAAGCTGAAAACATCATTTTATTCACGTAGCTTTGCAAGGGTAAACGAATAACATATATCTTTGCATGAAATTAAACACATGGCAATATGGCAAAGTACAAAAGAATTCTTTTAAAGCTTAGTGGCGAAAGCCTCATGGGTGAAAAGCAATATGGAATTGACGAAAAACGTCTTGGGGAATATGCCGCCCAGATCAAAGATATCCACGAAATGGGAATCCAGATTGGTATTGTGATCGGCGGCGGAAACATCTTCCGCGGGCTAAGTGGTACCAATAAAGGTTTCGACCGGGTAAAAGGCGACCAAATGGGAATGTTAGCTACTGTTATCAACAGCCTGGCACTAAGTTCGGCATTGACTGCAATAGGAGCTAAGGCAAGAGTCTTGACCGCAGTACGCATGGAACCGATAGGAGAATTCTACAATAAATGGAAAGCTATTGAAAGCATGGAATCCGGTGAAATTGTTATTCTATCGGCAGGAACAGGAAACCCTTTCTTTACCACAGATACCGGATCTTCTCTTCGTGGGATTGAGATTGAAGCTGATGTCATGTTGAAGGGAACACGTGTTGACGGTATTTATACAGCCGATCCCGAGAAAGACCCTACTGCCACAAAGTTTCACGACATAACTTACGATGAAGTACTGAAGCGCGGACTAAAAGTTATGGATCTGACTGCTACATGCATGTGCATGGAGAATAAGCTACCGATCATCGTATTCGACATGGATACTCCGGGTAACTTAAAAAGAGTATTACAGGGCGAAGAAATAGGTACCTTGGTACACAATTAATACAAGTAGAGACAGAGCATGTTTGTGAAAAAAGTCCTCTAAGATCTCACAAGCACATAAATAGCTCTCCGGGCTGATAAAAAGCACTACACTTGTTTGTGACATAATAAAAAAATATTATTTTTGTTTATAAATCAATATACAAAGGAAATTCTTAATAAATCAGAGAATATGATAGACGTAAAAGATTGCCTGAACGAAGCGCAGGAAAAAATGGATATGGCGCTTATGTACCTTGAAGAAACACTGGCTCACATCCGCGCCGGAAAAGCAGACGTGCGCCTACTGGACGGTATCCGTGTAGACTCTTACGGCAGCATGGTACTTATTAACAACGTAGCCGCCGTTACCACCCCTGATGCCCGCAGCATTGCCATCAAGCCATGGGATAAAAGTATGTTCCGTGTCATTGAGAAAGCTATTATTGACTCCGATCTTGGCATTATGCCGGAAAACAACGGCGAGATTATCCGTATAGGAATTCCTCCGTTGACCGAAGAGCGTCGTAAACAATTGTCTAAACAATGCAAAGCTGAAGGCGAAACAGCTAAAGTAAGTGTACGTAATGCCCGCCGCGACGGAATTGACATGCTGAAGAAAGCTGTTAAGGATGGGTTGGCAGAAGACATGCAGAAAGATGCCGAAGCCAAACTTCAGAAGATGCATGACAAATATATCAAACTGATTGAAGACTCTCTGCTAAAGAAAGACAAAGAAATAATGACTGTATGAAATTGAATATTGAAACTTGAGAATTGAAGATTACAAGTGCTGACTTCTTCTTTGATTCTCAACTTTCAATCTCTTTTTCAATTTTTCTTTCTCCAATTTTCTATTTATTTTTCAGCCTCATTTTCAATTTTCAACCTTCAATTTCCAATTCATTTGAGAGGATTAGTTATTAAGAATACGGGTAGCTGGTATCTGGTAAAAACAGATGAAGGTGATTGCGTAGAGTGTAAAGTAAAAGGCAACTTCCGCCTTAAAGGTATTCGCAGCACCAACCCGGTAGCAGTGGGAGATTATGTAGATATTGTCCGCAATCCTGAAGGGACAGCTTTAATCTGCCAGATTGAAGATAGAAAGAACTACATTGTGCGGAGAGCTTCCAACCTGTCCAAGCTGTCGCATATCATTGCAGCCAATCTCGACCAATGTATGCTCATTGTGACAATAAACTATCCCGAAACAAGTACCATTTTCATCGATCGTTTCCTAGCATCAGCAGAGGCTTATCGCATACCTGTTAAGATCGTATTTAATAAAGTCGATGCTTACAATGAAGAGGAACTCCATTATCTCGACAATATCATCAACCTCTATAATACCATTGGATATCAGTGCTTCAAAGTTTCAGCCACAACAGGTTTGGGAGTAGATATGATAAAAGAGGCTCTGAAAGGCGAAGTCACTTTATTTTCCGGTCATTCGGGTGTCGGTAAATCCACACTGATCAATGCCATACTCCCTGATGCCGAAGTGAAGACCGGCAAGATATCCGATTACCATAACAAGGGCATGCATACCACAACATTCTCCGAGATGTTTCCTGTGGAAGGTGACGGGTATATCATTGATACTCCGGGAATCAAAGGATTCGGTACTTTCGATATGGATGAAGAAGAAGTCGGGCACTACTTTCCTGAAATATTCAAATACTCCGCGGAATGCCGTTATGGAAACTGCACCCACCGCCACGAACCAGGATGTGCAGTGCGCAAAGCCGTAGAGGAGCATTATATTAGCGAATCACGTTACACCTCCTATCTCAATATGCTTGAAGATAAAGAAGAAGGGAAATACCGGGCGGCATACTAAGGAATTAGTGCAATTGGCGTATAGATTACGTAGGAACAGATGAAGTTGCCCCGCCAAAAAGAATAGACAAAAGAGCAAAAACTACCCTGAATAAAACAATTATTCCTCCTCAGAAGCTGTTATTTCCTCTATATTTGTCGCACAATCAATCCCTAGAAATCAAAGCCATGAAAAGATTCTATTTATCCGGCCTGTTCGTATTACTCGCGCTAACTTATTTGTGCGGACAAGAAACCGAAAGCTATAAAGAAAAACAACCTTATAAGAGTTGGGTGAAGATGGCACCGAAATTCGATGATGCTTTCTTCAAAACGCCAGAAGCTGTGAGAATTGCAGACAATGTACTACTCTATCAACAAGTCACAGGGGGATGGCCGAAAAACATATATATGCCTGCCGAGTTGTCACAACAGGAATTGAAGGATGTACTCGCCGCCAAAAACGATGTGAATGAAAGCACCATAGATAATACCGCTACCACAACTGAAATATGTTATTTGTCGCGCATATATCTGGCTACGAATACTACAAAATATAGAGATGCCGCAATTGAGGGCATACATTATCTACTTAAAGCTCAATATGAAAACGGAGGTTGGCCACAGTTTTGGCCCCGTCCCAAACCATATTACACCCATATCACGTACAATGACAATGCCATGGTAAACGTGATGGAACTTTTAAGAGAAGTTTCGCAGAAAAAAGCTCCATATAGTTATATATCGGACAGTCTTGCCACAAGTGCTCGCAACGCTTTCGACAAAGGAATAGACTGTATTCTCAAAACTCAGGTAAAAATCAACGGTAAGCTAACGGTATGGTGCGCACAGCACGATGAACATACTCTTCTTCCCGCTAAAGCACGTGCATACGAGTTACCATCGCTAAGCGGACAAGAGTCCGATGATATAGTGCTTTTACTAATGTCGCTCCCCCATCCATCCAAAGCGGTGATAGAAGCAGTAGAGAGTGCCATTGTATGGTTTAAAGCTTCAAAGATAGAAGGGCAACAAAAAGAATACTTCACCAATAGCGAAGGCAAAAAAGATTTTCGTATGGTCAGTTGTACTAATTGCGAGCCGTTGTGGGCCCGTTTTTATACTCTTGAGGACAATCGACCTTTCTTCTCCGATCGTGATGGGGTAAAGAAGTATAATATATCGGAAATTGGCTATGAACGCCGCAATGGCTATAGTTGGTACAACAATAGCGGACTCAAAGTATTGAAGTACTACGATAAATGGAAAAAAGCACTAAGTAAATAGATCACTGTCGCCTATAAAGAGACTTTCCATAGTAATTAAAAGAATAATGCCATGCTATTGGCACAACTTTGCCTCCTTATTGGCAACTTTGTGCCAATAGCATGGCACTGCTTTGCCAACATAAAGGCAAGACTATGGAATCACTTACTTTTCCACCCAATCTTTAAAGGGGACAACCTTCAGTCGGCTTACAATAGGTTTCTCTTCGGACTCTACTTTAAGGTGCAATACAGCTTTCCTGTTAAAATAGGGCTCGAAAGATAGAATATTATTACGGTTCACAAACATCTGACGGTTAATCCTGTAGAAGAGATCCGGGTCACAAACCGAAGCAATATAATCCAGGTTTTTAAAAACTGGCATTCGCCTACCATCGAATGTATAGATATAAACCGTCTCATATTCTATGGCGAACAAAGCAATATCTTTCATATATACAACGGTCGACTTTTCTTTATGCTGGGTCAGGAAACTTTCCTGATAAGCAGGCTTTGAAGTCGTTTTGTTAATGGTAGACTGAAAGTCGGGCAAAATTTTACGCTGGATCTTGCCAACCAACTTCTTATACTTTTGCAAAGACTTGTGAATTTCCTCATCCATAAAAGGTTTGAGGATATAATCAATGCCATTCTGTTTTATGGCTTGGAGGGTATACTCATCGTAAGCGGTGCAAAACACCACGGGAATATCAATATCAATATGCTTGAATATTTCAAAGCTGTGTCCGTCAGATAAGTTAATATCAAGGAAAAGTAAATCAATGTTTTGATGGTATTTACTTAAATAGCCGACCGTCTCCGCAATAGAATCGAGCATATTAATGACCATAAAGTCTTTGTCCTGTTCAATTATCTCTTTCAATAACTGAGCGGTATGAGGTTCATCTTCAACAACCAATATATTCATGAGTTACATCAATTTTAATTTGACTTCAAAATATTCGGCACTCTGCTCCACTATTATCCCGTCCGTTATGCCCAAAAGTTCATAACGTCGTTTTATATTCTCCAACCCATACCCGGATGTTTCACTCTTCGAGAGCTTAGGTTGCAAGTTGTTCTTTATCGAAATAAACCCGTCTTCAGTGCGAACGCTGATTTCCAAGGGATGGGCAGCTGATGCCTGATTATGCTTGAAGCAGTTCTCCACCACAATCTGTAGACAGAGGGTGGGAATAAGATGCAAACTCCACTTTTCATCAATTGATAGATCTACTTTTAGCTTACCCTCATTACGCATTTGCATTAGGAAAAGGAATGACTTCAACACTTCAACCTCTTCCAGCAGACTGACTGCCGAAGAATGATTCAGCCTTAACGTCTGTCTATAGAAATTTGAAAGATTAATGATAAATTCTTCCGAATGCAAATTACCACTCCTGACCATCGTACGCAAAGTATTCATAGAGTTGAACAAGAAATGCGGATCAATTTTTAACCGTAACTCCTGCAATTGTGCCCGATAGTTTTCTGTTTGAATCTGTTCTTTTTCAAGCTTTAAACGGGCAATATCCCTACTCGCTTTCAGCGCGTATTGAATAATTGAGAAAAGTATGGCAGCAGAAGCAAATTTTCCGAAGAAAACCCATTTGATATGGGTGTTATCCTTAAAAACCATCAATGAGAAAAATAAGTAGATCAGGAATAAAAAAACCGATACTACAGCTATTCGAGAAATGGTCTTATACTTGCCTTCTATTTGAGAGGATGCCAATAGTACATACCACAAAGTATATAGCACTAACGAAGCACACCCCCATTTCCAATAGAATTCAAGAGTATATCCATTGATACTATCCGCAGTGGAAAATAAGTTCAACCACGGAAGAATAAGAGCCAGAGCAGCAGGTAATATGGTGTTAATTTTTATCTTCACGGCAGTTAATCATTATAATTTATCGCGACTAAAATACAAAATTATATCCGATCATACATTTCGCACCGGATACTTTTATCTCGGACACAGGTTTGGCCTTATGCGTAAGGTTGAATGTAAAAATAGTCCAGTTATGCTCATTAGTATCATCATAATAGCCCATTTTCGATTTAAAATTGTATCCAATACCAATATAAAAACGATGGCGCCGCTTCAGCAAATACTCAAAACGGCTCATCGCATTCCAACCGGATAGCTGAATAACCGCGTTATTGAATGACTTTGCATTCAGACGATAGTTTTCAACAGCTCCGGATATCTCATTATTCCAAGTAAAGTACCGACTGATTCTGTACACCAGTCGTGGCTTAATGGGCAACAGGCCTGATAAGGTCAACTTATCGCTTATCCGATATTCCACTGTAAGAAAAGGATTTATTTGATATCCCGTAAATTGACGGGCATAAGCAAAACCAAATCCCATATTCAAACGGTCGGAATATTTTACGCTATAGTTGCTTCCTATAAAGTAAACGAAATCCTTAGCAGATAAATCATTAAAATCAGAAAAGATTCCCACTCTACTTGTGAGCTGAATTTTTGACCTCTCGTTAATCTTTTTCTGCCAAGTAATTTTCATTTCTATGTTCGACAATGAATGATTGAAGTATTCATTTATTCCGCCATAATCATTGCGGACATAAGTTATATTTCCTCCGAGGGCCTGGCTCCCTCCCACCCATATCGGGAAATTGAGAAAAGCTTCAAGTCGCTCATTATGACCCTTGATTTCATTTCCATCGTGAACAGCCGTACTGGTAAATACAGCCCCCGCAAAATCTTTAGTTCGGTCTTGTGCCACCAACATATCCGGTTGGTAAAAGAAAAGAAAGACACCTATTAATAACTTTGACTTCATTTGCACAAAATTATAAGATGATACTTCCATCGGAAAACTCAATGATACGATCACAATTGGCTGCGAACTCATCGTCATGTGTAACAGCTATAATTGTTTGCCCCTGTTCTTTTGCCAATTGCCTGAAGATATCGAAAACCACCTTTGTATTTTTCGAATCCAGATTGCCGGTAGGTTCATCACCCATTATAATGGCCGGATCATTAATCAAAGCCCGTACAATCGCGACACGTTGCTGTTGTCCTCCGGATAGTTTCGAAGCTTGTTTATGTTCATGACCCTTAATATCGAGCAGAGTGAGCAACTCCATGGCCTTAGCTTCAATTTCTTCTTTTGGTTTCTTATTCAGTTTCAATGCAGGCAGCATAACATTATCCAAGACTGTAAATTCCGGCAATAAATAATGAAACTGAAAGACAAAGCCGATATGCTCATTACGAAATCTAGCCAACTCGTTTTGAGAGAGCCCGGTGACTTTAGCATCGTTAATCAAAATTTCACCTTCATAATCGGTATCCATTGTCGATAATAGATAGAGTAAAGTCGACTTCCCCGATCCGGACTTGCCTACAACAGCCACAAATTCTCCTTTATTCACCTCAAATGAAACATCTTTCAGAACCTGAAACTTTTGTGGGTCGTAAAAATATTTATTAATATGTTTTGCAGATAAAGCACTCATAGATAAATAGTATTTAATCAATCATTTATATTCAACCTCGCAGGATGGACACAGGATCAAGTTTAGCAGCTTTCTTTGCGGGCAGATATCCGGCAATAATGGTTATAATGATACCAAAGAGAAAGGCCAGTATATAATCAAATGGCTTATAATCAATGGGGAATGTGGTAAAAGCTGCAATTTTGAAAGGTATTTCATCAATAATCCGTGAAATCACATTTCCTATTATGAGCCCCGCTATTCCCCCTATTATACCGATAATTACAGATTGAGTCAGGAATATCTCCACAATATCATTGCCGTTAAAGCCCATAGCCTTGAGAATTGCTATCTCCCTGATCTTCTCATTCACCGTCATATTCATAATATTGTAAATACCAAAACCGGCAACTACAAGAATGGTCAATGAGATGGTCACGGCAAGCAAATCTCGGATGACATTAGCTGAATCAAGCTGGCTGTTTCCTTCCTGCCATGGTTCTACTTTGTACTGTGTGACACCCGATATTTTCTGGGCAACTTTAACCGCTTTCTCAAAGTCCTTAATATTTATTAGAATATCAGTAGCAAAGCTCTTATTCTCAGAGAACAACTGGCGGGCTGCGTGAATAGATACCATAGCTTTTGCCTTATCAGTTGTTGCGGATCCGGTCTCAAAAACTCCAATAATCTTAAATATCTTTGAGGTTCCATCCGAAGTGAGCACTGTTACATTATCATCCATACCTACTCCAAGGTTTTGTGCCAATCGGCTGCCCAAAATGATACCATCGGAACGTTTCTCAAGATCAAAGTAATTACCCTCAACCATATATTGGGAAGTTTTAAACAAATGATCTTCATTCTCCACATCCACCCCCGACAGGTTGGCACTATATTTTGTTACTCCATTGCGCAAAAATACATTTTCGTTAACCTGTTGCGTAACCCCGGTCACTTCCTTAAATGTGTTAAGGGCTTCAATTATAGGCGTACTATTTTTTATACCTTCCGTATAACGGATATTGCGGGCATTACTGACCATAGCAATCGTATTCGAATCGGCTGGCTTAGGCAATAATACCGGCACTTCGGTGGGCAAATCATTATAAATTTTAATATGTCCCATACTTGAAAAAGTGATTTCGGATTGTGCTGTATTCACACCGGACACAAAACTATTGAGAAATACATACATCGATATACCAAAAGTCACGCTTAATGCCGCGACAAGCAACTGACGGACTTTTGCCGTAAGATGCGTCCATGCTATTTTTTTATTAATACTCATATTCTTCTAACGACTTTTAATAAGAATATCTTTTTCCGTTACTCCGGATACTATTTCAACCCAGTCACTGCTCCGACTTCCCGTTCTGACTTCCTTCTGTGTACCATCCTTGAGTATCACATATCTACCTTTCACCAAATAAGCTGAGGGTATAACCAATACCCCTTTGCGTTTACCGGTTTCAATATTTGCCTGAAGCTGTGTATCGGAGAAAATCGTTGGTGGTAACAAATCAAAGGAAGCTTCGATTACATAAGACTGTTCCTCCTCATTAAATCCAGGCAATATCCGGGTCACTTTGGCCGGAAAAATGTCATTGGGATAAGTATTAAGATGTACGGCTACTTTCTGCCCCACTTTTACCTTCGAAATGTCATCCTCGGATATATACAACTTAATAATATAAGATCCACTCCCTATTTTGGCAAGAGCATCTCCCGGACGAACCACCTCTCCTTTCTTCTTATACACATCGATAACACTGCCCGAACTGCCCGATGATATTGCATAATCATTCAGAAGCGACTGCTGTGCACTGATTTGTATGCGGCTCCTATCCACACTTAGTTCAAGTGAATTACGAACCTCACGACATCTCTTTTGCAGAATTTCCATATTTTCACGAGAGTTATTGTATTGTAATTCAGCTTTATCAAAGTCCAGCTGAGAGACGGAATTCTTCTTTCTCAAATCCTTATATCGTAAATAATTTACCTTATCCAAATCGAGTTGATGCTGGCCTTGGGCAATTTGGGCTTCTATCTGTTTCAATTGAGGAGAATCGGTTGCCGCATTCCTAAGGGCATCATGATAAATTGCACGGGCATCTTCCAATTGGCTATGTTGTAAATCACTCCTTATGGTGGCTATCAAGTCATTTGGCTTCACTTCATCCCCCTCTTTCACAGGCAAAGACTCTATCACGCCACTCACTGTCGCGGAAACAAGATATTCATCATCTTGCTCCAAATGGCCACTTCCAAATACTGCATCCTCTATATCTTTCCTGACAGGTGATACTTTCTCATTGCGCTGGCAAGAGGTAAACATCACCAATGCCGACAGCATCATTAACAGATAACTGAAAAACTTATTCATACTTTATTGTTTAGTTAATAATTGATTTGACGAATATAGACTTTGTATTGAGCCAGTGAAAAATCGCCCAGACTTTGCAGGTAATTGTATTGAGCTGCCAATAAGTCATTATACCGATCCAATCTTTCGTCCAAGCTGATAATACCGGCTTCATACTTATTCTCGGTATAAGTATCATTTTGGCCTTGCAAAGTCAATATCTCTTTTGTTCTATTCAGATTATTATCAGACTGTTGATACTGTAAGCGTAACGTTTCATCTTCCAATGACTTGGTCAGGCGCAAATTGTCGAGTTGCATTTGCTGTATTTGTAGTTCCGACCGAGATTGCCTCACTTTACCTTTTGTTGAAAACCCTGTAAATACAGGAATACTTAGCTTTACGCCCAAATATTGTGAAGGCATTTTATTGGCGGTAGAGAGATGCATAAAATCATTTGTAGCCCAATTATAATTATACTGGTACTGAAAACTCAGTGCGGGATAATATAAAGCTTTGGTCTGCCGCAGAACAGATTTTGAAACTCTAACCTGTGACTCTTGCCAACGTATTTCGGGATTTACCGTATTGAACTCAGTATTTTCGACAAGATGGGGTTCCAAATCACCCGTCGCACAAATTTCTTGATCCGTATTCAGTTGACTCTGAAACTGTTTGTAAAGCTGTTGCAGATTATTCTCGGCAACTTCCCTATTCTTCAAGTTCTGAAGATGTTGTATGGATGCCCGATTCAAATCGCCTTCACTGATAACTCCTTTTGCGTATTTATCCTTGGCGCTTTTCAGTAAAGCCGCCGTAACTTCAACATTGTCCGTATAAATACCCAACGTTTTTTGCATCAACAGAATAGAGTAATAAGTCGAAGCTAACTGATTGTAAGTATTATATTTCACTTTCGCTATATTGAGCCGACCAGCCTCAGCTTGCATTTCAGACGTACGCATCGCAAAAATCTTTTGGAAATTCAAAATATCCCATTGTGCCTGAACCCCGGCATTATAAAGATGTTCTTTACCAAAAGTCATCTCTTCATACGTATCATCCGGTGCATTGGGATTAAATAATTTGGTAGGAACCAATGTGGGTTGTATCGTCAGATTATCAGTATAACCGGAAGATGCAGCAACATTAGGATATAAAAAGGACCTGGCTTGTACCTGTTTAGAACGATCTACCTCCTGCTGTGCCACCGAAGCCTTAATGTTATAGACATGATCATCGGCATAAAGGAGCACTTCTTTCAATGACTTAAACACGACTTGGCCTTGTGCCTGTGCGCCACATAGCATCAGTATGACTAAAATACATTTATTCATATAAACCTCCGTTTATTTTGACTTTACCCAAATTTGGGATTTCGACATTAGCCCGATACCGGCTTTTATTTCAATCTTATCGGCACCGACCATTTTTATGCTACATTTCGCAGTCTTATCTCTTTTGAAAAGATGTAACATACCTTCATCGTACTGATCTTTTCCGGTTAATTTTAATCCGCTAATTTGTCTTTTACCTACTAAAGAAGGATTCTCCGCTTTTCTGATTATGGCATCGAAAACAGCCCCATTTTGAACAAATTCAATAATCCTGCTACCTTCCTCATTTCTCCACATGCCCAAGATCTCATGATTAGCATTGAGAGCAAAAGCATTAAAGGTGATAAACATAAACAATCCCCAAAACATACAAACTAATCTTTTCATTTTCTCTTTGATTATAATTTTTGCACAAAAATAGAATGAGCTTCAAGAGCCCGAAAGGCCTTTTATGCCCAACTGAATAAAAAAGCAGTTCAACTGAACAAAAGAAAAAGTAAACTGAAAAACGAGAATTCCAGATTATAGGCTTAAAAAGGATAGATTATAAACAAGGAATATAAGAAGTGTAGCAGATTATATTTCCTATTGACACGCTAGCGCCAGATATTCTACTGAGAAGAATGTGAAAAGTATAGCGACTATATAGATCACCCCAAAAGGTATAGTAGAGTCTTTTAGTATTTAAACATTGCTTCTAACTCAAACGATAAACTACAGGAAGATAAATCAAAAAAGAGCTGCTTCGGTATATTCCAAAGCAGCTCTTATCTCTATAATTTAAAGCCTCAACAGGCTCAAAATAAGTTCTTAAAGCTTAGCAGCGTGGCTTAAGTTGTTTGAAGAAGTCATTGCCTTTGTCATCCACAAGAATAAATGCAGGGAAATCTTCTACTTCAATTTTCCAAATAGCTTCCATTCCCAATTCAGGATATTCCACACACTCAATGCTCTTAATATTATTCTGTGCTAAGATTGCAGCAGGCCCTCCGATGGAACCAAGATAGAAACCTCCGTACTGTTTACAAGCATCAGTCACTTGCTGGCTACGATTGCCTTTTGCAAGCATCACCATGCTACCGCCATGTTTTTGGAACAGTTCTACGTATGAATCCATACGACCGGCAGTAGTCGGGCCCATGGAGCCACAGGCCATGCCTTCAGGAGTCTTGGCCGGACCGGCATAGTAAATAGGATGGTCTTTTATATATTGAGGTAAGTCTTCGCCACGATCCAGACGTTCCTTCAATTTAGCATGAGCAATATCACGACCTACGATAATCGTACCATTCAATGATAAACGGGTAGATACAGGATATTTAGTCAGCTCTTTAAGGATATCTACCATCGGCTGGTTCAAATTTATTTTTACTACATTTCCTTCACCTGCATGACGCAATTCTGCAGGGATCAACTCACCGGGATTGGAATCAAGCTTCTCAATCCAAACTCCGTCTTTATTGATTTTACATTTGATGTTACGGTCAGCAGAGCAGGAAACACCAAGTCCTACAGGACAAGAAGCACCATGACGGGGCAAACGGATAATGCGTACGTCGTGTGCCAAATATTTCCCACCAAACTGGGCGCCAAGACCAATCTTATATGCTTCTTCCAAAACCTGCTTTTCTAATTCCACATCACGAAAAGCACGTCCGTACTCATTACCTGTAGTAGGCAATTCGTCATAATAATGAGTGGAAGCCAACTTCACTGTCAGCAAGTTTTTCTCAGCAGAAGTACCACCGATAACGAATGCGATATGATAAGGAGGGCAAGCAGCAGTGCCCAAAGTCTTCATTTTTTCAACCAAGAAAGGAACCAATGTCCCGGGATTCAAGATTGCCTTTGTCTCCTGATATAAATAAGTCTTGTTAGCAGAACCACCACCTTTTGTTACACAAAGAAACTTATATTCCATCCCTTCGGTAGCTTCAAGATCAATTTGAGCGGGCAAGTTACACTTAGTGTTAACTTCATCATACATATTCAAAGGAGCATTTTGCGAATAACGCAAGTTCTCTTCGGTATATGTTTTGTAAACACCAAGGGAGAGAGCTTCTTCATCACAATAACCGGTCCATACCTGCTGACCTTTTTCACCGTGTACAATAGCTGTACCGGTGTCTTGACAGAAAGGAAGAATACCTTTTGAAGCCACTTCAGCATTACGTAAGAAAGTCAATGCCACATATTTGTCATTTTCGCTTGCTTCAGGATCACTCAAGATTTTGGCTACCTGCTCGTTGTGCGAACGACGCAACAAGAATGATACATCACGGAAAGCTGCATTCGCCATTGCCGTAAGACCTTCTTTCTCGATCTTCAGTATGGGCTTTCCTTCAAACTCGCTCACAGATACATAGTCCTTTGTAAGCAGATAGTACTCAGTTTTATCTTCACCATGTTCAAACATGGGTTGATACTTGAACGGAGGTGTTGCCATATCAATTAATTATTTAATGTTAGTTAGTTTGATGCAAAAGTACTAATTCTTCAGCAAAGTCTGTTTCACTCTATTGTGAAAAGATGTACATTTGCGAATATATAACCGAAGAATATGCAACCTTTAATTCTTATTATCGAAGACGACGAACGTATGGCTGAACTTATCCGGCGGGGACTGGAGGAAAATGGCTATAACGTAACATTAGCAACTGACGGAGGTGAAGGACTTTCCATCGCTCTTGAAAATCATTTTGATGTGGTTGTAACGGATATCTTGCTGCCGACTAAAAACGGGCTGGAGCTTTGCAAAGAACTAAAAAAAGCAAATGAGAAGTATCCGATCATTATGCTTACGGCTCTTGGCACTACCGATGACAAGATAGACGGATTTGACGCAGGTGCGGATGACTATATGGTAAAACCTTTCGAAATGCGGGAATTAACGGCACGCATCAATGCGCTTATTAAAAGGAGTCGATTGGAAAACACAGAAGAAATCATACGCATTGCCGATCTGGAATTGGACCAACGCACCAAAACTGTGAAGCGCGGGGGTAAAGAGTTAAATCTCACTCCCAAAGAATTCAATCTGTTGGCATATATGATGACCAATAAAGGCAGAGTATTATCAAAAAGCGAGATAGCCGAAAAAGTCTGGGATATGTCTTTTGATACCGGAACAAACTTCATTGAAGTATATATCAGCTACCTCCGCCGCAAAGTGGATAAAGGCTACGATAAGAAACTCATTCACACCAAATCGGGGATGGGGTTCATCCTTAAAGAGGATCATGAAGATTAAATTAAAACTTACGCTCATATTCTCCATCGTCTTCGGAATGGTACTTCTACTTTTCATTGTAGGAGTCTACCGTTTTTACAGCGTCAAATACCACGATGATTTTTTTGAACGCTTACATCTTCGTGGGGCAGTTAAAGTCAACTTAATAGATGGTGAGACGATTGAGCCCGAAATATTGCACTTAATCTATGAGAACTCACTTCAAAAGTACGAGCCTCAAGTCAGTATCTTCAATAAAAACGGAGAGGTGATTTACCGCGATAGACAAAATTCACTACCTGAAGCGGAACAGCGTAGAATGATTAAAGAAATACAAACCGACGGAATCTATAAAGCGTGGTACGGTAAAAACCAAACATTCGGTTTCTTAATTGAAGGTCTTAAAGGTGATTACATTGTCATTGCAACAGGCTATGATGCATTAGGCTATGCCCAATTACGAGTCTTACGACTGGTATTCGGAGTAGCATACCTCATTGTAATGGTATGTATCATTTTCATCCTTCGCCTATTCATTAAACAGGCTTTCAATCCGGTGTCACAGATGATAGACAAAGTACAAGCTATAAATGACTCCAATCATTTGGATATACGCATCGACGAAGGCAATAAAAAGGATGAATTGGCGGAGTTGGCCATAACCTTTAATCGCATGTTGGAACAATTGGAGACTTCTTTCGAAGCACAGAAACAGTTTGTATATAATATCTCCCACGAACTTCGTACACCTCTTTCTGCTATTATCACCGAGCTCGAACTTTCGCGGCAAAAAGACCTAAGTAAAGTGGAATATAGGCAAGTAATAGAGCGTACGTTACAAGATGCCAAGCGATTGGCAAAGCTATCAACTGACCTCCTAGACATTGCTAAAGCTAATTACAATTCAGCACAGATAGCCATGCATAAAGTGCGTTTGGACGAATTACTGATTGAAGTGTGCAATAAAGTTCAGAAATCAAATTCCGAATATACGGTCCAGCTACATTTTGATAAGAACTTCGATGATGAACGGCTAATTTCTCTACTAGGAAACGAATATTTACTAGGAGTCACCTTTAGCAATCTAATAGAAAACGGATGTAAGTTTTCTACGGATAAGACTTGTGAAGTCCACATTTCGTATGAAAACGAGTTTGTCATCATACGCATCATCGATCATGGCATAGGGATTACTCCAGAAGATCAACAACTTATCTTTACGCCATTTTATCGGGGAAATAATAGGAACTTTGCACCAGGAAATGGAATCGGTCTTGCTCTTTCCCGTAAAATTATTGAGATTCACAATGGAAATATTGCATTGGAGTCAAGCCCGGGATTCACAGCATTTGCCGTACAATTAAAAAACTTATTATAGAGCTTTACCATAGCATGACCTCTGTTCTAATTAATTTCTAATATTTTTATAACAGTTTTCTAACTACAACACTGATAAAAAACACTTTATCTTTGTGATGTCCTATTAAAGAAAGGACAATAACAAATGAAATTATTAATTTTAAAAGCGTTACAATCATGAAAAAGATGATGTTCGGTTTTGCACTTGTTGCAGCCATGTTATTGGGAACTTCTGCTTACGCACAAACTCCGGTTAAGAAAGAAGTTAAGAAGGAACAAACTGCTGTTAAGAAAGAAGCTAAGGATGCTAAAACAAAAGCTTGCACAGAAGCTAAGAAAAGCGACAAAGCTGTAAAAGCTACTAAAGCTACTGCTGGCACACCTCGAGTAAAGTTTACGAAACCAACAGTGACTCCTGATAAAGCTGTAAAGAAATAAGTAGCCATTATAACTTATAGAGTAAATAGAGTGCTCCCGTGAAAGGAGCACTCTATTTATTTTCAGAATATTGCTTTATATATGTTTTTAGGAGACAAGAGGCTATATTCTGAAACAAATGACGTGTGGAAAAAGCAAAAGCTCAACTACACACGTCATTCTATCCATTATTTGAAAAGCCAGCCCTTTAGTACTTAAGAGAGTTTCTTCAAGCGGGAAATAAGTTCATCACCCAATGCCGTCTTATCTTCAATATGCTTTAATACAGCCTTAACAAAAGGATTACTTTCAAAGTCACCACGAACTTGTTCAAAATCAAGTTCTTTCTCTACGCGGGAACCATCTGCTCCAAAGCCAGTCATAGAAGCTAAAGAAAACTCTTTTTTTGCATCTTCATACACCATACGATCCAGTCCCACAACAGCTTCTTTCCACTTTTCGACAATAGAACAAATCTGAGATGCAGTTATCTCCTCTGGCTTATAACCGTAGAATTCTTCGATCTTGTCATAAGCCCACGTCCATTCATAGGTATAATAATTTTGATGCATCCGCTCGAATTCAGCATTAATGTGCTTCAAGCGATTAATTTTTCCAGACTCAATATCAGAGATTAAAATATCTACTTCACTTTTAGGGGTTATCAGCCCTGAAATATCCACCCACTCACCTCCCCCAATAGATGTATTAGGACGAAGGCGGGCACGTATGGTCTCATCATTCTCGAAATGTATTCCTTCAAGACGTTTAATGATAGAGTTTCCCAAGAACTTATGAATAGCGATTTCATAGAACTGAATACCTTTCACTAAGGCTGAATTGCGGATCTTTGCACTATGGAAAGAATAGATATCAGATAATTCTCCCGAAGCTTTACGAAGATTCAACAGAGTCTCTCTACCTTTCAGCATTTTTTGCACAGTGTAAGGACTTAATAAATTGTAGTTGATATAATCCAACTTATTTTGATCAGTCCGCCCATCACGTTTCGGCCATTTCTGTGCATCACGGATAGTACCCACGCTGCGCAGATTGACACCGGGAACCAAATAAGTGGTGTTATTCTGCTCAATCAGATAAGAAAAAGGTAAATTGGACGTATCGGAATGATTGACATGTCTTCCCATCACCAATGAAAAAGCTCCAACTCTTGCCGGCCACAGAATATATGAATCGGAAGTTGTTTTGGCACCACGTTCCAGAGTTCCTTGATGAATAGGTCCCAGCTTATACATGTGGTTACTTTGGTTAGACCCGGATCCTGCATTCATGAAGGAGAACATTCCCGCAATAAGTAAAGTTGATTTATGGTGAGTAACCGTGAAAGGGCCCGCAAATATGGCACAAGCTTCTCCATTTTCACCTTGGCAATTACTAAAGAATAAAGAGTCAGAAGCAGAGTAGTTATGCCCTAAGCGACACGCCTGACCAATGAAACATCGAGTCAACATAGCTCCATCATCAATATGTGAGCCGGAAGATATAATAAAATCATCACAGATCACACCATGCCCGACATGAACCGGTGCTTCCGCATTACTATTAATGCTACCATTAGTCAACCGGCAGGTACCACAGATACGGCAGTAATCACCAATCCGTACATTACGGATAGATCCTGTATTCAATATCATTGCATGATTGCCAATAGTCCCGATATCAGAAGAATGCTTACTAGAATAAAAGTCGGTAATGGCCTTCATTCTGTTAATAAGTTCGGGGCGATGCCGATATAGAGCCATAATATATGCTTGATGCGCGGAAAGCTTATCACTAATAAGTACTTCTCTACCGCCTGTTTCATTCAAAACGGAGACCTCCACCCCATTACCAAATTTGCTTAATCCTTCTACGAGAATAATATCCACATTCTCTATAAAAGTATCATGCCCAATTTCATAATTTGCAATGTAGTTCTGGATATTTTCGATACAGCAGTTATTGCCAACCGTTACATTGTGAAGGGTAACATGACGTAGTCCCGAATGCTTCTTAATTCCTCCCGGCAAAATAAACTCGGAAAGGAAAACACCTAAGCGCACTTCCCCAGAGAAGCGAGTGTGATGAATAAAACTTGTAGCAAAATCTTTCGCTACCATAACTTTCCCCCAATCATCAGCCAAACAAAATTGGCTTTTCAACTGAAGAATTTCATCCTCAGTCAGATGTCTGTAATTCATATTCTTTATCGGTTTTATATATTCACCACGGAATTACATGAAGTACTTTGTATCAAAATTATTTCAAGTTCGAGACAAGATACAACAAGTCACACTGTAAACGTCGTACTTAAGAAAACGAACTGGGGAATAATGTCAACCAAGTACTTTCACAAGAGGTTCACACAACCTCACACTACTTCACGTGATAAAAATTCAATCCTCTTCGTCGTAGGTCTGATAAAGGAAATCATTGTAGGGGTACTTTTGCACGTGCAATTCTTTTACATGTTTATAAACCACACTCCTCAGTTCCTCTACATTTATTTTCTCACGCGCAGAAATAAAGAGGCAATTATCTTCCATCTTTGCCATCCACGTATTCATCAGTTCCTCGAGTGTTAAGTTCTCTTTTGTTCGGGGGGTAAGGTCATCAGGCGCCTTTTCCACATAAGTGTAAGCGTCTATTTTATTAAAAACAAGTATTATTGGCTTACCGGCAGCATCAATATCAGCCAATGTTCTATTTACTACTTCAATTTGATCTTCAAAATCCGGATGGGAGATATCCACTACATGTAACAGCAAATCAGCTTCACGAACTTCATCAAGAGTTGACTTGAAAGAATCAACCAGATCAGTGGGTAACTTCCGAATGAACCCCACAGTATCCGATAACAAAAAAGGTAAATTCTCAATGATCACCTTTCGTACAGTGGTGTCTAAAGTCGCAAAAAGTTTATTTTCAGCAAAGACTTCACTTTTGGCCAACAAATTCATCAATGTAGACTTGCCAACATTAGTGTATCCTACTAAAGCCACGCGAATCATACGCCCTCTGTTTTTACGTTGGGTTGATTTCTGTTTATCAATTTCAGATAAACGCTCTTTCAAAAGTGACATACGGTTAAGAATGATACGACGGTCCATTTCCAGCTGAGTCTCACCCGGACCACGGAGTCCCACTGAACCACCTTTACCGCTACCCGATCCACCACCTTGACGCTCTAAGTGAGTCCATAAGCGTTGAAGGCGCGGGAGCATATATTTATATTGCGCCAACTCCACTTGAGTCTTTGCATTTGCCGTTTGTGCACGCATGGCAAAGATATCAAGGATAAGCGACGTACGATCCAGTATCTTTATCTTCAATTCAGCTTCAATATTACGAAGCTGTTTTGGAGAAAGCTCATCATCAAAAATCACCATCCCCACTTCACGCTCTTCCTCAGCCTCATTCTCTATATAAGCCTTAATCTCCTCCAATTTACCTTTCCCCACATACGTCACAGAATGCGCCATATCGAGCTTTTGGGTAAAGTGCTTCACAACGACAGCTCCGGCTGTTTCAGCAAGAAACTCCAGCTCATCAAGGTATTCATTTGTTTTACGCTCATCCTGAGTCTTGGTTATAATTCCGACCAACACTGCTGTTTCTGCCTGTACTTCAGAGATTACAAATTCTTTCATTCGTCACTAATCATTTTTAAACATCGGCAAATATAACAAAAAAAGAGGACAGTATATTATTGCCCTCTTTTTAATATAATCTTCATTTAATATTAAGAGTGAAAAACGGCTTACCTTTGTTAATCGAGTTATATACTAAAACAGTTATACTTCATTTATTCTACCCAAAAATACCACCAGCATGCATATATCCTACTTTGGGATATTTTGAAAACGTTTCTAATTCAAACTATGCTGTGACTTGCAACAGAACTTATGGCTCTATAGGCAGTGAACCAGGTACTGTGGTAAAAACATATCCATCAGGCACGGTTATTGTCTTATTTCCTATTATTTTATAGTCATATGAATATACACTAAACACAAAAGCATCATCTTTACCATCTCTGTTTTGAGTAGCAACCAAATACAAATTTAAATGGTTATCGTTTGTTGTAACATTTATAATAGTACTTCCATTATGCCCTATTGTCCACTGATGTTTGCCAGAAGGAGTGTTTGTAGTATAATAGGAGTAAACGCTTGATGGTTTATATAGGAGTTGCTTTGGAAAAAACTCAGTACCATTAATCTCAACATTTATAGGGTATAATGAATTATGCGCATTAACATCATAAAAACTAAATCCTGACCAGGACCTGTTTAGAATAGCAATATCCCAATTCATAATCGAATTAGGATCAGGGTTCGTTCCAGATGTAGGAGTATTAGGTATCCCAATAGCAGGGAACGAACTTTCATTAACGATCCAGTTAGTATGTCTAAAGCCTAAACAATGCCCAAACTCATGAGTCATAATTAAAACAGCTTGACTAGAAGTATAGTTATAAAAAGAATTAATATCAATCATTATCCCATCAGCAGGTCTTCCCGTACCTGAAGGAAAACCGGAAGACTGAGCAACAGCGCCATTAAGATACTCTCCTGTAACATTAATATCCCCATCCCCATCTGTAACTTCACGCATATAAAGGCCACCTAAAGAATTCCAATTAGAAATAGCTGCTCTAGTTGCATCTTGCCACAAAGGTGGAATATTCTGTGAAATTTTCACTTTAATATCAAACCTGTATCCAACGGAAACGATAAACTCAGATCTAGCTTGTCGAGTTGCCAAATATTCCTTCAATTTATCTTTTCTAAATGCAATATCCCCTTCTACGATATAAAAAGACTTAGTTATTACCACATTAGTGGTATCAAATCCCAACGAGGAGATAATTCTAAGATCAGACTTAACTTCTACTTCATTGTCTTTAGCTGATAGCACATCATTTATAGCGTTATCATTACATGAGGCAATAGAGAGCAATACACATACTCCTAAAAGATTAAATAAATAAATAAACTTTTTCATAATAGATTGTTTTTTCAAAAATAGTAATTATTTATATACAATCTTTTTTTAGACATTTATTTTTATAAACAGATCATTAGTGTCCCGTTAAAATCGGGACAATTTAAACATTAATCAAATAACCCCGGAAAAAGGGAATCATTTAGTTCTTTGACATCATTGAAATTAGTCTTATCGAACAGGTCTCGTAAGTGTGCCTTATCCGTCAATGAGATGCTGAGAATCTGCAAAACCTCATAGGTTGTGCGTTTCAGTTGCATGTCATGCTGGACAATAGCCACAAGGCAATATGTGATAATAGCCACACTAATCTGTATGTGAACGGCGTTCTCTGTAGTGCCCCAGAATCTCTTTATCTTAAGATGCTGCTTGAGCCATTTGAAGAAGAGCTCAACGAGCCATCTTTTCTTATAGAGATTGGCAACGTCTAATGCTGAAACATGTTTGGCATTCGTCAGGAAAGTAAACTCGCGGTCATCTTCTTCGTCATAGTAACGAATGAGTCTAAAGGACTCAGGATATTTTTTCTCAGAGAGATAACCAGTCAGTTTGACTTCCGCATCTGTCAGTACATTCTTTGGCATTCTTCGCTTCCATTTGAGCATTTTGTAATTCAAGTTTGTCTTGGCTCTGACTACATAGAATGAATCTGTAAGGTGCATTCTATATAATTCTTTAAAAGAGTCATAAGCCCTGTCAAATATGTAGTAAGCATATGGCTCATAAGGAATTGAAAGCATTGCTGTAGAATCGTGTTTGGATGCTATGGTCACAGTATAGAAGGCTGGAACCTGAGCCTCTATGTCATATAAGACATGAGATTTGACTCCTCCCTTTCTTCTTCTAAACTTAGCCCACGGAAAAGTTGCAAGATATAACGGAATAGTTGTCGAATCAAAAGCATACTTTTTACCTGATATATCAAGAATGTTGGTCGCTCGTTTTTCGCAAGCTTCCTTCATCATGAAGAAGGCGAAGTCTTCGAAGATCCTGTAGTCACGATTTTTATTTGCTGTTGCAAGAGTAGTCTTGGCGATAGGTTCACGCCCCAATCCAAGATGGTATTGCTTTGCATGATGTGCTTCCAAAGCAACAATCAAGTCACGGAGACTTTCGCGATTACTCAATTGTCCAAACATCATTGCAAGCAGTTGATTCCAGCAAGTGAGGTGCTTCACATAGCGATTGCCATCATACTTGCGAACATAGTTGTTGAACTGAGTCCTGTTCAGAAAAGCGGTAAGTTGAGTGAAAACGTATTTGTCTTGAAACATAGCAGTCTTTGGAATTTGGCTGCAAAGTTACATATCAAGTCCGTTTCATTTCAAAATGCTACTTATTAGACTGTATTTCAATTATTTCAAGGACCTATTTCTTCACTTTAGCGGGACAGTAGTGTAAACAGATATAAAATAAATAACAGTTAGTTCAAAAATATTATGAAATAAGTAAATTATCAATCTTTACTTGAATATTTTTCGCTATAATAGAATAATAAAGAACAGATTCAAAAGTTCTGTATATCTAATGATGTTTATATGGGAGAAAGATAATCAAAAAAAGCGAGAGTAAAACCAAACAGCTTTACTCCCGCCTAATTATTACATATAGATTATAAATCAATTTACGATAAATTCATCAAAGTTATAACCTAAACTTTTTCCCGAAATATAATATTGGAGACAAAGGAAACAACTATAGCCTGAATACATACCACTTGCATATTTTAGGTTCGTAGCAAAAGAATCATTACCTTGCCAGTAAGCAATATCACGAACGCTTACAGGACTACCATTGCTGACAAACGAAGTTTCAGTTGGGGCAATTCTAAGAAACTGAAATTCGCCATCATCATCTTTACCTTTTTGTCCCATCAAATTAATTTTTAGGTGATAACCTTTACCTAATAAATCTTTAAAGCGGTATAAATTGTCATTAGTAGTACAAACTTGCAAAACAGTAGAGCTAGTAGATGATATACCCAATGCCTTGTAATTAAAAAAATGATACGTACCTGTAGCAACATCATTCCATTCTAATCCTTTGAAAGTCGTATTAGCCAAACTCTTCTGTTTTTCCCCCACAGCAACAGCTGTAATAGAGTAATCTCCATACAAGTCAGTTATTGTAACATCAACAGTAGAAGCCCCGGATATTCCTTCTAGTTTTTTCCCGTTAGAAACCACATATTCCTTGTAGCCTTCCTCACCAATGGAGGTTATACGTGCGTTCTTTTCAGACGTTTTCTCTGTAAAGTAATAAACATTTATTGCTTTATCATTTGTGGCAAATCTGATAGTAATATCATTGTCTGGGTTATACGGACGATTAGGTTTATATTGATAAATTGTAACCATAGGAGCAGAATCACTACCTGGGTCCGCACCCTCACTCTCTGAACAAGCAAAAAATGTCGTTACAGAGAAAAGAGCAAAGAATAATTTATAAAAATATACTTTCATTTTGATTATATTTTAACATTACATAACATTACCATACATATTCAGAAGAATTACTTTTTGGTGCTATAGGGTCTGGATTATTAGTACAAGCTTTATTATAGTTAGTTTCTGTCTGTACAATACAAAAATTCATCCAGTCAGGTACACTTGGGGTATTCCATCTGTATCCATCTGTATGGTTTGTATTAGAATAACTCCGAATAATTCCTTTGTTTAAGCGCTTGATATCATAAGTTGCAAAACCTTCACCCCAGAATTCAACACGGCGTTGCCACCATATTTCATTTTGGAAAGTAGAAGTCTTCGAATTGCCATAAGAATCAGTGTGAGTCCCATAAGTATAATTGGAGTCACGCTTCTTTGCAAAAGCAGTAAGTAAAGCAATACCTTCAGCTTCATTTTGCATGCCAGCAGCTTCCGCTTCTATGAGGTACATTTCCTCTACACGCATCATTGGAACAGCAACAATAAACCCAACATGCTGATTATTTCGCCCAACTTCACCACCAGCTGTACGAAATTTTAAAGGGAGCCCCCCTACTTTACTATAACCTTGTATAGCATGTCCGCTATTATATATCCAATCAGGGTGATCTGAATATGCTGCCAATTTTTTGACTGCCTCTGTTTCGCTTAGTTCATCAATAGCAAAATCTACATAACATTTCTTACGAAAATCAGTTGAAGGAATTGTTTCATATAAATGACGGTCAATCAGGAATGGTTGGCCATAATTTGCTGCATAACCGCAACCTGAAACTGTAGGGTTGACCTCAATACACATCATGGACCCCCAGCTTGAATCTCCATCATTTTTCAAAATGTTGGGATCATCTGCTTTATAAGTAAGACCAAACATCCAAGAAGAATTCGGTGTATTGAACCCCGTCTCTCGACTTGTATAATCAGCTTCTGACATAATGTTATAGCCATTTTGAGCCATTTTAGCATATTTCTGCGCATTGCTCCAATCTTCCATAACCAAATAAGCACGAGCTTTTAACCCATAAACGACGGATAAATTGGGAGTATAGACATCCGAGCGGTCATAATTAGCGAGGTATTGCTCTGCCTTGTCAAGATCTGAAAGAATAAAAGCCCACATTTGTTCATTTGTAGCACGTGGATTATTGGCCAAGGTTCCCAACGAGGTTGCTTCTGTTACTATCGGTACAGTTTCAGCCTTCTTATCAGAACTATAAGTCTTTGGCGCATACATTCGAGCTAAATCCATATAAAATAACGCCCGCATAGCATAAGCAATGCCTGCCCCACTAGTATGCTCTTCTGATGGCTTCTCTCCTGCAAGAGAAATAACAGTGTTACAGCTTTTAATCCACCCGTAATAATAAGTCCAAGGAAGTTGTGAATAGGCATAAGATGGGCCTAAATTACTACTCCCATACCATGCAGAAAACCAATTTTGATATGGATATACAACATCTTGCCCCATAATATCACGCATCAAATAAAATGCCGGATAACCGAAATCATAAGCTCGCGTATCATCGGGGGCATATGTGAATTGTCCCGCCAAAGTTGAAGTAATAGCAGCCACGTAGTTTTTGAAAGCATTGGGTGCATTGCTAACTTGTTCACCTGTAGCAGTTGTGCTTTGAGGGTTAATTTCTTCGATACAACCTGTCACAGCAACTAAACTAGCTGTAGCTGTGAGCAGCATCAATAATATCTTTTTCATATTTTATATTTCTTCTTTTAATTTAGAATGTCAACTGGACACCACCTGAAATATTACGCATAGGAGAATATACAGATACCTGCTCATTTCTACCGTAAGAGTAACGAGGATCCATTCCCTTGCGAGCAGACCAAAAGCCTAGATTCTCACCCGCTGCGTATACACGGATCTTAGATATATTTTTAGTCAATTTATTCGGAATAGTATATCCTACTGTAAACGACTGAAAATTCAAATAACTAGCATTAGTCAAAAAACGATCTGATCCATAGGCTGCATATTGATCCCCAAATTGCCAACGTGGAATATTACTTGATGTATTATTGGGGCTCCAAGCCTTTGCCCAATCCTTGTGAAATGTAGAACCAGCGCCAGCTGCACTAACTCCTGGAGACATCAAGCTTGCATAACGGACATCATACATTTTACCGCCAATTTGATAGTCAAAAGTCGCTGAAGCATCGAAATGGCCGATCCGTACTAAACTACTGAAACCACCAAACACTTTTGGTAAAGTTGAACCCGTAGCATAACGTGATGCTTCGCCTATTAACGTCGTAGTCCCTGAATGTTGTTTACCGGGTTTGCTAATGTTGTTTACACCATTCTGATGAAGATTTGCATCATAGTAATATAAAGCCTCTCCTTTTTCATTAACGCCAGCATAAGCATATGTCATATAATTATACAGTGGCCCCCCCTTTTCATACCAATAATACGATTCATAAAAACCTCCATTATCTGCAGTTTTAGATTGCGGCAAAGATAGTATTTTGGTTTTGTTATGAGATAGATTCATTGTAATATCCCAATCAACATCTCGTGTGCGTACGATTGAACCAGTGAGTGCTAACTCAACGCCCAAATTTCGAATATCTCCTATATTTCCATAATATCCACGAGAGCCTGCTGATTCGGGAACAGACAGCCAAAATAAGAGGTCACTGGTTTTTTTTGTATAAAGATCCACATTACCCGTCACGCGTCCTTTCCATAAACTAAACTCAATTCCAAAATTGAAATTTGTAGTTGTTTCCCATGTAATATCAGGATTACCCATTCTATAGAATGACGGAGACATTGAAGTATCTGTTGCTTTTGATAATGAATACAAGTCTGTATACGCCCAATCGTTAATATTATCATTACCTTGTTGACCTATTGACGCTTTAATTTTCAACATATCTAACCATCTATAGTCTGCCATAAAATTCTCTTTAGAAATGAGCCAAGCCCCACCAACCGACCAAAAGTTACCCCATCGGTTCTGTTTTGCAAAGCGAGAAGATGCATCAAGGCGATACGAAGCAGATGCATAATATTTATCTGCATAATTATACTCTATCTTACCAAAGTACCCTTCCACGTTATACTTTGAAGTGTAAGATTTTGAATCAGTTTTGGTAGCAAATGCATTTATTTCGGGAATATCAGGGGAGAATCCTCCTTGAGCTATAGCTTCAAGATATTTTGTTTCGGTTTTATAGTATTCATGACCTGCCAAAACACTTAAACTATGCTTATTGAAATCTTGAAAATAGTTCAATGTTTGTATATTATTCGTTCTAAGTGACGACGTGGAACTTTTGGTTATTTCACCATTAACGCCGACCTTAGGACCATAAAATGGATTTTCATAATCAGAGAAATTAGTTTGTCCCCAAATAACAGTACTTGTAGCATTAAACTTTAAGAAACTTGTGAGATTAACATCGGCAGTAAAGGTCGCATTTAATTGGTTTCCCAAATTGTTAACTTCATTATAACGATTTGAACCAAGTGGGTTACCAGTCTGCAAAAAAGCACGTCCTACGCCGTAGTTAGTCGCAGCAACTCCATAATCATAGGCTTCTCGTCCATTCGCATCCTTTTTTATTACAACCTTTCCAGTTTGATCTACAATACGGACAAATACAGGGTAGATTGGTGCGATCATACTTGTGTAATACATTAAATTAGTGGAGCCTAAATCAGTACTCATATTAGGGTTAGACTTCTGATTTGAGTGTACATATCCAGCATTAGCACCAATTTTCAACCATTTTTTTGCTTGAAAGTCAGCCTTCACACGAGCGCTAACACGATCATAACTTGAATAATCAATAACACCATCTTCATTCAAATACCCAAGACTGGCGTAAAAAGACGAGCGATCAGTACCACCATTAACGCTCACATTATATTCTTGCCGGAGTGCACTTTTATAAGCCATGTCAGTCCAGTCATCAGGTTGCATGTAATATTCTGTTCCATTATATGTATACTTTCTTCCCAAAGTAGCATTGGGATTCAACTTACCATTTTCCCCAATTAATGATTCCCCATTAGGCAAAGTATACACATTATACCCTAAATCACTGATCATTTGAGTATTAGCTTTTGCATTTGCATTTACTGCATTGTAGCCTTGACCATAATAATAATTATTATACAACTGAGCATAATAAGCTTCATAATAATCACCTGGATTTCTTATAACATCATAATCCTGAACGGCACGTGTATTAACCCCCCACTTCATATCTACATTAACAATGGCATTTTGGGTTCTGCCCTTTTTAGTTGTAATAATAATAACACCAGCTGCACCACGTGCACCATAAAGAGCAGCAGAAGCAGCATCTTTCAAGATAGATACTGATTCAATATCGCCCTGTGGGATATTAGATAAACTGGCCGTATAAGGAGCACCATCAACAATGATCAGTGGATCCGTTTTAGCATACATAGACGCAATGCCTCGGATATTAATTGAGCCACTATTTGAGCCAGGAGCTCCTGAACTACCACGCATCTGCAAGCCCGGCACAGAACCAACCAAAGCGTCTGCAACATTTGTAGTTATATGCTTAGATAAAGCCTCAGAATTGACAACTGCAGCAGATCCTGTAAACGCTGATTTTTTAGCAGTTCCGAAAGCCACGACCATTACTTCATCTATCTGTTGCGTATCTGACTTCAGAATAATCCTCAGATTAGGCTTAATTGTCACATCTTGTGTCTGCATACCAATATAGGAAATCTGCAAAGTCTTCGCAGAACTTGGTACATTCGGAATTGTAAAATCTCCATCTATACCGGTTACGGCACCAACCTTTGTTCCCTTTACCAATACAGAAGCCCCAATAATGGGTTGCCCATCCTCTTCAGAAATTACAACACCTGTAATTCTCTGTGTTTGGGCAGTCACCAAGCCTATCCCCACAAAAAGGAAGGCCAATAACAGCATCAATTTTCTTTTCATAAATTCTCTCTTAAAGTTTAACTTTACATTAATTGTTTCTTTACTCTAACAAATTGCAAATATATTAATAAACATGAAATAAACAACCAAATTATTGAAAAAAGCCTATTATTATACCAAATTGTCAAAAAAGGATTCTTTTATATGTTAAATAACAGAATATAAACCACCATTAGATTTAAAAACTACTATAAAAACTACCATTTTGAGGTATATTAATTATATCATAACAGATAGATATCAGATAAAATGAGCTCAAAAGGTTAAATAGAAGGCCTTGAGTAGTAGCATTTAGACATTTAAGAATGATTCTGAATGCGGAAAAAGTGATCTTAGCAATAATCGAACTTTATTTTTGTTAAATTCCATATTAATGACAAGGAATGGTTTATCTGCCTATATGTAAATCTGGTTATGTGCATATATAACATTTTGAGTGCATAAGTACCAAACAAAAAAGATAACTCACTATGTAGTAGACCCTAATGTAACCTTGGTATAATGATAAATCAACAAGAAATCCAAAACCGCAAAATTCGACCGCTTTTCTTCATTAACATTTATTGATGATATATCTGACATCACTAGTGTCCACTAAAAAAATTAAGACTTAATTGTCCATCATTAATCACATCAACAAGCTCTTTTGTAAAGAGGTCCTTAATTGGAGTCTTATCCAGAAGCGATGCACTCAATATTCTCAACACTTCGTAGTTGCTTCTATTGAGTTGAAGATCATGCTCCACAATTGCTACCATGCAATATGCTGTAATGGCACTAAATATTTGTATTCTTACAGCACTCTCAGTTGTTCCCCAAAAGGACTTGATTTTAAGATGCTGCTTGATCCATTTAAAAAAGAGCTCCACCTGCCAACGGTATTTGTAAAGCAAAGCAACCTGTTCAGCAGATATTTCAATATTATTGGTCAGATAGACAAAGGTCCGGTTCAGCGTTTCGGCATAAAATACAATTCTACGCAGCTCGTCAGGATACTTCTTGATAGAAGCGTAGCCTGTCAGTCTTATCAATTGGTCACAAAGTATACCTCCTTGATTGTGCTTAGTATCAATGTCCCTTACAACTTCATAATTAAGTCTGCTCTTTTCACGCATGACAAAGTATGCATTAATCTGGTCAATATGATAAAGTCTTTTCAAATCAAAATATCCACGGTCAAATATATAATATGCACCTGTTTCATAAGGAATTATATCCATGGCATTCACATCGTGTACTTTGGCTTCAGTGATATGAATGAATGCGGGGATTTGTGTTTCAACATCGAAAAGCGTATGCATTTTAACTCCAGCTTTCGCGCTCCGAAACTTTGCCCACCAGAAAACATTCAGGCACAAATCAATAGTCGTAGAATCGAAGGCATAAACGTGTCCTTCAACTTCAAAGTCTTTGGTTATCCGTTTTATTCGGGTGATCTCTATCATGCGATAAGCAAAGTCTTCAAATATTTTCGGTTCCCGCCTTTCATTCATTTTGGAGAGATTACTTCTCGTTACATTCTTTCCAAATCCAAGATGATAGGTTTTATTGGAGTGTGCCGATATTATGCTAATCAAATCACGAAGACTATCCCGGTTAGAGAGTTGCCCGAACATCATGACAAGCAACTGATTCCAACAAGTGAAATGTTTCACGTATTTATCTCCTTCGTATTTCATAACAAGTCTTTGAAAGTATTTCTGAGGAAGAAACTCTATGAGTTGAGCAAATATATATTTTCCACTAAGCATCTGTATCCGTTTTTGGTGATTGGATGCAAACTTAGCCATTCAAATCGTGGACATAATATTTTGCTCGTAAACTCCATGTTTTCAAATGTATATATTCAATGTTAATAATTTTAAGTAGACACTAGTGATCTGACATATATCTCTTTGATTTTATTATAATATGAAACTTAGTTTAATTAACGTTTATTAAATAACAATATCTGGAAATGAATAAAGTAACTTACAATTTAGTGTACAACAGAAGAAAAACCTTTAATAAAAATGGTATGGCATTGGTTCAGGTTGAAGCGTATTTGAATAGAAAGAAAAAATATTTTTCCACTAAAATCTACTTAAAGCCAGAGCAATGGGACAATAAAAAGCTATTGGTAAAGAGACATCCTAATGCAGATGCCTTAAATCAATTAATTCACAGTTTTATGGCTATGGTAGAAAAAAAAGAACTTGAGCTCTGGAAACAAGGAAAGTTAATAAACTTAGAAATGTTGAAGAATGCAATTTATATAAAAGAAAATATAGGCTCATTTATCGATTTTTACAGACAAGAAATGAATTCTTCGTCTTTGAGGGACAGCACTAAACGAAATCATCTTTCTACTTTGACAATATTGCAGGAGTTTAAAAAAGAAATTTACTTTCCAGATTTAACATTTGAGTTTATAGCCTCATTTGAATCATTCCTTCTAGCGAGAGGGCATCATATAAATACAATAGCAAAACATATGAAGCACTTAAAAAGATATATCAATACTACTATTAACAAAGAATATATTGAAATACAAAACTATCCATTTAGGAAATATAGAATTAAAACAATAGAAGGGAAGCACACTTATTTATCATTTGAAGAATTAGAGAGATTGGAAAATTTGACATTAACTGGAAGATATAAAAATCATCAAAAGACGCTGGATGCTTTTTTGTTTTGCTGCTATACAGGTATACGATATTCAGATTTTGTTCGGTTATCTAGCAAAAATATAGTAGTAATGCAAAATAATACTTGGCTTATCTATAAATCCATTAAAACTGGTATAGAAGTACGTTTACCTCTTTTTCTACTCTTTGAAAAGAAAGGACTCGATATCCTAAATAAATATAAAGGAGATAGCAGTTCTCTTTTTTGTTTGCAAGACAACTCTAATGTAAATAAAGAATTAATTGAATTATCCCGATTGGCTGGCATATTGGATAAATCGGAGTATTCCCACCCATAAAACCGATTTTAAATATCCCTAAAAACGGATTAAAACGGGCCTAAAAAACGGAGCATTCCCGTTCATTTCTTAAGAAAATGAGCAAAACCGGGCAAAAAAACGGAGCATTGCCACCCAGTCATCATCCAAGACAGGAAAATGACTCATAAAACGGAGCATTGCCGTTCACTTTAGCTTTCCAATCTTTTGGAAATCAACCCGAAACGGAGCATTGCCGTTCACTCAGATTGCTTTCTCAAAAAGTCGGAGCATTGCCATTCATTTTTTTATTTTGCAGGCATTTCACTAAACGATTCAGCCATGGCAGGTAAAACGAAAGAAATGAGTAAGATAAAACAAGTATTACGTCAACATTTAGATGGAGTTTCTAACCGCAAGATTGCAGATAATCTGAGCTTGAATAAAGAGACGGTCAACAAATATGTCCGCAGGGCTGTTGAAGACCGCATGAAGCTCACTGAACTTTTGGAACTGGAAGACCCGGTGCTTGAGTATCGTATGACTGGAGGACATCCCGCATACGTTGACGACCGTTTTGAAACATTTAAGTTCAAGCTCCCTTATTTTGAGCGACAAATGGGACATAAACATGTCACTCTGAAAAAACTCTGGGAAGAATACATCCTTGAGAATCCCAATGGCTACCAGTTAACCCAGTTCCGCTATCACTACGGTCAGAATAGCAAGGCCAAAGAACGTCCTTCGACTATTTTGAAAGATCTTTATGTGCCCGGGGAAAAAGGCTATCTTGACTTTGCCGGGGATACGCTGGAATACATCGACCGTGAGACGGGAGAGATTGTACGTCCTCAAACCTTTGTAGCTAGCTTGCCTTGTACGGACTACGGCTATGCTCTTGCAGTCCCTTCGCAGAAGAGTGAAGACTTCGTCTATGCCGTCATGCGCTTTCTTGAGGCAATAGGAGGTGTGCCCAAAATACTGGTTCCTGACAATCTGAAAGCCGCGGTGGTTAAGTCTGATCCATACGAGCCTGATATCAACAGGATACTGGAGGATTTTGCCAACCATTACGGCTGTGTGGTTCTTCCCGCACGTCCACGCAAGCCGAAAGACAAATCCACGGTGGAAAACCATGTGAAGCTGGTCTATCAGCGCGTATATGCCGAACTTCGGAATATGAGGTTTTATTCGCTGGAGGAGCTCAACACTGCCATCGCAGAAAAAATGAAAGCGCACAACCGCAAACGCATGCAGCAGCACCCTTACTCCCGTGAGGAACATTTTCTGGCCATAGAAAAACCGGCCTTAAAGCCTCTACCCGAACAAGGTTTCCAAATAAAGAGCTACACGAGCCTGAAGGTGGGAATCAACGGTTGTATCTACCTGGGACGCGACAAGCATTACTACTCGGTACCCTACACATATATTCACCGACAGGTTAAGGTTATCTATACGCGTACCCTTGTCAAAGTCTTCAGTGGGCAAGAATGTATAGCCACACACCCAAGAGTCTATGCTGAAGGTAAATATACCCTTATCAACGAGCATTTGGCTTCCCACGCCAAAGCATATCGGGAGCGTTCTAAGGAGCATTATATCAATAGGGCGTCTTCCATTATGGCTGAGTTTGGAGAAGTGGTACGTTATATGTTTCTGACCGCCGCACAGCCTGAAGAGGTCTATTATAAGAGCTGCGACGGACTACTTCATCTGGCCAGGGCAACCGATCCTCTCCTCTTCCAGAGGGCCTGTGAAACGTCTTTGCAGTGTCAGCGCTATAACTATCCGTTCATAAACAACTTAGTGAAAAGCAAATGCAGGGGGCTTGACGAACTGGATCAGAGCCGGGCGGAAAGTCTGTCCCCTCCTAAAGAACACCGGAATATAAGAGGTAAAAGCGAGTTTAAATAACTGTTCAACGTCTAACTAAAAAAACAATTAAAAATGGATGAAATTGCAAATCAACTCAAAAGTCTGAGAATGCCCGGAATGGCAAACTGCTGGACATCTTTACTGGAAACCCGCAGAGTAGCGGAACTCTCTCTGGCAGACGGGCTACAACTACTTCTGCAGGCGGAATATGACGGGCGGAAAGAAAATCGTAACACCCGCCTGATTAAAGAAGCGCACTTCCGATACCATGCATCCGTCCAAGAACTGATCTTCGATGCTTCACGCGGCTTTGACAAGACACTCATCCTGCGTCTTGCCACAGGTGAATACATCAAACAAGGAGTTCCTGTTATCATTACGGGGGCGGCAGGAACAGGCAAAAGCTGGCTCGCTACCGCACTCGGGTATCAGGCTTGTCTGTCCGGCTTCAAGGTCAGGTATTACGGAATACAGAAGCTCTTCGAACAGATTGCCGTTGCACGTATGGAAGCCACTTTACCGCGATTCTTCGACAAAACGGCGCAAACGGACCTGTTGATACTGGATGACTTTGGGATAAAGAAACTGGACGGTCAACAGGTGCTTGATCTGATGGAGATGATTGAAGACAGGCATGCACGGAAGGCAACCATCATTATAAGTCAACTGGCAGTGGAAGACTGGTATGAAATACTGGATGCAAACACCACCGTGGCAGATGCTGTTTTGGACAGAATCGTGCATACAGCACAGCGTTTTTTGCTTACTGGTGAAAGCATGAGAAAAAAATAACTATTTTTGTAACGCCTACTGAATCGTGCATTAAAGTGAACGGGTATCACCGATTTAGCTGGGTGGGTATCATCCGTTTTTTCCAGGCATATTAAAGCGGGTTTCTTTTCATACCGCAAGGCATACCAATGCCACTCTACTAATATATAAAGGCATAAATATTACTACTGTACAGAAGTTACTGGGGCACAAAAGTGTAAGAACAACTCAAATATATGCCAGTGTTATGGATACGACCATTATACATGATTTGGAAAGATCAAATTTTTGAATTTTGCCATAGTTCTGCGAAGACTTTGCAGATTTCCTATATTGGTATGCAGACACAAGATGTGACAATTAAGCCTAATCTTAAAATATTCCTGAAGTCTGATGCTAAGATGCTTGAAGAAGTAATGGTAGTGGCTTTTGGCACTGCTAAAAAATCAGCATTTACAGGCTCAGCCAAGGTTGTTGGCGCAGAAGAACTAGCTAAATCGCAGGTGACAAGTGTTACTAATGCTCTAGCCGGAGCAGTCCCAGGCGTGCAGTTAACCTCTAGTAATGGCGCTCCAGGTTCTACTTCTTCCATCAGAGTTCGTGGGTTCAGCTCTTTGAATGCAGGGAACGATGCTCTTATTATTATAGACGGTGCCCCATATAGCGGCGATTTAAGTAATCTCAACCCAAACGACGTAGAATCTATGACTGTTTTAAAAGATGCAGCTTCTAATGCTCTTTATGGTGCTCGTGGTGCTAATGGCGTCATAATTATTACTACTAAGAAGGCTAATAAGAGTGGCGATGCTGATATAACATTTGATGCTAAGTGGGGAGCCAATACACGTGCTTTACAACATTATAATGTAATTAAAAACCCTGCACAATATTATGAAATACATTATGGAGCCCTAAAAAACTACTATGTAAACCAAGGTATGACAGCAGAAGCTGCCTGGCAAAAAGCCAATGCCAATTTGTTTGGTGATCAAGGTAATGGCGGATTGGGTTATAATGTTTATACGATTCCAGATGGGCAGATGCTCATCGGCCAAAATGGTAAGTTGAATCCCAATGCTACATTGGGGCGCACAGTTACCTACAAAGGTGAAGACTACTATTTAACTCCTGATAATTGGGAAGATCAGGGTACCCGTACCGGTATTCGCTAAGAATACAATTTCTCTGTTAGTGGGGTCGGTGACAAATCTACATTTTATGTATCTTTAGGCTACTTGAATAATGAAGGTATCACTGAAGGTTCTGATTTGAAACGTCTCAATGCTCGTTTGAGAGCTGATTTTCAAGCTAAAAAATGGATGAAGATAGGAGGAAATCTTTCATATACTCGCTTTGATGGCAATTCATTATCAAATAATGGTTCTAGCAGCTCTTCTGGAAATATCTGGGCCTTCACTTCACAAATGGCCCCAATATACCCCGTCTATATTCGAACTGCTGATGGTAAGGTAAAGGTAGATGCTAATGGCCTCCAAATGATGGACTATGGTAATGGTACCAATGCAGGTATGGCTCGTCCGTATATTTCGGATGCAAATCCTATTATGGATAACAAGCTGAATACACATAATAACGAAGATAATGCGGCTACCGGTAACGGTTTTATTAACTTAAATTTTATCCCAGAGCTGACTATCACATTAAATGGTACCTATAACTTGGATGAAACACGCACTACCTATGTATACAACCCCTACTATGGACAGTTTGACACCACAGGTGGAACAATTGAAAAGTATCACACTCGTACGTACGATTACAACTTACAGCAATTAATCAATTATTCAAAGACGATTGCTGGCCTGCATAACCTAGACATCATGCTAGGCCATGAATATTACGACTATCGATATGCCTCCCTATCTGCCAGCAAATCTAAGATGTTTTCTCAAGGTAACAAGGAGTTGGGGGGAGCAATACAAGACGGCCAATCGGCCGATTCATATAAAGAGCGTCGCAATAACGAAGGTTTCTTCGGACGCGCACAGTATAACTATGATGAACGTATCTTTGGCTCAGCTTCTCTACGCCGCGATGCTTCATCCAGATTTGATCCAGCTCACCGTTGGGGCACATTTTGGTCAGTAGGGGGTGCATGGCTTATAAACAAAGAAAGCTGGTTTGATGTACCTTGGGTAGAGGAGTTGAAAGCAAAAGCTTCATACGGTGTACAAGGTAACGACAACATTGGACTTTACCGTTATACAGATGTATTCGATATTGTTAACTCTGCTGGAAATGTAGGTACTTCATTCGCAACAAAGGGTACTCGTGATATTACATGGGAAACTAATGGCAACTTCAACATTGGAACTGAGTTTAAATTATTTAAACGTTTAACAGGTAGTATAGAATACTACTATCGTAAAACGACAGATATGCTTTTCTCCTTTACTGTGGCACCTTCACTCGGTTATTCCAGCTACTACGACAATGTGGGCGACATGTATAATAGTGGCATTGAGCTGGAATTAGGCGTGAACCTCTTTAACCAGAGAGATTTCAAGTGGGATGTTAACTTCAATATTTCCTCCCTTAAAAATCGCATTACAATGCTTCACGAAGATAAAAAAACGTCCTCGTTATATAATGCAAAAGGAAAAGAATATAAGGGCTACAATAAAGACAACTTCTTTATTGCAGAAGATCTTTCCATGTTTACTTGGCGTTTAAAAGAATATGCAGGTGTATCTGAAGATGGACAGTCTATGTGGTATAAAAATGTGAAGGACGGAGATGGTAAAGTTACAGGTCGTGAAACAACCACGGCTTATGCTGATGCAGACTATTATGTAACTAACGAGTCTTCAATTCCTAAGTTTTATGGAGGTTTGGGGACAACACTCAATGCTTACGGATTTGATTTTTCAATTAACTGTTCTTATCAGCTAGGTGGTAAGCAATATGATGGTACTTATGCTGCTTTTATGTCATCGCCGACTAACTCCAATACAGGTTATAACTTTCATGCTGATCTTTTGAAGTCTTGGACATCGGAAAATCCAAATACCAATATCCCCCGCTTTGTGTTTGGCGATACTTATAGTACAGGTACTTCTACACGTTTCCTTACCGATGCTAGTTATCTAAATATTGAAAACATTAATCTGGGTTATACTTTTCCTACTAAATGGGTTAAGAAAGCATTTATCAATTCTTTGCGTCTTTATGTGTCTTGCGAAAATGTGTATTACTGGTCCAAGCGTAAGGGTTTCGATCCTCGCCAATCATATAGCGATATGACCAATGCCACATACTACTCGCCTATGAGAACTATTTCTGGCGGCATTACACTCAAATTCTAAACATTAAGGAAGAAAAATATGAAAAAGATAATAAAAATATTCTCCACAATAGCAGTGTCATCGCTGATATTGACAAGCTGTATTGAAGAAACTTTTCCCGAAAGCTCTTCTGCTACTTCTGAACAGATCGGTGCATCATCATCAGCGTTGGAAGCAGCATTAAACGGTATTCCCTCTCAAATGGCTCAAGGTTACTATGTTTATGGAGAACAGACTCACGAAACCGATTTAGCTTACCCGCAACTTATGATTGCGCAAACCGAGATGTTAGGTGATATCTATCCGATGGGCAGTAATTCGGGCTATGACTGGTTCCGTAATTACAATACTTTTGACCGTGCCTATGGAGAAACTAGTTATTTCTCCTATTTGCCTTGGTTCACTCTCTACAAATTTGTCAAGGCTTCCAATGACGTTATCGGATCGGTTGACATCACTAACGAAAGTCTTTCTCCTTCCATAAAGGGATTGGCTGGTGTTGCTTATGCCTGTCGTGCTTTTGACTACTACATGCTTACTGTACTCTTCGAACCAGTAGAAAATACTTATACTGATTGTTCTAAAGTAAAGGGGTTAACTGTTCCTTTTGTTACTGAAAAAACGACAGGTGACATAGCCAAGAATAATCCTCGTGCAACTCACGATGAGATGATTGCTTTCATTTTGTCTGATTTGCAAAAAGCTGAGCAATGTTTGAAGAACTATACACCTAGTTCCAAACTTTTTCCTAATCTCGCAGTAGTATACGGTCTTATGGCTAAGGTATACTTGTGGAATAAAGATTATGCGAATGCTGCTACATATGCCCGTAAAGCTATTGACACCTCTGGTGCGTCTCCAATGACAAGCGCTCAGTGGTTAGATGTAAAGAGTGGTTTTAATACAGCAAATCAAGCTTGGATGTGGTATATACATTATTCTGCCGAAAGCATGAATAATCTGGCTAACTTTACAGGTTGGATGTCTGGAGAGGCCGATTGGGGCTATTCTTCATTGACGCGTCCTGGCATTGATCGTGCGCTTTACGATAAGATTGCTAAAACTGACTTTCGTAAATATACATTCGTAGATCCGAAGAAGTATGACTTTTATGACTATCAAACCTCCCGTGATAAAGCCTACATAGAAGATGCTCCTGCATATCTTTCTCTCAAATTTCGTTGTTTGAACGGTGACTGGAAAACTTACAGTATCGGTGGCGCTGTGGATGTGCCTGTTATGCGCGTAGAGGAGATGTACCTTATTGAGGCCGAGGCTGTTGGTGCATCACAAGGCGTTTCTGCTGGTGTAGCAAAGTTGAATTATTTTATGCAAAACTATCGTCAGGCTGATTATAATTGTAAACTCACTGATTTAAGAGAATTTCAATTGGAAGTGCTCACTCAGATGCGTATCGAATTTTGGGGTGAAGGTAATGCTTTTCCTACTGCCAAACGTTTGAAACCAGGCGTAATACAAAACTATGATGGAACCAATGCTCCGGCTGATATCTACAAAATAAATTGTAAAGATATCAAGCCTAATTGGAACTTAGTGATTCCTATAAATGAAATGCAGGCTAATTCTGCTTTAGCAGGTAAGAATAACCCTGACCCAACTGGTACAGTTAAGGGACCATCGCCTGTAGGTCAATATGCAAGTCCTAAATAATTTATAAATTGATAATGTATATGAAAACAATAAAAAATATATTTGGTGTGTTGTTGACGCTGGTTGCCTTAACCTCCTTTTACTCATGTGGAGAGGATGAAGCGGTATATACGCCTGCTGAAAAGCTCAATTCTGCGCAAGTGTATTTCCCGACTACGAACAGTCCATCTTTAAACTTGTCTAGTACAGTAACTTCGTTCAAAATAGCGATTGCCAGGATTAAAACTGATGACGCTGTTACAGTACCTCTTACTGTGACTGGTACTGAAGGACTTTATACAGTTCCTTCTAGTGTAACGTTTTCACAAGGTGTAAGTGCTGCTGAAATTATTGTGACTTACGATCCAAACAAAGTGGGGTTTGATAAATTCAGTGAATTAACATTGAAAATAGGCGATGAAACATACGCTACTACATATGGTTTGTCCCAATACACCGTTAAAGTGGGCATTCCTTCCCCGTGGGAGACATTGGGCAAAGGTACATTTATTGAGGATTTTTTAACAACATTTTATGGGGTAAACAATGTCCCTTATGAAGTCGAGATACAAGAGAACCAGCTACAACCGGTTTTTTTTAGATTAGTTAATCCCTTTGGAGCTAATTATCCATATAATGATCCAGGAGATTGGGATAATTCAAAAGATTGGTATCTTGAAATTCATGCAGAAGACCCAACAGCAGTTTATATGAGTGTACAGAAAACAGGTATGATTTGGAGTTATGGAATGTTTTCAGTTGGGAGCTTAGCAGGTTATTATATAGATAAAGGACAAACGTTAGCAGAAGTAAAAGAAAAAGGATATACGGGGACCTTTGAAAAAGGAATAATTTCTTTTCCTATCAATACTTTACTTGTGAGCATGGCGAATTATAATAATGGAGCCTTAAGCATCGCGAATTCCAATGGAGCGTTTAAAGTACTTATGCCGGGTGTCGTACTTAAAGACTATTCCATTGATATCGCTTATGCTGGCAAATATACAGGTGAAAATAGCCAAATAGCGGGCGTCCTAGCCAAAATTAATGCAGTGGGCACTGATGTAGAATCGGTACGAATTGCTGTAGTTGAAGGCAAAGATGTAGCTGCAGCTATTGAAGGTATTAAAAGCGGAAATATTGATTATACAGAGGTTGCAGCAAAACCTGCTACAGTCCTTATTCCATTTGGAACGATACCACCAATCAGTGGTAATTATACAATTGTTGCAGTTACCTATGCTGGGAACATAGCAAAAGAATCATCTTCAGCTTCGCTTACTTTAGAATAGGTAGCTATTATTGAGCTAGTTCTCAAATAATCGTTTTAGCAAAAATGTTTCTTTATATAAGAGCAACAAGGCTATCCTTGTTGCTCTTATTCTTTCTAATTCTCAGACTAGTTCTGTCGAGCTAGTTCTTCAAATACTCTGTTAATCTTAGATTTCTCCAAAGCAAGACAGTCTAAGCAAAACAGCAGGATACGACAAAAGAATTACGTCCTTTTGTTCGGTATAGAAATACAACAGACTCTAGCTAAATTAATGCCATATACCCAAATGAGATGAATAGGGGATTATATAGAAAAACTCTGCTTTAAAATAGTAACCAGGATTGGTTTGGCGCCACTAACAAAACACTCTACGGCAATAACCATGAGTATTAAGCCCATAAGACGCATCATTACATTATTCCCCGTTTCACCTATAATCTTCACCAAACGAGTGGAAGCACGTAATACAAAGAATGAAATAAGATAAACAACTGCAATCACAACAACCAGAACCCCTTTCATTTCAAAACTATTAGCATCTTGCATCAATACAATAGCATTGGCGATAGCACCCGGACCACACAATATAGGTATACCTAATGGTGAAACAGAGATATCGTCTGCATACGTTTTTATTTCTTCGTCCTTCAACTTTATTGATGTATAGCGAGCTTGTAACATATCATAACCTATTTTAAAAATAATAACTCCGCCGGCTATTCTAAATCCATTTGCAGAAAGACCAAAGAATTTAAAAAGGAATTGTCCCGTGAAAACAAAAACCATTAAGGTTATAAAAGCAACTAATGTAGCCCGAGCAATAATATTTTTACGTTCTTTTTCACTCAGTCCATGAGTCATTGTCAAAAAGACAGGCATCGTACCCAAAGGATTGGTCAAAGTAAAGAATGATGTGAAACACAGCAAGGCAAAAGGCAGAAGAGTTTCCATTGATGTATCTTTATTGGTTATAAGAAAATATTATTATTTGCAAAAATACAATTAAACCGGAATATTACAACAGCGAAAGAAGTTCTCTCAAATCATGGATATGATAAGTCGGTTGAAATGGCAGTACGTCCAAGCCTTTGATATCATAAAAGACTTGATGCATACCCACACCTCTCGCGCCTTCAATATCATTCTTCCAACTATCGCCAATCATAAGCGAATCATTCATCATTGATTGAGTAGCAGACAATGCGAAATGGAATATCTCAGGCCAAGGTTTCAAGACGCCGATATCATCCGAAAGCACTACTTTTTTAAAATAGCCATCAATACCCGAAGAACGCATTTTCTGACATTGCAATTCCTTAAAGCCATTAGACAAAATATACATATTATAATCTGAAGAAAGATATTCAAGTACTTCGCGAGCATGAGGCATCAATTTCTCTTTTGTTGGAATAACAGAGAAAAAACTATCCGCAAAAGCCTTTGAAAGCTCTTCGTTCTTCGATTCAACCGCCTCTAAAGGATACGAAAAGCGCTGCTTATTCAGCTCCTCCTTAGTCACTTTTCCATTACCGTATTCAGCCCAAAGCTCCACATTTCGTGCTTCATATAAATCATAAAAATGAGAAAACGAATCAAAATAACGTTCATAATTATACTTATGATACATTTCTTCAAACGTATCACGTGCATTTAAAGAAAAGGCCCAAAGGGTATCATCAAGATCAAAAAAAAGATTTTTATACTTACGTGCCATAAACATTAAAAACAAAGCTGTGAGAAAACCCCACAGCTCTATCTATACTATATATTTGAATTACTATTATTTCACTTGAACAACCAAGTACTTCGATACATTCCAAAAATCTTTTGGATTAGTAATTTTAAGGACTAGTTGTCCTTTATCATCTTTTTCAAGTGAATAAGAACTAGCCGGATGAGTTGTCAGCAACTCTGCATCTTTAGCATAAAGTTTTATTTCTTTTGTTGTACGAATATCAACTTGAGTAAAATAATCTTTATTCACATCACCATCTTTGAGCACTTTTCCTTTCTTGAACAACCCGGTATCAGTCAATATTTTCTGAGCTTTCAATTCTTTTTTAGTACCAAACACAAACCAAGCAGCATTCATAGCCTTGTCTTGCTCAGCCACAGTCTTTGCTTTGGACTCATTCTCTGCTGTAAGAGTCTCCTTATCGGACTTCAATCCCGTAACAGCATCATCCAATTCCTGGATGCGGATATTTTTTGCAGCCAATTCAGCTTGCAGTTCTTCTATACGTTGAGCTTTCTCAGCCAATTCAGCCTGCAAAGATTCCACAGCTTTCTTCAATTGTGCAGAGTTATACTTGCTGTTCTTCAACAAGGATTGAAGTTTTGCAATTTGTTCTTTATTGGAATCCATCTGCTTCTTAATAAATTCAATATCAGAGGCTATCTGCTGTTTAGCAGAAGCAGCACCTTCTGTTACTGTTCCACGCTGGAGATCAACACGACTCTCAGCAGCATTTATTTGACGGAAGCCTTCGGATATTTCATTAAATGTACCCATCATTTCATCCAATTCCTGATTTCTTTGAGACAATACTGTCAAAAGAGAATCATTTTCAGTCTTTAGTTGGTCTTTATTACCACCACCTGTGTTGTTACACGACGCCAAGGCAGCAGCGCATACAATTAAAACAGCAAACTTTTTCATACGCTTTCGTTTTACGTTTGTTAATGAAGTTATTTAATCGTCTATTCCTGCTATTATTATCACAATTTCTCCGCGAGGTTCATTTGCGCTGAAATGTTGAACTAACTCAGCCAAAGTTCCTCGCACCGTTTCTTCGTGGACTTTTGATATTTCTCTCGACACAGAAGCTTGCCGGGTATCTCCAAAATATTCCGCGAATTGCATCAAAGCTTTTAAGAGCCGACGTGGTGACTCATAGAATATCATTGTACGGGTTTCTTCAACCAAACCTTTCAATCGAGTCATACGCCCTTTTTTTTGAGGCAAAAAGCCTTCGAAACAGAAACGGTCACAAGGTAATCCTGAAGCAACCAGTGCAGGCACAAAAGCAGTAGCACCAGGCAGACATTCCACATCTATATCATTTCGGACACATTCACGAACAACCAAAAAGCCAGGATCAGAAATCCCAGGCGTCCCCGCATCCGAAATCAAGGCAACAATCTCGCCAGCTTTTATTCTATTAATAACGCTCTCTACCGTTTTATGTTCATTAAACTTATGATGGGATTGCATCAAATTCTTAATATCGAAGTGCTTCATCAGGATGCCAGAAGTACGCGTATCTTCTGCCAAAACCAGATCAGCATCCTTCAATACACGAATGGCACGAAATGTCATATCATCCAAATTTCCTACAGGAGTAGGAACTACATAAAGTTTTCCCATAACACTTGTCTATTGACTCAGCTTTAAATAGAATTATATATACGGAACAAAAGTAGAAATAAATAATTAAATAACCCCGGAAAGCAAACAAAAGTGCTATTTTTGCCAAAAAATAAAGATAAAGACTCATGGTATTATTTTCAGAAGACCACATACAAGAAACCAACCGTAGAGGAAGGATAGAAGTCATTTGCGGCTCTATGTTTTCAGGCAAAACAGAAGAGCTTATCCGCCGATTAAAGCGTGCAAAATTTGCAAAGCAGCGTGTCGAGATATTCAAGCCAGCTATTGATAATAGGTATTCTGAGGAAAATGTAGTTTCACATGATAGCAATTCCATACCATCGACTCCTCTCGATACTTCAGCTAGCATACTCCTTTTCACATCCGAAATTGACGTAGTAGGCATTGATGAAGCCCAATTCTTCGACAATGGATTAATAGATGTATGTAATCAATTGGCGAATACAGGGATACGCGTCATCGTGGCAGGACTGGACATGGATTTTCGTGGTATACCTTTTGGCCCAATGCCCGGATTATGTGCAATAGCTGACGAGGTATCAAAAGTACATGCTATTTGCGTTAAATGTGGACAGTTAGCCTCTTTTTCCCACAGAACAGTAAAGAATGATAAGCAAGTCTTATTGGGCGAAACTGCCGAATACGAACCTTTATGCAGAGAGTGCTACATTAAAGCAACAAAAGAAGATAACTGGAAATAAATACGCATCAAATATCATCGGCACCTTATACTTTAAAAATAATTACGGATATAACACACTGATAGACAGATAAAACAAAGTAGGAGCAGCAATAATACTAAAACTTTTCGGCAAAGACCTTTGTTATTTAATACAAAAGTACTTATCTTTGCACCCGCTTAACAAAAGAAAATGATTCGCTAGCTCAGCAGGTAGAGCACAACACTTTTAATGTTGGGGTCTTGGGTTCGAGCCCCAAGCGGATCACTAAAGAGGAGAACGAAAGTTCATCGCCACGGCAAAACAAAGCTTCCTAAACAGTTGATTTAGGAAGCTTTGTTCATTTACTTCTATTCCATTTGATTCTTAATTCACTTTAGTTGAATACCGGATTATATCTGTATTTTTCTTACTCATGCAATATGGTACAACCAAAATCACTATCTTTACGCCATAAATATTTTTGCAACGACAAAGAAAAGAAGGCATTTATTACACAGCAAGTATGCAATTAAAATTATTATTTCAGAAAAAGAGAATGGACGACGTTCTCAACACTGAAGACACTTCATCCAACTCGCTTAAACGAGTTTTAAACGTACGAGATCTTACCTTATTTGGAATTGCTGCGATCATTGGTGCCGGAATATTCAGCACAATAGGAAGAGCTTCATTTGAGGGAGGACCTGCTATTTCTTTACTTTTTGTTTTTGTAGCTGTTGCCTGCGTCTTTACTGCTGTATGCTATGCGCAATTTGCATCAATGATTCCTATCAGCGGCAGTGCTTACACATACGCCTACGTTTCGTTGGGAGAAGTTATAGCATGGATTATTGGATGGGCACTTATTTTGGAATATGCAGTATCGAATATGGTCGTTGCCATATCCTGGTCCGGCTATTTTACTACAATGCTAAAAGGATTCGGAATCAATTGGCCAGATTGGCTGGCAATTGGATATAACACAGCTCACAGTGCTTTCGAAAAAGTATCTCAGCAAGGCAGTGCTGCATTTAGCCCAGACTCACATATTATTAAAGCCGCAGCAATATACAAGAGTGCACCGGAAATCTTTGGAATTAAATGCTTGATCAATGTCCCGGCCGGGACTATTGTCACTCTCATTTCAGCATTAACCTACATTGGGATTAAAGAATCAAAACAGCTCAATAACTTCTTGGTATATCTTAAATTAGGGATTATTTTACTGGTTATACTCGGGGGATTCTTCTTCATAAAACCAGAGAATTGGTCTCCTTTTGCACCAAACGGACTCAACGGCATCTTAGGGGGAGTTGCTGCCGTATTTTTTTCTTTCATAGGGTTTGACTCCATTTCTACGACAGCCGAAGAATGCAAAAATCCACAAAAGGATATGCCAAGAGCAATGTTGATTTGCTTAGGTATTTGCACAATACTATATGTTCTAATTGCCCTTACTTTGACTGGTATGGTTAGTTATAAATCATTAGGGGTAGATGATCCTTTAGCCTATGTGTTCCAAAAAATAAATATGAACTTTATGGCCGGAATAATATCTATCGGATCGGTTATTGCCATTACCGGTGCAATATTAGTTTTCCAATTAGCCCAACCACGTATTTGGATGACAATGAGCCGCGACGGATTATTATCTCCCAGATTCGGACATATACATCCTAAATTCAAAACACCATCCTATGCCACAGTCATTGCGTGGTTGTTCGTAGCAATTCCTGCATTTTTTCTCGACATGCAGTTTGTGGTCGACCTTACGAGTGTCGGAACGTTCTTCGCCTTTATTGTTGTCTGCGCAGGTATATTAATACTGGACAAAACAGGAGATAGTAAAAAGGCAAAATTCAAAGTACCATACATCAGCGGGAAATATGTTATACCCGTTTCATTTATAGCGACTATGGTTCTGTTTTTCACGAAAACAGACTATATGCCAATACTCGAAGGACGCCCCCTATTAATTGTTTTCGGATTAGTATGGCTCTATTTGGCAATAGCATCATTCAAATTTAAATACTCTCTACTTCCGGTCATAGGAATTTTAATCAACTTGTTCTTAATGACCGAATTAGGACTATCAAATTGGTTGATGTTCATTATTTGGCTGGTGATCGGACTTATTATCTACTTTCTCTATGGATACCGCAAAAGCAGATTAAGGTATCAGAGTACGAGCAAGAGCCCTGAATTATAAACTACTAACAGCTACATCAGATTATGCAAAACATTCTTCCCATACATTTCGCTCCGCTACAAGGCTATACTGAAGCATTTTATCGTCGCGCACACGCGCAGATATTCGGTGGTATAACAAGTTATTACTCGCCTTTCGTACGGGTGGAACACGGTGAGATCCGTCGAAAAGACCTCCGGGAAATAGAACCGGAAAATAATGAAGGAGTAAACTTCATTCCGCAACTTATCGCCCCCAATGTGGAGAAGATGGAAAAGTTAATCAATCTGTTTACAGCGAAAGGCTATAGACGGATAAATATCAATATGGGATGTCCTTATCCTTTTTTAGCCAAACGACACAATGGCTCGGGCATCCTGCCCTACCCCGATGAAGTGCGCCAACTGCTGAGTACCGCCATAGAGACCCATCCGGATCTGTCCTTTTCTGTAAAGATGAGATTAGGTTGGGAACGGTCGGAAGAGTGCCTTGACCTTATACCCATACTGAATGAATTGCCTCTGACACACCTCATCCTGCACCCACGACTGGGACAGCAACAATATAAAGGTGAAGTGGATTTGCAAGGTTTCGAAGCATTCTACAATGAATGCCGCCATCCGCTTGTTTACAACGGCGACCTGCGCACTGTAGAAGACATACAACTCATAACCGAACGCTTTCCACGTTTGGCCGGCCTCATGATCGGACGGGGACTTCTTGCCAATCCGGCTTTGGCTGCCGAATATCAACAGGGACATCCGTTGTCCACCAATGAAATGCGCGAAAAGATCCTTGCATTTCATTCCCAAGTTTTCGCCTTATATAACAGTCACATGGAAGGTGGAGACAAACAATTGTTGATGAAAATAAAAAGTTTTTGGGAATACCTTCTCCCCGATGGGGACAGGAAAGCAAAGAAAGCGATCCATAAAGCGAATAAGTTGGAGACCTACCAAATGGCGGTAAGCAACCTCATAAAGGGCCTCTAAAACTTCTCAGGAAAAGATGAATTCTGCTTCGGCATGCCTCTCTTTACAGAGAATGTTATATTGAAAAGTAACACAAACTTTTGCAATAACACTCCTTATTTACAGCTATGCCAAGCGCTTGGCACAATCGTGCCTCAATATTGGCAATCTTGTGCCACTATACAGGCATTGTTTTGCCAACATAGTGGCACGAATAATTGTCTTTCTTCTCTTCCAACCAACCATCTGTTGACCTCCAACAGACCATTTGTTTGAGCCAAACGAACCATCTGTCCGACATAAAGTGATGGTCAGTTATTGTCAATAGGCGCGCCATTAATAAAAAGCATGGCAATACGACTGATATACATTGAATAAGAAAATATGCTTAATCATTTTATAATGAAACGATTATGAGCATTCCATCTAAATCATCCATGAGGGTATAAGGCTTACCCTCATAGTACTCCCACTGACACTATCATGGCTATATCTCCCATAGATAAAGGGATACAGAGATTTATGAGAGCATGAGGGCAAATACGATAGAAAACTATATTCTGTTTAAATCAGATTCAGTCGTATACCTAATAGAATTCACTCGTGTACGCAAAAGTGTCTATCGCCTATTCTTTAATAAATCGGGGATTTCCGATGGTTCGTTTGCTACCGGTATTCCTGCAGCTTGGAACGCAGCAATCTTTTCAGCAGCAGTGCCGCCACTACTGGAAATGATAGCTCCCGCATGACCCATTTGTTTACCGGAAGGAGCTTGCTTACCGGCAATAAATGCAGCAACCGGCTTAGTAATGTGTGCTTTAATATACTCTGCCGCCCGTTCTTCGGCATCACCTCCTATCTCTCCTATCAGTGCAATCGAGTCTGTATCAGGATCATTTTCAAACATGGCAAGGAGTTCTTGAAAATAAAGCCCCACCACCGGATCTCCTCCTACTCCAATAGCAGTGGATTGTCCCATTCCTTGCGCAGACAAATTATAAACCACTTCATAAGTAAGCGTACCACTACGACTGATAACCCCCGTACCACCTCTTTTAAAGATCTGCGTAGGCATGATGCCCACAAGGCTCTCTTCAGGTGAAATCAAACCCGGACAATTGGGACCAATCAGTTGTGCGCCCTTTTGCTTGATAAACTGATATGCAGATACGACATCAATCGTCGGTATCCCCTCTGTTATACAGACAATCAATTTTACACCGGCATCAGCGGCTTCCATCATGGCATCTTTTGCAAATGCCGCCGGCACAAAAATAACCGAAGTGTTTGCGCCGGTTTCCCTCACTGCATCTTCAACCGTATTGAACACAGGTGTATCTTCAATAAGCAGTCCACCCTTACCAGGTGAAACTCCGGCTACAACATTTGTCCCATAAGCTTTCATCTTCATGGAATGAAAACTCCCGTCACGTCCGGTAATGCCTTGAACTACAAGTCTTGTATTTTTATTAATCAGAATACTCATAACTACATCTTATTTAATTTTTCCAACTAATTCCACAGCCATCTTCGTTGCTTCACTCATTGTATTAGCCACATAGAACTGCTTTCCCTGAAGTATTTCACGGCCTTCTTTTTCATTTGTTCCGGCTAAACGAATGACAATCGGGACATTTTCTTTTAAAGTTTCAAATGCTTCTAATAACCCTGTTGCCACATCATTACAGCGGGTAATACCTCCAAAAATATTAATGAGCACGACCTTCACATTTCTATCGGCAAGTAGTAGTTTCATAGCCTCAACAACCTTAGTTGGGTTGGAGCTACCTCCGATATCCAAAAAATTGGCAGGATCACCACCATATAGTTTTATTAAATCCATTGTCGCCATAGCCAAGCCCGCTCCATTCACCATGCAGCCAATATTACCATCGAGTTTTACATAACTAAATCCCTTAGCCTTGGCTGTTTTTTCTTTTTGCTCATCCTCGGTTGGTTCAAAAAGAGCAGCGATATCCTGATGCCGATAAAGTGCATTGTCATCAAAAGTCATTTTCGCATCAATAGCAACGACTTTACCTTCGTCGGTCAGTACCAATGGGTTAATTTCTGCCAATGAAGCATCCGTATCAATGAACAGTTTATAAAGTTTCTGTAATATCCGAGCCGCTTGGTTTACCTTCTCTAAATCCTTAAAGAGAATGAATGCCGCCTTACGAGCAAAGTAATCCGGCACTCCGATTGCCGGATCAATAGCAATCTTATATATTTTCTCAGGAGTTTTATGAGCTACTTCTTCAATATCTACTCCTCCTGCATTGCTCATCATTAAAATAACTGTTTTTGAAGTGCGATCGACAACATAACTGACATAGTGTTCCGAAGCAATATCAACGGCTCGGGCCACCATTACCCGATCTACTTTATAGCCTTTAATAGTCATCCCCAAGATAGACTCAGTAAGTTCACGGAGTTCCTTTTCATTCCTTGCCAGTTTTACTCCGCCAGCCTTACCTCTTCCACCGGTCAGGACTTGGGCTTTAACTACTACTAAAGGTGAATTTAGCTTATGATAAGCTTCTAGGGCAGCATCAACATCTGCACAGACATAGCCTTCATTAATCGGTATACCATACTCGGCAAAAAAAGCTTTGGCCTGATATTCATGTATTTTCATGGGAATATTTTTTAGTATTTTCAAATCAAGGTCATTCTATATTATTCAACATACAGCACAAGCAAAATGTTCCGTATTTCGCAACTTATACAGGCCGGCAACAAGGACGAAAAATTTAGTGAACCATAATTCCAGCCTGAACGTTATAATTGAAAACTAAAAAACGGAAATAGCCATGGAAAAGTATTTGATTCATAGCAATGAGTTTCATCTTATTGACAAACAAAAAATCCACTCGGCAGTGAAAGATATGACCGAAACACTTGACTTAGCAGCCGGATCAACTAAAGGATTTGATCTATATGCGGTGGTAAAGGCCTATTTTACAGATCTTGAAAAGAGAAAAGAGATAAACAAGCTATTAAAAGTTGAAGATAAAAATGAGCAATTGATAGAAGAAGAGCTTGAACGGCTATCTTCCTTATCTCCTCTTCTCTTACAATAGGCAAGTCTATTAAGCAAGAGAAAGAGGCCTGGTAAAAATCATATCCTCAAAAGAAAGATTGCCCAATTATGAAAAAATAAGGAGCTGTGTCAAAATCCAGATAAACCAAATCAGCATAGAGTGCTGTGACTAATTCAATTTATCCCCTTTCGATGTTTTTTATTGCCATTGGTGAGCAGGCAAATTGACACAGTTCCTTATCTTTTACATTATTAGGCTTTTGCATTATGAATAGTAAGCTGTGGAAATGGAAATTCAATACCCTCTTCGTTAAATACCGAATAAATCGTCTTGTTCATATCAAAATAAACATCCCAATAATCACTGCTCTTCACCCAAACCCTTATAATTAAATTCACGCTACTGGCGTCAAGAGCATTGACGGCAACAAAAGGAGCAGGGGTTTCTAAAATACGTTTTTCCGAACCGACGATCCGATTCACCGTATCCTCAACTTTGCTATAATCAACCCCATACTCTACCCCAATCACCCATTCAATCCGGCGGGTATTCTCTCTACTATAGTTTGTAATAACACCACTACTTAAAGAACCATTTGGTATAAAAACTAATTTATTATCTGCTGTAACTAAAATCGTGTGAAAAATCTGTATCTCCCTCACTGTACCCGATACACCTTGACTTTCTATCACATCGCCTACTTTATAAGGACGAAGCAATAAGACAATGAGCCCACCAGCAAAATTCTGTAGATTACCAGAAAGTGCCATACCAATAGCAACACCGGCAGAAGCCAACAAAGCTGCAAACGAAGTAGTTTCGACTCCCAACTTTCCAATAACGGCAATCATCAACAGAACTGTCAACAGTATGTTAACCAAACTCTTGACAAAACTTTGTATACTAAGATCAACTTTACGACGCACCATCAATCGAGCTAATATCTTTCTCAAAAAAGAAATGATAAAACGCCCGATTATAAAAATAAGTAATGCACTCAGTAAACGCCCGCCGGCAGTAACACCAAAATCGACCAACTGCTCCAAAACACGCTGCAATTTGGTAAGTTCAACCTGTGTAACATCTGTAGATACAACATAATTTATCAGTAAAGAAAACATAAACGTTTGTTTTAAAATGGTTTATTAATTAGAATTCTATAAGACATATTTCGGGTATTATTATCCGAAATATGTAACCTTATCCTCGCAAAACTAATTATTTTACTCATCTTTCAGATAAAAAAGTTCTTCTTTTATATAAAAGCTTGCATCTTTGAGGTAAACACTTTACTTTTGTACCGATTTCAACTAAGGGGTGCCCTAACATAACGGGCTGAGATCATACCCATTGACCTGATCCGGGTAGTACCGGCGGAGGAAAAAGAGAAGAAAAGTTCCCCTTTTCTGTATTAATCTTTAATAGTTAAATTTTGCAATGAAGAAACATGCAATGACAGCGTGTCTGCTAATGGCAGCGCTGGGTGTCTGTGCACAGACGCATGAGAAAGACAGCTTGCGGATTGTTAATCTGCAGGAAGTAGAAATTATCTCCACACGTGCTACCTCGAGTACACCGGTAGCATTTACCAACGTGAATAAGGAACAATTAAAAAAACAGAACTTCGGTTTGGATTTACCTTACTTACTCAGTATGACCCCATCCGCTCTTACAACAAGCGATGCAGGAGCAGGAGTCGGTTATACCAGTTTGAGAGTTCGTGGAACAGACGCTACCCGTATTAATGTTACGACTAATGGCATCCCATTGAACGATGCAGAGAGTCATGCCGTATTTTGGGTGAATATGCCCGACTTTGCCTCATCAGTGAAAGACGTGCAAATACAGCGTGGAGCAGGTACATCAACCAACGGGGCAGGTGCTTTTGGTGGAAGTGTGAATATACAAACAGGAGATTTTTCATTAAAGCCCTATGCGGAACTTAGCGGTTCATACGGTTCATTCAATACGCATAAGGAAACGGTAAAAGTCGGTACCGGTTTGATGGATGGCCACTGGTCTTTTGATGCCCGTTTATCTAATATCGGAACAGACGGATATATTGATCGTGCTAAAGTAGATTTAAATTCATACTATCTCCAAGGGGGCTATTTCACGGATAATACGTCGATTAAATTAATTACTTTCGGGGGTAAAGAGCAGACTTATCACGCTTGGAATTATGCTAGTCAAGAACAGATGGACTTATTCGGACGGAAATTTAATTCATGTGGTTACATGTATGTTACCGATAGAAACGGCGTTTTACACCCGCAAAGTGAATACGATTTTGACTATAATACAGGAGATATTTACAATATCGTGAAAAATGGAGGCAAGATTCACTACTATGAAGACCAAACCGACAACTATGTCCAGACTCATTACCAATTATTATTCAATCACAGTTTTAGCTCCGAATGGAATTTGAATGCCGGGTTGCATTATACAAAAGGTGATGGCTTTTATCAAGAGTATAAAGGTAAACGCAAGTTGCAAGAATACGGGCTTATACCTTACACTGTTGATGGAAACGAAATATCCAAGAGTGACTTGATTCGCAAAAAAGTAATGGATAACTGGTTCGGAGGAGGTATATTTTCCTTTAATTATACAGGAGAACGCCTTGCTGCATCATTAGGCGGAGGTTTGAATCGCTACGATGGAGATCATTTCGGGCAAGTTCTTTGGGTAAAGAACTACATTGGTAATTTAGATCCTGATAAAGATTACTACCGCAACAATGCTACAAAGAATGATGGCAATATTTATTTAAAAGCTAATTATCTGTTAGGCAGCGGAGTCAGTGTCTACGGAGATCTCCAGTATCGCTTTATCAATTATAAAATGAATGGACAGAATGATAATTGGAATGATGCCACAAATGCTCTCCAACAACTGGATTTGAATAAGAACTTCAGTTTCTTTAATCCAAAAGCCGGATTATTATGGAAAATCAACAACTACAATAAAGTCTATGGTTCATTTAGTGTAGCTCATAAAGAACCTACCCGAAACAACTACACGGATGGAAAATTGACCGATCATCCTAAAGCAGAGCGTTTATTCGATTATGAATTGGGATATGCTTTTGCCAATTCATGGTTCAATGCAGGACTAAATCTATATTATATGGATTATAAAAATCAATTGGTATTAACAGGAGAACTAAATGAGATTGGAGAAGCTATGGCTGCCAATGTGCCAAAAAGCTACCGGGCCGGAGTTGAGATTATGGCAGGAATAAAACTGCCTTGTGGTTTCCAATGGGATGCCAATGCAACACTCAGTCGCAACCGCATTAAGAATTTCGTGGAAACACTCTATGGATACGACGATAATGGCAACGGCCTACCGGGAGTAAAGGTCAACCATGGCACTACTCATATTGCATTTTCACCTGACATTATGTTAAACAATCGCTTTGCTTATTTATACAAAGGATTAGAAGTAGCCTTGCAGTCACAATATGTAGGGAAACAATACATGAGCAATGCAGATATAGAAGCTCATAAACTCGATTCTTATTTTGTAAGCAATTTAAATATGGCATATACTTTCAAACTACCCCGAACTAAATCGGTCACAGTAGGTTGTACAGTATATAACTTATTTAATGAGAAGTATGAAAATAATGGTTGGGCATCTAGTGATTATACCAATAATGTAAGCAACCGGAATAATTATACCGGATACGCAGCACAAGCAGGCACTAACATTTTGGCTAATATATCATTAAGCTTTTAAATAGGCTGAGAAATCATTATGATATATTGTTTAACTCTGTAATAGAATGGAGCAAACACTTGAAATTATAGGAACATTTGTAGGACTCATTTACCTTTGGTTGGAGTACCGGGCAAGTATATATCTTTGGATAGCGGGCATAATAATGCCCGCTATTTATCTTGTAGTATATTATAAAGCCGGATTATATGCTGATGTAGGAATAAATATCTACTATTTATTAGCAGCTATTTATGGCTGGATAGTATGGAGGTATGGTAATCATTTAAAGCAATATTTCCGTAGGAAAAAGTTGGGCACGAACGTTGAGAAAACAACAGTAGACAATACGTCGGAAGACAAGTCAGATGAGGAGCTTCCAATCACGAAAGTCTCTTTACGAAAGCTCCCGATCTTAACAGTTGTCTTTAGTCTAGCCTTTATTGCCATCGCTTTACTCCTGATTCAGTACACCGATAGCACAGTCCCATGGTGGGATTCATTTATAACAGCCCTCAGCATTATAGGAATGTGGATGCTAGCCCGTAAATACATAGAGCAGTGGTTGATATGGATTGTAGTTGATGCCATCAGTGCCGCCCTTTACCTTTATAAAGGTCTCGAATTTACGGCAGGCTTATATGCCATTTACACGATAATCGCTATCTTTGGCTATTTCAAATGGAAGAAACTGATGATTAAATCAGTTCCCAACCAAAAGGCTTTGAATAATTAGATAGCCTCTAATTGATAGGCCAATTGACGGACACATCTAGTGTACTGACTAAATAAAAAAAAATGACTAATAAAACAGATGCCGTAATTCTTGCCAACGGAGAATATCCTACGCAGACACAACCCTTAGACGTATTGAATAAGGCACCATACGTAGTATGTTGTGACGGTGCAGCTGATGCCTTTATTAAAAAAGGACATGTGCCTGACGCAATCATAGGTGACGGCGATTCACTATCTGAGGAAAATCGCACGCGTTATGCATCAATCCTTCATTATGATCCGGATCAAGAGACAAACGACCAAACAAAAGCTGTCAATTATCTATTGAAACAAGGTATAAATGAAATTGCAATCGTTGGCGCCACAGGCAAACGAGAAGATCATGCATTAGGAAATATCAGTTTATTAATTGACTACATGCGTAACGGAGCAAACATCCGGATGTTAACTGATTATGGAACTTTCATCCCTTGTCGTGACACAAAAACATTCAGTTGTATTCCGACCCAGCAAATTTCAATCTTCAATTTTGGGACAAGTGGACTTCATGCCGAAGGATTAGTATATCCCATTCGGGACTTTACAAATTGGTGGCAAGGTACTTTAAACGAATGCACCGGGGATCAATTTACAATTCATGCCAAAGGGGAATATCTAATCTTTCTGAACTATTAACATACCCCCTTTTGGAGTATTACTCCTTTACACACCTGATTGGATAGCCATGGTTGGTCTGTACTTCAATAAAATCGGCATCGCGCAGCTGGATTAAAGCTCCGAAAGCTTTAGCAGCATTAACATCTCCTTCGCGTGTCCATAATATAGTCCAATTCATATTTAACCCCGAAGAGTAATCGCCCATAGCAATCCCTGTGCTTACCAAGGTAAATCCGGTATCATTCGAACCTGGATAATATCCTTCAACATACCAGTGAGCTGTTGATGATTCACGTAAAACAATAGAATTATGTTTTGTATAATCAAGGAGTTTCTTCCAATCGGCTTTAGTCGGAACGCGCCAGCCTTTAGGAGCAATATTACGTTCATCAGAGGCTGCAATCCAATTATAATATGCCCCATAGATAAAATCTGACTTTTCATTACTGTACCACATATAGGCAGGACGAGTATAATTTAGATTCCACTCGGTACTATTCGTGATGTTCGGTATTGGCTCTCCATTTTGAAAATGCGTTGTCTTCAAATTTTCGGCCATCCATGTCTGCTCACCAATAGTGACAGTCTTATAAATATTTCCATCATTATCAGTCACGGAACCATATTTTACACCGGCATTAAAAAGTAAATAATCCGGAGTGGTTACTTGAATCTGATTTCCATACACTGTTCCGGATTCTGTAACAGCAAAAGCCCGTATAAAATATTGAGTATTCGCACGAAGTGTAGTAATTGTTGATACAAATTCATTTTCACCCGATTGATCCAACAAATAGGTCTTGCTTGCTTGAGGGTAAGACGGGTTTTCCAATGTACTCCAGCATACCCCTCTTTCTTTAACCGATTCACTCACAGAAGGCATATCTAATTTTGTCTGGATCTTAACAGAATAAGGCAGTATATCACTTGAAACAACGCTTTTCACCTTCGATGAATAAGAATCGTCTTTTTCACATCCAATAAATAGTATTGCAACTAAACCAAATATCCAACAACGATAAGTCTTCATTATAGTATAAGTTAATTATTATGCAACAAAAATAATTAACTTATACTATTAATCAAAATAATGATTGTTTTTTAACTTCAAGCAAATACTCTTTAAAATCTTCAAAGTGCTTCGTAATGAGTATACTCTTCTTTTCCCCTTGCATAAATGCACGTAATTTTTCAGGGATTTCAATATTCTCTCCAATAATACTTTGAACAGTATCCAAGAATTTAGCCGGATGAGCAGTTTCCAAGAATACACCTACTTCATCGGGAGATAAGCCTTCATCAAGCGCACGATAGCCACAGGCTCCATGAGGGTCAAGAAGGTATTTATCTGATTTCCAAACCTCCCGGACAGAATCGGCTATTTGTTCATTGGTATAAGTAGTGCCACTGATTTCAGTAGATATCGCAGCATGACTTCCGGCATATAAATCAAGTACACGCGCAAAGTTACTCGGATCCCCCACATCCATTGCATTTGCAATTGTGGCGACTGAAGAACGTGGAGAGTAGATGCCCGTCTGCAGATATTGATAGAAAATATCATTCCGGTTATTAGCAGCAATAAAGCGCTTTACCGGAAGCCCCATACGCTTTGCAAACAATCCGGCTGTGATATTCCCAAAGTTTCCACTAGGCACACAGAACACCACATTCTCAGATTTTCCCAACCTTTTTAGCTGAGCATAAGCATAGAAATAGTAAAAAGACTGTGGAAGGAAACGAGCTACATTGATTGAATTTGCGCTAGTCAATTGCAATTGTTCATTCAGTTCCTTATCCATAAATGCCGCTTTCACTAAAGCCTGGCAATCATCGAACGTTCCATCCACTTCGAGTGCTGTAATATTCTGCCCCAAAGTCGTAAATTGCTTTTCTTGTATTTCACTCACCTTACCCTTTGGATAAAGCACATAAACGTGAATACCTTCTACACCAAGAAAACCATTCGCCACAGCACTTCCTGTATCACCGGAAGTTGCGACAAGTACGTTTACCTGCTCTTTTTTTTCTTTTTTGATAAAATAGCCTAACAGGCGAGCCATAAACCGGCCACCCACATCTTTAAAAGCCAATGTCGGTCCGTGAAATAATTCCAATGAATAAATAGGAGCCTCATCACCGGAGGTAAGCCTGCTCTCAGAGATACCGGGTTTAGCTTGGGCTGGAACATCTTTTCCTCTTGCAGCAGCATTGACAGGCACCAAAGGCACGTCGAAGTTGAGTGTATCATAAACAATTTCTTTCAACGTATCTGCCGGAACATCTTCTCCAAAGAAAGCATCAGCTACACGGTATGCTATTTCTTGGAAAGAAAGTTGATCAATATTGTCATAAAAATCTTGAGGTAATACTTTTATTACCTCGGGCATAAAAAGTCCTTTGTCCGAAGCAAGTCCTTTCACTACAGCTTCTTCCAAAGTTGCAATCGGAGCTTGTTTATTAGTGCTATAATATTTCATAATTGCTGTTTTTTGCTGCTTAATTCATTTCAGAAACAAATTTATAAACTCGTCAGCCCTTAGTAACCCATAAGCACCATTGCATGCTGCCACCTCGTCATAAGTCTGCACTTCATCGGGTTCAATACCCGGATACCAAATCAGAAAAGGCACTGGTTCGGCTGTATGGGTACGCAGTTCACAAGGTGTGGGGTGATCGGGTAAAACAGCAATTGCGACCGGTTCTTTCCACTCTTTCAAAGCTTCATAAATTGGTCCGACAGCACGCTTATCCAAATTTTCAATAGTCAACAACTTCAAATCCACATCACCCTCATGACCGGCTTCATCGCTCGCTTCAATATGCAAGTAAACAAAATCATCGGTTTTCAATGCTTCCAGTGCGGCTGCGACTTTATTTTCATAATTAGTGTCATACAGTCCCGTAGCTCCTTCGACATCCAATCGACGTAGACCGGCATAAAATCCGATACCATTGATCAGATCTACAGCAGAGATCACTGCTCCACGTTCGACCTGCGGGAACTTATCGGAAAGGCGCTCCATTTGGGGGCGATATCCCGGACTCCAAGGCCATATACTATTTGCTGGATCTTTACCCTCAGATATTCTCTTTTGATTAATCGGATGATCTTGTAAAAGCTCTTGTGAACGCAATATGAGGTCGTTAATCAAGTCGGCGGTTTGTCGGGGAGTAAGATCAGCATCGCCTTCGGGAACAGTTATATTTTCTGTACCGGACAAGGGTTTTACCAACAACGGTTGGAAAGGTTTCAGTGGCACATCGTGCGGAGGAGTGCAATCCAATCGTTTGTCTCCTCCCTTTATCACCAATAAGTGACGGTATTGTACCCCCGTATAAAAGCGTACACGGTCACTTCCAAGTTTTTCTTCGAGATACTTAATCAATACATCCGATTCCGCAGTGGTAATATGCCCTGCGGAATGGTTTTTAAGAAGATCGCCTTCTACACAGATTAAATTACAACGCATAGCCATTTCACCGGGTTGCAATTCAACTCCGATACTTGCAGCTTCCAAGGCTCCACGTCCTTCATAGACCTTAGGCAAATCATAGCCCATGACAGACATATTAGCCACTTCACTTCCCGGATGAAAGCCATCGGGGACTGTCATTAAGCGTCCGGAGCGTCCCATCCGGGCAAGCATATCCATATAAGGAGTATGGGCGTATTGCAGCAAAGTTTTGCCGCCAAGTGACTTTACCGGCCAATCGGCCATACCATCACCCAAAATAATAATATGTTTCATTTTCGCTACAGCGTGACACTGAGTCGCACCGAGTTTATTTTCTACTTTCTTTTCCATTAAGCTTTTTCTTTATTAGATATTATTATACCAAATAAAACCGGATATTAGAAAACAGCAATAACTTCTAAACATTTGCAATGCTCATTATATCAGCAAAAACACCGGCAGCAGTAACGCCGGCTCCGGCGCCATATCCCTGAATCATCATAGGATATTCTCTATAACGTTCTGTAGTCAACAAAATAATATTATTGCTCCCTTCCAATCCATAGAAAGGGTGATTGGAATCAACCTCCATTAATCCGACAGAAGCCTTACCATTCACTAATTTAGCAACAAAACGCCAATGTTTATGTTCACGTTCCAACACTTGACGACGTGCTTCAAAGTCAGCATCAAGGCTTGGCACCCGTTTCCAGAAGTCATCCAATGTACCTTCAAAGAAATCATCCGGTACAAACAAGCGCTTTTCCACGTCAGACTGCTCCAAGTGGTATCCAGCTTCACGTGCTAAAATAACCAACTTGCGAATAACATCTTTACCACTCAAATCAATGCGAGGATCAGGCTCTGAATAACGTTCTTCCTGAGCCATCCGAATTGTTTTACTAAATGGTATGTCTGCACTTAATTTATTAAAGATATAGTTTAATGTTCCACTCAATACCGCTTCAATCTTTAATATTTTATCGCCGCTATGTATCAAGTCATTTATCGTATTAATAATAGGAAGCCCTGCTCCTACATTCGTTTCGAATAAATATTTCACTCCACGTTGACGGGCTATCTGTTTCAACTCATGGTAGTTCTCATATTCCGAAGAAGCTGCTATTTTATTGGCAGCCACAACCGATACATTATGAAGCAACAGATCTTTATATAATGATGCCACCCCGGCACTTGCAGTACAATCAACGAAAACAGAGTTAAAGATATTCATACCGATTATCTCATCACGTAGAGTCTCAATAGAACTATTCTTACCTTTCTTTTCCAACTCTTCACGGAAATTCTGCAAGTCAAAACCTTCGCGGTTAAACATGGCTTTTTCAGCATCTGCAATACCTACAATATGAAGTTTCAAACCATTTTCCACCACTAATTTCTGTTGCTGGCAACGAATTTGCTCTATCAAACTTCCCCCTACTGTACCAATACCGCAAATAAAGAGATTCAATACTTGATACTCGGAAAGGAAGAATGAATCATGAATCACATTCAATGATTTACGCAACGACTTACTATCTACCACAAAGGAGATATTTGTCTCTGAAGCTCCTTGTGCACAAGCAATTACGTTAATACCATTGCGGCCAAGCGTGCCGAAAAGCTTCCCGGCAATACCCGGAGTATGTTTCATATTCTCTCCAACAATAGCCACAGTAGCCAGATTCTTTTCGGCTAATATCGGAGATATCTCACCCATTTCAATTTCTTTCGCAAATTCTTCATTCAACACTTGACATGCCAAATCGGCATCAGCGTTACGTACCCCAATAGAAGTTGAGTTCTCCGATGAAGCTTGGGAAACAAGGAATACACTGATTCCATTTTTAGCAAGGGCTTTAAAAATGCGGTAATTTACTCCGATAACCCCTACCATACCAAGTCCCTGAACCGTGATAAGACTGGTATCGTTAATAGACGAAATACCTTTAATAGCCTTGCACAAGGGATTAGCTACCGTCTGCTTGATAATGGTACCCACTCCCTCGGGATTGAATGTATTCTTAATTAAAATGGGAATATTCTTATGGCATACCGGATAAATGGTAGGCGGATAAACAACCTTTGCCCCAAAGTTGCAAAGTTCAGTGGCCTCAACATAACTCAATTCAGTAATAGTATAAGCACTCTGTATCACTCGTGGGTCAGCAGTCATAAAACCATCTACATCAGTCCAGATCTCCAGTACATCAGCATCAAGCGCAGCAGCAATAATGGCAGCTGTATAATCAGAACCTCCACGACCAAGATTGGTTACATCGCCACTAATTTTATCTGTCGATATAAATCCAGGGATAAGCGCTCGTTGAGGTAAGGCTTTAAATGTTTTGCGAATGAGCTCATTTGTGAGGTCAGTATCAAGCACATGTTTGGAATGTTTTGTTTCGGTCTTTATAAACATCCGTGAATCAAACCATTCCGCATTTATTAATCTCGCTACAATTATAGAAGATAAACGTTCGCCATAGCTGACAATAGTATTGGATGTCTTTTGCGACAAATCTTTAATCAAATATATTCCCTGAAAAATATCTTTTAGCTGATTAAGTAATCCACCAATTTGGCGTTGAAGTTCAACTTGTTCTTCTCCGGGCGGAATTACTTCTTTTATCATCTCCACATGGCGATAAACGATTTCTCTAAATTCATTCTCGTAGCCAGAGTCGCCGGAAGCCGCCATTTTAGATGTGTTAATCAATTTATCTGTGATACCACCTAAAGCGGAAACAACCACTATAACCGGTTCTTGTACTGACTCTACGATTTTCTTAACACTCAAAATGCTTTTCGCGGAACCTACGGACGTTCCGCCGAATTTCATTACTTTCATTTTATAAAGTTATAAGGTGATACATTATGCTACGGACAGGAATTTATGTCCTGCATGAGTTGAATAAAAAAAGAAAACTGCTGAAAAATAGTGTAACACGTAGAAACACAAATACTATCCCTAACCCCTAAGGGTTGTGGTCATGCACATGGATGTGACTGTATTTAGATAGTAGTTGTTCATTAATCTCTGTTTCTATCGTTTTTCTGATAAGTGTGTGCAAAAGTAACAATAAAAACATTCAATCTATCACTTTTCCTAAGTTTTTTGCAATAATTTTAAAAGAAGAACCTATAAGAAGTCATATCGCAACGAAATGTAATACTATAGTCCGAAAGATCTTCTAAATGCCGCAACGAAAGAAGAACAAAGAGACAAAGGGGGGTCTCACAGAGATCAGTTTTTCGTAACGATACAAGTAAGATTCTTATGAGAAGAGAAAGACTTATACACAAAAATGGGCAAAGAGTTTTCTGACATTTTGCCATATAAATAAACTTTATTCATTATATTTGCAGCAACAATGAAGTATAAATATGCAGAATATATCAGATAACACTTCCGTTTTGCTAATTTACACCGGTGGAACAATCGGTATGATAGAAAACCCAGAGACAGGCGCTTTGGAAAACTTCAATTTAGAACAACTACAAAAACAGATACCAGAGCTACATAAGTTTTCTTTTCACATAGATACTTATCAGTTCGACCCTCCTATGGATTCTTCAGATATGGATCCTGATATCTGGCGTAAATTAGTGTATATCATTACCGAGCATTATGACAAATATAGCGGATTCATTATTCTGCATGGTACCGATACAATGGCTTATACGGCATCAGCTTTAAGTTTTATGCTTGAAGGGTTAAGCAAACCCGTTATTTTGACCGGCTCACAATTGCCCATTGGGGTACTTCGAACGGATGGAAAGGAAAATCTGTTGACCAGTATTGAAATAGCCGGAGCAAAGAATGAAGAGGGGCAACCGATGGTACCGGAAGTTTGTATTTTCTTTGAAAACCATTTGATGCGTGGCAACCGTACCACGAAGATGAATGCAGAGAATTTCAACGCTTTCCGTTCCTTTAATTACCCAGCACTCGCTGCAGCAGGTATCCACATCAAATACGGCGGTAGTATCCGTAAACTATCAGCAAAAGATGAATTATTGAACCCACATTATTTATTGGATACCAATATTGCTGTGCTTAAGCTTTTTCCCGGTATCCAGGAAAGTGTAGTAGCAAGTATATTGGAGATAAAAGGATTAAAAGCGGTAGTGCTGGAGACTTATGGTTCGGGTAATGCTCCTCGTAAAGAATGGTTTGTACGCAGGTTACGCGAAGCTTGTGATCAGGGCATTGTCATCGTGAATGTAACCCAATGTAACGCCGGAACTGTGGAAATGGATCGTTATGAAACCGGATACCAATTGTTGCAAGCGGGAGTCGTTTGTGGATATGACAGCACCACGGAATCAGCGGTGACCAAACTGATGTTTCTGCTCGGCCATGGCTACGATGCCGCCGAAGTGCGCAAACGTATGGGGCAACCTATAGCCGGAGAAATCACCACCTAACACAATATTCTATAAAACAATTTATTAAATCGTCTTTACTTAACTTTGTTAGAGGAACCTGTTTTTCTATAAACCTACATAAAAATTAAAGATTTCGTATATATTTGTACAAAAAATGTAGTGTGATGAAGAACTGTATCCCATTCTACAAAACCAAATACGGGAAAGAACTTCTTATAGACGTCGTTCAACTGAAAGACATCAAAAAGTTTCTTCTGGGTAATCCCTTGCATTCCTTGAGTTATTATGATATCACACTTATTACAGAAGGTGAAGGTGAGTTCAAAATTGGAGACAAAGTACATCATGTACAAAAAGGCGATATTGTCTTTACTTCACCCGCTCAGCCAAGAGAATGGGATATTCAACATATAATAGACGGATATGCTCTGATTTTTGAAGGAGAGTTTTTACTGTCCTTCTTTAATGACCCCGGTTTTCTGAATGCCATTTCTTATTTCAGTTATAACGGGCAAATACCTGATAAATTAACTCTTTCGGATGAAGAATACAAGCATATTCTATCATTAATTCAAAGTGCAAAAGAAGAAATTCAGTTGTATAAAGAAAAAGACAAACATATTCTCCGGGCAATATTATATCAGACCCTAAAATACTTGGATCGAATCTTTATCCAGAAAAACAACACCCAAGGATTTAAAAGTCAAAACCAATATATACAACGTTTTTTGAGCTAGTGAATGCCGAATGTCGGGAGTGGCATTCTGTTGCCCATTATTCAGACAAGCTATGTATCACTCCCAACTATTTGAATGAACTGATTAAGAAAGAGACCGGATTTACAGCAAAGCAAACCATCAATGACAGATTGCTCGTGGAAGCTAAGAAAATGCTTCAATACTCCCAGAACTCTATTACAGAAATCGCCGAAGCTCTAAATTTTGAGAATACTTCTTACTTTATCCGTTTCTTTCGTAACCAACAAAACATTACTCCCTTGGAATTCAGAAACAAGAGTAAGGCCTGACTTTACAGGCTCTCAAAACAATAATGCACTTTTAACTGTTGCTTCTTGAAATGAGAGCGGATCATCTACAACTTTATATATTCCCAAATCACCTAAGTTTTAAGAGAAACCTATTTCAATTCGGGTTTGATATACGACCAATGCGTATGAACGATTTTCCACTTTCCGTCTTTCTCCAATTTATACACTTCAGTGCAGTTCCATTTACTAACTTCCGAATCCAGGTAAGAGTGAAGATTATACGTCAGTACTGCCATTCCTTCGGAGGCGCAGACTTGAGGATCGAGCATTTCGTATTTTGATACATGTACTAATCCTCTCACCGGCTCATAATATTTCTTCAATGCTTCCAAGCCATCAAGCCTTCGCTCGATAGAAGGATCAAAGTAAGTTACATTATCTGCCGAAAGGGCGAGATATTCGTCAGGATCACCTTGGTTCCATTTCTCCAATGCATTCTTTTCCAATGCAATGATTGTTTGAGTGACATTGTCACCGGTTGTTTGTGAAAAGCTCATAATACTATACATTAAGAATGATACAAATAAAAATGTTTGTTTTGCCATATCAATAATTATTGGTTCTTATTTTGCAAAGTTACCCATCACTTGATACAAAAGTGTAATACAAATAATGGAAGAAATGACACTTTTTAAGGGAATCTTTATTCTATAATTTTTACATGCATTTTTTGTAGGGAATAGCATTCATTTATCAATGAAAGTGAGCATGATAAATAAGTCTCCAAAAAAAAGCCCCTCGTTATAGCATATTATAACGAGGGGTCTTGCTATCTTTTGAGCATTTTGGTCAATCCTCTTTTAGTCTTCGCCAGCATTAATCCGCTTAAAGTATCTTCACCGGAATACAAATATCCACAATAAATTTATGTTCGGGATGATCTTTATAGTCATTATGATATAACTCGTAGGTAGACCCATCTTCAGGCTGATAACCACTTTCAGTCAGCCAAGAACACATCGTATTCCAAGCCTGTTCAAATTCGGTTTCCTTTATCTCAAAATGGCCTACCGCATATTTACCCCCGGGAATAGCGGATTTACCAATTTCACCTTCAACCTTTACGTCCTCTTCAACAATAATGCTTGCATCCTGACGAACCTTATCAATAGTTGTTATTGCCGGATCGTCACGATAAACCGTAACTGTCTTTGTACTGGAGCTTACTAAACCACGAGGAATAGCCCACTTAAATAATTTTTCATAGGCATGCCCTATCTGATTGAAGGCTCCCATGTGACGGCAATAAATAAGGTTTAATGCCGGCATTTGTTTGATCTCAATTTTAGTGTCCATAATTATTAATTTATTAAATTCGACACTGCAAAGTTGATCATTAATTTGCTGTACATTTTTGCCAATCTTGCTAACTGGTTTGCAATTCTTGCCATACCTTATTCCATCCTTTATATATATTGCTTTTTCTTGTAACCGAAAATCCTTGGCACTCACCCCAAAAAAGAGTTTAAAAGCTCTACTGAAAGATGAGATATTGCTGAACCCACATTGAAACGCGATATTGCCTATTGTATCATGCTCATTATCTTGCAAAAGTTGACCTGCTTTTTCAAGTCTGATGCGTAATAAAAAGTTATTTGGCGTTTCATTTACGATAAAAGTGAAAATTCGATGAAAATGATAAGGAGAAAACGACGCAATATCAGCCATTACTGATAAATCTAGCGGCTTGTCAATATTCTGACTTATATAATCCATCACCCGATTTATTCTGGCTATGTATTCTTGCCTGCTCAGTTCTTTAGAGTCCATAGTTGTATGTTTACGCAAAAATATAAAGTTTATTTCACTCATTCTTTGCAAATCTTGCTTTATGCCAATGTTCAAAATAATCTAGCAGTCAAGCTAAGTCTCCGTTATAGAGCTATTTTTCGAGATTTCCCAACAACCTCTATTCAATTCTTACTTCAAGCTCTTCTTGAACTGGACAACGGTCAGCAAATCTTCAAGCTGTTCATCAGTACTGATGTCAATAATCATGGGAATCAATTTTCCGACAGTCTTTGCCATCGCAAACTCTTGCTTTATGTTTTCCGAGATATTTAATGCGGCAATAGCTTCAAGATGCTTTTCGGTAAAATAAAAGCTTGTTTTAAAAAAGCCTTTCCATACCGACAACCACAAAATAGTTTTTTTCTTATATACTACTTTAGCAAGCCATGCTTTTCCATCATTATAATACCTCCATTCAACCGTCAAGCTGTACGTTGCTCCCGATATTGTTTTAAGAAAAGTATCCAATACATTATAGGCAGCTTCTCCGAGTGCATCCTTCAAAACCATGTCCGAAGGAAATACCTCCGAATCTCTCAACAGCATTTTTGCTTCCATAATTTTCTTATTTTGTTCTAACAGTCCTTCAAATATAATAAAAAACAAAAGCAAATCATAAAGCGTTTAGTAATCATATCACCGAGGTCTTTTACAAGTCCTCACAGAAAGAAATAATATGAAAGATTTTTGGAATGAAAGATATAGTCAGGCCGAATATATTTACGGCGAAGATCCCAATGCCTTTTTCAAAGAGAGCATTGACAAGCTAAATCCAGGCAGAATATTATTGCCTGCCGAAGGTGAAGGACGTAATGCTGTTTATGCAGCAAGCCGAGGTTGGCAAGTGGAAGCTTTCGATCAAAGCGCACAAGGACAAGTCAAAGCCACACAATTAGCAGATAAAGCGGGAGTAAGCATTTCATATACTCTCAGCGAGGGTATACATCCCGATTATTCTCTGGAATCTTTTGACGTCATTGCTTTCATCTATACCCATACCGCTCCTGATATCCGGACAACCTTTCATTCCGATTTGCTTCCCTACCTAAAAAGCGGTGGCAAAGTGATTCTTGAGGGTTTTAGCAAAGGACACTATCAACACCAACAAAGCAATCCCCATGCCGGAGGTCCCCGGGAGAAAGATATGCTTTATTCACTCGAAGAGATACCTTTACTGTTCCCAAATTTGGGAATTATACTGTTGAGTGAGGTAGAAATCACCTTATCCGAAGGAGTTGCGCACAAAGGTGAAGCTTCAGTCATACGCTACATTGGCGAAAAGAGATAAGCACCTATAATGAAGGCTAATAGCACTCAGTCAATACGTAATAATATTTCCCAATTTATGCTCTGACAAATCGCAAAGGAACATTGACTTAATTTCTATCTTATTTAGAATATCTTTCAAGAGAGGCTATGATAAGTATACGACTGATATATGATGAGTATAGGACTGATATACCATCAATATACGAGTGATCTATGATAAGAATAAATCCGATATTCCACCACTTTTGAAAGGCATATAAAAGGGACTAATTACAGCATTAATTTTGTTGCAATTTACGTATTCACAAGCATTTATTTTTATAGAAATCAGCAGCCGGCGGTTAAGAAAGAAGAACAGTACGTTTTGTTTGAGCTTCAACCATCATGAGGAATCAGAAAACTGATGGATATCTTCTGCCAAACCATATAATTCAGTAACTTTGCTTTTTGTGAACATAATGACATCAGATCAATGGCAAAAGATAAGACGGTTTACGTATGCAGCAATTGCGGTCAGGACTCCCCAAAATGGGTCGGAAAGTGTCCGTCATGTGGTGAATGGAATACCTATGTCGAGGAAATAGTACGAAAAGAGCCTGTGAACAGGCATGTGAATACCGGATTGGAGATAAGCAAGAAGAAGCCGATCAGCCTCAACGAAATAGAAGCCGATGATGAGCCTCGTATCAATTTGCATGATGAAGAGTTGAACCGCGTACTGGGAGGGGGACTTGTTCCCGGTTCTCTGGTATTGATCGGTGGTGAGCCTGGTATAGGCAAGTCGACGCTAGTTTTACAAACCGTTTTGCGTATGCCCGAGAAACGCATTTTATATGTATCGGGTGAAGAGAGTGCCCGGCAACTCAAGTTGCGTGCCGACCGTCTGACTACTACATCCAGCGATTGTTTGATTATTTGTGAAACTTCACTCGAACAAATATTTGTCCACATCAAGAACACCCGTCCCGATCTGGTGATCATCGATTCCATACAAACCATATCAACGGAAATCATTGAATCTTCACCGGGCAGTGTGGCACAAGTAAGAGAATGTTCCGCGGCTATCCTGCGTTATGCAAAAGAGTCGCACACACCCGTATTACTCATCGGGCACATCAATAAAGAAGGCAGTATTGCGGGCCCGAAAGTGCTGGAACACATTGTGGATACCGTACTACAATTCGAAGGTGATCAACACTATATGTATCGCATTCTGCGAAGCATCAAAAACCGTTTTGGCAGTACAGCCGAACTGGGCATTTATGAAATGAGGCAGGACGGATTACGGCAAGTAAGCAATCCATCGGAATTACTGTTAAGCCAAGATCATGAAGGTATGAGTGGAGTAGCCATTGCCTCCGCCATTGAAGGAGTTCGCCCTTTCCTCATCGAAACCCAAGCATTGGTCAGTAGCGCAGTATATGGTAACCCTCAACGATCCGCCACCGGATTTGATATCCGTCGTATGAACATGCTACTGGCGGTACTCGAAAAACGTGTTGGCTTCAAGCTGGCACAAAAAGATGTCTTTTTGAATATTGCAGGTGGACTAAAGGTAAATGATCCTGCAATAGACCTTGCTGTAATTAGCGCTATCCTGTCCAGCAATATGGATACGGCTATAGAACCGGAGATTTGCATGGCCGGTGAAATAGGGCTTTCGGGAGAAATCCGTCCGGTAAACCGTATCGAACAACGTATAGGTGAGGCAGAGAAACTCGGTTTTAAACGCTTCATATTGCCTAAATATAATATGCAGGGTCTGAATACTTCGAAGCTGAAAATTGAGTTGATACCTGTGCGAAAAGTAGAAGAAGCCTTCCGTGCATTATTCGGATAACTCTTTTTCACCACAGAGTCACACAGAGTATCACAGAGTCAAATAAAAAAAAAGCACTCTTTATAGAAGCATAAAAGCAGTTTTTAAATGTTTAAATTATAAATGGAAGAGATTAACGAGCCGACAAGAGTTATTCTAAAAAAAGCATTTGAAGTACACACAGCTTTAGGACCGGGGTTATTGGAAAGTACATACGAAGAATGTTTATGTTATGAATTAATTCAATGTGGTTTAGCAATTGAGAGACAAAAAGCACTTCCCATCACATACAAAAATATTAAGATTGATGCCGGATATAGATTGGATATTGCAATAAACAACATTGCCATTACAGAGCTTAAGTCAGTAGAGGCTTTACACCCTATACACACCTCACAATTATTGGCTTATATAAAACGCTCAAAGATCAGGTATGGAGTACTGATTAATTTTAATGTACAAAGTCTAAAAGACGGAATAAAACGATATATTGTTTAACAAAAAAACTCGGTGTAACTCCGTGTTACTCCGTGGTGAGAAATATGATACAAGAATACCAATTGCGTGTGCTGCCGCAAATAGCAGCCAACGAACAGCGATTAATAGAATATATTGCGAAAGAGAAAGGACTCGATGCACGTACAATCCATGCGACTCGTGTCTTAAAGCGGAGTATTGATGCCCGCCAACGAACGGTTCTCATCAACCTGAATGTACGGATTTACATCAACGAAATGCCCAAGGATGAGGAGTATACGCACATCACTTATCACAAAGTGGACGGCAAACCGCAAGTCATTGTGGTAGGTGCAGGCCCCGGGGGACTATTTGCTGCCTTACGGTTAATAGAACTAGGGTTACGCCCCATTGTTGTGGAACGAGGAAAGAACGTACGTGAGCGGAAAAAAGATCTGGCTTTGATTGGTCGGGAACAAATGGTAAACTCCGAATCAAATTATAGCTTTGGTGAAGGTGGTGCAGGTGCCTATTCCGATGGGAAACTCTATACGCGTAGCAAGAAGCGAGGCAATGTGGATAAGATTCTGAATGTATTCTGCCAGCACGGAGCCTCTGCATCCATATTAGCGGATGCCCACCCACATATCGGTACGGACAAACTGCCTCGTGTCATTGAAAATATGCGTAATACAATCCTGGAATGTGGTGGTGAAGTCTACTTCGAAACCCGCATGGACGCATTGATCATAGAAAATGATGAACTAAAAGGCATTGAGACGAATACAGGAAAGACATTATTAGGTCCCGTAGTACTAGCTACCGGACACTCGGCACGCGATGTATATCGTTGGCTAGCAGCAAACAATGTGGAGATAGAAGCCAAAGGTCTTGCAGTAGGTGTACGATTGGAACATCCTGCCCTACTGATTGATCAAATACAATATCACAACAAAAACGGTCGAGGTAATTATCTTCCTGCCGCTGAGTACAGTTTTGTCAATCAAGTAGATGGACGTGGCGTATATAGTTTTTGTATGTGTCCCGGTGGCTTTATTGTACCCGCCGCTAGCGCCCCCGAACAGATTGTTGTAAATGGTATGAGTCCGAGCAACCGCGGTTCGCGCTGGAGTAACTCGGGTATGGTAGTGGAACTCCGTCCGGAAGACTTATTAGATCCAAAGTTGAAAGTTGAAAATGAAAAATGGAATGAACTAACGTCTCATAGCACCAGTTCTCAATTAGCCATGATGCATTTTCAAGAAGCATTGGAGTACAGTTCCTGGCAACAAGGTAATCGGAAGCAGACTGCTCCTGCACAGCGCATGGAAGACTTTACTCGCAAAAAGCTAAGCTATGATTTACCTGAAAGTTCGTATGCTCCGGGATTGGTATCCTCTCCATTACACTTTTGGATGCCACCGTTCCTTACTGAGAAGCTAAGTAAAGGTTTTCAGCAATTCGGGCGAAGCAGCCATGGATTTCTCACCAACGAAGCCATAATGATTGGCGTGGAAACACGTACATCAGCCCCCGTACGAATCATTCGTGACAGAGAAACTTTGCAACACATCCGCATTAAAGGATTGTTCCCTTGCGGAGAGGGTGCCGGTTATGCAGGCGGTATCGTTTCAGCAGCCATGGATGGAGAACGTTGTGCAGAAGCTGCAAAAGATTTCATGAGTTGAGAAAAATATGATTAACTTTGCGTAATCTGTGGTGGAAAGAAAAATAAAAGTAATGCATAAACCGGAAATAGCAATTATTGATTCGAATACCCTGACTGTCATCGGTCTTCAGGGCTTGTTGGAAGAAATTATTCCGATGGCTGTAATACGTACATTCCACTCCTTTGCGGAATTTATGGATGATACGCCGGACATGTATGCCCATTACTTTATTTCGTCACAAGTCTACTTTGAACATACCTCATTCTTCTTGGAACGTAAAGTCAAAGCTATCGTTTTGACAGGTAGCGACAATATGCCTCAACTATCGGGGGTGCTTACTCTTAATATTTTCCAAGATCAAAAAAGTCTGGCAAAATCGATACTACAATTACACCAACATGGACATCCGGGGATGCATCATGCTATGATGCATCCTGCGACTCATCATAGTATGCCGCCACAAGCTGATACAGAGCATGGGCTTTCTGCACGTGAAATTGAAGTCTTGATACTTATAACCAAAGGACTCATTAATAAAGAAATCGCCGATAAGCTCAACATCAGTCTGACTACCGTAATCTCCCATCGCAAAAACATCACCGAGAAGCTAGGTATTAAATCAGTGTCCGGATTAACCATCTATGCAGTGATGCATGGTTATATTGAAGCCGGAAGTATTTAATCACCCTCGTTTTATATTAAGATTTGCACACAAGCAAGTCACTGACAACCAAAGGAGAGTAGAAATATCCTCATAAATGAGGATTGCATGCCCTACCCGAATACGCTTACTTTGCATTCTCAAAAAATCACGCTTAATACCAACCTTATTTTATAGGATATTGTATTGAGCCCAACCTAAATATTATAGAGAATATGAATAAGTGTAGCATGCTAGCATTAGCTTTGGTATTCCTGTCAACAGGAAAAATACTGGCCGATGAAGCAGACACCCTCAAAGTAGTGGACATTGAAGCTGTCACGGTAGTCGCAGCTCCTAAAGAAAGTCGGAAATTACGTGAGCTACCAAATGCCGTAACCCTGCTTTCGCAACAAGATTTACAAAACGCACAAATCAATTCAGTCAAAAATCTGACTGCCATTGTGCCTAACTTTTACATTCCTGACTATGGTTCGAAATTAAGCTCGGCATTGTATATCCGTGGCATAGGATCGCGCACCAATACCCCTTCCGTGGGGCTTTATGTCGATAATATGCCGTTTATTGACAAGTCCGCATTCGACTTTAATTACTTTGATGTAGAGCGTATCGACATTTTCCGTGGACCTCAAAACACATTGTATGGACGAAATACCATGGGGGGAATTATCAAGATACATACAAAGTCTCCATTCGCCTACCAGGGAACAGACATGCGCTTTGGAGCAGGTACGCACAACGCTTATAACGCGTCTGTGACCCGCTACAAACAAGTATCTAAACGGTTCGCCTATTCTTTGGGAGGGTTCTACAATTATAATGGAGGATTCTTCCGCAATAGCGCACGCAATAATGAAAGGATAGATAAAGAGCAATCGGCAGGTGGACGTTTCCGTGGAATATACCTTCCTTCGGACAATTGGAAACTCGATTTAAATGTAAGTTACGAATATACCGACCAGGGTGCATTTCCTTACGGACTTTACGATAAGACAACGGATAAAGCTGCCCAGCCGGCATACAATGACCAAAGCAACTACCGCCGTAATCTTTTGAATACAGGACTTTCTGCCGAATATCAAGGGAAAGGCTTCTTACTAAGTGCCATTACAGGTTATCAATACCTCCAGGATCGTATGATGATGGATCAGGACTTTACTCCACAAAATCTTTTTGCTTTGGAGCAGAAGCAACATATAAACACATTGAGCGAAGAAATCGTCATAAGAAGTAAAGGCAAGCAACGTTGGCAATGGACAAATGGCGCCTTTGGTTTCTATCAATGGCTCAAAACCGATGCACCGGTCACATTTAAGGATAAAGGAATAAAGCAGATCATCGAAGAAAATGCCAACCAAGCTTTTGATGATTTATCGGCTTCCAATCCTTATGCCCCCAAAATGCACATGGCGATCAACAGCAGTGAACTTTATACCGGTGAAAACTTTAAGACTCCGACACTAAGTGGGGCCATTTACCATCAGTCTACATTCAATGACCTCTTATTCAAAGGGCTTTCGGCTACGATAGGACTGCGACTAGACTATGAAAAGATATGGATGGACTATTACTCCGCTGCCTCCCCACTGGATTTCGATTTTACATTGAGCATGCCTCCGATGTCAATGGAAAGTAAAGGGCTTGAAGCTAACAGCCTATTAAAAGGCAAAGAAAGTACCGATTATGTGCAACTTTTGCCAAAGTTTGCTCTGCAATACGAATGGATAAAAGGAAATAACGTTTATGCCACCGTATCCCGAGGATATCGTAGCGGCGGATATAATATTCAGACTTTTTCCGATATTGTTACGACCTCTTTAAAGAATGGCATGCTTGATGCTTTGGCAGCAGATCCAAAATTTTCATCAATGAGTGCCATGATCGGACAAATGAAAGAAAAGCTGCCAGATATTAACACAGCCATGCGTTACAAACCGGAATATACATGGAATTATGAGATCGGAGGTCATCTGACCTTATGGAACGGACGGTTAACAGCCGATCTCTCAGCCTTTTTGATGGATACCAAAGATCAACAACTGACTCGTTTCTCCGAGAGTGGATTAGGAAGAGAAACTGTCAATGCAGGAAAAAGTCGCAGTATCGGAGCAGAAGCCGCTTTGGCAGCTGCAATCACTAACAACTTGATGCTAAACATAAGTTATGGATATACTCACGCTACATTCCGTGATTATATTACTAATGTAAAAGTCAATGGTGAGTTACAAAACATTTCCTATAACGGGAACTACGTACCTTTCACTCCTAAACAGACATTAAGTGTGGGTGGTCAATATATTTTCCAAATCAACCCGGGGTATTGGCTTGATCGTATCATTGTAAATGCCGACTATACCGGTGCAGGACGTATTTATTGGACAGAGCAGAATGATGTCAGCCAAGCTTTTTACGGAACCCTAAACGGACGTCTTAGTCTACAAAAAGGTAACGGGGAAATCAACTTCTGGGTACGTAATGCTCTTGATAAAGAATACGCCACATTCTACTTTGAATCAATGGGCAATGGTTTTATGCAGAAAGGGCGTCCTATACAAGCCGGTATAGAAATACGTTGCCGGTTCTAAACAGATTCCTCCTAAATTAAGAAGTTACAAAGATTCACATAAATGAAAATTATCAGCTCCTAATGCAAAAAAAACTGTATTTAGGGGCTGATTTATGACCTCACTTTCCTATGATCACCAAAGCATATCAACTGCTTAAAATAGATTTTATTCATTAATTGCCCCACAATTAGGACATTTACCTTTAGTCTTGAGTCGTACACCACATTGTCCGCAACGATAATGGTATATTAATGTTCGATGCACTTTCTGAAAGAAAACCCATATAAAGACAAGTAGAAAAAGGTATCCTAAATAAATATGTGTGGTTAGGATAAAGAAGAAATAGCAGAATATACAGCAAGAAGCCAGACCTAATAAATAAAAGACAGCTTCTTCGGGAGAAAGTTGATGAAAGACATCATCCATAGCAGCAAGCAGCACTAATACAAAACACCAAATACTCAAAAGAAAAACAGAAAGAATAGGTGGAACTTTAAAAGGAGACAAGGTTGGGTTAAAATAAAAATGCTCCCATGTCTCCGGCACGAACACTTGTATGGTTTCGTATATAGTAGCACTGAATGCCATAAGCAAACACAACAATAGAGGGTAAATACTTTCAATATCGTTGAAATAGACCAACTTAAGCTGTTTCCGACGAAAAAGGCGAAAAACCCATGCAGCTATAAATAAGGCAAATACAACTACAAAATAAGAAGCATGCGTATCGCTAAACAAGTAAATAAACTGAGAGATACTGTCAGTCGGAACAAAGGCCTGCTTTAAATCCGTTTGTCTAATCCATCCTTGTATATCTTGGGTGTGCGCCAGTTTCACCCAAACAGTATCAACTGAATCTTTGGGATGAATGGCAAATTCCGCCACTACTACCCTATCACCATAATGCAGTGTATAATAACGGTCTTTTACCGGTAAAGAAGCAATTGTAACAGAGTCGGATATTACTTGTAAATTCGAATTATATGTATAATGCCGCTGGTATAGATAAGAAAGCGAATCTTTCGTCTTCGCACTAACTTTTTTATCAGTAAGATGAGGTTGTGGATAGTAGCAAGATACTAAACAGACGCAACAAACTAACAATATAAAAGAAGCCGATATACGACGTCCAGATATGAAGGAGAATAATCGGTCCGGCAACATCAAAAGTTGTCTTTCGAATTGATAGTAACTTCCATTACTCTGCATAAACTTTCATTTGGCAATTTTTACAATCAAAATCCAAACGGAAACGTCTTCCATCAGCAGCCTTCAAATAATAAGGTTCTTGATAAGGCGAACGTTCTTTCTGATAAGTAGGACACCATCCCATGCTATAGCGCAAGCAGTGTTTACAAAGCATTAATACAGCTCCCGGTATTGCTTCTTTCTCAAATGCCGGAGCAATCGACTTTAACCCATGATCTTGATAGAAAGATGCAGCAACTGCATTCATTACATTACCAAGATAGGTTAGCGAAGTTTCTTTTGCCACCAAAGGATACTGATGACTAGTTGCCTTCCACACAGCAATCTCCTGCCTATAATTAACACGACGTATGGAAATCAGACGGTCAACAACTTGCCGCTTCCAATCGGATAGTAGAGAAGAAGGGATGAACCAATTCTCTGAAAAATTGAGATCAATATCTGTAGACAAATTACTTATTTCAAAAGGAGTATTGCCAAGCTTGCTTAGTTGTGTTCTCAAGTTATCCTGTTGTGGGGTACGAGCAAGTTCTTTTGCCATAGGAAAAGTCAATACGACACGATTATCATTTTCGTCAGTAGCGGCTAAATCAAACCCAAATGAGTTTTCCTTTAGAGACAAGAGCACCCTTATTTTTCGTTCTGAAGACTTTTGACTTAAAAGCTTTTCAAATTCTCTATCATAATTACGATAAAGGACAGTCCGTGGACGAATGCGTTGCATTTCCTGAGGATATATTTTATTAGCATCTACCCTATTGATTCTAAAACCCTTTAGCTTTCCTTGTTCGTCAAGATAACAAACACCATCTCCATTATGAAATGACTTCAATCCGGCAACTGTAAAATAATTGCCCCGTTGTTCTTTTAATGTTCCCATCTCCTCTCCCAGAGATTTTGGAGTATCAAAGGATGTTATAGCAAGATTGCGCTCCTCCAAGAAATAATGTGTAGCCCCTCTGCTGAAACTTTTATCCAACTGAGGCTTAAATGTCAAGTGTGATATTCCAGAAGAGGATCTGGCATATTCTTCCCGACGTCTAAATAGCGTATCAAGTTTTTCGCGATATGCAGCTGTTACATTTTTCACATACGACACGTCTTTTAATCGGCCTTCTATCTTTAGTGAAGTTATACCGGCATCAAGCAATTCTTCCAACATGTCACTTTGATTCAAATCCTTTAATGAAAGCAGATGTTTATTTTTGCTAATGATATTCTCGTTTCTATCGACCAAATCAAAAGGCAAACGGCAGAACTGAGCACACTCACCACGATTGGCACTACGCCCAAAACAAGCCTGACTAACATAACACTGCCCACTGTAACTAACGCAAAGCGCTCCATGCACAAATGCTTCCAAAGCAACATGAGGGCACCCTTCATGTATATGACGGATTTGATGAAGAGATAATTCACGGGCCAAAACTACTTGGCGAAAACCAGCCTCAGCCAGAAAAGAGACTTTATCAATTGTACGGTTATCGGTTTGTGTACTGGCATGGAGAGGTATAGGGGGCAAATTTAAGCCCGTAATACCCATATCTTGTACAATTAAGGCATCTACTCCTATACGGTACAAATCCCAGATTAGCCGTTCTGTTTCTTTAAGCTCTTCATCTGTCAAAATAGTGTTTAGGGTCACATAGATGCGAACATTATAGAGATGTGCATAACTAACCAACTCAGCAATATCCTTTAAAGAGTTACAAGCATCTGCACGAGCTCCGAATTTAGGTGCACCGATATAAACGGCGTCAGCACCATGATTAACAGCTTCAATACCACACTCCAAATTTTTGGCAGGTGCCAATAACTCTATTTTACGTTGCCTAATCATTCTTTCGCTTCTGTTCTTATCTATTTCTAATTCGCTTTGCTGATGCTCTTACAGATGAACACATCTTTCTCATAAGTGGATAAGCTTATTTTATATCTTCAATATTATAAGGTGTCTCCTGATATACAAAGTAATTCAGCCAATTGGAAAACAAAAGATTTGCATGGGCTCTCCACCGCACACAAACTCCTTCTTCAGGATTATTGTTCATATAATAGTTCTGTGGAACATGTATAGGAAGTCCCTTTCCCAAATCACGTTTATATTCTTTATCCAATGTCAGTGGAGAATACTCAGAATGTCCGGTCACATAGAAATCACGCCCTCCACGAGCCATAACCATATAAACTCCTGCATCCTCTGATTCGGAGAGTAATGTCAGCTCCGGTATCTTAACTATATCTTCTTTACGTACCTCAGTATGCCGACTATGCGGTACATAAAAGCTATCATCAAACCCTCTGAATATAGGATGCAGAGGCGACAATGAACGATGTTCAAATACCCCGAACATTTTTTCTTTCAATGCGTGTTTTGGAACCCCATAATGATAATAAAGTCCCGCATAAGCTGCCCAACAGATGTATAGCGTAGATGTCACGTGTGTACGAGACCAATCAAAGATATCAGTCAACTCATTCCAATAAGTAACCTCTTCAAAATCAATCTGCTCCACTGGAGCGCCAGTAATTATCATACCATCATACTTTTCATTACGCATCTTTTCAAAATCCGTATAAAAAGCTTTCATGTGTTCAATAGGAGTATTCTTCGAAGTATGACTCTTTATTTTCATGAAAGAAATTTCAACTTGAAGAGGGGTGTTTGAAAGCAAACGAATAAGATCGGTTTCCGTTGTAATTTTAAGAGGCATCAAATTCAAAATAGCTATACGTAAAGGACGTATATCTTGCTGTGTCGCACGGGAATTGTCTATAACAAAAATATTTTCTTCCTTCAACAGCTCAATTGCCGGTAACTTATCAGGTAAATTTAATGGCATAGTCAATCTGATTATTAATTCTAGGCAAAGATACAAAAAAACTACTATGCGATTTGCGGTTTAAAAAGATTAATATACCTTTGAAACCCGAAACGTTAAATTAGCGCTTAAAAATAGAAAGAGCGACCTTAATTTCTTATTAAGGACCAAATATTCTTATCCCAAAGCCACTGACTTTCCCATACCAATTTTGGTTTACTCAATCTAGTATTTTGTTGAACTCGGCTTAAGCCTTTAGAACAAATCCAAAATGAAAAACGACAGCATGACTATAAGAGTCATTAAATCAGTGTGTAACATTGCTATAATATTCTTTACAGCTACTTCTTGCGTTAATCAAATTGATTCCGAGCTCGTCCCGGGTAAAATACCAATCATCTTTTCTACAAAAATATCGCACTCTACCACCAGGCTCTCAGAATCAGCCTTCTACAAAGGAGATAGAGTTGGATTATTTGCCCTGCTACACTCCACTAGCTTAGACGGGAAACGATATATCGATAACATGTGGCTAGAATGTGGCGACGATGGAACAACTTTTATTCCTGAAAAAACAGTATTTTACCCAGAGGGAAATGCTACTCTAGATTTCGTTAGCTATTATCCTTACGAACAGCAAGCGATAGATAAAGGGAAATCATCTGCAACAATTTCTGTGAAAAGCGATCAAAATACGATCGAAAATCATTGCTTATCTGATTTTTTAGTAGCCAATTCGGCAGACATAAAAAGCAGTTCACAGAACGTAGAGCTTAATTATCAACACAAACTTGTAAAATTGAAAGTAACCCTGATTCCACAAGAAGGCGAAAATGCAACAGAATTATTAAAAGCAAACCCCTATCTCGTAGCAACAGGTTTTAAGACAAAAGCTTCGTATGATTTTAACACAAACAGCTTCAGTGATTTGGAGAATGAATCGGATATTATTCCATACGGGGAATGGAGTATTAATAAAAACGGAAATCTTACAGGTAAAGAGATTATTATCATACCGCAAGAAATAAAATCTGAAAATCAAGCATTCACAATAGAATGGAATGGCAAAGTATATACTTGCCCTATACCCACTTTGAATATTGAAGGAAGCAACCAGTGTGAAATAACTATTACCGCAAAAGAAAATGCGAATTTGACCTTAAGCGGGATATCAGGGAAAATTGAGGCTTGGAAGACTGTCGAGAGTGGAACAACTCAAAATGGAGAAGATATTACCGAAATTCATTTAGCATCACTATCATTCTATCAGTCTGATGTTTATCGGATATACTACGAAGGAAAGGCTATTACGGAAATATGCAAGGAATATTTAAAATCAGAAGAGTTGACATCGCGTGCTATAGTGGCATATCCTATAGATGAGAATGACAATGCAGATCTTACACAAGGTACCGTTTTGCAATTTCTAGATATAAAAGACCTCGCATGTGGTGGCAAAATCTGCTGGAATGCAGCAGAAAATTCTTTCACATACAGCTTGGGTAATCGAGCTTCCATCTCAAAATTTTACCTCACTCCCACAGGAGAAATTTCAGTAGATAAGCCTGATGTGCCAATAAGTGTAAATATCGTAAGCCATACTATAAGAGATATCAGAGGAGGGGTATTACAGAGCTATCCTATTGTAAAAATAGGCATTCAATATTGGATGAAAAATAATCTTCAAGCAACAAATTATAGAGATGGCTCAGCTATTCCATTAAAAACAGCTCTTGGAAATGGGGCCGGGTATTTTAAACCCAGCAATCAAGATGTTTTTTTCTACAATGGAGAAGCTGTACTACAAGGAGAATTAGCCCCTGAAAGTTGGAGAATAGCACAGATGAAAGACTGGAAGCTTTTACAAACGTATGTAGGAGATTGCACTTCATTATTGAAAAGTGGTACATGGGAAAAAATAAATGATGGTGATACCTTGTATCCAGCAACAAATGAAGCTGGATTAAGCATTCTTCCAAACGGCCTATTCTATATAAAAAATGGAATTACGTCTTATGTCAATAAATCATCTTCAGTTGCGTATTGGGTGGAGGGCGATAACAGTAGTAGTTTGTCAGATCAAGCTGTTCAATTTAAATGCAATACTTCAACAATGGATATCGAAAAGAGTAATCTCCAGAATCTAGCCCTTTCCATTCGCTGTATAAAAGAATAGAAGCAAGAAGTATATCTCATTTCTTTTTCGTATTTTTGTGCCAATGTGAAAGTATTTCATCTATTTAACAAAGATCACAAAAAGAAATGAGGATCATCGACCTGATTAATAGTAATAAAAAAACAGCTTTTTCCTTTGAAATATTACCTCCCCTAAAAGGTACTGGTATTGAAAAGCTGTACGAAACTATAGATACTCTTCGAGATTTTGACCCCAAATATATAAATATTACCACGCATCGAAGCGAATATGTATATAAGGATCTTGGTGACGGATTATTCCAAAGGTATAAGTTACGTCGCCGGCCGGGAACTGTTGCCGTTGCAGCGGCAATACAAAACAAATATGATATTACCGCAGTACCACACATCCTCTGCAGTGGGTTCACACGCGAAGAGACTGAATATGTATTGCTTGACTTACAATTCTTGGGTATTACAGATTTATTGGTGTTACGTGGTGATAAAGCAAAGCATGAAGCAATGTTTACACCTGAAGGAGATGGGTATTATCACGCCACTGATTTACAAGAACAAATCAATAATTTCAATAAAGGGATTTTTATTGATGGTTCTGAAATGAAGATTACAGAAACTCCTTTTTCGTATGGGGTAGCTTGCTATCCTGAAAAGCATGAGGAAGCCCCTAATATTGATATCGATATTTATTGGTTGAAAAAGAAGATGGAACTTGGTGCAGAATATGCTGTAACTCAACTTTTCTATGACAACCAACAATATTTCGACTTTATCAAACGCATACGTGAAGCCGGTATCACAATTCCTGTTATACCGGGTATTAAGCCACTAAAGAAAAAAAATCAACTGAACATTGTTCCAAAAACATTCAAAGTTGATATCCCGGAACCTCTTGCTCTCGAAATAGCAAAATGTAAAGATGATAAAGAGGTTGAGCAAGTAGGAATTGAGTGGTGCACACAACAGTGTAAGGAATTGATAGCTGAAGGAGTACCCAGCATTCACTTCTACTCCATTGGAGCAGTGAATAGTATCAAAGAAGTCGCAAAAGCTATTTATTAATTTATTATTTCATCTTAATTTGATCGGACGGTGTTTTTTAAAGATGTAATCGGACAAGAAGCAACTAAACAGAAGTTGATACATGAGGTACAAAAAGGACGTATAGCCCATGCTCAACTTTTTTGTGGCCCATCTGGAGTAGGCAAACTTCCAATGGCTTTAGCTTATGCCCGTTACCTCTGTTGCTCAAATCGGACGGAAACAGATTCTTGCGGTGTGTGCCCATCCTGTGTAAAATGGAACAAATTGGTACATCCCGACGTTCATTTTGTATACCCTATCGTAAAAAAAGGGAAAAAAGAAGTATGCGATGATTTCATTACTGAATGGAGACACACGGTTTTAAATAATCCCTATTTTACGATTAACCAATGGCTGGATGATATTGATTCGGAAAACGGACAAGCTACAATTTATGCAAAAGAAAGTGACGAGATTTTAAGGAAGTTGAGCTTAAAATCGAGTGAAGGAGGTTATAAGATTGCCCTAATATGGCTTCCCGAAAAAATGCATGTAGTATGTTCCAATAAATTGCTTAAGTTGTTGGAAGAGCCTCCCCAAAACACAGTCTTCCTATTAATCTCAGAAGCGCCGGATATGCTACTACCAACAATAATAAGCCGTACACAACGCTTTAATTTTCAAAAAATAGAAGAAGGAGATATTGTTAACGCATTGCAGAACAAGTATGGAGTGCGCCCGGAAGATAGTAAGACACTTGCACATATTGCAAATGGTAGTTTCATTAAAGCATTAGAAACAATACATTTAAATGAAGAAAACGAGCTTTTCTTCGATCTCTTTGTAAATTTAATGCGCCTTTCTTATCAACGTAAAGTTAGAGAGATGAAACAATGGAGCGAACAAGTTGCTGGAATGGGTAGAGAAAAGCAAAAAAGTTTCTTGGAATACTGTCAAAAGATGATTCGAGAGAACTTTATTTATAACCTGCATTGCAACAAGATGAACTATATGACTATACCTGAACAAAATTTTGCAAGTCGTTTTGCACCTTTTGTTAACGAGCGAAATGTCATTGACATTATGAACGAACTTTCTGAAGCTCAGCAACATGTTGAACAGAACGTAAACCCTAAGATGATCTTTTTTGATTTTTCACTCAAAATGATCATGTTATTGAAAAATTAAAGACTTACTTAATATAAAATCGGAATAATATGGATTTTAAACTACATAATGGGAGTGGCTGTCTTTGCTGCAAAAGTTGCGGAAAGCAAGATAGACAACTCAATACATACGATTGGCTGGCAGATGTCCCTGGAAACTCAGAAGAATCTGATTTAGTTGAAGTTCAATTCAAGAACACGCGTAAAGGATATTACCGAAACAGTAACCATGTCCCTATTGAAAAAGGGGACACTGTAGCGGTTGAAGCAACTCCAGGACATGACATTGGCATTGTAACACTCACAGGAAGACTTGTCCCTTTGCAAATGAAGAAAGCAAATATAAAATCGGAAGCCGATATTAAACGGATTTATCGTAAAGCTAAACCCGTAGATATGGAAAAATACGATGAAGCGAAGGCCAAAGAACATGATACGATGATACGTGCCCGCCAGATAGCAGCCAATCTTAATTTAGATATGAAAATAGGTGATGTGGAATATCAAGGTGACGGTAATAAGGCTATTTTCTACTATATAGCAGATGAGCGGGTTGACTTCAGGCAATTGATAAAGGTTTTAGCTGAAGCTTTTCGTGTACGCATTGAAATGAAACAGATCGGGGCACGTCAAGAAGCAGGACGAATAGGCGGCATAGGTCCTTGCGGCCGCGAGCTCTGTTGTGCTACTTGGATTACGTCCTTTGTTTCCGTATCAACAAGCGCAGCTCGTTATCAGGATATATCATTAAACCCCCAAAAGTTAGCAGGTCAATGTGCTAAATTAAAGTGCTGCCTTAACTATGAGGTAGACTGCTATGTGGAAGCTCAAAAACGCCTTCCGTCAAAAGAGATCGAGCTAGAGACCAAAGATGGTTTTTTCTACTTTTTCAAAGCTGACATTCTTACAAACCAAATAACATACTCAAGCGATAAAGAGATACCAGCAAATCTGGTAACAATAAGCGGTAAGAGGGCCTTTGAAATCATCGGTTTAAATAGAAGGGGGATAAAACCTGACAGTTTACAACATCCTGATAACTCAAAACCAGAAACGAAAAAATCAATGGATCTGTTGGAACAAGAAAGCTTGACCCGGTTTGATAAAAGCAAAAAAGAAAGAAGTGAAGCGGAAAACAGAAACGTTAGCGGGAATAACGTAAGAAGAAAAAAGAGAAAAGGGAATAGGCCTAATTTCGAAGCTAGAACAAATTCAGAGGGAGATTCTGCAAGCACAACGTCACAGGAAAAGAAACAATCCCCCACAGTTCCCCAGACTAATAACAACAACCAGCAGGCTCAGCAACGCCGTGACCGAAATAGGCAAAACAATAAGCCTAGACATCGCGATCAGAACAATGGAAATCAACAAGATAAGTCTACAAATAGCAACTCATAAGCTTTTGAAGCCCGATATGATAAAAATTTCGAAGTATTATTGGCTGATAAGTTTTATATGCATCATAATATCTGTCGCAAGTATATTTCATTCTTGCGACAGACATACTGTTTATCATATTGCCAAGTCTTTGCCTGAAAAAGGCTGGAATAAACAAGATACCTTGTACTTCGTAAAAACGATGAGCGATTCATTTAAAATATATGAATTGTCTATAGATATCAGAAGTAAGAGTGATTTCCCTTACCGTAACCTTCCCATCTTATTCAGTTGCCGATTACCTGATAAAAGCTTTATTAGAGATACTATAAACGTAGCACTGAGTGACCCCAAAGGTAACTGGCTGGGAAAAGGATGGGGTGGATTATACCAACTCTCGCACACCGTGGGTCACCTTCAAATGAAGAAGCCTGGTATTTATGTCTTTAAAATAGCATATTTGCTTCCGGATAAAAAAATATCGGGTATAAGCGATATTGGTATTAGACTACAAAAATAACTTTTATTATACAAAGCGCTTTTTACGTCCGGCATCTATACGTAAGAAAATAAAAAGAAGGATAGTAAATCCCCACAAGGAAGAACCTCCATAGCTAAAGAATGGTAAAGGAATACCTATTACAGGAGTTAGCCCTAAAACCATTCCAACATTTATAAATAGATGGAATAAGAAAATGCCGACAACGGAATAACCGTATACTCTTCCAAACGTGGAGTTTTGTCTCTCAGACAAAACCACTAAACGTAGGATTAGCACTAAAAAAAGCAAAAGTACCGCTGATGAGCCTATAAAACCTTCCTCTTCACCTACAGTACAAAAAATAAAGTCAGTATCCTGCTCGGGAACATATTTTAGTTTTGTTTGGGTACCATTCAAAAAGCCTTTCCCGGTAAGCCCCCCGGAGCCTATCGCTATTTTCGACTGATTTACATTATATCCCGCACCAGTCAAATCATCTTCCATTCCCAAAACAACCTTAATACGTACTTGCTGATGAGGTTCCAAGACCTTATTAAACACATAATCGCTGGAATAAAGGAAAGCGATGGATCCAACAGCAAACATCCCTATAAGAAAATAAGCAATTTGCCTTTCACTTAGCGATAAGAAGAAAAGATATCCTATTGTTAATATACATAAAGCCAATTGCACCCAAACAATGTTAAAAGGCACGAGATATCTGGATATTAAGTATGCTATCAACAATGAGCCGACAGTCACACATAATATGTTACGCATTGGTTCCCATTTTCTTTTGTAAACCCATACCATTCCAGCCTCGAATAGGAGAATCATAGAAAGCACAGAGAATGAACCAATCGGCGCTAATGTACCTTCTAGAAAATTACCATTAAAGCGAATACCAACTACAAAGTATACTACAGCACAAACCCCTGAAAATAGGACTACCCCCGGTAAGCCCTCCCTATATAATACCATAAAGAAAATGAGGTAAACTAACGCTGATCCCGTTTCCCGTTGCATAATGATTAATCCCATCGGGAACAAAAAAAGCGATATCACAGCTAGAGTATTTCTCCAATTTCCCGATATGAAAGAATAGGTATTCATATATTTGGCTAGGGCCAAAGCCGTTGCAAATTTAGCAAATTCAGCAGGCTGTAAACTAACCGGTCCCATAACCAACCATGATCTTGATCCCTTTGTATCAGGTGCTATAAAGATTGTGACTATAAGTAATGCAATAAGCGCTGCATAAATCAAATAACCAAAGATATCATATAGACTATCTTCAAGCATTAACAGCACAAATCCAAGTCCAAACGAACAAATAATCCAAGCCATCTGTTTACCGGCACGAGTCGAAAAGTCCCAAAACTCATGAGTTTGATAATCATAACTGGCTCCGCAAACGCTAAACCAACCGAATATAATCAAGATTAAATAGACACAGATTGTGACCCAATCTAATGACTTCCAGATGCTATCTTTCCTCGTTACCATAAGCAATTACCTTATTACTAAATTCTTCAGCTAAAGCTTCATTGGCAGGTGAAAGTTTGCCTTTCAAATACTGTTCCATCATCAAAGCTCCGATAGGCACACCATATGCTGCTCCCCATCCGCCATTTTCGACGTAAACCGCAATAGCAATACGAGGCTTTTTCATAGGTGCAAAGCCAATAAAGGCAGAATGGTCATGCCCACGATTCTGAGCAGTACCTGTTTTTCCACAAACTTCTATATCAGGCAAAATAGTATTGGCAATGCGGCAAGTTGCTCCGCCTGGTCCTCCAGTAACTGCTGCTCTCATTCCTCTGACCACATCATCATAATATTTCCTATCAATATCAGTATACCGACGGTTCCGATATAAACTATCCAAAGGAGATCCCTGGACTGTCTTAACAGCATGAGGAGCTATATAAAAGCCACGATTAGCTATTGTTGCTGCCAAATTAGCCATTTGTAAAGGGGTACTCAACACCTCTCCCTGACCAATGCCAATACTTATGACAGTAAGCCCATTCCATGATCCTCTATAGGCTTTATCATAAAAATTAGCATTGGGAATAAGTCCGCGCTTTTCTCCTGGTAAATCGACCCCTAATTTATATCCAAAGCCTTGAGAGACCATATGATTTTTCCAAACAGTAATTGCATTCTGAGGAGATCCATATTTTTTATCTCCGAACATATGGTAAAGTCCCCAGCAAAAATAAGCATTACAAGAAGTGGCTATTGCAGGGATTAAAGACAAAGGAGAAGGATGAGAGTGACAACCAACTCTGAGTCCTCTATAAATAAAACCGTGATAACAAGGAAAAGAAGTAGTAGGCTGAATTATTCCTTCCTGTAAGAATGTCAAGGCTTGTGTTGTCTTAAACGTAGAACCCGGGGGATAAACACCCATAATTGCACGGTTAAGCAAAGGTTTTTGCTTATCCATTTGCAACATCCGATGGTTCTGCCCTCTTGTTCTACCAATCAACATGTGCGGATCAAATGTCGGAGAAGATACCAAGCAAAGTATCTCACCAGTCTCGGGCTCAATTGCGACAATAGCCCCAATCTTATTCTTCATCAGTTTCTCGCCGAGAGCTTGCAGATCAATATCTATGCCCAAAGTCAAGTTTCTTCCCGGAATGGCTGCACGGTCAAGCTTTCCACCCATATAATGGCCTTGAATTCGTCCGTGAGCATCTCTAAGCAATATTTCAACGCCTTTTTGTCCACGCAAATAATTCTCAAAAGATTTTTCTATCCCTTGTTTCCCTATATAATCACCTCTAACATAATAGTCATCATTCTCTATATCTCTAGCCGACACCTCGCCAATATCACCAAGAACATGAGCACCAACATTATAAGTGTATTGTCTGATTGTACGCCGTTGTATGTAGAAGCCTGGGAATTTAAATAACTTTTCCTGAAACACACCACATTCTTCTGCTGATAACTGAGTCATAAAAACCTGATGCGTGTATGGAGAATATCCCGGATTAATCCTTCGATTCTTCACATCGTCCATACGCTTTAAGAACTGCTCTTTAGTTATGTTAAGGGTACTACAAAAGTCCAAAGTGTCGAGAGTTGAAATCTCGCGAGGAATGAAAGTGATGTCGTATGACGGTTGATTATAAACCAAGAGTCTGCCCTTCCGATCATATATAGAGCCTCTGGCAGGATATTGTAATTTATTAAGGAAAGCATTACTATCAGCATTCTTTTTGTAAGTATCAGTCATTATCTGTAATACAAAAAGACGTGTGATATAAATGAGGACAATCGCAATTGCTACTCCGCTAATCACCAATTTTCGTTTCTCAAGCGTATAATCTTTGGGCATTTTATTTTTTATTCATTCCCTCTAAAGCCAATATACAAATCACAGTTAATGAAGAAGATGCCACTATTTTAAGTAACAGAGCTCCCCAATGGACAAAAGAGAAATACTCTATGGACAGTAATATTGCATGATGTACAAATACACTAACAATAAGAAACTTTAAAAAAGGGGAAAAGCCCATGGATGCTATCGAAGGTACAATATTATCTAAAGTATCACGTGGTGCAAAAAGCCGTAAAAAGAACGGGCGTAAAAAGGCAATTGTAACAGCAGCAACTGCATTCATCCCCGGAGTATCAGAAAAAACATCTATTAATAGAGCTAAGCAAAAAGCCCATAACATTACGGTATTTCTGGATATATCCGATTCGAATTTAAGAATAAGATATATATATAAAAAAGGAGTAGCATATCCAGCAATATGTATATTATTTAATATCAGCACCTGCAAAAGCATTAAGCCGACAAACCATCCCGCTTTACGTAAATAACTTATTATCATATTTACTCCTTTATGCTCTGTTCCAGAACCTTTTGTTCACTTTGCTTATTTCGTGCAATAATACGCACATCACTCAACTTCCCAAAGTCTGTGGCGAGCTTTATTTTTAACAAGTATGAAAGACCATCATGCGAGTCAGACATATCATCTATAGTTCCCACCATAATACCTTCCGGGAAAACAGTCGAATATCCGCTGGTAACTAGGGTGTCACCCAAATTAAATTCAGCATGTCTGGGCAAATCCTTTAAATAGGCATAGCGAGAATCACCGTTCTCCCATTTCAAATAGCCAAAATAATCACTTCCCACAATTTTACAGCTTATGCTCGATTTACTATTAAGCAAAGGAAGTACAATAGAATAATTCGGAGATGTCTTATAAACAATCCCAACAACCCCATTTGCGTCAACAACACCCATTTCAGAACTAATGCCATCTTTAGCCCCCTTATCCAAAGTTATATAGTTATCTGGAAGATTAACGCTGTTTTTTATGACGCTTGCCTTATATATTCGGATGTCGGTAACCGGTACACGTTGTAAGCTAACCAAACTCAACGAGTCCACTCCTTTCTCTTTCAATACTTTTTGCAGAGAAGCTATTCGTTCTTCCAACCACAAGTTCCGATCAAGCAAATCTTCATTAACTGATTTCAGATGAAAATAGGACGTGACACTTCCCGAAATCTCATAAACTTTTCCTGCGACGTCATTAGCAGAAGTGAAAAAGACACTCTGCTGATAATTGTTATAACGGAACAATAAAACAAAACTGGCTGCCTCTAATAGTAAGAAGAGGAACCAGTAATTGTATTTAATGAGAAAGTTCAGTAAATTTCGCATAAACGTTTATTACCTCATCAAGAACGAGAATCGATCCACATTTTTCAGCGCTACACCAGTACCTTTAGCCACAGCATGCAACGGATCTTCTGCAATATGGAATGGAATATTAATTTTATCAGTCAGACGCTTATCCAAGCCGCGAAGCAAAGCACCACCACCGGCCAAATAAATGCCGTTATGTACAATATCAGCATAAAGTTCGGGAGGAGTATTCTCTAACGCACTTAAAATTGCGGTTTCAATCTTAGAAATAGATTTTTCCAAGCAATGAGCCACCTCTTGATAGCACACAGGAACTTCCATTGGCAATGCCGTAATACGGTTAGGACCATGAACAATATAGTCGTCAGGAGCATCTTCCCCTAATTCAGTCAGAGCAGCACCTGCGTTTATCTTAATACGTTCAGCCATGCGCTCACTCACTTTTACATTGTGTTGACGGCTCATATATTCCTGAATATCTGCAGTCAAATCGTCACCAGCTATACGAATGGAATTATTAGAAACGATGCCACCTAAAGATATTACAGCGATTTCAGTTGAGCCACCACCTATATCAACAATCATGTTGCCTTCAGGAGCTTCAACATCTATACCTATACCAATAGCAGCTGCCATCGGTTCAAATATTAAATATACGTCACGTCCTCCAGCATGTTCCGCAGAATCACGTACTGCTCTGAGTTCAACTTCGGTACTACCCGATGGCACTCCGATAACCATACGCAAAGACGGAGAAAAAAGATGATTACGAGTATTCACCATCTTAATTAGTCCACGTATCATTTGTTCGCAAGCATAGAAATCCGCTATAACTCCATCACGCAAAGGACGGATAGTGCGTATGTTTTCATGAGTTTTTTCATGCATCATTTTAGCCTTTTCGCCTACAGCAATCATCTTGTCTGTACGACGATCAAGAGCAACCACAGAAGGTTCATCCACAACAATCTTACCATTGGTGGTAATAATTGTATTAGCGGTACCCAAATCCATTGCAATCTCTTGCGTAAAAGAAAATAATCCCATAATTATCAAATTTATTTTTTTTATTTTACAGGGAAAAAATAACCTTCAGTTTATTCAATCTATTTAGTGTTTAAAATGACGAATACCAGTCGTCACCATCGATATGCCATGTTCATTACAATAATCAAAAGATAGTTGGTCCTTTATTGAACCGCCCGGTTGAATCACAGCTTTTATTCCTTCGTTTCCAGCAATTTCAACACAATCAGGGAATGGGAAAAAAGCATCAGATGCCATTACAGCCCCTTGCAAGTCAAAGCCAAAACTTTTAGCTTTTTCTATAGCTTGCTTCAAGGCATCTACACGCGATGTTTGTCCAACTCCACTGGCTAATAATTGTTTTCCTTTAGCCAAAACGATAGAATTAGATTTACTGTTCTTTACTATTTTGTTAGCAAAAAGCATATCGGCTATTTCTACGTCAGAAGGAACTTTTACAGTTACTGTTTTAAGATCCTCTGGTGTTTCAATATTTAAATCACGATCCTGAACGAGCACTCCATTCAATAATGAGCGGAATTGTTTCTTGGGCAATAGAGCCTGCTTACGAACCAAAATAATACGATTTTTCTTTTGACTCAAAATCTCAAGTGCATCAACATCATAATCCGGAGCAATGATAACCTCAAAAAATATTTTATTCACCTCTTCGGCAACTTCCTTGTCTATGATTGCATTAGTGATGAGAACCCCACCAAAAGCAGAGACAGGATCACCTGCAAGAGCTTCTTTCCAGGCATCCAATACAAAAGGCCGAGATGCCAGACCACAAGCATTGTTGTGCTTCAAAATAGCAAATGTCGTTTCACTAAATTCATCAATCAGTTCAACAGCAGCATTAATATCTAGCAGATTATTATAGGAGATTTCTTTGCCATGAATCTGATCGAACATCGCATCAAGATTTCCATAGAAATATCCTTTTTGATGAGGATTTTCACCATAGCGTAAAGCCTTTTGATTATTTACACCACTTCTAAAAGCAGAGCCTTCTTCAGCATCAAAATAATTAAATATAGCTGAATCATAATAAGAAGAAACAGAAAAAGCTTCTTTAGCAAACCAACGGCGTTCTTCTGTAGAAGTTACAGCACCATGTTCCATCAGCATGTCAAAAAACGGTTTATATTGAGCTTGAGATGCTATGATTACCACATCATTATAATTCTTTGCTGCAGCCCTAATTAAGGAAATGCCCCCTATGTCTATTTTTTCAATAATTGCAGGTTCTTCAGCTCCAGATGCCACAGTTGATTCAAATGGATATAAGTCAACTATTACAAGATCAATTTCAGGTATCTCGTATTTTTCAATCTGTTGCATATCCTGCTCCAATCCACGGCGACAAAGAATTCCCCCAAATACTTTAGGATGCAAGGTTTTTACACGACCTCCTAATATAGAAGGGTAAGAAGTCAAGTCTTCTACAGCCTTACAAGGAAATCCTAAAGATTCTATAAACTGGCGGGTTCCTCCTGTGGATAGAAATTCAACCCCTTCTTCATGAAGTTTGGTTATGATTTCATCCAAACCTTCCTTATGATAAACCGACACTAATGCGGTTTTGATTTTTTTGGTTTCCGACATGGGTTTGCTTATTAACGATTTGATGCGCAAAGGTACTAAAAATGTTTATTTACACATATACTACCATATAATAAATTAGACTTAATTAAAAGGCGCTGACCTCATTTAATTAAGATCAGCGCCTTTTAATTCTTCATAAAGAAAGATCACCAAATAGAGACCCTCTTTTCTACCGGTATGAACATTGGATCTTTTTCAGTAATACCGAAAGCTTTATACCAAGTGGCAATATGAGGTAATGCCCCATCTACTCGCCATTTACCTAAAGCATGAGGATCGGTTTTTGTGCGGCGCAAGATTTCAGCTTCACGAATATTTCCTGCCCAAACATTTGCATAGGCAAGGAAAAAACGTTGCGCAGGCGTAAACCCACCCTTTGACTTCAAAGGAGTCTTTTCCATGGCCTTTAAAAAAGCTTGATATGAAACTTGCAAACCTCCGTGATCCGCTATATTTTCTCCCAATGTAAATTTACCATTGCCATGTACACCTGGCGCAACTTCAATGCTATCAAAGAAATTTGCCATAACGGCAGCACGCTTTTCAAAATTCTGAGCATCGGAAGCAGTCCACCAATCTTTCAGATTTCCATCTTTATCATATTGCCTACCCTGATCATCAAACCCATGGGTCATTTCATGTCCAATCACAACTCCGATAGCTCCATAATTGAATGCATCATCCGCTTTCATATCAAAGAAAGGATACTGCAAGATTCCGGCAGGGAAACATATCTCATTTGTTGTAGGATTATAATAAGCATTCACAGTTTGTGGAGTCATCAACCATTCGTCTTTATCAACCGGTTTACCCGCTTTAGCTAGCATACGATTATATCCCCATGCATTTGCGCGAGTTATATTACTCCAATAATTGTCGCCCTTGAATTCCATGTTAGAATAGTCCTTCCACTTATCAGGATATCCGATTTTCACATGAAAAGTAGCCAATTTTTCCAATGCCTTTTGCTTTGTGGCATCACTCATCCAACTAAGATTCTTAATGCGCTCACCCAATGAACTTTGGAGATTCTTCACCAAAGCTACCATGCGTTCTTTTGCCGCTGCAGGGAAATATTTTTCTACATACATTTGCCCAACTGCCTCTCCAAGTGAATTATTGACTGTAGAAACCGCACGTTTCCAACGCGGCTGCATCTCTTTTCTGCCAGACATAGCTTTTCCATAAAAATCAAAGTTCTGTACGGCAAAGGCGTCACTTAAATAATCAGCAGAACTATTGATTAAATTCCATTGAAGATATAAAATATTGTCTTCTAATGGGAAGTTATTGATTACAGTTTCTACTTGTTTAAAAGCTTCAGGCTGACCAATAATCATATTATCCACTTTTTGCAAACGAGATGCATCAAGATATTTATCCCAATCAAAGGCTGTATATTCTTTCTCCCAGTCTGCCAAAGTCTTTTTATTGTAGTTTGCATGAGGATCACGCAACTGCACTTGCGTACGTGAAGCCTCAGCCAATGACACCTCTATATTCATTACGGCAGCTACAGCTTTCTTTGAAACAGATTCATCAAAACCTGCTAAACGAAACATTTTTTCGATGTGAGCTTTATAAGCCTCACGAATAGCAGTTGTCTTTTCATCTTTTTCCAAATAATAATCACGCTCTCCCATACCCAAACCACCTTGTCCTATTTGAGTTATATTCATAGAGCTGTTCATATCATCTGCGCCAATATACATATTAAAATAAGGATCAACACCAATCTGTTGAAGGTTACCTATCATAGTATAGATATCGCCCTTAGACTTTATTGCGGCGATTTTATCAAGGTCTTTTTTAATTGGAGCAGCTCCATCGCTATTGAGCTTGAGGCTATCCATAGCCATATTATACATACCTCCTATTTTCTGAGCCACACTACCTTCCTCATGTTTTGACTTAGATAATTCCTCAATAAGTTCACGTACTTGCTTACGGTTATTCTCAGCAAGCATATCAAAAGACCCAAAACGTGCATACTCATCAGTCAACGGATGATTTTTCATCCACCCTCCACAAGCATACTGATAGAAATCCGTCCCCGGAAGAGCTGTCTTATCCAAATTAGAGAAATCAACCCCACCTTCAGAAACAACTCCCTTCTTGCTACCACACCCTGCAGCCATCAAGCAGAATGCTAAAACAGGAAAATACTTCATTATTTTCATTACATCTATTATTAATTAAACTTTTATAATATCTTATTTTTACCTTCTTCCAATTCCGTAGAAGCATTATCCCACTCTTCCATAACACTGTCCAGTTGACGTTTAAGCTTTTGGTGCTGTTCATAAAGTTGCATATCTGAAGCACCATCGGGAGTTGCCAATTTTATCTCAAGAATAGCTATAGCTGATTCAATCTGTGAGATTTCAGCTTCGCAATCTGCAACTCTACGCTCTAACTTTTTCAGCTTCTTATTCCACTCTTTCTGAGCTTCATAAGACAATTTATTATCAGACGTCGGCAACTCTTTTATCGCATTCGAAGCATCCTCCTTGCCAAGATCCTTTAAAGAAGAAAGTAAAATCCCATTTTGCAGCTCATTCAGGCTTTCGATTTGCTTCTTTTGTAGAAAATCGTAAATACCACCCAAATGTTCTTTCACCAAACCACCTCCAAATTCATAAACTTTAGTCGCAAGTCCATCTAAAAAGTCACGATCATGGCTGACTATTATCACAGTACCGTCGAATTCACGAATAGCCTCCTTCAAAACATCCTTTGAACGCATATCCAGATGGTTGGTCGGCTCATCCAATATTAAAAGGTTGACCGGTTCCAGCAATAACTTAATCATAGCAAGACGAGTGCGCTCTCCACCGGACAGAACTTTCACTTTTTTGTCTGAAGCTTCACCACCAAACATGAATGCCCCCAAAATATCCCTTATCTTCAATCTCACATCTCCTACCGCAACCCGGTCTATCGTATCAAATACCGTAAGATTTTCATCAAGTAATTGTGCTTGATTTTGAGCAAAATATCCTATTTGTACATTGTGACCAAGTTTCAATTTGCCGGTATAATCGGTGATTTCTTCCATAATGCACTTGACGAGAGTTGATTTACCCTCTCCATTCTTACCCACAAATGCAACCTTCTCACCGCGGTTTATAGTCAAGTTAACATCATGAAAAACGATATGATTACCATATCTTTTCTCCACATCTTCGCAAATAACCGGATAACTGCCGCTACGGCTAGAACATACAAATTTAAGCCTTAACGCAGAAGAATCTTCTTCATCCACCTCAATCCGCTCTATCTTTTCAAGCTGTTTGATTCTACTTTGAACTTGAACAGCCTTAGTAGCCTTATAGCGGAACCGCTCAATAAAAGCTTCTGTATCTCCTATTTGTTTCTGCTGATTTTCGTAAGCTCTCATCTGTTGTTCACGGCGCTCTTTGCGAAGGACAACATATTCATCATATTTTACCTTATAGTCATAAATGTGGCCACATGAAATTTCAATAGTGCGAGTAGTCACGTTATTAAGAAACGCTCTATCATGGCTAACCAATACCACAGCATTAACACGTGTTGATAAGAAATTCTCCAACCATTGAATACTTTCAATATCCAAGTGATTTGTCGGCTCATCAAGCAAAAGCACATCTGGGCGTCTAAGTAAAAGCTTTGCTAACTCAATACGCATTCGCCACCCCCCCGAAAATTCAGAAGTTGGACGATCAAAGTCTTCTCTGCTAAAGCCAAGTCCAACGAGAGTTCGCTCAGTCTCAGCATGAAAATTCGTGCCTCCCATCATTAAAAAGCGGTCGTTCTCATGAGTAAAACGATCAATCAATTTATGATAAGACTCCGATTCATAATCAGTACGATCCGCCAATTCTTGATTCATGCGATCAAGCTCAGCCTGTAATCGGAACATTTCCTCAAAAGCCAACTCAGCTTCTGCTTTGACAGTGCGACTGTCGGATAATATCATGACCTGCGGAAGATAGCCAATAGTAACTTCCTTAGGCATAGCTACTATTCCTGCTGAAGGAGTCTGCAAACCTGCCAATATTTTAAGCATTGTAGATTTACCCGCTCCATTTTTGCCCACTAAAGCTATACGATCCTTTTTATTAATGACGTAAGACACATCCTCAAACAACACAGTGGCATTGAATTCCACCTTCAAACCTTCTATCGATATCATTTTAACAGAAAATTAATCATTCAAAATCGCAAAGATAATGATTTTCAAGCGTTCACAACTGAATAGACACAGTAAATCGGTCATTCCGTCACTTTTACAAGAATCTTATCAATACGCGCTCCATCCATATCCACTATTTCAAAAGTAAAATCTTTCCAGCTTACAGCTTCTCCACTTTGAGGAATATGCTGGAGCAACTCCAATACAAGTCCTCCGACCGTAGTGTAATCACTCTGATTTGAGTACAGATTCTCTTTTTCAAAGTATATAAAAAAATCATAGACAGGACATTGCCCATCAACAAACCATCCTTCTCCTTCCTTACGCTTAATAATATCAGGTTCGGTATGGGCATCTTCAATATTCCCCACGAGACCTTCCAAGATATCTTTTAATGTAATAATACCCTGAAATCCACCAAACTCATCACAAATCAACGCTTGCCCGATGCGTTTATCCTTCATCCGCTCCAACGCCTTATAAACGCTCATGTTCTCATGGAAAAAGACCGCAGGTGATATTACATTTTGTAAATCCAGCTTCGGCTTATCCAATTCAAAAACAAGTTGCTTCAATGTTACGACACCTTTTATATTGTCATAGTTCCTATCCACCACTGGATAAAAATCATGAAGATGTTCCTTCAATACAGTCTGTACCTGTATTGCATCCATACTTATGTCCAAAACGGCTACTTCAGAGCGATGAGTCATCAATGAACTGACCCTTAAATCACCCAACATAAAAACCCGTTCTAAAATATCCTGTTCAACTTCTTGCACCTCACCCTCTTTAGTACCTTCCTGAATCATTGACTTTATTTCTTCTTCCGTTACCTTATCCGTTTGTACTTTTAATCCGAATAAGTTAAAGATAAAAGAAGTACTCTTTGCCAATAGCCAGACAAAAGGCAATGCTATTTTAGAAAGCCAATACATAGGGCGAGCTACTAGTCGAGCTGTTTGGGAAGAAGCGCTCATACCAATTCTTTTAGGTACAAGTTCACCAAAAATCAACGTTAGATAAGTCACCAATACAACTATAACAGTCTGACTCAATATTCTTGAATACTCAGGATGAACACCCCAGGTCACTAACACATTGGAGAAATCATCTGCCAGCTTACTGCCTGAATATATACCTGTAAGTATACCTACAATAGTAATACCTATTTGTACAGTAGATAAAAAGTTATCGGGTCTTTGAGCCAAAGATAAAGCTGTTTTTGCCGAACGACTACCCTTGTTTGCTTCATTCAATAAATTCGATTTTCGGACAGAAATCAAAGCTATTTCAGACATTGCCAAAAATCCATTTAAAAGGATAAGACCTACAATAATAAATAATTCACTCATGATTTATATAAGTTATATATTTTATTAGAACTTTAGAATCAATAGAGGGCACACAGTACTTATCGACAAATGCACCTATGACATCACCGAGAACATAAAAGAAAATAAATATAAAAGGCAGATTGAAAAGAATTGAAAAAGCATGGTAAAGACCATCTTTGCCTGCAATATCAGCAGTAAAGCTCTTTAGAATAGCTCTATGTCCATCTGGTTCTTCGAAGACGAGGTTTATTTAATGTTCTGCAAAGATAAAAAACATCTTCATTTATTACAAATAAAAAAGAGAGCCGAATAGGTTCCCTTTTTTATTTCGATACAAAAGTGCGGTATATTAACCGTTAACTCTTTTCTCTTTGATTCTAGCTTTCTTACCTGTAAGAGCACGCAAATAATACAATTTAGCGCGGCGAACCTTACCTACCTTGTTCACTTCAATGCTATCAATAGCCGGTGAATCAATTGGGAAAATTCTTTCTACACCTACAGTACCAGACATTTTACGAACTGTAAAACGTTTTTTGTTTAAATGTCCAGAGATCTTAATAACAACTCCGCGATACAACTGAACACGTTCCTTGTTACCTTCAATGATACGATATGCTACAGTAACAGTATCACCTGCCTTGAAGCTTGGATGTTGTTTGCCAGTAGCAAATGCTTCTTCTGCAACTTTAATTAAATCCATTGTTATAATTATTAAATTGTTTCATCGTTACAACGCAACATACCAGGCTTCACACTATGTCCTGACAGCGATTGCGCGAAAGCGGTGCAAAGGAACGAATTATTTATCAGATACACAAACAATTCATTCCTTTTTATTCATCTACGATCATCAGATGACCGACTTGACCGTGAACTCTGTGTGGATGGAGCATTATCTCCACCACGATTGCTATCTGTGCCTCTTACACTTGAACGCTGTGTTTCATTGTTCTCCCTACTTCTGCTACTTTCCCGGGAGCTATTCTTACTGCGGGAAGAAGAAGAACGATTGGAATCAACATTTCTTGTAGAATTAGGACTTGAAGACTCTCTATTATTCCGATCATTGCCCTCTGATCGTCTACCGCGACTACTTTCATTGCTGGGACGTGTCGTATAAATATCATCCCTATGGGGTTCTCTGCCTGAATTAGGTTTTATCTGAACGGAACCGAAATCAGTACGTCTATGCGAGTCTACTGTAACGCTTCCTTGTATACGGAAAGATCCGCTGTAAGAAGGTTGATCGTACCGTCCACGATAATAACTTTCATTATTACGAGATGTGCGATAATGATCACCCCGATAACTTCTGTAATTATAAGGACGTGAGAAATAGAAGTAATGACGATCAGAGTATCTGGTATAGATACGGAAATGCCAATGAACTCCGCTGGTATATATCGGACGGAAGAAATACTCTATTTGCAGGAACTGCATATATTGGCTACGACTCAAGACCCAACGCAAATCATCGTTCCGCACATCCAAGTATTCATAGTAACGATCAAGAGCCCATTGATTGCCTCTTAATACATCATCCATCAGATAACGTACATTATTTACAAAATCAAAATTTATTTCATAAACATCATTATATTGACCTGTACTAAGATTTAGTTCATAAGCCATTTTATCCGTAAGAAAACGAGTGTCCTGCCGTAAACTCGATTGACTATATGCTTCCATACTTGCACTGCAAGAGGCGATATTCAGCGTAACAAACAGCATAAATATTATACGTTTCATAATTGCATTTAATTTAAGTTTATACTCTCGTCTATTCCTTAGATACGATACAAATGTAGAAGAAGAAATTCCTCTCTGCATCTATTTCCCTCTATTGTTCTATAGGGATTTCCCTATTTCCGACCGCCATCATTAGCCTGCTAAGGTTATTCCATTATCTGAAAGTAATATTAGGTGCTTCTTGTAAAGATCACCAACGCCTTTTTTAAAAGTCTTCTTGCTTACTCCAAATATCGCGTAAATATCTTCAGCAGGACTTTTATCATTCAAGGCTATGCGGCCTCCCTTATCTTTAATATAGTCCAATAAGGTCTTCGAAAAATCATCGACTTTTTCAAAGCCTGGTTTTTGTAGTATCAAATCTATCTTACCATCTTCACGGACTTGCTTTACATAAGCTTTAAGCCGCATACCGGTATGCAACGATTGGAATATCTCGTTCTCATAAAGAAGTCCACTATAACTATTCTCGACAATAGCCTTGAAACCCAACGTAGTCTTTTGCCAAACAAGGATTTGGACCTCTTCTCCAGGTTGATAAGAAGGTTGGGATTTGGATAGATATCGCTCTACCTTTGCAGAAGCAACAATTCTATAACTATCATCATCAACGTGTGCATAAACAATATATTTCTCTCCTATTTGCATTTTTTGCTTTTGCTCACGAAAAGGAACAAAAAGGTCTTTCATCAATCCCCAATTTAAGAAGGCACCATATTCATTAACCCAAGCTACTTCCAAATACGCAAACTGACCAACTTCTATCAACGGAGTTAGTGTAGTAGCAACGAGCCTTTCTTCATTATCGAGATAAATGAAAACGTTCAAATCCTGACCAATCTCGCATTCTTCAGGCACATATCGTTTGGGTAGTAAGATCTCGCCATCCTCACCCCCATTAAGATATATTCCAAAATCAACTTCTTTCACTACTTCCAAAGTGTTGAATTTTCCTAAATCTATATTCATAATCTTTTCGTTTGCGACAAAGATATAGATAACCCCATAATTTTTAGTTCAAAGCCGACTTTTTTTCTATTTAGATGAAGAGGGTGCTGTCTAAATCACCACCAAAAACCTAGCAACTTTAAGCAATTTCCTATACCCGGATCTCTCCTGAACTCAACGGATTTTATTTGAATATTCTTTTTGATGTCTTAAAAAAACTATTTATCTTTGCAGCCGCAAACGAAAAAGGTGCCATAGCTCAGTTGGTAGAGCAAAGGACTGAAAATCCTTGTGTCCCCGGTTCGATTCCTGGTGGCACCACCTTCTTCTCTTGAAGAATCGGAATGTAGCGCAGTTGGTAGCGCACTACGTTCGGGACGTAGGGGTCGGGCGTTCGAATCGCCTCATTCCGACATAAGGAGCTTAACTTTTATCAAGTTAAGCTCCTTATGTTTACCAAGCCACCCTTCATCGAAAACAGATCTTTAAATGATCAGAAGCAAGATCATTCTCTTGTGTAAAGCTATAAATAATCACTCCGAAATGCTGAGGTATTGCAAACTTCTTACTAAAGGACTTACATTGCTGAACCGTAGTCCTTTGGTTCCTGTACCGAAGCCCTATGGTTCGCGTAGCAAAGCCCTACGGTTTGAAAACCAAAGGGCTACGGTTTCCGATAGATAAGAAAGCCGGCGGATATGCTTTGAAAGAAGTACGAAAGTCATAATACTACTTCATATTTCAGCTATAACAGGAAGATGATCCTCGAATGAGATTGTTTGAATGGTGGCTTTATCATTCAAATCAAAAGATAAAAATAGAGCGTGGACCGACTAGTTAGCCCACGCTCTACCTCTAATATATCTAATCTTAGCGTTGAAGAGTAATACCCATCAATCCGATTACAACATCATTAGAAGAGGTTTCAATCACTAAATGAGACAATTTCTTTTCTGCATTAAGAGGCAACTCTAATAAGATGGCGGCACCGCCATCAACCATTTGACTAACACCGGGATAACCTAACTCTTTACCAAAATTATTACTGATTTCGCCTGTTTTGAGTCTCAACCGATATAATGTCGGTGCATGCCGGTTGAATGCAAGTCCGTCCTCAAAGTACAACTGTTCTATGGGTGCCCAATTCGTAGGATTAACCAACGGGAGGCATGAAGACGAACCATCTTTATAATAGACCCGTATCGTCCCATTTGCGATATGGGACTGCATGTGGTTTGTACTGCCTGCCATCAACAAATATGCCCGCGAAGCCTTTCCCTTAAGAGGAAAGCTTATGCTGTCAGGATAATTATCCCATAAACTGGTAAAGGCAATATTCCGACCTGTTGCAGGGGTACGGAAAGGAATACCCAGCTTGGTATCAATTTTTCCATTGTGCACCGCAGCACGTAACCCGGAATCATCAATTTCAGCAGTTGTCAAGGGATGACACCATTCACCGATACCTTGTACAGGAATCTGCAACGTGGTATAAGGAGAGCGTGGTGAAAGGTATTTATTATTAAAAATATCCGTTACTGACGAATTGAAAAATTTATCTAAAACAACGGGTTCACACTTAGCTGACACGACATGAGCAAATGCCGGTTCATCAGGTACCCCACGGGGGACGAACTGATGCTTTTGCGCGGGCTGTACATGAGCAAAATTCGGTTCGACAGGCACACTGTCAAGCTGCTTACCTACATTATCTACCGCTTTCCACCATCGCATCTGCCCTTGTTTCATCGGTTCGAAACGAATGGGAGCTTTGTCCGAAAGGTATCCGGATGCAGGTCTCACCCCACCTTGGTCAGAGTTTGCATTAAGGCGCAGGCTTTCACCACCCCACCGGATAGAGATATCCAGTCTTTGATCGGCATTTGCCGGAACAATCACCGATAATACCGGATGGCCGATAGACTGATCAAGAATCTTCCATTCGGCTGGCTGCCCGTTGACTAATAATTCCGCAACCTGTGAAGACTGTGCAGGGAATTGCAGTTCAAGGGTACGTACGGCACTCAAACGGTGAGTTATGATGTAAGAAGAAGAATCCACTGCTTTTTTAAAGTCAAAATCAATATCCGGAGTATGCAGAGAAGCATATTTCCAATCACTCGGGAAACCGGGTTTCACCAGCAAGCACCCGTTCATGGCATCCGGTAGTATTCCGTATAGACCTTGGATCAAAACTCGGGAAGCAACACCAATGGGATCACCAAAGTCACGATAACACTCTCCGCGGGCTGCATCATAGAAACTTATCTGCCCGAAGTTACCCGGACTCTCTCCCAGATACATCCCATCCAATAAAGAGCTCTTCAGTAGTTTAAATCCTGAATCGGCACGTCCCGCCTGGAAGTAAGCCAGCGAAGTATGCATCACTTCGGCAAAAGCCACATTATTAATACTCCAGGAATAGGGCAACCAATTTGTAGTGGAAACCGTTGCATAACCTTCATCTTTTAAGCCTTCTCCACGAACCGGGATATGCGGAATATCCGTATCCACATAATTTGTAGCCTGATAAGCTTGAAAAGGATCGGCAGCATCGCTATCGAGAGCATGATATATAGTCCATACCGCCGCACTTTCGTGCAAACGCTTCTTTCCCATGAAATCCTGAAACTCCGCCCAGTGTCCTTTCTCCGGCATCCAAAGTCGTTTGTTTAATGCGCTCAGTATCTTATCCGCTTCTTGTTTGTAGGGAGTGGGGTCTTCACCAATCTTCGATGCAATCATCGCAGCCAACTTGTTTGCACGATAATTATATGCCGAAGAATGAGTCACCGCCCCGCTATTATAATAAAGTGCATCACTAGCCCATATACATGCATATCCATCGTATAAACCGTCGTTATCGGGATCAAAGTTTCGTTTTTCCCAAGCTAAATGTAGCTTTAGCACTGGCCACATTTTACGGGCATAATCCAAATCTCCCGTCCAGTTGAAATGCCACAACAACTCATCAATATAACAGAGATTCATATCATAATGATGCATCTGATCGTTGCGATTGGGATTACGGCAGATATAACCGTCACTATACATGGGGGTCCCCCACTTCTTTTCCGAACGAGCCATAGCCAAAGCCGAATCTTGTGCCGGATGAGGAATAGTATTCGGGACATTAGTTACCTGACTGGCTGCATAAGCATCAAAATGCGTGCGGGCTCTATCATGCCAACCCAACACATCACCAGTATAGGCAGCACGCCAACCATTCAGAGGCATACGCCAACCAATAGCCCCATGCAACCAGACTTGCTCGTCCCATATCCCGTCGGCAGCAACAGCAAGTGTACCACCAAGAGTATTGAAGTAAGGATCGGGTGTTGTGATTTGGATACGCGAAGCCAACTCACTGCGAGCTGCTTCCGATTTATCAAAAAGACGTGCTCCCTCCAGAGCCGAAGGAATATTCAAAGAATAGTCGCGCACCAATACATAGAATACTTTTGGCAAAGTCACCCCTGAAGGCGACGGTGATACAGATTTCTTTCCTTTCTTAGCTTCCACCGAAGAAGAAGGTTTCTCATTTAAAAGTAAATCATAAGTCTGCATCATTTTAGGATGCTCCGGAGCATCAAAGCAACCCGGAGGGTCTGCTCCCATATCACCATTGCGACTCAGTTTCGATAAGCGGATTTCAGATAAGGCACAGCGTATAGATGAACCTTCAGGCATATTGAGAGCTGTTATCTTCCAAATCCCGGCATCTTCATCCGGTAGCGCCAAAGCTACAATATTTAGTTCCGCCCGATCTCCCCATGCCGGGTCTTTCACGCTATAGACACGTTTCCCGGCAATGTAACGAGCTTCACACCAAGCTGCAGAATCTAAAGCAATTGAAGCACCATTCTTAAGACATAACCGGAAACTCAGGTTGCGACTGTTCTTTTTATCGTATACCGCAAAGATGGGACGATCGCTTGTTTCCACGCGAAAGGCGGTGTGACTCCCATATAAAGCACGGGTGTAGCGATTCTTCCCATTGATACAAACAAAGCCATCGCCTTCGGGGCGATACTGCAATGTCCGCTTACTCCCACGTTTATGGTCATTGAAAGAAGTCGATTCGATAAGATCACCTGCTCCCTGGGGCTTATTCGCTTTGACAGCATACTGCCCGAATAAGTCTACAGAAAGCAGAAATAAAACTATTAAGACAAAGAGTTGTTTCATTCTTCTACAAAATAATCAGCTATAAGTCCGCTAAGGCATAGGTTGCAAACCTTCCCAACGTACATCCCATTTTCCGTCTTTAGGAAATCCGGGATTCTTCTCTTTACATCCGTCCCATCCGGCGCACATCATAGCGACAGCCGTCAACAGTCCACCGTTACCGGGAAGATAAATACGCAGACGTTCATCTTGGTAGTTGTGACCACTAATGAGGTAAGTATTGGTCCGTTTGTCCATCAACAAAGCACCAACCGCCTTTTCCGGTTCACCTAGACGCGCTGCATTCATTGCTGTCATCGGATAATCCCAACCCCATGTCTGATCCCAATTCCAATTATCCCATATCCAGTGAAGGGTGTTTTTCATGTAGTCGGGACGGGTTTGATTTGTCAACGGCAAGATGCCAACAGCTCCAAGCACAGCCATGTGATCGGATGTAAAGCGAACATCTTTGTAAGTATTCAACGCCGTTTCAGCCGCAAGATATAAATGATCCTCATTATAAGCAAGAGGAGACATCTTAGCTATCATTTCATCCCAAGCTTTGAGACGTGGTTCACCGGAGCGCTCACGCCATTTCTGTGCAACTTCCAATGCAAAATGCCAGTAGGAAAGTTCAAACGGCGGATTCACGGTCTCAGACGCACGAAGCGTTTCCTGAGCAGGAATTGCACCTTTCAATATATAACGATCATTTGCCTTATCGTAAGTGGCAAAAGAATACATGAATTCGGCAGTCTCTTGTATCAACCGGTTATATTTCTTCAATATCTTCTCAGAAGGATTTGAGCGATAAAGTAATTCGGCAAGATAGATTAAATGTGGCTGTTGCCAGATTAAGAAACTGCCGACCTTTGAAGGAGCTTCCAAACCGCTTGGATCTGTCATCTTCATCCAACGTACCCCATCAAATCCCTGACGCTTCGCAATTCCACGGGCAATTGGTTCCACCGTTTCATACCATTTTAGTGTGCGGTCAAGCAGGTTCCCATGCTTCCAAAGTGGTTGCCATGCCTGATGCCACCAAATCATTTCGAGGTGGAACTTACCAAACCATGAGTTGTAAGTCAATCCAGTCTCCTGTGGAGGTGTAGTTCCCGCACTTTGTATAGCCAAAAGATACTGGCTTTGTACGACTCTACGCTCTAGTTCTTTTGCTCGTGGATCGGTACAATGAGAGAAATCAACTGCGGCACCGTTTTTCCAGAAAGCAGTCCAATAGTTGGCAGAAGCGTTTGCCGTAACAGCAAAAGACGGTAACGAAGGAGTTGAAGATTGTACAACCGCTTTTGATTTAGCAGCTCCCAATATAGGGTTATATGCCGAAAACTGGCAAGAAAAAGCAATTCTATCACTAGATGGAGTCAATACAAAATAGTTCTTAGACTTTTCTTTAAGCACAGCCTTACCTTCCCACCGGATGGTAACATAATATGTTGTAGCATCAAGCACACGCTTTATTACAACTCCCGAAGCACTTTGCGCTATGATCTCGGAAGAGTGTTTATCGTTAGCATTCCAGTCACACGCGTCATCACTGTGCCCGCCTGTCGGATAAGGGAACTGGAATTTGATCCCTGTATGTGATTTGGATGTCACACTGGCTGATATCATATCCATTTGGGGATGACATACGGTAGCCACATCGAAGGTATAACCCTTCCACACAAAGTGACTGTTGACAACGCCCTTCCACAGATTTAAGACCTGGTCAATGCTTTTGATGTCGGAAGCTTTAGGCTGATCACCAAGCTCCAAACCGACAATGCCCAGATGCAATCGATGGGAGTTCGCACGAAGCCAGTTGGCTGCATCATGAGGTCTACCCGGCTCATTAAACTGTACGGAATAAGGTTCTTTGCGGCCTCTACCGAAATCATAATCTTTCAGCGCATCATCGGGTACAAAATGATCCGGATTGGCAAAACTGTGCCATCCCCATTGAGATTGTGTGCCAAGAGGTACACCTTCTTTGTATATCTCAGGAAAAGTTTGTAAACCGGTTGCATCCACTGTATACGCAAATTCACCATTACCCACCGAAAGAGAAGATAAACGTTCAAAAGCCTTCACATGAGGATTATGACGGGTTACCAGCGCTTCACGATCTATCGGAGCCTGCTTATTTGCACCATACGCAATAAGAGCAATAAATGAGAAAAGAGATAGAAAGACTTTTTTCATGGTTAAAACATTGCTATTTTAGAATTTATATCGATTTTACAAAGATAAATCATACATTCCGCCAACAATCTGTTAATATTGACAGAAAACATTAGTGATTTGTTCTTCAAAAATACCAATTACTAAATATCCAATGCAATAGGCTTTCAGCCTTGAACCGAATAGCTTCTCTTATCATCAGATAAAATTGTATTTAGCTTATCTTAATACCCCATTAAGAGCACATATATCCTGAAAAGATCAGAATTTAAATCAGAACTTAACCAGGCTATTCAGGTAGACTTCCACATTGGTATAATCTTTTGATAAGCCAAAGATAGAACCATCAGAAGGATCTTGAGGATTTAAGTGATGCTTTTTTTCCCAAGAATCAGGCATACCGTCTCCATCTGTATCCTGTAAGGCCTTACCTTTCTTCAATACAGGCCATCCGCCGACATCCTCTTGAGAGTTAATAATCCCGTTTTTACCGAATGTGCCGATACCTTTACGCACCTGGCGTATCACTTCACGATCATAAGAGTCACGTGAGAAACTACATCCTACGGATTTTAAAACCCGATGATAAGCTACAACCGGAGAGTCTTCATTTATTGCTTCAAAAGGGAAAGGTTTATCCACCAGACAATCTTCCGGATTAAGAGATTTATGGGAGCTATCAGATGAAGCTACAGCATGAAATTCACCAATTGCATGGCGATTATCTTCTGTTACTTTCTTATCGCCAACCATGACATTACCACTAATAAAATAACGGCCGGTTCCATCTTCAGCCACATCCAACAAACGATGATGCTCTGATGCTGGTCCCGGTTTGTAGTAGTTGTCCACAATATTGATCTCTCCGTGATGCCCACCGCCATAAGCCGATTTAAATCCCCAGTTGTATATGACGTTATTACGATAATCCACCCATTTGGTTCCATCCACCGATGCAAACCGTGGATTACGACTGGAGTTATTAGCTAACATGTTGTGATGAAAGGTTGCTTTATATCCACCCCATATACCGCCAAAACCATGTTTTCCTTTAGTATGCACGGAGTTATTCAGACTATGAGTGACTAAGCACCATTGAACGGTCAGGTTTTCTGTTTTATAAATAGACAAACATTCATCAATACTCCAGCTTGAAGTCAAGTGATCTAATATTACGTTCTTCTGCCCATAACGTCCACCACCTATACCGTCACTATCTATATGATGATGATCACCAACACGCACCCGAATGTAACGTACAATCACATTATTGGCATTAACCACCATCGGATAATCTTTTAAGCAGATACCTTCCCCGGGAGCTGATTGACCGGCTATAGTAATACTGTCATTATTAATACGCAAAGGCGATTTCAGTTCAATCGTACCATCAACTGCAAAGACAATGGTGCGTGCACCTTGAGCCTCAACCGCTTCACGCAGGCTACCTGCACCGCTATCGTTTAGATTGCGGACGGTGAACACTACTCCTCCACGTCCACCGGAAGTATACTTTCCATATCCTTCCGCCCCGGGAAATGCAAGCTGTTGAGCTTGCAAGCCGCTTGATAAGAGTATTACCAAGCCAGCAATAAAAAAGTTTTTCCTCATGTTTCCAATCAATTTATCGTTTGCATTCAGTACTCTAAAGATAAAAGGTGACCATAAGAATAGTCACCTTTTATTTCATTATCAACTAGTAGCAAGGGTGTTGTTGCCCCGACAAGCCGGGGTTAACATCTATTATATTCGTAGTATTAAATGGCAGAATCTCTACCATATTCTTTTGCAAGCCATAAAACATATTTTCAATCCATGTATTCTTTGAAGCTAATCCGGCAACATCGTCTACAGAAAGTCCACCAATCTGTTTTACCGAATGACATCCAAACATATTCAAAATATAATAAGTACTTTCTATCACATTAGCTCCCTGAGGTACCAAAGCTTTAGTGAAGTAAACCTTACCCGAAGATTTATCCTCATAAAAGACCTTCTTTAAGAAACCTTTAGTTGCAGAATTTAGTATATTCAATGTAGTCGTTTCGGTAGTGGTCAGATTTAATGATGCGATATCTGCGGAGCTCATAGAGATATAAGAAACTGCAGTTATCTGATTGGGTAAAGCACCTTTCACCATTTTATAAGCACGATATACATCCACATTAGCATACTTATCCTGATGTCTGGCCAATTGATACAACTTACCCTTCTCAGCAGTCAAATACTCATATAAGATACCCCATCGAGTTAAATCGATCTTACGCAAACATTCATTGGAAAGCTCTAACTTACGTTCTTGGATGATAGCATCTTTAAATTCGCTATATCCGGATGGGATAGTCCCTATCTTCGAAGCATCATTTCTATACGCACGCAGACGAACTTGCTTAAGAGCATCAATAGCTTCCGGTGTAGGTCCATTATTCAACTCGTTCAAGGCTTCAGCATACATCAACAGCACATCCGAGTAACGCAACAACGGAAAATTGATATCACGCTTGCTATCTGAAGTTCCTTTATCCTTTTTCCAGTCAAGACGGTATTTACCGATGCAACATCCAAGGTAGGTACTCATTTGCAAAGAGTCATTAGAAAGAATACCATAATTGCAAACAGACACATCACGGCGCTGATCGCCCTCTCTAAACTCAAAGTAGAGTGTTGGCATAGCTACCATCTGGGCTCCACCTTTACCAAATGTTTGATTGGTTCCACTTGTCGGAATACCATTGGTATATCCCGTACGAACATCCGGGGCGTTTGCGCCAAACCAGCCATATTCAAGCATGGTTTCATTGTTGTATTGTTTCAGAGCCAGATCTCTGAAGACCTGATCATAATCACTCAACAAACTATTTTCTTTTTGAGCAATAACTGCAGCACAAGCATCCGCTGCAATCTTATACAATTCCCTAACACGGGTAGCATCATCACGTTGAGCTATTTTCACCGTACTTTTGTTATAAGGCACTGTATTCAGGTCCCAACGCAAAGAGTATCCGGCAGCATGCAAAGCCACACGTGCCAAAATTCCATAAGCTGAATTTTTAGTGAATCTTTCGGCAGTAGCTACCATCCCTTCGCTTTTCCAGGGTAGCAACTTTACCGCACGTTGCAAATCAGTCACACAATGATCCCATATGGTATCGCGACTTACACGCGAAGAGGAAAACGTAGTCTGATCAACCGTAGGAATATCGACATAAGGAACGTCACCATAGAAGCGTACTATATTCCAATATGCATAAGCACGGATTGCATAAGCTTCGCCCAGCAATGAGTTGACTTTTGTCTGTTCTGTTTGGGTAGCAACACTCATTAACGGGAGGTTCTTGATGCAAACATTGGCTTCTTCAATGGCTCTATACATGGTAGTATATGTTGAGCTAAGCATCCCGGTAAGGTTGGTATAATCATAATTGGATACGTTATACTTAGAGTTCGATTCTGTCGAACTTGATTCATCCGTACCCATGAGCAATTGGTAGCCAAGCTCTTGTGTGAAGAGATTAGGGTAAGCTCCAACCACAGTCATTTCAGCTCTGTTTACTGAGGCAAAAATAGAAGAACTATCAGCTTTTGATTCAGAGGGCATATCAAGCCAATCCTGACACGATGCAACAACTAGCAGAATTGCAGATACACCTAATATATTTATTATTTTTTTCATATTCATAATCTATTAAAATGTTAAGTTTACACCCAATACCCAGCTCTTTGAACGAGGATATGAAGAATCATCAACACCGGGTGTCAAAGCACTACCCGAAGCAGATACTTCAGGATCATAACCCGTATAGTTTGTGAAAGTATAAATGTTATTCAACGTGCAATAAACACGTGCATTATTGATCTTAGCTTTTTGTACTATTTTCTTAGGAAGTGTATATCCCAACGTGATCGTATTCAATCGCAGATATGAACCATCCTCCAGATAATAACTACTATGATCACTAATGGCAGTTTTATTATTAGAAGAGATATTCCATAATATCGAACCGCTATACTGATTTGGATTCAACTCAGCCAATCGGGCTAAATCAGAACTTTCTTTACCTGTAGTAGGATCTATCAAGGTAAACCGGTTTGCCATTGTAGCCAATGTGTTTTGGTTAGCCAAGTAAGGACCAATAAAACGTTGTGTACTCATATTGAATACTTTGTTACCGTATACAAAGTTGAAGAACAAGGTCATGTCAAAGCCTTTATACCTAAAAGTATTATTCATACCTCCTGTGAACTTAGGCTGAGCACTTCCGATAACAGTACGGTCGTTAATCGAGAATACCGGCTTTCCGCTACCATCCTTTTCACCGACAATCGCTTTATATTTCACATCACCGACTTTCACATTACTACGAACGCTACCTTTGGGATAAGGTATATCATCTTTCAAGGTATAAGTTCCGTCTGTGTTTTGAGTAAAATCACTAGTTGTATAGACACCATCATAAACAAGACCGTAATACTGCCCCAAGGGCTTACCTATCTCTATCTTATAGCCCATACGGGATTGATAATCCTGAATAAAGTAGTTCTGATCGCTGCTACCATATAAATCCAATACTTTAGAGCGATTGAATGCTATATTAAAGTCTGTTGTCCATGTGAAATCCTTTGTTTGCATATTTGTCGTATTCAACACAAACTCTATACCTCTATTCCGAATAGATCCCAAATTCTGTACCTGATTGGTATACCCGGTAGATGTAGGTATCTTATTACTGATGAGGAGGTTGGAAGACTCATTATTGTACCAGTCAGCCGACAAGTTTATGCGACTGTTGAACAAAGAGAAGTCCAAGCCTAAATTGGTAGTAGTTGTTTTTTCCCATTTGATATTAGGATTACCCAAAGTAGTGCCAGGAACATAGGTAATGTAATCACCGCCATTGTAACCATAGTGTCCTGCTCCATAGGTAGTAGCATACATATTGTTACCAATACCGTTATTACCGGCTATACCATAACCCACACGCAATTTCAAATTATTCAGGAAAGATTTAAAGCTATCCATGAACTTTTCTTCAGAGATACGCCATGCTGCAGATGCCGAAGGGAAGTACCCCCATTGGTTTTTCCTTGCAAACTTAGAAGAACCATCGGCACGTAAAGTTCCGGTAAATAAATAACGATCATTAAAATTATAAGAAATTCTACTGAATGCGGATACCAGACCAACTTTGCTTTTATCGGATTTCCAAGTATATGGAGTACCCATGCTAACATCATTCAAGCCAAAATTACCATCGGAGAATTTTCTATATTCATTGTCCAAATTCATTGATTGCGAATAAGAAGTTTCTTGTCCCAATAAGACATTAAAGCGGTGCTTTTCCGCCAGCTTAAAAGCATAATTCAATGTATTCGTAATTTGCCAAGAAAAGTATTCATCATTATTACGAGAACCATATCCGTAAGGACTATCATTGGCAATGGCCTGCTTAGTGCTACCGTCATCCCAGTAATCCTCACGTACTTGTTGCCACATATAACTACCGGCAGTGCGGAAAGTAAGATTCTTCATCAAATCAAACTCAAATCCTGCATTAACGGTAGCCATCCGGGTATATTTCTCATTTGTTATGGCTGCATTATCCAATATAGGGTTTTGCGAGTCGTAATTGGCGTCATTCATCAAATCGCCGATTTGCTTACCTATATCCGAAGATACCATTTGATCATTGGTCCACCTCGCCCCACCCGTAATAGGCTGAAGAATGGTTTGTTTCAACTTTCCACCTAATGATCCGCCACCTTCAACTTTAGTCATTTGCATACTGGAAGCAAAATCAAAGCGGACTCCTTTCCACAGCTCATGATTGATTTTGGCACGAATGCTATTCTTTTGATATCCATGTCTCGCCATAATTCCGTCTTCTCCCGTATTGTTATAGCTCAACATATACTTTGTCTTTTCGCTACCTCCACTAATATTCAGGTTATGATTTTGTGTGATACCCGTATCACCAAAAACCAAATCCTGCCAGTCAATACCGGGGCGATTACCATACTCCTGAGCTATCCGGCTATATGCTCCCGTATAAAAATCAGTTGCATTCACATCGCCACCAAAGAAATTGGCAAAGCTATCTTGAGCGCCTCTAAGAACGTCAAATTCATACTGATACTTCACATAATCCTGAACATTCAAAAGATTCAGCTTTTTGCCCAAGTGATCAAAACTAACGAAGCCATTGTAGGAAACTTCGGTTTTGCCCGACTTACCCGATTTTGTGGTGATCAAAATCACACCATTTGAACCACGCGCTCCGTAAATAGCTGTAGCCGAAGCATCTTTCATAACGTCAATACTTTCGATATCGTTTATATCGACATTCTGCAAGCCTTTTTCCATCTGAAAACCATCCACGATATATAAAGGTGCAGTACCTTGGGTGATAGATGTACCTCCACGCACTGTAATCTGAATATCAGCACCGGGAGCACCACTCTGCTGAATGACATTGACTCCGGCAGCTTTACCAGCCAAAGCTTGGGCTGCCGTTGTTACCGGCGACATTTTTAAGTCATTCGCACCAACCGATACCGATGAGCCTGTTAAATCCTTCCGCTTCACCTTGGCATAGCCAATTGCTACTACTTCATCCAGCATCACAGATGATTCTTTCAAAGTGACATCTAAATGAGTTTTGCCGGCAAGAGCTACTGTCTGACTGTCATAGCCGATAAATGAAACGACTAATTCTTTTGCAGAAGCAGGAACCGAGAGTTTGAAATTACCGTCAATATCGGTAATTGTGCCAAGACCTGCATGCCCTTTTACCGTGACAGAAGCACCGATGATCACATCAGCTGCATCTCTTACCGTTCCGGTAATCACTTTAGTCTGAGCAAACATACTTAAAGAAAAGCTTATTAACAGAAACACTAATAAGCATGTTTTTCTGTGAATGATTTTCATAGATTATTACTATAATTGATTAATAAAAATAATATTAGGTCTAACAAAGCCCCTCCGTTATCGAGCACGGATGATAATTGCACAAAAGAACAAATTCATTCAACCAAAATCAATACTTGTTTTGACCGAAAAACTATTCTTCTTGATTTTATAAAAAGAAAAGGAAGCGCAACTCTACAAATTACAAACCGGAGAATGCAGAAAAATGAGTTGAAGCAGTTTTTTTTAATCTTAGGCAAACAATATCTTGTTAAGTAGAGAATGATAATAGTAGGCCATTATATTTTTCAACATTTTCTATACAATTGTCCATCACACTCCAAAGCGAATAGAATTAACTCATAATGTAAGCCAAGATCAGTCGTATTGTGATGGTAAATCAGTCGTATTCTCATCCCACTTCAGTCGTATACTGATTATCCCCCACTCTGAAGATAAATCAGAGAGGGGGATGATTTAATGCGACATTCAGATATTCGAAAGAGAAGAGAACGGCAAAATAAAGGAACAATCCCGGAAGGCCTTGTGTAAGGACCTTCTCACTCTATCCACCCTATTGGCATATCAGAGAACAGCAGATTAGAGTGCTTTACCGGGTCCGGCATTATTTTATCGAAAATCAAAAAGTAGATTTAAATTCAATCCTTCATCCCCTTTCTTTATGCGGATTATACCGGGTTGGCTTTGCGGACCATGTTGGCTAATCGGCTTAAACGAGCGGATACCAGGAATATCGAGTAAGAAAGAAAGATCACCCGCTGGAAAATCGGGCATGGTATTCACACCATCCTGCCGGAAACGAGGCTCTTCGGGAGTGAACAAGCGCAAATAAACTCCATCAGTCTCGGAGTACACCGTGAAGGGAGTCGCCGGACTTTGAATCGTAGCCCAATACATATTGGCATGGTAGCCTTTGAACTCTGGATACGTCAAGTGCTCATAGCTTTCGCCGGTGATTGTATTGTTATAAGCTTTACTCCATACACCATAGTTTGTTCCGGGGATGCGATTTTTCCAAACGCGATAGGGGCCGCGTCCCAACCAACGAACACCGGAACAGAGTTTCTCCGGAAACGAGAAGGTGAAACCGAAGTTATACACATCGGTATCGGTAAATGCATCGTCAAAACCGCCACCACCGGACGCCTTGTTCAGCAACACGGATTTCATAGACAGTAAGCCGTCGGGAGCCAATCGCCATACGATTGAATCGACAGCCCCTGTATAACGGGCACAAAGAACGGCATCACCATTTTCTTTTCTTGTAGTAACCGACTTCAGCTTTATCTTCATGCCTACAGGCAAAGGGCCATCGGTTAATGACACGGATTTCTGATCACGAGAACGGATTATAGAAACTATAGTGGCATTGGATTTGCGGAAAGACACACTTAAAGCTGCCGAGCATAAGGTATATATAGAATCCGACTCTATGATTTGCGGGAAAGCAGATGGTTTTATTTCGGTTGTCGAAGTTCTTTTCGATAGCTGTTGCTCATTCATCAGATAATCTTCAGCGGAATGAACAGGGAATGTCCGGGTACAAAGCAAATTGCCGTCTAAACCGTATGAATTAAGTTCGAGAATATCTGCTTCAAAAAAATGCTTTGGCAAAGTCATTGAGGCGAAACCTGTTTCTCCTGGACTTAAATCAGGCAACGACACTGAACCTGAATCCACAACGCAAGTACTGCTTGCTTCTTGAAGTGGAGACGCGCAACGATAAAGTCGGTAGCTCATCGAACAAGCCCCTAAAGAGGTATATAAATAACGATTGGAAATCAGAAACCGCCCATTAAAAGAAGGGGTGATTTTAAGTGATTCAACCTTTATGGGAGACCAAATCTCGCGTACAGAATAAAAGCTACCCTCTTTTTCGCGATATGGGCCAACGATGCCATCGGGTGCGTTAAAACCATCACTATCCAGTTTTCCATTCCAATCAGATCTGCGTACCGCTTCATCGCAAAAAGCCCACATAAACCCACCGGCAAATAAAGGACTAGAGGTATATCTCGCCCAAAAATCTTCCAGTCCGGCTCCTAATCCTTGATCGTACATACCATGCATAAATTCAGTCGGCATAAACACTTTATTTCCATTATTGAAGCGACCTACACCTGTAAGGTATGCAGGATAATGCTGGGTATCTATACCGTTAAAGTCAGCCCAAGGATGAATCACATGGCGATTTTGTGGATCATACTTTCGGAAAAGTGAATCAAGAGCTGTATTCCATCCTCCTTCGTTACCATTACTCCAAAGCACGATACAAGGATGATTCACATCACGACTGATCATTTCTTTTATCAGTTTGCTACCCGTGTTCGTATCGTATGAGTTCTGCCAACCGGCTAGCTCATCAATATAGAGTAAACCCAGCGAGTCGCAAACATCAAGGAAGTGTTTATCGGGTGGATAGTGCGAACGAACGGCATTCATATTCATCTCCTTAATCAACTTTGCGTCCTGAATACTAATTGCTTTGTTGGTTGTTCGACCTCCATCCGGATGAAAGGAGTGACGATTAATCCCTTTCATTACGAGCTTTGTATTATTCAGATAAATACCGTCATGAGGACGAAAATCGATTGTACGGAAACCTATTCGTGTGGAAGTCGTATGAATGACCTTCCCGTTTGCATCAACAAGAGAGACTGTAAGCAAATACAGATAAGGAGTCTCCGGAGTCCATGCTTGAATACCATCCCAATGGCACGATACTGCTACATTTCCGGAAATCTTTGTTGCCGAATTCGTTTCATTACCAGCGGCAGATTGATTGATCTTAAAGTTCTGCGGATTGAATGCAGTTACAATGGAGTGCTGTGCCTTACGGCTATCCCATGTAAAAGGAGTACCCTTTCCCATGACCGGAAATAAGTTGAAAGCAAGATGAGCGTTTTGAATATTTCCTGTAGTATAAACATTTGCATTCAGCGTACCGTCATACCGGGCATCAACCGCCAGTCTATCTATATGATTTACCGGTTTTACTTCAAGCCATACAGGTCTGTAAATTCCTCCAAAGAGCCACCAGTCGGCACGACGTTCGGCTGCATTCACCGATTTATTCTCAGAGTGCTTCTTCACTTGCACTTCAATATCATTAGCGCGACCATATTTCAGCAAAGCACTTATATCGTAAGAAAACTGGTAAAATCCGCCTTGGTGAACATCCCCAGCAGGAATTCCGTTGATTAAGACTTTTGTATCGGTCATTACTCCGCCAAAACAGATTTGTACATTCTTACCATTCCAGTCGCGAGGGACACGAAACGTACGTTTATAGATACCCTCTTCCATACTTGGGGCTTTTACTCCGGCTTTCTTATACCACCGCCCATAAGTATATTCACCAAAGCCCTGTAACTCCCACTGCGAAGGGACTTCTATCTTATCCCATTTTCCACTATTTCGTCCATCGGAGCAACGGAATTTCCACGTCACAGTGTTACCGAGCCCCGTGCCGGAGAGATATATTTGTTGGGTATCTTGGGCGTGAATTTCCAAAGAAGCAAGTATCAATAAAAAGAGCCCTAGGAAGCCAGGGAAAAAGAATGTTCCCAAGTTCAGTCTAAAAGAGTGTTTTCCAACCATAATTCATATTTTATGAGAATGGTACAAATAAACTCAATCTTTATCGAAAAGTTATTAATTAAGGTGATTTTATAGCTGTATATAATGATGAAAAAGGTGGCTATTCTTTACGAACAACCACCTTTCTTCACTAACCTAAATATTAATAACACACAGAATATCTTTCAAACAAGTCCTGAAAGATTATTTCTGAAAGCAGGACATTTATTATTTATAGCCCGGGTGTTGGGTCAAATTAGGATTATCAACCATAGGATGACCTGCAGACTTATTGGCAAAAGGCAACAACTCTGAACAGTTTTCCTTATATCCATAATAGAGACCATCACTTCCATCAGGAGCTTGAATCCAGTTAGGATAAGTACCACCATTTTCTGCAGATCCTGTTGGCTTGGTATAGACGATATTGCCTATTTGCAAAACATTATAACCTTTACCAAATCCAGCTGCTTTACGAGCATTGCCGTTAAATGTGCTGGTATATGCTTCGAATAAATTAGCAGGATACCATTTATCACCAGTTTGCACTGTCTTACCATGAGCAGAAACAATACCTGCCAAAACAGTCTGATAAGCAGCATAACCGGAAGAACTAGTCGGCACATTTTTCACAAGTGCTATTTCGGTGGCATCTGTAAGATCAATGTATTCGACAGCCAAGAACTTATCACCATAGATTTGTGCATCTTTATGATATTTGTACAAGCGGTAAACCGGAATATTGGCATATTGATTTTTCTTATCCGAAAGATCTTTCATTGCCTGTTTTGTAGCAGCCAATTCTTTAGGCAGACGTCCCATACGGGTCAAGTCGTTACGCAAAAATAATTCGCCTCCGAATTCCCATTTACGTTCCTGTACTAAAGCATCATCAAAATCTTGTTGTCCGGTAGGTATTGAAAGAGATCCAATACCGGCACGATTACGAATTTGCTGCAAGGCATCTTTAGCTCCTTGAGTAGGACCACCATTCAAGTAGTTCTCTGCTTCTGCATACATCAACAATACATCAGAGTAACGTATAAGTGGTATATTCAAATTACGTTGATCGGTACCCTGTGGTTCAACACACCAGGAAATGCGGAACTTACCCGGCATAATAGAAGAATAAGTAGTACCCACATCAACCCAAGTATCATTAGCCGCACCACTTTCGAGGAAGTAGATGCTATAAGAAGTACAAGTTACATCACGGCGGGTATCTTCCTTCTTGAAAGATAAATAATAAGTCGGGAGGATAAACTGCAAGGCTTTACGGCTGCCAAATGTACCACCTCTTACGCCCGGATGTGCATATACGCCAAACTTAGAGTTTGTGTTAGGTCCGTATTCAGCCAAACTCCAAATAATTTCATTATTGGCCACAGCAAGGTTACGTTGACAGAAGTTGTACCACAAATATTGGAAACCACTCATATCACCTTGGCCTTGAACCAGTGAATTTGCATTATGAGTTATAATGTCTTTACATGCCTTATCAGCTATTTGATAGAACTCTTTTACGCGAGCCTCATCACTACGACGAGCTACTTTCAACGTAGCAGGATCATTGGTTTCAAGATTCCAACGTAAAGAATAGCCACCAGCATACAACGAAATGCGTGCCAATAAAGCTAAAGCACCTTGTTTAGTTATACGTTCAGTAGTCGGGAAACCACTTGCATCAAACCAAGGTAAATAATCAACAGCCTTTTGCAAATCAACTACAATCTGATCATAAATGCCATCACGTGAAGAGCGTTTCGGATAAAATGTACTTTCAGCCTTAGGATCTAGATCCTCTAAAGGTTGCCAAATTGCCGGGACATCACCATAGGTCGTTATAAGATTATTATAAGCGAATGCGCGAAGAGCAAGTACTTCACCTAATAAAGAATTACGTTTAGCAGTCTCCGGCAAATTATTCAAACGCTTAATTGCAATATTCGTAGATTCAATGGTGCTGTATTCTTCATTATAGAGTGTAGTCACCGTATAAGGAGAAGTGGAATCATAAAACCAGTTACAGATGTTATACTTACCATTATTGGTGGTAGCATCCTCACAAGAATGCGTTACTGTTTCACCGGCAGCCAACTGATAGAACATCTCAGTTGGAACAATACCGCGATAACAACCTTTGACAAACAATTCTGCTGCATCTTCGCTCGCAAATACCGTTTCCGAATCGGCCGAATTATAAGAAGGCATTTCAAGCCAGTCAGAACAAGATGTCATCCCTAAAGAGAATGCCACAGCTGCTGACATTATAATAAAGTTCTTTTTCAATTGAATATATCTTTTCATTATAATCAAGTTTAGAATGTTAAGTTAAGACCAACAACATAGCTTCTTGAACGTGGGTAAGTAGAACTGTCATATCCGGGAGTACATACTACCTGGTCGTTAGCTGCGGAAACTTCAGGGTCATAGCCCGAATAACCTGTAATAGTGAGCAGATTATTAGCGGTAAAATAGATTCTCGCATTAGAGATCATATATCTCTTCAACAAATTCTTAGGAAGCGTATAGCCAAAAGTTAATTGGGCCACACGTAGATAAGAGCCGTCTTCTACATAATAAGAGGAAGGATAAGTGATATATGCTGAGTTGACCTTACTTAAACTCCAAATATTGGAATTCTCATTCGGATTCAACTCCTTAATACGAGCTAAAGTAGTAGCTTGTTTACCTGTCAAAGGATCTACCAAATGGTAATAATGATTAGCAAATTCAGAAGGTATGTTCTGGAATGCTGCATAAGGGCTCATACTATGCTTAGTCGCATTATATACATCATTACCAATAGAGAACTTCAAGAAGAGATTAAAGTCAAATCCACGATATGTGAAAGTATTATTCAAACCACCAATACAATCGGGAGTACCACTACCTATTTTAACATCTTTACGGCTGAACAAAGGGTTTCCATTTGCATCAACACCATCAGCAGCAAACTTCATATCACCTGGTTGAGGAGTACCGCTAGCCGGTCTAACCACACCATCTTTCAGAGTCAACTTACCATCTGAACCCTGAACAAAGTCATCCGTAGTGTAAACACCCTCATACTTGTAACCATACATATCACCCAAGCTTTGACCAACCACAGCATAGTAGTTAACCATACCGGAGCGGTTTCCACCTACCGAGAATGTTTTGCTTGTAACACCCTTCTCCAATGAAAGTACTTTAGACTTATTGAAAGCCAGATTCAAATCGGTAGTCCAACGGAAATTTTTGGTTTGGACATTCACTGAATTTACAGTAAATTCCCAACCACGATTTCTTATCTTACCTATATTCTGGAATTGATACGAATGTCCTGTAGAAGCAGGGATCTTACCTTTTAATAACAAATCGTTTACTTGATTATTATACCATTCCGCAGTAAAATTCAAGCGGCTATTAAAGAGAGACGCATCTAAACCGATATTAGTAGAATGCATGGTCTCCCATTTCAAGTCTTTATTACCCAAAGTTTCATTCACAACATACGCAGGATTTCCAATTGTATTATTCATCGGATAGTCTGATTGAAGGAATGAAGTTGTATACATGTTATCATCAATAGCACAGTTACCTGTTGTTCCATAACCAACACGCAATTTTAAGCTATTAACTGTTTCTGCAATTTTACTATCCTTCCAGAATCCTTCTTCTGAAATACGCCATGCACCAGAAAGCGAAGGAAATACTCCCCATTTATGTCCTTTTGCAAATTTTGAAGAACCATCACCACGAACCGTAGCTGTAAGTAAATAACGTTCATCAAATGTATAATTTATACGCGTGAAGAGAGATACAATACCGCTATGCGAATGAGTTACCGATTTATCTTGCACAGTAGCATTACTGATATCATCCAATCCGAATAAATTGGGATAAGGGAATTTAATCAACGTCATTTTATTGCCCTCTGCTTCAGAGTAAGACACTTCATGCCCCAACAATACGTTCAGTTTGTGTTTTTGAGCAAATGTCTGATTATAATTCAATGTATTTGTAATCTGCCACTTAAATGATTCTGCATTTGCAATGCTACCATTCATGCCAATAGTAGCATCCATCAAATACGAAGTAGAGTTTTCATCGGCAAAAGAAGTACTCTTGCTGTTAGCCCATGTATAACTACCTGCCGTACGCCAAGTAAAGTGCTTGAATAGATCAAATTCAATTCCGCCGTTCACCGTATAAAGTCTGGAACGCTTTCTAGAAGTTGAAGCCTCGTTCTGTACAATAGGATTGGCAGTATCAAAGTTAGCATTCAGCGCCGAAAAATCGGGATAGGTTTGCTTATGAAGCATTTCATCTTGAGAAAAGAGCGTCCCACCAACAATTGGCTGAAGAAGTACACTCTTCATGCCTGAATATGCGCCACCTCCATCAGTTCTATCATTAGAGAACATTGTGCTTACATCCAAACGAACCCCTTTATAAAGTTCCGAGTTGATTTTTGCTCTAAAAGAACTCTTCTTTGAAGCATGGTTTGCCAGCAAACCGTCCTGACCACTATAGTTGTAGCTCAATAATACTTGAGTTTTATCTGTTCCTGTAGTAACATTCACATTGTGCGTCTGAGTCAAAGCAGAGCCACCAAAAACTTCATCCTGCCAATCAATGGACCCGACATTGGCATAGCGATTACTGATACGACCATAAGCACCTGTGTAAAAATCAACAGCATCTGTTCCTAAATTAGCATCAAATACACTACTATAACCGGATAAGTTACCTTGTAATGCAGCCATTTCATACTGATATTTCACGAAATCTTCCGAATTAGAAATCATATCAAGTTTCTTAGAAAGCTTATCTATTGAGAAATAAGTATTATATGAAACTTGAGTTTTACCTTTTTTCCCGGATTTGGTAGTTATCAAAATAATACCGTTCGATCCACGCGCACCATAAATAGCTGTAGATGACGCATCTTTAAGGATATCAATGCTTTCGATATCATTGATATTCACACTAGAAAGAGCATCATCCATCTCAAAACCATCAACAATATAAAGAGGTTTAGTACTCTGAGTAATAGATGTACCACCACGAACTGTAATATTCATGCCAGCTCCCGGCGCACCACTTGCGGTAACAATATTCACACCTGCCGCTTTACCTTGAAGCGCTTGTCCTGCTGTCATTACAGGAGCAGCAACCAAATCTGAGTTACCAACGGAAGATGTAGCTCCGGTAAGATCTTTACGTCTCACCTTAGCATAACCAATCGCCACAACCTCATCTAACATTACAGCAGATTCTTTCAAAGTGACATCAAAGTGAGCTTTTGTTCCGATAGCAACTGCTTGGCTATCATAACCGATAAAAGATACAACCAGTTCTTTTGCAGAAGCCGGTACTGAAAGTTTGAAGTTACCATCAACATCAGTAATTGTACCAATAGCAGTATTGCCCTTTACTGTAACCGAAGCACCAATTACAACGTCAGCGGCATCCTTCACCGTTCCGGTAATTGTCCTATTCTGAGCAAACATGCTTAAAGGAAAGCTTATTAATAGAAGCATTAACAAGCATAGTTGTTTGTGAAACATTCTCATAGATTATTAATATAATATATTTGATAATAAATAATTTAAGCCCAACAAAGCTGAAACCCGTGATCGAACACAAAACTTGCGGGCACAAAAATACAAAGGGTATCCATGCAATAAGGTAGCACTTTTGACCGAAAAGCTTTGATTTTTGACTTTAGTGTATCTCAATCGACAGATAATCAACTGCAATACAGGAGCTAAAAAGGCATAAGCGGGAATAATTTCAGACTAAAAAGTTCATTCTTCAACATCAGTATTTCTGCCGAAGGACCGATATTCAAGAGGAGTAAAACCCGTACGTTTCTTAAATAAAGAAAAGAAATGTTCTGTTGATTTATAATTGAGAGTAAAAGAAATTTCTTTGACAGATTGTGAAGTACTTATAAGCAACTGCTTTGCTTTACGAAGTTTAAGTTCCTGAAAATATTTGGCAGGTGCATATCCGGTATAATCTTTAAAAACCTTACGGAACCAAGAATAACTGATGTTCAGCTTCATGGCTAATTCTTCAGGTTCTATGTCTTTATACACATTCTCATTCATTATAATTTTAGCTTGCTCTATCTTTTGATCAACCCCACCAATCTCAAATATTTTATTTTTTGATATTGAGAGAATCATTCCAATCATGTGCAAAACGATTCCAGATAGATATTGCTGGGAAGATATTTTGTCTCCTTCCGCAACATCCAGTGCTCTGGAATAAAGAGAGACCAGCTCTTCATCCAAGCCAACTTCCAATATTTGATTTTCTTTCGAAAGAAAGCCCCCTTTCATCATAGTATCTACAACCGGACCTTCAAATCCTATATAATATTCATTCCATCCTGTCTGCAAATAAGGATGATAGGTATGCCATTGTCCCGGAAACAAGAGTATCAATCGTCCCTTACAAATTTGTTTCTCAGGTGTTGACTCCGATGAGAACAGTCCACGTCCTTTCGTAATATACACCAGTTGATATTCGCGTAATATACGGCCTTTTTGTGTATTAAAATAGTATCCGGAAGGATGGTCCCTCAACGGATAAGGAGTATTTGGCTGAATAGACTGAAATCCAACAGTATTTACCCAAAGTCCAAATTTGCGGTCCATATCGTTCACAATTAAATACTTGAACTCAACTCCCAAATCATTATAATCCTTAGTCATAATACGTTTTGTATAATTCAACTTGGCAAAAGTAGGTATATTCGAGATATAAACATCACATTTACATCATATTAAACGTTAAGAATCATTAGATTATCATAGATTTAAAGAAAGACAGGACCCTAAAAATATTAAAAAAAGAAGGGCTGTTGAATAAAAAAAGTATAAAAAGAAACTTCCATGATATCAGGTTAAAAGCATATCATTTAATGCCAAAACCGGCTATCACGGAAGCTATTTGAAACAGAAATATTATTAGTTATTTCTTTACAACAATCTTATCATATTGCTGTTCTGCTTTAATTTCTGTATACTTAGGAGCATCAATCATTTCGATAAGAGCACGAAGCACAGGACCTTCCCCCATAGGATCATTTTCCTGAGTCGGACGATTATAATAATATGCTATTGAAGGCATTATGCCTGTTCCGACGCAAATAGAAGTTACATCACCATTATCAGATATTTTGCTCAAAAGTCCTTTTAATCCTTGCTCAGCAACGTAAATGAAGTCAGGATGTAACCAACCTTCTTTGACACCACGTGCAATACCAAATACGAACATTGCAGTTCCCGTTATTTCATCATAGGAATCTTCTTTATCAAGCAATTGGTGCCATAAACCATTTTTACCTTGATAACGAGCAACTCCACTGGCTTGTTGCTGGAAGTTTTTAATGACAGCATCACGCATTGGATGATCTTTCGGCATCATGGATAGTAAATCAGCTTGCGCCATAAATACCCAACCATTTGCGCGACTCCAATGAGCAACACCGTGTTCCTTGTTATCCGTATGGTAGCAATGATAATAAATTTGCTTTTCAGGACACCATAGATATTTTGTATAGTTTAAGACCTGGAGAGCCGCATCATCAAAATACTTCTTATCGCCTGTAAATTTACCCATACGGGCTAAGAATGAAATGGCCATAAAGGCATCATCAGCCCAAATTGTATTCACATGCGGCCAAAGGCGCGCAATTGTACCGTCAGCCAAACGAGGCTCAGCATAATTCAAATGATCAGCTGTCTCATTAATGTATTTCAAGAAAGATTTGTCAGGATGTCTCATCTGGAGATCAATAAGGCTGGCGCCCATTGGACCGTTATCATCCAAACGTTTTCCTCTGAATATCATATGCCAACTTTGCTTACGGATAGCATCCCATCCCCCCTCTTTAAAAGCCTTATCAAACTGCTTGCGAAAGAATTCAAGATTGCCTTCATTGAAGACAAAGTTCATATTCTTCAATACGTATTGGTCATATTTTTTTTCTTTTGCCTTATCTGCAAGTTCCATTAGAGCAATGTCAGTTACACCATTGGTGTAGTGCCAGTCATTGTATTTGCAAGCAACGCGTACGTTCATATCCAACGACAGACCTTTCACACTTTTATAGGTTTCGCCTGTTTTTGTATTCTTAAAGTCATAAGTCGTACTTGCCAATATCCGATCTGCGATTTTCAATGCCGCTTCTTTTGCCGACATTTTAGTCTGGGCAGACATTCCGGCTGAGCACAGCAACAAGATTGCGAAAAAAGATAGTTTCTTCATATTCTAATTTATTGAATAGTATATAATTACAAAATGCTATTAATAAACAGCAATCTATTTAGGTAGATTGAAAGCCACTGTCATCTCTTTCATTTGCTCTTGAGACATTCCTTCCGGTTCAAAGCCCATATTCTTCGCTGAAATATAAATTTGAGCAGACTTGTTTAACACATCTACCTGATCAAAAGCTTGCATTATATCGCAATCGACAGCAAAGACTCCATGTTTCTCCCACATCACCACGTCATAATCAGCCAGCTCTTGGATAGTAGCTTCAGCCATTTCAACAGAGCCCGGCAATTGATAAGGAATAATACCAAGTCCGCGAGGACAAAACGCTTTGGTTTCAGGAATCATGCTCCACAATAAATTAGTCGCTACGTCTTTCTCCAAGAACTTCTTGCCATGTGTTAAAGCGATCAGTTCAATAGGATGAGTGTGGAGTGATGCTTTATAAGGAGATCCTTTACCTATAAGATAATTATGCACACTCAGATGTGAGGGCAATTCGGAAGTCGGACGAACCGGAGCATCCGCTATTATAACATAGCTTGCACAATCATCCAAAATACGTATGACAGATCCATTCTCCATAGGAAAACGTGCAAGATCTCTCATGCGCATATTAGTGCCTTTGCAATAAAAATAACAACCTTTTAGATGAGGAAGAATCGCTCCAATCTGCTTTACTTCACTGATTGCAGGGAGATTGCGAATCTCATCGTCAACATGCTCAGTGATATTAACCGTTATATTTCCACCGTTACGTTCAGCCCAACCTTTTTGCCACAAATATCCGGCAACTTCAGCTACCCGGTTTACTTCAACTGCTAACGCCGGGCGATTATCCAATATAGATTTCATATAATTAATTTATTTAAAGTCTCTTCCATGCAGAATATCCGATGAAAACGCTTCGCTCCAGAGGAGATTCACAAGGAGGAACAAAGAAGAAACTCACAATTTGAAAAAACATTTTTATACACGCGTTATAAGGCATAGAGAAAAGCACTAAAACCTGTACGTATATCCGATGATACAAAGAAGAATATGATAAACTAACAGAGTCCACCACAATCATCTTAACCACTTTACATTGCAACAAGAATAATAGAAGAGATCAGTATCAGCAAGCCAAGAATAAGTACCGTAATAGTACGGCTACCTACTCCTTTCCACTCTTTCAAAAGAATACCCCAGACATTACTGAATGTAACATTCAGAGACATCAGAATACTCCATGAAAACGCAAGTAATACAGGACTTTCTATTAAAAAGCTTTTTCCCATTTCCAACCCGAAGAACTGTGAATACCACAAACCTCCGGCCAATGCACAAAGCAATATATTATTAATTAGAACATTACTGTCTACTGATAAGTATTCCTTTCCCGTTTTATTTTTCACATTCTGCTGAATACAATAAACAGCATTCGTGAGAAAACCACCAAAGGTTACTAAAAAGATGACAGGTAAACCTGCATAAAGCGGAGCTACTCCACCTGACAATGCAGCTTCCTTAATCGGTACTCCAGCTTCAAGGCCCAGTGCAAAACATGCACTCATTACACCTGCCAAAAGCGCTACCAATAGTCCCTTTGTCAATGCAAAGTCCTTGACCGCAGCCTTTTTCTCTTCTTCAGTCATATTCTTTGAACGAAGACTCCCGGCATAACCTATCACTGCAATTCCCGCTAACGTCACAGAAACACCGATAAGAAGCATCAAGCCATCACCATGAAATAAATCCTTTCCGGCAAAAAGAGCAGGGAATAATGTACCAAACCCGGCACAAGTACCCAGAGCTATACTTTGCCCCAAAGCAACTCCCAAATAGCGCATACTTAGCCCGAATGTCAGACCGCCTATGCCCCATAACACGCCATAAAGCATTGCAGCTAAGGCTCCGCCGGATGCCCATAATTGAAACAGGCTACTTCCTTGAGGTATAGCCAACAATGCACCCAACAAAGGAAATACCAGCCATGCAAAGATGCCTTGTACCAGCCAGAAGTTTTCCCACGACCAGCCCTTTACTCTATTTATAGGTACATAAGAGCTGCTTTGTCCAAAACTCCCGATAGCAATAATAAGAAGTCCTATCAGTGTATTCATGATATTAAGGAATGAAAAAATTAATAATAACTATTTTTTCTACTTTTAAGAATGAAAGTGACCGGACAAAGATATACAATTCTTTCCAGTCACTTATTTTATAGATTAAAACACAATTAATTGCGTTTTGAAGTCACCTCTGCTTCGTACTTTTCTATTTCAGCTATAAATTCTTCGCCTACAGGTACATTATTCTTAAGACAGAACATATCCCAAACTGCATTCCAAGGCAAAGATTTTGATTCTTCAAGCAATGCCAAGCGTTCAAACAATTGCTCGTTAGCTTCATAAGCACGCAATTTTTCAAGCGGTTCCAGCAATGCTTGCATTAAGCTCTTCTGAGTTGCACGGCTACCAATCACATACGCTCCGATGCGGTTGATGCTTGCGTCAAAATAATCAAGGCCGATATGTACACGGTCAAGAGCATTGCAGCGAACAATTTCCTTACAAAGATCAAGGGTATCGTCATTCATTATTGTAACATGGTCACTATCCCAACGGATCGGACGGCTTACATGCAACATGATTTCAGGGATGTACAACAATAAAGAAGAAAGCTTATCAGCTACACTCTCTGTCGGATGGAAGTGACCGGTATCCAACGTTACTATTTTCTGATGACTTACGCCATAACCGATATAGAAGTCATTGGAACCCACCGTATAGCTTTCCAAACCGATACCAAACACTTTAGATTCAATACAATCTCTCATGTTCTGATATTCTTTAGCAAAAATACGGTCAAGAGAATCTTTCAACAGTTCACGATATTTCATGCGGTTCACTGTGATATCCTTACTACCATCATGCACCCATAAGTTCATAATACATGGGTCTCCCTGACGTTTTCCCATTTCTTCAGCAATAGCACGACAACGTATAGTATGTTCCACCCAAAAATCACGAATACTGCTATCAGGATTGGAAAGTGAAAGATTACCACTCTTGGGATGAGAAAAAGAAGTAGAATTGAAGTCCAGCTTCATATTATTTTCAGCACCCCATTGAATCCAGCTTTCAAAATGAGCAGGTTCCACTTGGTCGCGATCAACAAATTTGCCTCCGAAGTCTCCATAAATTTCATGAAGATTCAAGCGATGAGTTCCAGGTATGTAAGAGGCAGCTTTCAATACATCTTGTCTTACTTCTTCTATATTGCGCGCTTTGCCCGGGTAATTACCGGTTGTCTGAATACCTCCGGATAATGAACCTGTAGATTCAAAACCCGCAACGTCATCAGCCTGCCAGCAATGTAACGACAGTGATATCTTCTGCAAAGCATCCATAGCCTTGTCTACATCCACCCCTACAGCTGCGTAGCGTTCTTTGGCTACTTCATAAGCCTTTTTAATCAGTTCTTCTTTCATAAATATTTTATTTTAATCATTTGTTATTTGTTCGAAACGCAAAAAAGCTGTATTCCACTCTTCAACGTCTTTTGCATGAAATGTTTTTAAAGGAATTGAATTGCCAATCAAGTGTCTCATTGAATAAATGTCAGTCACTTCACCGGCTGCCAATGCTTGAATCATCACATTACCTATAGCCGTGGCTTCAGAAGGTCCGGCCACAACAGGAATACCAATTGCATTGGCTGTAAACTGATTCAACAAGTCGTTTCGACTTCCCCCGCCTATTACGTGCAGCGTCTTTACCGCACGAGGTGATAAGTTGCGCAGGTCATTCAATACCTGACGATAACGCAGAGCCAAACTTTCAAAAATACAACGTACGATCTGCCCGCGTGTTTCCGGTTCCGGCTGATTAGTGGCAAGACAATAGCCACGTATTGCTTCGACCATGTCAGATGGATTGGCAAATGCTGAATCGTCGGGATTAATCAAGCTGCGAAAAGATTCAGCGGCTTCCGCTTCTGCAATAAGTTGAGGATAAGAAACATCTCCCCAACCAATACGTGACCGTTCCAAGAGCCACATTCCGCATATATTTTTCAGAAGTCGGATTGTTCCGGCCACACCGCCTTCATTGGTATAATTTAATTTTTCCGTTTGATCGTTAATAACGGGAGAACTTGTTTCCACTCCCATTAACGACCATGTTCCGCTACTCAGATATGCAAACTCTGTATCCATAGCCGGGACGGCAGCTACTGCAGAAGCCGTATCATGACCGGCAACAGCTACAACAGGAATGGCTTTTAATCCGGTCATCCGTTGTATCTCTTCTGTTAGTACACCTATCTTTTCTCCGGGATAAACAAAGCGTCCGAAATGGTCTTCGCTCAAATCTAGAGCAGAGAGTAAGTCAGAATCTAGTTTACGTGTATCAGCGTTAACAAGCTGAGCTGTGGTAGCAATAGTATATTCGGTAATCGTCTCGCCGGTGAGTAGATAACTCAACGCATCAGGCATAAAAAGAATTTTATCGGCATGCTCTAATGCACTGTCATTATTACGACGTAGAGTATCCAACTGAAAGAGTGAATTGAAGTTCATAACCTGAATACCCGTCTTTTGGTAGACTTTAGCACGGGGGACGCGATCAAAGAAAGCATCAGGTGCACCAACGGTATGAGGATCACGATAAGAGTAGGGCTGACGTAGTAATCCGCCATCTTTGCCTAAACAAACAAAATCAACTCCCCAAGTATCAATACCAATAGAAACAATCTCAACATCTTCTATTTCGGCAGCCAATTTCAACCCTTCCAAGATATTGCGATACAATTCATAGATATCCCAATAATAGTGTCCGCAAGCTTCTATCAACTGATTGGGAAATCGGTTTACCTCCTGTAGTTCCAACCCTTTATCGGTAAATATAGCTATAATCGTACGTCCACTTGTGGCTCCTAAATCAACTGCGAAAAAACCTTTCTTCATAATATTAAACTATTTGATGTGACAAATTTAAGGTTTTAGGTTTCTTCGCTTTATGTATAATTTGACAGAAAAGGTGCTTTATTTGACAATCCGTTCCATCGGTATAAGTCGAACCGGTCCCAATAATCCACTTGGCACAGGTTCCCAGTTCTTATAATTTTCTTTATTATAATGGATATTCACAATATTTGCATCTTTAAAGATTCTCCATTGCACACCCTTTCTATCCATATCCGCAATTCTATTGGCAGGCAAATTCGTGACTTCTATTTCGATAGTGTTAGTCCCCGGATGCAGGTATTTGCCAATAAGAGTACGGAAAGGCACAGAAAATAAGACTGCAACATCCGCACCATTTACCCTGACACGTGCACTCTCACGAACATCTCCAAGATCAAGCATCCACTCTTTCGCTTTGTAAGTCTCTTTCAAGTCAATAGTGGTAGTATACGAAGCAGTTGCCATCGTACTCTTTGCATTTTGAGCAGGTAGCTCAGTCCATGATCCTAAATAGACACTGTCAGGAGCTGACGTTACATTTGGAGTAGTATTGATAAAATGAAAAGACCATTTGTTATTGAGCGCAATTGTGCCAAGCGAGCTTCTTGTTGTATCTCCCTTTAACCAAAGACTAGAAGCATTCCAAAAGTGATATTCCAGAGCATCCACATCAATTGCCGTAAATGTTTTTAGAATAATAGACTCTCCTGAGCTTAACTTCATATAAACTTCTGTGCGACCTTTATTTTTACGTAGCTTTGCTTTTCCTGATGATCCATCCAACGGGTTGAAGAACATGGCAGAACGCGCATCAACAGCCAATGGCACCCATCCTTCGGTATCTTCACCTTTCAAAGCCGAAATGAAATAATGGTACCCTGTCTCATTGGCCCGGCGGATATAGCTTAAACCAAAAGTGTTCTTCAAGACTTCCGGAACAACCGATGTGGCAGCCAACGTTTTTACATAATCTGTTCCAAACAAAACGCGCCCTTCTTGAGTTTTAACCTTTATCTGAGCTAGAGTGCTCTTAAAATCAGAGCGCCTCTTCTCCAAATTCATATATCCGGGCACATCCTCGGGATATTGATCTAAAAAGACAATCTTAGCCCCTTGCTCCGTAAGCTTATATAATTTCTGAAGGACATCAGAAGGCATTAATTTAGCTCCCGGAATGATTAAGGCCTTATAGGATGCACCGCCGGAAGTAACGATCTTACCATCTTTACAAGTGACCGTTCGTATAAAGTTATCGGAAATGTAATCCATGTCATATCCGGCATCATAAATACGATGTACCGCATCGATAAACCGAGGTGCGCGCTTATCCATTTTATGAATATCAAACAACAACAAACGCCCACTCTGTTCTTGCCACATATCATATACCGGCAAATAAAGCAAAAAATCATTATCAGGTTTTCCCAATTGCAAAAATGACTGGCAACGGGTTATGTATTTAAAGAATGCAGGAGCATCCCTCCATATATTATTCGTAGGACTCATATCAATGGCTGCATAAAACTTCCACCCGGGCCATGCCGCTTCGGATGGAGAATAAGCCGTTCCATGAAAAAACATGTGATTAACACCGGATACGAACATCAAATCCATGTCGGGTTTACATTGCGATAATGAAGTACGGAAATGTTCCGTCAACCAAGTAAATGTTTCAGAACTGGTGAAGGGCTTCCCCGCTATATGAGCAGCAGAAGAAGCATATTTAAGCATGGAAAAATCGGAATCATTCGGTCGCGTCAGCGAATCTCTCCGCAAACCCGCTATACCAAAATCGGACAAGCCGAAGCCCTCACACTCGGGCGTATCCACTGTTGCATAAATATCGATCAGATTACCGGGAGATCCATGAGCCTGATTACGGGTTTTCGTACCATGCTTGTGTGCCCATGCCGTCCATTGACGAGTAAAGTTTTCCTGTAGCAACTCTCCCAAAGTTTCTCTATAATCGGAAACAATCCTGCATGTCATATCAGTACGCTTGGCTGAAAGAAATTCCGGCAAGTGCTCCTCAAGCTTATATCCACGACGACGCGCAAATTGTTCAAACAAGTCATCTGTCCAGTCGGCCCCGTATACCTCATAAGAATCATTGAAAAAGTTATGTGGGTATGCCGTGGATTCTCCATTTTTTCCATTCCTAAACTTGCCGGCAAATGCTTTTTCAAATCGTTCAAGATAGTTCTTGACGGCTCGAGCAGAGAAATGATTCATTACATAGCCTTCACCACCCGGTGCAGCACGTTTTACTTTCTGAAATGTTTTTCCACAGAAGACAGCTATCAATCTCCATTCTCCTTTCGGAGCTTTCCAACGAAGTTGCCCGTTTTTTACTTTTGCTGTCAAATCATAGCATTCTTCAGCCCGGTCAGGTGAAACCTTAAAGGCCATTAATCTGCTTAATTTCACGTAAGGCCGTTGCTTCTCATCCTGGGGTTCTATTTTTGAGTCTAACGTCTGTCCACCCGAAACCTTATATTCAGTCACAAACAACTTACATGCAGCATCCTCTATACCAACCTCCGGTCCTCCAAAAGGCCATCCGGTACCGGTATTCATATCTATCTGCATACCTAGATGTCCTGCCTCATTCTCGGTATGTCTAAGCATTTTCATCCATCCGTCCGAAAGAAAAGGTATCTCATTGGCATCATTCCCGTTCACACCATATATGGGAGTTATCTCCATTGTCCCCATCCCTGCTTTGGCGTAAGCGTCAAGGTTACGACTTAGATTTTCTTTATCCACAGCATTACCCATCCACCACCAACGTGCCGACGGCTTACTATTTATGGTAATTTCAGGCCATGAGATGCTTTGTGCATAAATAGCTCCTACCCACAAGCACAGTAAAATGGAACCTAATATTCTTTTCATTATGACGATATTTATTAATAGTTGAAAGCTCGCTCACCGTAGATTACAGAGATTCATTATTTTCCCAATTCCAAACAACCCATGATAAAAGGGCCTGTAGCTTTAGCATCATTATCTCTCATCTTCTCACCGATATAGTATTCGAAACTGCCATCCCGATAAGGAGTACCCCCAAGTCCACCAACTTGGCAACAACGGGTTAACGTCAACATACCATCTTGCTTTTCAACAATCAATTTATCTTTCAAGCCATTAAAGGCTTTCTCTGCTATTTCACGATACTTCGGCTCGATATAGCCTTTATTCACAGCCTTAGCATAAGCATACATAAGTTGTGTGGTCACAGAAGCTTCCGGGAAATTACCTTTTCGTTTAGGTTGATCGAGTACCTGATACCATAAGCCATTCTTATCTTGATAATTTGGTAGGACTTTCGCCAAATCCTTTATCCAACCGACCATCTTGGCATGCCCGGGATGTGACTCCGGAATATAATCGAGTGCATCAACCATAGCCATAAACCACCATCCCACGCTTCTTCCCCAAAAATTGGGCGAGAGACCGGTCTGTGGATCAGCCCAGCGTTCGCTTTTACTTCCATCCCAAGCGTGATAGTACAGCCCGGTTTTTGCGTCATAAGTATGCTTTTGACAAATAGTAAACTGTTTTACAGCCTCATCAATCCACTCCGGCTTATTGAATTCCGCACCGTATTGAGCGAGGAAAGGAGAAGCCATATACAAACCATCCAACCATATTTGATGTTGATAAATCAATTTGTGCCAATATCCTCCCTCCAAAGTACGAGGCTGATTTTTCATCTGCTTAATTAAGCAGTCCATTGCCAATTTATATTTCTCGTTTTTGGTCTCACGGTAAAGATCAAACAATACCTTACCGGGATTTACAAAATCGATATTATAAGAAGCCAAATCATATAGATAAATCTCCCCTTTGTCATTAATTAAAGAGTCAGCCCATTCTTCCACATAGTTGTAATATTTGCGATCGCCTGTTTTTTTCCACATCTGAAGCATTGCGGAACAGCCTACTCCTTGAGGATAACCAAAGAATAAGCGCTTACCATGATCCAACTGATAAGCTTTCGGGAAACGATACATTTCAGAATTGGCAAACCAACGAGCATAAGACACGCTAGTCCAAGCATCACTTCTGAAAGGAACAGCAGGAAAAGCATCCTTATTATATAGATTTACACGAAAGAAATTGCAATAACCATAACGGACAGCAACAGGCACATTAACCTGAGGCGCGGAAATCTCCAGTTTGCTACCTTTAATCACAGCAGTAGCCGGATAGAATTGTTGATCGGCACCTGCAACAATAAAGCCAACGACCGGCGTATTCTCAGGTGTCATAAGACCACTCTCGGCATATTCAAAGCTTAATATAGCTTTATTACCTTCCACTTTCATACTTTTGAAAACCGGACCGGAATATGCTACATTCTTTCCATATTGTTTGGCAAGAGCCCAAGCGGCCAAACGTTCACCTGTAATCCGTTTATTGCGTGGATGGATATCCAATGAATCGGCCGCATCGGTTACAACAGCCATCCCTACATTTTTCAATCCGCTCTGCCAAGTTTTCAACTGGGCTTCGCGTATGCCCGCAGGCTGTTGGTAATGCGGAGCTATCTGTACAAAGTAAAAAGGTAACTCGGGTTGATGCCACTCTTTACGCCAGCTATTAATCAGATTCGTAAAAACCTGCTGATATTTTTCAAAACGAATGGAATTCGATTCGCCTTGATACCATATATTACCTTTCACTGTATATCCTAAAATGGGATGTATCATTCCGTTCCAAAGCGTAGCTGGAACCTTGCATTTATCTTTCTCCTGCTTCACCTTATCTACAGCAAAATCTTTAAGTACGTCTGCATACAGAGGATTGTTTTTCATTACAGACATCTTAGTCCATGACTCGGCATGGGTTCCTCCCCAAGTCGACTGGATAAGTCCCACAGGCACATGTAATTCCTTGTGTAACTTTCGCCCAAAGATAAATCCCACAGCGGAGAAATCATAAAGGTTCTTCGGATTGCAGACCAACCATTCTCCTTTACAATCATCAGCTTCCGCATCGTTAGCCAGCTGATGCTCCACTCTAAATAGTCTGATATCAGGATAATCCGCATCTTCCATCTCTTTCTCACCATTGAGCATTCCCGTCATCCATTTTTTGTCTGCATGCCGGGCTACAGGATATTCCATATTACTTTGACCGGTACACAACCACACTTCACCAATCAATACATTCTTTATCGTGATAGAGTTTTCGCCCGTAATTGTTATTGTTTGTCCCTTCACCGCAGCCGGAGTCTTCAACTTAAGGCTCCATTTACCATTAGCAGTGGCTTTTGTAGTAAGAACCTTATCCGCCCACGAAGCTTTAACCGCTACACGTTCACCGGGAGCAGCTTTTCCCCATACATTTACATTTGTGTTTTGTTGCAGTACCAGATTATCCGAAAAGATAGCAGGTAATGTCACTTTTGCTCCTACAGAAAAAGGAAGTAAGCTTATAAAAAAGACAAGAAGTAGAATATTTTTTATTTTCATGTGCCTTAAATAGTTTATGGGTTTAACAAGCTAAACATCTACGTTTTAACAACATAACAATTATAAGGTTGCAAATATAAAAAGTATATTCTACTATGATGCTCTTTTTTTTGGCTGTTCTCTTATCCGTTTTGCGCTAATCTGCATTTTTCAACAACCAAAGCGACTCTTTAACAACAACATTACTTGACTAAAGTAATTAGTACAAGCATAGCAATAAAGCCACTAAAGCTTATAAAAAAAATCTTTAGATCAGACAAATATTCAAAAAAAAAGTTTTTCTTTGTCATCATAAAATATCAGCCAATTTACTGAAAATGAAATGCCAGAAAATACTACTATTGCTAATCTACCTTTGCTGCCTGACCAACACTCATGCACAAAAACAGAACTTTATAATGTACAGAGACTCGGTGTCGGGAAGAGATACAATTATCCATAAAGTATTCTTTAAAATCAAATCACCTATAAAACAACAATATTCCATTACTACTGAAAGAAACGGAGAGACATTGAACACATATACTGCCAAAGAGGTATTAGCATATCGTGATGGCAACACCGTTTACCTTTCAAAGACAATTATCGTGAATGGTGAAAGACGGCAGGTCTTACTACCGCGCGTATACTTGAGAGACTCGGTAGGCATATATATTTTCAGCACAGACAGTGGAAAAAAAGAATATTATTATCAAAAAAAAGAAAACCAAGAGAAGCCTTTAATACCATTACAAGACAATTCGTTAAAAGATTACAAAAACCCTTTGAAAGTCTACCTCGATAAATTTCCTATAGCCCAGGAGGATGCAAAGACAAAGGCCTATATTCAGTCTATGAAGCCTACCATAGCATCATTCAAAAGCCGTTACATAGTTTGTCGCACAAGCAACCCCAATTATATACCACAACTCCGGTGGGGAGTATTAGGAGGAATAGGCATTAGCAAATTATGTTATAAGCCTTTTAAATATGGGAAAAAGAATCAATACTTCATCGGCTTCTTTGCCGACTTACCTTTAATCAGAGGTTTATCTTTTCACCCTGAAGTAACCTATCGGCAATATGCTTTTGAACAACAGAGAGATTCTCCTCTTGAATATGATGCAGTTTACAATCGGAAAGAGTTTATTTTGCCTTTAATGCTACGCTACACTTTAGTTCCATTGCGTGGCAAGATATTACCCTATTTACAAGCAGGTATCGAGCTTGAATATGCATTAAAGAAGGAATCAGCTTATCAATATGCGACGACTAAAGACGGATTTAACGTTTGGCATAGAAGCGAACCCATCGCCTATAAGAAATCAGAAACTGCCAATACCATAGGAATAGGAGCAGAATACAAAATTCATCCCAAGCACTCCCTCTTTATTGATTTTCGTTACAGTAAAGATACCGCTAAAGAGTATTTAACGGGTTACTACATTGTATTTTCATATAATCTCTAAATTCATTAAAGGATGAAGACAAGCCATTATACACTGCTCATTTCACACATAATACTCCTATTATTACTCTTTGATTCTTGTGAAGAGGCAAAACTACCTCCAATGGAATCAGCTCAATTAAAGATCAATGTGGAGTGGACAGATTTTTCATTTCACTTTTCTGCTGAGGTTTCTAAATCGGATAATATAACAATAGAAGAACAGGGCTTTGTTTTTACCTATCCAAAATACTATTCGGACGATTACTGGAGCAGTAATGAAACAAAAAGTGAAACATTCGTAATCAGCAAAAATATGCCGTTTGAATATGCTGTAAAAGAAGAATGGCCGTCCCAAATGCAATGTCGGATATATGCCTACATAAAAACCAATTATGGTAATTTCCGCAGTGAGGAACAAAATATTTTTACCGGTGCCCAAGAAACACCTATAATAACGTCTATCCTTCATGTGCCGGATGAAGAAAACAAACAGCTATGGACCTCACCTGGTGGAACAGTTTATATCGAGGGTAGAGGCTTTTCTAAAACGCTATACAGGAACAAAATATGGGTGAGCGATGGAGAAAATACTATGACTTTATATCCAGAAGAAGCGAGCCCTAGCAAAATTAAAGCAAGATATTATTCGGGAGGATGGCCTAAAATCGGTAAATGCCCGATATTCCTCCAGGTAGGAAACGTTGACTGCCCATCTCAGATGTCTTTTGAAATAAGCGGTACGACGCTCGTTAGTACCGAACCATCATCATTCTACTATGGAGACGAAATAACTCTTCATCTAAAGGATTTTCAAGCAACAGACAATTTTCAACTGCAGATGCTTAGTAGCGAAGGTTGGAATGACCAATTCAAAATTGTATCGATGGCTGAGAACAAAATAAGACTTCGCATATACCCTCATAAAACCCAGGATGTGAAAATACGATTATATGACAAGAATCATAGATATGGACCTGATTTGCCCATGTCTATTAACAATCCATGGGTAGTAATCAACCATCTTGAAATGCCATATATCGACGCGCATTGCATATATAAAGGAAAAGGATACATATATAGCGTAAGCGAAAAAAGTCTAATCTGCTACAATCCAGTTACAAACCAATGGAGTAGCTATCAATTTGAAATTCCAAGTATAGCATCTTTAGATCGTGTTTTCTTATTAGGTATGAACAATTATATTTATATGTTAGTTCGGATGCAGCCTCTATGGGTACAGGAAGAATGGACGACCCGATATAGACAATTATTCTATCGTTTCAATTTGGCAACTTATCATTGGGAACAACTAAAAAATAATGATTTAGACGACTTACAATTTATGAATGTTAATTATATAGCATGGGATCAAAAAACGGCATATTTACATAACGATGACGATTGCTTTTTAAGAATATACCATTCTGAAACGGACTCTTGGGAAAAATCGTCCCAGTCCAGCATATACAAAAATATAAACATGATAGGCAGATACGGAGAATATATATATTTTTCTAAAAATCCATGGACAGAAGAAAATAATAAAATTTATCGCTTCAAACCTGGAAATATTGAACATTTCGAATTAGTCTTTGATGGAAAAGACCTGCTTTGGAACAATATTCAAGACCCTGTCATGCACAAAAATTACATTTATTTTCAGAATGTATATGGCGTTTTTCGGGTAAATCTTTCTGCACCTATATCCACATTGGAGTCCTTGGCAGGACCTCTAGAAAATGGAATGATAATTCCTTCGGATAGAGGTGTCTTTTTTTACGATAAAACAGCAACATACAAATATTCTAAATAAAAAACATAGATAACCCAAACATCTACAGCATAGCTGTTTCTATTATTTTTATTAAGCACTCCTTATGCCATTAATAACACATCATATAGTTGATTTTCAAGCAATAATTATATTATTGATTTATCATATATCCGCAAAGTTTAGTTGTTTTAGAACATAGGTCTTACAAATCTAAGTTTGTACAGAAATTAGATATTACATAAAACATCTACTGTGAACATCAAATAAAATTATTATTATAAATGCCATTGCAAATAAGAGCTATGACAATCAATCCTTCTCAGCCAACAATTCCAATATTAATTTATAAATAGCATCTTCTTTGTCTTCATTAAATCCTACCCAATGCCCTCTAATGATACCTTTTTTATCGATCAAGATTCGGACAGGTACTGCCTGAATGTAATAATTGCCATAAATATCGTTAGGCTTATAAGAAAAAGGATCCGTAGAACGAAGATCAGTAGCAATTTGTACATGATGCCAACTTTCAATGCTATCTTCTTTTATTGCCTTCTTCCATTCAGCTATTCTTCTTAAATCTACATTAACGCCTACTATTTCGAATCCCTGATTATGATATTGTTCGTAAAAAGGCTTCATTCTTTTAAAAGCTTCACGACAATGAGTACACCAAGAAGCCCATGCATCCATCAATAAAACTTTTCCTTTGAAATCGGATAAAGAGGTCGTTGTCATATTTTGTCCCAACCAATATGGAGATTCTTCCTTAGCTTCCCAATAAGGAGCCTTTCGCCCAGGAATCATATTTTTTTGTCGTACAATAAAATCCTCTATCAATCTTCCACGAGCTGATTTTTGAAAAGCAGGAGAAAGAGTCTTAAGCAAAGAATCAGACTCTTCAACAGAACACGACTGATTTCCTACAAGCATAAAAAGTGCTCCTCCTGCGACATACGAATCAGAATATTGGGCTATTGTTTGCTTCATAATCTTAACTCGCTGTTCTTCTGTTTCAGCCTTTGACATCATTTCATCTTCCAAATCTTGTATCTTTTGGTTTTTTGAACCCTTAACTGAAATAATATTCTTTCTATTTGCATCCAAAGTAAGTTCAATATTATTGGGTTCAAGCCAAAAACCTTTTTCATCTATATAAGCACGTGTCGGTTCTACTAAATGCCCTTCAAGGGAGAACTTTCCATTCATTAGAGGAGCTTTAAGAGTTACTAAAACAGTATCTTTATAATATTCCAACGTAACTTCTCCATTTTTTTTATTAAGATACACACCATTAATTCTATAATTAGTTGAAACTTGACTAAATACAGAATTACACACACACATCACACAGAGCAAAGTAAAGATCATTTTTTTCATACAGCTTATTTTTTAAGTTATTTCCAATAAGAACCATTATTAGCTAAATAGAGATTTCTTCATTATTCACACATAACTTACAAATAAAAACATTATTTTTTAAATTCCATCACATAAAATAGAATAAAAATAATTACGTCCGATAAGAAACCAAGTAGTCTACATAGCAGCTGTAGACACCATGCCTAACCGAAAAGGGAAGAATGACTTTTTGCTCTATCGGGGCCTGGCGAAGTTTTACACACAACAAGAGTATATTCTATTTATTTTTCAAAAAATCCTCCGTTTTTCCCTCCTCTTCAACTCCTCCCGAGGAATCGAGGGAGGAGTTTATGCTACGCTTTACTATGCTATACTATGCTGTGCTATGCTATGTGTACCCAATGTAACATTTTCGGCCCTAAATGTTACATCATCATTGTTAAGTAACTGTTTTTCAGCCGATGAAGAAAAACCTTCAGATTCATTTTCTTTCTTGGTACTTGCATCTGTTTTCGGAGATGCACCAACCATTGTCTTCTTCGCATTAGGCAAAACACAATATTCCGCTTCAATAAGCGAGCCCCGTCTACGTTTTGTACTAAACAGGTATTGGCTCTGTATATCGGCAGAAGTCAGCACCTGTTTCTCTCTAAAAAGCGCGGTATCGAATATTCCGTACTTTACGGCCAGCAAAATGATGCGTTTTACATCAGCAGCAGTTTTTTCATATAGATCAGCCGATATATCTTCATAAAAGAGGTCGTCTACATAAATGTAATACCCCTCACCACCATAAATATAGGACAACACTTCCACCAGTACAACAACGGCAGCATCACCTTCACGCTTCATTATGCGTTGGATAAGGCGATTGTGTATGAAATCAGTATCCATAGGGAAATAGTCTAATCCCCGTTTCTTTATTTTAGCCATCTTTCTTCTAATTATTAACAGTAAAAATTAAATTGTTTTATACTTGCTCACAAGTTGATCATTCGAAACCTGCAACGCACGCTCAAACTACTTGCCCCGCAAAAGCGAGCGGTTGACAGTGTAAAAGAACAAGAGCCCTCCGGTAAGCGAACCGAAGCCTTTCGGTACAAGAACCAAAGCCCTTGCATTCGGGAACCACAGCCCTACACTAAAGGTATACCTTATATATCATAAGTCGCAGGAAAGAAAAATCAGATCCTAATGATTATGGAGCTTCTGCGGTGGGAGGATTACTGTGGGAAATAAAATAGTTGTTCTTTATAATTTCTATATCCATTGATGTTGTGTCAACTAAATTGACGGTTTTTCCAGTGTAAAATAAAAATGTTTTTCCGCAGGAAGCAAACAGTTTTTCAGTTTAACGCATAAAAAGTCCGTAAAGCATTATGCATGAATGCATAGCACATTTTTAAATCTTTACTAAAGTAAAAAACATCAGTGGAAAGTAGATGAAATGTAACACCCATCACTTATACTTTACTTTTTCAACCCTTTTTTTTGAAGCTAAAACGCTTTTATTGAATAAGACAGGGAACGAAGTATTGCATATTGTATAAAAAGGTATAAAATACACCCTATTCTGCATATTTTTTCCAAATTAATCCCTATTTTTGCAGAATCACTAGAATAATTATGCAGAATATGAAAAAGAAAGCCAATCGGTTAGATGCCATCAAAATGATTATTTCCAGCAAAGAAGTGAGTTCACAAGATGAATTATTGCAAGCTTTGGAAAAAGAAGGTTTTGAACTGACGCAAGCCACTTTATCACGCGACTTGAAACAGCTGAAAGTGGCCAAAGCAGCAAATATGAATGGCAAATATATCTATGTGCTGCCCAACAATATAATGTACAAACGTTCTACTGAGGAGAGCGCAAGCGAAATGCTGATGACCAGCGGATTTATTTCATTACAATTCTCTGGTAACATTGCAGTCATCCGCACGCGTACAGGCTATGCCAGTAGTATGGCTTATGATATTGATAACCGTGAATGCCCTGCAATCTTAGGGACAATAGCCGGAGATGATACTATTATGCTTGTACTCCACGAAGCGGCGTCTCATGATGAGGTGCATGATTTTCTTTCGCAAATCATTCCGAATTTATACTAAAATATACATAGTTTTAATCTGAACTGAAGAATAAGAGATGGATGAGAGAGAGATAGATGTGATGGTTGCAGATGCCTCACATGAAGTTTATGTGGATGAAATTTTGAATACGATTCGTGAAGCCGCCAAAGTCCGTGGGACAGGTATCGCAGAACGAACCCATGAATATGTTGCCACTAAGATGAGAGAAGGCAAGGCGATTATTGCCTTGTGTGGAGACAAGTTTGCCGGTTTTACTTACATTGAGAGTTGGGGAAACAAGCAGTATGTAGCGACTTCTGGACTTATAGTCCATCCTGACTTCCGTGGGGCCGGATTGGCAAAACGCATAAAGCAGGCATCATTCCGTTTAGCACGATTGCGATGGCCAAACGCTAAGATTTTCAGCCTTACCAGCGGTGCTGCCGTCATGAAGATGAACACCGAATTGGGATATGTTCCTGTCACGTTCAATGAGTTGACAGATGATGATTCTTTTTGGAAAGGATGTGAAGGGTGTATTAACCATGATATTTTAATGGCGAAGAACCGTAAGTTTTGCATCTGTACAGCTATGCTTTACGATCCCAAAGAGCATAAAGATGATAATATTTAGGAATAAAAATATAACAGTATTATGAAGAAGAAAGTAGTAGTGGCATTTAGCGGCGGATTGGATACCTCATTCACCGTAATGTATCTGGCTAAAGAGAAAGGATACGAAGTATATGCAGCTTGCGCCAATACAGGTGGATTCAGCCCCGAACAGCTAAAAACGAACGAAGAAAATGCATATAAGCTGGGCGCTGTAAAGTATGTTACGTTAGACGTTACACAGGAATATTACGAAAAAAGTCTGAAGTATATGGTGTTCGGTAATGTATTGCGCAACGGCACCTACCCTATATCTGTAAGTTCAGAGCGTATTTTCCAGGCCCTTGCCATTGCTCGCTATGCAAACGAGATCGGCGCAGATGCCATAGCTCACGGTTCTACAGGAGCAGGAAACGACCAGATTCGTTTCGACATGACTTTCCTTGTACTGGCTCCTAATGTCGAAATCATTACCCTAACCCGTGATATGGCTTTGACTCGTCAAGAGGAAATTGACTATCTTAACAAGCATGGATTTAGTGCTGATTTCGCAAAATTGAAATACTCCTATAATGTAGGATTATGGGGTACATCTATTTGTGGCGGTGAAATACTGGATTCCGCTCAAGGACTTCCCGAAAGTGCATACTTGAAACATGCGGTTAAAGAAGGCAGTGAGGAATTACGCCTCGAATTCAAAAATGGCGAAATACACGCTGTAAACGGCGAAGTGTTTGAAGATAAAATATTGGCTATTCAGAAAGTGGAAGAGATTGGCGCAGCATACGGCATCGGTCGTGACATGCACGTTGGCGATACAATTATCGGTATTAAAGGTCGTGTAGGTTTTGAAGCCGCAGCCCCCATGCTCATTATCGGAGCGCATCGCTTCCTTGAGAAATATACACTTAGCAAATGGCAGCAGTATTGGAAAGATCAGGTAGCCAACTGGTATGGTATGTTCCTTCACGAAAGTCAATACTTGGAACCGGTAATGCGGGATATTGAAGCTATGTTGCAAGAGAGCCAGCGAAATGTCAATGGTACTGCAATCCTCGAACTTCGTCCGCTTTCCTTCTCAACGGTAGGTGTGGAATCGGAAGATGATCTCGTAAAAACTAAATTCGGAGAATACGGTGAGATGCAAAAAGGATGGACTGCAGAAGATGCAAAAGGTTTCATCAAAGTACTCTCCACTCCTTTGAGGGTTTATTACAACAACCATAAAGACGAAGAGATTTAGGTTTATCCGTTTTGGAACAATTATAAAAAAGATATATCATGAACAAAAAACTTACACGCTCATCCAGCAATAAAATGTTGGCCGGAATCTGCGGAGGATTGGCCGAATACTTTGAACTCGACGCATCTCTGGTACGTATAGGCTATGCTGTATTGACTCTGTTTACCGCTTTTGCAGGAGTACCGATATACCTTATCATGTGGCTAATTGTTCCAAAACAAAAATTCTAGAAATATGATTAAAGTTGGAATTATCGGGGGGGCCGGATATACGGCGGGTGAATTGATTCGCTTGCTGATCAATCACCCCGACACGGACATTACATTCATCAACAGTAGCAGCAATGCCGGCAACAAAATCACAGATGTGCACGAAGGCTTGTATGGTGAAACTGAGTTGGTTTTTACCAATGAATTGCCGTTGGATGAAATAGATGTTCTTTTCTTCTGCACTGCCCACGGTGATACGAAAAAGTTCATGGAAACACATAATGTGCCGGATAAACTGAAAATTATCGACTTGTCGATGGATTACCGCATTGAACGTGAAGACCATGACTTCGTATATGGCTTGCCCGAACTGAATCGCCGTGCTACATGTATGGCCAAACATGTGGCAAACCCGGGCTGTTTTGCCACGTGCATCCAGTTGGGATTATTACCCCTTGCCAAACATCTCATGCTAAACAGTGATATAATGGTGAACGCCATCACAGGTAGTACGGGCGCAGGTGTAAAACCCGGAGCAACCAGCCATTTCAGCTGGCGGGATAACAACTTAAGCGTATACAAAGCTTTTGAACATCAGCATATTCCGGAAATCAAGCAATCTCTGAAAAAACTCCAAAGCAGCTTTGATGCAGATATAGACTTTATCCCGTATCGCGGAAACTTTCCAAGAGGCATATTTGCAACGATTGTAATCAAAACCAAAGTTGCACTGGATGAAATCAAACGTATATATGATGAGTATTATGAAGAAGACTCTTTTGTGCACATCGTCGACAAGAATATTGACCTGAAGCAGGTCGTAAATACTAATAAATGTTTGTTGCACCTGGAAAAGCATGGTGACAAACTATTGATTATTTCGTGTATAGACAATCTGCTGAAAGGAGCTAGCGGTCAGGCTGTTCACAACATGAACCTGATGTTTAATCTGGAAGAAACAGTAGGATTACGCTTAAAACCCTCTGCATTCTAACAACAACGACAAAAAGATTATGAAGTTATTTGATGTATATCCCTTGTTTGACATTAATATTGTCAAAGGAAAAGGTTGCCACGTATGGGACGAGAATGGAACGGAATATCTCGATCTCTATGGTGGGCATGCCGTCATTTCAATCGGTCACTCTCATCCCCACTATGTGGAGATGATCAGTAAGCAAGTGGCAACACTTGGATTTTATTCCAATTCCGTGATCAACAAACTGCAGCAGCAAGTAGCAGAACGCCTTGGCAAAATCTGCGGCTACGACGATTACTCACTGTTTTTGATCAACAGTGGTGCAGAAGCTAACGAGAATGCACTCAAATTGTCCTCGTTCTATAATGGGCGCACTCGAATCGTTTCTTTCGGAAAGTCTTTTCATGGGCGGACTTCACTAGCAGTGGAAACCACGGATAATCCTAAAATCATAGCTCCCATCAACAATAATCGACATGTCACTTACTTGCCTTTAAATGACATATCCGCCATGCAGGCAGAATTGGAAAAAGGAGACGTCTGTGCTGTTATCATCGAAGGTATTCAAGGTGTTGGTGGCATTCAATTTCCTACAGACGAGTTCATGCAATCTTTGCGGAAAGTATGTACGAAGCATAACACCATACTAATTCTCGACGAAATCCAAAGTGGTTACGGACGGAGTGGCAAGTTCTTTGCCCATCAGTACAACGGAATCAAAGCCGATATCATTACCGTAGCTAAAGGCATTGGTAATGGCTTTCCAATGGCAGGTGTTATTATCAGCCCGATATTCAACCCGGTATATGGTCAGCTTGGCACTACATTCGGGGGAAATCATTTGGCTTGCAGTGCGGCATTAGCTGTACTCGACGTATTGGAAGACGAGAAGTTGGTGGAGAACGCTGCCAACATCGGTGACTATTTATTGACGGAGTTAAAGAAGTTCCCTCAAATAAAGGAAGTTCGTGGCCGCGGTCTTATGATAGGGTTAGAGTTTGAACAACCTGTAAAAGAGATAAGGAGTCGTTTATTAAAAGAGCAGCATGTATTCACCGGAGTGAGTGGAACAAATGTTATTCGATTGCTACCTCCCCTTTGCCTTAGTATGGAAGAAGCAAATATCTTCCTCGAACGGTTCAAACAAGTTTTATAAAACTTTACGTTTAGATATTTGATAGATTATCAGCATCAAAAGTAACCCTCCGAAATCCAAATAAGAATTAGGCTGGGTTACTTTTGTTTTTTTAGGAATATCCGTAAGTTTAAAATACAAATGTAGAAACACAAAGCATCAAACAAGGCTATCTTATTGCCAGATTCACTGGAATTTGTACTTTAGCGGAGAAATAAAACAGTAACATGCTTTTAAATAGAATAATATGAAAATAGCCATTATCGGAGCAGGCAACATGGGTGGCTCTATTGCCCGCGGATTAGCAAAGGGGAGTATAATCTCCACCACTGATATTACCGTATCCAACCCTTCGGAGCAAAAGCTTAACATGTTGAAAAGCGAGTTTCCAACCTTGCATATCACTCAAAACAATCAGGAAGCAGCAAAAAATGCAGATATTGTTATTCTCGCGGTGAAACCCTGGCTGATCAAAAGCGTTATCAACGGACTGACATTGACAAAGAAACAAATCATTGTATCGGTTGCGGCAGGCATCAGTTTCGAAGAATTGTGTTGCGATTTGAATGAAACCGAAATGACGCTATTCCGGCTTATTCCGAATACTGCCATTAGTCAATTATGCAGTATGACGCTTATATCAAGCTATAATGCCACACCTGCACTGGAACAACAAATGCTCGATATCTTTAATGAGATGGGACTCGCCCTCATTATCCCCGAAGAGAAGTTAGCCGCAGGTACGGCATTAACATCTTGTGGCATCGCTTATGTCTTGAAGTATATTCAAGCAGCTATGCAAGCGGGCATAGAAATGGGAATATACCCCAAGGACGGAATGAAAATGGTAGCCCAATCTGTAAAAGGTGCAGCCGAACTGATTTTAAATAATGAGACTCATCCCAGTGTGGAAATAGACAAAGTTTGCACCCCGGGAGGAATCACCATCAAAGGAATAAACGAGCTGGATCATGCCGGATTTACTTCAGCAGTGATCAAAGCAATGAAAGCATCAAAATAAGGTAATCTGATCTTAAACAACCATGAAGACACACACTAGAGGCTAATATATGGGGCTTATAAACCATCTTTTTTTACCCCGTATATTGTTTTTTCACCCCGCAGTTTGTCTTTTTATCCCGATCACTACCTCTTAGCCCCTTTTTTTTGCATAGCCCGCGAAACCGTTGTTTGTTTGCAGCGGCAAATGCGAAAAGGGAATAGAAAACATCGACGAATAAACGGTATTTTTAATTCTAATATCATTAACCAACCAATATGGATGAACAAATAAAACAAATTGCAGAACGTCTTTATGGACTCCGCGAAGTATTGGAGCTCACTGCTGAAAATCTCGCTAAAGAATGCGATATTCCGGTTGAAGACTACCGCTTGGCGGAATCAGGCGAATATGACATTTCGGTGAGTATGCTACAGAAGATAGCACGCACCTATGGCATTACGTTGGACGCACTGATGTTTGGCGAAGAACCAAAGATGAATACTTACTTTTTAACCCGTGCCGGAAAAGGAGTCAGTATTGAGCGTACTAAAGCTTACAAGTACGAAGCTCTTGCCGCCGGTTTCATCAATCGTAAAGCAGATCCGTTCATTGTGACGGTAGAGCCTAAGCCTGATAATGAACCCATGATGTTCAATAATCATGGAGGACAAGAGTTCAATTTTGTCATTGAAGGGCGTATGCTCGTTATTATTGAAGGGAAAGAATTAATACTCAACGAAGGAGATAGTTTATATTTCAATTCTCAATTGCCGCATGGCATGAAAGCGCTCGATGGTAAAACCGTACGCTTCTTAGCCGTCATTATGTAATTTTATTAAAGTTATGGTAGAAAAATTTTTAGCACAAACATCTTTTACTTCGCAGGAAGATTTTATCCAGAATCTTAAAATAAACGTACCGGAAAACTTCAATTTTGGATATGATGTAGTTGACGAGTGGGCAGCCGAACAACCGGACAAACCGGCACTACTATGGACTAATGACAAAGGGGATCACCGCCAGTTCACTTTTGCAGAAATGAAAAAGTATACCGACCAGACTGCGTCTTACTTTCAAAGTCTGGGTATAGGACATGGCGATATGGTAATGCTAATCTTAAAACGTCGTTATGAATTTTGGTTCAGTATCATAGCATTGCATAAAATTGGAGCTATTGTCATACCGGCAACGCATCTACTTACTAAAAAAGATATCGTATATCGTTGCAACGCTGCCGATATTAAAATGATTGTTTGCGCGGGAGAATCGGTGATCACCGACCATATCACTGCCGCCATGCCTGACTCTCCCACTGTGAAACATTTAGTGAGTGTTGGTCCCGAAATTCCTGAAGGCTATGATGATTTTCATTATAATATAGAACATGCAGCTCCGTTCGTTAAACCGGAACACCCTAATAAGAATGAAGATATTTCATTAATGTATTTCACAAGCGGGACAACCGGCGAGCCCAAAATGGTGGCGCATGACTTTACTTACCCGTTAGGGCATATCGTTACCGGAAGCATCTGGCATAATCTGCACGAAAACAGCCTACACCTTACCATTGCTGATACAGGATGGGGAAAAGCTGTATGGGGAAAACTATACGGACAATGGATTGCAGGGGCCAATATCTTTGTCTATGATCATGAGAAATTTACTCCTGCTGATATTCTGGAGAAAATTCATGACTATCGGGTAACTTCACTTTGTGCCCCTCCCACTATATTCCGTTTCCTCATTCACGAAGATCTCACAAAGTATGATCTTTCATGCCTGAAATATTGCACTATCGCAGGTGAAGCATTAAATCCGGCTGTTTTCGAAACATTCAAGAAGCTTACCGGAATCTGTTTGATGGAGGGTTTTGGGCAGACGGAGACAACACTTACTATTGCAACTATGCCGTGGATGACTCCAAAACCAGGAAGTATGGGATTGCCAAATCCACAATATGACGTAGATCTTATCGACCACGAAGGGCGTTCGGTAGAAGCTGGCGAACAAGGAGAGATTGTAATTCGTACCGATAAAGGCAAACCTATCGGATTATTCAAAGAGTACTATCGCGACGCAGCTTTAACTCACGATGCATGGCATGATAATATTTATTACACTGGTGATGTAGCGTGGAAAGACGAAGATGGTTACTTTTGGTTTGTCGGTCGTACGGACGATGTGATCAAAAGCTCGGGTTACCGCATCGGTCCTTTCGAAGTGGAAAGTGCTTTAATGACTCACCCAGCAGTAGTGGAATGTGCTATAACCGGGGTACCGGATGCCATACGCGGGCAAGTTGTGAAAGCTACCATTGTTCTCTCAAAAGCCTATAAAGGAAAAGAAGGAGAAGCACTGATTAAGGAGTTGCAGGACCACGTGAAGAAAGTGACTGCTCCTTATAAGTATCCACGCGTCATCGAGTTTGTAGATGAATTGCCCAAAACAATAAGCGGAAAGATACGTCGTGTGGAGATAAGACAAAATGACGAAAAATAATAACCACTCAAAATGAGGAATGAATCAAAAGTTTCGAATCATTGACTTCCTTTCAAAAAGAAGTAGTGAATAGTATTCAACACCAAAGCGCAGACTGATGATACCCCTCAAATGCAAAAAGGGAAGTTGTACCCTGTCTTATAGACTTGTGTACAACTTCCTTTTTTTATAGCTCAAGTAATCCAAATATGCTGCTGCAAAAAGAATTACCTCTTCCTCTCTACATCTTCTGTCGTGAAAAAGGCATCGGAATAACGCGCACCCCATAAATCATAACGGTCGAATTGGGCTACCATCTTACGAGAGAAGTTTGTCCAATCTTTCTTATTTGATGGCGACCAAAGGTTCTCAGCTAAAGCCGAAAGACGAGGAAAAATGGAAAATTCCACTTTCCATGTTGTAGGTACATACTCGGTCCACAAACAGCCCTGCCCCCCTAAGACCAATTGTTTTTGACTATCCGTCAGCGAGTCCGGTACAAGTTGGAAATTGTAAACTTTCTCTAGCGACAAAGGTCCACGAGGTCCAACTTCAGATTGGGTTCGTGTTTCCTTGATATTAAAATATGACCAAGCGGAACATGTAAAAATTGTATGATGCCCCGTTTTTAAGGCCTTCACGCCATAGTCAGGACGCCTCCAATTCATAACCACACAGTCTTCGGATATGCCGCCCTCCAATATTTCATCCCAACCAATCAAAGTTTTACCCTTCTTATTCACCACCTTCTGTACAAAATGAATAAAATAGCTCTGCAAAGCTTTTTCATCTTTTAAATTGTGGTCATGCATAAACTGCTGAGTCTGTTCTGACTCCTGCCACCACCGTTTAGCACACTCATCTCCACCAACGTGAATATACTGCCCTGGAAAGAGATCGCAAAGTTCGGAAAAGACATCTTTTAGAAAATCAAAAACCTCAGGCTTAGGAGCTAATACATTATTAAACTTATTAAAAATCCCCCAAGTGAGTGCGGTTTTCTTCGGTTCATCGGGAGTCGTACTGAATTGTGGATAGGTAGCTAGCACAGCCATGCAATGCCCCGGAATATCGATTTCCGGAATAACGTTGATATGCCTGTCCGCTGCATACTTCAATATTTCACGAACATCCTCATGCGTGTAATAACCGCCGTAGGGTAAAGGTTGGTATGTTCCGGGATATAACCCCAGAATTTCTCCTTCACGCACAGAACCGTTCCGGGTCAATTCAGGCCGGCATTTCATCTCAATACGCCAACCTTGATCATCGGTCAGATGCCAATGAAAATAATTCAGTTTATGCAGAGCCATATAATCCAAATACTTCTTAATATATGCTACAGGAAAGAAATGACGCACCACATCTAAGTGCATACCTCGATATGAAAATCGGGGATAATCATTGATTTCCAAAGTCGGAAGCAGTGGTATTATTCCTGCACGCATAGGCAATAATTGAATCAAGGTCTGAACACCGTAAAAAACTCCCGCCTCATCATTCCCTTCAATATGGATCCCGGACGATGGTGAAATTCGCAGTCGATAACCACCTGATATCTTTCCATTATTCATACTAGAAAGTACTATTCCACGAAAAGTATCTTCAGCTAAAATAGTCGATTTCATATCAGCACTATTAAGCTTATTCGACGCTCTCTTCTTTCGAGTTTTCATATCTCTCGGGAACTCTTTTTTGAGAGGAATGCCAAGGTAGCGATCAAGATAATCTGTCAGAAAATCCGCCGAACTCGCTAAAGACGATTCAGAGACATAAACCGGCATATTAGGAACGATTTGAAGGCAACTCCCTTCTTTTAAAACGACCTCAGCCGGCTCAGGAATAATATTCAAAAAGTTCTGTTGTGACTGAGCGCTGAACGATGTAAGGGTTAATAATGTAGCAGTCATAAAAAGTTTAATAAACATAGATGATGATTGAATTGATTTATAACTGCAAATATAAACTTTTAAAAAAAAGTTCGGGCTAGATGACTGGTTTATCATTTGCAAAATATGTCTCTAAGACTAAAGAACAATTATTTTTTTAAGTATATTCGTTCCAAAGTAATAAATGTATAGTTATTTGCTATGAAAACACTTATTTCAGCAGCAGTTATTACTACTGCTTTCATGCTAGCTCCCAATAATATGGAAAAATGGACTGAACACAAATGTGAAGGTTATCACCTTATTACACAGAAGGGTGGTGCTACATTGGGATATTCTCCCAACTCCGGCATAAAGATTATTTATAAAGACGGATACGCCTTTAAAGATCTGAACGGAAACGGCAAGCTGGACATCTATGAAGATTGGAGGCAGCCGATTGAAAAACGAGTGGATGACCTGGTTAGCAAACTCTCAATAGAAGAGATTGCCGGATTAATGCTCTATAGTAATCATGAAGCTATTCCTGCTACTTCATACGACATATCCAACTATAACGGGAGACCTTATGCCGAAAGTGGAGCACATCCTTGCGACTTGAGTGACAACCAAAAACGTTTCCTAAAAGAAGATTATCTACGCCACGTATTGATCACCATTATTGAAAGCCCTGAAGTTGCTGCACGCTGGAATAATAACATACAAGCTTATGTAGAAGGTTTAGGCCACGGCATTCCGGCAAATAATTCTTCAGATCCCCGCCATTCAGCCCGATCGGATGCTGAGTTCAATGCCGGAGGAGGAGGTAAAATATCCATGTGGCCTGGATCATTGGGGTTAGCAGCCACATTCTCCCCTCAATTAGTAAAGCGCTTCGGTGAAATAGCATCCGAAGAATACCGTGCTTTAGGATTTTCAACAGCTCTTTCACCTCAAGTAGATATTGCCACAGACCCGCGCTGGTATCGTTGCCAAGGTACATTGGGAGAAGACCCTAAACTCGCAGCTGATCTGGCACGTGCCTATTGTGATGGATTCCAAACCTCTCTAGGAAAAGAGGAAATAGCTAATGGTTGGGGATTTAAAAGTGTCAATACTATGGTGAAACATTGGCCGGGTGGTGGAGCATGCGAAGCAGGCCGCGATGCTCACTACGGATTCGGCAAGTATGCAGTTTATCCTAATCACAATTTTGCCTTACACAAAATACCGTTCACCGAAGGAGCTTTTAAATTGGATGGAAAAACCAAGATGGCTTCAGCTGTAATGCCATATTATACGATTTCTTACGGACAAGGATCGGATACTGTAGCAAACAGTTACGATGCAGATATTATTACTCGCCAGCTGAGGGAAGAAGCTCATTATGATGGCGTGATCTGTACGGATTGGATGGTCACCGCTGATGAAAAACATCCGGGAATACATTCGGGCAAACCATGGGGTGTCGAACATCTTAGTGTTGCTCAACGTCATTACAAGGCATTAATGGCAGGCGTAGACCAATTTGGAGGCAACAATGATAAAGTTCCGGTATTAGAAGCTTATAAAATCGGAGTTAAAGAACATGGAGAGCCTTGGATGCTGAACCGGATGAGGACTTCAGCACGCCGTTTACTTTTGAATATTTTCCGTACAGGCTTATTTGAGAATCCTTACCTCGACCCTATACACACTGCTAAAACAGTAGGTTGTCCGGCTTTCATGGCCGAAGGCTATGAGGCGCAAGTGAAAAGTGTAGTCATGCTCAAGAATCATGCAGGTACCTTACCCATACAGTCCGGTATTTCTGCTATGAGTAAGAAAAAAGTATATATACCAACCCGTCACGTCCCTGCATATCGGGGTTTCTGGGGAAACATCATCGAAGCTCAGGACATCAAACCGGTCAGCAATGAGTTAGCTTCCAGATACTTCACGGTAGTAGATAAACCTGAAGACGCCGATTTGGCTATTGTATTCATAGAGTCTCCCAATAGTGGTTACGGATATAGCTTAGATGACCTGAAAGCCGGCGGAACAGGTTACCTGCCTATAAGTTTGCAGTATAGCGACTATACCGCTCATAAAGGCCGGGAGCAAAGCATAGCAGGAGGTGATCCTTATGAAAAGTTCAATAATCGCAGTTACAACGGAAAAAGCACAAGAACAATAAATATAGGGGATATGGAATTGGTCATTTCCACCAAGAAAGCAATGGGCAAGAAACCTGTGGTTGTATCTGTAAATCTCAGTAACCCTATGGTAATGAAGGAGATTGAACCTTATGCCGATGCACTTTTCGTAACGTTCGATGTACAAAATCAAGCCGTGTTCGATCTTATTACGGGAAATCGCGAGCCTTCTGCTCTCCTACCACTACAAATGCCGGCCGATATGGACACAGTAGAAGAACAAGCAGAAGACACACCGCGCGACATGAAATGCTATAGAGATAATGAAGGCAATTTATATGACTTTGCTTACGGTATGAATTGGTCGGGAGTTATAAATGATGAGCGCGTAAAGAGATATAAATAAGAGAAATAGGTCATTGAGTATCATAAAAAAAACAGATGGTCTGTTGGGCTTCAACAGACCATCTGTTAGACCATAACTAATGGTGTATTTCACATCAACAGACACTCTGTTTACAACGACTTTAATGCCAAGCAAATATCTGCATTTATCTGTTCTTAAGTAAGAACAAGCTTCTTAGTAGTATCTGACATTTTTCCAGAAGCCATCGCACTTCTTGTGAATATTTCAAGTGTTAGCACCGATGCAATATCCCAATTCATTTTTATCATTCTTATCAACAAACCAGTATGCATTTCCCTGATCAGACTCGATATAATAAATATTAGTATAAGAGAAATCCGGATGCAATCTATTCAAAACGTTTAGCACGTTTTGCGGAATTTGAACGCTCTTATCCAATTCATACCTCGTCTCTTTCCAAAAACCATAATCTGTTGTATTTTCGCCCCTAAAGAAGACATATTTAATGATATTTTGATGGAAAATAAAATATTCATGCTCCCCCGCGTTATTTATATAACCCCTTATCTGAGCTCCCGCATATTTTTTTGCAATAAAATCAAAATGGTCTTTCGGAAGACCGACAAACCAACGCTGGCTATTGGGAGTCCAGGTCAAAGTTGTCAGAAACATTCCATCACAATTAATAAAGACGTAATGTTCCACTTTCTCTACATCCTTCCATTTGTACTGGAAATGTAGCATATAAAGAGGTTGTTCTATCTCCTCTCTTTCAGTCTTGCAAATATCTATGACTTGAGCATCCCCGAATTCTGAATCAGAAAAGGCCTTCTTGACTTTCATTGGAAGTTGACCTATATCATTAATTTCAGTACTAGTCATTTTCCAAGAATCGTTTACATACCAGATAGATGCTTCGTTCTTTTCATGATCAATAAAATCAATCTGCTGAATACCATTTGAATAACTGTGAAAAGATTTAATTTGTGCAACAGGATATTTTCCTAAGAAATCATTTTTGATTGGCAATGGGACTTCTTTATCTTGCACTTGGTTATCATCATTGCTACAAGCACCGATAGTGACTAACAAAAAAAATAGTAAAGTAGAATACAGGTAATTTAAAGGTTTCATTTATTCATCAATTAATATTACAAGCATAATAAATTAAAGGAGTATAAATATAATGAGTTTGCCTATAACAAAGATGCTAACAAACTATAAATAATTTGTTAGCATCTTATTGTACTCGGAGTGGGACTTGAACCCACACAGCCGCAATGGCCAAGGGATTTTAAGTCCCTCGTGTCTACCGATTCCACCATCCGAGCATCCAATATTAAAATAAAATGAGCGGAAAACGAGACTCGAACTCGCGACCCTAACCTTGGCAAGGTTATGCTCTACCAACTGAGCTATTTCCGCAAATGCTCTTTCCCTTAAGAGCGGTGCAAAGATAAGCAGTTTACCCTTTACAGCCAAACTTTTCTGCGAGAAAGTTAGCTCAACATTTGAAATTTACCCGACATCCACATATCTGTTTTTCGAACTAAATACCGTTTGTAGGGGTAAAGCACTGACTTTAATTTAAATTAAGAAGCCTCTGTTCAGCCTGTTGCATTACATCAAAGTTAAAACCATCGATCACTTTTTGCATCAACACTGTTATTTCGTCATTACAAAGATTTCCAATACTCCCTTCATGGGTGTGGTGCACTTCCTTCGTTGGTGAAAAATTACCGGCTTCAATATCAAGACCGACTTTTTTATAAGCATCGCGAAATGGCATACCGCCACGAGCCAAACGATTCACTTCTTCCACACTGAATATAAGCTGATACTTGTCATCATCCAATATATGCTCGTTGACCTGAATTTCATTCATAATATAGCTTGTCATTTGCAAACAATCCTTCAGTTCTTGGAATGCAGGTAGAAAGACTTCTTTTATAATTTGTAAATCACGAAAGTAGCCAGATGGCAAATTATTGGCTATCATCATAATCTGTTGCGGCAACGATTGAAGTTTATTACACTTGGCACGAGTGAGTTCAAAAACATCAGGGTTCTTTTTATGAGGCATAATGCTGGAACCAGTAGTACACTCATCCGGAAGTTTTACAAATGCAAAGTTTTGACTATTGAAAAGACATGCATCGTATGCCAATTTAGAAATGGTTCCTGCTAGGCTTGCCAAAGCGAAAGCCACATTACGTTCCATCTTTCCACGTCCCATCTGAGCATAGACAACGTTATAATTCATCGAGTCAAAGCCCAGCAATTGAGTAGTCAGACTACGGTTAAGCGGGAATGATGAGCCATAGCCGGCTGCAGAACCCAAAGGATTACGGTTGCAGATTTTAAATGCAGCTTGAAGGAAAAGTAAATCATCCACCAAGCTCTCTGCATATGCTCCGAACCATAGCCCGAATGAAGAAGGCATCGCTATTTGCAAATGGGTATATCCAGGCATCAAAACATTCTTATGACGTTCACTCTGACGAATAAGTATTTGAAAAAGATCGGTAACCTGATCTGCAATATCTTTTATTTGTGATCGCGTAAACAATTTCAAATCGAGTAAAACCTGGTCATTGCGTGAACGACCACTATGTATTTTCTTGCCCACATCACCCAGCTTACGGGTTAGCAAAAGTTCTACTTGCGAGTGCACATCTTCAACACCGTCTTCAATGACGAACTCCCCTTTTTCTACTATTCCATGAATATTTTTCAGTTCTTCAAGTAATGCCGAAAGTTCTTCCTTAGTCAGAAGACCAATAGTCTCAAGCATTGTAATATGGGCCATTGATCCCAATACATCATACTTTGCCAAATAGAGATCCATCTCTCGATCACGCCCCACAGTAAAACGTTCTATATCTTTATTTACCTGAACGGACTTCTCCCAAAGTTTCTGAGCCATATTCTGGATTATTGATAGTTTATCATTGCAAGCATATCCGCCATTTTTTCAAGACCTTCTTGCAAAGGTTTCTGAACCATTGCCTTCATAAAAGGATTAAGCTCGAGACTGATGGTCAACTTCATTTTACATTCGGTTTCGCTGACTGGCAGAAGTTGTACCCACAATGAAAATGGCAATGGAGAAGAAATAGCACCAAACTTAATCATCTTATAAGGTTCTTTCTCAACAACACTGAAAGATATCTTTCCTACCGGATCAATATCAACACTAAAGCTGTCGGAATCGAAAGTTAATTTCTGCAGTTTATCTTCCGGTAAGCGATCTTTCAATTTCTCCAAATTTTTTAAATCGGATAATTTTTCATAAACAGCTTCCGGAGAAGCTTGTATATTTTTTACAGCACTTTCAAATTTTACCATAAAATCAATTTATCTCTTAAAACGACAAAAAGAACTATTCGGACGAAATATATCCGAACGGCTCTTTCATCTTTATTATTTAAAACAAATATTTATTTACCGAATTCCCAATGAGCCGGATTTTTCCGCCATTCATCCAATGTTTTTACATCTTCTTCTTCGATATAACCAGTACGAAGCGCTACTTCCAATACAGCTTCGTAATTTGTTAAGGTAACCAAAGTCACCTTAGCTTCCTTAAACGCTTTTTCTGCAACAGGGAATCCATAAGTATAAGCCGCGACCATACCAATCACTTCACATCCATCCCGACGAATGGCTTCCACAGCTTTCAAACTACTTCCGCCCGTAGAGATTAAGTCTTCAACAACAACGACTTTCATTCCGGGACGCAACTCACCTTCGATCAAATTTTCCAAACCATGATCTTTCGGAGTGGAGCGAACATATACAAAAGGCAAGTTCAAAGCGTCCGCAACTAAGGCTCCCTGTGGAATAGCTCCTGTAGCCACACCCGCAATCGCATCAACCTGGCCGAAGCGTTCCAATATTAATCGGGTAATTTCTATTTTTACAAAATTACGTAAAGAAGGATAAGAAAGTGTTTTGCGATTATCACAATAAAATGGAGATTTCCAACCGGAAGCCCATGTAAACGGATTAGCAGGCTGTATCTTTACTGCCTTAATTTTCAACAACTTCTCAGCGAATAATCTTTCTAAAGTTTTCATAATGATTATCTATTATGATAAATATGCCACAAAAATACAGAAACAAGACGAAAATAAAAAAAAGAATAACGAGATTTTTTCATAAGAAAGTGTCAATGTCATCAAAAAGTTGCAAACAAAGACGAATATCTTTCATTTCGAAACCTCTCCCCAAAGCAAAACGTATCAATTTTCCATTTTTCTCATATTCATTTTGAGCACTAATACTTTTTCGCTTGGCATTCAACAAATTACGCAAAATTTCAATGTACTCATTCTGATCAATCGTTTCAAGTGCTGAAGAACGCAAATCTGGGGATATTTTTTTTTGTTGCAATGCTTGCGATATCTTTACTTTTCCCCATTTCGAAAAGCGATATTTATCTTTGACAAATGCACAGGAATAACGCTCTTCATTTATATAGTTCTCTGTTTCCAATTTATCGAGTATCCGAAGAATAATCTCTTCGGATGTTCCCCATTTCCGCATCTTTTCGAAAACATCTAAGCGACAATGCTCTGCTATGGAGCAATAGCTGGAAATACGGTTCCAAACTTCTATTTCAACCAGTTCTTTCATCTTTTCGCAATGATAAATCGGTCGTTTCCAGATATATCCTTCAACAACCGAACATTATGATAACCCATATCCATAAGTAAATTCAACATTTCAATACCAAAAGCGCGATTAATTTCAAAATAGAGTTGCCCTCCTTCTTTAAGCATCTGCATTCCCAAACAACCGATCCGACGGTAAAATATTAATGGATCATTATCGGGAACAAATAGAGCTGTATGAGGCTCCCAATTGAGAACATTCGGTTCCATATCTTTAGATTCAGCCTCGGTTACATATGGAGGATTACTGACTATAGCATCAAAATTATGGTGCATTTCCGGAGTATAAGCAAACACATTGCACTGCTTAAAATTAATTTTTGCGCCTAATGCCTCACTATTGATCCTTGCAATACGTAATGCGTCTTCAGAGATATCCCATGCTGCAACTCGTGAATGAGGCAATTCCTTAGCCAAAGTAACAGCTATGCACCCACTGCCCGTACCAATATCCAAAAGAGATGAATCGGAAGATAATTCAGCAAGCATATATTCGACTAATTCCTCGGTCTCCGGACGTGGAATCAATACTCCCGGGAATACTCTAAACGAACGACCATAAAATCGCGCTATACCTTGAATATATTGTATCGGTTCGTTTTTTCTCAAACGAAATAAAATGTTTTCCAAACTCTGCTCATCATTTTCCGACAAAATAATATCTTTGCCTAAATAATAATCAACGGCAGACTGTCCCAGCATCTCGCAACAGATCAACTTGGACAAGTTTTTTATCTCTTCAGAGGGGTAATATCCTTCCAAAGCATGACGAATTCGTGAAACGACAGCATTCATAACAAATTATTTAATGCAAAAATAGAAATTATCCATAACGTAAAGACTATGACAGAAGAAGAAAAATACATGAAACGTTGTATTCAATTGGCCCGTAACGGCTTATGCAACACGCCACCCAATCCAATGGTAGGAGCTGTCATTGTATGCGACGGAAAAATAATAGGTGAAGGCTATCATATTCGTTGTGGAGAGGCTCACGCGGAAGTAAATGCCATTCGTTCAGTCAAAGAGCAATCGCTGCTAAAACGTGCCACAATATATGTAAGTCTCGAACCATGTTCACATTATGGGAAAACACCTCCATGCGCCGATTTAATTATTGAAAAAGAGATTCCGCGTATCGTTATAGGTTGTCAAGATCCTTTTTCGGAAGTCAGCGGACGAGGCATCCGTAAACTAAAAGATGCAGGGAGAGAGGTTATAACTGGTGTTTTAGAGAAAGACTGCCGTAATTTAATAATGAGATTTACAACTTTTCAAATTAAAAAAAGACCATACATCACTCTTAAATGGGCTGAATCGGCAGACGGATATATAGATATTAAACGAGAAAACGGGCAGCCGGTTGTGTTATCGAGTGCGTTAAGTAGTATGCTTACTCACAAAAGAAGAGCTGAACATTCAGCCATTATTGTAGGAACAAACACAGCTATCCTAGACAATCCATCTCTCAACGTACGCAATTGGTATGGACATTCTCCTGTAAGAATTGTTATCGACAAAAAAAATAAATTACCATCTAAACTCAATCTATTCAATAGCAATATTCTTACATTGGTATTTACTGAAACACAACACCCATATATTCCAAATATAGAGTACATAGCCACCGATTTTAGCAGAAATATCCTACCGCAAATACTTAAAGTGGCGTATTCACGAAAATTTCAATCGCTATTAGTCGAAGGAGGAGCAAAATTACTGCAGTCATTCCTTGACCAAGACCTATGGGACGAGATTTTTGTAGAAAAAAGCTCAAAAAAACTATTTTCCGGTGTTAAAGCGCCCGAAATAGCTGGAAAAGAAGAATATGACAAACTTCGGTTCTTCAATAGAGAGTTCCATCATTATATTGCCGAAAAAGAGGAAGAATAGCCTCATTTTGACCGTTTTTTATCGAGAAAAAGGGGGGCATTATCTATAATTTTATATAAAACTTCCCGGTGATGCTATTTATAGAAAAAAATGTTCCTATTTTTGCAACTTGTAAATAAATAGAATCTTTCAAATGAGAATAAAGTTTTTATCCTTAATCGTAGGTTTTCTTTTTGTATCGATAGCAGTCACTTCGTGCCTCAATTCAGATAACAATTATGACTACAGTTCTGATGCCACAATACGCGCTTTCGGTATAGACACCATACATGGAAAACATTATAAATTCACGATAGACCAACTCAAAGGGGAAATCTATAATGCAGACTCACTACCCGTAGGAGCGGATACAATTATCGACCGGATATTGATTGATACCTTGAATGTATCGGGATGGGTTACTTCCGGAGTTACTGATACACTCTTCAATATAAAGGACTCCCTTGATCTAAGGTCTCCTATCAAAGTAAAGGTACATGCACCGGATGGAAGTTCCGTAAGAGAATACACTATTAAGGTCAATATACACAAGCAAGACCCGGATCTTTTAGTTTGGGAAGATATGGGAAACCCATTATCATCCACTCCTATCAGTTCTCAAAAGTCGGTACTCCTAAACGGAAATCATTTGTTTACCTACACTTCATCTACCGAAGTATATCAAGCACTGACGGATCGGGCAAGTTTTCAATGGCTACGAAGTAGCGTAAGCGGACTTCCAGTCGATGTTAAGCTGTCATCCTTAATCAATTTTCAAAACAAGCTCTTTGCAGTGACAACAGGCGGAGACCTTTATAATTCAGTGAATGGGTTGGATTGGACAAAGGTTAATACGGGAGGCATTCAATTCACAAATCTCTTATCAAGTTTTTCTACAAGCATCACTGGAATAGAAGCGGCTGACGGCAAAAAATACTTCTGCACTAGTTCTGATGGAATTATATGGACTAAAGGGGAAGAGATTCCAGACAACTTCCCAGTTGAAAATATTTATGCTACGCTTTTCGAGACCCCAACAGGTATGGAAAAAACTGTCATAGTGGGCTATACAGGATCTATAGCAACTTCCGTAGTACCATGGTTCTCATTAAACGGATACGATTGGGCTGATTTGGCAAGTAATAGTGAAAATTACTGCCCGTTCCTTCAAAACCCAAGCATCATTAACTACGGAGGTGCATTCTATATTTTGGGAGGAAATTTCGATAAGATCTATAAATCGACAGCAGGGATTGCATGGTATGAAACCAAGAAGAAATTTTTATTTCCTGCAGAAATGGCTGGAGAGAACTCTTATTCAATGGTTGTCGATAAAAACAACTATATTTGGGTAATTATCGGACAAACGAAAAAAGGCTCCGGGGCTATTGTACCTGGTAAGACATGGCGTGGACGTTTGAATCGCTTGGGATTCATTCAGCAGTAATCCACTGGTGAGAGATTCCTTTAATTCTACGAAGGCCTTTTATCAAATGAAAAAAGAATAATCTCTATAAAATGCAATATAAAGAGCAAATTGATTTAGACCGGATTCCCCAACATGTTGCAATTATAATGGATGGCAACGGACGTTGGGCAAAGCAACGCGGACACGAGCGGAGCTACGGACATCAAGCTGGCGCTGAAACCGTACATATTATTGCGGAAGAGGCAGCCCGTCTTGGGATCAAATACCTTACTTTATATACTTTCTCTACAGAAAACTGGAATCGTCCGACAGATGAAGTCGCCGCATTAATGAGTTTACTATTCGGTTCTATAGAAGAAGATATTTTCATGAAAAATAATATCAGCTTCAGAATTATCGGAGATATAAATAAGCTGCCAGCTAACGTACAAGAACGATTGAAGACTTGCGTGGAACATACGGCAGGCAACAGTGGGATGTGTCTGGTGCTAGCTTTGAGTTATTCGTCACATTGGGAAATTACCGAAGCAGCACGTCAAGTTGCTATAAAAGTTCAAAAGGGAGAACTTACCCCCAATGAAATAGATAGTAATATGATTGCCCAACACCTCACTACTCATTTTATGCCAAATCCCGACCTGCTGATACGTACGGGAGGTGAAATCCGTTTAAGCAACTATCTCTTATGGCAATGTGCTTATTCAGAACTATATTTTTGCGAGACTTACTGGCCGGATTTCAATGAGGAAGAGTTACGCAAAGCTATTTGTGACTATCAAAAAAGAGAACGCAGATTCGGCAAAACGAGTGAACAAATTAATTAAATCCAAATTATAAATAAGAACATAAATGCAATATCGTATTTTCACCATACTCATAAGTATTATTTGCCTTTCAGGCTACGCCTTTACAAGCTATGCGCAAGATACCAATGATTCCGATAATGCGTCGAAGCCTGTCATTCTCTATTCCGGTACTCCGAAGAAATATGAGATTGCTTCAATCAAAGTGGAAGGGGTCAAGAACTACGAAGACTATGTGCTTATCGGACTTTCAGGTCTGACCGTAGGGCAATCGATCTCAATACCGGGGGATGATATTACCCAAGCTTGCAGACGCTATTGGAGACATGGCTTATTTTCTGATGTGAAAATTACGGCAGACAAAATTGAAAATGACAAGATTTGGCTGACAATCCATCTGACTCAACGCCCTAGAGTCTCCGAAATTCGTTTCCATGGAGTGAAAAAGTCGGAACGCGAAGATTTGGAAGCTAAAATAGGCTTGATTAAAGGTAACCAAATCACTCCAAACTTGACAGACCGTGCTAAGACAGTCATCAAACGTTATTTTGATGATAAAGGTTTCAAGAATGCAGATATTATTATTAACCAAAAAGATGATGCAGCTAACCCTAATCAAGTACTTGTTGACATCACCATTGATAAAAAAGAAAAAGTAAAAGTCCACTTAATAACCATTGTCGGCAATGAGGCTCTCACAACCAAAAAGCTGAAAAAGGTTATGAAGAAGACTAACGAAAAAAACAAACTCCGTAACTTCTTCCGCACGAAAAAATTCGTACAAGAAAACTTCGTAGCCGATAAAAAATTGATTATAGATAAGTATAATGAATTGGGGTACCGCGATGCTATGATTGTAAAAGATAGCATAAAGCCATACGATGATCGTACTGTGGATGTTTATCTTGAAATTAGTGAAGGACAAAAATATTATCTTCGCAATGTAACATGGGTAGGTAATACCTTATATCCTTCGGAACAATTGAATTATATGCTTCGTATGAAGAAAGGTGATGTTTACAACCAAAAGTTATTGGAAGAACGTACCTCAACCGACGACGATGCTATCGGCAATCTATATTACAACAACGGTTACTTGTTTTATAACCTTGAACCTGTCGAGGTAAATATTGTAGGAGACTCTATTGACTTGGAAATGCGTATATTCGAAGGAAGGCAAGCCAGTATCAATAAAGTTAGCATCAATGGCAATGATCGTTTGTATGAAAATGTAGTTCGTCGTGAGTTGCGTACACGTCCGGGTGAATTATTCAGCCGTGAAGATTTGATGCGTTCTATGCGTGAACTTCAGCAGATGGGCCATTTTGACCCGGAAAACATAAAGCCGGATATTCAACCGAGACAGGAGGATGGCACGGTAGACATAGGCTATGATTTGGTATCTAAAGCAAATGATCAGGTTGAATTCTCTGCCGGATGGGGACAAACCGGTATCATAGGCAAGCTTAGTTTGAAGTTCACGAACTTTTCTCTAGCCAACTTACTGCATCCGGGTGAGAACTACCGCGGTATATTGCCACAAGGCGATGGTCAAACACTGACAATCAGTGGACAGACTAATGCGAAATATTATCAGTCATATAGCATTTCATTCTACGATCCATGGTTTGGAGGTAAGCGTCCGAATGCATTCTCTCTTTCTGCATTCTACTCCATACAAACCGACATAAGCAGCAATTACTATAATTCTGCCTATATGAATAACTATTACAACAGCTACTATAGTGGAATGTATGGTTACGGAATGTACAACTATGGCAACTACAATAGTTACGAAAATTATTATGATCCCGATAAGTCCATTAAGATGTTCGGTCTTTCGGCAATGTTTGGAAAACGTTTGAAATGGCCGGATGACTATTTCCAGCTTTCCGCAGAGTTGGCTTATCAACGTTATATTTTGCACGAGTGGCAATATTTCCCCGTCACCAACGGTAATTGTAACAACATTAGTTTGAACCTTACGCTGTCCCGTAATTCAAGTGATAATCCTATTTATCCTCGTCAAGGATCAGAATTTTCACTCTCCGTACAGTTCACTCCGCCATATTCTCTGTTTGATGGTGTAGACTATAGCAAATATAGCACAAGCAACCAAAGCGACATGAATAAGATGCATAAATGGATTGAATACCATAAGTGGAAATTTAAATCTAAAATATACATTCCTTTAATGGATCCTGTGACCGTAAAACATACTCCGGTATTGATGGGACGTGTTGAATTCGGTTTGTTGGGACACTACAATAAATACAAAAAATCTCCGTTTGAGACGTTTGATGTCGGTGGTGACGGTATGACTGGTTACTCGACATATGCAACAGAAAGTATTGCTTTACGTGGATATGAAAACAGCTCTTTGACTCCTTACGGACAGGAGGGATATGCATATACCCGATTGGGAATGGAATTGAGATATCCTCTTATGTTGGAAACAAGTACCAGCATCTATGCTTTAGGATTTGTAGAAGCAGGTAATGCATGGCATGAAGTGAATCAGTTCAATCCATTTGAATTAAAACGTTCAGCTGGTGTAGGTGTACGTATCTTCCTTCCAATGATCGGTATGATGGGTATTGACTGGGGGTATGGATTTGATAAAGTATTTGGTTCCAAGCAATATGGTGGTAGCCAATTCCACTTTATCTTAGGACAAGAATTCTAATTTGTTTTACAAAAATCAAACGTTATGAGAAAGTCCATTTTATTACTGATTTTACTGTTTGCCATAGGCATCACAGCAAACGCGCAAAAATTCGCTCTTATTGATATGGAGTATATTTTGAAAAATATTCCGGCATACGATAAAGCGAATGCACAATTGGAGCAAGCTTCAAAACAGAGGCAGACTGAAGTGGAAAGTGCAGCAGAAGAAGTGAAGACAATGTACAAGAATTATCAAGCAAAGTCCGGATCACTTGCTGCAGTTCAAAAGAATAAGCAAGAAGAAGATATTGTAGCTAAAGAAAAAGCTGTAGCAGAATTACGCCGTAAATACTTCGGACCCGAAGGAGAATTAGCAAAGAAACGCGAAAGCCTTTTGAAACCGATACAAGATCAGATCTATAATGTAGTAAAAGTGCTAGCTACGCAAAATGGTTATTCTTTGGTAATGGATCGTGCTTCTGCAGCAAGTATAATCTTTGCTTCACCAAGTATCGACATCAGCAATGATGTACTTGCCAAATTAGGATATTCAAATTAATTTCATACTTTTGCACCCGTTCTAACGAATAATCATTCAAATAAATAATAAACATTATGCTTAAAAAAATTGCACTAATCGTAGTTATGTTTGCCCTACCGTTGGGCGCTATGGCACAAGCTAAATTTGCTCACTTGAATTCTCAGGAGGTTATTACCACAATGCCGGAATACACAAAAGCGCAAGCCGATCTCGAAGCACTTTCGAAGAAGTATTCCGAAGAAATGCAACGCACACAAGAAGAGTTCAACAAAAAGGTACAGGAGTTTCAAGCACAAGCTGACTCTCTACCTAAAAACATAGCAGAAAGACGTCAGAAAGAATTGCAGGATATGGCTCAAAGACAAGAGCAATTCCAACAAAACGCTTATCAAGATATGCAAAAAGCACAGCAAGAAGCAATGGCTCCTATATACAAGAAACTTGATACAGCTATCCAAGCAGTAGGAAAAGCGGAAGGCGTCGTTTATATCTTTGATATAGCACGCACTCCTATTCCTTTCATTGGAGCACAAAGTATTGACTTCACCGCTAAAGTGAAAGCTCAATTAGGTATTAAATAAGACGATATCTTAAAGAAAACAGAAACGCGGATTTTTTAATCCGCGTTTTTTTTTGAACTTTCATTTTCATCATATAAAGATCGCATTTGCAAATAAACCTGTATATTTGCGTGACACATATTATAACTTCAACTATGAAGGAATTAACTTTACCATCCAATCCCGGTCCAATAGGCGTCTTCGACTCCGGATACGGGGGACTGACTATCTTACAAAAGATCAGAGAATTATTACCACAATACGATTACATTTATTTGGGAGATAACGCACGTACTCCTTATGGAACACGCTCGTTTGAAGTAGTTTACGAATTCACATTACAGGCTGTAACCCGGCTTTTCGAAATGGGTTGCCATTTGGTAATATTGGCATGTAATACTGCATCGGCAAAAGCTTTAAGAAGCATTCAAATGAACAATCTACCAATTATTGATCCAAAAAGAAGGGTACTGGGAGTCATTCGACCTACAGTAGAAATTATCGGGCAATTAACCCAAAGCAGACATGTCGGTGTATTGGCTACCCCCGGTACTATAAAATCGGAATCTTATCCGATGGAAATTCACAAACTATATCCCGATATCCAAGTAACCGGCAACGCCTGCCCATTATGGGTTCCAATAGTAGAAAGCAATGAAGCCGGAAATGAAGGAGCTGACTATTTTGTGCGCAAATATATTTCCGAACTCCTATCAAAAGACAATCAAATAGATACTGTCATACTCGGTTGTACGCACTACCCGCTCCTATTACCAAAAATCCAACAATATATGCCTGCCGGAATCCGGATCGTAGCACAAGGAGAATTAGTTGCGCAAAGCCTGAAAAATTATCTAATGCGACACCCGGAAATAGCCAGCCAATGTACACAAGGAAACAGTTGTTCATATTGTACCACTGAATCCGAAGAAAAGTTTATTGAATCCGCATCTGCTTTCTTAAGCGAAAATATTAACGTTCAACATATTACACTGGAATAAAAGCCATTGTTTTTAGTAAATAGCCTTGCTAATTCAAGAATTATAATGTATGTTTGTGAAACTAAACCCAAAACAATTAACCAACATGAAAGATCTAGACCATACCCAGGCTATAGAAGTATTTAAGGGCTCCCCTTGGGAAGCAGAACTTGTAAAAGGGCAGCTGGAAAACAGTGGGATTGCAACGATCCTTAAAGATGGTATTCTAGCGACTTTAGCTCCTTATCTTGCTCCAGACGTAACAATCCTTGTTAGTCAAAATGATTATGAGACGGCCATGGAAATCATACGTGAGCGGGATAAAAACAGAAATGATGATTAATAAGGAAACGCATCCCAGCCTATCCATTAATCAACCCTCAAAATAATCACCACAAATCACAAATAGCGATAAAAGGCTATATTCAAGTATGGGACAGGAATTTAACAGAATAGCCATAAAGATAGGGAGTAATGTGCTCACTCGTGCTGATGGGACATTGGATGTGACAAGGATGTCTGCACTTGTTGACCAGATTGCCGAGTTACGAAAAATGGGTATTGAAGTTATTCTGGTATCTTCGGGTGCCGTAGCATCGGGCCGTAGCGAAATACATCCAGCAAAGAAGCTGGATAGTGTCGATCAACGCCAACTTTTTTCTGCTGTTGGACAAGCCAAGCTCATCAATCGATATTACGAACTATTCCGAGAGCATGGTATTCCGGTAGGCCAAGTATTAACAATGAAGGAAAACTTTTCCACACGCCGCCACTATCTCAACCAAAAAAACTGTATGACAGTGATGCTCGAAAACGGAGTCATCCCCATAGTTAACGAAAATGATACTATTTCAGTAAGCGAACTGATGTTTACGGATAACGACGAGTTATCCGGATTGATTGCTTCAATGATGGATACTCAGACTCTTATCATACTTAGCAACATAGACGGCATTTATAATGGCTCTCCGTCTGAACCATCATCTTCAGTAATTCGTGAAATAGAACAAGATAAAGATCTGACTTCATATATACAGACTTCAAAGTCCAGCTTCGGAAGAGGTGGTATGCTTACTAAAACCAATATCGCCAGAAAGGTAGCCGACGAAGGTATCAGCGTGATAATTGCAAACGGCAAACGGGATAATATACTCGTTGAGCTATTGAAACACCCCAAGAAGACAATCTGTACCAAGTTTATACCATCACCCACTCCTGTATCAAGTATCAAAAAATGGATCGCACACAGTGAAGGCTTTGCCAAAGGAGAAATCCATATCAACCGACAAGCCGCCGAAGTACTGAACTCCGATAAAGCTATCAGCCTTTTGCCAATTGGCATTACAGCCATCGAAGGAGAATTTGAAAAAGATGACATTGTACGGATTATAGACTTCGAAGGGAATACCGTAGGAGTAGGAAAAGCCAACTGCAACTCTCTACAAGCAAAAGAAGCCATGGGTAAGCATGGCAAAAAGCCGGTCGTACATTACGATTATCTCTATCTGGAATAAGTGATCTTCAAATCAAATCCCTACATTTGTAGAAAATCGATATATTCACATCATGAGTCTTAAGAATATCTTTACCGAGGTACAAAATGCCAGTCGGGAACTATTGGCATTAGATGACAAAACCATCAATAATGTATTAGTAGCGGTGGCGGATGCTACGATTGCCCAAACAAACTTTATCCTTTCGGAAAATGAGAAAGATTTGGAGCATATGGACCCGAAAGACCCGAAATATGACCGACTAAAATTAACGGAGGCCCGGCTAAAGGATATAGCAAACGATATGCGAAATGTAGCGAAATTACCTTCGCCAATCGGTCGGATATTACAAGAGACAATTCGCCCTAATGGGTTGAAGCTGAAAAAAGTCAGTGTACCTTTTGGAGTTATCGGCATTATTTATGAAGCCCGACCAAACGTAAGTTTCGATGTATTTTCCTTATGTATGAAAAGCGGAAATGCCTGCCTTCTGAAAGGAGGAAGTGATGCTGATTTTTCGAATAAGGCCATTATTTCGGTTATTCACGATGTACTCAGTCAACACCATATCAATCCTCTGATCGTAGAGCTCCTTCCTGCAGATAGAGAAGCTACAGCGGAACTCTTAAAAGCACGTGATTACGTAGATTTGATTATACCGCGTGGCAGTAGTAGTCTGATCAATTTCGTACGCCAAAACGCAACAGTACCGGTCATTGAAACCGGCGCAGGTATCTGCCACACTTTCTTCGACCAATACGGCGATGTAGAGAAAGGTGCTGCCATTATTAACAATGCAAAAACGCGCCGTGTAAGTGTGTGCAATGCATTGGATTGTCTTATCATCCATTCGGAAAGACTAAATAATTTGCCCGGGTTATGTAAGAAGTTACAAGAGAACAATGTCACGATCTACGCAGACCAACCGGCATATAAAGCATTGGAGAACAACTATCCATCAGATTTATTGAAGAAAGCGACGGAAGAGGATTTTGGCATAGAGTTCTTGGATTATAAAATGTCTATTAGGACAGTCTCAAACATTCATGAAGGGTTATCACACATTCGCCAATACGGCTCCAAGCATAGCGAGTGTATTGTGACTGAAAACAAAAACCATGCCGACATTTTCTGCTTGGAAGTAGATGCAGCCTGTGTTTATGTCAATGCCCCTACATCGTTTACAGATGGAGCTCAATTCGGTTTGGGAGCGGAAATAGGTATCAGCACGCAAAAATTACATGCACGGGGCCCTATGGGATTGGAAGAAATCACCACCTATAAATGGATTGTAGAAGGTGAAGGGCAAATCAGAAGATAGAGGAAAGTAATAAGCTATAACAAATAAACGCCTTTTTAGAATCAATTAAAAAGATAACTCAGGTTCCTTACCTTTGAGAATATTCTATTCTATATAACAGAAAACTGAGAAGGACTAGGAAGGACGAAAAACTTATAAAATAAATAACAATAATGAAGAATTTTACTTGTGTGCAAGATATCGGTAGTCTGAAAGTTGCACTGGATGAAGCATTTGAAATCAAAAAAGACCGTTTCAAATATGTAGAATTGGGAAAGAATAAAACCCTGATGATGATCTTTTTCAATTCCAGCTTGCGCACTCGCCTAAGTACCCAAAAAGCAGCAATGAATCTTGGCATGAACGTGATTGTACTCGACATCAACCAAGGTGCATGGAAGTTAGAGACTGAGCGTGGTGTTATAATGGATGGAGACAAACCGGAACATTTGTTGGAAGCTATCCCTGTAATGGGGTGTTACTGCGACATCATCGGAGTACGTTCTTTCGCTCAATTTGAAAATCGGGATTATGACTATGAAGAGGTTGTATTGAATCAGTTCATTAAATATTCAGGACGTCCTGTATTCTCTATGGAAGCAGCTACGCGTCATCCGTTACAAAGCTTTGCCGATCTCATTACAATTGAGGAATATAAAAAGACTAAGCGTCCTAAAGTGGTCATGTCCTGGGCACCTCACCCAAGACCTCTTCCTCAAGCGGTACCTAACTCTTTTGCAGAATGGATGAATGCTACAGACTATGAATTTGTCATCACCCACCCCGAAGGTTATGAATTGGCTCCCGAATTTGTGGGTAATGCCCGGGTTGAATATGACCAGATGAAAGCATTTGAAGGTGCAGATTTCATTTATGCCAAAAACTGGGCAGCTTACAGCGGTGACAATTACGGAAAGATACTCAGTAAAGATCGTGAATGGACAATAGGTGATCGACAAATGGGAATGACTAACAATGCCTATTTTATGCACTGCCTACCGGTACGCCGAAATATGATCGTCACAGACGACGTGATTGAAAGCCCCCAGTCTATTGTGATACCGGAAGCTGCAAATCGTGAAATATCGGCAACCGTAGTACTAAAAAGAATGCTTCAAGCCCTATAATTCCAGATATAAAATCAACAGTAAATAAAAATCTCGCAAAGATTGTCTTTTCTAAAAGAAAGCATCTTTGCGAGATTTTCATTATTTCAGAGTTCCATAGACTCATTGGCAAAAGCCTTTGCATTACTTCACCGTTTCCTTACCGGCTAAAGTCCAGCTCTCAAATCCTTTATCTAAATTATAGACCTTATACCCTTTCTCAGCCAAAATACCGGCAGCCTTCCGACTGCGCTTCCCACTACGACAATAAAGTGCAACAGGTTTTTCTTTAGAAAGTAGCGAATCCGCCATAGACATAAAACTATCGTCAAGCACATTGATGTTTAGACTTCCGGGAATATGGGAGTCGGAGAACTCAGCTAGAGTACGCACGTCCAAGCGTTGCACTTCAGGATTGGATATCACACTCTCAAATTCGTCGACGGAAACTGTTTTATAACTCTCATTCTGTTGACACGAAAACAGAGAAGAGAAAAAAATGCAAAAACCGGTAATAATTGTATTCATTTTCATCAGGATATTTAATGAGGAATATAGTCAAATGTGTATGTTTTAATCCCTGAAGCATAAGTGTTCAGACTGAAATGTACACTTATCTTCTTCACTCCCTCCACAGCATACTGCCGCAAAGGTATAGAGAGATAAGCCCGCTTTGTATAAGCCTGAACATCACCATTGGCATCATGATAAAGCGTGAGATCTACTTCCCGCAGTCCACCGGCACTGTCCTTCACATTATCTTCTATAAAATGAAAGTAATGTTTTCCGTCTTGGACTTTAATTTCGAGTATTATATTGAGATAATCAACACCCATCCAAGTGCTCAACACATTGGCCGGATCAGTTTTTACTCCATCTTTAAAACCGGATGGAGGCAACGGAGCAGGAGAAACACTCTTCAGCAAATTATACAGCTTTATTCCAGCTTTCTTATCATTGGGATCTACGAAACCATAATTACTTACAATACGTACAGTACTGTTCGAACCAATGCTGGTATTTGTCGCATCTTGCGCCACATTATAAGTCTCTCCTTCATCTGTTATTACAGTCTGTAGTCGACCGTCTGAGCCGGATGCTGCAGTTAGAAATTCTTGCTTGACAGAAGGATAATAATAATCATCTTCCCCACTGCACGAAAGCAGCAGGATCGGTATCCATAAAAAAGCCAATAACCGAAAAGATAATTTCATATCCAGATCCATTTTTTACAAAAAAACAGTTGTCACTTGCCAGCAGAAGCCTCCACTGAATGTAGATAGTTTGTCAACGGATTAGCATACATCAACAACATCTTCCCACGTAAAAAAGAGGCGTCTTTATCGACCAAATCAATGCGATCTATTTGCTTATCAAGATAGGCTAGAAAATCTATCTTTTCTTCTTCCGAATAATTGGCAACGAATGCCGATTGGCCGGAAAGCATATCATGGGCAATATAGTTATTGGGATACAAGCGGTAATTCGCATGAATATGGTGATCAATCAAATCCGCAACAAGAGTAAACAACTCCTGTTTAGGCAGCGAACGATCTAAAGATCTAAGCTCATCATTAATGCAAGTTGCCACCTGAAAATGTACCAGCCCTTTATACCCGGTCAGCCCCGTTTTCATATTGAGCAAATCATCCGACGGACACTTCTTATAGCAAGCGTTATCACGCTTCAACTGAAACTCTTTAGCCTTTAAATAATCACAGGGATCATATTGATAAGAAATGGTTAAAGGAGCGATATTCAAGCTTAATAAGCGATCAATAATATCACCTTCTCCCCCCATGGCCAGCATCTTCAATACACTTTCCTGAGTACGGTCGTCCGAATCTTTAGCCCGTCCTTCACGCTGGGCAATCCACACAGACTGTCTCTTTTCACGAATAGCATAATGCATATAGTTGGAAAGTCTTATTGAAGACTCCAGCATTTGTCTCATAGACAAGGCACGCTGAACTATAAACGATTTGTTGACACGAACCAACTTCTTGATCCAAGGATATATCAGCAGATTATCACCAATAGCTATTTCTACCGTATCAAGTCCTTCATCTACCAATTTAACCGACAGAAGTCCGGAGTCAAGAATAATATCTCTATGATTGGAAACATAAGTATAGGCTAACTTCCTGTCAGGCAAGGTGGAACAGTCTATAGTAGTGCCATCCGTATCCTTGTTAATGATTTTATGCAGAAAGTCATAACAAAACGCCTTTTGAAAATCGGTCTTCGACTTGCATGACCGCATTTTATGTGCGATCATCTCAAAAGGAACACCAGGTATGGCAATAGTCATAACCCGACGGAAATCCGGATCGGCAATCAGCTCCTCAAATATTTCAGGAAGCTCTGCATCATCATATGGACGTATTTCATCAAAATCCATGACAATAGAGATTAGTCATTAAAAAACATTTTCAATAATATCCGTCATGACATCTTTTATGTCTAATCCGGCAGCACGTACCTGTTGTGGTATAAAGCTTGTAGGTGTCATACCGGGAGTTGTATTTACTTCGAGCAAGTTAATCTTCTCCCCCGAAGTAATGATGTAATCCACACGGATAATACCAGAGGCCCCCAAGATATCATAAATAGCCGAAGTTATCTTTTGTATTCTATCAGTCAATTCGGCAGAAATTCTTGCAGGGGTAATTTCAGAAACCTGTCCGTTATATTTAGCATCATAGTCAAAAAACTCATTCTGCGTTACCACTTCCGTTATAGGAAACACCACAGATTTCTCTTTTGTTTTGTAGCAACCACAAGTTACTTCAATCCCTTCCATGAAAGCCTCAACGACTACTTCTTTAGCTTCGTCGAATGCTTTGCTGATAGCCGGCTGTATCTGCTCTTTGGTTTTGACTTTGGTGACACCAAAGCTGGAACCACCCAAGCTTGGTTTTATAAAACAAGGTAAACCAATCTTATTCAATACATCCTCGTCGGAAACAGATTGTCCTTTACGTAACATAAGGGATTCAGCAATACGAATGCCAAATGATTTAAGATATTGGTTGCATGCAAACTTATCATAAGTCAGAGCTGCCGCCAATACACCGCAGCATGAGTATGGAATGCCAAGCATGTCAAAATAGCCTTGCAAATGTCCGTCCTCACCGGGAGTACCGTGTATGGTTATGTACGCAAAATCAAATTTTACTTTCTCGCCATTGAGCTGGAAACTAAAATCATTACGATCTATCGGTGCTACAGCCTCATCAGGCAGCTGTACATGCCAGTCCAATCCGTGCATTTCGACAACATACAACGTATACTTTTCCTTATCAATGAAGGAATAAATTCCCTGGGCACTGCGAAGGGAGACATGAAATTCGGAAGTGTCACCACCTCCTACAATAGCAATCGTGCGTTTCATTCTAAATTTCTGTTACTTATATAGCCTCTCCATTTGTCAATCAGCTGAGCCATGTCATCGGGCAATTCCGATGTAAAGTGCATCTCTTCGCCTGTAGCCGGGTGTACAAATCCCAACGTCATGGCATGTAATGCCTGCCGCGGACAAGTTTCGAAGCAGTTGTTTACAAATTGTTTATACTTACTAAAATGAGTTCCTTTCAATATCTCATGCCCACCATATCTTTCGTCATTGAAAAGAACATGACCGATATGCTTCATGTGAACACGGATTTGATGAGTTCTTCCTGTTTCCAGAATACATTCCACCAAAGTGACGTATCCCAAACGCTCCAATACGCGATAGTGGGTCACAGCATGTTTACCCTGGGTAGGATCACTCAATACTGTCATTTGCATACGATCTCTAGGATTACGCCCCACATTGCCTACAATTGTCCCTTCATCTTCTTCTACAATTCCCCATACCAAAGCACGGTATTTACGCTTGGTGGTCTTATTGTAAAACTGCAATCCAAGATTGGTTTTCGTATCGGGTGTTTTGGCTATCACCAAGAGTCCCGACGTATCTTTATCAATACGGTGTACCAACCCCACATGTGGATCATTGGCATCGTAATCTGGATCATCTTTCATGTGCCAGGCAAGCGCGTTGACGAGTGTTCCGTGATAATTGCCATGACCGGGATGTACCACCAGCCCAGCCGGTTTATTTACGACCATCAAGTACTTGTCTTCATAAACAATATTCAGGGGGATATCTTCGGGAATGACCTCATTCTCATAGCGTGGACGATCCATCATCACGGTAATGACATCCAGCGGTTTCACTTTATAGCTACTTTTCACCGCCTTCCCATTTGCCATAATGCAGCCGGCATCGGCAGCTTTTTGTATACGGTTACGGGAAGCATTTGTCAGTCGGTCGAACAAGTACTTATCTACCCTGAGCATTTCCTGCCCTTTATCCACCACTACACGGAAATGTTCATAAAGCTGCGCGTCATCGCCTACCGCCTCCACATCATCCGCTTCCAATTCATCATTCAACAGGTCAATATCTTCCGGCAATTGTTCCATCATCTGATTCAAGCTTTATTTATAATGCGATTCCGGTTCGAAAAATTAGAACCAGGAGTCATCACTAGTTGATTTTCGTGACGAAGGCTTTGCAGGAGCAGTTTTTGCCGGTTCGGCGGATTGATCTTCCAATTCTTCAGATTCATCTCCACTCAAAGAATCGGTAACTTGAGGAGTACCCGTTCCATCGCCAACCATTAATGTCAGTCGGGCTCCAACCGGAACTCTTTCATTAGTAGAAAGCTCACGACCATGATACTTCACTCCATATACCCAATCTTGTTCTCCGGGTACATACTGCACTTCATCCAGTTTAAAACCCGAAGCCAACAATCGCGCTTCGGCTTGACGAACTGAACTGTTATCAGCCACATCAGGAATTACCTGAAGAGGGATATCCAGTGTGTTAATTGTCAAATATATCGTTCGTCCTTCTTTTACTTTTTGTCCCGCAGAAGGGGTATAATCCACAATACTTCCGGCTGGTAAATCTTCTACATAGGTGGAATCGGATACAACAAAGTTCAAGCTTTGATTTCGGAACATCTTTTCAGCTTCCGCCAGTCCCATGCCTTTCACATCGGGCACTACTACCGCTTGTCCATGACGGGTATAAAGATCCACGCCTTTCAATACCCCAAATAGCAAGACTGCAATAGCCGCTGCCATACCTATGATATTTACCCAGAAATATTTGTTCTGTCGAAAAGAAAAAAACTCTTTTACCGTCATATTCTAAATAACAATATTTGGAGGCAAAGATAAAGATAAAAGATGAAAGACGGCAAAAATTTGCCAAATAAGGAGATCGAAGGCTATAAATACGTAATGAGTAATGGTTTACGATTTCCAACTATTAAGGGAACAAGTTAATATAGAAAACATTCACTTAAAGAAAGCATTATGATGCATAAACAAGAAATATCACATTATAATACATCCTTTTTGATCGTATTGCTGATTTATATTATTATTTTTCATAATATTACAGGCATAAAGACAAATAAATCATTCTAAACTTTTAATGTTTTTTACCTATGAAAGAAACGTTCCTATCTATAGCAATACTGCTTTTCAGTGCCAATATACTCTCGGCCCAAACAGACCGGGTATGGACAGAGAAATACAACGGCGAAGAGTACACTATCAGGGAAGTAAAAGACTGGTATGTAATCACTAATAAAAAGTATAGCCTTGCCCAAGGTAATACAACCGTAGATTACAGTTCTGACGGAGAGAGTATATACGATTATCGAACTCGAAGATGGGATCTTGAGCGTAAAGCAGATAAGATTGCAGAAAAGGTATTCCACACCGACACCCTCGAACCGATACATGGTTATGCTTTGTCCGTAAATTGTCTCTTTGATTCACAGACGAAAAATTTTACAGGAGGCATGGAAGTTTATATAAAGAAGGAAATAAAGGAGCATTTTTCTCTGCAAAAAGTGAAGCTGCTGGAAGAAAAGCTACTGCAAGCCGGGCTTAATACGGGAAGAACCAACCTGATAGACCCGGATAAAAAATACTTCATCTTATCCGGCGGTGACATAATCAGCCAACTAGATGATGATGGGATAGGACGGAGATGGACGGAAAAATATGACGGCGAAGAGTACACTGTCGAAGAAGCCGAGCACTTCTATATAATTACCAATAAAAGGTTCAGACTTCAAAAAGATTCCATAACTTCTATAACACAAGAGGAGGAAGATATATTTGGAAAGAATAACGAAGCCATAAGCAAGATTGCTAATGGCGTTTTCCACCTCGACAGAATAGATACGCATTCATATAGAAGTTATGCAGCCATAACATGTACTTTTGATACCCAAACAAAAGATTATGCAGGAGGAATACGCTGCACTATTATGCCGGGGTACGTAGAGCAAGCCATTACAGTAGCAATGTTTAATCTTTTAGAAAAGAGGTTACTAGAATCCAATCTCAATGCAGGAAAGATTAACTTGGAAGACCCAAGTAAGAAGTACTTCATCTTACGTGGATATGACTATACGACCCAAACAATCCATTAAAACACCACATCCTAAGACCTAATATCATTAGAAGAGATAAAGAACAAATTCATCGGTAAGTAGCTGATGAAATCTTCCTTCTTGAACAAAGTAGTATATCAAAAGTAAATCCGCAAAAGACTCAATTATTAGTCTTTTGCGGATTTCTTATATTAATAAGGAGACCTTATTATGCTTTTACACCATTGTACTCATCAGAAACAGTAAGTTTCTTTCTGCCTTTAGCACGACGGGAAGCCAATACTCTACGACCATTGGCAGATGCCATTCTCTCACGGAAACCGTGTTTGTTTTTTCTCTTTCTGTTAGAGGGCTGGAATGTTCTTTTCATTTCTATATCTTATTTTTATGTTATTATTTCCACGTAATCGGGCTGCAAAAATAGCGACTTTTTCCAAATTAACCAAACGATAACTCTTTTTCTCTCAAAACTTTTTGTGTTTTTTATTGATTTCCATTACTTTTGCATCCGCTAAACCTTTCTGGGAATAACTTAATTACAATTATAAAAATAAAGATTATATCTTATGATTAATGCTCAAGACATTAAAAACGGAACTTGCATCCGCATGGATGGCAAATTATATTTCTGTATCGACTTCCTGCATGTAAAACCCGGAAAAGGGAATACGTTCATGCGTACCAAACTGAAAGATGTAGTAAGTGGCTACGTTATTGAACGCCGCTTTAATATTGGCGAAAAATTGGAAGACGTACGTGTAGAACGTCGCCCTTACCAATTCTTATATAAAGAAGGTGAAGATTATATCTTCATGAATCAGGAGACTTTCGACCAACACCCCATCGCTCACGACGTGATCAACGGCGTTGACTTCTTATTGGAAGGTATGGTATTGGAAGTTGTATCCGATGCTTCTACCGAAACTGTACTTTATGCTGATATGCCTATCAAAGTACAGATGAAGATCACTTATACCGAACCGGGTATGAAAGGTGATACCGCAACTAACACATTGAAACCTGCTACAATTGAGTCTGGCGCAACTGTTCGCGTACCTCTTTTCGTAAATGAAGGTGAAACAATTGAAATTGATACTCGCGACGGTTCTTATGTTGGTCGCGTGAAAGCATAAAGAGTATACTCTGCTAACTATAAAGTAAAGGCGGCTTCCTCACAGAAGCCGCCTTTATTCTTTTCAAAGGGCTTCCAAACATTGTGCCATGCCCTTGGCACAATGTTGCCAGTACGTTGGCAAAGTTGTGCCAAAGGCATGGCACAACTTAGAACAAGGCATGTGATGATGGAATCGTTCCTTACTCTAAAAAGAATAGTTGGATATATCGTATCCACAAATAAAGAATTATCTTTGTAATAAAAATTAAAGCAGCCATGAGATACTCCATTATAATTCCGGTATACAACCGCCCAGATGAAGTGGATGAGCTTCTGCAAAGCCTTACCTTACAAACATGCAAGGACTTCGAAATTGTTATTGTAGAAGATGGTTCGTCTGAACCTTGTGATCGTATTGTAGAAAAATATCATGAAGCACTGGATATAAGATACTACAACAAGCCAAACTCAGGGCCTGGACAATCGCGCAATTATGGTGCCGAACGAAGCAATGGAGAGTATCTCATTATATTGGACTCCGATTGCATCTTACCCAAAGATTATCTCACTGCAATTGAAAATGAATTGAACACTGAACCGGCAGATGCCTTTGGAGGACCTGACCGGGCACATGATTCGTTCACCTATATCCAGAAGGCAATCAATTATTCGATGACTTCGTTCTTTACGACCGGCGGTATACGCGGTGGAAAGAAGAAAATGGATAAATTCTACCCGCGCAGTTTTAATATGGGAGTACGCCGCACTGCCTATGCCAGGCTTGGCGGGTTCTCGAATATGAGGTTTGGAGAAGACATTGATTTCAGCATTCGTATATTCAAAGAGGGTTATCATTGCCGGCTATTCCCGGACGCATGGGTATATCACAAACGACGCACCGACTTGAAAAAGTTCTTTAAACAGGTACACAATTCGGGAATTGCCCGCATTAATCTCTACAAAAAATATCCGGAATCATTGAAACTGGTGCATTGGCTACCTGCCGTCTTTACTTTGGGAGTCACTTTATTGATGACATTATTTGCCATTGGACTGATCGGGCTTGTATTGTCTTTTTGTGCCCTAAGCATGACAAGCGAACATTGTGTCACAACGCAATATCTGGCGATAATTGCATCTATACTGGTCATGCTACTCTCTCTTGCGCCAATTTTCCTTTATTCTCTTATCGTGTTTGCGGATTCCGCTTCAAAGAACAAGAGTCTTAAAATAGGATTTTACTCTATTTTGGCTTCTTTTATTCAATTGATAGGATACGGAACCGGATTCTGGAGAGCTTGGTGGAAACGATGTATACTGGGTAAAGATGAATTCGAAGCCTTCAAAAAGAATTTCTATAAATAAGAAGTAGCCTAAACGCAGATTGCCGAAACGACCGGAATCTGCGTTTTTTTATTATCGAATAGCCGTTTGATAAAGACATAAAAAGGTAACTAACGATTAACAATGAATAAACTTAATATCAACCAATGGGCAGAAGAAGACCGCCCAAGGGAAAAAATGATGCAAAAGGGTGCCGAAGCCTTGACGGATGCAGAGCTGCTGGCTATACTCATCGGTTCCGGAAACAGAGAAGAGAGTGCAGTGGCTCTAATGCAGAGGGTATTATCGGAATGTGGAAACGATTTAAACAAGCTCGGGAAGTGGGAAGTCCACAACTTTTCACGGTTTAAGGGGTTGGGACCGGCTAAAAGCATTACCGTAATGGCTGCTTTGGAGCTTGGCAAACGGCGTAAAGCGGCAGATGCAGTGGAACGTAAAGTCATTCATTGTTCTAAGGACATCTATGAAATATTCCATCCGATAATGTGCGACTTGGCACAAGAAGAGTTTTGGGTACTCCTTTTAAACCAAGCTTCCCGCCTTATAAACAAAATAAGGATTAGTCGGGGTGGAATTGACCAGACAACAGCGGATGTACGTTGCATCCTGCGCGAAGCACTAATACAGCGGGCTACCCAAATAATCCTTATTCACAACCATCCCTCGGGTAATACTCGACCCAGCAATGAAGACCGGCGCCTGACACAACTCGTACAAAAAGCTGCTCAGTTTATGAACATCAAGCTAACCGATCACGTTATTATCACAGACGGAGGATATTATAGTTTTACCGATGAGGGGGTGCTGGAGGTTTGAAAAGGCCGATTGAAAGAAAAAACCCCTCTCAAGATAACCAACAACATATCCCTTTCATTTATTTTTTATAGCTTTGCCCAACAAATCAATAATTTTAGTTATGACTAAGTTTGAGACAGAAGAAAAAATAGTCGAAATGCTCAAAACCGTTTTCGACCCTGAAATACCGGTGGATGTATATAACCTGGGATTAATCTACAAGATAGATGTATCCGATAAAGGAGAAGTTACCATTGATATGACGCTTACTGCCCCTAATTGTCCTGCAGCGGACTTTATATTGGAAGACGTCCGCATGAAGGTAGAATCAATAGAAGGAGTAACTTCCACCAACATAAATCTTGTATTTGAACCGGAATGGGATAAGGATATGATGAGCGAAGAAGCCAAACTGGAACTTGGCTTCCTGTAAACAACATTTGGCATGAAGAATGTATATTTCATTTCAGATGCACACCTCGGTTCGCGTGCCATAGAGCATGGACGGACACAGGAAAGACGTTTGGTCAATTTTCTCGACAGCATTAAGCATAAGGCCGGAACAATCTATCTACTTGGGGATATGTTCGACTTCTGGTACGAGTTTAAAATGGTCGTACCAAAAGGATATACCCGCTTTTTAGGAAAAATATCAGAACTTACCGATATGGGAGTGGAAGTGCATTTCTTTACCGGCAACCATGATTTATGGTGTGGGGATTACTTGGCTAAAGAATGCGGAGTGATTATACACAGGCACCCTCTGACCGTAGAGATATATGGTAAAGTGTTTTATTTAGCCCATGGTGATGGTTTGGGTGATCCGGACCGTAAATTCAAGCTTTTACGTGCTGCATTTCATAGCCATACCCTCCAACGTTTATTCTCTACGCTCCACCCGCGTTGGAGTATGGATCTGGGATTAAAATGGGCGAAACATAGCCGCATGAAACGTATTAATGGAAAAGATCCTGAATACTTGGGAGAAGATAAAGAGCACTTGGTGCTTTACTCCAAAGATTACCTCAAAGGCCATCCCGAGATGAATTTCTTTATTTACGGACATCGCCACATCGAATTGGACTTGATGCTGAGTAAAAGTTCGCGTATTATTATTTTGGGTGACTGGATCAATTATTTCTCATACGGAGTATTTGACGGCGAGAACTTTTTCCTTGAAGAGTATGTAGAAGGAGAAACTAAATTGTAAATCAGCTCTTTATGAATAGGGCTTTTGATATAAAAGACAAATAAAAAAAGAAGCTGCCTCAAAATAGAAATTATCTTATCGATAGCGATTTCCTATTTTGAGGCAGCCTTTTCTCTATATATTTAAAAATAACAGTATGTCTCTTTTATGCAAATCCTTTGCAAAAAGAAGATACACCATTGTCATTCTTATTTATAACCTGCAGCTTTAGCAATACGTTTGGGAATTTCTGTATTATCTATCTTACCGGTAAATAACTGAGACCCTGCTCCAACAGCAAACACTGGAACATATTCTGCAGTGTGGCTACCGCTAGTCCATCCCACCATAGCAAGCTGGCTCATTACCTTTTTAGCAGCAGCTGCTACCGGTTCAGTTTTAGCATATAAGCTTTCTTCAAACACGGCATTGTTCTTCACGAAAGAAGCTTCGTATTCATCGTGCAATAATTTCTCTTGATCCCAAGAAAGAGGAAGCTTGGTCCAGAAGCCCATCTTGTCGGAAAGTAGAGATTTAACATCTTCCCAAGTCGTCTTCTTACCTTTTTCTTTTCTTAAATCGGTAATAGCTTTGGAAAGCATGTCCTGAGATACTTTCTGATATTGCAGATTCTTCAAATGCAATTCATATTTACCATTTCCAAGTCCCATACCACCTGTTTCATGATCGGCACTGACAACGATTAAAGTTTCTTTTGGATGTTTTTTATAGAATTCATAAGCTACGCGGATAGCATTATCCATATCAACCACTTCTCTATAAGCAGTTGCAAGATCATTACCGTGGCAAGCCCAGTCTATTTTACCTCCTTCAACCATCAAGAAGAAACCTTTATCTTTTTCTTTCCCTTTTGTTAAAAATGAAATGGCACTTTCAGTAATTTGGGGAAGGGTCAAATCGTCTGCCTTCCTATCAATGGCATAAGGCAAGCATTCAGGATTCGCACCGTCTTTCTGAATCAAAATCATCTTATCAGCTGCGTTTTCCTTAGCTTTGAATTCATCCACACCTTTTACCAAGGTATAACCTGCTTTATCTATAATCGGGAAAATACTTGGAGCCTCTTTCTTGTCAAAAGTCGTATTTGGTTTCAAGAATCCACTACCGGCAAAGAAATCAAAATTCGATTTGCAAAGATCAAGCGCTATCTCGTAATACATATCGCGATCGGGCTGATGTGCATAGAACACAGACGGAGTTGCATGGTCCACACTAACTGTAGTGGTAATACCAACCCTTCTTCCAGCCTTTTTGGCCTTTGATGCAACAGATTCCAACTTATTCTTTTGCTGATCTACACTGATAGCATCATTATAGGTCTTGACTCCTGTGGCAAGAGCTGTTCCCGCAGCAGCAGAATCGGTTATAGAATTTGAAGCAGAGAAAGTAGTAACTACGCCGACAGCAGGAAATTGAGTAAACAATAAAGGCTTCACACCAATGCGACCTTCTTGTTCCGCGAGAAACATTTCCGTACCGTTCACTTGGTTCACTCCCATTCCATCACCAATGAAGAAAAATACATATTTTGCTTGCTGAGCATAAGAGAAACCGGCAAACAAAACAAATAGCAATAAATACGTAAGTCGTTTCATAAAATGACAATATATTAAGTTAAATAAAATCTTACCGAAATGATAGAGATAGGCAAAGATAAGTATTTTCACCCATCCCTATATGACGATTACATTAAAAAAAGAAAGACCGGAGAGGAGCATCACTGCGTCTCCGGTCTTCATATATTTATCTTTAATCCTGTTCGGAATAAATCAACGAAAACAAAAATGCCTTTAATTCGATTTATTTGGCACTAAGAATATTCATCGTATCCGAAGCAATCATAAGCTCCTCGTCTGTTGGAATCACAACCACCTTCACTCTTGAATCGTCGGTAGAAACAACAGCTTCCACACCACGTATCTTATTCTTAGCAGGATCTACCTTTACACCTAGGAATTCCAAGCCGGCACATACATCGCTGCGGCTATTCATTTGGTTTTCGCCTACACCTCCTGTAAAGACAATGATATCGACTCCACCAAGAGCGGCAGCATAAGCACCAACGTACTTCTTCACGCGATAGAAATACATCTTCTCCGCCAATATTGCCATAGGATTACCGGCAGCAACAGCAGCTTCCAATTCACGCATATCGCTAGATACTCCGGAAACACCTAACACACCGCTTTTCTTATTGAGCAAGTCGGAGATTTCACTCGTATTCAATTTTTCCTTCTCCATGATGAAGGTAACAGCACCTGCATCAATATCACCGCAACGCGTTCCCATAATCAGACCTTCCAAAGGGGTAAGTCCCATACTGGTATCAATACACTTCCCATCCTTTATTGCGGAAACCGATGCTCCGTTACCAATGTGGCAAGTTATAATCTTCTTTCCCTCTGGAGATACGCCCAAGTATTCACAAACACGCTGTGATACATAACGATGGGAAGTTCCGTGGAAACCATAACGACGTATACCATACTTCTGATATAACTCGTAAGGCAGGGCATATAAATATGCATAGTTCGGCATTGTCTGATGGAAAGCCGTATCAAAAACACCAATCTGCGGGATATTTGGTAAGATAGCTGAAACGGCATTCACACCTTTCAGGTTAGCCGGGTTGTGTAAAGGGGCCAAGTCGTTACATGCAGTGAATGCATCAAGCACCTCTTTGGTCAGTAGCACCGATTCACTGAACTTCTCACCACCATGTACCATACGGTGTCCTACCGCATCAATCTCATCGAGTGACTTAATCGCTCCATATTCAGGACTGACAAGTGTATTCAAGATGAATTCCACTCCTACAGTATGTTCAGGGACATCTTTCTCCAGTACTTTTTTCTCGCCACTGGGTAAGGTAAACTTCAAGAAAGAATCATGAAGACCGATCTTCTCGATACCTCCCTGCGCGATAACCTCTTTATGACCCATGTCAAAGAGTTTATACTTGATAGATGAGCTACCGCAATTTAACACTAAAATTTTCATATCTTAATTGGATTTCTGATTATTCAGCATGTTTTGCTGCAATAGCCTGATTGGCCGTAATGGCGATCATGCGATAAACATCTTCAACGGAGCATCCGCGTGACAAGTCATTCACCGGACGTGCAATACCTTGCAAAATCGGGCCGACTGCATCAGCATGGCCCAAGCGTTGAACAAGCTTATAAGAAATGTTCCCAACCTCAAGGCTAGGTACAACAAGTACATTAGCTTCACCTGCAACATTAGATCCCGGAGCTTTGCTTGCTCCAACGGATGGAACCAAGGCTGCATCAGCCTGTAATTCACCGTCTATATCCAATGTCGGTTCCATATCTTTCGCGATCTTCAAAGCTTCGACTACCTTATCCACTACTTCATGTTTTGCAGAACCTTTAGTAGAGAAACTCAATAATGCCACTTTTGGTTCATCAATACCGGCTACAGCTTTAGCAGTGCGAGCTGTAGAAATAGCAATTTCTGCCAACTGAGCTGCTGTAGGAACAGGAGTCACCGCAACATCACCCATCACCAAAATACCATTCTTTCCATATTCCGGAGCGTGAGTCAACAATAACATCGCGCCGGAAACACAAGTAATACCTGGAGCAGTCTTAATTATTTGCAAGGCAGGACGTAATACATCACCTGTAGTGTTACGAGCACCAGCCAACTGACCATCGGCATCACCACTTTTTATAATAAGACATCCCAAATACAATGGATCCAACACTAATTTACGCGCTTCTTCAATGGTCATACCCTTCTTTTGGCGCAACTGGAACAACATTTGCGCATATTCCTCCTTCTTCGGGTGGTTTTCCGGATCTATGATTGTGGCTTTATCAATATTGCCCAATCCCCAATCTCTTGCACATGCATGTATTTCCTCGGGGTTACCCAAAAGAATAAGGTCTGCAACTCCGTCAGTCAAGATCTGATTGGCGGCCTTTAATGTACGTTCTTCCGTTCCTTCGGGAAGAACAATGCGCTGGCGATTCGCTCTCGCACGCTCAACAATTTCGTTTATTAAACTAAGCATAGATATATTGTATATACAAAATCAGAAAGATTGTTTGATTTACGATGCAAAAATACACAACTTTGCAATATCTACATTGCAAATCAGGTGGTTTTTATTCCTCGAAGATGAATTATTATATTATTTAACACTAAAAATGATCTCACTCAGGAATTCCATTCATTTTGCTTAAAAATAAAGTGCGGTAATAACGCCATTTATGACTCCAAGATACAAGATAAATTGATTTACAGCATTTTTTCAATCAATAATCTGATTAAAAAAGCAAAAATGGGAATCACTGAGTAATAAAATGTCTAACTTTGCAACGGTTTTTAATTATAAAAGGTATTGTATATGGTCCGTCAATGCGCCATCCTTTTCGGATGCTTAGCTTTGGGTGAATTGATTGTGTTCCTCACGGGTATCAAACTTCCTTCCAGCATCATCGGGATGCTATTACTCACCCTGTTCTTAAAATTAGGTTGGATAAAATTGCACTGGGTTCAGGGCATGTCCGACTTTCTAGTTGCTAACCTAGGCTTCTTCTTTGTTCCCCCCGGAGTTGCTATCATGCTCTATTTTGATATTATCCGCGCCGAATTTTGGCCGATAGTTGTTGCGACTTTAATCAGCACCCTCTTAGTATTAGTTGTCACAGGGTGGATTCATCAATTAACACGAAAAATAAAATGAGTTACCTCGAGAATAAGTTCTTCTTGCTAGCTATTACATTCGGGCTTTATTTCTTAGCCAAGCTACTGCAGAAGAAGACAGGAGTCCTCCTACTAAACCCCATACTCTTAACAATCGCCGTTCTGATTATCTTTCTAAAAATGACCGGAGTGAGTTATGAGACCTATAACGAAGGTGGTCATTTGATCGAGTTTTGGCTTAAACCTGCTGTCGTAGCTTTGGGAGTTCCTCTATATCTACAGTTGGAAACCATAAAAAAGCAATTAATCCCCATCCTACTCTCTCAACTTGCAGGCTGCATTGTAGGAGTAATATCAGTAGTTCTCATAGCCAAGTTAATGGGTGCGTCACAAGAAGTGATTTATTCTCTGGCGCCTAAATCGGTAACAACCCCTATCGCCATGGAGGTTACCAAATCACTCGGAGGAATACCCTCATTGACTGCAGCCGTAGTAGTATGCGTCGGATTATTGGGAGGAATATTAGGCTTCAAAACACTAAAAATGACACATATCGGCAGTCCCATAGCACAAGGACTATCTATGGGAACAGCTGCACATGCAGTAGGTACTTCCGCAGCTATGGATATTAGCAGCAAATATGGTGCCTATGCCAGCTTGGGACTAACCTTAAATGGAATATTTACTGCGCTTTTCACTCCAACTATTTTAAGATTATTAGGGCTACTCTAACAAAAATGTGATTATTTTGTTATTCTAACTCAATACTAACAAATTTATTTATGATATCATTTAAAGACATCGAACTTAAAGATAAAGAAATAATCACTAAGTATACCATGAATAGTCCGAGACGTAACTGCGACTTATCTTTTTCCAATCTATGCAGCTGGCGTTTCTTATATAATACACAATTTGCCATATTCGAAGATTACCTCATCCTGAAATTTTGGGCTGAAGGTAAATTAGTTTATATGATGCCTATTGGAAGTGGGGATTTAAAGAAAGTTCTCGATGTCATGATAGAAGATTCCAAACAAGAAAAGGCTCAATTTTGTATGCTTGGCATTTGTTCGGGAATGTGTGATGAGTTGAAAAATATAATGCCGGATAAATTCTGTTTTGAGGCAGATCGCGATTATGCCGATTATATCTATCTGCGCAGTGACCTGGCTACCTTAAGTGGAAAGAAATTCCAATCGAAGCGTAACCACGTAAATAAGTTTCGTAGAACATACAATTATGAATACCTCCCACTTACCTCCGACCGTATTCCGGAATGTTTGGAATTGGAAGCCGAATGGTGTAAACAGAATGACTGCGACCAGACTGATGGTACGGGAAATGAACGCCGGGCATTAATTTACGCGCTTCATAATTTTGATGCATTAGGTCTGACCGGAGGTATTCTACATGTCGACGGTAAAATCGTAGCATTTACTTTTGGGATGCCAATTAACCAAGATACTTTCGGCGTACATGTAGAAAAAGCTGATACTCGCATAGATGGAGCTTATGCCATGATTAATTATGAATTTGCCAACCATATACCGGAAAAATACATTTATCTCAACCGCGAAGAAGACTTAGGGCTTGAGGGACTACGCAAAGCTAAACTCTCCTATCAACCAACCCTTCTTCTGGATAAATATATAGCTTGCTTGCAAGATGGGCAGATAGAACATATAAAATGGTAAGCCAAAACCGCAAGCAGAATCTTATTGGAATTGAGAGAGTAAAAAGATATAGACGTGGAGTCTAAAAAGCTCCCAAAATGCGAAAGACATGCGGGAAAGGGTAAAGGAACTATGGAAACGCTGTTTTAATGACAGCAAAGAATTTATTGAGTTATATTTCCGCCTTCGTTATAACAATGAGGTCAATCTTGCTATTGAAAGTGGTGAAGAAGTCATAGCTGCATTGCAGATGATACCTTATCCTATGACTTACGCCGGCAGTATTGTCTCCTCTTCATACATATCCGGCGCTTGTACGCATCCCGATTTTCGCAATCGAGGAGTCATGCATGAACTTCTGAGGCAGGCATTCGGGAAAATGTTTCGTAACAATGTTCTATTTTCAACGCTTATTCCAGCCGAAGAATGGCTTTTTGACTATTACGCCAAAAGGGGATACTCCGCAACATTCCATTACGAGATTAAAACAATTAAGCGGAAAGAGGAATATCACACAACAAAAGAAAACACTCTAGTTGATCTGTTTGGAATTAACATCCCCGATTGGGATAAAGAGTATCAAATAGAATGTATCACAGATTACAATGAAAATGTTTACCAATATTTAAACAATAAATTGCAAGAGCGACCTTGTTGCATTCAGCATACTCAAAGCGATTTTAACGTTATCATAGAGGACTTAAAATTAAGTAAAGGTAGTATTTACACACTACAACGTTTGCAACAGATGACAAACAATCCTAAAGAGATCATCGCTTTGGCCATTGCTTATCCAGATGAAAATAATCCATCCAGTTTCTTTTTGGGTGAGCTTGTATCAGATACCAAAGAGGCAGAATTAATTTTACTTTCCAACATTGTACATGAAAACAACTTAGAAACGGTTAAAATCGCCATTCCTTCTATAAAAGAGAAGCCAATTCTAACATTGGGAATGGCACGGATTATTCAAGTAAAGCCGGTTTTACAGTTATATGCAGCCTCACATCCTGAAATTGAATTAAATATTGCTCTCACTGATGAGGAAATCTCCGCCAACAATGGCTATTACTATCTGAACAACGGAAGATGCATGTTCAGCGAACGACGTTTGCCGGAAACGCATCAACAACTTTCCATTGGTGAGCTTGCCGAAATGGTACTAAAAAAAGAGCACCCATACATGAGTCTTATGCTGAATTAAATAAGAATAGCGGCTTAAAAACAAAGAAAAGACAAAACGCTTCTGCCGCATCAAGTAAAGTGTTGCCCAAAGCATTTTATATGGCTTTTTAGAAGCACTTCCTCTACAGCAAAAGCGTTTTATTAAACTATTTTTTCGAGACAGTTATTATAAGAGAGCCGACTGGCTAAAGTCCGCTAAAATCAACCCCTTCAAAAGTCAGAGAAGGAATTTGCCAAGAAGATGACGGACGAGGGTCATTTCCTACTGCAACTAATGATTTCCATAACGTAACCATATTGCCGGTAATATTCATTTCGTTTATAGGTTGGGTCAGTTTCCCATTTTCAATAAGGAAACCTTCAATACCATACGAGAAGTCTCCCGTACTGCTATTACAGTTTCCGCCATTGAAACCCGTTATAAAAATACCTTTTTGCACATCGGCTACCAAACCTGCGGCATCTTTATCTCCCGGTTTAAGAATTAACAATGAGGGAGAGCTTATGGTCGGTGCAACCCCCATTTTCTTTGAGTAATAAGTGTCGATAAAATAAGTTTTCAACACACCACGATCGAATACAGCGCGCCGCTCTGTTGCAACCCCTTCATTATCAAAATAACGTGCTCCATTAGCTCCGACAAGATGTGGCTCATCGGTGAGAATCATTTTTTCAGAAGCCACCTGAGTATCAAGTTTATTCAATAAGAAAGAGTTCTTCTGTTGTAAAGATGACCCATACAAAGCACTTAGCATTGGGCCCAATAGGCGTCCTGAATTCATAGGGTCAACCACCATGGTATACTTTCCGGATTGTACTTTCTTTTGTCCCAGCTTTCTCAACACACGTTCAAATGCCTTTGTTCCTATTCCTTCCTTAGGTAATTGCCCATAAAACAGACGGGACTCATACCAGCCTGAAGAAGGCCGGGCATCTCCCTCTCCTTTCACCGATACACTTGCAGAGGTCGAGAACCATGATGTTTTTGATTCTCCTGAAAATCCATTACTAGTTAAACAGTAAGATGAACTTTCACCATCACTATACGAAGAGTCGACTGAAATAATTCGACTGTCTTTCCCGAGTACCTCTTCGGCAGCCTCACGCGCCAATTCCACTTTTCTATCAGGATTGATGGCATAAAACTCCGAATCAAACAACTTCAAGTCTGGTTTACCTCCTTTATAATAACGAGAAGGGTCAGACAAAACTCTCGATTCATCCGGAGCTAGATAGCGTGTAGACTCAATAGCCGTTTTAATGAATCCTTCCAGTTCCTTTTTCTCCAACCGATTGGTTGAATAAGTCCCATAACGCCCGTCTACATACAAGCTCATATTCAAACCATTTTCCGAAGCTTGCTGAAGACGATCCATCTTAGCATCACGCAATTCAAATGAAGCATTAGAATTGGCATAAAGTACCACCTTAGCCGACTGACATCCATTCTTCAACGCAAGGTCCATAACCCATTGCGCCAATATCTTATTTTTTTCAGTTATCATTGTTTCTAAAGATATTCGTTAAACAGTTAAACTCAACTCTCGCCGCCCACAGTCAGTTTGCTAACTAAAGCAGAAGGCATTCCGCAAGTCACGGGACAAGATTGTCCGTCTTTACCACAAGTCCAAGTGCCATTATCGATCTTATCATTATCAGCAACCATAGTGATGGCAGCTAATGCCTTCGGACCGTTACCAATGATATTTATATCTTTAATCGGTTGGGTCAACTTCCCGTCTTCAATTAAATAACCGGATTTCACAAAGAAAGTAAAGTCGCCGGCACCAATCTGCACCTGTCCATTAGTAAAGTTATCCACATAAATGCCCTTCTTTACCGTAGAAATAATATCTTCCTCTTTTACATTTCCGGCTTCCATATAAGTGGCACGCATGCGAGGAATAGGCACATTGCGGAAAGTATCACGCCGACCGTTCCCCGTAGGAGCTACTCCGTAATGCTTGGAACTGATACGATCGTGTAAGTAACTGGTGAGAACACCGTTCTTTACAATATAAGTTTTCTGTCCCTCAACACCCTCATCATCAAAGTTCACCGATCCTCTATTAAAAGGAATAGTACCGTCATCCACTACATTGATGTGTTCATCACAGACCTTCTTATTTAGCAGATCGGAGAAGATTGATACTTTTTTCCGGTTAAAGTCAGCCTCAAAAGCATGTCCTATAGCTTCGTGCAACAAAATACCCGATCCGCCGGCTCCCATCACCACAGGCATTTCACCACCTTTTGGCTTCACAGCTTTGAATAAAAGTGCCGTCTTTTCAACAACTTCATGTGCTAATATATCTACAATATCATCTGTCATGAATTCAAAACCTTTTCGATAAGAACGTGAAGCAAAATTGTTTTCCATTTTCCCACTCTCTTCCATTATACACACCGTTGAATAAGAAACCATCGGGCGGTAATCATAGTAGCTAACTCCCTCGGAATTACAGAAAAGGACATGAGTTGTGGCATCATTCAATCTCGCCTGCACTTTACGAACACGTGCATCCAACGCAAATATTTTATCATTCAATTTCTGCAAATAAGGAATTTTTGCTTTCAAGCTGACCTCTTCCCAAGGAGTAACCACCGAGTAACGGTTATTTTTAAGTACATTCTCCTTAAATCCTACCGGTTTGACTGATTTACCGGAAGAAGCAATACGAGCAGCAGTCTGTGCGGCTCTCAACATCTCTTCCATTGAGACACCTTCGACATAAGCATAACCAGTCTGGTCACCGGATAAAACTCTTACGCCCATGCCAAAATCTATATTCGCATCACAATTATTTACTTTTCCGTCCATGAGGCTCACCCCATGACTAAAAGTATGCTCAAAGTAAAGATCAGCATAATCTCCACCTTTCTCAAGTGCAGCTGCCAATACTTTTTTCAAATCGGATTCAGTTACTCCAAAATGTTTCATTGCAGCAGCTACAGCTGACTTGTTATTAGTGCCGCCTAAAGCCCCTTGTACCGATTCCGGCAAAGCAAAAGACGGAGCGGCAAGAGATCCTAACACAGCCAAACTTCCCGTTCTTAAAAAATGTCGTCTATCCATATTTACAACTATTATAGTTTATGATTACAAGCCAACCGTCCGGGGTATTATCCCAAAGGAGGCAAAAATGAATATGCTATTGATTATTCAGCATTATATATTTGCGTAGCCCTCATGCGGACATCCACGAATAATCTTAAGATAAGACGCATTAAAATCATTTTTTGTCACAATCGGAATCAAGTTTCTTGAGTCAAAAGGCTTTCTAGCTCTTCTGCATTGAGCCGAAGATAAAATTGTCCCCTATAAGCAACCGAAATCGTACCGGTTTCTTCCGATACAATAATAGCATGAGCGTCCGATATTTGTGAAATACCCATCGCCGCCCGATGCCTCAATCCAAGTTCCTTTGGAATATCCAGATTGTGAGATACCGGAAGTATACATCCGGCAGCATTGATACGTCCTTTACTCAGAATGACAGCTCCATCATGTAACGGACTGTTCTTAAAAAAGATATTTTCAATTAACCGCTGATTAATATCCGCATTAATAATCTCACCGGTATGAACCACATCATCCAGTGGTACATTATGCTCCATAACAATAAGGGCACCAACCCTTTGCTTACCCATGCTGATACAAGCCATCACCACAGGCATAATTTCCTCATGATTTACAGCATCTTTCTTATTTCCGGTCAGGAACCTTACCAACGCACTGGCATGTTGATGTGATCCTAAGGTAAGTAAGAATCGACGTATCTCATCCTGAAAAAGAACGATCAAAGCCAATACTCCAACACTTACCAATTTATCAAATATAGAACCAAGAAGTCTCATCTCAAGAACTTGGGAAACAACAAGCCATATCACAATGAACACCAAGATGCCGGTGAACACATGAATAGACCCAGAAGCTTTCATAACCTTATAAGTGTAGTAAAGGAAGAAAGCAACCAAAAAAATGTCTATAAAATCTTTTATGCCAAATTCGAAAAACAAAGCCGAAACTATTTAAATGTTAATAATCAAAAGCTCATCCTGTTCTCAATCTTCGGGCAATATACTGTTACGCCGCATTGCCTCTACGATTTTTATAGTCTCTACAGCCTCATGTACATCATGAACGCGCAATATGTTAGCACCTTTCGTCAAACAGATAGTATCAAGCACTGTTGTACCGTTCAATGCTTCCTGAGGCTTTATGCCAAGAAGTTTATAAATCATTGATTTACGCGAGACTCCTACCAACAAGGGTAATTCAAAAACGCTAAAATCCTCCAAATGGGCCAAAAGTTCGTAATTGTGTTCCACCGTTTTGCCAAAGCCAAAGCCAGGATCGAGTATAATATCTTTCACCCCCAGGTCACGCAATTGCTGGACTTTTTTAGCAAAATAGAGAAATACTTCCTTCAACAGATTATCATAATGGGGTTCTTTTTGCATATTCTGGGGAGTACCCTGCATGTGCATCATAATATAAGGGACATTTAGTTCTGCGACAGTCCGAAACATATTCTCATCCATTTCACCTGCTGCAATATCATTAATGATAGCCACTCCATATTCTTCCACACACATACGTGCCACATCCGATCTAAAAGTATCAACTGATACAATAGCATCCGGATGGCTCTTGCGAAGCACAGACAAGCCTTTACGCAACCGTTCCATTTCTTCCCGTGGAGTTATATGATCAGCATTAGGGCGTGATGAATAAGCACCTATATCTATGATAGTAGCGCCTTCATTCAAAATACTGTCTATTCGGCTTGCAATATGAGACTCGTCCTGCATGCGGCTCTCAACATAGAAAGAATCCGGCGTCACATTCAGAATGCCCATTACGCATGGGGTGGAAAGATCAAGCAATGAACCATTGACATTGATATATTTGGCAGAAAGCTTCTCCATGAATAGTTTGTTTCACGTTATATATGCAAATGTAAACAAAAAGAGAATTCATAAGACACAAAAAACAGGAAAAAGCAAAAAACATTTTTGATCGCATCATACTATCATAGCATAGAATACCCTATCTTTGCAGTATTATAGAAAATAAAAGCAACATTGAAAAAAGAGAGTTATGGACATAACTACACTTTATCAGATTTTTTTAGAATGTACTGGTGTGACCACCGATAGCCGGAATTGTCCGCAAGGGTCCTTGTTCATTGCACTTAAAGGCGAGAGTTTTAATGGAAATGCTTTTGCTAGCAAAGCTTTGGAAAGTGGAAGTAAATATGTAGTTGTTGACGAAGCAGAATATGTACCGGCAAACGATAAACGATTCATACTTGTAGACAATTGTTTGATCTGTCTGCAACAATTGGCCAATTATCACCGTCGGCAAATGGGTACCCGCATCATCGGGATTACAGGAACTAATGGTAAAACCACCACAAAAGAACTTATCTCGGCAGTACTCTCGCAAACCTATAACATACTATATACAGAAGGAAATCTAAACAACCATATTGGAGTACCCCTTACTCTGCTGCGCCTAAAAGCGGAACACGACCTTGGAGTAGTTGAAATGGGAGCTAGTCATCCCGGTGACATCAAAGAATTGGTTCATATTGCTGAACCCGATTATGGCATCATCACCAATGTGGGTAAAGCTCACTTGGAAGGGTTCGGTTCTTTCGAGGGGGTCATCAAGACTAAAGGCGAGTTGTACGATTTCTTACGGGAATGTGGCGATTCAACGATCTTTATTCATTATGATAATGAATATCTAAAAGAGATAGCATGGGGATTGAATAAAATTTTCTATGGAATTGAAGATGAATTATATGTCAATGGCCAAGTTACAGATAATTCGCCTTATCTCACCTTCCAATGGAAAGCAGGAAAAGATGGAGAATATAATGAAGTCAAGACCCGCTTAATCGGTGAATATAACTTCCCCAATGCACTTGCAGCTGTAACCATAGGCCGTTTCTTTGGTGTGGATACTCACAAAATCAACACGGCATTACAGGAATACACTCCTCATAATAATCGTTCAGAGCTTAAACAAACAGCAGATAACACATTAATTATCGATGCCTACAATGCGAATCCCACCAGTATGATGGCTTCCATCGGCAACTTTCATAATATGAAAAGCCCGAATAAAATGCTAGTATTGGGTGACATGAGAGAATTAGGCAAAGACGGCCCAGAGGAGCATCAAAAGATCGTGGATTATCTCGAAGAGTGCAAGTTTGAAGACGTTGTTCTGGTAGGCGAGCAGTTTGCCGCAACACGTAATCATTACCGGATATACCCCGATGTCAAGTCGCTCATAACAGATATAGAAAAAACAAAGCCTCAAGGAAAAACAATCTTAATCAAGGGTTCCAACGGTATTAAGCTAAATACACTTGTCAGTTACTTATAAGCTTTTTCGTCTGTTTAGTTCTTTCGTTTGAGCATACGCGGCCGAAGTAGAAAGTGTGCAATTAAAGAAGCGATAACAGCCCCTATAGAATTTGCTGCAAAATCCAGCCAATCACCACTTCTATAGGTAGTGCAATACTGCTGAAGAAGCTCTACCGTCCCACTAAATAGAATCGGGCAAAGTAGTGCGCCTACCCATGCATGCCAAATGGGAGTATCGGCGTATTTATGAGCACGTAGAAATTCAAGCCAAAGCATTCCGGACATGCCCAAGTACATACAAACATGTACGACTTTGTCAAAATCAGGAATTTTATCTAAATCGGTCGAAGGCGGTTTAAAGAAAGATAAATATATCACCGCTAAAATAATAAGCAATGATACCGGATATTTTTTTATAAAGTAAAACATCGTCATAAACATTATGATTGACGCACAAATATAGACAAGTTTTCCTACATTTGCACTTCTTTAGTCAGTAAATAAAATGCAAAAAATCCGACTAAAGAAATATGCTTAGTTTTTTTAAATCTATCACATTCTTCACTCGATCTCAAAAACGTGGAATAATAATTTTACTCATTCTTATTGGGGTAGTACTTTGCTCGGAATATATTATTCCGGAATTACTAAAAAAAGATACTTCTGAGAAAGAACAACTCGAGCAGGCCAAAGCCGAAAAAGAGTGCGAAAAGTTTCTATCTTCATTAGAAAGAGACACCAAACATCATAAGTCTTATTATTACTCTTATGGAATTTACACGAAAAAGCCTCTTCCAATTCTAGTACCATTCGATCCGAATACAGCAACAGAATCGGTTCTGTGCCGCCTCGGACTTCCCGAATGGATGGTGAAAAACATCTTGAAATATCGTGCAAAAGGTGGTCGTTTTCACAAAGCAAGTGACTTTAAAAGAGTATACGGACTAACTGCTGATGAATATAGTAGACTTCTACCCTACATCAACATAAAACAAGATACTGTACACAAAGCGACTCAATTATATAAGCCTCGAATAGAGCAAATAAAAGAATTTAAATATTCATTGGGAACAACCGTTAACCTGAACCTTGCCGATACTACCGAACTAAAGAAAATACCCGGCATAGGCAGTGGCATAGCTAGGTTAATAGTGAATTACCGGCAACGCTTAGGAGGTTTCTACCAAATAGAGCAATTGGATGAAATACACCTTCAAAGTCGACTGCTGCGGAATTGGTTTACTATCCACCCCGAAAGTATACGACGAATAAACGTAAACCAAGCGAGCATCGGCCGATTGAATGCCCACCCATATATCAATTTCTATCAAGCAAAAGCGATAGTGGAATATCGCCGGAAGAAAGGTAAAATAACCAGTTTAAAACCCTTTATCTTATACGAAGAATTCACAGATAATGATTTCAAACGAATCACTCCCTATGTCTGCTTTGAATAAGATGGCCGACTATAATCAATCTATTAATTCAGAAGGAAGAGAAACAGGCTCCTGAATTTTTCCATCGACAATATGAATTGTCCGATCGGTAGTACCGGCAAGCCCTTCGTCATGAGTCACAATTACAAACGTTTGCCCAAAGCGCTCGCGTAGTTCGAAAAACAATTGATGAAGCTCTTCCTTATTACGAGAATCCAAGCTGCCCGATGGTTCGTCGGCTAATACCACAGACGGGTGATTAATAAGTGCACGCGCCACAGCCACTCGCTGTTTCTCACCACCGGATAACTCATTCGGTTTGTGTGATCCTCTATCCGATAATCCCATAAAATCAAGTAAATCACGAGCCGCAGCATTTGCTTCCCGCTGACCTAGTCCGGCAATAAAAGCAGGAATCATAACATTTTCAAGAGCCGTAAATTCAGGCAATAACTGATGGAATTGAAACACGAAACCAATATGCTTATTACGGAATGCAGAAAGTTCTTTTTCTTTCATCTTGTTGACTACAATCCCATTTATCATAACACTTCCACTGTCAGCCGCATCAAGAGTACCCATAATCTGAAGTAAAGTTGTCTTTCCCGCTCCACTTGGACCTACAATACTGACTATTTCGCCTTTCTCAATGCCAAGATCTATACCTTTCAGTACTTGTAGATTACCAAAACTTTTAGTTATACCTTCTAACTGTATCATCATTCTTTTATCTTAAATTAAGACGTATAAATCAATTCTTTTTAAACCACTTATAAAACCATTTTCCAACTTTCTCATAATGTTGATCTTCATTATTTCCACGAGGATTAGAAAAAGAAAGCATGTCCTGCGGATCACCCAACTGATCAGGATACAACACAATAAGGCTATTGTTAGAAAAGTATTTACTCAACTGCGCTGGCAGTTTTTCAAAGGAAGTATCATAAGAAATAGATCCTCGACGCGCACTAATAATCACCAGCAAATGATCATAATTCACTTGTCCCGTCAATAGAAGTAAGTCCTCCCAATCATCCAAACGAGAAAAGTCCGTCAATGTCTGATTATACTTCTTTTTTATCACCCCCTGAAGTTGGTTCAATGTCTCTTCATTAGCAAAAAAGTGCACTCGACAACCCAATATATTTCCCATTCGGCAGAAATGTTCTACCCATTTAGAGAAGCCTGATTCATACTCAGCCTTAGGCGGAACAGCAATATTAATGCGTCGTATTGTATTGATAGGCATCAGGAACTTAGCTATCATAATCTCACGATGCAAACCCTTTAACAGACTTTCCGCAAGAGTACCAAAAAAGGAATCCACAATATTTCCCTTTCGATGCAAGCCGACAATCACATCAGTAACTCCGTTTTCTTTTGCTGTGTGAATAATGCCCGAGGCAATATTCAAATCATACCGGCTCAACTGCTGCAGAGACACATCAGCTGATGCCGCAATCATTGCAGCTTTCTCCAAATAGCGCTTACCTTGTAACTCCGCTACTTTCGAGCCACTACTATCATTCACCACATTCAGTGCCAATAAATCACCTTTCTGCTTAGGATCACGTACCAAAAGAGATAAATTCATCAAATCTTCAATAGTATCAGGATTGGCTATTGGAATCAATATTTTCTCTTCAGCTTTAGCTGAGCGACTCTCTTCTTCCAGATGCATTTCGCACATCGCTAATTTTCGGGCTGCTTTTTCTGTAATAAACGAACTAACCACACAAGTGACTAAGATCAGTAATACGATGCCGTTTAATACATCTTCATTAAGTAGACGTTCGCCGTTGGGAAGAATAATGTTATATCCTACCAAGACTGCAGCCAATGTTGCAGCAGCCTGCGCATTGCTTAAGCCGAACATCAATTGACGCTCTAAAGCTGACATTCCATATATTTTCTGGGTAAGTAATGAAGCAATCCACTTACCAACCAACGCCACAGTAATCATAATTGCCGCAACAGTCAATGCATTACCATGCCCTATAATGACATGTACATTAATTAGCATACCTACTCCAATCAAAAAGTAAGGAATAAAAAGAGCATTACCCACAAACTCCAAATGATTCATTAGAGGAGAGACATGAGGAATCAGTCGATTTAAAACCAAACCTGCTAAGAAAGCTCCCAATATGCCCTCCATCCCAACAAATTCCATTAGACCAGCGCCTAAAAACACCATTGCTAATACAAAAATGAATTGCATCACATTGTCATCATACCTCCGGAAAAACCATCTGCCTATACGTGGAAAGAAAAATACAATAAGCATTCCAAGCAAAATGACCTTTATGACGAGCCAAATCCAAAACAATCCGGAAGACTCGCCTTTATACATACCACTCACAACAGCTAGAACTAATAACGTAAGGGTATCAGTCACCGCTGTACCTCCGACAGCAATACTTACACTACGATGTCTTGAAACACCATATCTTATGACAATGGGATATGCCACCAAGGTATGGGAAGCATACATACTCGCCAACAAAATCGATGTCATAATACCATATTTCAATAACGCAATATTGGTAACCAAACCTATTGATATGGGAACAATGAAAGCCAATAACCCTAAAACAATAGCTTTAGACTTATTCTCTTTAAAATCACCCATATTCATCTCTAGTCCAGCTAAGAACATAATATAGTAAAGGCCCACCCGGCTGAACAACTGAAAGCTACTATCTCGAGCCAATATATTAAAGCCATGCTCTCCAACTACAACACCCGCCAATATCATTCCGATAATATGAGGAATTCGAAGCCTATTAAGTAATATCGGTGCGAATAGAATGATAATAAGTACAAGGAAGAATATCCATGTAGGGTCGGTAATCGGAAGTTTTAAATTAAAGTCAAACCAATCCATGGGCGCAAGTTTTAGGTTTCAGCTGCAAAATAACTAAAAAGTTTTCATTCCATACACTGTCATACAGCTATTTGTTATAAATTTGCAGCCTGTGAAGTAACGTTTGAAATAGCAATATCTCCTCAGACTTGTTAAACACCAAAAAGAAGTAGTTTTACAAATATTCTGTTTTACCGTATCGTTCGCATTTTTATAAACATATTAAAAACGAAAAGAAAAATGAAAGTAGCAATTGTTGGAGCAAGCGGAGCCGTGGGACAGGAGTTCCTGCGTGTGCTCGATGAAAGGAATTTCCCGTTGGATGAGTTAGTTTTATTCGGTTCTAAACGCAGTGCCGGAACTAAATATACATTCCGTGGTAAACAGATTGAGGTCAAACTCTTGCAACACAATGATGACTTTAAAGGGGTCGATATCGCCTTCACTTCCGCAGGTGCCGGTACCTCTAAAGAATTCGCCGATACTATTACCAAATACGGAGCAGTGATGATTGACAACTCAAGCGCTTTCCGTATGGACGATGACATTCCATTGGTAGTACCTGAAGTGAATGCTGTAGATGCAAAGATCCGCCCAAGAAGTATAATTGCAAACCCTAATTGTACTACAATACAGATGGTTGTAGCCTTGAAAGTTATTGAACAGCTATCGCACATTAAGACTGTACATGTTTCCACATACCAAGCAGCAAGTGGAGCAGGTGCAGCAGCAATGGATGAGCTCTATGAGCAATATCGTCAGATTTTAGCCGGGGAAACCGTAACCGTTGAGAAATTTGCTTATCAGTTGGCATTCAATCTTATCCCCCAAGTCGATGTATTCACTGAAAACGGATACACTAAAGAAGAGATGAAGATGTATAACGAAACACGTAAGATTATGCATTCCGATGTAAAGGTGAGTGCAACATGTGTACGTGTTCCCGCATTACGTGCCCACTCCGAAAGTGTTTGGATAGAAACAGAGCGTCCGATATCTGTAGAAGAAGCCCGCGAAGCATTTGCCAAAGGCGATGGCCTTATCCTACAAGATAATCCTGCCGAGAAAGACTATCCTATGCCTTTATTCATAGCAGGCAAAGATCCTGTTTATGTAGGACGCATTCGTAAAGATCTTACCAACCCTAACGGATTAACGTTTTGGATTGTTGGTGACCAGATAAAGAAAGGGGCTGCCCTCAATGCAGTACAGATTGCTGAATATCTCATTAAAGAAAAAGCACTCTGATTTTTCTCTCATAAAAACTAAGGCTGTTGATAAAAGTATCCTTAATTAAAAGGGCTTTTACAACAGCCTTAATTTTAGCTATAGAGTATAGATTGTCTTCTACTTTTATTGGCTAAGTATTACTATTCTTCAAAAAATCAATCTATAAACTTAAAACATGGGATTATACTATAATATCATCAATGCTTAAAAGGATAAAATTACAATATAAATCTCTAAACTCCTTAAAATTGGAACAAAGCTAAATTTTGCCTATAAAATATCTCAAGCGTTCATTTGGTTAGGCGTATATTATTATAGAGAATCTGCATAGCTACATAATTTGGAAATTGATTCTAGATTATTGAAATCTAAACGATTCTCTTTTATAAATCGATCAAGTTGATCTTTGCTATTGGGGTATAATTTGAAAAATTGTTTGAAAGTACTAAAAGACTTTCTTTTCCCTCCTCGCTCAATCCAGTATATGTTGTATCGCCTACCGAGTATGAGCTTCTCCGGATCCAATACATACCGATCCCCCTGAGAGCCATAAACCCCACCATACGTTCTTATTGAAGTTGTTTCTGTGGTCTGCCCATATCCCCCTTTTGAAGCCTCTTTCCGAAGGCTTCCTGCATACTGTACATATAATATTGGATTTGTAGAAATAATTTCCAATCCCTTATCCTTTTCTATGTAAAACAAACGATTACCAAACTTTATAGCGCTTATATCTTGTGAATTAGATAGTACTTTCACCTCACTATCAGTGGAATTAATAAAGTAGAACTTACTCATAAGTAAATTATAGTTCATCTTCTCATGATATTGTGTACCATCTTTAAAAAAAACTATGGCATCTTGGAAAACATCGAATAGATAAGGTGAATCATTAACGATTTGAGCATTTGCCATATATGCATAAAATAGTAAATAGAATATAATCCGTCTTTTTTTCATGTTCTTTTAATATATTTAGTGAAAAGAGAAAGCACTCATTCTCCATATGCAAAAGCTATAGAATAAATGAGTGCTAAAATCCGAAATATACTTAGTTCGCTTACCAACCAGTAGTTTGAGTTAACTTGAACCCTTTTTCAGTATACAAATCTATTTCTTGTTTGCCTATAGGTGAACAATAGCTTCTATCAGTAAAAGGATCACGTACTTGAGCATTAGTTGGGATATAATAACCTACCATTTCTGCAGCATTTTTCCCATCAAAAGTGACGATAGTTCCATCTTCCTTTTTCACTTTACGCTTACCTGCATCAGCAGGAGTCAAATACGCAGGAACTTCTTTTTGCATGTCTACCCATGGTCCTACCATTGTGTCAGGATATTTAGTATTATCCATATAATCCAATTTCTTCCAACGTTTAATGTCCAACAAGCGACTAGGCTCATAAACCATCTCCATACGGCGTTCACGACGAATTTCCCAAATTAAAGCAGGAACGTCTGCATCTCTCGCTGGATCAAAACTATCCGTAATATCACTCAACTTCATATCAGTTGTTTTCTTCAGCCCTTTTGCTAAAGATGTGGCATCCAATGGTCTATGTCTTAAAACATTAATAGAATTATCAATATCAGTCTGCGTCACTACTCCCAATTCAGCCTTTGCCTCAATCCAGTTTAATAATACTTCTGCATAGCGAATGACCGGAGCATCATTGGTATTAGTATTACTAGCATACATCGGAACAACCCCAGGATTAGGCAATGTAAGAGCATTACGATCTATAAATTTAGAAGCATAAAGTAGCGTAGAAGAGTTGATACTAATATGGTCAATAAATGTAGCTTCAAAACGAGGGTCTCGAGTTTTTGCTAGATTAGCAATATTTAAGGCTTTAGCGTTTTCAAGAGTGGAATTTTGGTAAACTTTTCCATCTTGGCATATAAAAGATTTCACCAATGCAAGATTAGGAGCTGGGTCTTGGCTTTCTTGCCCATTTGAATAAGAAGCAACTTGATGTTTTAGCTGCTCTGCAGTATAATGCCTATACATTATAGCTTCTTTATTTCCTTTCAAGTCTTGTGAGCCAAAAACGTCACGAAGTGGCGCATCAATCGCATAATTGCCACTATTGATTACTATTTCGGCAGCATCTTTAGCTAGCTGCAAATACTTTGTTGCTGCAGCTTGGTCACCATTATGATATTTCTGCCATGTTCCTTCGAACAACATCCATCGTGAAGCAAAAGCTGCTGCAACATAACGATTTAACACGTTAGCTCCATCATTTTTACGCATATTGACTAATACCTCGTTCTTTAGCAAGTCGTAGACCTTATCCATTACAACGACACGAGTATCACGATCTTTATACATCGTTTTATAGTCATCATTACTAAATGTGGTTTCAAAGTATGGCACATCACCAAATACACTCACTAAACGAACATAAGCAAAACATTTAAAAAATGCCGCTACAGAGTGCCAATGATTATATGCCTCTTCTGATACATTCCCTTTCATCTTAGACTCTAACCTTTCCATAAATAAATTCGCTTTGCGAACCCACGAAAAGTTCCAATTTGGACCACCATATTGAGTTAAAAAACCATCCAAATCTGTAGCACTTGAGCTACCTCGACTACTAGGTATAGCATTTTCAAATGATGATTGTTTGCCCGTTGAAGCTAGATCATCAGAGAATGTTTGGGCTTTTAATGGAGTATATGCTGTAGCCCAACCATCAGCATAGCCAACAAAGTAATTCCGATAAAACCCATTAGCAAACAAGCGGGCGTCCATTTCTGTTTTCCAAAAAGTTTCATCCGATGGGACATTCAATTGCGGACGATCTAATATATCATCACAAGATATGAGTAACAAGATTGCAACTGATAATATTGTAAATACATTTTTTTTCATATATGGATCTATTTTAAAAGTTTAACTGAAGACCTACTGACATATTTTTCATTGTCGGAGTACCAACACCTGTACGTCCTGAATTATAATTACTTGAATTAAACATAGAGTAGCCAGAAACCACCTCAGGATCAATAGGTAAGCCTTTCAAATTATCAAATGTGAAGAAATTTTCACAAGCAATGTATATACGAGCCTTATTTATTAACGCTTTTTTTGTCCAAACAACCGGCAATGTATAACCGAGTGTAATATTTTTGATGCGAATATAAGACATATCAAGCAAATAACGATCTTGTACCTGCATATTGTATCCTGAATTGGCCCCACCCATATTGACAGCTGCCGGATAAAAAGCATTTAAACGATCCTCTGTCCAATAATTTCCAGCAAAAGCTTGTGGCATAGCACCGTCACCCGTATTAAAGCCAGGTATAGCAAGGAAACCAGCGCCCCATATTTTACGGCTACCTACCCCCTGCATAAAAATAGAACAATCAAAACCTTTATACTCTGCTCCCAACCGAAATCCATATTCATAACGTGGTGTAGAATTACCTATTACTTCCAAGTCGCCTGTATTTCTTTTCCCGTCTTCATTAGTTGTTATTGACCGGGAACCGTCATCAATCTTTCCATCACCGTTCAAATCTTTATATTTTACATCACCAGGACCAAATAGGAATGTTCCGCTTTGGAAATAATCTTGATATACAGCATTGGGGTCACTCAACTTATTCACTTGCTTAGCACCTGTTGTACCTTTGGCTACTTCTTTACCATTCAGAGCGAAAGTTGTTACTAATTTCCCGTTCTCATATACAAAATCATCTTTTTGATAGAGTCGATCAGTACGGTATCCCCAGATTTCGCCATATGTTTTACCAACATACCAACTATCAATACTTTTGGTATCTCCATAAGCCGTAATTTCTGTTTTGGCATCAGATAAAGTAAACATAGCATTAACAGATAATCCGTTATTAAAACGGTGATTATAATCAATAGCGAGTTCCCAACCTCTTGTTCGTAAAGAGCCGAAATTACCTTTGGGCGAACCTGTTCCAAAAGTATATGTAGCACCCTCACCCGGAACAATCATATTCTTAGTATCGCGCTGATACCAGTCTAATGTTATTCCCAATTCAGCATTAAAGAAGCGTGCATCAAGGCCTAAGTCGAATGTGTAAATATCTTGCCATGTAATATTCCGATCGACAGCTGCTGGAGTACCAGCATAAATAATAGGATTACCACTTGGGTCAAGCCAGCTTAATTGCCCTTGGTCGATAGTAGGTACATAAAGTGAATTAGAAACTGTTTGGTCGCCAATCATACCCCAAGATCCACGAATTTTCATAGTTGAAAGGGTTGGTCTCGCCCATTCCATAAACGATTCTTCACTTAAACGCCACCCTGCAGAGAAAGAAGGGAAAGTACGCCATTGTAAACTGCCAGGAAACTTCGATGATCCATCATAACGAACGTTAGCTTCCAAAAGATATTTGTCCATCAAACTGTAGTTTATACGACCAAAATATCCAAGCTGACCCTCCCAATACATATTACCACTAGCTGTTTGTGTGCCCATAGTTTTATCCCAACTAGGATTAACAATATCAGTCAAATTCGTAATTTGAGACCAATTTTCTTCTTGGTCCCAATCAGCACGATTTACACCTAACAAAAACTTCAAGTTGTTTTCATCATTTATTTGCCAATTATAATTAGTAGTAATATTTAACGTATGCCGATTAGCGTTGATTCCCGAACGATAAATATGGTCAGGGTTAGCACCATCAGCTGTATATTGATTATATAGCAAGTCATAAGCAGGCATAGCACCTTCCGAACTATCAGATACTACTTGTCCCTGATTATTAACATAAACCTGCTTACCATTCGCATCCAATCTCTTTACTGGAGAAGTCCAAGTATTGGCAGCAGTAAACTTAGTTCCATTTCTCTTCCAGATTTGATCTTCTCCAGAATAAGTGTAGTCAAAATCAAATTTCCAATCTTTCGTTATCTGCAAAGTAGCTCCTACATTGAAACTCAAATAATTATTCAACAGATTCGCTGTATTTGCTTGATGAATTTCCGAAGCCGGGCTTCTTAATTCATTACCATTCTCATCATAACCCATCGGATAAGTTGAATCCCACCGATAAAGATACAACCATGGGTCAGCTGTAGTAGAGCTAGTGGCGTATGCATAACGCTTGCTGCGCTTTGAATAATTGGCTCCCGCACGAACAGTAAGATATTTATTAACTTCGGTACTTAAACGGATAGATCCGTTGTATCGGCGAAAGTCATCATTCTTGGCTAACTTCATCAAGCCTGTTTGATCCAGATATCCTAATCCAACATTAAATATGGTTTTACCGCTTCTTCCATTAATAGAAACATTATGTGTTTGAGAGGGTGTCCATTCGCGGATCATATAATCATAAGGATCAAAAGTGCGCATAGAGAACTTTCTATTTGAAGCATCCACATACCAATCGCGACCATATACAAACGGATCATTAACTCCTATTTTACCCCCATAAGTTTTTTGCCATTCTTTGGCCTTTCCTAAGCTAACTTCGTCTATGTAGAAAAAAGCGCCAGCAATTGTGCCACCAGAGCGTTTAAGAGCATCAATACGATATTGAATGCCATCAACACCAGCCATTTCCATTTTCTTAGAAATATTTTGCCATGAAAAATTCCCAGAATAACTAACGTCTACATTATCAGTTTTAGATCCTTTCTTTGAAGTAATCAATATAACGCCAAAGGCTGCTTTTGCTCCGTAAATAGACGAAGAAGCAGCATCCTTCAATACCGATATGGATTCAATATCGTCAGGATTAACCATCTGTATAGAAGGAATTTCTACGTTATCTAGCAATATTAAAGGTGAAGAACTTCCATTAATAGAGCCTATTTGCCCACGGACATTTATTCTAGGATCTGAACCTATTTCACCACTCGGAATCACAACAGATAAACCTGGTGTAGTACCTTGCAAACCACGACCGACATCAGGAATCTGACGACCTTCTAGTGTTTTACTAATATCCACAGAAGCCACCGCACCGGTTAAATTCTCTTTTTTCTGAGAGCCATAACCAACAACTACAACTTCTTGAAGCAATTCACTATCTTCCTTCAAAACAATTTTCATAGTTTGGGTTGCTTTTACTTCCTGAGGTTGGTAGCCGACATAAGATATTTTTAATACCGCTCCTACCTTTGTCTTGATCGAGAACTTTCCATTAATATCTGTAATTCCACCATTTGTAGTAGCTTTTTCTACTATACTAGCACCTATTACAGGTTCTCCTTTGGTATCCACTACTAAGCCTGTAATAGTTACCGACTGTTGTTGCTCCGTCATCTCACCGGAACCACCTGCAAATCCTAAAGCCATTGTCTTGTTCCCACATAGGAATAAGACACTTATGCTCATTGCTATAAGGAATTTGCTACATGAAAGTTTTTGCTTTTTGCGATCTTCACTCATAAATGATTGATGTTTTTGTTAAATTAAAAAGATAAATAGATTAAGAATTAGAAATAGAGAATAAAAGTCTCTATTAAGAACTGGATTATATAGATTAATCTTTCATAGGCACATTCTCTTTACGGTATACAAATTATTAAAGATTTTTAAATTAGGAACCAAGATTTCACAAACTATGAGCCTCAATTTCTTCAACTATAATTAATATTGGTCGTTTTAAGAGATAACTAGAAATTTAACAAAGGATATAAACTTATATTAAATAAATTCAATAATAGCAAAGATATATATTATTTTAGCATCAAGAACATACATTTTACATTTTTAGCATTTGTATGCGTATTTTCACTATTTTCTGCCGGGAATTATTAAGATTCTTCAATATTCATGGCGTGAAACTCGATCAAGCCATTCATTGGAGTTTCTTCAATAACTTCAACTACAATACCAAATACATTAGCCACATCACGCAAGATGTCAGCATAGCTGTAGGCTAGAGAACCTACAAAACGAATGGGATAACTCTTGTAGTCATATTGAAGAACACATTTTTCAAAGAAGCTTTCCAGATTAAGTGTGAGCAAGTTATACACATAATCATCTTCAATGTAATCTGCTAGGAAATAGGATATGGTAGAAAGAAAGCGATTAGGAAAAGGACGGTTGTATACAGACTCCATCACCTCATTTGGACCAACCCGGAATTTATCAAAGAAAGCTGTCGTTATATCTTTAGGAGCCAAACCTTTCAACAGATCGGAAAGAAACATTTTACCAAGTACAGCACCGCTGCCTTCATCGCCAAGTATGTAACCACCAGCTTTGACATTTTTCACAATAATTTTCCCATCATAAAAGCATGAGTTTGAGCCGGTTCCCAATATACATGCAATTCCCGGGTCACATTTAAATAATCCACGGGCCGCTGCCAGCAAATCACTTTCGACTTGTATAGGGGTCTTGAACTGTGCAACAAGTGAAGCTCCAAGAATATTCTTTTTCTCATAGGATGAACAACCTGCTCCGTAAAAATAGACTTGCTCCAGCTTTCTCTTAAAAAAAGTTTCAGGCAATCCCAAACGCACACTCCTACTAATTTCCCTCCGAGTTTGGAAGAATGGGTTAAGCCCTTCTGTAAAAACACGTTGCAAAATATGGTTATCTTCAACCAAAGCCCACTCTGTACGTGTTGAGCCACTTTCGGCAATTAGTTTCATACCTATTACTTTTAGATTTGGATACAAATATATAGTTTCTTTTATATATTTCTAACGAAAAAATCATAAAACTTTATATCACCTACATTGAAATCACACATTACTAAGACAGAATGAATGTAAAGAAAATACCAATAGATGTAATCTAGCATAACAATAGACGTAATGCTTTATAACAATAGACCTAATTTAGTATAACAATAAATGATATCTACAGTAACGTTTTCTGTATTTATATATTCTTTTATTAATGGATTTTTCGCCGTACACATATTATTCAATTTATATACCTAAAGCCATAATGCATGGCGAGTTTTCTTTAAAAAAGATGAAATGATGCGCGCGCGTACACGCAATAATATAATAATGTGATTCTTAGAAAAGCTCTTTTCATCAGCTAAAATCACACCATCAAACAACAACAGTTCTTAGAAAAAACCTATTATTGCAAAATATTAATTATAATTCTAAAAATAACAAAACAAGTGTTTTAGATATTAAAATTAGTCATATCTTTGTTTTACAAACTTCCCTTAAGACATATAGTATTATGAAGAATTTACTGCTAATACTCTTTTTTCTTTGCGCTCCGGCAATCAGTCAAGCTCAAGAAAGCCGCGTTATACCCGGTGATGAGCAAACATCTGAATATTTTCCTATTCTAAAAGGAAAGCAGATTGCTGTATTCTCAAACCACACAGGAATGCTAGGAAATAAACATGTATTGGATATTCTGCTGGAAAACAAGTTTAATGTAACAGCCATTTTTTCACCCGAGCACGGCTTTCGGGGAGACGCAGATGCAGGCGAGCATGTTGCCAGTTCTGTAGACTCAAAAACAGGGGTACCCATCCTCTCATTATACGACGGCAAGGAGAAAAAGCCTAGTGCTGCATCTATGGCTAAATTCGATATTCTGATCGTAGATATACAAGACGTGGGGTTGCGTTATTATACTTACTATGCCACAATGTGCCGGCTGATGGACGTTTGTGCCGAGTACCACAAAAAAGTTTTAATACTCGACCGCCCTAACCCGAATGGTCACTATGTAGATGGACCCATTTTGGACATGAAATATAAATCAGGAGTGGGTTGGTTGCCAATTCCTACAGTCCACGGAATGACATTAGGAGAATTAGCTCTGATGGTAAACGGTGAAAAATGGCTACCTGAATCACGACAATGCGATATCACCGTTATCAAGTGTAAGAACTATACACACCAGACCCTGTATAGATTGCCGATTGCCCCTTCCCCTAATTTACCCAACATGAAAGCAGTCTATCTCTATCCTTCAACGTGCTATTTTGAAGCGACACCTGTCAGCCTAGGCAGAGGTACCTCTCTTCCATTCCAAATCTACGGACATCCGGACATGACAGGCTACAGTTATAGCTTTACCCCCAAAAGCACGCCCGGAGCAAAGACTCCACCACAAATGGATAAGCTTTGCCACGGGGTGGATCTGAGCAAATTGAGCGACGAGGAGATTTATGCCAAAGGGATCGATTTAAGCTACATCATCAATGCTTACCGCAATCTTAATATTGGCGACAAATTCTTCTACAATTCATTTGAAAAACTTGTCGGAAGAGACTATGTGCGTAGAATGATTGAAGAAGGCAAAAGTGCTAATGAGATAAAAGCGATGTGGAAAAGTGATGTGGAAAAATTCAAAAAACGACGAAGACCATATCTTTTATACAAAGAATAAATACGCTATATTTGAAGATTATTTACTTTTCAGAGACATCATTCATACAAAACATTGATTATAGCTGATTTCTAAACAGTTTTAAGCTAAAGCATTAAAGAAAAGTAGATATCCTAATAAATAATATGATAAAAAAGGACGAACATAACATCCATTAAGCCCTGATTAAGATATGAGCCCAATAGCTGTCATCATAACCATCATCGCGTACTTTGTGATTTTATTCACAGTATCTTATATTGCCGGAAGAAAAGCCGATAATGCAGGCTTCTTTGTCGGCAACCGTAAATCGTCCTGGTACGTAGTGGCATTTGCCATGATCGGATCCAGCATTTCAGGAGTAACTTATGTATCCGTGCCAGGAATGGTAGCGGTTAGTGGCTTCGGCTATCTACAGATGGTAATGGGATTTGTTGCGGGGCAGTTTATCATAGCTTTTGTTCTAGTGCCGTTATTCTATAAAATGAACTTAATTTCGATCTATGAATACCTCGAAAACAGATTTGGGATATCATCTTACCGCACAGGAGCATGGTTCTTCTTTATATCAAAAATGCTTGGTGCAGCAGTACGTTTATTTTTAGTATGCCTCACTTTACAGCTGCTTGTTTTCGACCCTATGAATCTCCCCTTCATTCTTAATGTCATCATCACAGTGTCTTTAGTTTGGTTCTATACATTCCGGGGAGGGGTAAAATCGTTGATTTGGACAGACTCGCTAAAAACATTTTGTTTGGTCGTTTCAGTCGTTCTGTGCATTTTCTATATTGCTTCGGATTTGAATTTATCTTTCACCGGCATGATAAAGACGGTTGCCGGTAATGATATGTCCCGCATATTTTTCTTTGATGACGTCAACAGTAAACAATACTTCTTTAAACAGTTTCTTGCGGGCGTATTCACCATGATTGCCATGACAGGACTTGATCAAGATATGATGCAGCGAAATCTGAGTTGCAAGAATTTTAAAGATTCGCAAAAGAATATGATTACCAGCGGAGTATTTCAACTTGTGGTTATATTCATGTTTCTGGTTCTCGGCACGTTACTCTACACTTTCGCGGCTAATGAACATATCCAAGTGACAAAAGGCGATCAATTATTTCCGGTCATTGCAACCGGCAATTACTTACCGGTTATAGTCGGAATTCTATTTATTGTCGGTCTGATTTCTTCAGCCTACTCAGCAGCCGGTTCCGCGTTGACAGCATTAACCACATCATTCACGGTCGACATTCTTGGCACGAAAGGAAAAGAAGAAAAGGAAATTGTGAAAATGCGTAAGCGAGTGCACATCGGAATGGCTGCCGTTATGGGAATCGTAATTTTTGTATTCAACATCTTGAATAATACGAGTGTGATAGATGCTGTGTACATTCTGGCCAGCTATACTTACGGTCCGATACTCGGTTTATTCACTTTCGGCATATTGATGAAGCAACCGGTGAGAGATAAATATATTCCTCTCGTTGCCATCGCCTCACCAATACTCTGTTTCATCCTGCAGAAAAATTCAGTGGCATGGTTCAACGGTTATCAGTTCAGTTATGAGTTACTGATTTTCAACGCTCTGTTTACATTCTCCGGGCTTTGTTTATTAATCAAGAAAGAAGAAAAAAAACATTTAACTTAATACATCATCATGAATGTGAGACATCGTTTTTGGTTCATTATTCTTGCCGCCTCCCTATCCCCCCTGATGGGAGGTGCGCAAGAACTCCCGAACAATATCCGGCAAGAGATCGGCCGATTTCTTGACTCGGTTGCCCGGAAAGAGATTTCAGTAGGGCGCATCAAAATTGATTCGATTGCGGTAAGTGGAGAAACGTTGCAACTATTTGCCAATATGAACTGCGCTTATATCCCATTCAGGGAGAGCAATGTTGCCGAAATCTACAAGGGTGTAAAAGCGATGTTGCCTGCTGATTTTGACAAATACAAACTGCAAATTATTACCAATAAGCGTACTATCGAAGAGCTCATTCCCATGAGTCTTCGTACCAAAAAAGATAAGAACGCAAAAACGTTCACTCACCCATTGACAAAGCCTTTGGTTACGCCCATTTCAATCCCTTACACGCCCACAAACGGCCTAAGCAACCGTCATATAGCGATGTGGCAAAGCCACGGATTTTACTACGAATCGAAATTAACTCGTTGGGAATGGCAACGGGCACGTATTTTTCAAACGGTTGAGGACTTGTACACTCAAAGTTATGTACTACCTTTCCTTGTACCAATGCTCGAAAATGCCGGAGCAAATGTATTACTACCTCGCGAACGGGATTGTAACACACAAGAAGTTATCGTAGATAATGACGGATCTCTACACGGAAAATCGGCTTACATGGAAAATGCTGGTGATAAAACGTGGAAACAGGGTGAAGGTGCAGGCTTCGCTTATCTGAAAGAAGAGTATATCGATTTCGAGAATCCTTTTCGAGACGGAACATATCGTGTCATTGAGACTATAAAAGGGAAAAATGCGAAGGAAAGCACAGCGGAATGGATACCGGAAATACCCGTTGCGGGAAGATATGCCGTATATGTTTCCTACAAGACTTTACCTAACAGCACAGACGATGCACTCTATACGGTTTATCATAAAGGCGGCGTCTCACAGTTCAAAGTCAACCAGCAAATGGGGGGCGGTACATGGATTTATCTGGGAACTTTCGGATTTGATGCCGGAAAGAATAACGCATTCCGAATTGCTTTAAGCAATCGGTCGGCTAAAACCGGTCAGATAGTAACGGCCGATGCCATCAAGATTGGCGGAGGTATGGGTAATATTGCACGTCGAGTTTCAGAAGATGGTACAACAGAGAACCGGAAAAGCGCTGATGCAGACGCCCCGGTGATAAAAAAAGATATGCCTAAAGTAGATTACCCTTATGAGAAAAGTGGTTATCCACGCTTTTGTGAAGGAGCCCGTTACTGGCTACAATGGGCAGGTATACCCGATAGTGTTTATTCGGAAAGCCACGGGAAAAATGACTATACCGACGATTACAGATGTCGCGGAGTATGGGTAAATTACCTTGCAGGCGGGTCAGCGGTTTACCCGGAAGCCAAAGGTCTTAATATTCCCATTGATTTATCTTTCGCTTTTCACACCGATGCAGGAACAACTTTGAACGATTCTATTATCGGCACATTGGGCATATACCAGACCGACTCATATAATGGAGTATTTGCAAACGGTGCATCCCGTTATCTTTCGCACGACTTGACTGATCTTGTCCAATCGAATATCGTAAGGGATATCCGCACGCTATATGAGCCTCAATGGACTCGGCGCGGAAAGTGGAACCAATCATATTATGAAGCGCGCGTTCCCCGCGTACCGGCTATGCTTCTGGAACTCCTCTCCCATCAAAATTTCGCCGACATGAGATACGGGCTTGACCCGCGCTTCCGTTTCACCGTGAGTCGTGCCATTTACAAAGGCATCCTGCAATTCATCTGTTCTCAGAATAATATGGCTTATGTTGTCCAACCGTTACCGGTGGAACACATGGGCATGCGTATGACGAGTGAAAATGAAATGGAACTAAGTTGGCAATCGGTGGATGACCCTTTGGAGCCAACGGCAAAAGCGGAAAAGTATATTGTATATACTCGAATTGGAGACGGAGACTTTGATAATGGCGTAGTGGTTGATAAAAACACTTACCGCACAAACGTGCCTGCAGGTGTAGTCTGTAGCTATAAAGTTACAGCCTTAAACAAGGGTGGTGAGAGTTTCCCATCGGAAATCCTCTCCACAGGCCGTGCATTCAACTCAAAAGGTACCGTACTGGTCGTGAACGGATTTAATCGCATCAGTGCTCCGGCCGATTTTGTAGCTGCTGCTCCTGCAGATACTTTGTTAGCCGGTTTCCTTGATGATCTGGATCATGGAGTGCCTTACCAGCGGGAAATTAATTACATTGGAAAGATGAAAGAATACCGCCGCTCTATCCCGTGGATGGATGACGATGCTTCAGGCTTTGGCGACAGTTATGGAGATCAAGAAGGCAAAGTGATTGCCGGCAACACTTTTGATTACCCTGCAATACATGGAGCTGCCATTCTGAAAGCCGGATACTCTTTTGTTTCATGTAGTAGTCTAAGCATCTCCTCCAACGCAAGCCACTCCGAGCTTTCTCTCTCCACAGAGAAAAGAAATCCTGTAGAGAAGGGAACGGGAAGTGTTTCACTAAATGATTATAAATATGTTGATCTGATTTTGGGTAAGCAATGCCAGACCAAAATGGGACGCGGAGGTATAAAGCCATTGGAATTTAAAACCTTTAGCAAACCTCTGCAAGAGGCAATATCCGTTTATTGCAAACAAGGAGGAAATTTATTTGTTTCGGGTGCTTATGTAGGCACCGATCTATGGGATAATAGACTCGCTCCCTCTTTAGAAGCTGACCGGAAATTTACCACGGAAGTATTAAAATATAAATGGCGTGTAGGACAAGCTGCTATTGAAGGCAGAGTAAAAAGTGTTGCTTCACCATTTTCGACAATAAGAGGTAACTATACTTATTTCAACAAGCTGAATTCCGAGAGTTATGTAGTGGAATCCCCCGATGCTATTGAACCCGCCTCAACAGATGCGTACACTGTTATGCGTTATTCTGAAAACAACCTAAGTGCAGGTGTGGCTTACAAAGGTGATTACAAAACGTGTGTGCTGGGATTTCCTTTCGAATCTTTACGGAGTGCAACCGAACGGGAATCACTGATGAAAGGGATTATGGACTTCTTCAAAGAGTAAAAGAGTAAAAGGATAAAATCATGAATAAAAGACTGTCGATTCAAATTCAATCATCATTTATGAATGCAAGATTCATGATTGCGTTCCTGTTATGCCTGCTACCAATTATGGTACAGGCACAACATGGGACGTTTCGTTTCGCACAATTGACGGATATTCACCTCAATCCGAACACCCCTAACCCCACCGAAGATCTACTTCGTTCGGTAGCCCAACTGAATGCAACAGATAGCATCGATTTTGTATTGGTCACAGGCGACCTGACAGAAAACGGTGACCGTGCCACACTCGAAAAAGTAAAATCGATTCTCGATTTATTGAAGCAAAAATACTACGTCATTCTTGGAAATCATGAGACGAAATGGAGTGACTCGGGATGCACGGCTTTCGACGATATATTCGGGAGTGACCGCTTTGAATTTATGCACAAAGGCTTACTTTTTCTTGGATTCAATTCGGGACCTTTAATGCGTATGGCTTACGGACATGTAGTACCCCAAGATATTGCCTGGATGACTAGAGAAATGGACAAGGCTGATAAAAGCACTCCTGTGGTATTGGTCACCCACTATCCCATCCTAGCGGGAGATGTGGATAACTGGTATGAATTGACAGATGCGGTACGCCCTTATAACATCCGCACTTTCATTGGGGGGCACTACCATTCCAACCGCGAATTTCGATACGATGGCATACCCGGTATATTGACCCGCAGTAACTTGCGCGATAAAAACGGGAAACCGGGATATGGCATATTTGATGTGACGAAAGACTCCATTCTCTTCTACGAGCAACGCATCGGTGAACCACAAAAGAAATGGGCTTCGCTGTCGTTAAGCAAGCAATATTTCGACCATACCGGAAAAGCGGACAAATATCCGGACTTCTCGGTTAACAAGAAATATGCTAAAGTCAGTGAACAATGGATTGTAAAAACCGGCGTAGGCATCTACTGTTCACCTGTCATAGAAGAAGCAAAAACTTCCGTTACCAATCCCGGCACAAAGACCAAAAACAGCTTACATACAAAAAGAAATAAAGTCTTTGTCGGAGACGATATGGGATACCTAACATGCTATGACTTGAAAAACGGGAAAAAAATCTGGAGCTTTAAAGCAGGTAAACGCATTGTAGGAACACCGGCAGCTACAGGTGGAGTTATTGTTTTCGGTTCTGCCGACCGCTGTATATATGGGCTGAACGTCTCTGACGGAAAGGTGAAATGGACGGTTGAAGCCAAAGAGCCTGTATTAGGTGCAGTATCCATCGACAATGGTATAGCTTATATTGGTGCCAGCGACTCTACTTTCCGTGCCATTGACATACAAAATGGGAACATTAAATGGGCATATAGCGGAATAAAGGGATACATTGAGACCAAACCGCTAATCACAGCTGACAAGGTTATCTTCGGAGCTTGGGACAATACGCTTTATGCATTAAACAAAGCGAACGGAAAAGAGATGTGGAAATGGACTGGCGGTCTGAATCGTATGCACTTCTCTCCTGCAGCCGTATGGCCTGTATCAGCCGACGGAAAAGTGTTCATTACTGATCCCGAGCGTGCAATGACTGCCATCGATATCAATTCGGGACAGACAGTATGGCGCACATATCGTTCTACAGTACGCGAAACCATAGGTTTGTCCGAAGACGGTGAGCGTTTATATAGCAAGACGATGAACGATAGCATTGTATGTTATTCCACAAAAGGTAATGTACCTCATGAAATATGGGCATCCAACGTTGCATTTGGCTATGAACATGCACCATCCATGCCTGTAGAAAAAGGGGGGACTGTATTCGGAAGTACAAAAGAAGGCCTTATCTTTGCTTTGGAACCCAAAACGGGTAAAGTGCTATGGAAGCACAAAGTAGGTAATTCACTAATCAGTACTGTGGTGCCATTGAATGGTAAGGAAGTATTGTTCACTGCAACCAGCGGAGAAGTGGGATTACTGAAGTTTAAATGATAAAAGGCCTAATGATGAATAATCGCTCATTTCAAGAAGATTGCGCGACATCATAAACTGAAATAAAGAAAAGTAAACTGAAAAACAGAAATATCCTATTATGAAAAAGATCAATTGCTTTATCCCTTACATGGATAAAGACCAAGTATTAAAAACGGTGGAGGGACTGAAGAGTACCAACTTAGTCGAAAAAATCTATTTACTGGCGGCTCCTGATGTCACAGAAAACATAGCAGGATGCAACCTGATACATACTAGTTCTATCAAGTCAAGCGCAACGATAAGGAAAATCGCAGGATATGCCGCAGCCGAATATACTTTGGTTTATACCAAGTATACCACACTCCAATTGGGTATGTTTGCGTTGGAACGGATGATCCACATAGCCGAAGATAGCAAAGCCGGTATGGTATATGCCGATCATTACCAAGTGGTGGAAGGCAAACAAACCAATGCACCGGTGATTGATTATCAATTAGGCTCATTACGCGATGATTTCGACTTCGGTTCGCTACTGTTGTTCAGCACAGATGCTTTTAAAGAAGCTGCAGCGCGCATAACAGAAGATGACTATGAATTTGCCGGTCTCTACGACCTACGCCTGAAAATAAGTCAGAAAGCAGATCTTATACATATCAACGAATATCTTTACAGCGAAGTGGAAAATGACATCCGCAAGAGTGGCGAAAAGATTTTCGACTATGTTGATCCGAAAAACCGCGAGGCACAGATTGAAATGGAAGATGCCTGTACGGAACATTTGAAAGAGATTGGAGGATATCTAGCACCTTACTTCGAACATATTGAATTCTCAGCAGCTAACTTTGAGTATGAAGCTTCAGTCATTATACCCGTACGCAACAGAATACGTACGATCCGTGATGCCATAAAGTCGGTACTGAATCAAAAGACCGACTTTAAATTTAATTTAATAGTTATCGACAATCATTCGACTGACGGTACAACTGAAGCTATTGATGAGTTCGCATCCGATGTCCGTCTGGTACACATCATCCCCGAAAGGAATGATCTTGGTATCGGAGGATGCTGGAACATGGGTGTACATCATCCTGCATGTGGAAAGTTTGCCGTGCAACTGGATAGTGATGATGTCTACAAAGATGAGAATACCCTATCTATAATGGTCCGTGCATTCTATGAACAAAATTGTGCTATGGTAGTGGGAACCTATATGATGACAGACTTTGATATGAATATGATTGCCCCGGGTATTATTGACCACAAAGAATGGACACCGGAGAACGGGCGGAACAATGCTCTTCGTATTAACGGTCTAGGCGCACCCCGTGCATTCTATACGCCGGTGCTTCGTGAAATCAAAGTCCCAAATACTAGCTATGGAGAGGATTATGCGCTCGGATTGAATTTCTCACGCAAATATCAAATCGGTCGTGTATACGATGTAGTCTATCTTTGCCGTCGCTGGGATGACAATTCGGATGCCTCGCTGGATATTGTCAAAATGAATGGGCATAATCTATATAAAGATCGCATACGGACTTGGGAGTTACAAGCTAGGATAAAAATCAACGAACAAAGCTGGGATAAAGGCTTCTAAGTTACGGGATATATAGATCTGACTTATTGGATATATACTTCCAGCACGTCAGATATATAGATGCAACATGCTGGATATATAGACGCAACCAAACAAGTTCAAAGGACGGAAAAGATAAGATACTAACGGGAAAGAAAAAGCGTATGAATCAGAAAGTAAAAAACTTATTTGCAGAGCAATTTAATGATTGGGAATTGGCACGCAATAATTACAATGCCCTCTCAGGGGTACGCGTAAAAGAATTGAATGTAGCGGGAATTCCTTATAAGGTTCAATTCAATCCTGCACGCATCGTATCTTCAGGAGCAAAGGTCGACTCAAAGTCTATAAAAGAGCGAAAATGCTTTCTGTGCCCCGCCAATTTACCCAAAGAGCAAAAGGGCATCCCGTTCCTGAGACATTATCAGATATTAATCAACCCATTTCCTATCTTCCCTCGCCATCTGACCATCCCTGAGTTGGAACATGCCGAACAACGGATCGAAACTCGTTTTGGAGATATGTTGGAATTGGCTAAGGATTTACCGGAATATGTGATATTCTACAACGGTCCAAAATGTGGAGCCTCCGCACCCGATCATGCACATTTTCAAGCGGGGAATAAAGGCTTTATGCCGATCGAACAGACTTGGAGGCAAACTATAGCAGGTAGAATTCTTGATTATGGAGAAGCTACATTGTGGTATCTAAAAGATGCACCGCGTAATACGCTCATCATTGAGGCGACAGAAAAAGAAGATGCTGAAAAGCTATTTAAGAACCTCTATGCTTGCCTAACTCCACTCGGAAGATCCTGTTCTGAAGAGAATAGTTGTCTAGAAAAAGAAGAAAAGATGAATGGAGAGGAGCCTATGATGAATGTATTGGCATGGTATGAAAACAAGAGAACCAATAACTCGAAAGAAGTTAAAGGATTCGAAAAGGGCACAGGATGCACCGAAGTTACAGAAGCGACTTGGGTCATTTGTGTTTTTCCGCGCGAAAAACATCGACCGGCTTGCTATACAGCCGAAGGAGATGCAAATTTATTAAGCAGTCCTGCGTCCGTCGATCTTGGAGGAGTATTTATTCTACCGGTCGAGAAAGATTTCTTAAAAATAGGGGCTCCCGATATTGAACAAATACTCACGGAAGTCTGCTTGTCGGAAGAGAAGTTCAATTTGTTAAGAAGACGGATAAAAGAGAATATTGCATAAGCATTTTATGAACTCAGATAAGAGTTAAACTAGTATGGAAAGAAGTATGAAAGAACCTAAAATACATGTCGGAATACTATTCGAGCCTCAAATAGAATTTGTATTTCCAGTTCCCTATTTATTTCAAGGCAAAGAGATTAGTGGGAAACAGGTTGCGACCTATGATGAAGGACACATTCTCTGGAACGGACGTCTATATGATGAGTTGGTATTTGAGCCTGTAAATGAAGTTTCAGATTCATTCGAATTACTGGATGTTACAATTGGCATAAATTTCCATTGGGAACGTAAAGAAGATCAGCGCTTCCTTGGGGCTCTTAGGCTCATTGTAGAAGATGGAAAGCTCACAGGAATCAACATTATTAACGTGGAAGATTATCTTGTCAGCGTTATCTCCAGTGAAATGAGTGCAACCGCTTCATTAGAGTTATTAAAAGCCCATGCAGTCATTTCCAGAAGTTGGTTACTGGCGAATATGCAAACAGCGGATAGCAGCCATGCGGAACAACAATGCACATCACATCAGCATACGAACCCTAATCCAGCAAATGATTCAGAACAAGCTGGCTCATTGGACAATGTAGAGATGATTAAATGGTATGAACGTGATACTCATACTCGCTTTGATGTTTGTGCAGACGATCATTGTCAGCGCTATCAGGGAATCACACGAGCCTCTACCGAAATAGTAAAGCAAGCTATCGCAGCTACATGCGGACAAGTATTGATGTATGACGACAAGATATGTGATGCACGCTTCTCGAAAAGTTGTGGCGGAGCATTCGAAGAGTTCCAATACTGTTGGGACGATATTCAATACCCATATCTGAGCAAACAACGGGATAGCAAGCAAGAAACAGTGCTACCCGACTTGACTCAGGAAACAGAAGCCGACCGATGGATACGTACCTCGCCTAAGGCCTTCTGTAATACCACAGACAAGAAGGTACTCTCGCAAGTGCTGAATAATTACGACCAAGAGACCACTGACTTTTACCGTTGGACAGTGACTTATGCACAAGAAGAGTTGTCTGCACTCATCCTAAAACGTTCGGGCGTTGATTATGGACAGATTATTGACCTCATCCCTATTGCTCGTGGAACATCGGGCAGACTTTGGAAATTAAAAATAGTAGGGACCAAAAAGAGCATGATTATCGGTAAGGAACTGGAAATACGCCGCACCCTTTCCACCTCCCATTTATACAGTTCTGCTTTTGTAGTAGATAGAAAAGACATCTCTGTCGATGGGATACCCGGAACATTCGTTATTACCGGTGCAGGATGGGGACATGGAGTGGGCTTATGCCAAATCGGTGCCGCAGTAATGGGAGAACAAGGATACCTGTACGATGCCATATTGCTTCATTATTATATCAATGCCACCTTGGAAAAACTTTATTAATATGGATAAACAGAAGAAAAAAAACAACCCTTGGGCATGGATTCCAACCCTATATTTTGCGGAAGGTCTCCCTTACGTCGCAGTAATGACCATATCTGTCATTATGTACAAACGGCTGGGAATTTCCAATACCGATATTGCACTATATACCGGCTGGTTGTATCTGCCATGGGTTATAAAGCCTTTTTGGAGTCCATTTGTTGACCTAATAAAGACTAAACGCTGGTGGACGCTCACTATGCAATGGGTAATGGCCATTGCTCTAGCATGTATTGCATTCTCCATCCCCACACCCTTCTTTTTCCAACTAACCCTAGCTGTCTTCTGGGTAGTTGGATTTACTTCTGCAACGCATGATATTGCAGCCGATGGGTTCTATATGCACGCATTGACAGAACATGAACAATCGCTTTATGTCGGAATCAGAAGTACCTTTTATCGGGTAGCAACTGTAGCGGGACAAGGCTTATTGGTCATTATAGCCGGTTTAATCGAGACAGGAACAGGTCTGGAATCGGCTGTATTGGAAGTAAAGGCATCACCTTCGTATAGTAACACCTTAACACTTCCCAGCTTCGATGGCGTACAACTGGATTCCTCAAAGGAAGCCCATTTTGTATATACTACTTCAGTTGTTAAAGCAGGAACAATTCCTGTTTCAAAAGATTCCAGCGACATCAAATCACAAATAGCAGAATTAACAAAGCAGGTAAAAGAGTCTAATATTACAAATAAATTCGTTCCTGAAGAATCTAAAGCCGAAGGCGCAGGAACCATCTCAAAAGGAAAAAGTGAAAGCTCGTTTACGACCTGGGTAAGGAATACTTTCGGAGAAAAGCGTGAAGTCTCAACAGATGCGACAGACAATATCGTGGTAGTCGGAGTCCGCTTATCGAAAAAGCCAGCTACCGATGATTCGAAAATTCTGAATATCACTTTTAAAGACGGTGATCAAAGTATTAAACTAGAGCAGAATATATTGTCTCCGCGTTTTGAATTTACTGCTGATAATTGGAATAAGCCAGCATACTTGCTATTCAGAATAGATCATAAAATACAGAACGAGACTTCCGCTACATTTGCCGGAGCATCGGGCAACATTCCTTTTGCTTGGATGGTTGTATTTATTGTCCTATCGGTATTTTTCCTTGCAGTGAGTTTCTATCATAACTGGGTATTACCCAAACCAAATTCCGACTATGCCTCGAAAAATGTCACAGCAAAAAATATCATGAAAGAGTTCTTTGCAACTTTCGAAAGTTTCTTTGCCAAGGATCAGGCATTAGTTGCCATCTTATTTATGTTGCTCTACCGATTGCCTGAGGCCCAGCTAGTCAAGTTAATCAACCCCTTCCTGCTCGATCCTATCGATAAAGGAGGATTAGGGTTAACCACCGGACAAGTCGGCTTTGTATATGGCACAATCGGCATTATCGGACTGACCATCGGTGGTATAATAGGAGGATTGGTTGCAGCAAAAGGTGGATTGAAGAAATGGCTGTGGCCAATGGCTTGGAGTATGTCACTCACTTGCCTGACATTTATCTATCTGAGCTATTTTCAAGATCACTCCTTGTTGACGGTTAACATTTGTGTGTTCATTGAGCAGTTTGGCTATGGTTTTGGATTTACAGCTTATATGCTCTATTTGATCTATTTTTCCGAAGGCGAGCATAAGACAGCACACTATGCCATCTGCACTGGTTTCATGGCACTGGGAATGATGCTACCGGGTATGTCAGCCGGATGGTTACAAGACACCATCGGTTACAAACATTTCTTCGTATGGACAATTATTTGTTGCGCAGCCACCATTGCCGTCTGTGCATTTATCAAAATAGATCCTAATTTCGGCAGGAAGAAAGAAAAGAATTAAGGAGTTAAGAAGATAAAAGAGTCTCTGACTAATCTGGATGAGAGGTTTTTAAGAGAATAAGTAAACAATAAAAGTAACATCTACTGAGATGAAAACAAAAATAAAAGAAAATTTCATGAGAAAAGATATCCCAAGCAGAATCTTTCTTTTCATCCTTTTTTGTCTATTCGTTGGAATGGTACAAGCACAAAAGATCAGAATAAAGACAGGCATTGAGGTGCTGAAAGAGCAGAATTTCAAGTGTCTGGAAGGAAAGCGTGTAGGATTAATCACCAATCCGACGGGGGTAGACAATAATATGAAATCCACTATCGATATACTACACGAAGCCCCGAATGTAAATCTTGTCGCTCTTTTCGGACCGGAACATGGAGTGCGTGGAGATGCCCATGCAGGGGATCATGTTACTGACCTAAAAGATCCTTCTACGGGATTGCCGGTCTATTCCCTTTATGGCAAAACCCGCAAAGCAACTCCCGATATGCTAAAAGACATTGATGTATTAGTCTACGACATTCAAGATATCGGTTGTCGATCGTTTACTTACATCAGCACAATGGGCCTTGCCATGGAAGCTGCTGCCGAAAACGGAAAAGAATTCATCGTACTTGATAGGCCCAATCCTTTGGGTGGGATGAAAGTTGAAGGGAACCTAACAGAAGATAATTGTATTTCTTTTGTCAGCCAATTCAAAATTCCATACCTTTACGGCCTTACTTGTGGGGAGTTAGCAATGTTCTTAAACGGAGAAAAATTATTAAAATCACAGTGCAACTTACATGTGATTAAAATGAAAAAATGGAAACGAAATATGGATTATACCCAAACCGGCTTACAATGGGTACCTGCATCGCCTCATATTCCACATTCGCATTCCGCGATCTTCTATCCTGTCAGCGGGATTTTAGGAGAATTGGGATACATGTCAATCGGCGTGGGATACACTATCCCATTCCAAATGTTTGCAGCACCATGGATTGAAGCCAGTAAATTGGCTAAAAACCTGAATGCATTGAACGTACCGGGTGTTGAATTTAGACCAATCTACCTCAAACCTTTTTATTCGGTGGGTAAAGACCAAGAGCTACAAGGTGTGCAAGTTCATATTATGGACTATAGGAAAGCACCATTAAGTGACATTCAGTTCTTGGTTATGCAAGAAGTCGCAAATCTTTACCCGGATCGTGCAGTATTTGATCATGCCGATAAGGATCGATTCAATATGTTCGATAAAGTAAGTGGCTCCAAACAGATACGGGAATTATTCAGTAGACGCAATCGTTGGGAAGATGTCCGTGATTATTGGAATAAAGATGCGGACAGTTTCCGCAAGCTATCCAAAAAGTATTACTTATACAAATAAAATAAATGAAGGAGACCAATATTAGTGGCTCCTTATCATGATAGAATAGTTTCTCTAAAAACGAGATGAAAGGAGAGTAATATGAATGACCAAAAGAATTATGGAACATTCCTCCGGGAAGCAGAACGCTTTATTCCTCGGGAAAGAATATACACGGACGAACTTCGTCGTTTAGCTTGGGGTACGGATGCCGGTTTTTACCGGCTCATCCCACAAATGATCATACGTTCAAGTAATGAAACAGAAGTCTCTCAATTACTCAAACTATCCGATCAACAGGAGTTACCGGTCACTTTCCGTGCAGCAGGAACCAGTCTTTCAGGGCAGGCTATCAGTAATTCCATATTAGTTGTCGCAGGGAAGCATTGGGAGAAATATAGTCTCTCACCCGATCTCAATACGATTACCTTGCAACCGGGGATCATCGGTCAGCGCGTCAATGAAATATTGGCACCTTACGGCAAGAAGTTCGCTCCAGACCCTGCATCGGTCAAATCGGCTATGATAGGTGGAATAGTAATGAACAATGCCTCAGGTATGAACTGTGGAACCCACGCCAACAGCGATAAAATGCTGCTCTCGGCGCGAATTATATTTGCAGACGGTACAATATTAGATACCGGTAAGCCCGAATCGCGAAGCTCATTCGAACAGACCCATCCTAATTTCATAAACCGAATCATCGAGTTGCGGGATGAGATAAGAGCTAATACCAAACTAGCGGATCGTATCCGTCATAAATACAGTATTAAGAACGTGACAGGGTTAAACCTTTTACCGTTTATAAGTTTTGATGATCCCTTTGATATTATCACCCATCTTATGGTGGGTTCCGAAGGAACTCTTGCTTTCTTATCGGAAGTCACGATGCGCACAGAACACGACTTCCCCTGCAAAGCAAGTGCTATGCTTTATTTCAAAGATATCAAAGAGGCTTGCCGTGCCGTAGTGGCAATGAAAAATTTAATTAATGAAGAAGGCGAACGTATTGTAAAAGGAGCGGAACTTCTCGACAGCAAGTCATTGGCATCAGTTAACGATCCGACATATATACGCTTCATTAGTGAAGTTCAGGAGACCGGAAAGAGCGGTGGCTTAACGGCAGTACTTACGGAAACAAAAGCTGACACCAAAGAAGAGCTAGATAAGAACATTGCTATCATTAGCAAAGCTTTAGAAGCTTTCGCAACATACGTACCCATCTATTTTACCGATGACCCGAAAGAATATTCGGTATATTGGGCTATCCGATCAGGTATTTTCCCCTCAGTAGGTGGAACCCGTCATCCGGGGACAACTTGTCTTATAGAAGATGTCGCTTTTCACATCGAGAACCTCCCTGAAGCGACAGCCGAATTGCAACAGCTGATTGCACAACATGGTTACGATGATGCCTGTATCTACGGTCATGCATTTGAAGGCAACTTCCACTTTATACTGAACCAATCGTTCGGTACAGATACAGAGGTAGAACGCTACGAGGCTTTAATGAATGATGTTATCAAGTTGGTGGTCGACAAATATGACGGCTCATTAAAAGCAGAGCACGGGACCGGACGTAATATGGCTCCATTCGTTAAATATGAATGGGGTGAAGATGCCTTTAATAAGATGAAAGAAGCCAAGCAACTGTTTGACCCTAAAAACCTGCTTAACCCCGGAGTCATATTCAATGATGATCCTGAATGTCATATTAAAAACTTCAAACCTCTTCCTTTAATCCCGATTGCGGAAGAAAGTCCGGCTGCAAATGTAAACAAATGCATCGAGTGTGGCTTCTGTGAAATAAACTGTCTATCGTGTGGGTTTACCCTGTCATCACGACAGCGAATCGTCATATGGCGCGAAATCTCACGCTTAAGACAAAGCGGAGAAGATGCAGAGCGACTGGCTACTTTGGAAAAGCAATACAGCTACCCGGGAAATCAGACTTGTGCCGGAGATGGCTTATGCTCAATGTCTTGTCCAATGGATATCAATACAGGAGATCTTACCCATGTCATCCGCCAGGAGCTTCTACCCAAAGGAAGTATAGGGTACAAAATTGGAGACTTCGCAGCCAATCATTTTGCCGGACTGAAAGATACATTACGCCCTGTACTTACACTAGCTGATGTAACTCACTCCGTACTTGGCACCAAGATAATGGCCAATATGACTAAGGGTATTCACAACGCTTTCGCCATCCCTCAATGGACACCGGCTATGCCTAAATCTTATAAAGTGAAGCCTGAAATGTTCTCAGCGAGGAAAAACAAAGCAAGCGAAAATATAGCAAAGGTCGTGTACTTTCCCAGTTGTATCAACCAAACAATGGGATTGGCTAAGAATTCTCCTGTAAAGGAACCTTTAGTCGACAAAATGGTATCACTGTTAAAGAAAGGTGGCTATGAAATCATATTTCCCGAAAACATGGAGAAACTATGCTGTGGAACCATTTGGGAAAGTAAAGGAATGCTTGATATTGCCAACCGGAAAGCTACCGAATTAGAAGCTGCATTATGGAAAGCAAGTGAGTATGGCAAATATCCGGTACTATGCGACCAAAGCCCATGCTTACACCGTATGCGCGAAACGATCAAAAAAGTCAAGCTCTACGAACCTGCAGAGTTTATCTATACTTTCTTGCGTGATAAACTTTGCTTTACACCAATTAACAAACCTGTAGCCCTTCACGTTACTTGTTCTATGCGTAAAATGGGACTTGATGAGATCATCATATCGTTGGCGAGGCTATGTTCCACCAAAGTTATTATCCCTGAGGAAGTGGGTTGCTGTGGATTTGCCGGAGACAGAGGGTTTACGCACCCTGAACTTAATTCCTATGCTTTACGCAAACTATCTCCACAAATTAAAGAATCAGGAGCAGTTATAGGCTATTCCAATAGCCGAACCTGTGAAATAGGTCTAACGACCAACTCCGGTATACCCTATGTATCAATCGCATATTTAGTAGATCAATGTACAAAACCGATGAATAACAAAAAAAAGATTTAAACCATGGATAGTAAAATCAAAACAAAAAAGCGTTTGCTCGCACTCGACATTCTACGCGGCATAACCATCGCCGGTATGATTATGGTCAATAACCCCGGCAGTTGGGAACATATTTATGCTCCACTGGAACATGCACAATGGATCGGACTCACCCCCACCGATTTAGTATTTCCCTTCTTCATGTTCATTATGGGGATTTCCACTTATATCTCATTAAAAAAATACAATTTTGAATTCAGCCATGCTGCAGCTATAAAGATATTGAAACGAACCATTTTAATTTTCCTTATCGGTACAGCTATCGGTTGGTTCTCTAAATTCTGCTATTATTGGTCCGCCCCTACAGAAGGTATAGGCTTTGGAGCACAACTCTGGGAGTCAGTTGCCACCTTCGATCGGATTCGTATTTTAGGCGTTATGCAACGTTTGGCATTATGCTATGGAGCAACAGCCATCATTGCGCTTACAATGAAGCACAAACATATCCCCTATCTGATCGTAACATTGCTTATCGGTTACTTCATCATATTGATAACAGGAAACGGATACGCTTATAATGAAACAAACATCCTTTCGATAGTGGATAGAGCCATCCTTACCCTTCCACACATGTACAAAGACAATGGAATAGATCCTGAAGGCCTATTAAGTACAATTCCAGCAGTAGCTCACGTCTTGTTGGGATTCTGTGTAGGCAAGCTGATATTGGATAAGACTTCCAAGCCGAAAGAAAGCGAGGCCATACAACAAGAAAGTGCTGTGAATAATCAGATTGCAAATGAAAGGCAACATACATTAGTTCTCGACAAGCAGATCATTACACTGTTTCTCATTGGAACGATCTTGACATTCTCCGGTTTTTTACTAAGCTACGGATGTCCGATTAGCAAAAAACTATGGTCACCGACTTTTGTGCTGACAACTTGCGGATTGGCCTCCAGTTTTCTGGCTTTGCTCATTTGGATCATAGATGCAAAGGGATTCAAAAAATGGAGTGTCTTCTTCGAAGCATTCGGCGTTAATCCTTTATTTATGTATGTATTGGCAGATGTGTTGGGAATTTTACTCGGCTGCTTCCACTTCCCTTACAATGGCGAAACAATCAGCATTCATGGCTTCGTATATAATACCTTATTGGTACCCGTATTCGGGGATATATGCGGTTCATTTATATACGCCTTACTATTCGTAGGATTAAACTGGTGCATTGGTTACCAGCTTTATAAAAGAAAGATTTACATTAAGATTTAAAAGATACGAACGCCATGTAAATATCGGATTACATCCGGTAATTACATGGTGATTCTGAAGTATTAGTTTGTATTTAATTTATATAAAAGATGATTTTAATAGCAGATAGCGGCTCTACAAAAACAGATTGGAGCGTTGTAGAAAAAGGAAAACTCCTTCAGCAAGTTTACACAAAAGGTACTAATCCTTTCTTTCAGACAGAAGAGGAAATCAGCGATGAAATAGAAACAACTCTGCTGCCGCAATTGACAACCAACACTTTCGATGCTGTCTATTTTTATGGAGCAGGATGTGGATTCCCCGATAAAATAGCAATGGTTCACCGTGCTGTAAGTAAACACCTCAATATTTCGGGTAACATTGAAGTCAACACAGACATGCTCGCTGCCGCTCGCGGATTATGCGGTCATGAGTCCGGCATAGCATGTATTCTTGGCACAGGATCCAATTCCTGTTACTATAACGGCAAAGATATCGTGAGTAATGTTTCGCCATTAGGCTTTATCCTTGGTGATGAAGGAAGCGGCGCATGCCTTGGAAAATTGCTGGTTGGTGACATCCTGAAGAACCAAATGACGTCGGAATTAAAAGAAAAGTTTCTTAATCAATTCGATTTAACCCCCGGTGACATTATTGATCGTGTATATCGCAAGCCTTTCCCAAACCGCTTTCTGGCAAGTCTTTCACCTTTTTTGGTAGAGAATATCAACGAACCTTCAGTACGGTCGTTAGTATTAAGCAGTTTCATCTCGTTTATAAAACGGAATGTGATGCAATATGATTACGAGCATAACAAGGTGCACTTCATCGGATCAGTAGCATATCATTACCAGGAATTATTGATTGAAGCTTGTAAAGAAACAAATATTCAATTGGGCACAATAATGAAAAGTCCTATGGAAAATCTTATAGCTTATCATGCTGAATAAGTCCTTAAAACAGAAATGTTAGAAACAGAAGAAATCGATAATTGTAATCTTTAATTAAAAGAAAAATGGCATTTATAAAGATATCCGAACAGTCCTCAGTCTATAATAGCCTGGAGAAGAAATCGGTCCGTGAGATTCTGGAGGAAATAAATACAGAAGATCAGAAGGTGGCAATAGCCGTACAAAAAACAATCCCCCAAATTGAAAAGCTGGTCACTCAAATTGTCCCCCGCATGAAAAAAGGAGGTCGGGTCTTTTATATGGGAGCTGGAACAAGCGGAAGATTAGGAGTGTTGGATGCCTCGGAAATTCCTCCAACTTTCGGTATGCCCAATACCTTGATAATCGGATTAATTGCCGGTGGTGATATAGCGCTCCGTAATCCTGTAGAGAATGCAGAAGATGATACCCAAAGAGGGTGGGAAGAGCTCATGGAGCATAATATATCCGATAAAGACACTGTCATCGGTATCGCTGCTTCGGGTACCACTCCTTACGTAATAGGCGCATTGCATGAGGCTCGTGCCCGTGGCATATTGACAGCATGTATCACCAGTAATCCTGATTCGCCGATGGCAGCGGAGTCGGATATTCCCATAGAAATGATTGTTGGAGCGGAATACGTCACCGGAAGTTCACGCATGAAATCGGGTACGGGACAAAAAATGATCTTGAATATGATCAGTACCGCCATCATGATACAACTTGGCCGGGTAAAAGGCAATAAAATGGTAAATATGCAACTGACCAATAAAAAGCTTGTAGATAGGGGAACACGAATGCTCATAGAAGAATTGGGGCTTGATTATGAAAAAGCAAAAGCCTTATTATTAATGCATGGCTCGGTAAAAAAAGCAGTAGAGGCTTACTCTTCAAAATAACAAAATTAAGTTAGTAAGCGAGAATATATGTCTCGCTTGCTGCTGAAGGATATCACACTATCACGCCTTTAATTATATACAGTTATGAAACGCTTTTATTTCTTCTTTCTAACAGTTTTGATTGCTCTGCAGATGACAGCGCAATCTTTACAACGAGTCGCACCCGAACAAGTCGGAATTGACTCTCACAGGCTGAAATATGCCGATGAAGCAATTGAAAAGGCTATTGCCGACAAGACTATCCCCGGAGCAGTACTCGCAGTGGTACGTAATGGGAAAATGGCATACATCAAAGCGTATGGTAATAAGCGGGTATTTCCTAACACAGAGCCGATGACAGTAAACACCATATTTGATATGGCATCGTGTAGCAAGGCTATGTCAACGGCTATTTGTACGCATATTCTAATAGAAAGAGGAAAACTTCGTTTGCTCGACCCGGTCAGCTTATACATACCGGGATTTAAAGACTGGTCAAGTGAAGATGGAAAAGAAAAAAAAGTTATACGTATTGCCGATTTATTAACACATACTTCAGGGCTTCCACCTTATGCTCCGGTAAAAGATTTAGAGGAAAAATACGGTTCTCCGAATCCTGATGGATTAATAGAATATATTGCAGGCTGTAAACGAGACTTTAAGCCCCAAACAGACTTCCAATATAGTTGCTTAAACTACATTACATTACAGCATATTATTGAGAAGATCAGTGGAAGGTCTCTACGAGAATTTGCCCGTGAAAACATTTTCAATGTGCTTGGAATGGATCATACGGATTACTTGCCTTGTAAACGTGATGAAGCCGGACATTGGATAAATACAACCTCAGCATATTGGGCTAGTCCAAATAGTATTCCCGGTAACGGAAGTGCTATAACAGAGAAAAATAGTAAGAAGAGACACTTAAAGAAAGATACGAATGAAAGAATTGATAAATCCGTTGCAGACGATTGGCACAGCCTAATTGCCCCCACTGAAAAACAAACGGATGGAAGTGTACTTTGCGGACAAGTGCATGATCCTCTCGCACGTATTATGAATGGAGGAGTTTCGGGGAATGCCGGAGTCTTTTCATGTGCAGAAGATATTGCCATATTATGCGCAGCTTTACAGAACGACGGAGAATGGAACGGTCACCGCATACTCAGCCCGCTGGCTGTAAAAGCGATGCGCACTGTACCGCGCGCAACAGCAACCTTGGGAAGAACACTGGGATGGGACAATTTCAGTCCCTATGCTTCCAACAATGGTGATTATTTCAGCCCGGATACGTATGGACATACGGGGTATACGGGCACTTCTATCGTTATTGACCCGATGAATAATACTTCCGTTATTCTGCTCACCAATGCTGTCCATCCTGAAGACAAACACAGTGTAGTGCGCTTACGCTCGCTGGTTGCAAATGCCGTAGCAGCCTCTATCGTAGGAAATGAAAAATTAACAATCTACACCGATCACTATTACAAACGCATTCTGCAGTTTCAAGATGAACCTGCCATTAACTCACAAGACATCATCATGTTGGGGAATAGCCTGACTGAAAATGGTGGAGATTGGGCTACTAGATTTGGGAAAAAGAATGTACGTAATAGAGGTATTAGTGGAGATATCGTAATGGGTGTTTATGACCGTCTCAATTTGATTCTTCCGGGGCATCCTGAAAAACTGTTTTTATTAATCGGTATAAATGATGTCTCACACAATCTTTCGACGGACTCTATCGCAAAGATGATCACTACAACAGTAGAACGCATTCAGCGTGAGTCTCCCGAAACAAAGCTTTACCTGCAAAGCCTTCTTCCGATAAACGAAAGCTTCGGGCGCTATAAAGCTCTTACAGGCAAAACTGAAATCGTACCAACAATCAATAAAAAGCTGGAAGTTATAGCAAGAGAACATCATATTAATTTTATAAACTTATTCCCTCTATTTACCGAAAAAGGCAAAAGTATTCTACGCACCGAACTTACAGGAGACGGGCTACATTTAAATGAAGATGGGTATAAAATTTGGGTAAAAGAACTGAAAAAAGAATTATAAAAGTCCCTACCACCATACAAAGGAATCCCCGGAACAAGTTTTTTGGACTTATCCGGGGATTTATCTTTTATAATAGGTTCCAGAAATTACTTGATGATATCAGTCAGCTGAACATCAAATGCCAATAAAGAATATCCGGGAATGCTTCCGTGGGCAGATGTACCATAAGCCGATTGATATGGAATGTAAATCATCCAACGCTCACCCTTACGCATATATTGCAGAGCTTCTGTCCAGCCGGTAATGACGCCTGTCACAGCGAACTGACTGGGAGAATCCGTCTCAGTAGGATTTTTATCTCCAGCGAAGGTCTTATCTAAAGCTGTATACCCTGTAAAATTACCATCAAACTTATCTCCGGTTATAACTGTACCATAATAGTAAACTTTGACGGACTCAGTATACATAGGACGCTGGCCTTGATTATTGGCGATAATCTTTTTACAATAGATGTATTGTTTATCCTTCGCAGTACTTGCGAGCGGCACCGGAATAGAAAACAACGTTCCAACCGGCATTGCAAGAGCTGCCTCTTCCGTAGCAACAATTGTTGGATTTAATGCTTTCAAAGAATCAACGAAAGCTTCGTTTCTTTCTTTCCAATTAGAAAACTTCCCCTGATCTTCCACTTCACTACATGAAGTGAACACAGCTACCATAAGCAGTAGAACAGGAAGGAATGCAAAGAGTTTTTTCTTCATTCTAATAATTTGTTGTTTACTTATTACTTTGACTATTGCTAGTAAGAGGTATATCGTGTATGTTTAATATATTACTGCAATGTTTTCAACAAAGAAGTTATACTTACGCGATCTTCTATGATATTATTCAGCTCTGAGATAGCCACACGTTCTTGCTGCATCGTATCACGATTACGCAGAGTTACGCAATTATCTTCCAATGTCTGATGATCAACAGTTACACAGAACGGGGTACCAATAGCATCCTGACGACGATAACGCTTTCCAATACTATCTTTCTCATCGTACTGACAGTGAAAATGGAACTTCAAAGCATCAATAATCTCACGAGCTTTTTCCGGCAGACCGTCTTTCTTCACTAACGGCATTACGGCAAGTTTCACAGGAGCAAGGGCTGCAGGCAACTTCAACACTACACGGCTTTCACCATTTTCCAATTGCTCTTCACGATATGAAGCCGATATTATACTAAGGAACATACGGTCTACTCCAATTGATGTTTCAATAACATAAGGAGTGTATGATTCGTTTTGTTCCGGATCAAAATATTTGATATTCTTACCGGAGAACTTTTCATGTTGAGATAAATCGAAGTTTGTACGGCTATGAATACCTTCCACTTCTTTGAAACCGAAAGGCATCAAGAATTCAATATCGGTAGCTGCATTAGCATAATGGGCCAATTTCTCATGATCGTGATAACGATAATGATCATCACCAAAGCCTAAAGCCTTATGCCATTTCAAACGAATTTCTTTCCAAGTCTTAAACCACTCAAGTTCTGTTCCCGGTTTTACAAAGAACTGCATTTCCATTTGTTCAAATTCACGCATACGGAAGATAAACTGGCGGGCAACAATCTCATTACGGAAAGCTTTACCAATCTGCGCGATACCGAAAGGCAGTTTCATACGACCGGTCTTCTGAACATTCAGATAGTTCACAAAGATGCCTTGAGCAGTTTCAGGACGTAGATAAATCTTCATTGCCCCATCAGCAGTAGATCCCATCTCGGTATTGAACATCAGATTGAACTGACGAACTTCGGTCCAATTCTTTGTTCCACTGATCGGACAAACAATCTCTTCATCAAGAATGATCTGACGAAGTTCATTCAAATCACCATCATTCAGAGCTTTGGCATAACGTTCATGCAACGCATCCCTTTTAGCCAAATTCTCCAACACACGTCCGTTAGTAGTACGGAACTGAGCTTCATCGAATGCTTCACCAAAACGTTTTGCAGCCTTAGCCACTTCTTTATCTATCTTGTCGTCGTATTTTGCGATTTGTTCTTCAATAAGTACATCAGCACGATAACGTTTCTTGGAATCACGGTTGTCAATCAATGGATCATTAAATGCATCCACATGTCCTGAAGCTTTCCAAATAGTGGGATGCATAAAAATAGCAGAATCAAGGCCAACAATATTTTCGTGTAACAAAACCATGCTCTGCCACCAATATTGTTTGATGTTGTTTTTCAACTCCACCCCGTTCTGACCATAATCATAAACAGCTCCCAATCCATCATAAATCTCGCTTGAAGGAAAAACGAATCCATATTCTTTGCAATGTGATACAAGTTTTTTAAAAACGTCCTCTTGTGCCATTATTTTCTATATTTTTTATATTATATTTGAAGTAAAACCGGCACAAAGATAGCTATTTATATCAGATAGTGGATACTTGGGATATTAATTTATCTTATTAGCAGGGATTTCCAATTCGTTGAGTGTTTCCATCTTCTTTTTATCCAAAAACTCATAGATACCGCATAAATGCTCGCGTACCCGCTTGTTGCCAAACTCATATACCTTTGTCACCAGTCCGTCTAGGAAATCACGATCATGGCTGACCACAATGAGTGTACCGTCAAAGTCTATCAGGGCCTGCTTCAAGATGTCCTTCGTCTTCATATCCAAGTGATTGGTAGGCTCATCTAAAATCAATAGATTCACCGGTTCGAGCAGCAACTTAATCATGGCAAGACGCGTACGCTCTCCACCCGATAAAACTTTTACCTTTTTCATGGACTCTTCGGGACCACCAAACATGAAAGCTCCCAAAAGGTCACGTATTTTATTGCGTATCTCTCCCCTTGCCACGTCATCAATGGTTTGAAATACGGTAAGATTATCATCGAGTAAAGATGCCTGGTTCTGTGCAAAATAGCCAATCTGTACGTTATGCCCTAGGGTTAGCGTACCAGCATGTTCAATTTCTTTCATGATGCACTTCACCAGTGTTGACTTTCCTTCACCATTCTTGCCGACAAAAGCCACTTTATCTCCACGCTCTATCGTAAGCGAAGCTCCTTCAAAAACCACATGCTCACCGTAAGACTTACCTACTGCTTCCATCATGACAGGATGACTACCCGACCGGGGAGAAGGTGGAAACTTCAAACGTAGTGCCGAAGTATCTTCTTCATCCACCTCAAGCAATTCCAGCTTTTCCAACATTTTCACACGGCTCTGCACTTGAAGAGTCTTAGAGTAAGTACCTTTAAAGCGCTCAATGAATTCTTTAGTCTCGGCGATAAACTTTTGCTGTTCGTCGTAAGCCTTTTGTTGTTGCTCACGCCGCTCCTTACGTAGTTCTAAATATTTAGAATAATTGACTTTGTAATCATATATGCGCCCCATTGTCACTTCAATGGTACGGGTGGTAATATTATCCACAAACTTGCGGTCATGACTGATTACAATAACCGCCTTGCCATTATTGATCAGAAAATCTTCGAGCCATTGAATGGAGGTGATGTCCAAATGATTGGTAGGTTCGTCCAGCAGAAGTACATCCGGCTTTTGCAACAACAGTTTGGCAAGTTCAATACGCATACGCCACCCACCACTGAAATCACGAGTCTGACGCAGGAAATCATTGCGGCTAAAACCTAGTCCGAGCAATGTTTTCTCCACATCTTCCTCATAGTTGGTGGCATCTATTGTATAAAATTTGTCACTCAAGGCTGACACCTGTTCGATCAAAGCCATATAACTGTCACTTTCATAATCGGTACGGGTCTCCAACTCCTTATTTAAGCGATCTATTTCCGCTTCCATTTCATGCAGGTGGGCAAAGGCTTGTGCCGTTTCTTCGAACACGGTACGTCCGTCTTCGGTCATCAAGTGCTGAGGAAGATAAGCAATCACGCAGTCTTTGGGAACAGAGATATTACCTCGCGTAGGTTGTCTGGCTCCTGCAAGAATTTTCAGTAAAGTACTTTTCCCAGCGCCGTTCTTACCCATTAAAGCGATACGATCTTTTTCGTTAATCACAAACGAAATACCATTAAATAAGGTGGTGCCGCCAAATTCCACGGCAAGTCCGTCTATCGAAATCATTCAGTCATTTTTTTTAATAAGCCGCAAAGATAATATTATTTATCACAGAATGATATACTCTAGACCTCACTTATCAGCATTCTTGCAAAGTACAACATCAGGAGCCGGATTCACCGACCGATATCCTGCATTTATCGATTTTTCAACCGTAAATTATCCGATCAGGCTATAGAGAAATGAATAAATCGGATATCTTTGTCTCGTTACTCACCAAAAATTAAAAAGATGAAAGATAAAGAAAATGTTGAATTTCACGGAAGATTATCCGGCAGATTGTTAATAGCCCTACTTTTGGTCCTCTCCGGTATAATGATGCTTGCGCGGAATACCGGCTGGATTACCAATGAAGCCTTTAATGCCATCGTATCATGGCAAACCCTGCTCGTTATACTAGGCATTTATTCTATTATACACCGGCATTATATAAGCGGTCTCTTTCTACTCGCCATAGGCTCATATCTTTTATTGGGGAGCGATCTCGGAATATCTAAAGATTGCCAGACAATGGTTTGGCCGGTCGCCCTGATTGTTATGGGCGTCTTGTTTTACATAAAAAGCCGGAACCGACATTATTGGATAAAAAAGCATCAATGCCGCCATGAACGCTTGCGAATGAGAAGATGCACAACAAATGCAGAAGGGGGCAACGAAACAATAAAAGAAGAATATACTTCGGAAGATGGGTATCTAAATACCAATAATGTTTTCGGAGGTGTACGCCACGTCGTATTGGACGAAACATTCAAAGGAGCCAATATCCGAACCTCATTTGGAGGTACAACTATCGATTTACGCCGGACACACATTTTACAGGGAGAGACCTATATTGATATAGATTGCAACTGGGGAGGAATTAAGCTCTATATTCCCTCCGATTGGAAAGTCATATTCAAATGTAATTCTTTCTTTGGAGGTTATGAAGACAAGCGCTGGCAAGATCCAAACATTAACCAAGAACTTATCTTAGTCATTCGTGGAAATATTTCATTCGGAGGATTAGAGATTAAAGACTAATACATGAAAGCACATCCGATATTAGATTATCCTTACAGATGGATTCCCACATCTGCATTGATCATATTTCTGATTATCATACAGATTATTTTACTTCACTATTATGGGCACACGACGTGGATACCGACATTAGTGGATGGAGTCACCACAGTAGGGTGGTTCGCAGCATTAACTTATTTGGCATGGATCGTAATAAATTTTTCATCCATACCCGAAACCGGTATGGTCACCGCGATAGTAGGATTACTACTCTGGCTAGCCGGTTCTTTTATGATTTGTGACATTATGGTCAGAATTATCGGACTATCTTATATCCCATACACTTACACCATACCTTTCAGACTACTATTTGGTATTCCGGCATGGATCGCAATAACATTGTGGTATCGCCTGACGTTGAAAGATAACGAGTCGGAAGAAAGCGATTTTATCCCGTCTAATGAGCAAAAGGAAGAGCCCAAACCCGAACAACAGGAATATATTGATCGGGTGACTATAAAAGACGGTTCTCGAATACACTTGGTAAAAGTGGAAGATATACTTTACATTCAAGCTTGTGGTGACTACACCACGCTAATTACTCCGACGGGTGAGCATATCAAAGAACAAACCATGAAGTACTTTGAGACTCATCTCCCACCAAATAATTTTGTGAGAATTCACCGATCGACAATTGTGAACGTAGCACAGATATCACGGGTGGAACTTTTCGGCAAGGAGACTTACCAGGTCTTATTGAAGAATGGTGTTAAACTAAGGGTAAGCCTCACGGGATACCGGCTACTAAAAGAACGACTCGGATTATAAGAATTAACTATTTCCCAAAATAATTAAAAACTTTAATTCACTTCAAATTTCCCTTCCAACCGAATGTCTTCAGAGGAACTTCCTATCATTATATCAAAAAGACCAGGCTCCACCACAAAATGGTTATCTTTATTCCATAGGGCTAATTCTTGAGGAATAAGTACAAAATTCACCACTTTTTCTTCACCTGGCTCCAAGTGAACACGTTCAAACCCACGCAGCACTTTCACGTAAGTCGTCACGGAGCTTACCTCATCATGCAAATAAAGTTGTACTACTTCATCCCCGGCAACCTTACCGGTATTCTTCACCTTGCAACTTAAATCCACTGTGCCCTGAACCCCTATGGCAGGATTCTTTATCTCCAAGCCACTATACGCAAACGTAGTATAGCTCAAACCGTAACCGAAAGGATAAAGAGCACCGGACACCCGTACAAATCCCTTGGAATCGGAACCCGGCTTAAAAGGAAATGCAAAAGGAATCTGACCTACGGAACGAGGGAATGTCACCGCCAGCTTTCCGCCAGGGTTGTAATCTCCAAAAAGAACTTTTGCCACAGCATTTCCCAGGAACTCTCCGGGGAACCACGCATGCACAATACCCGGAATATAACGCTCAGCCCAATTAATAGTAGCTGCACGCCCATCGACCAGCAACAGGATAACCGGTTTACCCGTCGCATACACAGCCTGTAACAGTTTTTCCTGACGACCGCACAAATTCAGACTGCTACGGGAATATTCCTCGCGCACTGTCTTTTCGCTACCTCCCAGTACCATGATAGCCACCTCGGATTCTTTAGCCAAAGCCACTGCCTCATCCATCATCGCTTGCTCCTCCTTATCCAGAGGAACATCATACAATTCGCTTTCGGGAAAATGCTTATCAATGATATCCGCCCCTTTCGCATACCTCACTTCAGCATCCGGCAGATATTCCTTTATGCCTTGATAGACCGTTTTAATGGGAGCATTAGCCGGGCCATAACGACAAATCAGGTCCTTCACCTCATCTGCATTCGGACCAATAACCGCTACCTTTTTCAGATTCTTAGATAGAGGCAGAATATTATTCTCATTCTTCAATAAGACGATAGATTCAAGTGCGGCTTTCATTGATACCGACTGATGCTCCTTGCTATGCACCACCTCTTCCGATTGCTTAGCATTCCCTTTATAAGGAGTATCAAACAAACCCATTAGGAATTTTACCCGCAGGACATCTGCCACACGGCTATCAACGGTATTCATAGCTATTTTTCCTTCAGTGATTGCCTGGCGAAGCGGAAGGATAAAATTCTCAGGCAGGCTAAAGTTAGTACGTACATCCAGCCCTGCATTCACCACTTGGGCAGCGCCATCTACCGCATCGGCAGCAACTTTATGCTTGGAATAGAGGAATTCCACTGCTTCACTGTCCGAAACCACATAACCTTTAAATCCCCACTCCTGACGGAGTATCTCGGTCAGGAAATGATAGCTGCCCGTTATCGGCTCACCATCATAATCATTATAAGAACTCATCACGCCCAATGCTCCCGCCTCGCAAAAAGCCTTGCGGAAAGGTTCCAGATAGAGTGTTCTCATTTCCCGCGGCGCAACATGCGGGTCAGTACGCGTTCCCTCGTCACGCCCTCCCACCGGAATGCAATATACGGCGAAATGTTTAGGCGTGGCGACTAATCCTTTCTCTTGCAATCCGCTAATCATCTGTTTGCCCAGTTCACCAGCGAGGAAAGGATCTTCTCCATAACTTTCAACAACCCGTCCCCAACGGGGGTCTTGGGCAATATCCAGAATGGGCGAATAAATATTGGTGTAGCCCAGTGCATTCGCTTCATCAGCTGTGACATGGGCAATCTCACGAATCAGGTTCTTATCCCAGGTAGACCCTTGCCCGCACTGAGCCGGGAACATGGTAGCCCGATCATGGCAAAGCCCGCGAATTCCTTCATTGGTGAAATCAACCGGTATTCCCAAACGAGTTTGTTCCACAAACCACCGCTGGATGGTTCTCCGGTTTTCCACACTGTTCACGTAAGGAAAAGATAAAGATGAACCAAAACTACCCAACCCGTTGGCCTGCTCATCGATGTTGGCAATACCATCTTTCCAGATTTCACTTTTCCATTTATCAGTAGGGAGGGCATCCTTCAACACACGTCCCGAACCATACAGGGTAGCCATCTGGCAGGTCTTTTCCTCTAATGACATCTGCGCCAGCAAATCTTTGATTCTTGCCTCAATGGGTGCCGAAGGATCTTCATAGACATCCTTCACTCCGTTTTTATTAAAATCTATCCAACCTTTTTTATAGATTCCGGAATTGTTGCCGGCATATACGCCGACAGACAGTGACAATGCGAGATATAAAGCTATACTTCTTTTCATTACGCTACTATTTTCCCATTTCCAAAACAAGTTCACCACCCCTCATCAAGTCAAAATGAGAGAATCTTGGTTCCGTCATTTTTTCACCATTAAGTTTCATGGAGTAAATATACTTATTTTCCACACTATTGTTCTTCGCACGAATGATAAAATTTTTTCCACCATCCAGATGAATGGTTACCTTGCCAAACATCGGGCGACCGATTTCATAGATTGGACGTCCCGGACAAAATGAGTAAAATCCCATGGAGCTAAGCACATACCAGGCAGACATTTGTCCTACATCTTCGTTTCCTGCAAGCCCGTTAGGATTATTATGATAGAGTGTACGGAGGATCCGATCAACCAATGTCTGTGTCTTACGGGGCGCATCAGCGAAATTATAAAGATAAGGAATGTGATGGCTTGGTTCATTGCCATGTGCATACTGCCCAATCATTCCGGTCACATCGGCAGCAGCATTCGCATCACCAGTCAGTTCCGAACTCGTAGTAAACAACGTATCCAAGTGAGTTTCAAACGCTTTCTTCCCGCCCACTAAATTCATCAAGCCTTCCACATCCTGCGGTACAAACCATGCCCATTGCCAGGCATTACCTTCCACATAATTACTGGGACGCTGCACCGAAGACGGATCAAAAGGAGAAATCCAGCTCCCGTCACTCAAACGGCCACGCATTAATTTCGTCTCCGGATCAAAATAAGCACGGTAAGCTTTAGACAGGTTCATGTATTTATCATACAGGTCTTTACGGTTATATTCCTTCATCATCTGTGCAATCAGCCAGTCATTATAAGCAAATTCCAGACCTTGCGAGACGGAGCCCCCAACTTTATCACAAGGAACATACCCTAACTCGTTTTTGTACTTAATTGAAATCGGCATAACCTTTCCGTTCAGTATCTGACGATCCATCACGGGCGTAATGCCGGTAGTGTCATATACCGAAGAACGTACGCAGGCTTCAAGTGCTTTTTCCACATCAAAATCACACTGTTTCTTCATCATGGCATCTGCTATAACGGAAACCGCATGATAACCTATCATCGTTCCGGTTTCATTGGAAGCCAGCTCCCACTTAGGCAGAATACCTGACTCATCATATTTGCGAAGCAACGAACGGATAAATGCTTGGTTCAAGTCCGGAGTAATAATCGTATAAAGCGGATGGACCGCACGAAAAGTATCCCACAAAGAAAATACCGTATAATTCTGATAAGTGGTATCCTGCTTAATCTCATGATTCATGGTACGATAGCGTCCATCGACATCCGATGCCAGACTAGGCTGGATATAAGTATGATACAATGAGGTATAGAAAACGGTACGGCTATCTTTGTCCGGGGTTTCAATATCAATCTTACCCAATGCTTCATTCCAAGTTGTATTCGCCTGCTTCGTTATCTTTTCAAAATTCCAATCCGGAATTTCTGCTTCTACATTTCGTCTCGCACCTTCTTCATCTACACTCGAAATGCCGACTTTAGCCAGCACACGCCCATCCGCAGCAAGATCTCTGAAAGTCATCACAGCTTTTGCCGTATTGACGGTAACAGAGGTACTATCCGACTGGTATTCGGTTCCCGAGTATAATTTATAATCAAAAGGCTTTGAAAATACAGCATAGAAATAAACATAATGATGTTTAGCCCATCCTTCCGTATATTTCATTCCGGCTATAGTAGAGTCATTCAGTACACGGATTTGAGTAACGGGATGCTGATGTCCATGAATGGTAGGTTCCATATCAAGAATCAGGCGGGCATCACTTGCCTTAGGGTAAGTATACCGATGCATTCCCGCACGCAAAGTCGCCGTTAGCTCCACATTAATAGAATCATCTGTCAATAAAACCTGATAATATCCCGGATGGGCGTTCTCTTGTTCATGTGAGAAACGGGAACGGTATCCTCCTTCCGGTCTCTCCACCGTCCCGGCAACTAATGGTTTCTCACCAACCACCGGCATAAAAAGTATGTCGCCATAATCCCCAATACCCGTTCCGCTAAGATGAGTGTGGCTAAAACCGATGATCGTAGAATCGCCATAGTAATAACCCGAGCAGGCATCCCAGCCAAAGAGACGGGTGTCGGGACTTAACTGCACCATTCCATGGGGTAAGGTAGCACCGGGAAAAGTATGTCCATGACCTCCAGTGCCAATAAATACATTCACGCTATCGGCATACTCTTTCGGAAGTTCCTTTTCTGCACAAGAAAATAACCCGATTCCCATAGCCAGCAACAGCATGCAGAGTTTGTTTTTCATAAAATTACAAGTTTATATTTTATACGGTTCTATTAGTGTACAAGATTCCAGTCAGCCTCTACCTTCATCGCTTTGCCTTTTGTACGGATAATCAGCGGATAGCAAGGCTTCACCGCTACGTCTCCTGCCCCCGGTCCGTCTTTTACGGTCGGGTTTGCGGGTATTCCCGAGGCTTCTCCCAGCACCACTTCCATCACTTCTCCTTCAGAAACATTCAGGCGGACAGTAGCCGATGGAGTCCGGCAAGTAAATCCCGGTTGATAAGGATAAGAATAAGTATTATGAATCCGTTCATGCACTTCACTGCCCGTGAGTGTCGTTGCCACCGGCTGCCCTTCTAAAACAGGCTTTTCATTAAACAGAATCACATACTCATACAAATGAGAAGAATCGGAAGTACAAGTATATACATCTTGCAACTGAGTTCCTTTCAAATCCAGGCTACGCTTCATATCAACTCCCGGATAAGCAGTAACCGTTTCAGCTTCGGCATATCCGCCGTCAGGGCGGGGTATGAATTTCAACAATTTGCCCACACTTCTCTTCTGATCTTTTGCATCCACCGTCACCGTATTATGCGACAGACTGCGTTTATACCATTTCAGATAATCAGGAACTCCATAACCGGAAGTTCCAAAGTCGGAAATCAGTTCATTCTTGCCATCGTGAATCGTGATGGAAAGCTTGTCAGGATGTCCATGTCCAATACCCTCGCCACCGAATTTCAGAACCACTGTGCGTGCATCACTGCGCAACAGGCAGAATCCTGATGCGTCAAATGAATAACTTTGCTGGATCATTTTTTCATCTGATGCATTTATAGTCTGATTGTTCAACAGAGCCTCCGGATCAAGACGTTTCTTCTGTGCATAAGTCAGTTCCAACACCCGTTTCAGCAACGGGTCATTATAACGGGCGTCAGCAATCTCGTACAGTGCCGACTGAGAAAGCAGATTAGCCCCATACCATCCGTCGCTATGCGCCGGAAAAGACAAATCGGGATAAGTGCCCTTCACCGGTTCAACAAACATGTCGTGCAAGTCCCTGTCGAAAAGCTTGATTCCGCGGCACTTCACCGCATTAGCCGTGAACAGCAAGGCTTCCAACGGATAATAATGATAGTGCGGAGAACCTTCATTAATCCAGCCGTCACTGTTCTTATGCTTCTTCATCAGGAAATGGTAGCCATATATATTTTTATTGATTGCCACATCGATTATGGAATCGTTCTCCAAAGCAACCCCCAAAGCAACCAAACCGCTATTGTGCCACATTTGCCAATTGGCGCCTGCCGGACGATGAAGCAATAAAGTGGCAGCAGGCTTCAGGTAGCCATTCTCAATGGTCTTTATTTCTGCTTCAGAAAGAGTTGGTTTTATAACTGTATATGCCATAGCGACCTTAGTAGCCCAGTTAGCTTCATCCAGACTTTGAGCAAATGCTTTTCCACTATGTTGATCGGTAGCTTTCCTGCCGGAATCATGTTCAAACCAATCTGCATATTTACCTGCATAATCCAATAACATAGTACGGATATAATCAGCATAGATTTGCTTGTCCGTTGCTAAATAAAGGTACATACACTGATTAAGATAATCCTTGTTCAACATATGTACTTCATAAGTCCATGCCCAGTCATAACGGTCATTTCCAATCCATTCTTTATCACAAGCCGAGCAATAGTGTGCCAGTGGTTTATCCCACCGGAAAGTGAACTGCAAGTTATGTTTCGGACAAAAATAATCATGGAAATGTCCACCTTCCTCTTTTGGCACTTCCAAAGGATGTTTTCGTCTTTCTTTTACCTTCTGTTCCAAATCTGCTATGATCTTCTTTCCCCAACGGGTTTTAGCCGATGCACGAATAGCTGCTACATCTTCATCCGAGAAAAAGTAAAAGCCTTCTGAATTTTTCTTTGCCAGGATCGACCAGTCACCGGAATAATAAGCCTGATTCAGTAAACGAAGTTTCGCCGCATCTCCCTGCCGGATGAACAGGTTCTCCAAATCCTTGTATAAATAGAATTGCAACCAATAACCACGATTATACTTTTCGCGAGTAGTGGAGGCTTGCATCCATTTGGCATACCAAAGAGGCTCTATTCCATACTGCCGTGCCACTTGCACCGCCTGATCCGCTTTTTTCCAGATATCCTCCGACATCCGTTTACCTAACGCCACGTAATCATTATAAGTGAATTTTGAAATATCAATCACCTTACAGGTATCATCAATGCCGAGTTCCTTGAAGTCTATCACGGTCTCCATCTGCATGTCACCATCCAAATCATACTCTATATGGTCGAAGAAACCATTGTTGTCACGGTCACTATAAAGTACAGTAGCAAAACGCTTCGGATCACGGGAATCCATCCACATGCGATCCCATCCCTGAAAATATTCTGCATTCTGGTCAATGCGCCAAACCCCGGTTTCTGATCCATAGAGATGCAAGCGTCCGTCGAAACGGCTGATATAGAGCCGGGCATTTCCTGAATTGTCCATATCCCACTCACCCCGGTCACCGGCAGCATCACTTTGTTTATTATTGTCTATCCCCCCTTTATTCCATCCTACTTTGAACGGGTCTTTAGGATCATAGAATTCTACGCGTTCCCAGCGGCTGCAATCGTCGTCTTCGTCGTATACAAAATTAATACGGTTCCATTTGCCACGTTGAAAAAGAAGCCTCTGTGCACTGTCATGGTCTGGATAAATCAGTTCGGTCAATTGGCGATAGCGAGGGTCCATAAAGAACCGGTCCGCCTCTGGCAATCCCCGCAAGTTCTTAACCGGATGAACCTGATCCATATAATCAAAACCTTCTCCCTGGAAACCAATAGTAAAGTCAAAATCAAATTCATTTCCGGTAGTATTATCATTATCCAGATCGACTGCCAATGAAACCCAGTCAATCCGTCCTTCCAACTGGCGGTTTACATAACTATTGGAAGACACATTCGGATCATGAATCTTGGGTGAGTCAACCATACGGATAGCCATTTCCGTCAGATGATCCCCATCAGGATCATAGAAAAGGAAAGGATTTTCCCAATTCAAGCGTAAGTCCTTCATATCATACGTAGAAGTATGTATCTTCATGAAAGCCGTCCGCCCACTATAATCCTCATAAAAATCAGACAAGCCACTGCGGTCCCAGCATTGAAGAGTAAAATTATTCCAGTTGATATAATTGAAGATATTGTCATGATCCAGATCAAGCATAATCATGTAATGACCGTTAGGCCATACCTCTCCCGTACGTTCTTTCGGATACTCTACAACAATCTGCATATCCGCTTTCCCGTCTCCATCCGTGTCCACCCAATCGATAATCAAGTCGCCCTGGCCAGCGTAAACGCCATCCCTGTTGCGGTCAATCAACAGGCAATCGTTCACCATATCGCCTTCCAAATCTCCTTTTCTCATATTACCATCGTCATCCAGCCACAAGATGGGAATATCATTGCGAGTGACAGATTTGATGGCATCCGGTTTTCCGTCTCCATTCAGGTCTAGATATTCCGGTCTATAACCGGGTGGCGGAGGCGGTAAGCGCAAAGGCATCAGTTGGGTACGCAGATTCCAATAGCTCTTCTTTGTCTCTTGTGCCCAGCTTTTCTCTGTCATCCCTGCCAAGAAGAGCAGAACGGCACAGACTATTTTAAACAAATCATTTTTGTTTTTCATGATATTCAATCATTACCAGTCATCTGTTCTGAATGAAGATGCCGGAAGACCGGACATATTATAAAGGCTACCTTTTACATAATCCTTAAAGGCATACCGTACCGCCACAGGATGTTCTATCGTTGGGTTTGAGACAACAATCGTTTGTGCATCTTTACCAAAATTAGCATTGGCCGGATGGAATATTCTATCCTCACCGGCTACCTCAAAGCCATTTAATGGCTGACGATAAGTAGTCAACCCTTTACCTATTTCATCAAACGACAAAATAATTTTGTGACCCTCCACCTGCATAGATTTATACAACGGGCCCGTTACAGGAAAACCCTTTTTACCATAGGTACGCCCCAAAACCAAATAAGCAAACCGGTTACCTACCGTTTCTTTTTCCATGGGGTGTATAGTATGGGCATCGCCAACATCAGTCAAGACAATCATGCCGGAAGAAGGAATAAGATGAAGGCATTTTACTTGCGCTTCACGCAGATAAGCCGAGTTCTGACCTTTTCCCTCACCTTTATTATAATTGAACGGAGCAATCTGGGCATAATAAAAAGGAAATTCTCCTATTCCCCACTGTTTACGCCAGTCATTTACCATTGAAGGGAACAACTGCGTATACAAATCGGGCACATCAACATTTGCTTCCCCCTGATACCATAAACATCCCCGAATAGCATATCCAACCACAGGACTCAACATTCCATTATAAAGAATTGAGGCATTATGCACATCCGGCAAATTCTTATAAGGCGCGACACCTTCCTTACTCATCCAAGCTTCCACCCGTGAGCCACCACAACTAACATGAATAATGCCTACAGGAATACCCAACACTTGATTTAATTTACGTGCAAAAAAGTATCCGGCAGCCGAAAATTCAGGGACTGTTTCCGATGAGGCTTTCTGCCACCCACCTTCACAATCAGTCAATGGTTCAGACGCCATTTTATTTCCTATCGTGAACATACGAATGTCCGAATTCTCGGAAGTAACAATCGCATCCAATGAACCAACCACCGGATCGCTATAACGCCCGCCTACACGCATATCCATATTAGACTGACCGGAACAAAGCCAGACCTCACCAATCAACACATCTTTAAGATATACCGTCTCACCATCACTCACCTCTATATAATAGGGGCCACCATATACCGGCGTTTCTACTTTCACTTTCCAGTTACCCAAGCCATCGGTAGACGCCGTATATTTCTTATTATTCCACGAGGTTCTTACAGTAACTTTCTGCTGTTTCCTATCACTATTTCCCCAAATGGCAACCGAATTTTGTTGCTGCAATACCATCCCATCCGAGAAAAAGGACGGTAGCGTAATTCGTGCCTGTATTCCGCCCGTCCAGAGCAAGAAAGGCACAAACAAAACTATTATAAAGCAATATCGTTTCATAAATTACTCTCTTACAGGCATCTTAAACGTTAATGGTATCTCTTTCCTGAGCATACGGGCAGCCTCACCAGTCAACCACAAATAATGATCGGAAGGTTGTCCGTCCATATCAACAAACTTAGCAACATCACTAACCGGAGGATCTCCTGTACATTTAAAGATGGCAGTTCCCTCATCCACTTCATCAAACATCGCCACATAAATCATCTCTGCACCTGCCAACATTGCAGTAGAGAGCTGTTGCCAGTAGAAACGCCCTCCCTGACGCGGAATACTGCCGACCGGCTTCACATCATCCGGGAATTCCAGTTTACTGAGATTATGCCAACTAAATCCAGGAGCTACGGCAGGAACATAATCCACTCCATTCTCCTTACACCAGCGTATATCTTCAACTACCAAGTCGCGGAAACGGTCCATATCATTATGCAATAGAGGAGAAAAACGCTGGACAGTCCATGGCAAAATAATATCCGCTTTCTTGATCAACGTATGCAAATAGGGATCATTTATGCAATCGGCTTCCAGATTACGCCAGAAAGTAGGAACACCCAACATAACTGCGCAACCACCATAAATAGGATCATTTTGCAAGAAGTCAATCAAACGATCCAGACCTATATTTCTGATATTGTAAGGACGATCAGGGAAACCGACTCCCCATATAGCTACTACGGGTTTTCCATTATGGTGCAGATATGTTTTTTTTCCAGCTTGATTAGTCACCTTTTGATTATCTACCAGCCTCTTCCAGTCTTCTATAATCAAGGAACAGTCTTCACCGGACTTTTTCAATCCGGACAAATCATACATGACAGCTATGGCACGGTCATATTTTGAAGCAGCTTCCAAGGCATCCGTTAAAATACGGTTAGGCACCGAGTTCTGCTGATTTCCACGGGTATAGCTAAAAAATCGCTGTACAAATACCCCATCCAACCCATACTCTTTCATCCACTTGAAGTGCAAGTCAACGGCAGATTTATCCGCTGAACTGAATACACGTGCCTTTCTTCCATCGGCATGCCTGAAAGAAGTTTCATAGGTCTTTTCATACTCACTCACATCGGGCCATACATCAATAGTGCAATGTTTCTCATCAAATTGCTTTCCGACCCCATAATGACCATAGCCTTGATTAGTTCCATCTTGCGGACCGCGAAACCAACCTTGGTATCCGGCCATAATCAATCCTTTGTAACTTGGATAAGAAGTTTCCCGAGAGTGTTTGGGAACAGCATAAGCCAACATACTTATACTGAGTATACCCAATGTCATGAATAACTTATTCCTCATGATATGCTATCTTTTATATCTTGTTATTAAAAACTTGCTACCTATTCCACTTTAGTCTTTGCTGCATCGGAACCGTAAATCAATCCATCTCCTGCCTTGCTAAACCTAAATCCAGAAACATAGTAGTTATTAGTGAGTTCTATTGATTTGCCCTGTGTACCCAGCCTTGCATATCCTTCATCCCCAGTAGTCAACTCTGCCATTTTTTGAGCAAAATAAGAAGTGTACACATGCGCTTTTCCACCTCTGACATCTACACCTTGCGTACCGGAACGCGAAAAATTGGCTTGTTGAAATGACACAATACCGTTGTTTATTATCGCCGCCTGGACAGGACTACCCCAAAATGCACTATTATACAAGATAAGTTTGGCATTAGGATGAACCTTACCGGTATTAACTTTATCTCCCATGAGCACATATGATCTGACCGATTCATTAGGAATCTTAGTGTTGACTAATTCTGAGTTAACTGCAACTATCTTAGTATTTTTGTCCGCATCTTCTACAAATAAAGAAAATGTACACCCGTCAGAACCATGACCTATAACAGTCATTTTCCCCGGATATTTTCCGGTTATTGCGTCCTTCAAAAAATGTATTCCGTATACCGAACCATAAACAAAGTTATTGAAAATGGTCTGGTTCTTGACATCCGCGAATTTAAGTGCACTGCAATTAGATTGCACAAACCGCATCATAAACACCTCTGGATAGACCTGCCCTCCTTCCGGAAGTCTCGATCCATAATGAGGATTAAACTGCATATTGCGGATAAAGCCACCTTCAGCTCCGCCACCAACCCAAATACCCGCTCTTAAAGGTACACCACCCAGATAATCGACATAGTGTCCACTAGTGTTGTATGAGGCCAGGTCTATGCCTTTGTCGCCTACTGCTATGGTTACGTTGATAATATATACCTTCGGACCTTGTCCCTGTATCAAGAAGGGAGTCTTTCTCGGATTTTCGACACTGAAACCATCAGAAGCAATATTAAGCTGTGCCAGCGTAATGCCTCTGATACCTGCATTGGTCTCAAGTTGTATGAGTGAAGGACCTTTTTTCTCCTGCAGCCCCACCATCATAGTTGGTAAAGATAGCAGTACCGCCGCTTTGTGTGTGATGCTGTACATCCCATGATCCCCTCAATTCAACTCCCGAAGGGACCTTGACAGGATTGTCTACCAAATACCTTCCTGCGGGCAAGTAGAGCGTACCGCCACCTGCAGCTTTCACTGCATCAAGTGCAGACTGCAATTCAGCCGACACATCTTTTACGGGACGGTTATTATTGAAGCCCGTTGCCCTCGCCAGATCTGCTTTCAAGACTTTGTCCGACACCGGCCTCGGGTGCACGTCTATATCTGTTTTTATATTTTTAGGGATTGGTTCAAAAGAATATTTTTTCCCTGTAATAACTTCTACTTTAGCAGAAGTACTGTGATTATCAATCTTCAGTTTGCACTTATAGCCTGAATTAACAGCCTTCAGCGTATGCATATCCGCACCAAGATATACATGCCCTATATTCCTCTCAAAATCACACTGTGACAACAGTACATTACCACTGTTTATCTTAAGGGCATAATCGCTGTATCCGCTAAATGTACAGCTTTCAAACGATACGACTCCATCACTGCCATTGCTTACAACAGGTCCGTTGAAATCCACCCCGTTGAATTGTACCGAAGTATTGAAATCTTTGTAAAAGTACACGGCATTGCCACCTTTACCGGCTCCAAATGAAGAGTTGGATATAAGTATACCATACGGATTAACATCCTCAACGTACAATCCATTCCCGCAATTATCTACGTGAACCTCATACAACTGAGCGTTAGGGGCATCGGTAAAGCCAAGTTCACGTCCAATCCAAACACCTGTTTTATACCCTGAAACATGCAGGTAAGAAACATACTCCCAGTCTGAACGATGCATTTGATACCCCGTGCCGTTCGCTTTTGTATAGGCCGTTACGTCAGCAAGAGAAGGCGCTCTCGGAAGCCCTGAATTAGCCCAATATTCAGGACTTATCCTGACATTTTCAATACGCCCGATATCAGTACATACATGTACCTCGATACCTTTATTAAGGGCTGTCATATAACTATCCAAAACATAATGCAGCTCACTCGGTGCAGAATTGAAGCCGTTGTAAGAGTTTACGAGAGTGACATGCTCTATCGTAGCGCAATCTCCCTGGGTTTGGAATAGCGTCCACGGATATGGTTTTACATCATTAATGTCCTGCTCAGGATACCAAATGGAGAGATTCGTAACTCCGGTTCCTGCGTTCATCTCAATGAATCTGTCAGCTATGCTTGTATAGGTCGTACGAAGCGCATTTCCTGCCTGCCCGTCATTCCACCAACTTTCAACGCTTCCATCATAATTCGGTGAATTCTTGCCGACACGCACTTCGAGGATGGTCCCAAGGACTTTTCCGTTATTGGATTCCGGATCGGCCCAATCACCGCGAAGTTGCACTCCGGGATGGAGACGTAAAACATACTCGAAGTGAAAATTCTCATTTGCTTCCGAACGGCCCTTGCGAACCCTAACGTTTTTATTGCCTATCTGTGTGCTACGGAATTCGTAATTCCCGGCAGGTATATACACCACACCACCACCATTCTTATATGCAGCGTCAATAGCCGCCTGGAAAGCGGCCCTATTATCAAATCCCGGTTCGGCTTTAGCCCCGAATGTAGGATCAGTCACAACAAAGTCGGATATAGCCCAGTCCTTTGTCGGATAAATGGTTTTGATACTATGCTGGGGTACCTGCTCCTTTTTCGTTTGTGCACCGGCAATGTTTGCAGGAAGCATTGCCATTAGGAATATGATAGCCGTTACTCCCAACTTAGAAAACGTTTTTGTAGGATTTTTCTTATCCACGGTACTGTCTGAATAAATTCGATTCATAGTTATTGGTTGTTCAAAGAGTATTTGATATAGTTACACAATATTTTCTTAGCCACCTCTGCAGAACCTGACGGATCATCCAGATTGTCTGCAATATCCAGCGAAGAGAAAATAATCTTTCCCTTTCCACAAGAAATGATTCCTACAGCCGTACCTAGTTCAAATGGAGTGCTCCGATAAGAGCCAACGACCAACTCTTCTCCTTGCATACGGAAGCCAAACCTTTGGTCACCATTCTTCACCACCGACTGGTAAGGCCAATTCAAGGCATCATTCACCGGAAGCCCTGCAAACAAAGGGTGCTCCTTTACAAAATGAATTCCGCCAACCCAGTTCTTTCCGACATTATAATAACCATTATATACCGTGTTTGTATATTCAGCCACAGCTTTCATCCAAGTTTCAGTGGAGCCAAGTAGAATTAAAGTGGTGCCATCATGTTTCACTCGTTCGAATAACTTTTGCGGAGCAATGGCAGCTGCACTTGGTCGGGACCATTTCAATTGTATCCGGCCGGTCTGGTGAGTCTGGCGATATACCACCCGGACCCTCACCGGCTTTCCAGCCTCCATAACTACAGGTCTGTCCTGCTTCATGGGAGATTCATTAAAATACTCATCAATCAATTGCCTATCGTCAACATACATACGTACCCCGCGATTGGTTTCAACGCCAAGTAAATACTGTCCGGATTCAGGCGGATATAGGTCTCCTTCCCATATTACCGAGAATGCCTGATTGGCAGGAACAGACTCATCAGGCTGTGCACCCTCTACAAATGTCCGGTTAAGCTCCGTATCCGGCTTTACGGAAGCTACAACATTCATATCAGGCTCACTATACCAAGTAACCTTCAAAGTGGAATTTCCATCCTTGTCTTTAAAATAATCTGATGGGATAACAACAGGTTCATCCAAAGATGAACGGTTCACAACAAGCCAGTCCAGTTTACCTGTTTCAGAAGTAAAGGCCGGAAGTTCTTTTCCGGTAGTTTTTTTATAGAAAGCGGCTACTTTATCATTCTCACTTCCATAATAGGCTCCATTACCAGCCAGATCATTTACTTGCCAGTTAACAGCCACTACTTCGTCGTGTCCCCGGGCGCATAGCTGCTGATTATCAGTTTTTAGATCAGCCAATATGCGATAAGTACCTTCCATACTGTTTACGGGAATCTTCACATTCTCCAATAAAAGCTGGCCAAATGTTTCACCACCTTTGATATTCACTTTTTCACTCCGTGTATAAACGACTTTTCCATCGGGAGCAATCATTTTTACCTCAAGAGTATGATCGCCTTTCAGATTCGTCTCATTCACAATATAAAAATCGACTGTTGTACTACCCGGAAGCTTTACGACCTGATTACGTGAAACAACAGCCACATATAGCGGCTGGTTATAATATGCCAATACAGATGCATCCCCTTTAGGATTACGGTAGATATCTACAATGCCGGAGTGATTATCATAAGGCATCGCTTCCCACCCGTTCACTACGTAGACATCACCCAGATTCTGCATTCTCATACCCTCGATGCGCCTTCCCTGATGTTCGAATGAAACGTTAGCCATAGCACGTGTCAAAGCGTCAAGAGTGCCGAAGTGAGATGCGAGTCCCTTCTCCTTAAAATAATCAGTGAAAGCCTTATACTGGCTTTTCCAGAAAAGACCATCCCAACCTGTTTTACCGGTTCTTTCAATTTCGTCATTTATCAACTGAATACGGGGAGGAGTAGATATAGCTCCTTCTTCACCCCTCAAATAAACTTCTGTACGGTTATCGGTGTACATAATGTTATCCTTCGGTCCTTTATAATAGTTTTCCACCCAAGTTTCCGGTCCTCCGGCACGATGATTATCAAACCAACCTTTCCGGTATAAAATCGTATCAAACGGCAACATATGTGCTTTGGAATCCTCTTCCTTATCTTCACTGCCCGCCCAACCGGATGTAAACGACATAATTCTGCTGGGATCCACAGCATGGGCTTCACGCATGTCATTCATACGCTTAGCAACAAGCTCCTTGTCTCGTGACAACCGGCCGCCAAACTCATTAATCAGATTAAAAATTACCAGACTCGGATGGCTGCGGTCACGATAAACCATACGTTTCAATTTCTCATTCACAATAGCACGGATAAACGGGTCATGATCAGCCGAATGGAATGAACCCGGCTCTTCATAATAAAGTAAGCCTAACTCGTCAGCTTTTTCAAGAACAACCGGACTACCTATGCAGCGATGGAAATTCAACATATTCAGGCCTAACTTTTTAGCAGTAAGGATTTGCTTTTCGGCCATTTCGGCCGTAGCTATCAACCCTGTAACCGGAAAATACCCCCAACTGATCGCACTTCTCAGCATCACACGATGACCATTCAGACGCAGTACGGCATCCTTTCCTACGCCATCCACAGTAAACCAACGGAACCCAAAATTCTTCTCGTCCCGATCAAGTATCTTCTTTCCTTTCCTTACCTGAATATTACAAGTATACAGTTCAGGAGTAGAAAGATCCCATAGTTTAGCATCAGGAACATTTATAGGAATCTTCACCTCATGATTTCCCGGAGGAAAAAAAAACTTTTTCAATGTTTTCCGGAATACAACCTTATCCGGATTAGCTTTTTCACCTACTGAAAGCTCGATATCCCGCTTCACATCCGAAGCCGTTTCGTTTGTGAAAGATACGATGGCATTTACCTTAGTCAGTTCAGGAGTATTCTGCATATAGATATCAGAAATAAATACAGAATTCACACTCTCCAGCCAGACTCTGCCGATGATCCCGCTGAAACTTCTTGCAGGAGGAATATTATACTCTCCCCATTTCAGCATATCGAAATCCTGCCAGTGGAAGTTACCCCCGGGATTAGTTACACGTACCGCCAATAATTGCTCTGTTCCCGGTTTGGCCTCATCGGTGATATCCACATGAAAAGGAGTCTCACCGATCAGATCGTAAGCTACAAGTTTACCATCAAGATAAACTTCTGCACGCATCCTGACAGATTCAAAGTAAACAATAAAGCGTTTGCTCTTCTGATTGGCAGGAATCGTAATCTTACGATACCACCAACTGACTCCCCGGAAATCCTCCGGACGGGGATTATTAGAAACGGTGAGATACTCCTCCACCGTACCCGGTACTTCAACAGAAACAGCATTAGGGTTATTATTCAATACCTGCCAGCCTCCTGTAGGTTGATTCACTGGTAGTGAAGATAAATCTGTTATCTCATGTGGAAGATAAAGGCGGTCATTCTGCCAACTAGCTTCTTTATCAATCCACAGTGACCAGCCCCCTCCCGTCAATGGAATAGTATATCTTCCCTCTCCTGCATAAGCCGAACAAAGAAAAAATAAAGAGAAGAGAAAAAAGAGAAATGAATCCTTCTTCATATAATAGAAGTATTAAAACAGATTACATTAAAAAGTATACCTTTATCCACCAAGCGTAACACTAATTATAAAAAAGAATATTCTTTAATTATTCATAAGCATATTCATTAACAACTTTGCTGCAACAGGGTCTGTCAAAGCCTTCTCCGTTGACATTGTTGAAACGATTGCTTCACCCTTATCCACAATCTTAAATAAAGGAAATCCTTTTATATCGCTCACGCGTTTAGTACGTTGCTCCATCGAACCATCTATGTATCCGTGTATCTTGGCTTGACTCGCCAACTCAATAACATGGTTATCTCTTTTTATTTTCATGGCCGCCTCACAAACAGTAGGTACTTCCCGTTTATTATCATTGAAATAACGAAGTTCCAAAACATCTATACCCTCAAAGATCGGAGATTCGGGAACTTCCATATTCACAATATCACCTTCTGTCGGAATTATCCACCCGGCAACATATTCTGGATAAATACTTTTTACTATCTCTTTAGTATGCAGGAATAATATTTTTCCACCTGTTTTGATATAATTACGTATCAATTGCTTTTCTTCGTCGGTACAAGTTTTCAATCCCGCAAAAACACATACATCGGCTTTCGCTTTTAAAGCGTCCTTTATAGTAGAAGCATTTTGACTGTTTATCTTCAAGAAATCAAAAACATTTTTTGTATGATCACCGTCAACCAGAACAATTTTTTTATTAAGAGCGACCGGAGCTTGATTCCAGGCTTTAGCAGCCACCAAAAGATCATATTCATTGGCAGATACGGGAATACCATTTTCAGTGAGTTTCAAGACCAACTTAACATCAGACTTGTTGGCAGGCAAGTCTTTCGGCATACGAATATCCGGTTCAAACCAATAACGCGTATAATGCTTCACTTCCGGAACTTTTTCTTCTCCCCAAGTCAGCCTCTGTCCCGTTTTGTCTTGAATCTCCCAACGCAATAGAGTCGGATTCAACGCTTTTCCATTCTCGCGATCATTTACCACATAGATGCGTGTAGGCAGTTTATCGCCGGCATAGAAATGACGCCCCCATATTTCCGCACTAACCAATACCGGCTGTAATGCACGTTTCAACGCATAATAAGTAGGATAAGGCTCTATCTTTTGATAATCATATACGCTACGGAACCAAGTTAACAAAGCGAAATGCAAAATACCGGAGGCTTGGTCGTTGGAACGACGCAAAGCTTCCGCCAATTCACCCGTAATAAATGACTGTGTTTTCAAAAACAATGTAGGATTTGCCCAGTCATAAGACGCATAACCCACCAATGTCTGAGGATTCTGATGAATTAATTGATATGAACGGGTTGGATGTCCGGTTTCATTATTGGGATATCCAGTCGACATCTCCTGACTAATCAACGGACGTCCTTCACTTTTGTAACCTTGTTGGAATTCTCCTTTGAATTGTTTGAACAGCGTATAATCATACCAATTAATATATGCATGTACGTCGTCAATATCTCCGTCGTCAATACTATTCATAAAGTCTGCACCTAATTTCCGGTCTTTCCCTTTATGCTGATAATTGGAATCAAAACAAATAGGCCGCGTCGGATCTATTTGGCGCATCTCCCGAACAACATCCGATATAATCCGCATTTTTATTTTCGCCTTTTCCAAGTCCGGCTCATTGTCATAGAACTTCATTTCATTGTTCACTGTCCAAAGGAATAATGAAGGATGGTTCCTGTATTTCCTCAACAATCCCAGAAATTCTTCTTTCCACATCTCTATCAGTTTCCTGTCTGGCATGGAAGATTGAATCATCAGCCAGGGCCATGTACCTTCAAAACTGATGCCGATACCATTTTCGTCGGCCGCATTCATCCACAATTCATTATAAGGAGTGGTATGAGTACGCGTAACTTCTATATTCCCTGTTTTCATTAACTGAAAAAAAGTATTAGCCAGGTTTTGATCATTAGGCGCCAATGCAAAGGGTGTATGATTACCACCACGAAGCCAATAGGGATAACCGTTCAAGTAGAACAATCCCTTTTTCACTTCAAAAGTTCTGAAACCGGAAGTTATTACATCTTCATCCAGAGCTATCCTATTGTCTGCAACAATACGGAATTTGAAATTATATAAGTTAGGATGTTGTGGAGACCACAAGCGAGGTTTCAAACCTTTCACTTCATAAGTGAAGAGTTTCTCTTCATCCCCATTCAGAATTACTTTCTGTAAAGAGATTCCGGAATAGAGCATCGCGCCTGTTTCCTTATCCATAATATCAGTAAATACATTGAAGCGTTGTTTCTTTGAATGGTGATTCCGGATGGTCACATCGAAAGAAGCCCCACTTAAAGAAGGTTTAATAAAGACATCCTCTATCTTTACTGCATTCGTAATAGTGAGCTTCACCGGTTGCCAAATACCAGCCGGGTCTCCGCCATAGAAACCATGAGCTATATCTTTCAACATCTTGTTCGTTACCGGTACAGTTACCGCCACATCTACAATCTTATCTGCATCATTAATATCTTTGATAAAGTCACGCGTAACCTTTACTACGATCAGGTTTTTACCCGGTTTCAGCCATTTGCTACCATCTACCTGGAACTCTCCGAACATACCAATATGCGAGGAAGCCAGTTCTCCATTAATAAATACTTCAGCAACTTTCGATACGGCATCAAATGTCAGTACCATATTCTTGCCTTCAACTCCCTGAGGAAGTTCCACCCACTGCCGATACCAAGCTGCTTTCGTCTTCCTGTAGTCGAATGTGTACCCTTCGCAACGTGCACTTTCTTGCTGGTAATAGGTATCGGAAACGCCTTTCGGATAAGGCCCCATAGTCTCACCATGCAACCAGATACGGATGGGATTCCAAAAGTTAGGGACAGACATCACATGCCAATCAGAGTCTTCTTGTGAAGAAACGGCCTTATCTTTATCGTCCAACTGATATTCCGGCATAAACAACCAGTTCCCATCCAACGAAACTTCTGTACGACCCTCTGATAGTGTTTTTACCTGAATCGGAGTATATTGTGCTCTTTCGAGCTGACGCTTGCTTTCTTTTTCTTGGGGAGTAACCACATTGGTATACTCTTCCGCTTTTACATTCTTCAACTGGTCATCGCTCATCGGAGTGACTACCAGATCGTCAAACTCTGTTTCAATCCAACCGCCTCCTAAAGTAACTTCACCGGAAGGAGCCAAATTACTATTCTTATCAATGACGTCCAGTCTCGGTAGCTTTTCATTATTCAAAAACACTCGTATACGATCACCACAGACTTCAATCTTTATATCATACCATTGCCCCGGTATGGGATGAAAATCCAAAGAACGCAAACCAAGAAACTCATCTGTTCCCATATAACCTGTCCGCATCAAATACAGATCATCCTGCAAACCACCTTTAATTCCTAAGACATAACGGTCAAAGCGATTATTGGCTCTAAATCCTGCCCATATCTGTACTTGTTCTGCCTCTTTAGGTACACGAGCTTTAAAAGAGACGGAATAATTCTTCCACCCATGCTCTCCAAAGCAAGCATAAGCATCTTTTGACTTTAGTACGCCGTCTGTTATTTGGCAATTGCCTCGGCCAATTATTTTCAAACTCTCTGTTTTTGAAAAATCATTTTCCCACACAGATTGTGCATAACAGGAAACTGAAAATAGAATGCATGCACATCCTAGCAAAGAAGTATATAGTCTATTCATGATATTTTCTTTTAATCCATCTACAGGATTATACCTCTAAAAAAGAGAAGGAGAGACAGCCTTCGGAAGGTCTACCTCTCCTTTCCCACCTTACCTACTTATTTAAATCAATTCAATTTCACATCTACCTTTTTAATATCCGTTTGATATCCGTTTGATATCCGGGAGTACATCTCCCCCGGAATATAGAAATCTAAGGTACATGTATCTTTTCAATCGTCGTGAAGTTTTCAGCCCCCATGCCCGGATAATTTGTCCCCGGCTTTCCGGTAGCAGTCTGACAATTCATTGATATACGAACCCAATAATCAATACCTGTATATTTCAATGGTATATCCGTACGGTATGTAATCTCTTGCCCTTCCATATCATTGGTTATCGTCTTCTTAGTTGCAAATAATTGACCGTCGAAAGCAGATGCATTTATCGATCGGGATATACGTAAGTAGGATTCGCGCAGATCAGGCATTTCATATCCCGCTTTCTGGTTTCTCTTGAAACGGATAGAGCATTCCAAGTAATTGTCTGCAGTGAGTGTTGGTTTCTTTACCCATTCGAGGGTAAGATAAGGGGTCACTGTAAAATCTTTGGAAGTAGTACCAGATATCTTGACCAGTTCACCGGCATCATCACCATCCAACAACTCGTCATCGTACGGGAAGAAGTTCCCGGCATAGGGAAGCATTCGATATTCGCCCGCAAACCACTTGGTGTTGCGGTATGTACCATCCTGCTGCACCTTCAGTGTCTGGTTACCAATAAATGCATTTTCTTTTCCCGCACCCCAACTGATTTCCCGCATCCGGATATATCCCGACCCCTGGTTTACCTGTAGCGGCTGACCATTGTGGTCGTACAAGGTCCCCTGAATTGTAGCATCAGGTGCGTCATAATTGTCTATTTCGCAGGATGCAGCTAACACACCACATAAGACGAGGGCTATATACTTATTTAATAGTTTCATATTATCACATTTTTAAGTTATTGATTTCTATTCTTTTGCAACAAAGGATTGTTTTTCAATTCATTGGTCGGAATAGTTTCATAATAATTGTTCACGCTACCGAAATTTATTCTTCCGCTTCCTTCTTCACAGGATTTGGCATCGTAAATATACTTTCCATCAGGAATACCATTCTCATCCACAGTAGCTCCTTTGCTGAACATAAATGAGTAAAGCCCCCTCCGGCGATAATTACGGATTTGTGTATCGAATGTAAACCAGCGGCGCAAATCCCAATAGAGTTTACTCTCAAAAGCCAGTTCCTTGTATCTTTCCACCCGAACAATCTGCAGACCTCTATTAGGCGCTTCAACAAATCCACCTTGCCCTTTAGGACCGGGATTCGACCAATTGGTAAATGCCGGATCCGTAGAGAGTTCAGCCGGACTGGTCAGCAAGGTAGCCCCGGCGCGATCACGCAAATCGTTGATGCAGTTAAAAGCATCCTGTAACATATCCGTTCCCTCATAAGATACCTCTCCACCTTGGGATAGCTCGATGGCTGCTTCGGCCCGGTTGAGCAAAACTTCGGCATATCTGATCTCGATCCAAGACTGGGTAGAAGTATTGTGTACGGTCGAAGCTTTGTCCAAAGTGATATCCAGATATTTGCGTCCAAAGAAACCGGTAATCGTATTAGTTCCTGAATTACCGTTGATCTTTGGGCCATCTAATCCATTCTTGAATATCTTTACACCATCTGTCCGAACGTATGGATCGCGCTGGTCGGCCGAAGCACTTCTAGACCAGTCGAGAAAAGTGCGTTCGCGAAAAGGATTTTTGCCCGGATAAGCCGCCTTATTCCACATTGAAGAAGAATTGAGATTACTCTCGGCTGCCCCATCATCTACAGTGATTTTTTGAAACTTGTCCACAACCGGATCATATTGTTCTTTAATGATACCGGCGCGCAAATCCAGTTTCATCCCTCCTTTATAGAGATTCCCGGGTATCAGAAGATTGGCTTTAAGTCGTGGCTCCACCCCATTCCATAGCTGTTGACAGTTATCATATACAAGGTAATTACCTTGCTTGTCGAAAGCACTGAAATGACCGTTAGCATCCAATGGTAGACCATCGAATAGTTCTACCCAATCGAGCGTCGGATTGAAGCGGTCACCACCTTCTGTTGCCATCCGTGGCGGACACATCATGGAGTTGTATGAATGTACGCTCATATTGAAATCGAATTTGCGCAACCAGATAGATTCTTTATTGTCATCGGACTTTTCCCATATCTCGGCATAATTGGCTTCTTTATCGGCATTACCTCTGTGAAGTTGGTATCTACCGCCAGTCTCCACAAGCTTAGCAGCATCCCAAGCTTGCTTGAAATAATCATTCGCTTTTTCTTTAGGAATACCCTGAAGCAGCACTCCATCAACTTCCCAATCCGGAAATTTTTCGGATCCGTAACGAGCTGTAGTGGCAGCATGCAAGGCTACGCGACTTTTCAACGCAGCCGCTACATATTTATTGGCACGACCTGCTTCGCTGGTTTCCGGCATATCAGCAATGGCCTCATCCAAATCTTTTAGGATAAAGTCATACGTATCAGCATGGCTTTCACGCGCCACCCATAATGTTGATACGTCATTGGTATTAAGGGTTTGCGGTTCGAATATTTTCGGCAACCCTCCATAACGCTTGGCCAGCTGGAAATATACATAAGCTCTAATAAATTTGGCTTCAGCAATCCATGCTTTCGATTGACTTGCCAGCTCTGGATAATTGGGCAGGTTGGTGATTAGTGTGTTTGCCTGACGGATCACTTTAAAAGCACCTCCCCAATAACCGGGACGGTGAAGTTGGCAACCCGTGTTGTTCCGGTTGACCATTTCGCCGGTAGAACACCAATAAGTCCAGACACTAAGTCCGTTACCTACATAGTATCCGCCACCAAGTTCTGTGCCGTCACTATTCGTATCATAATGGAAATCTTCCATAGGCAAATGATTGTACATTCCCGCCATGTAAGCTTTAATTCCTTTTTCATTGTATATATCGTCGGCAGTAACGATGGAAGTAGGTGTAATATCCAAATCAACACAAGAGGTGAGTGATCTGAGCGAAAGCAGTGATACGGCTGCTATCCAATATATTTTTTTCATATCTTTTATCTTTAGTATATTCATGATTCAACCTATATTAGAAAGTGATGGACCCGCCGAAATTGTAGGTTCTGCTCAACGGATAAAGATAACCGTATGTCTCCGATGGCTTTTCCGGATCGAGACCTTTCACGCTAGTGATGGTCAACAAGTTATAAGCATTTATATAGAGTCGTAGATTCTTAATGCCGATTTTGTCGAAAGCCTGGTTCTTCGGGATGGTAACACCTATCTCAGCACTTTTCAAACGCAGATACGCTCCGTTTTGCAAGTTAAACTTGGACGTTTCCTCCGCTCTGGTTCTACCATACGGATAGTAACCGGAAATCCATTTGTTGGTCGGATCATATGGGTCTTTCGACGCATCGACAGGGTGCCATCTGTCATACAGCAGGGCCAAGGCATTTCCATCCCAAGAAAGTGGATTCAACAATTGTTCGCCATAACCTATGTAAGACATAGCTGCACCTTGGAATAATAAGTTAAAGTCGAGCCATTTCCATTGACCTCCCAACGTTAACCCAAAGTTCATGAGCGGATAGTTGCGGGCATCATTGAGGTTGGTACCGGGAAGCCCACCGTTATTATCCTGATTAGTGGTCGTAGCAATCGGATGTTTGTCCTGATCGTCAATGACACCGTCACCATTCCAGTCTTCATAGATAGGATCACCCGGAAGGGAATTCACAGTAGCGTAAATCGAGTTGGCTATTTCATCGTACGATTGATACTGACCGTTAGAACCTTTTCCAAACCAGATGTCTTTATAGCGGTCGATATAATTGTTTCGCCAGTAATCGTAGGAGTTGGATCGATCGGGCATTACTCTTTTAGTCCACATACTGCGGGTCATCTGGATAGAGACACTTGCATTGTACCTAAACTGGTTGATGTGATAATTATGTCGCAGGACTAATTCAAACCCCTTAGTCCGGTCAGAATTCAGATTAGCCTGAGAGATGCCCGAACCGAATGTACCGGGCACAATCACACTGGGAGTATCCAACAGGCCATCACGATCACGCTGGAAAAAGTCTAGCGAGAAACCAAATAGACCACCCCATAGATCAGCATCTACACCGATGTTTTTCATGGTTGCCGTATACCAGGTCAAGTCAGGATTCGGTGCATTTCTAAATCCAAGCGCATTGGTGAACGTATCGCCGAATACAGATCCCCTTGGAAGATTCACCCGGTTATGGTAAGACTGCGGATAGTCATATCCTTCAATGAACTGGAATTGAGAAGCTCCATCATCTCCGAGTTTTCCCCAAGTGCCCCTTATCTTCAAATTCTGGACAAAGGGGAGATTATCCTTAATAAATGCTTCTTCAGAAATGCGGTAGGCCAACTGCACGCTGGGGAAGAAGCCCCACTGCTTGCCTTTAGGAAATTTAGATGATCCGTCGTAACGAAAAGAGAATTCACCCATATACTTGCCGGCATAGTCATAGTTTACCCGACCGACCAAAGCTCTGGATGCGCTTTCCGACAGCCCGCTTCCTGTCCCTTCTTGATTTTCGGAATTACCGGCAAAAAGGTAAGGAATAGGAATTTCGAAATATCGTTTGGCACTGAAATCATATCCCTGACTATATCCTTCCTCATAGAGCAGCAAGGCGCCTACATGATGTTTTTCGGCAAATGTGCGATCATAATCCAACTGTACATTCCACAGGGTGGAGTAAGAAGTACTATACGAACGGTTCAACTCAGTTTTACTATTCCGGACAGCAGCTACCTCATAACCTTCCGTAACGGCATTGTAACGGTATTCATTATATTCCTGCTTGTAATTGGTATTGTCGTTATAAGTCTTGTCATAACTGTACATTCCTTTGGCTGTCAAGCCTTTGATGTATGGAACCGAATATTCCAAATACATATTGGATTGGAAGATATTCTTCTTGTCTTTTACATATCCGGCCAATTCGGGGTGGATAAAGGCTGCCGGATTGGATTCCACATCCGGGTGATAGAAGTAAGGGGCCGTATTATTGGCGTATACAGGATCAGTAGGACGCGAGCGCCAGAGCATTTTGAACACTTCCCAACTCGATATGTTTTGCCGGTTAGTTTCGTCCATAATCATATTCAGTTTGATACCGGCCTTCAGGTTCTTGCTAATCTGCGCATTCAAGTTGGTACGCAGGTTGTAACGGTTGTAGTTGGCTGAGTTGGTGCGGAAGAAACTGCCTTGATCATTATAACCGAAGTTAACATAATAATCCATCTTGTCACCTCCCCCACTGATGGAAACGTTTTGTTGTTGCTGGGGAGCAGTGTTCTTCAAAACTGCATCGTACCAATCCGTATCAGGCATTTCACCCTTACTCAATTGTTCGAAATACGTTTGATCATACGCCAAGGTAGGATTAGTGGTACTACGCATGGTCGTTTCATTATACAGGATGGCCCGGTCACGTGACCCTAGAGGGCGTAATATTTCAGCCGGGGTTTGAATACCATAGTAAGTAGAGTATTCTATCTTAGCTTTTCCCCGTTCTCCTTTTTTGGTTGTAATCAGCACTACGCCATTAGCAGCGCGTACCCCGTAAATAGCGGCCGAAGCATCTTTCAGTACTGAGATGCTTTCTATGTCATTCGGGTCCATACGTGGCATATCCCCACGTGGAACACCATCCACAACCAACAGAGGCGCACCTAAGCCACGGATATCGAATTGGTTGGTGAACTGTCCCGGTTCGGATGTCTTTTGTATGTTCCGTACACCCGGCAACTTGCCTGTCAGCATGTTTTGTATATTATTGCTCTTGGTAGTAGTGATCTCTTTATTATCTACAGCGGACACCGAACCTGTAATGGTGGCTTTCTTTTGTGTGCCATATCCTACCACCACCACTTCATCAAGTAGTTGCAAATCTTCTTGCAAAACAATATTGTAAGTCGCTTTAGTATCCACTTTCACTTTCTTAGTGACGTAGCCTACAAAAGAGACTTCCAAAACAGAATTAACTGGTATTGACAATTTAAAATGCCCATCGGCATCTGTTATGGTCCCCAGCCCTTTATGCCCGGACTCCATAACATTTGCTCCAATAATAGATTCTCCATTCTCGTCAACAATTGTACCCGAGATACTTCTGTTCACTTGTGAGAAAGCGGGAGAAGCGACCAGCAGTAATAGAGCAATCATCCAGAGCTCTATCTGCTTTATTTTACCTTCTAAGAAAAAAATGTTTTTCATGTGTTTCATAATCTCACTTTTAAAATTGTTTTTCATAAAATAATGTATCCTTTAGATAGATAAGCAGGAAGGATATATCTTCGGTTAACTTGTATTTTTCATATGTATTTATTTTAAAGTCATGTATCTTTTTAGTATCCTCTTCAAATTGTTATCCTAAATACAATCCTGTGTTTTATCGCTTAAAAAAAAGAACTGACCATCGAACCTGTTATTTTTGATACGTCAAAATTATATGCCCAGGATTAAAAATTAAGTGATATCACGCTTATCTGATGCTTAATTTTGAATTAAATTGAAAGATTAATCGCTTCTCTATCCAATATATAGAATGATACGGAGCAAATAAGTATTTTTTCATCCTGCTTTGACAACCCTGCCATCAGATGAGCTATTTCATAGGATATTGGTGAATCACCAATGTCTTCCTTTCATAGGGTATCGGATAAGCAGTTATCCAAACCTCCGGACGTAGAGAAAGATTCTTTTCGTCATAGGCCAGCAGAAATACCTCCATATCCTTATCTTTCAGGTTTTCATTTAATTTGAAAAAATAAGTATAGTTGGAGTCAGATTGTATCGTCGTATTCTCCCAGGGATTGGCCGGATACGAAGTTGCTCTGGAAGATGCCCCAATATACCGGCCGTTTACTTTTAGAGTAGCATATGCTCCTTCAACCCCATGCTTTCCATTGACAGCTACACAAAGGTAGCTATCGGGAGCAATCTCATCTAATCGAAAAGAAGCTTTCCAACTACCGGCACACTTCATAGCAGAAGTATCTGCGAAAAGATTACTAGCTCTAAAATTATTGGATTCTATCTTTTTCCCATTTGCATAGACTTCCACTTCGGATATGGCACCAGGAAAAGGTTTCATTTTAAGATACCTCATATTCTTCCCTATTTTCAAATTCATAGTCGTATCAGCAACGAAAGATATAGATTCCCAAGTCTCCAAATCGGATGAAATGTAAGCGACATTACCTTCATCGACCAGCAAGGGTTGCAATTCATACTCATTATTTACTTTTATAAGAATGCTATCCACCAACAAGCTTTCCCCAAAATCCAAACGGAAGCAGCCCCCCTTTATTCGAATATCCCCTTTTCTTCCCGATGGCCAGAATCCTGTCTTCATATTACCATCAAATAAATACTTATCCCAAACACCACGATTAACAAAAGCAGGTTGATTAAAAAACGCATCACGGGCAGCATCTACCTGATTAATCTTTGTTGCTCCCGAACGATATAGAGAACGAACTTCCATTGCATTATTATCTGCAGCAAACACTGTCGCTTCATATAAAGCATTTACATCATAAGGTATGGACACAGGAGATAAATCGGCAACTTTCCGATGATAAGACTTTGAGTATTTACCTCCTTCAAAATGTATATTCATCGTTTTTGAATTACTTAGGTTCTTTGTAACATCTTGGCCATCCATCTCTATTTTTCCAACACTGGACAAATTATTTAATTTAATCTGTGCTTTCGTACCTGCAAATCCCAACAAGCTCATTTCAATTGGCTGACCCGGTATATCTTTCGTTACTTCAAAATCAGTCCCTTCTATTCCAATGCCATCCAGTCTTTCATCTGCAGAAGCATAAAATAACATCGACCTGAACGGTAGCACAGTAACTTCAACGGAATCCCCATAATCATAAGTCCCAAGTATCCTTTCGACAGGATGATATAACCGGCATTTAACCTGTTTACATGCTTCCAAGCCTATCTCATGGTCTAATTTTATACTGACTTTCTGAGGTTCCCAGGTCAGATTCCTCAAGGTTATTAACCTTGTTTTCCCATCACCCCTCGAAATCGCATACTTTCCATAAGTTAAAGGTAACTCCATACCATTTACCAATAACCCAGAGAACTTCCGGTGCAGATTAAAAATCCTAGCTAATTTAGGAAACTCTCTATCTGACAATAACCAAGGATTTCCATATAGTTGAGGAGATAGTATTAAAGACCTGTTGAATGCCTGCAAGACCAGTTCGTCTTCCCAATAATCCAAGCAGGAAGAAAGACAGACTCCATGGTCTTCTGTCAGTCTCTTCAAGCCGGGAACAATCCCTCTCCCCAACGCTCCTGCCCTATTGTGAGGAGCCGTACACGTATTAAATGAATTGGCATCAATATAACTCTCTTTACCCTCCCATAAGAAGGTTGTTGCGCATTGCTCCGCCTTTTTCAACCCTAAACGATGATTCAGAAGAATTAAGTCCGGAGAATATTTCCTACATTCTCCAATCATATCTACAAAAAGATCTGCTTTCTCTTCCCTCAATGGCCCACAAACTGCATCAAATTTGAAAAGGGCCCAATTATAATTACGACACAATGAAACTAACATATTTTGTCTTTCCACTGCACTCTCAGGAGTATTCCCAAACCCATCCGGTCCTCCCCAAAGCCCCAAACGCATTCCATTTTGTTTAGCCTTCGTATAAACAGAATCCAACCCTTTGGGAAACTTATTCGTAAATCGTTGGGAAGTCATGTTTCCATAAGAGTTTTTACCATCAATCAGACCCGCATCAAAAGCATATATATCCAGCTTCATCCCGTATTCATGACGAAGCCATTCAAAAAAGTTTAGATTAACTAATGTTTGCGTTTCTGTAGTTCCTTCATTGGTATTGTTTATCCATGAAAAATATTCTGCCCTCGACAGGCTCCTTTCGTCAATACGAGATGCTGAATCCCGTTCTTTCAATATCTTCAAGACTTTATCTTTGTATTCCAAGGCTGTTTTTGCATCATTCAACCAGTTATATTGGCCGACGGGATAGGTATTTGCCAGCAAATTCATTGCTTTCGATACTTGTTCTATTCTTTCCAAAGATAAGAGTATCTTATCTTTCAATCCTTTAGGACGAAACTCTTCAGCTCTTGTATATATTCTTGCACCATAATATGCTGTACATACGGCTTCATGTAAACACGCTGTCAGATAAGTACGATAAAACAGTTGGTATAATTCATTATATACCGCAGCTGCCAATAACGGTTTTACCTTTTCTATTTCAGACACTGCCTCGGAAGCAAGTCGAACTCCATATTGCTTTTCCGTTATAATATAATTATAATATACACTATCCATTTTTTCATCAGGATCAATCCATTGATTATCAAATACCTCTTTTACTTCAACAGCTAAAGGAGAGGATAACGATTTAAAGTGCACGGGAGCGATATGATTTATAATGTCTTTCCAATAATGAAATGTTTTATTTATATTATGCCCAACATAGACCATCGGTGGATCAATCCATCTCCCTGATACGTGCCTGCTATAACCCCATTTATTGTTTTCGTAATTCAAAGAAGAGTGATCTGTCAAGTTTGTTCCTAAGGTATAAAAAACAGATGTTACTATATCATAGGCATTTTGAAAAGCTTTTCTAATAGGTAATAAAGCATCCTCGCCATACTTTGACGTGATAAATTCATTATAGACTTGTATTGCAGATACAGTGTGTTCTTCTGTCATCCGCTTCAACGCATACAACTGAATCTCATTGGCAGTTCCTAATATGCCAGTATTCCCGTAGCGATCCGTTCTCGCAACATATCCAATTACATTAGGATAGTCGATATAGCTCCTCCATCTTTTCATGGTATATTCAGGCCACGTATTCGCAACGATTCCCTGACCGCTGTATTCATTGCCACAATCAAACTCTACAATTGTAGGTCTATTCATTTTTCGGATATGGAAGTTATCCGGATGAGTCAGGAAAAAGTCATGGGGAGTCTCTTTCATCATTACAATTACCTTATCATTCTTTATATGCTCTATACATCCAATAGTACTCTTATACTCTTCCTCCGAATAAGCAAAAGTGCGAATATAAAGTTTCTTTCCTCTTTCACCTATAACTACATCGGAGATTGCATTTACAACCGCTGCCAGTTTTTCTTCAGGTGTTTTCATCTTCACCGAATACTGTTTCTCCGCATAAGCACCGGTTTCAATAAACGTTAACACAAGCCCATCTGCTTCAGGAGCCAGATTGAGCATTTGACGGTAATCCTCCTTAAACCATTCCCAGAACCTAGGATTATCCAGGTTTATTGTTCCATTAGGGCCCGTCCTAAAACGCGATGGATAATAATCCAGAGAATACAAACTATGATCCCAAAGCAGAACCTCATTAATACCTTCCAAATGTGCAAGATGAATGAGATTATTGACCTGCTCGCATACTTTTCTTTTTTTAATTTCCTTAAAATCATGAATAATTTCATGAGACAGCTGAAGCTGGTTGATATTATATTCTTTTGCCGTCTTTATTGTCCGGATAGCATTATCCATATTATCAGATAGAATAACCCAACCTCTGACATTTCCAACAGCAAAAACAGTTGTAAGGAAAGAGAAAAAGAATAATCCGACTATTATAGACCGTCTAAGATTCATCTCAATATAACTTTTAGTTCTTTTCCACTGTATTTTACCCTTTTTGTAGCATCTTTGCCATTTAGCTTAATGATAAAGTCTCTGTCTTTTATTGCATAATTGCCTATTCGATCTCCAATTATAAATTCCTTTGTGTTATCATTCCACTTAAATGGAATAATACTATAATTTCCACTTTTATATTTCACAGTCTCACCATCATCTTCATATAATCCGAAACTTGCATTTTCTCCGCTAAAGACATGAATTTCAAGTGGAACGTCAGTATTAATATTTTTCTCAACAGAAGTATAATAGGGTATGATAGAACCTGATTTCACAAATAGAGGCATTTTGTCCAAAGATGCTTTTGCTTCAACAGTAGTTCCTCCTTGATAGGTAGTTCCTGTCCAGAAGTCGACCCATGTGTGCCCTTTCGGGAAATATACAGAGCGGGAAACTACTCCCGGCTCTAATACGGGACAAACCAGGAAGGCAGGACCATACATAAACTGATCTTTACAGTCTAATACATTTTTATCTTGGGCAAAATCAAAAGCAAGTAAACGCATTGGCGTATAATTTTCACGAGTGACTTTACCGGACAATGTATAGATATAAGGTAAAAGACGATATCGTAACTTTATAAAATCAGTACATATACGCTGTACTTCAGCGCCATATGCCCACAATTCATTCGGCACTTTTGTATCTCCCGGATAACGGCGCCCATGGGAGCGGAAAATCGGACAGAATGTCCCATATTGAAACCAACGTACATACAACTCCTGATAATCCTTTTGAGCAGGATCTCCTCCTGAATAGCCACCAATATCTGTAGTCCAGTAGGGAATACCCGTTGCTGTAAAGTTTAATCCTGCTGCCACTTGTGTTTGTAATTCGGCAAATGTTGCTGGAATATCACCGGACCATATAGCTGTTCCCCATTTTTGTTGCGAAGCCCATGCACAGCGGGTCAACAGATAAGGACGGATATCAGGACGAGCTTTAGTTATGCCTTTATAGAAATTTGATGCATGAACCAAAGGGTACACATTCCGCACCTTCTGAACCGGACCGACATAAGTATTAAGCGGCAAAAATGAAGCTACCTGGTCAGGCTCCGGTCCATCCAGAAACCAGCCGTCAATATTCAAATTTACTAAGGGAGATACTTTATCCCAATACATTTTAGCTGCATTTGGATTAAATGCATCATATATATAGCCGTCAAGGGCTTTTGCTCCTTCCAATATATATCCTTTTTGTGACATCTCATTATAATTAGGAATGCCAGGTTTAAAGCTAGGCCACACGGTCAGGACTGCCTTCATACCGTAAATATTATGAAGGCTATCCAACATTGAAGGAATATCAGGAAATAGCGTTTCATCAAATTTATGTGAACCTGTTCCATATTTTCCCCAATAATGGTAATCTACAAAGATGGTACTTGCAGGAATATCCTCTTCCTTCATTCTCTTGGCTACATCCATCACTTCTTTTTGAGTAGCATAACGATTACGGCTTTGATGATAGCCTAAAGCCCAATCGGGTAACATCGGAGCTACTCCCGTCAAAGAACGGTAGGCGGCAACCAAGTCATCCATCCTGTCACCAACAAAAAGATAATAGTTAACAATCTTACCGAAATCAGAAGTCAAGCTCATGCCGGTACTGTTGTCCGTATAGATAGTCCGGGAGGGATTATCCCAAAAGAGTCCCCAACTGCCGGTAGAATAAATGACCGGAACCGCAGCTTGCGTATTGAACTGAACCAGTTCCCGTTTGGCATTCCGTAGATTCATCAGGTTATCCCTGAACTGCCCCAAACCATATAAAGCTTCTTCATCCCGTAATTGGAACTTACAGTATGCATTGACAGAGTCTCCATAAACGTTCATTCTCGCTTTCTCCGGAAACTCTTTCACCAATACTTTCCCGGATTTATCAAGAAGGCTGATATATCCTTTCTTCTTATTTACAGTAATAGAAAAACGGGAAGAACGTAATACGATGTCATTTTTAGTATCTTTGACCTCAAATTCTGCCGTCTTCGGTTGTTCCGTCACGGCGAAACTTGTATTTTCCCTTATTTCACGTTCCGAACCGAACATCACATGCAAACTTCCTATGCTATAAGGCTGTAAATAAAGAGTTCCACCTGAAGTCCGGACCCACAAAGCTTGATCCTTCTTTTTCCAGGAAAACACCTCCTGGGGTTCCCCCTCTTTGATAGCAAGCTGTAATACACCGGGGTGCACCACATCCTGGTAATTCTCTCCTAAAGAGACATCACTGAAAATGCCCTTGCTTCCTTTCTCCGCGCAAATTCTAATGCAATTAAAATCGAGATTACCCGACAAAGTGTACTCGGCATTTTCCAAATCAGGAACTGTAGCTGCAGTAGGGTTATAGAAGATATACGCCTTATCAGCCTTATCAGAAATATCAATACGCACTACAACCAACTGCGGCTCCTGCGCCCGCTTAGCCTCAACAAATATTCTTTTATTATTATCTTTCTCAAAAGAAAGGCCTAAACGTGAGTTTCCTTTCTCCTTTAACACCAGAAAACTACACCAGACGGTTCGACTTGTCCCATCCAGATGCACCTCCCTATACATGTTTATCTCTTTAGAAGAAGCATCCAGATGCCAACACACTTCAGGCACGGTAACAGATGCTACTTTCAGGCTCCCCTTCTCTTGTTTTACGGAAGTGATATCTCCTTTCCAGAAACCCTTAAAAAAAGGGGATTCCCGGGCATTCAATAGAACTGAACAAAACAAGAAGCCGACAATTAAAATAATATTTTTCATAATTGACCGATATTAATTACATTTACTTACTACTCCATTTTCCATAAGGGAAATATACCCCAATAATGCCCCCCAATGATAGAACTTATCACTTCTCAAAACATCGTCGCCTTCACCTGTGAGAGCATTATAATTTTCAAAGACATATCCGTGCGACAACCAGGATTTTAATAATAACTTTTGGGATTTTTCAGCAAAAGCATGTCTCACTTCCGGGAATTCATAGTTATTCAAGCCCAGATAGACCAGGAAATTCAACGGGGCCCAGATGCGTCCCCGCCAATACTCATTATCTTTAAATGCAGGGGTATTTTTCGGAACGGAAGGTATTACATACTCTCCCCAAAATTCATCGGTATTCAACAAATGTTCCTTTATCATTCTTCCAGCCTGGCTCTGTGTAGGAACTTTTGCCAGTAGTGGATAAAAGCTGGTAGGTGAAGTACTGTAATTAAACTTCATATCCCTGGTAGAACGATTATAATAAAAGCCGATTTTATTATCCCATAATCCGGCTAAATTATTACGATAATATTCCGCACGTTTCCTAAGTTCGTTTACATCTTCCTTATTTCCGAGTTCTTCCGCTATCAGAGCCAAATAATCACAATCCATTATATACAAAGAAGACATACCCACATCATGCTGTTCCAGCAAATGCTTTTGCTTATTAAAAGGAACCCCGTCATACATTGGAGAATTATCCATGCCAGACTCTAAAATAGCACCATAGCGGCAATCTGTATCAAATTCAGACCTGAAATAAGTAATCTTTTCATAAGGATTGCTACCCAAACACAATAGCCCTTTATCCTTCCTGTTCTGATTCCACCAACGATTCCAAGTTAGCAACTCCTTATACAATAGCTCCAGAAACCATTTCTCTTTATATTGCTTGTATATTGTCCAAACAGCTAAAGCCCCTATAGGGGGCTGCGAACGATCTCTTGATTTAAAATCATTACTATAAAAGCAGTTAGGTACAAATCCGCGTTCCGTTATCGCTTTTGTAATTTCAACAGCATTCGCGTATGCCAACTCCTTATTGCCAACAGCAAGCATCATCGATGCAAAATAGGTATCCCAACAAAACAATGTAAAACCACCAAAATCTTCACTGGCAAACCATTCTGAACTCCAGATACGACTTACGGGAGTAATCACCTTTCTAATGCCGGGGTCATAGATATTATCCCAGGCCAAAACACTCTGCATTGCATTATAACAATCATAATTTTTGCCGAATCGCTTCTGGTTGGAATTAATAAAATTCCGGGCACGGCCATTCATGAAGGAGATAGCAGTATCCAGACTCATATTCTCCCCGCAGCAGATGGCAACAGGTTTATCTAAGGAGAGAAAAAACTCCTTTCCATTCTTTCCCAGGAATCCGCCTTCTATATAAGTTTTTATTTCAACAGCCTTATCACGGGGTGCCAAAGTAAAACCCAAACTATCTATAATAAGAGTATTTCCACGTTTCCAAAGGCTTTCGGGGATAACGACTAATCGCCCTCCTTTCTTTGTTCCTGCCAGTGGGCTAATTAGAATTACATTTTTAAGCCCCATAGCAGCACTCTCCACCTGTAGCCTATATCCACGCCAGCCTACAGTCATTTTCGTATAGAACCCATCAAATGAATGAAACCCTGGCTGTAGCAATGGTGCCCCCTTAGCCCTATCTCCTATTTTGAATTTCTTCACCCGACTTCCATCTATATCCATAATATTCAGGTCTATTGCAAAACCATAGGGAAGAAAAACATGAGTCAGCACACTACGGGTATCCCAAGTGTTCCAACCGGAAGCCAACTGCTTTTGCAGACTCTTATATAATTCCTCGGGAGTATTATCGGCTGCATTAATAGAGTTGGCAGATAATCCTAAAAAAATGAATCCAATCAAAAAATACTTTTTCATAGTTTTCAATGCGGAATTAGACATCACGTTAACATCCCATATCACACGGAAGATTAAAACGGTTCTTTCGTGAATGCAAAATAAATGTCCACAGCTTAAAAATTAGATTCATCTCCTATTAAATTGAGTATTAAAAAGCGCTTAATAATTTAATAAGAAGGAAAATATTTCCCGAATATCCCTTATTAAGCATATATTATGCGTAGATTAATAGCCGATTAATCTATAAAGTAATACGCCTGATCTACTTTTGGCATAATTTACATTCTATTCATTCTACTATCAAATGGAAAACATTATGAAAAAATTTCTTTTTATTCGTATAAAAGTAAAGTCATTCATTACTCTTTTGCTATCAGTGTATTTGTTATCCGCGTCTACATCTTTGGAAGCGAAAGTCAAACTCCCTTCCGTACTTGGCGATAACATGGTCCTACAGCAACAAACTGATATTAAGCTTTGGGGAAAAGCCAAAGAGAATTCTTCAATCATTGTAGAGACATCATGGAACAACAAGAAATACAAGACAACCGCTGACAGCAAAGGAAAGTGGTTATTAAACGTCAGTACACCATCAGCCGGAGGGCCTTATGAAATAAGCTTTAGCGACGGAGAACGTCTAATATTAAAAAATATCCTGATAGGTGAAGTCTGGTTATGCTCCGGGCAATCAAACATGGAAATGCCAATGAGTGGTTTTGATCGCCAACCGGCCCAAAACACAAACGATATCATTGCCAAAGCAAAAGTCTCCACTCCAATTCGTATCTATAATACCGACTCTGAAGATGGAAGATGGGTACGCCAGTTCAGTAAAACACCACAGGAAGATTGCAAGGGTGAATGGTTGGAAAACACCCCGGTCAATGTATCCCACACGAGTGCAGCCGCCTACTTTTTTGCCCGCTACATTCAAGAAGTGTTGGAAGTCCCCGTCGGCATTATAGTATCGAGCCTCGGAGGCTCAAAAGTGGAAGCATGGATGAGCAGAGAAGCTATAACACCATTCAAAAGCATAGACTTATCCATACTCGATAACGACGAACCGGTAAAAAATATATCAGCGACCCCCTGTGTACTTTATAATGGAAAAATTGCACCGCTTACCAATTTCGCCATCAAAGGATTTCTCTGGTACCAAGGCGAGAGCAACCGTGACAACGTCGATTTATACCAAAGCCTGATGCCGGCTTTCGTAAAAGACCTGCGCACCAAATGGGGCAGAGGGAACCTTCCTTTCTATTTTGTAGAAATAGCCCCCTTCAATTACGAGGGAGCCGGTGGCACTTCAGCCGCCCGTATGCGTGAAGTCCAGCAACAAAACATGAAAGACATTCCCAACAGCGGAATGGTCACCACATTGGACGTAGGACATCCTGTCTTCATCCATCCTACGGACAAAGAAACCGTCGGTAACCGGTTGGCCCTTTGGGCACTGGGCCAAACCTATGGAAGAAAAGGATTCGGCTATGCAACCCCTACTTATAAATCTATGGAAATCTCAGGCAAGAAGATATACATCAACATTGATAATGCCCAACGCGGACTCTGTCCCATGTGGACCCCGCTTGAAGGATTCGAGATTGCCGGCGAAGATAGAGTGTTCTATCCTGCCTATGCCGAAATAGAAGAAAAGACTGCCCGCCTCAGCGTATCCTGCGAAAAAGTAGAGCACCCCATAGCTGTTCGATATGCTTATAAGAATTATATAAAAGCAAGTGTATTCAATATATATGGTATTCCTTTGGCTCCCTTCAGAACCGATAACTGGTAATAACATAAGGAAAACAACAAGATGAAAAGAAATATACCTTTATTAGTCTGCCTGCTATACTTTTTAGGATATAGCATGACCGTTCTCCCCCGGAAATATTCCGGTTCAGAGTTTCTGACTAAAACGTTCGTTCATCCCGGTATGGCACAAAACAATCAGGATCTTGATTACATGCGCGAAATGATACTCAAAGATACCGAACCTTGGAAAACTGCTTTTGAAAATTTGAAAAAAGCGACTTCACTCGATTTTATCCCCAAACCATTTACTGAAATCTCCGTAGGCCCTTATGGAGCGAATAGCATTGGCGGACGCGAATTTTCCCAAAGCGCAGAGGCAGTTTACAATCATGCATTGATGTGGTATATAACCCGCAATAAGGCATATGCCCGAAAAGCCATTGAGATATTGAATGCATGGAGCTATGTCCTTCGCAGTTTCGATGCTAATAATGCAAAACTGAATGTCGGCCTATTTGGATACTATTATCTAAACGCAGCCGAAATACTGAAATACACCGACTCAGATTGGGCACTCAAAGATGTCAAACAATTTACTCAAATGGTTCTCACAGTCTTTTATCCCACGATCAAAGACTTCTTCACCGAAGCGAACGGAAACTGGGATGCATCTATGATCAGTACTATGATGTGCATTGGTGTCTTTACCGACAATGCCGAAATATTCAACCGGGCAGTAGAAAGATTCTACCGCGGAGAAGGGAACTCCGGTATTACCCGATACATATATCCAGGCGGACAATGCCAAGAGAGTACCCGTGATTGGGATCATGTGCAATTAGGTATAGGCGAGTTGGCCAAAGCAGCCCAAACAGCCCAAACGCAGGGACTGGATTTATACAGTGTTGCCAATGACAGATTAGCACAAGGCTTTGAATATGCCTCACGCTTTATGTCAGGCAAACCGATTGATCTATTCGGAGTTTTTACAGACAGACAGCACGATAAATTCAAAGACATATACGAGTCAATCTACCATCATTACAAGGATGTAAAAGGCATATTGCTACCCTATACGGAAAAAGTAATCGAACAGCACACACGTCCGAACTCATCCATCGGTTTCCTGACCGCGGTAAAAGCTCCAATTCAGAGTGCTCATACACAAATAACTCCTTACAAAAGCTTCAATAACTTCTTAAAACCAACCGTTATAGGAGCCCTAAAAGGAAAATCGAAAGAACTCCCGACCGGCAGTATACTCTTAAAGCCGGGAGAATCCATACAAAAGGCAATAGATGCTCAGAAAGGTACAGGCAAGTGGATTATTCTGGCAGCGGGAGTACATACGCTGGAAGCTCCTTTAAAAATTTATAGCGGTACTCTCCTCTCCGGACAAGGACGTGAAACGATTCTCTTTCTTTCCCCAGAAACAGAAACGGCAATGACTAATGGCGAAAATGTCCTCACCAGTGTCACCATTCGTGATCTTCTACTGGAAGGCGCCACAAAAGTAACCGAAAACGCCGATCCCAACCATGATCGCCGCAGCCGTTCATATATGAATGCTCCCAGCCGGGAAGGTGTCATTTTCCGATCCACCCAAAAAGATGGCATACGGAATGTCTTGTTAGAGAACATTACCGTCCAGAATTTCACCAAAAACGGCGTAGCTGTAGTGGGCGGAACAGATATAAGTATTAATCAGTGCGATTTCAGTGACAATGGAGCCAGCGTAGTGCCGGGAGCCGGATTCCATCACAACCTCTACTTATCATATATCACCAACTGTGAAATAAGAAACAGTCGTTTCGACACTTCACCCTATGGAAACGGCATAAATATCACTTTTTGCCATAATATTAAAATTACGAATTCAGAAATGGCTCGTAATGGTCTCTCAGGCATTCGGTGTGTAGAATGCAATCAAATAAAAATTAACAACAATCTAGCCGAGGGAAATGGTAAAGACGGAATATCTATTGAACAGCAAATAAATAAAAGCAATCAAGTGTACATTTGCCACAATATATTACAAAACAATAGATATCGTGGTATAGGTTCAACTAACGATCTTGATTTAAATACAAAAAAGAATTCATGCTTTTACAATGGAAAGTCTGGCAGTAATTAACGTAAGTTCGATGAAATCTCTCAGAAAAAAACAAAAACAACAATCGAGAAATCCGCGGGGTGGACTGCAAAATCGCGACCTCTCCCCATAAGGAACAAGAGGGTGTGTCAAAAAGGTACACCCTCTTAATTTTTAACTAAAAAGTCTGAACTTTCCCAAGCTCAGACTTTTACATATTCCCTAAAGATACACTCACGCTCGCTCCTTTTCTTAGTTTACATATGCTGCGTTTTGGTAAATTACCTGAAGTTGTGTGTGCAGATGCCGGTTATGGAAGTGAAGAAAATTACTCCCTGATAGATAAGAACGGCATAGAGGCTTACGTTAAGTACAATTATTTTCATAAAGAACAGAAACGTTCCCTTAAAAATGATCCGTTCCGGTTTTTTACGATTATTCAACGGACTTTTAGAATCGTAAAAGACAGCGCAGGGATAAGCAGGGAGGGGTACAATGAAGTAACGAGTGAATGCCATTCAAGTAACGACTGAATCAGGTTCAACATAGGACAGGGTAAGCCTTGACGTAACGTTGCTACTTTTATCCCTTTTTCTTGCAAAGGTTAAGAAGTAACGTAGCAGCAATTTATTCTTTCCACCGTGGAGAAAGTTTCTTTCCACCATGGAGTACTTTTCTTTCCACCACGGTGGAACGAATAAATCCCCGTGGTGGAAAGAATAAATATTAGTATGCGCTTGAGCTAACCACTACCGCAGAAAGACCTGAACACCGCTTCTCTGCCCGTTACCGTTTTTAAACTGTGCTGTATCATATAAGTGATAAGCAAATGAAATAGCATGACGGGCAAGGAAAGAATCATCTCTTTATCTATTGAGGCAATAGTTCACACACGATCGTTTTGCTGGGAGTAATAAACATTATCGATGATATTTGATAAAGAAACTTTAAAATCTTCACCTAGTGATTCTTTGTAATCCTTGCAAAAATGGTCATAAATACTCTTGGCAAGCCCCTTCTTACCTTGTAAAAATAAAATAGAACATTTAGCTGTTAAAGCTTCCTCGCTTAAAGGATCATGCAAAAACAGAATATCAGAAATCCGAAGAACCGTCTCATAATGATTGCGGTAAACATCCAGCAAATTTCTCAAAAGATCTATTGATAGACTGGAATATTCATCTTTAAACTCATCCAACCAATCCTCAAGAGTATTAGGCAACAGCGGACCATACAACAGAACTTCCAATATTTGATTTAAAAACTCTTTATTCCCTTGTTCTGCACCTTCCCTAAACTGACGGATACATGTTAGTGCCATTTTATAATCACAAAAAACTCCCGTTCCCCAATTCATACGCAAAAAGCCCAGATCACTAATGACCTCCATATCCCCTATCCTCTCCAATAAAACCCGCAGCTTACGCAATGTCACATTACGATTGTTTCGAGCGGACTCTTCCTCTTTATCCGACCATAATATATCCGTAACCTTTTTAATTAAAGCGCCCTGCGTATTTTTTTCGGTATAGAGCACTAGCATAATAAGCAAACTCTTCAATCGTGGTGTAAACGCCCCTGTAATATCATTGCCATCCTTATCACGAACATTGAATGTACCTAACAACGAGATAGCCGAATGGCTACGATCAAAACATTTCTCAACAGTGGTATCCATCACTTCTTTTATTTGTCTCTCATTTGCAAAGGACAAATCTTTTTGACCGACAGACTCACGCATCTTCCGCTTCTTTCTTCGTTTTATTACAACTAATGCTATTCCAGCTAACATAACACAGCCACTAAGTACCCATAGTCTAATAGAATTAGAATGATCCTTTGTATCTTGAGTAATTTCACTTTCAGCCAATAAAGGGGTATTGATTGAATAAATAGCTACATCATGCATCCGATTACTCAAGATTTTATCTTCTATTAAATAAAACTTATGATGTGAAGGTGATGAATAAAAACTAAAGTCACAATCTTGGTATGCTAGGTCATTATGAATTGGCTTCGATATCTCTGTCCAAATGGAATCGTTCATATATATCTTACATAGAACTCCTCCATTCTTCATACTAACTGCGTAAAAAGAACTGTCTGCCGAATCAAAATACATCGAAGACGCCATCAATAAAATATCATTTGTAGATTTTTGTCTCCGCCATAATCTGCGGGATTTTCCCGTTTTCAGATTTATAGCACATAATTCAGGAAAATTATGAGCATTAAACTCTTGTTTGCCTTGCTTATTTCCACGTCCACCAAAAATGTACATTTCATCTCCCACTACACCGGCGGCAGATGAATATCGAGGTAAAATTATAGGGGAGTATGGGATTCGGCATATTTGGCTCTTTTTTACTTTTAGCTGAAATAGATCATTACGATATTGATAAAATCCATAGCCCCCGAAAAAATAAAAGGAAGAATCCGAAGGATTGAATACACGTGCATGATTATAATCACGGGGCTCACTCAAGCCTCTCTTCTTCAAGCTCCAAACTCTCTCGCCCATAGATAAAGTGGAAACTAAATTGTCGTTCAAAGAATAAGAAAACAGCCGATCCGTCAACGTATCATACACCAGATGGTTTGTATATTCCATTGCGGGATACCCACCTAGAATAGGATATTCTGTAACACTACCGGATGCATCGTCCAGGACTTTGATCTTATTTGATTTTACAATATAAAATTTTGCATCACGAGCATTAAAAGCCACATCCATGCGATCGGGTGTTCTTTCAGAATATATTTTTTTCCATCTAATATGATCGTCTATCAACCAAGAAGGAAATAGTGCAGATGCAGTCGCTCCTTCTATTTCATCAAAACAAAAGCGGTCATTATGCTTGCTTAATTCCCATTTCCTAATCAACTTTCCATCACATATAATTTTGATATCTCTAACATTCATCGGAGCCACATCGGCTGAGAAGTAAGGTGATCTGCCAAATAAAGCTATAACTTTTTTCGTCTCAAACAGAGGTACTAACAGTGTTGTGTCTTTTTTATCATAGATTAGGTCAACCTGATTTTTTTCTATATTCAAATGCATGGATACCGGTATCCATTTACCTTTCTCTATGTTTGTATTAATAGCAAACATACCTTCGTTAAAAAGCAGGGCTGGAAAATTCTTGTTATTGTCCCCTGCAGCAAAAACAAAATGGATGTGTTGGTTCTTTCCTATCAATAAATGAAAAATAGAACCATAGTCCGGTTCATTAGGACGGACGAACATTTGGAATGAAAGTGTAAAATCATTTTTTACAGGGAAGAAAGCCCCATCATCCAAAGATAAAGAGGTCCGCTCATTTCCCGGAGCAGCATACGACTTAAAATATAACCCATAGTGGTACTTTCCCCCCCACGCCAGTGCCTTTACGCTAAAAAATAGAAGGAATAATATTATTGGTATACGCAATACATATTTCATAGTTTCTTGTTCAAGGAATATGCAAAGGTATTAAAAAAACTATAATAACTAACAAAATAACATCATATGATTATCGTATTATTTCATCAAAGAAAAAAGCTTTCAATATAAATCTTGCCGTTGAAATATAGACGTACACACTGGCAGTAGGAACTTCCAGCCTCAACAGCAACTCATTTATAATCAATACTTATTTCACGGCTTTTATTAGCAGATAAATGAATTTTATGATTATAAGTACGACCAACCCTTAATTTAATTTCCCGTTCTTTTGCAGCGTGCAAAACACACGTCACTAGATTTTTAGATAAATCCCAGGATAGCTTCTCAATAGTTACACCGCACCGTGCCTTTATTCCACTGATACTACCATGTTCAAGACCATCTACCAAAGCCGGCAATAATTCAATGCCATCTTCAGTCGAGTTAACCAACATCTCTATCAGAATACCGGGCATAGCGTGGCAAACATCCGCACAGAAAGTTCCGTGGTTAGGATAGTGTGAAGTAAACAGACTATTATAATAAAAATCTCTCTGGGTAAGTGTCATCATTTTCTTCTTCAAAGAAGAGGCATCATGCAGTCCGGCGGCAATCAAAGCTGCATGAAGATAACCATGTCCGGCATCCTCATAGGTATGTTGATCTCTCATTTGCAATGCTTTATGAGCAGCATCATACAGTTCCGGAGTCTTGTCTTCTGAAAATTCCCGGTAGGGCCATACCATCATCAGATGGCTGGAATGCCTGTGTCCATAGCTTTCGTCCAGTTCCGGCCAACCCCACTCTTTTATGGCACCATCTTTATTTATCCGGTAGGGTGGCAATGCATCCAACAGCCGTTTCCAACGCGCTTTGCCTTCATGCACACCTTGTTCCTTACCTAATAAATCACAAACCTTCACCAAAGTGGACAATATAAAACGAGCTCCCGAAAGATCGAAAGCGGAATTATTCAATAAAGACACACGCAGGTTCGACGGCTGGTTTTCCGGTGAAACAGAGCCTGCAAGAATATAATGCCCCTCATCATCCTTGTATTTCAGGAAGTCTTCATAGAAATCACCCATACACTTCAATAGAGAATACAGACGATTTAGAAGGAATTCCTTATCTTCCGTAATCAGGTAATGTTCCCAGAAAGGGTACAGCAACCAGGCTTCTTCACCCGTAGCATAATGATAGGGATAGAAATCATTAATGGAGGCCATTAAGCCAGAAGAGAGTCCGGGAGTATTTCCGCAAGCCAGCATCCCCCGGCATCCTAACAACTTGGAGGCATTTATCTCAAAATCTCTTTTCCAAACTTCATTTAAATGAAAATAACCTTCCATGGCTTCGGGCATGGCACCTGTATTTCCTCCACTCACCTGTAAGTTCAGGTTTGCATCCAGATGATAGTAACCGCCCCAGCCGGCATTGCAATCACCGGTCCAGATACCCAGTAGATCAGGAGGAGTCAACTCACTACTGGAAGACAGGAAATGATACCTTCCCGCATCGAAAATCCGTTCCCACAATGCCAAAACAGGTTGATCGCTTTGCTTCTGTTTTTCCAATAACTCTTCATTAGACAGTAACCGGTCGGCAGCACTGGCACCTAAGTCTATCTTTACTCGATTATAAATAGCGGTATGTATCGCTTTATGCGCTTTTAATAAAGCCTCATAACCGGAATTCAATTTATCCAGTTCTTTTTTCAAAAGCCCTTTATCCCATTCTACCGAGCAATCCGTAGGGTACTTTTTCGTTTTAACCAATAAAAGCACTTCCTGGGCAGCCCTAATATACAAAGTATCGTTTCGCAAGAAGGAAGAACCTCCTGTCAATTTAACCCGGACAACTCCTTCATAGCCTGCGGTATTCATCGGGGCTGCATAATTCACGCGAATATTCAAATAATCGTCTGTATTCTGATAAGCAATCTTCATTCCTTTCGGAAAATTGACCTCTTCAGGCATTTGCAAACTGATAGCACAGTTCAGTTTACCGGAAGAAGGTGCCTGAAGTGCAAATACAGCGGTATTGGCGTCTCTGGATACAAATGAGCGACGTTCCCATTTTCCACGATCATCATCCCAGCGAACGGTTATCTCCCCGGTTTCATAGTTACAGATACGGCGGTAATCCTTTATTTCACCGCTTTCCTTTATATCAATCTTAAGCAGAAATCCCGGATGCCTTCCGCCCTCACCCCCATCTTGCCAATGGGAAGTACGCACAGCCAGGTCATTCGCCTTCTTAAATTGTCCTGTTGCACAATATTTCTTTATCAGATCGAGCGTGTCCCGGGGAACTTCAGCAAATGTACGCGGCTTTGCACCCGGAAAATTGAAAGTACGGTCATTGAATACCACCGTTTCGTGCAGAGGGTTTCCGAAAACCATGATCCCCATCTTGCCATCACCCGCCAGTAAAGCCTCCTGCCACTTATCATAAGTTGCAGGGAATTGGCAGGAATAAACCTGGCATATAGCCGGCTGAGCATATACAGCCAATGAGGCCGTGCAAGCCAGAATAAAATATGGTATCTTATTATTCCACATCTGCGCTTCCTATTTTAGTGCTAGCAATCAAATACATCCCGCTTTTCTATTTTCCGGAGTGGGACATTAGGTAATCATACATAGTCTTAGCCATCATCCCTGATCCTTCAGCATCAGGATGTATTCCATCTTTCATCAATTCCGGATGCTTATCAAGCACCGGATGCATATTGATGAATTCTACATTTTTCTTTTGTACGGCAGTGATTGTTGCAGGGGTTACATCTTTTACTATTACCTCATCATAAATCCCATCCGGGTCTTTCACAAAGGAAACGATTGGAGTCAGAACTATGATTCGAGGTTTTGAAGGGAGCTGAGCGAAGGCTTCAATCATGTCGCGGCAGTCCTTCTCAAATTCGTGCATGTAGGTACGATTAATAGCTTTACTATCATTGCCACCTAAATCAATGAATACTATATCCGGATTGGATTTTAATGCTTCTTGATACTCTTTTGTTATCCAATAAGGGAAATTACCATGACGTAGCATGGTACAACCACTTACTCCATAATTAATGACGTTATAATTATTGCCCAGCATACTCCCTAACTGTGCCGGATAGGAATCTGTCACGGGATTGGCTGTTGTTGCTCCAGCAGTAATGCTGGCGCCTACACAAACCACTCTCACCTTTTGCAAGACGGGAACCGCTCCATGGAGCGATGTATTCTCATCTTTATACAATTCCTGACCTCGCACCACTCCGGCGCAGATAGTCAGAGCTACCAATCCTACAAAAGCAAATTTCTGAAGCGTTCTCATGGCATTTCTCTACTAAATTATGCACTTTACCGGTTATCCGCTGATGGTGGTACTGCACCAGCCGCACTACCCCATGCCTTATTAGGCTTATCTCCCATAACCAATATCAGTTTTCCACCGTCCTTTATATCATCATGACTGAACCAAGGCTTATTCCACACCTTGCCATTCAATATAGCAGATTGAATATACTTGTTATCATCTGAGACACCTCTTGCTTCTATTTCAAACACCTTCCCATTGCCTAAAGATATTTTAGTTTTAGCAAACAGCGGACTCCCTATATTATAAGCGGGAAAACCGGGAGTCACCGGATAGAAGCCTAAAGAAGAAAACACAACGAAAGCTGACATTCCGCCACCATCTTCATCGCCCGGAACGCCCATTAAATCATTCCTAAACCAGGTTTTTAATAACTGGCGGATACGTTTTTGCGTTTTCCAAGGCTCCCCTGCATAATTATATAAGTATGGGATGTGCAAACTCGGTTCATTGGCCATTGAAAACTGTCCCACATTACCGGTATGGTCCGGCAACTGAGCGTAGAAAGCATATTTGCCACGTCCCAGCGGTTCACGGAAAGTCTGATCCAGATTAGCAATAAACTGTTCGTTACCACCCATCAGACCAATCAGGTCAGCCACATTGTGCTGTACATCCCAACGATATATCCAACCATTATTTTCACCATAATATTCGCGGGCACCCATACCGCCGGAGAAACGATAATCAAAAGGTTCAATCCACTTGCCGTCCTTATCTTTCGGATGGAAGAAGCCTGTCTCAGCATTATATACATTACGATAATTGTGGGCACATTGCAAATAATGTGCCGCATCTTCTTTCTTTCCCAACATCGTTGCAATTCTCGACAAACACCATTGGTCGTAAGAAGTGCCCAATGTAACCGCGATGGGCTGACGTTTCTCAAATGAGTTTACATTCGAATCTGTCTCTTCCTCTCCCTCCTGAAGTGCCGGGATATATCCGTTTTTCTTATAGAAGCTGTCAATCCAGCCCGCATGTGCTCCCGACCACGGAGCCAATGTTTTTTCTTTTATTCCTTTACGACAAGCTTCATAAGCCTTTGCTAAATCGAATTTCAAACCCTTTGCTGCGGCATCAGCTATGGTTGCCACCGCATGATTGGAATTCATGCGTCGGGAATCTCCCGTGATTTCGGGAAAAGTAGGCATCCACATATTCCCCATCTGCTCAGCCATACGCAAATAAGAGTCAATTACATTCTTTTCCGTTCCTTCATCAACCAAAAGGCGCAAGGGATGGGCAGCCCGGTAAGTATCCCAAATCCAGTCGTCTGTATAGAAGGGCTCACCATTATCCTCATGTACTTTTCCATCGAATGCACTGAAATAACGGCCATCTTCGCTAATACAAACCGGACGCTCGAATACGCGATAGAGTGACGTATAAAAAACCTGCTTCTCGGAGTCGTTACCGCCTTCCACCTGAATATCACCTAATGCCTTATCCCAAATCTGACGTCCCTTTTCTGCCAAAGCTTGCAGGTTATAATCCGGCAATTCACGCCGCAGATTCTTCTTGGCTTGTTCTTCACTTATAAACGAGATACCATAGCGCAGCTTTACCATTTTAGTACCATCTGCAAAGTGCAGCACTGCACAAGCATTGCGTCCTTCGGCTTCCTTTTGTACAGCATCTACTTTGCTGCCAACCAGAATGCCGGTCTCTATTGGGACAACATCCGATTCTATATATAAATAGACGCGTGTATTATTCTCCAATTGTTGGTAGCCACTCACAAACCCATCGCCAGCCTTGATAGCCCCGTTACGTGAATTGATCATCATATATACAGGCTTTCTCTGCTGTCCATATTCTATTTGATAAAGTGCCGATTGACGCGAAGGAGCATATTTCACATTAATCTGTGCATCATCAAGAACCACCTGATAATAATAGGGTTTCAACTTTTCGTGATCATAGCTATAAGCAACTACCGGACTAAGTTTATCCCCCTGATACGGGCTCAGATTAAAAGCCGAACTCCCACGATGGCTCGTCACAATCAAAGGAAGTCCGTTCAAAAGGTCTGTTGTGTAATCCGCACGTTCAGGATAAACCCGAAGCATGCTGTTAGGTAAATGAATCGTAGGAAAAGTAGGGACTAGTAAGTGACTGATATTTCCCATATATGGGTTTACATAATCAACAGGACTTCTATCTAACTGCACCTTGGGTGCTCCAAAGCAAAGACCCGTAGTCACGATAAAAGAAAAAACAATAGCAATAAAAGAACGCAATTTTCTCATGGAATTTATCTTTATATAATATAAAACATTTATTTTCTTATTTATGTTGTTCTACCATTTTAATCGTTCCATCAGGATTATAATACAACTTATCAACACATATTGAGCGTAAATTCCCCCGCCCTGATATAGAACTGTTGTGGTAAAAGGCATACCATTCTCCTTTATATTCAACAATGGAGCCATGACTGGTGTCGCAACCCGTAGGTTGTAAATATACCCCTTGGTACTTCCATGGTCCCAACGGAGATTTACTCATCGCATAATTCAAACGGTTGGCACCCGGATTATTGTCTGAGTATGATAAATAATAAATTCCATTCCTTTTATGTACCCAAGATGCTTCATGAAAATCTTTAAGCCCTTCCATCGGGCGCAGCGGTTCCGCGATTTCAGTCATGTTATCTTTCAACTTTGCTCCCATGCATTTTCCACCGCCTCCATAATAGAAATAAGCTTGCCCATCATCGTCTACAAATACACAAGGATCTATCATAGCAAAAGTATCACCCAGCCCTTCAATATAACCCTGTACTTTAAAGCCCTTTGCCGGATATTTGCTCGTGGCTACTCCGATTTTCCATGTTTTATTCCAATCGGTACCACTTGGATGTGGAAAATAGAAATAATAAGTTCCATTCTTATAAGCACAATCAGGTGCCCACATAAAACCTCCTTCTTTCCTCCCCCAAGGAACCTCCGAAGAGTTTAGAATTTCTCCATGATCTTTCCAATGTATCATATCACTGGTAGAAAACACATGATAACGGTCCATTAAATCGCATCCGCGAGGTGGAGCCACATCATGAGAGGGATACACATACAGGCGCCCGTCCTTCCACACATGAGCAGAAGGGTCCGCCGTGAAGATATGGGTGACAAAAGGATTAGGCCCTAACTTAAGAGCTTGCATATTCTTTGAACTATTACAACCGAGTAACATCAAAAACAATATTGTCAACAAAAAAATAGACTTTCTCATCCTATGGATATTTAAATTAATAATTATTTCCTTCTATATAAAATGTATTTGATTGCCTTCCTTTTTTCACGATTCACTTCTTGCAACTAATTCTGAAGTTGTGATAGATCTATTTATCTGTACTTCACTGCGATATTCCATTCTCATTAAAAGCCAAAATAGAAAAATAATATTTCGAATCCTTATTGAAAAAACGAGCTTCGTAATGATTATCAAAAACCATTACGGAATGTGTCAATCTATCTTTTTGAGTTCCCCACTTCAATAAATATCCCGTCACATTATGTTGCGAATTCCAGATAAAATGAAAAGCTCTTCCATCCTTCTTATCGCGGAAGGCATGGAAGCCTTCAACCTTTGCTGGAATATTACCACTTCCTTTACCAAATACCCTAAAATCAAACATCGAAAAACAACCCGACATACTTTTCATATTAATGATTTTCAGATAACGTACTTTTACAGGACTCTTTAAGGTATGCAAGGTGTGAGGAGCATCTTTCTGATTCTTTCTTTCATCAATCAGACAAGTCCACTCATTACCAGTGGAGGACCCCTCTATCAGATACTGGTAAATAACAGGCCCATGGGGAGCATACACGGAGAAGTTGTGATCTGCAAAATTGACTTGCAATGCATTAACCTCACATAAGCTACCCAAATCTATTTGTAGCCATTCTCCTTTATTACCAGTACATGCAGACCACCAAGTTTCAATTTGTTCGTCATTGGCATTCGTCGGCTCAAAGCCGGGAAGAAAAGAGGAAGAGGATATTTTCTTTTTATAAGAAAGTAAATTCCAATTCATTCCACAGTCAGTTTTATCAAAATCTACTTTTTTGTCCGGAATATAATAAGGATAGTCCGAAAAAGCAGTACGGGTATAAAAACCACCTCGATTAGAAACAGCTACAGGAAACAGCCCCAGCCTGCGCTCAAAAACATGGCGGACTGAGATTGTCATAGAAGCCACGTGCCAATAATTGCCATACTTATCCTTGAAAGTATATCCATGGCCCGCTCCGCCAATAAACCCTCCGGGTTTAAATGAAAACGGATTGTCTTCAATATATTGAAAAGGGCCTAACGGATTATCGCCGACATAGATACCATCTCCATATATACGATACTGCGTACCTGGAGCGGCATATTGCAAATAATACCGTCCATTATATTTAATCATACAAGGACCTTCATTCCATCCTTGACGTAATTCTTCATTATTCTTACCGGGAACTTCCCAGCCAAATTTATCTCCATGATGTTCAATCAAAGCTTTCGGCTTTCCAATAGCCTGAAATCCTTTTTTAGGATCAACTTCCACTCCCATTATGGGGTCAACATCCGAACATCCCCAATAGAAATAAACTTTTCCGTCATCATCTTTATAAAAAGCCGGGTCATGTTGATTATACATAAATTTTGTATCCACCAGTTCCCAATGATCAACTTCCGGATGAGAATTTTTGTAAATCTTGGTATTTCCAGAAGAAGCTGTAAAATAAAGCGTATCACCCAATGTTAAAACAGCCGGTGCATAATCCTCCATCGTTGCAATAGTCTTACACGGAATGTAGGTCCATTCCGCAAGATCTTTTGATTGCCAGTATCCTCCCGATTTGGAGGCGAAAAGATAATAGTAACCTTTGAAATATTCTATTACAGGGTCCGCCGCCTCACGTCTGGAAGGTGAATCCGGTTGAAAACGATAATTCAGATTTATCGGATTAGTCACCACATGTCTCAAGGCCTGAGCATAGGAGTGTATTGCTATTGAAGGTAAAAAACAAGCCCATAATAAAACAAAAATCAGTCTTTTCATGATTTATATATTTCTATTTAAAAGATCGCTAAATAACCAACGCTTTATATTTTGTTGTAAATACAATTCGATCCGCGCTATTCCGTTCGACTTCAAAAGGAATCAATTTTTCCTCGCTGGGGGCTAATTCATAATGAATATCTTCGCCAATTCTCTTACCACCAACATACATCTCTATTTTCCCGACATCCATTATTGTACCCTCATTTTTTACTTTTACCCAAACTGTTTTTTTGCTTCTTAATAGATTTTCTTCCACTTTGAAGAGTGATAAACCGAAATATGCAGAAAACTCATGCACATAGTTCAATATGCCGGATACGCCTTTCTTCGTATCACTGTATCCTACACTATCTTTAATACGATCTTGAGCCAGATAGTCCGGACTGACGCCCCCAACCAATACTTTAAAATCACCTTTCTCCACTACCCGATCCATCTGATCATTCAATAGAGACAGCTGATAAGGCGCTAACTCAAACTGAACAACTTTGGACTGCCCCGGATCCAAATGAATGCGAGTAAAGTCTTTTAGCTCTGTAATACGCGTTTTCACACTGGCATACATATCCGTCACATACAACTGGGCTACCTCATCACCGGCACATTGCCCGGCATTCTTTATAGTAGCTTGTATAATTACATTCCCATCTTTTTTCTCTTCTATTTTCAGTCCCGAATATTCAAAAGAAGTATAACTTAATCCATACCCAAAGCGATAAAGCGGGTAATACGGCATATCGGCATACTCGTAACGACGCCCGGATGTCTTAAAATTATAGTATAATGGTAGTTGCCCAACGTCACGTGGAAAAGTCATCGGCAGACGACCGGCAGGACTATAATCGCCAAAAAGTATATCAGCTGTTGCAGGTCCCCCCTCCTGTCCCGGTAGCCAATTAACAAGAATGGCCTTACATAAATTAGACGCTTTGGACAAATTATAGGGTCGCCCGGCTTGAAGAACAAGAATAACTGGTTTTCCAGTTGCACAAACAGCCTCCAACAGTTCTTGCTGTTTACCTTGCAAGATCAGCGTAGCCAAATCATGATTCTCACCTGATGTTTTTTCAACATTCCCGGTAGCTTCACTTGTAGAACAATCTCCAAGAACCATAATGATCACATCTGCCTGAGAAGCTATTTTCACAGCTTTAGGAATATTCGTCCCATCAAGAGTGGTGAAATCACATCCCTGTTCATACAAGACTTTTGTTTGCTTACTTACAGCATCTTTAATTCCAGCCAGTACGGATTTCAACTGTCCGGGTTGTAGTTTGGGAGTATAGTCTCCCGGTTGTAAATTATCAGCTCCCGGTCCCAAAACAGCAATCGTATGAATATCCTTCGATAAAGGCAGTAAACCGGATTTATTCTCAAGCATCACTATCGATTCACGAGCTACTTTACGAGCCAACTCCCTATGAGATTCTGAGTTCCAGCCCGGATAGATTTTATTCCAGTCCAATGGTTTGCTAGTATTATTCTCAAATAACTCATTCCGAAACATTACGCGAAGCATGGAACGGCATACATTATCCAAATTTTCCATATTAATACGTCCGTCCCTCGCAGCTGCTATTACTTCCTTATCGCTATAGGTATCACCGCAATTCGTGGCAATGCCGGCAGCTAATGCTTGGTTTGCCGCTTCGATCTTATCTTTAGCCGTATAGTGTTTACGGGCTGTCAAATTGCCAATAGCACCACAATCACTGACAATAAAACCATTAAAGCCCCATTCCTGACGAAGTATTTTCTGTAGAAGCTCTTTACTCTTTGCAACAGGCACCCCCATAAAATCGGAGTATGCCATCATCAAAGATTGGCAATCATAAGTACGAATGACATGACGGAAAGGTACCAAATGCACTTCACGCATCTCACGTTCGGACAATCCGATATCATGTGAATCACGTCCTCCCAAAGGAGCCCCATGTCCACCAAAATGCTTCGGAGTAGTAAACAACCCTTTCGATTGATACCCCTTTATCCAAGCACCACCTATCTGAGAAACGAGTACAGGATCTTCGCCAAAAGTTTCTTCACAACGTCCCCAACGAGCATCCTGAGCTACATCCAAAACCGGTGACCACGCTTGTTTCGCCCCGGTCACCAAAGTCTCATCACCGATGGCCATCGCCATGTTCTCTATCAGTTCTTTGTCCCATGTAGCCCCCATAGCAAGAGCTTGCGGAAATATTGTTGCACCGCTACCATAAGAAAAGCCGTGAACAGCCTCAACTTTTGTGATCGGTGGCACATAAAGATGGAGTATGCCGGGAATTCCCCAGCCTTCACGTATTAATTCCATTTTATCATCGGAAGACATCGCAGCAAGCAAACTTTCCACCCGGTCTTCTACAGGAAGAGTCGGATCCATATAACGAAGCTTAGTTATCTCTCCTTTATAATTTCTCAACTCTTTGGGAGTTAAAAGCACCGTAACCTCTTTTAGACTAAAAGGCTTGTTTAGCTTTCCCGCTTTAAAGCTAAATTTGATATGGGCTCCATATTTAGGAGAGAGTTTCAACTTAAAGATTTTATTATCGCCCTCTATGGTATAATCAACCGGCACTCCCATATTCATCGGATCATAAGTGACAAACAGATCCAACATGGATTTTAGCTCCTCTTTCGATACACCCTGTGCTTCCATAGTAATCGCCGAAACATCTCCGGGTTCTCCAATTGTGCACATTACCCATTGTTCCGATTTTAACTCCTGAGGAGAGAATGTACACTTTGTTTTAACATCTTTGTCGAATGCCAACGAAGCCTCTTCTGTTTTGATAGAGGCCGAAACCGACAAAATTTCGCTCCGTTGCTGGGCCATTGCACATAAAGGCAGTATCAGACCGATAAGCAACAAGTATCTTAACGTTATACGCATATCCATATATAATTTAAAAATGTAAGTCCCGTTTTTGTCCGATCATCGTCATGACTTTCTTCAAACCACCCAAAGGAGCAGCTGATGTAACGACCGGCGCACTTCCTCCCACATATATACTTATATCTCCGGGAATCATCACCAGATTTCCATTCTCATCTACACAAGCCAAATCTTCAGCAGACAATAAAAAAGAAATTCTTCTGCTCTCTCCTTCATTTAAATGAATCCGTTGAAAGCCTTTCAATGAAGTTATGGGGACAAGAACATTCTGATTAAGGTGAGAAATATAAAGTTGAGCAACTTCATCACCCGTGACTTTACCTTTATTGGTAATAGTGACTTCTATTCTTATTTCTTTATCAGTCACCTTACATGTTTTTGGTAATTGCAAAGCCGAATACCCAAAATCGGTATAACTCAACCCATAGCCAAAAGGATAAAGTGCTTTTCCTTTAAAATAACGATAAGTTCTTCCATCCATATCATACGAGCTAAAATCCGGTAAATCGGTATCTTTCTCATAGAAAGTGACAGGAAGCCTGCCAGAAGGATTATAATTACCAAACAAAACGTCCGCAACAGCCTCTCCTCCATATTGTCCGCCATACCAAGCGTTCAAAATAGAAGGAATAAACTCTGCTTCCCAAGGAATAGCTAAAGCACTACCCGTCATCATTACTAGTACAGTAGGGATTTTTTTTGCAGTTAAAACTTTCATCACTCTCGTTTGAATAGCCGGCAGGGTTATTGAAGTCCGGTCGCCTCCTGCAAAACCATCTTTACTTACGGGCATTTCTTCACCTTCTAATTGAGGGCTGATACCACCAACAAAAATAACCAGGTCAGCACCTTCAGCCTGAGCCGTCCATTGTTCTAAAACCTCATCACTCTCTGGATTTACATAATCCGGACCTTTTATATATACTACATTTACTTTATCGCCGACACGCTCACGGATAGCCTGTAAAGGAGTCAGCATATGGGAAGGAAAACCATTATAGTTACCTAATAATGCATCTTTATTATCCGCATTAGGCCCCATCACTACAATCTTCTTCAACCGATCTTTATTCAAAGGCAAAAGACCATCTTCATTTTTCAAAAGTACAATAGACTCTTGTGCCATACGCTTAGCCAATTCCTGATGTTCCGGGCATTCTAGCTCCGAAATTGGAATTTTCGAATAAGGAACTTTATCTAAAGGATCAAATAGGCCAAGACGGAAACGGATTGTAAACAAACGTTTCAAAGAGACATCCAATTGCTTCTCTGTTATCACACCATCTTTTACAGCTTTCAGCAAAGCCATGTATGCATCGTGTCCACAGTCTAAATCTGTTCCATGAAAAACAGCATCAGCCGCAGCCGAGGCTGCATCCGGATGGGTCTTATGATGAGTATAAAAATCTTCAATTGCTCCACAGTCCGAAGTTACATAGCCTTTAAATCCCCACTTGTCGCGCAATATAGACTGCATCAACAAATCGTTTCCACAGCAAGGTTGACCTTGAAAAGCATTGTAAGCACACATCACTCCCGAAACTTTAGCGCCCACCACCAGTTCGCGAAAAGCAGGTAAATAAGTATCCCACAGGTCATACGTACTCACATCTGCATTGAAACTGTGCCGCGTTCTTTCAGGTCCGCTATGCACAGCATAGTGTTTGGCGCATGCCGATGCTTTCAGGTAATGGGGATCATTACCTTGAAGTCCGAGAACAAACGATTTACCCATTGTACCAGTCAAATAGGGATCTTCTCCATAGGTCTCCTGGCCACGCCCCCATCTTGGATCACGGAAAATATTAATATTAGGTGTCCAGTAAGTCAAGCCATGATATTGGCTAAAATCATTTTTACGTCGTGTGTCATTATAAATTGCACGTCCCTCGTCTGCAATAGCATCAGCTACCTGCAAAAGCGTTGCATCATCCCATGTTGCTGCCATCCCTATGGCTTGTGGAAAGACAGTCACATGATATTTCGTACGTCCGACTCCATGCAGACATTCATTCCACCAATTATAGGACGGAATTCCCAATCGCTCAACAGCAGGAGCATCATTCAGCATCTGCCTGACTTTTTCCTCCAAAGTCAGCCGTGATACCAAATCATTCACTCTCTGCTCCACAGGAAGTTTTATATCTTCGAAGAGATATTTTTCCTGAGCTATAAGATTTAAGGAAGCACATGTAAAAAAAACAATCAACCAATATTTCTTCGAACTCATGCTATTTTGATTTAAGATTTAACAGGCTAAGCGCCATTACTTGTACATAACAAGAAAAGACACTACACATTTGTTTTTATTTCCTTTTAGGTTGGCTCATTTCCAGTGGTTTTTCTTTACGAAGCATCTTGCCGGCCTCACCTGCCAACCACAAATAATGATCACATTCCACCCCATCTTCAATAGGGACAAATATGCTTGCACCGACAGGAACTTTTTTAGCACATTTGAAAATCGCTGTTCCTTCATCGATTTCATCAAACATGGCTATATATATCATTTCCGCGCCAAGATTAATCGCTCCCGATAACTGCTTCCAGAAGAAAGATCCCTTATTCCGCTGTATCGGAGTATTATTTTGATGCCCTTTCATATTCCCCCACGAAAAACCCGGGAAAGCCAAAGGTGCATAATCCACTTTATTCTGCTTCGCCCACTTTATATCGTCTTTTATTAGCTTCTGATAATTGGGATACTGGTTTTCATTATATCTTCCCACAAACCAAGGCATTATTATATCGCATTTTTTTATGAGGTCATGTAAGTGAGGATCGGATTCGGTATCACCTGATAATTCACGCCAATGAGTCGGTACACCCAACATCACACTAAAACCTTGCTTCTTTAGCCCATCAATTATTGTTTCAGCTTCTTTTAATCCGTATTGACGGTGGTCATTGAAGCCTACCCCCCACACAGTCACCAACGGTTTTCCGTTATGATACAAATAAGACGGATTCTTTGCATGGTCTTTTAAAAAGTGGCGATTAGCTATATCACCTATATCTTTTAACAGCATCTGTTCGTCCCTCGGACGCATACCACTCAAGTCATACATCACACAAATAGCTCTCTCGTATTTATTCGCAGCCTTCATCGCAGAATTAAGTACCTTATTAAAATGACTTAAACCACTCTCGTTGCGTATTTCTCCTACGAAACGCTGCATAAATACACCATCCAAACCATATTCTTTCATCCATTTGAAATGAACATCCACAGTCGACTCATCATTCGATGAAAATAGATAAGCAGGTGAACCGTCGGCAAAAGAAAAATCCGTCTTATACAGCTTTTTATATTCCGACACTTCCGGCCATAAATCAACGGAACATGAACCGGGGTGAAAACCATCACGCCCTTTATAGTGATACCATCCCCGACCGGCACCATCACCAGGAGCATTAAACCACCCCTGGTAACCGGCCATAACCAATCCTTTAAACGAGTTATACTGCTTACCGGATTGAGAGAAAACACCCATTGAAAAAAAAACACATACAACAAGCCAAACAATTCTTCTTACCATAATTCTATATTTTATATTATTATTTCACCACAGAAGATAACATCTTCTTCATAAAAGCATTATCTGCCGAATGGAAGCGTACTCCAAGTCGAGTTGATTCACTACGTTTATCCATTCTTAAAATCAAATGGTTCCAGCCTTTTTCCAACAACAGATTGGGAACTTTCACCTCACTGCCGGTAGCTGTAGAAGTATTTACCGACTTCTCATTTAACCAAAAAGATACAGGGTTTTGAGTCTCTAAAAGCATATCCAGACTTGGCATATCGGGTTCTATCAGCAGATCACTTAAAGAACGGGAGCTGTAGAGCCAGAAGCTAAAATATACAGATTGCCTTCTATTTTCCCGACTACCCGGTATCACAAACTGTCCATCGGCATTTGATGTCACCACTTGCCAAACCCCGGATCCATCCTTCATATTCAGCTTTGGTTGCACTGCCTCGATATCCAGATTATTCTCAGTGCTTACAGGACCATACATCTGTGCGCGATGCAGTTTATAATTTACATCTAATGCTTGCATGGACGTCAGATTTTCATTTGAGATGATTACGCCCTCATTCACAAGCAGATGAGTAAGAAGAGATCGTGTTTCAATACGTAATTCAGTCAAATCAAGAGTAGAAAGAGTGATATTCTTATGCCCTTCTTTCAACGTCGCCACTACAATATCAGGTCCTTTTGCTTCCTGTTCACTACGGAACACATCAGCCGTTTTGGAAGTCTCCGCCCGATAGTTCCACCTCTGCCATTCGGTATTGCAAGCGCGAAGCACTGGAATGGCTTTATGTATAAAGTCTCCTTCCATTCCATATTTCATCGCACTTTTGTCTCGTGCAAGCAATTCCGAAAAATAAAAATCTGCATGACTCAATCCTTGCATTTCCGCAGCATCTTTATTAATCAGGAAAGAAGTGGCACTCCTTTCGCCCAACTCCACTGAATAAGGCAATAGCTTATTCACCTCTTTCAAAGTTTCCTTATTCAAGCGGAGAATAATCACTTTCCCACCAGATTGCATGGCTCGCTGTAATGAGGTAAATTGTTCGCCTTTGGGGAAATTAGCGGCATCAATAAAAATGATGGAACCGGGCGTAGCAATATAGTCTGTTGCAACTTTAACTCCCAATTCTTCCAGTTCTTCGCGCAGATCAGTATTCGAAGCAAAAACGAGCACTTTATCAACTGTTACAGGCGTCACATTTATTGGCGCCGGTTTCCCATCAGTCCAAACCGGACAGGGTTCTATTGGTTCGGCATTGGCACAACGAACTGCATCAAGCATAGGCCATGCTTCGTAAAGAGGCAAAGAAAGATCATATCCGGGATTTAATGTTGTAGAATAAGGACCAAGACGTTCAGGTTGCATGCCATAAGCGCCTTCTTTAAAGTTGAAGAAAATTCCATCTTCGAGTTGTGCAGAACGAGTCGTATCCGGCAATCCCAGGCCCAAAGGCTTTAGCGCATACCATACTAAATTAAAAACAGTGCTATAAGAGGCGCCCAACTCACGTTGATTCTTAATTAAGCCATAGCTTTCCTTTGCTATCGCTTCCATTCGTCCTTGCATACTTTCATAAGCTCGATCACCATTATATACAGAAGCTTGCTTAGGAGTCCCATAATAAGCCATACTCTGTTCTCCAATACCCCACGGCTTCCCTTGCGAAGACCAATGTTTCATTGCATCAGCACCACCGTAATGCCCGACAATAGTCGGCAGATCCGTGGGCCTGTCAGTCTCTCCATCTCCTGAAATCCATGTACGAGTCGGATCAGCTTCCTTTACTACTTTCACCCAGCGATTAATTTCTTGTAATTGGCGTTGGACGAGTGTTTCCGGTGCTTTAAACACATTCACTGCAACAGGTACAGTCTCATTACAAACACTCCAACCAAAGACCGAAGCATGATTTTTATCACGTTTTATCAACCGGTGAATATGTTCCACACAACTATTCCAGTATTCTTCCGAATCAATCTTCGGACCACCGTCACTCGACCAGATACCCGTCTCATCGAGTACACAAATACCCATTTCGTCAGCTACATCCATATAAAAAGCCGGATAAGGTTGAGCATGAAAACGAACGGCATTTACATGGGTATCTTTTAGCATGTTAAACCAAGCCCAAGCATAGCGACGCGTCATTTGCGGTACGCCGGTAAAATGCCATGAATCTCCTTTCAAATGTACTGGTTTGCCATTCAGTAATAATTTATCTTTCTCCGTCCTGAAGATACGCCAGCCAAAACGTTCATATTTCTTGTCAAATATTTGTTTCTTATGGTTTAGGCTGACTACAACTCCATAAAGATTCGGACTATCGGGTGTCCAACAAGTTAGATTGTCTACTCCCGTTTTTTTAAGGGTAATCTTTGTTGATGAACCTGCTGCTAACTCTACCTTCTTCACGGGCATAAAATTCAAAGCGGCATTTTTCTCCAAAGCACCATCAGCAGAAGGTATTTCATGTAAGCTACGACCTGCAGTACTGAACCAACGACGTACTTCACCATCTACATCGACAATTTGCTTATCAGAAGTAGTATTTGTGATCTCCAATTGCACTGCCAACACCTTTTGCTCGGGATCAGGTTGGACAAAGACATCGGAAACATACACTTGGCCCGATGACAGCAAATACACATCTTGCCAAATACCTGCCATTTCAATACCCCACATAGAGCCACCCACATAAGTACGCCGACCATACTTTCCACGATCATCAAACAAACTGGCTTTTGCAACGCCCACCAATATTTCATTTTCTTGTCCGGGCTTTATGAGTGAAGTTACATCCAAATCAAAAGGTAAAAAAAGCTCGAAGTTCTCACCTGCAAGTTTTCCGTTCACATAGACTTGTGTTTTACCCATTACCGCATCAAAATGCAGCACCATATGTTTGCCTTTCCAGTCGGATGGGACTTGCACATCTTTCTGCATCCAACCTATTTGAGCTTTTTCCCATGCCTTGGGATAACTAGGGAAAGTTCTAAAATCGCCTCCTCTGCCATCGGTAAAAGAGTTCACATTCCAGGGAGAAGGTATCTTTATAGGCGTTTTTTCCCAAGAGAATTGTTTTGGCAAAGAAAAATCAGAAACGTTAGTACCGTACACCGGCATAAATTTCCAAGTCCCGTTCAAACAGATTTCATCTCTATAGCCTTTCTCCTCTATATTTACAATACCTTCTTTAGGATTGAACACCCATGGATAATTCACAGGATTTCCGGCAAAAGAATTGGTGAGCCACCATATAAGTAGTAGTATTACCGTTACATTTTTTTTCATCAAGCTTTTCTTTTTTTATATTATTTTATTCTACAAACCGTGTATTTCTCCCCAGGTTGTGTTTGTATGTCATATTCATAAGTCCTGAACAACATTGGATATTGTGCTTTCAAACCGGAAGCAATCAATGGATCTTTAATAGCCCCATGCCTCATAAGCATATTCGGATTAGTCCCTTCAGCTTTTTTCAAGCCTTTACCGGCTAAAGGCACATAAGAGCGTATCCGAAGATTGCCTCCAATACGAGAAGTGATGGTAGCAGAAGTCAACTCACTGTCATTCCAGTTCATATCGACTTCAAAAGCACCACGAGCTACCAAGCCTTTCACGCTACCCGCACTCCAGTCTTCGGGTAGTGCCGGCAATAAGAACAGGGCCTCATCATGACTTTGGAGAAGCATCTCGGCTACTCCGGCGGTGAATCCGAAGTTACCGTCTATTTGAAAAGGAGGATGCGCATCGAATAAATTCGGATAGGTGCGTCCATCCTGATTACCATCTTCAACCAATGTCAACATATTCTTTATAATTTTATAAGCATGATTGCCGTCAAGCAAACGTGCCCATAAATTAATCTTCCAACCGATAGACCAACCTGTAGCCATATCGCCTCGATACAACAACGATCGCTTAGCAGCCTGGAACAATAGAGGATCTGTATAAGGTGAAATCTGATTGCTCGGATAAAGTCCGTATAAGTGTGAGACATGACGATGATCATTATGAGGATCATCCACATCAGCAAGCCATTCCTGCAATTGATTATATTTACCTATTTGCATGGGAGGCAAACGGTCAATCATATTCTGCAACGTATCACGATAAGACGAATTCTGAGGATATAAAATTTCCGTAGCTTTCAAAACAGAAGACAAGGCGTCAAATACAATCTGGTTATCCATTGTGCAACCGGCTGTAATCATAGTACCTGTTCCCGGAGGCCCTTGCTCCGGCGACATAGAAGGAGCACACACCATCCAACCATATTTAGGATGAGGAACAAGATAATCGAGGAAGAAATCAGCAACTCCCTTCAATGCCGGATAGGCGGATTTTAAGAAATCCCGATCGCCAGTATAAAGATAATGCTGCCACAAATGTTGGCTCAACCATGCCCCTCCCAATGGCCACACATACGAAGCGCCATCAACAGGTCCTGCCATACGCCATATGTCTGTATTATGATGAACAACCCATCCGCGGCAATTATATAATGTACGTGCTGTGCCTTGAGCTGTTTCGGATAACTCTTTCACCATTTGAAACAATGGCTGATGCATTTCGGATAAATTAGTAACTTCCGCCGGCCAATAATTCATCTCTGTGTTTATGTTTATGGTATACTTTCCATCCCAAGGAGCCAATAGTTCTTTATTCCATATACCTTGCAAACCCGCAGGCTGCCCCCCAGGTTGGGACGAAGAGATCAGCAAATAACGGCCAAATTGGAACATCAAGGCAACCAGCCCTAAATCTTTACCTTCTTTGAAATGTTTTATACGATAAGGGGTATCTTCCTCACTCGAAGAGCCTATGTTTAAAGACACCCTATTGAAATATTCTTGATATGCCGCCTCATGGGCAGCCATTTGTTGCGCATATGGTCGCTTCAGTGCTTTTGTCATCAACTCTTGAGCACGACGTGCCTCATTAGCACTTACATCTTTGTAATTGACAAAATTAGTAGCAGCCGTCACATAAATAATCGCAGCATCTGCGTTTTTCACCTCAATGCAGCCATCCTTTACGGTAACCTTTCCACTCTCTGCCTTAATGCGCGTGCGAGTCTCGAAACGGATGGCACCCGGAATACCTTCGTGGTCGGATCCCCTTCCTGCTAGAAGCAAGCATTCCTTATTCTTTTTAATCGTATATTTTTTATAAGGAGTGTTATAGCGTGCCACAAAGCTCACAGAGCCTGGTTTATCCGCCTCAATACGCATGACCAGTGCATTATCTGCAAATGAGGTAAAGAGGGTACGCGTGTAATTCACATTCCCTATTTTATAACGAATAGAGACAATAGCTTTATTTAAGTCTAATTCTCTACGATAATCCGAATAATCTCCCACTTCAGAAAAGTCCAACATTAAACTGCCGATAGTTTGAAATGGCATGCCATGCTGCCCGGTGAAGAAATTATCAGCCATAAGCTTCTCAGCATCTTTCTCATGTCCGGAGAATATCAACCCTCTAACCTTATCCAACACGCCAAAAGCTTTCGGACTATCATTTCGATATGGACCACCGCCCCAAATAGTTCCTTCATTCAACTGGATTTCTTCATTTGTAACTCCCCCATAAACCATCGCTCCCAAATGAGAATTACCTAGAGGTAAAGCCTCAGTCCAGACCTTAGCAGGCTGCCTATACCAAAGCTTTAAATTATCTGCTTTAATAGCAGTAAAATAAAGTACTATTAAAAAGATACTTATCAAACGGTGCTTCATGATACTTCTTTTATATTTTTCGAATACAAAATAAAGTTCGACCACTTAACAAATACCAAGAAAAAAGCTTAATATCGAATTAAAATGTTATTAAAACTGATGTTTTTTGTAGCGTTGCCCTCTTTTTAACATCTTTTCAATTTGAGCAAAATGGTTATCCCTATCACCGAGACCGCAAATCAACGAACTAATAGAACATTTGTAAAATCCTCTTTTATAGAAATACTATTAAAAAACGAATACCCTGTTCTGTTTATGTATCTACTTTTATTGTACTTTTGCAGCCAAAATAAACACGGTATGCCCTATTTAGGTGAAGTGCTCTCGCTTGGTGTTGCTATTTCCTGGACAGCAACGGCTCTTTTCGCAGAAGTCGGAAGTAAACGATTAGGCTCATTGCAGCTGAATGTAATTCGCTTGACGCTCTCCTTGCTCATGCTTGGAGCTACTTTATGGTACTTCACCGGATCTCCTATCCCATTATACACGGATGGCAGGACTTGGTTTTGGTTATCCTTATCAGGCTTTGTCGGTTATGTATTGGGAGATTATTGCCTGTTTAATGCATACGTACTCATCGGATCACGTTTCGGACAATTGTTTATGACATTGGCACCCATTGCAGCAGCCATCTCGGGTTGGATGATTTTAGGCGAGCACATGTCTTCAAAAGCTATTTTGGGGATGCTAGTGACTATTGCTGGAATTGGAATCTCCATTTTCAATCGGGGTAAGACCCATAAGATAGGATTAAAATTACCGACAAAGGGTGTTTTACTTGGAATTGGAGCCGGAGTTGGTCAAGGCGTTGGACTTGTACTGAGTAAAGTCGGCATGAATTATTATAAATTGAGCATACCGCACGGTATGGAGAATGTAAACAATCTAATGCCATTCGCATCCACGTTCATTCGCGCCATTACCGGAGCATTGGGCTTTCTCATAGTGATGGGTTATCAAAAGCAATTCGACGCATTAGCCACGGTAAGACATGACCTTAAAGGCACAGGAGCAGCATTGGGAGCTACTATCTTCGGCCCCTTTGTGGGAGTTTCAATCTCTTTAATGGCTGTCCAATATACAGAAGCAGGTGTTGCTTCTACTTTAATGGCACTTACTCCTATATTTATCTTATTGCCTGTTCATATTTTCTTCAAACAAAAAATCACATTCAAAGAAATACTGGGAGCAATTATCAGTGTGCTAGGAGTCTCTCTTTTCTTTCTCTAATATCCCCATATAAGAGTATTTTCTTAAAGCCCATCCATGACGGGTGACACTAATTCCATAATTGTTTTGTGAGAGTATTGCTTCTACTTAAACTTCATCATTACAATAAAGTAATGAGGGATATGAAAAAAATCACCCAATTTTTCAGGCTTTATATTCGATTGTACAACCTCACAGTAAGATGCTGAACCATCATTGTGCTTCATTGGTGTAAGAATTGCGAAAGCAGGAAATTCCCGACCAATAGGAACTTCTATTTCTTTTTTATTTCCGAAAAAATCTTTTAAAGCATAATCATCTGAATTTTGAAATAGCTTAAAATAACTTTTTTTACTACCAAAGTTACGCCCACGTACAAAAGTCTTCAGTTTTCCATCAGCTATTGAGAAGAAGAATTTCACAGATTCCACATGAGAGTTTACCTTGAAATGGTCTGACTCTTGTCCATCAAAAATATTTGATTCTCTTATAAATTTTCCATTCTTATATTCCCGAATATTTATTTCGTAAAATTTATTTCGAATGCTATCACTTTCAAAATAGAGGGTCTCTGTATATATGCTCTCAAATTCCATTAAATCATTAATTTCGGAGCTATCACTGCCATAATGAGAAGTCATTTTCACAGGATTCTGAGCAAACAAATTTATAGGTAAAAAGAAATACAACAGCAATAAAAATTTAAGCTTCATGATTTATATCGTTTATGTAAAATTCACTAATGCGAAAAGATATGCAAATATACAGATTTATAAGTGTTACCGTTCTTCCTCTTTGTCAAAAATCATTTCTCTCCCGCCCTCATCGCCATTCAACCTAGGATTGAGTCTATCATCAATGGCATTGATGGTAGGAATCATCGGCATTGATGGTGATCATCAATGGCATTGATGCTATATTAGACCTAGGGACAATCATGATTCAGCCTACAACACATCACAGTATATCCCGGACCTTTTTATAACACTGCATGCATGTATGCATGTAGTCGTTTTTCAAGAATGATGATTGCTGTATATAAGAAATACGGTACAAGCACAATCAAAGAACAGTATGCTTTTACAAATAGAAAGGATTAAAACAAGTGCATATACCTGCATGCAATATAAAGCATCGGAATATTGCTTATCGCCAATAATTTTCGTATTTTTGCGTTCAACTGATTTTTAGCATTATACAGAATAGAATATTGCCGGAGAGCTATGAGCGAAGAATTTGAAGAACCGAAAGACGACTTGGAGAACGAAGTCCCCGCTGGAAGCGAGGGGCACTCGGATTATAAACCCGCAGACACGAAAGATGCTAATGTAAAGCACCAGCTTAGCGGAATGTACCAGAATTGGTTTCTGGATTATGCTTCCTACGTTATTCTGGAGCGTGCTGTGCCACATATCAATGATGGGTTGAAACCTGTACAACGTCGTATTCTTCATTCCATGCGGCGAATGGAAGACGGACGATATAACAAGGTGGCAAACATTGTGGGACACACCATGCAATTCCACCCGCACGGTGATGCCTCCATAGGTGACGCACTGGTACAATTGGGGCAGAAAGATCTTTTAGTAGATTGCCAAGGAAACTGGGGAAATATACTCACTGGAGATAGTGCTGCAGCTCCCCGTTATATTGAAGCACGTCTTTCAAAGTTCGCTCTTGATGTGGTGTTCAATCCCAAAACAACAGAATGGAAACTTTCCTACGACGGTCGTAATAAAGAACCGGTCACATTACCGGTAAAATTTCCGTTACTCTTAGCTCAAGGTGTAGAAGGTATTGCCGTAGGTCTTTCATCTAAAATATTACCACATAATTTCAATGAACTTTGCAATGCTTCCATCGCTTATCTCAACGGTGAAGCATTTAAGCTTTATCCCGACTTTCAGACAGGCGGTTCTATCGATGTATCAAAATATAATGATGGAGAACGCGGTGGTTCGGTAAAAGTACGTTCTAAAATCAACAAACTCGACAACAAAACGCTTGTCATCACCGAGATTCCTTATGGAAAAACGACTTCTTCGGTCATTGAGTCCATATTAAAAGCTGTAGATAAAGGTAAAATCAAAATACGGAAAGTAGATGATAATACTTCGGCTAACGTAGAGATACTGGTACATCTGGCTCCGGGAGTCTCTTCAGACAAAACGATCGATGCACTCTACGCTTTCACCGACTGCGAGGTAAGCATTTCACCCAACTGTTGTGTGATAGACGACCAGAAACCGCATTTCCTTAAAGTAAGTGATGTACTGAAAAAGGCGGTCGATAATACACTAAGTCTGCTTCGACAAGAACTTGAGATACGCAAAAATGAAATTGAAGAAGCGTTGCACTTCTCTTCTTTGGAGAAGATCTTCATAGAAGAACGTATTTACAAGGACAAAGAGTTTGAGCAAGCTAAAACGATGGATGCTGCGTGTGAGCACATCGATGAACGGTTGACTCCTTTCTATCCCAAATTTATCCGCGAAGTAACCAAGGAAGATATCCTTAAGCTGATGGAAATAAAGATGGGCCGTATCTTGAAATTCAACTCGGACAAAGCAGACGAGGCAATCGCCCGAATGAAGGAAGATATCAAAGAGATTGACCATCATCTGGCCCACATCGTGGAATACACCACGAATTGGTTTCAAATGCTTAAAGATAAATATGGCAAGAACTTCCCCCGCCACACCGAGCTTCGTAACTTCGATACCATTGAAGTGGCCAAGGTGGCCGAAGCAAACGAAAAGCTTTATATCAACCGTGAGGAAGGATTCATTGGAACAGGTCTTAAGAAAGATGAGTTTATAGCTAACTGTTCCGACCTGGACGACGTCATTATATTCTTCCGGGATGGAAAATATATTATCACTCCCGTTACAGATAAAAAGTTTGTAGGGAAGAATATTCTTTATGCCAATGTCTTCAAGAAGAACGATAAGCGCACGATTTATAACGTTGCGTATCGCGATGGCAAAGAAGGAACTTGCTATATCAAACGATTTGCCGTCACTTCAGTGGTTCGCGACCGTGAATATGACGTGACGCAGGGTACACCCGAATCACGAATCATGTATTTCACCGCCAACCCTAACGGAGAGGCTGAGGTCATTAAGGTAACCTTAAAGCCTAACCCCCGTGTACGCCGCATCACTTTTGAAGAAGACTTTAGCAAAATAAGCATCAAGGGACGTCAGGCCATGGGAAATATTCTAACGAAACTTCCCGTACACAAGATTGCATTAAAGCAGCGCGGTGGTTCCACATTGGGAGGTCGGAAAGTATGGTTCGACCGTGATGTACTCCGGCTTAATTATGACGGACGAGGAGAATTCCTGGGTGAATTCCAAAGTGACGATTCAATTCTCGTTATATTGGATAACGGAGATTTCTACACCAGCAACTTCGATTTAAGCAACCATTACGAAGACAATGTGCATACCGTAGAGAAATACGATCCGCATAAAATATGGACAGCCGTACTATACGATGCCGATCAACAGAACTATCCATATATCAAACGGTTCAATTTCGAGGCAGGCAATCGTAAGCAAAACTATTTGGGTGAAAACAAAGACAGCCGCTTGATTTTATTGACGGATGAATATTATCCGCGTTTGGAAGTTATCTTTGGTGGACATGACAGCTTCCGGGAAACATTGATAATTGATGCCGATGACTTTATTGCGGTCAAAGGTTTTAAGGCTAAAGGCAAACGTCTGACCACTTTTACTCTCGAAACCGTCAACGAACTTGAGCCAACCCGACAACCGGAACTTCCCAAAGTAACGAATGAGGAAGAAGAAGAGGAGGATGAAACAGAAATACTCGATCCGGACCATGAAAAAACGGAAGGTGACATTTTGGACGAAATGACCGGACAAATGAAGTTGTTTTAATTTGTGACGGGCAACTAACCATGAAGCTTTACACAACAGGTATATTAATAGGATGCTTACTCCTTTTAGGCGGAAGTCTCAAGGCTCAAAGTCAAAAAGAGAGGATCATAAACGAGTTACGAACAGACTCTGCCGCCAGAACACGTTTCGTAACCCGTTCAACATTATATGGCATTGGATATGCCAATGTGTATGATACTTATCTGTCTCCCCAAGAATATACCGGCATTGATTTCCGACTCTCACGTGAAAGTATGCGTATGACGGGAATGATGAAAGGCAATGTATCCCGACAAAGCTTCTTCCAATCCAACCTCAGCTATACGCACAACCGGGTGGATAACAACAACACCATATCAGGACTGGTGAATTGGAACTATGGTCTGCACTATAATTTTCAAGTTACACCAAATCTTAAGCTATTGGCCGGAAGCATGATTGATCTCAACGGAGGTTTCATTTATAATCTCCGGAACAGCAACAACCCGGCTTCAGCCCGTGCATATATCAACCTCGATGCATCGGGCATGGCTATTTGGAATTTTAAGATTAAAAGATATCCTATAACACTCCGTTACCAAGTCAATGCCCCGGTAGTCGGTGCCATGTTCTCTCCTCACTACGGTCAATCGTATTACGAGATCTTTACGTTAGGAAATAGCGGAGGAGTCATAAAAATGACCTCCCTTCACAACCAGCCTTCCTTACGACAAATGCTGACCTGCGATTTTCCTGTGTTGACTGCCAAAATGCGTATTGCCTATTTGTGGGATGTCCAGCAATCAAAGATAAACGGACTAAGGACACATATCTATGCAAATGCTTTTATGATTGGGTTTGTGAAAGAATTATATCTTCTTCGTCCAAAGAACAAATGAGTAATCGGCTCTTTAGAATATTGCAGGGAGATTTAAGCACCGCTTGTTTTATAGAAAGAGAGAATATATATAATTTTCAACACAGTTTACATACTCAACAAGAGTTAGGATATAGTTGATTATTAATGGATTATAAAGGACAACATAAAGAATGAAACAAGGAATAAAAGTATTCCGGCTTTTAGTCGTTTTGGCTCTAATTCCACTCTGGACAAGCTGTATCCGTGAAGAGGAATATAACAATACCCCGCAAGGTAACTTCGAGGCATTGTGGAAAATCATTGATGAACAATATTGCTTCCTCGACTATAAAAAAATCAATTGGGATTCCATCCATAATGTATATCAGCCCCTCATCACTCCCGACATGACCAATGACGGTCTATTTGAAGTACTCGGCAATATGCTTGCAGAATTAAAAGACGGACACGTCAATCTGTATTCATCATCCAATGTAGCACGCTATTGGGATTGGTATCTGGACTATCCCCGCAATTTCAATGAGGCCATTATAGAGCAATATCTCGGGCGTAGCTACCGTATTGCAGGAGGAATGGAATACACAATATTGGATGATAATGTCGGTTACATCTATTATGAGTCCTTCTCTTCAGGTATCGGGGATGGTAATCTCGATCAGATCCTTTCCTACCTTGCACCTTGCAACGGAGTTATTATAGACGTCCGTAACAACGGCGGGGGGAATATTACGAATGCAACAAAAATAGCAGCACGCTTCACTAACGAGAAAATACTGACAGGATACATCCAGCATAAGACAGGTAAAGGACATAGCGATTTCTCCGATCCGGTAGCTATCTATCTGGAACCTTCCAACAGCATTCGCTGGCAAAAGAAAGCTATCGTACTCACCAACCGACATTCCTATAGTGCCACCAATGACTTTGTCAATTCCATGCGCTACCTGCCCAATGTTACCATTGTAGGCGACAAAACGGGAGGAGGCTCGGGACTCCCATTCTCATCCGAACTTCCCAACGGATGGAGTGTACGCTTTTCAGCAAGTCCCCACCTGGATGCTGAAAAGCAACAGATTGAGTTTGGCATCAGTCCTGATGTAAAGATAGACATGGACTCTATCCAAGCCACTAAAGGAGTAGACAGCATGATAGAAAAAGCCCGGGAACTGCTGAAAGTTGCACAATAAGCCACTTTATTGGCAAAGCATTTGCCAAATTCAAAAAAACTTTCTATCTTTGCGCCACCAAACGGAAAAATCCCTGCGGGTGTGGCGTAATTGGCAGCCGCGCCAGACTTAGGATCTGGTGCCGTGAGGCGTGTAGGTTCGAGTCCTATCACCCGCACAGAGATAATTCAAAAAAAGTCTGCAATAATATTTTGCAGACTTTTTTTATTCCACACACTCAAGTAGAAAATGCTCTTTTTGCTATTCAAAAAAACTTTTTTATCTCACAAATAAGATAAAGTATTAACTTTGGCGAATTGAAGTACATGAGCTGATCAAATCTAATACGCACCTTATCCCATCTATAAATAGAAAGATATCAGCGCTTAAATCATAAAACGGAACAAAAAGACACAAGCTTTTCAAGTTATGGAGCGATTATATGAAAAAGACCTTTTATTACAACTAAAAAACGGCTCTTCCGAAGCTTTCGAGAGGCTATTCTATGAACATAGTGGGAAGCTTTACAATTTCATTCTTAAATTCTCATCCAGAAATAAATATCTAGCAGAAGAAATTGTACAGCGCACTTTCGTCAAGTTATGGGAAACCCACTCTTTAATAAATCCGGAGAAGAATTTCAATTCATATCTGTGCACAATCGCAAAGAACATGCTGATAAACGAGTATGAACACCGAACGCTGGAATATATATATAAGGAATATATCCTGAAAAATGATTCAGCTAATGATAATGTCACAGAGGAAGAAGTGAATAAAAATCTACTCGAAGAATATATAAATAGTCTGATTGAAAAGTTACCCCCTGCAAGAAAGCAGATATTTATATTAAAAAAGAAAGAAATGTGGACGAACAGAGACATTGCGGAACATCTTCAAATATCAGAAAGTACGGTGGAGAATCAATTGTCAAAAGCAATTTCTTTTATGAGAGAACACCTAACAAAATATTATGATTATCTGTTATCTTTGATAGCATTCATCTTTATCAATCAAGCTAAATAGTCGAACACTCAAATAAATAATAATATTCGAATGGAAAAGAAAGAATGTATATATCTTTTTGAACAATATATTTCAGGAAAGGCTTCTGATGAGGAAATCGAAAGATTAAGAACCTATTTTGAGAATGACCCGGCATTAAATACTTGGTTCAACAACAGAATACTAAGCTCATCCGATTGCATAGATGATGGGCTTAAAGTAAAAATGTTTGCGAACATACGTTCGCAAATTCAAGATAATGAAGAAAATAACTCTCGGCGATATAAAGAGGCGAATGTGAAATATAATATAAGACGAATAGCAAACATTGCAGCTATCATACTTCCTTTTATACTATTATTTGCTTTTTACCTTTTCTTGAAGCCAAACAACATCAATACCTACGAAATGTTTGCGGACAAAGGACAAAAAGCAAGCTTAATTCTTCCTGAAGGAAGTAAAATCACAATAAATTCCAATTCAAGAATCACCTATAACAGTAGCTACAATCAGAAGGAGAGACGGGTCACGCTTAAAGGAGAAGCTTTCTTCAGGGTGGTTCACAACGCCGAAAAGCCTTTTATTGTGCAGTGTGAAGAGGTAAACATAATGGTCTTGGGTACAACGTTCGGAATAAAAGCTTATGAGGATGAAAATAATATTTCTGTCGTTTTAAACTCAGGGAAAATACGATTGATCACTCCCAGCGAGAGAATAGAAATGAATCCAAACGAACGCATCATATACAATAAAACAACACACCAAACATCTATAGAGAAAGTTAATGCCGAAGATTTTACAGACTGGAGTAAAAACCGCCTTCGTTTCGAAAATGAACCTTTGGAGATTATCATGAAAGCAATATCGAGAATGCACAATATAAGCATTATACTCGATAATTCAGACATCAAGAACTTACGCTTTACCGGAACGATTGACAACACGAACATTGAGAGTGCAATGCATGCCATAACATTAACATCATCAATCAGTTATAAATTAAGAGATGGGGTGATTCACTTATATAAGAATTAACGTAAATATCATACTAATATTACGGCAATGCAGCAATGTATTGCCGTAGTTTTTTTTTATAGCTACAGCACTAACAAATGTTAATAACAAAAAATGCAATAGAGGAAAAGCCCGACTTAAATGTATACCTAGCAAATGGATAAAATAGTATCCATTGCTATTGTAAACTCATAAATCTAATTAATCATGAAAACAAAAATTCCGTTAAATCCAGCTATTAAACGAATTGCATTTTTTCTATTCATGCTACTCTTATGCCACAATCTATTTGCTCAGATCAGCGTAGATATCAAAGACAAGCCTATAAGAGAAGCATTAAAAGAGATTGAGACAAGGAGTACATTTAAATTCTTTTATAATAATGATTTAAAAGATCTGGAGAAGATTATTTCAATAAAAACAAAGAACAGTTCCATCGATGCAACACTTAAATTACTATTTACTAACAGTGAGATTGAGTATCAAAAAGAACAAAATAATATAATCCTACTCATTGCGAAGAAAGCCGGCTATAACATAAAGAACAGCAAGAGAAACATCTCCGGAACAGTTCTTGATGAAGAAGAGAATCCTGTAATTGGAGCCAGCGTCATCATTAAAGGCAAGCCAAATGGTGTACTGACAGATTTAGATGGAAGATTCACAATTGACGCCTCATCCAATGAAACGTTGCAAATCAGCTATATCGGGTACCATACCAAAGAGGTCACCATCGGGAATAATACCAATGTAACAATTAAGCTGGCTGAAAACATCACCGTTTTAAATGATGTGGTCGTCGTAGGTTATGGCACACAGAAAAAAGGATTGGTTACCGGCTCCATCTCGACAACCAAAGGAGATGATATCATAAAAAGTCCGGCTATAAATGTCGGGCAATCATTACAAGGGAGAATATCCGGAGTAATCATGAATGTAAGAAGCGGAGAACCGGGTTCGGACGGTGCTGCGATAAGCATACGAGGGAAAAGCACAACAGGTAATACCGATCCTCTAATCCTAATAGATGGTATAGCAAACCGAAGTGGGAACTGGGATAGAATAGCTCCTGAAGATATTGAAAGTATTACTGTTCTAAAAGACGCTTCAGCCGCTATTTACGGCTCACGCTCTGCGAATGGAGTTATTCTCATAACGACAAAACGTGGTAAAGAGGGAAAACCTGTAGTGAATTATTCATACAATGTAGGCGTTCAGCAGCCAACCCGTCTTCCTAAAATGGCTGATGCAGCAACGTTTGCTCAAGTATTCAATGAAATAGAGCAATACGAGGGAAGAGCACCCAGATACACTGCAGAAGAAATCGAAAAGTTTAAGAATGGTTCCGATCCGATGCATTATCCAAATACCGATTGGTTTAAAGAAGTGCTCAGAAATAACTCATTGCAGCAAAAGCATAATATATCTATAAGAGGAGGAAATGATAAGGTCAAATACTTCATCGGTGGCGGCTATTCTAACCAAGATGCCATATACAAAAAGAGCAATACTTACTATAACCAGTATAATATCAGGTCGAATATAGATGCTCAAATCACCAAATCTCTAAAACTGTCTGTAGACCTTGCCGGAAGAATTGAAGACCAACATTATTCAGGTTACGATAGTGGAACCATTTTTTACGCTTTAACACGTTCTTTTCCTACATCACTTGCCCGTTACTCCAATGGCTTACCGGCTGCCGGAATGGACATCGGCAATCCCGTGACATTGGTTACAGAGGATACAGGATATAGGAAGTACAACAAGTCTGTTTTCAACAGTACATTTACAGCCAGCTTGGATTTAGGATGGCTTACAAAAGGTTTGTCGATCGACGGATATCTGGCATTCGACAAAGAAGGAATGGAAAAGAAAGAGTGGAAAACTCCTTTCTATTATTATGTATGGGATGAAGGTACCGACAATTATGAAAAAAAGAAAAACGGAAGTCGCGATTATGCAGAACTCAGGCAGGATTACGTACCCCGAACTTCTCTCACTTTGAATAGCAAAATAAACTACAAAAGAACTTTTAACTCCTTACATGGAGTTGATTTGATGCTGGGATATGAGCAGAATGAGTTTAAAGGTAATGATTTTTGGGGTTGGCGTTCTAATTACCTGTCAACAGCTATTGATCAGCTTTTTGCAGGTAGCACAGATAAGGAGTATCTCGATGTAGGTGGAAGTGCATTTGAACAAGCTCGTAAAAGTTATTTCGGAAGGTTCTCTTATGATTATGCCAGTAAATACATGGTATTATTCAACTTCAGGTGTGACGGTTCATACATATTCCCTGCCGGCAAAAGATGGGGCTTTTTCCCGGGTGTTTCACTTGGTTGGAGAATTTCCGAAGAGAAATTCATAAAAGATAATATTGAAATACTCGACAATCTAAAGGTGAGGGCATCTTATGGACAGCAGGGTAATGACAATGTAGGTGCGTTTCAATACTTGCTTAAATACGCCACTGGAAGAAATTATGTCTTTGGCGATAAAGATGTACAAGGGGTCTATCAGGATGGATTTCCCAATAAGGATATCACATGGGAAGTTGCAAACACATATAACTTGGGAGTGGAAGGAAGCCTTTGGAAAGGACTACTCGGCTTTGAAATAGATCTGTTTAAAACCAAAAGATCCAATATCTTAAGACAAAGGAATGCATCAATACCACAATACACAGGACTGAAGGATCTCCCTGATGAAAACATTGGCAAAGTACAAAATAAAGGTGTGGAAATACAACTGAACCACAGAAGTCGTATTGGGGAAGTCGACTTCTCGGCTTCAGGAAATTTCTTATACGCTCGTAATAAAGTAATCTATATGGATGAAACCCCATGGGGCAAAGGATACGATTATATGAAAGAAGAAGGACAACCCTTGGGAGCCGGACTATATTATGAAGCTATCGGTATATTTAAAGATCAAAAACAGATAGACTCATACCCGCACATGGATGGAGTAAGACCGGGTGATTTGATCTTTAAAGATGTCGATCATAATGGAATCATAAACTCTATGGATAGAGTGCGACATGACTTGACTAATTTTCCTGAAATTGTTTTTGGCTTGAACTTAAGCGCAAGTTGGAAGAATATAGATGTAAGCATCTTACTCCAAGGGCAAGCAAGGGCTGAACAAGCAGTTTACTCACGTATGGATCAGACTGGTAACTTCTATATGAAACAAGCGAAAGATAGATGGACACCGGATAATCCGAATGGTTCAAACCCTAGAGCTGGAGGAAGCATTAACTCACAGGAATCCTATGCTTCGGACTTCTATCTAAAGGATGCATCCTTTGTTCGATTGAAAAATTTGGAAATCGGATATACTTTACCTAGTTCCTGGTTCCGTAAACTGAATCTTTCCAATTGCCGCATATATCTCAGCGGATACAATCTCTTAACGTTTGATAAGATCAAACTTATAGATCCGGAAAGTTCCGATGGTAAAGGAACTTACTACCCTCAAGTCAGAATCTTTAATGCCGGAATAAATTTAACTTTCTAAAATAAAATAGAGATGAGAAAAATTATATACATCCAATTGTGCTTAATCTTCGCCTTGTCATTTACTTCTTGCAATGATTTCTTGGATAGAAAACCCCTCGACAAGATGACAGAAGATGATGTGTTCAATGACGATGCTCTACTTGCTGCGTACGTCAATGCTTGCTATAATGCATACCCTACAGGATTTGAAGAAGCTATGATGTCTTCTACAACAGATGAAACTTATACGCGTCACGGAAAAGAAAGTTCTATAATTGTCTCAAAAGGAGAAATGACTCCTGACAATATTACAACTTTTGATGCAGGACGTTTCTCTAACTTCAATTATTGGGAAAAAGCGTACGAATACTTACGCAACATAAACATATTCTTTGAAAAAATCGATAGAGCAAATGTCTCTAAAGATTTAAAATCAAGATTAACCGGCGAAATGGAATTTATACGCGCATTTATCTACTCCAATCTGATCTGGCGTTTCGGAGGAGTACCTGTTGTCACACATTCCTTTGCATTGGGAGACAACAACTACTCTTTACCTAGAAACAGTTATGACGAATGTGTCGACTCTATTATATCCGACCTGAACGATGCTATAAAACGATTACCCGCCAAAATGGAAGGGGAAAATTCCGGGAGAGCCAGTGCAGATGCATGTAAAGCGCTAAAAGCTAGAGTTTTGTTATACGCAGCAAGTCCATTAAACAACCCTAATAATGATAAATCAAAGTGGGAAAAAGCTAGGGACGCCTCTCTGGATGTAATTAATCTGCCCGGATATGAGTTAGCAAAAGATTACAGGTCATTATTCCTGGAAGACAATAAAGAAATAATATTTAAGAGAGAATATACCAAAGCAAACGGACATAGAATGAACTTGTTTAATTCACCCAATGGTTATGACGGATGGGGAGGAAATTGTCCTTTGCAAAATATAGTGGATGATTATGAAATGAAATTGACCGGCAAAAAACCAGTGGAAGAAGGCTCCGGGTATGACCCTAAGTATCCATATCAAGGACGTGATCCGCGTTTCTACGCATCCATTCTCTATAATGGTGCCATGTACAGAGGTCGGCCTGTCGAAGTATTTATACCCAAAGGAAAAGATAGTTCTCAAGGCGATATCGGTAGCTGGAATACATCTTTAACAGGATATTACCTTTATAAATTCATGGACGAAAATCAATCACTTAGTGAAACAAATACCCAACCTTGGATATTCTTCAGACTAGCAGAGTTCTATCTCAATTATGCTGAAGCCGAATTCTATTTAGGCAACGAAGAAGAGTGCCGCGACGCAATTAATAAAATAAGGAATAGAGAAAGTGTAAAGATGCCGGCCGTAACAGAATCCGGCGAACAATTACTTGAAAAACTTCGTAACGAACGCCGGATCGAGTTGGCATTTGAGAATCACCGATATTTTGATTTACGCAGATGGCGTATAGCCGAAATCTATGAAAATATTGATGCAAAAGGTATAGAGGTGGTTAAGAAAGACGACGGTACATTCAACTATAATCCCATTACCGTTTTGGAAAGGAAGTTTCTACCTCAACACTATTTACTTCCTATTCCACGTAGCGAAATCATAAAAAGTAATAATACATTGACACAAAATCCATTCTACAATTAAATATTAAGTAATTTGGTCTGTCGGAGCTCCGGCAGGCCAAATATAAAACAAATCATCATGCCTTATATCAGATTAATGCTAACTTGTTTTATAGTCTTTTCAAGCCTTACATGTAATGCTACATTTAAGGGCTCAAAAAAAGATTCTCCTCGTATCATCAATGTCGTAAACTTTATTCGTCAGACAGATTATCGTCTCGAAAACTCTGACAAGCTATTATTTGAAACTGTTCAAAACCAAATCAAACTCGTCAACCAATATGATTTCCCGGCAACTTTCTTACTACAATATGACGCTTTGATTAATCCCAAATACCAAGATTTACTAAAAAAGCACCTCAATTCAAAGTCGGAAGTTGGTGCATGGTGGGAAATCACACAGCCCCAAGTTGAAGCTGCCGGCTTGAAATGGAGAGGCGAACATTCATGGGTATCAACTGCCAGCATCGCTTTTACTCCCGGCTACACCACACTAGAAAGGGAAAAGCTGATTGATGTATATATGAAGAAATTTAAAGAGATATTTGGGAAATATCCCAAATCAGTCGGTTCATGGTTTATAGATTCCCACACATTGCAATATATGTACGAGAAATACGGTATTGTGGCTTCATGTAATTGCAAAGACCAAGTTGGAACAGATGGCTATACATTATGGGGCGGCTATTGGAATCAGGCGTATTATCCAAGTAAAAGAAACGCATATATGCCCGCTCAAACAGAAGAAGGCCAAATTCCTGTTCCTATTTTCCGCATGCTCGGTAGCGACCCAATGTATCAATACGAGACTGGAGTAGGAAACAATTATCAAGGAGTCATATCGCTTGAACCAGTCTACCGTGATTCGGGGAAAAACCGCAAATGGGTTGAATATTTCCTTAAGTCGATTGTGGATGAACCTTGTCTAGCCTTTAATTATGCACAAGCAGGACAGGAAAATTCATTTACTTGGGACAATATGAGGGAAGGTTTGGAAATGCAATTTTCAATATTTGATTCGCTAAGAACTGCACGAAAAATCAGAATTGAGACATTGGAAGAATCAGGAAGATGGTTCAGAAAACAATTTCCCCGAACTCCATCAACAGCAATCACCACTTTGGTTGACATCAATAATAAAAACAATAAATCGGTATGGTACAACAGCCGATACTATCGGTCAAATCTATTTTGGGAGAATAATAGCGTTTATTTTAGAGATATACATCTTTTTAATGAGAAATTCGAAGACGAGTATTTAAGAAATCCGGGACGTGGGAACAGTTTTTCTTATTATACGCTGCCTGTAGTAGACCGATTCCATTGGAGTACACCAGAAAAGAAAGTTGGATTGAGGCTGATAGAACTCAATCAGAACGGAAGGAAAAAAGATATTGCATTATTGAGCCCGGATATTAGTGAAATCTCCAACAGCATTCTAAAAGTCCGGTCAAAAGATGAGAGTGGAAGCATCTTTATCATCGAGTTTCATGAGAAATATATAAAAATAGCATGCGAAAAGAATATGAAAAAAAACTCCAAATGGATGTTGGAATTAGATATACCCAAAGAAAGGATCGGCAGACTCCCATACAAGAAATATGAAAAAGGATATATCGACTCTGAATTCAAAAAGTTCAATTACAGAATAACATGCCCCAAAGGGGATATAGAGAAAGGTAATAATTCTGATTTCACATTTAGGATTATACCTGTAAAAGATAAAATTATCATCAATTGTTCAACAAATTAAAAAGAGTATTCAATAATATATTCACCCACATTAAATTATAGCCTTTTCCCAAAACCTTCGTAAAAATGAAAAAACAGACATTAATTGCTTTGCTATCAGTATTTACATGTACACTTAGCCTATGTGGACAAAACGTTAGTATCACAGGCTTAAAGACTGATCACCTGGAAAATCCTATCGGAATTGATACCCCTTCCCCACGTCTTTCATGGAGAATGGATGACAACCGACAAGGAGCCATACAAACGGCATTTCGCATAATCGTAGATACCGACTCACTAAACGTTGCCCGCGAACAAGGAAATCAATGGGACACCAAACGGATTAGCTCGGACAATATGCTCGCATCCTATAATGGAGCGGCATTATCTCCATTTACAAAGTATTATTGGAAAGTTATGGTGTGGGATATGAATAATAGAAGTATTTCATCACCCATAACTTCTTTTGAAACGGGTATGATGAACGCCAGCAATTGGCAAGGTTCATGGATAGGCGACGGTAGGGATATAAACTATCAGCCGGCCTCATACTTTCGTAAAAAGTTCTCTGCTGGAAAAACAATATTATCGGCCCGGGCTTATATTGCTGTTGCCGGACTTTACGAACTATATATCAATGGAGAGAAAATAGGGAACCATCGTCTTGATCCGATGTATACGCGATTTGATAGGCGCAATCTTTATGTGACTTACGACGTGACAAAGCAACTGCAAAAAGGAGATAATGCGGTAGGAGTATTGCTGGGCAATGGATGGTATAATCACCAATCGATGGCTGTTTGGGATTTCCACCGTGCACCATGGCGGAATCGCCCTACCTTCTGTATGGATCTACGTATCACTTATGCTGATGGAAGCGTGGAAACCATTCCGACTGATTTAAGTTGGCGAAAAGCTGACAGTCCGATAACCTTCAATAGCATCTACACAGGTGAACACTATGACGCGCGATTGGAAAAAAGAGGATGGAATACCGTAAACTTTGATGATTCCGGATGGCAAGGAGTCAATTATCGTTCAGCACCTTCAGGTAATATAACAGCCCAACAAATCTGTCCGATCCGTAATGTCTTAAAAGTGCCGGCAAAATCTATAAACAAGATTAATGAAAAAACTTATGTGTTCGATTTCGGTCAAAACATGTCGGGAGTAACACAAATAAAGGTAGCAGGTAAAGAAGGAACGGAAGTCAGAATAAAGCATGGCGAGCGCCTTTATGAAAACGGGCGTCTGGATATGTCCAATATTGATGTCTACTACAGAGGCGACAAAGAAAAAGATCCTTTCCAAACGGACATTATTATTTTAAGCGGAAAAGGTGAAGATGAGTTCATGGCAAAGTTTAACTACAAAGGATTTCGCTATGTAGAAGTCACAAGCAGTGAACCCATCAAACTGACACAAAACAGTATCATAGCTTATTTCATGCACAGTGATGTAAAGCCGTTGGGAGAAATAAAGACGTCAAGCGAACTAATTAATAAATTGTGGCAAGCTACCAACAATGCTTACTTGTCGAACTTGATGGGATACCCCACTGATTGTCCACAACGTGAGAAAAATGGTTGGACCGGTGACGGTCATTTTGCCATAGAAACAGCGTTGTATAATTACGATGGCATTACCGTATACGAGAAATGGCTTGCCGACCATCGCGACGAACAACAGCCTAATGGTGTTCTGCCCGACATCATACCAACCGGAGGATGGGGATACGGCACGGATAATGGGCTGGACTGGACCAGTACAATTGCGATCATCCCCTGGAATATTTATCTATTCTACGGAGATAGCAAGTTGCTTTATGATTGCTATGACAATATCAAGAGATACGTCAACTATGTGAATCGAACCAGTGTCAACCACTTAACAAGCTGGGGTCGCGGCGATTGGGTTCCGGTGAAGACACATTCGAATAAAGAATTCACTTCATCAGTCTATTTTTATGTGGATGCTAAAATTTTGGCAGAAGCTGCAAAGTTGTTTAAGAAAAACGATGACTTTGAATATTATACCAAATTAGCGGAAGAGATCAAGAACGCAATCAACAATAAATATCTCAACCGTAAAACAGGCATCTATGCAGGCGCGTCACAAACAGAGTTGAGTGTAGCCCTTCAATGGCAAATCGTACCGGAAGATATGATTCCTGTTGTAGCAAAGAATCTTTATCAAAAAGTCGAAGAGACTAATTTCCATTTGGATGTGGGAGTCTTGGGAGCCAAAGCCATTTTAAATGCATTAAGCAAGAATGGCTATCCGGATGCCGCCTACAAAGTTGCGGCACAAGATACTTATCCTTCATGGGGATGGTGGATTGTGAATGGAGCAACCACATTATTGGAGAATTGGGACTTAAAAGCCGAGCGGGATATCTCCAACAATCATATGATGTTCGGTGAAATAGGTGGATGGTTTTTCAAAGGACTGGGAGGCATCTTCCCTGATCCTGATGCACCGGGCTTCAAACACATTATTATGCGTCC